>Ga0193747_1000018_pt1 | contig 136350 bp, 106 predicted proteins | sample L1m2metaG_FD_143048 | JGI IMG/M metagenome (GOLD analysis project Ga0193747, IMG submission 143048) | Soil microbial communities from a riparian zone of the East river system, Colorado, United States - L1m2 | ecosystem: Environmental > Terrestrial > Soil > Riparian zone | place: USA: East... | reverse complement strand
CTGGTGCGCTGGGAGAAGAGTGATAAGAACTATGCGGCCTTGATTCACTTTGCTTTTTCAATCCAACTCTATCGATTGATAGTTTTGGGATAGGCTCTTATTGCGCCTTCTCTTTGCGCCTCCAGCGTCTTTGCGTGAGGATGATTTCTCGCTGGAGACGCAAAGGCGCAAAGGAAAGATGCAATATGCACTCTTAAATTCCGCCGCAGTCGCTGTTCCGGCGCGTCACCACGGGGCTGAATCGTTGCTGGTACTCAGCCGAAGTCAGAAAGGCGCAGACCATAGCAAGGTAATTTCCCGGAACACGGTTATTCAGAATGTCCAGCCAGAACTGGTATCCGCCCGCGTCAGCGTCGCGGCGCAGGTATAGAAAGTATTGCGAGAGCACGAATGCAGGATTGGTTTCCGCCTGCACGTACTCAGGATATTCGATCAATTTTCGCAGGACACGCGCGCGGCTGTTTACTTGACTCGTCCCCAGATTGTATTCGGCTATCAACTCGGAGCGATGCTGATTCAGGTCTACGTTTGAAGAATTTCCGACCTTAGTTATCAGCGCATCAACAAATGCAGGGCCTTGCTGGGCTAGCGAGTAGTTGAAAGTGAACTCAGGTCTCTGTACAAAACTTTCTGCGAAGAGAGTTTTGGTCGTATCCAGATTCGCCCCCGCAACTACGTGCGTGCGGTCGTTGATGAACTCCTGAAAGGCAGGCTGTCTGCCGTAAGAGGCTTTGTAGAGGCGGTAGATGAAGAAGCCTGTCTGCTGGAACTCCTGTTCTATGAAGAAGGCCGCAGAAACTTCCGAGCGGCGGCGTACCAGACAAGACTGGTCTGACCCGCATTCGTTTATGCGCGCAGTCCAGTAGGCAAGTCCGCCCTCGTCAGGCTCGCGGCTAAGGAAATCCAGATAGTGCTGGCGCACGAAAACCTGCGCGTCGTCAATCGGATTGATTGCGGGCTGCTGAGTGTCGTTATCCAGAATAGTGAGCGTCGCCGTCGCCGGGCTTGCGAGAAGAATTCCGCCCGTCGGGTTGCTCAGAACAACATTGAGCGTTTCGTTCCCTTCAACGTATGCGTCATCAGTCACGCTGACCAGAAACGCTTTAGAAGTTTCGCCCGGCGCGAATTGAAGCGTCCCTGCATTGAAAGTGTAATCGGAACGGTCGGACGCAGTGCCGTTGCTCGTTGTGAAATCAACGGTCGCGGATGTGCTCGTGTTGCCAAAGCGCGTTACTACAATCACGGCGTTGCCGCCGCTTTCGCCAATCGTGTAGTCGGAGGCATTGAATTCTACGGTTGAAGCCGACGGGGATGTTCCGAATTGACCGCGAATCTCTCCATTCGGATTGTTAACCGTATGCACGTTGACGTAGAAGAGACCGTTCTTCAAATCCTGAACCTGCTGGGGCGTCAGAGAAATCTGGTAGTCGCTGAATTGGCCCAAAGGGAGCGGGAACAGAACGTTGGCGCTAGCGCCCGGCGCGGCAGGCCCGTGAATGTGTGCGGCGGTTTCGGCGCTCGACAGAGTTCCAAAGCTGAGAGAGATTTTCGCAGTGGTCTCGTCCGGGCTTAAAAGAAGCGTGGCCGAGCCGAACCCCGGCAGATTGTTCGGCGGTATTTCCTGCGCTCCGTTCAAGGAGGCGGTGAAAATGGCAGGCGGCTTCGCAGAGATTTCGTAGACGGCGTTGTTCGTGTTGGAGACTACGAAGAGATTTCCGTTCGGCCCGGTCTGAATGTCCGTAGTGATGCCGAAGTCTCTACCAATCAACAGGCTTTCGCTCTCCGTGATGTCGAACTTGTCCAGATTGTCCGCAACTCTGTCTGCGAGTCTGGGGTCTGTGGTCGAAAGATGCAGGCGGTCGCTCGTCAGCTTAAACCTGAAAAGGAATCCGCCGCTCAGGAACGTGCGCGAAGCCCCTACGAACATATCGCCATCGTATTGAGCGCCGAGCGCCTGACCTCTTACGAAGCCTAAAGTCGCAGGAGCTACCGCGTACTTCCAACTGAACTCCGGTTCGACGTACTGCGCGCCCGGCAGCATGTACAGACGCGAGATTGCCTGCTGCGGGGTGTCGGCAATCAAAGTCGGAGACCATCGAATCTGTTGCAGGTTGCGTGCGCCGTATGTTGACTCGATTGATTTGTATTCGCTGATGCGGCTGGATGGCCCGATTATTTGAACCCAGCCGCCGTTGAATCCTGCGGGCACGCGATTGATTTCGTCGAAAGCGTCGTCGCCGTTCTCTTCCGTCCAGAGTTTGCCGGAAACGGGATCGAACGCCATGCCGAAGCTGTTGCGAACGCCGTAAGCGAAAATCTTCTTGATGTTCGCGGCTGCCTGTCCGGTCAGGTTTGTGCTCGCGCTAAAGAATGGATTGTCTGTCGGCGTCGTACCATCATCGTTGAGACGCAATATCACACCCGTCAGGTGCGCGTCGTCCGGCTCTGGCCCGCCGAATTGATCGTCCGGCACGGTGCCGCCGCTCGTCACGTTCTGCAAAAATCCGCGCCGCCCGTTGTCGCCTATGACGATGTAGAGCTTGCCGTCCTGACCGAAGCGAATCACGCCGCCGTTATGGTTGCCGCGAAGAGGCTGGTTGGCGTCGGCCTGATATGCGCGCAGATGAATCAGATTTCTATCGAACGTCAAGGTCGAACCGTTCCACACGTACCTGTCAACGCGATTTCCCAGAAGCGGCACTTCGTCCAGATTGCTCGAATCCGCGCCCGTTGTGCTCTCAGTCCAGTAAAGATAGACGTAAGGCGTGTAGGGGAATTTCGGATGAAGCGCTATTCCGAGCAGGCCGCGCTCCGATGCATTGTTGACAGCGAGGTCAAGCACAGTGCTTTGCACCTGACCACCCGTGACGCGCTTAACTTTTCCTGAATTCTTCTCAAGCACAAGGAAGTCGCTGATATTAATGAAAGCCATGCTGGTCGGCGCGTCCAGATTGGCGGTAACTGTGCGCACGGTGAGATTCGGGTCCAGCATTGAAGGGCCATTGGCTTGAGCTTCAACATCGGTCGTAATCGTTTGAGAGTTGTTCGCTGTGTTGAAGTCCGTTTCGTTCTGCGTCACGCTTGCAGTGTTGCTGAGTTGTCCCGTTGATTGAGGTGTGACGACGATGGTTACAATCGCGCTATCGCCTACGGCCAGATTTCCTATGCTGCACGTCACTGTGCTAGTGCCGTTGCAAGTGCCCTGCGTAGTTGCGGAGGAGACAGCGGAGGAGATGAATATTGGCCCAACGGGCAGCGTGTCCGTGACGGTGACTCCCGTGGCTGGCGACGGGCCGTTGCTGGTCACTATGATTCTGTAGGTCAGGCTGGAATTAACGGCAGCGGGATTGGGTGAGCCTGTTTTGCTCAAGACTAGATCAACGCTGGTCGCGCCTTGAACTACCAGAAGAGTTGAAGCTGAATGCTGTAGTGCGCCGCTGGTTGCGTTGATATTCAACTGGTAAGTGCCGGGCGCTGTCGAACCGGTTGTAGTAATCGTCAGCGTTGAGGTTTTCGCCGAAGCATCCGTGATGCTCACGCTCGCAGGGTTGAAGCTGGCGCTGGAAGAGCCGGGTAGATTGCTCAAAGTTAGCGCGACGTTCCCTGTGAATCCACCTGCGGGCGTTACTGTGACGGTGTAACTTGTACCTCCGCCGGGCGCAACCGTTTGAGACGCGGGCGCAACGCTAACGGTGAAATCCGGCGACGGCACGGACTCGGAAATTTTTGTGACGAAAGCGTCGCTGACTCCGCCCGCGTTCGCGGATTGAAATGGCGTCTGCGTGGGGAAATTTGTTGACGCCGTGTAGCCCGTCACATAAGCGTTGTCGCTTGAATCCAGAGCGATTCCACCGCTGTACGTCACGTTCGTCTGAAGATTCTCGTTGCCTGTTCCGCCCAGGTAAGTCGAATAGAGAATCGAGCCGCCCGCTGAACTGAACTTGGTCACGAATGCGTCCGCGCCTCCGCTTCGGGCAGGTTGCGTAGCGTTGGCAACGGGAAAGTTGGTCGAAGTTGTGTAGCCTGTAAGGTAGACATTCCCTGCTGAATTGACTGCGATTGCAGTTGCACGGTCGTCGCCACTTCCGCCCAGGTAAGATGCGTTGAGCTTCACCCCCGTAGAGCTTATCTCTGCGTAGAAGGCATCGAAGAGGCCGCCGAAACTTCCTTGCTGCGGATTCAGCACAGGGAAATTATTGGAAGCGGTCTGACCCGTCACGTATGCGTTGCCCGCAGAATCAAGCGCGAGGCCGAAGCCACGATCATCTGCGCTGCCGCCTAAATAAGAAGAGAAGATTAGCGAAGCCGCGCCCGATGCTGACGGGTTTATCTTTGCAACGAAAGCATCGAAGCTTCCGCCCGTGTTCGACTGGAAAGAGTTCTCTAATGGGAAATCAAGCGAAGCTGTGAAGCCCGTGATGTAAGCGTTACCGCCGGAATCAACGGCGACTGAGCTTCCCCTGTCCGTATCGCTCCCGCCAAAATAGGTCGAATAAAGAAGCGCGCTGCCCGTCGAATTTATTTTCGTAAGATAGGCGTCCGTGTTGCCGCTGCTGCTTGAAAGATAGGCTGAAGGGGTCGCAGGAAAGTCCGGCGACTTGGTTCCGCCCGTAACGTATGCGTTTCCGCTCGCGTCAATAGCTATACCAACTGCTGAGTCGTTCGCATTACCGCCAAGATAAGTGGAATAAGCAAGCCCGTTGCCCTGCGCATTTACTTTCAGAACGAACCCGTCGAAATCTCCGCCGCGATAAGTTGGCGCAAGCGCGCCCGGCGTTGTCGGGAAATCCGTAGAGACGCTCTTGCCAGCTACATATGCGTTGCCGCTCGCGTCAATCGCTATGCAGTCGCCTGTGTCCTGAAGACCGCCGCCTATGTAGGTCGAATAGAGGAGCGCAGTGCCTGCCGGATTCAACTTTGAGACGAAAGCATCGGAGTTGCCCGCGTAAGCCTGCTGAAAGGGCGTCTGGGGCGGAAAGTTCGATGACAGCGTAGTGCCCGTGACGTAAACGTTTCCGCTTGAATCAACCGCGATGCTGTTACCTGTGTCGTCGCCGCTTCCGCCCAGGTAAGTCGAAAAGACCAGCACAGGGTCAATGACAAGCGGCCTTGTTGAATCGTATTCCCCAATTTTGAAGCCGACTTCGTTCCGTTCGTTTATGGCGTAGCTTCCCGCCACATTGCTGCGAATGCCGTCCAGTTCCTGATAGATTACAGGCTTGTGCTGGCGCGCTTCAGTTCGTCCCGCACGCAAGATAAGGTCGCCGTTTCTATCAATGTGCGCTCCGCGTGCGCCGTCGAATCTTAATTTGATTATGTTCGGATTGACGCCGGGCGCGACCACGAAATCGTATTCAAGTTGTCGTCGGTTGCCGTAGAAGATGAGGTTGACGCCTCTGTAAACCTCTTCGTACTCGACTCTCGCATAAGATGGAATGTCTGTTCGCCATTTCGCAGGGTCATTGCCTTTCAGGTAGTTAATCTTACCCGGCAGCGCGTCAATGCCTCTCATGTTCGACGCGGAGTTCGCACCGATTAATTTCAAGTGAAGATGGGAGGGTGAAGCGACAGTATTGCGCTGCCTATCGTTGTGTGAATTATATTCGCTGCGAAATCCCCTGCCCGTTTCGCCTTGCACGCTGATGTATGCGCCCGAAGAGGCCAAGCGAATCTCTCCGCCGCCGCTTCTCGTGATGAATTTAGTACGCGCGTCGGCTTGCCCCCTGTTCTCTTCAAAACTGAGCGGAAGCTGCGCGAGCGATTCTGTAACGCGCGCGCGAGTTGCCGGATTTGCATGGGTGAGTCTGTTTCCCGACTGTCCGCCAGCAACTGCCTGCGCGTCTGAAAAAAGATTGCGATTGAAAAGAGGCGGCGAGGCATGACTGCCACTCGAAGCGAAAAGGGATGTGAAGACAGAAGCAAAGAGCAGCGAGGCTGTCAACATCTTCTTTGCGAGGCGTTCAGTTCTTCTCATAAAAACTTTAATGACGATTGCACGGTTAGAGAACTACATCTTAGCGTCTTGGCGTCTCCGGCGAGAAACTTTACCTCACGCAAAGACGCCAGGACGCAAAGCTTAAAGACGCAAAATTGCTTGCGATGCTTGAATTCTCTAAAATTAAGGAGAACCGACCGATTCTACACGGCCTGTTCTCCTCTGGAAAAACTTCCACACAAACTTTTCACTTAATCTTGCAATTAACCCAAGAAGCCCAAATTCGACGGCGAAAATCTGCTCAGGAACGGGAAGACCGTCGGCATATCGGATTGCGCCAACCCATACCAACTGGCAAGCGTCGCAGCATACTGATCAATTGAAGTGCTCGGAATCCAGCGTCCTCGATTATCCGTATCATCAGGCCCGCCCAGCGCGAGCGTTGGATACCTGCCGTAAAAATCTCCGCCGTGAACCGCGCCGCCCATGATGAACGCATGATTGCCCCACGCATGGTCAGAGCCTACTGTGCCAGAGCCGGAGCCTGACGGCTGGAACGTGCGCCCGAAATCAGAGAGCGTGAAGGTCACTACGTTGTTCTGAATGTTCTGCGCCACAGTCTCGTCGTAGAAGGCGCGCATGGCAGTGCTCAACTGGAACATTAAGCTTCCCTGATTGCCGGAGCCTGCCGCGCCGCCCGTAGTGCTCGTTGGATTTGAGCCGGTCTGTTGCGTGTGCGTGTCGAATCCGCCGAGCGAGCAGAAGAATATCTGTCGCTTCATGCCGAGCGTGTCGCGCAGCTTGATGAGTTTCGCAACCTGCTTCAACTGGTTGCCGAGCGACGTGTTCGGGAAAGCGCCCACGGTCGGGTCAGTGCTCAGAGCGGCGCTCGTCTGTAGAGCCTGGCTCGTATTGTCGCTAGAAGCTTTAATCAACGCCCTGTCAAGATCGAAGCCCAGCAACTGGGTGAATGTGTTTCTTCGCGCAGTTTGGTCTGCGGCTGCGCCGCCGGACATGGTAAGGACTAGAACCTGATTAAGCGTGGTTGGCGCTGGCGAGATTGCGAGTTGTCGTGAGCTTTGTCCTGTGGCGAAGAGGCTTGTGCCCGCGACTGAAACGTTCATGGGAAGCGCGACGCTGCCATTAAGCGCGCCCGTGAAATCCGCCACGCGACCGCCCCATCCCGTCTGGCTCGGGTTGTTCGAGATAGAAGCCTGCTGCTGCGCGACCTGATCTGAATGGGAGAAAAGCTGGTACGGGCGTCCGATTCCGCTCTGATATTGCGTTCGAGTTAGAGGCTGCACAAGTGTGCCTACGTTACAAAGTGCTGCGACCTTCTGCTGATTCCAAAGATCGAGCAGACCCTTGAACGTAGTGGTCGGGTTCGCAACTTCAGGAGAAAGATTCGGATGAAGGCCGAATGAGCGACCGCTGGTAATCGGTGTAACCGGCAGTAGCACCTGCTGCGAAAGCGCCAATCCTGAAGCGTTGCGCACAGTCGAATATGTGTTGTACTCGGAATCGAGCGGGACGATGGTGTTGTTGCAATCGTTGCCGCCGCTCATGAAGATGCAGACCAGCGCTTTATAGTCCGAAGCCACGTCCGCCTGTTGAGCAAAAGCGCTAATCATGCTGAATTGTTCGAGGCTTGAGATAAGCGCCGCTCCCGTCAGGGCGCACCCCGTCTGCTGTAAAAATTTTCTGCGTGATTGTGCCATCTTAGTCTTTACCTCTGCACCTGATATTGCGACGAGGTCGCAACGAGATATATTGCCGTCTGCGTTCTGAGCGCCGGGTTAGCGCTCGAAACGTTCGTCACGTTCGTCACAATCGAATCTCTCATCGCCTGCGACATAGTGCCGTGCATCAGGAGTTGATTGAGCGCGTCAACAAGCTGTGCAGGGTTGCCAGCCATCGCCTGATAAGCCGAGTAGTCAAGCTTCGTCCCTGTGGGCCTGTCCGACGACGCAGGGTTGCCCGCAATCGGCGGCGTGATGGGCGCAAAGCCGTTTCCGCTATTAGCAAGCACTAGCGCGTTTACGAAGTTCGCACGCTTGAAAGTGGTCGTCGTAGAAAGGATTCCGTATTCGGGGCCGAACAGAGCGTTTGTGCCCGGCACCTGATAATCAGCCGGGAAGTAGCTGAAGACGGTCGGCGGGTTGAAGAGGTCTTGCCCCATGTCAAGTAGAAGGCCGAACCGCGTTCCGTTGTTAGAGATGTTGCCGTCCGTAGCTGCGTTGAATCCGCGCAGCAGATTCGTCGTGTAGAGCACAGGCTCGCGCAGGTGACCGTAGTTCGGGTCAGTCTTAACATCGCCGCGCGCTTCCGGGTCAAGCAGTATGGCAGTGATGACGGCCTTCATGTCGCCGCGCACGCCAGCGCCGTTGTCATTGAACGTTGCGGCCACTCGCTGCACATAAGCAGGCGAAGGATTGCTCGTCACCAGTTGACTGATTAAAGCTTTGGCTATGAACGGGCCTGTGTTCGAGTTGTTGAAGATGTTATCAATCGCCGCGTTCAGTTCCGTTGTCTTGTACTGCGCAAGATTCTGCCCGTTAACAATAGCGGGTAAGACCTGACCATTCAAAAGCGTCTTCGAGGCAGTGTCATACCTGCCCGTGTTGTTCGACAGAACCATAGGGTCTGTGTAATTCGGCACGGGAGCAGTTGCGCCGGTCTTGGGATTCGTCCAAATCTTGTTTGCCGACAGATCCCAGCCGGTGAAGACGCGAGCGAAGTTCGTAATCGTCGCTTGATCGTAAGTCGGAATGCGATTGCCGTTCGCATCAAGCTTCGGCGTGCCGTCCGGGTTCAACGAATCAACGCCTACTGAGAAGAGTTGCAGAACCTCGCGCGCGTAGTTCTCGTTCGGGCTGACTCTGGAATTGCCGCGCATGTCCAGATACTCGCCCATGCCCGGATTCAAAGTAACGTCTATCAGAATCTGCCGGAAGTTTCCGAAAGCGTTCCTGTCAAACACTTGAAGATAGGGAGCGACCCACGATTGCTGGTTGTCCAGGTCTCGCCCCGAAACGACCAGAATCTTATGAAGTGCGTAGGCCACGCGCTGCCTGAGTTGATCCTGCCCCGTCATGGTGCCCTGGAAGAACTTCATCTGGAGCGGGTACATAGAATAATTGTCACGGAAGCACATCGTGCGCTCCGCAGCGACAGGGTAATCCGTCGCTGCGCATCCAACCTCAGAGTCTGTGGGAAAGAGATTGGGCGTCGGGTAGTTCGTAGAGCCTGCGGGCGCTACGGCGAACTGCTCGTTCAAGTAAGCGCGGAATCCAACGCTACGCACATGCGCAAGGTCTGCTGAAGTCGGCCCCCATGTGGTCTGCTCAAGGAAGCGTATGCCGTCGCCGCCAGCGGCGAACGCAGGGTCTGTGTAAGGATTGGGAGTCGGCGTTGGAGTTGGCGCAGGCGGCGTTTGCGGCGCGGGCGTAGCAACAGCGCCCTGATCGTCGGCAGGCCCGCCGCCTACGTGCCCTATTGCGATGCGAACGCGATTGCTGGAGACACCGTGCAGGTTAAGGCGTATGAGCACGTCGCCGAGGTCTGTGGGCATCTGGTCGTTGAGCCTCACAATGAACTCTGTGATGCCTTCAAAGCCGGGCACGGGCGACATGTACTCTACGCTGAGCGGGTAGCGCACAGTTGCGCCATTCACAACTGCTTCAGCATCAGCAGAGAAAGCGTTAACGCCCTCGCCCGAAATCATGTCCAGGTTCATTGCGAAGATCATAATCCGCGTTCGATTGTCCGCAGATAATGGCGCACCCTGATCACGATTGAAAGGTTCTGCGGCGAATGTAACGGAGTCCACCGCTATGGCGCGCGTAGAGCTATTGTTGCTGATTATCGTAGGGCCGCCCGGCGCTGCCTGCGACGATTGAACGCTGCCGCAGAGAGCGAGCGCGGCGCATATGCACACAAGCCTTAAAAGCTGCTGGCGCTGGCACGAGAGAAATCTTATTTTCATAGGACAGAATCATCGCGGCAAAGATGCCGCTTAGCTCGAAAATTTCGATGAGGCTGGTTGAACTATTTATTTGGAGGGGCGACCAACAAACACCTGGGACATCTCAGAATATAACACAGTCGCCCGCACCGGGGTCAACGTTTTTGACGCTGATTGCGTGTTAAAAGTCTGACTATCTTAAAACCAAACCTGTCTGGCCTGCTCTCAAACGATTGAGAGTCTGATTTCCTCTACGCCTGATTGTTTTTGCCGGAAGCCACGCTTGAATCGCTTCCATATCAAAGATAATCCTTATCCCGTACAGTCCGTGTATTGTTATGTTCCGAGCCATGAATAACGCTGAAATCATAACCCCCTGATTTTCCACGACTTAAGATCGCTCGCCGCTGGCATGTTCATTGCTGTAATAGATTCAGTGTTGGTTTCTATTCATCTCCCAAAACTGGCAAAATTCTGTAACTTTAGGAGGGGAATGGCTCATGAGTAAATTGCTTTACGCTGTGGGAGCGATCATCCTTTGCCTCGCTATGGCAAGCATATCGCTAGCACAGACGACTACTGTTACCACGACGACGCCTACGACGCAGGTGACAGCCACACAGAACACTGATGGAACATGGACGGTTGTCGAGTATCCTGTAGGGCGTGAAGTTCAAGTGAACTTGATGCCGGGTGGAACTATCACCGGACTTAACGGCACGGCCACAGTGCTTCGCGCAGCCGATGGCTCGACGATCAAATTAAACCTGACGGGGCTGCCCGCCGATTTGACCGGGCTTAACCTTTACGCTGTTGATCCGAGCGGCGCTGTCACGCTGCTAGGGCCAATCAACATCAGCAACGGCGCAGGAACATTAACGACGATGACTCCGATGAGCAGGTTCATGCTCTTCGCTTCGCCTGAAGCCGACTTGACGACCATCTCGGCATCAACTCCTGTCATTTTCAGAAGTTCGGTGCCCGAAGGATTCGCGGTCATACCTTATGCGCAGAGCGGGCCGCAGGGCGGAGCGCCCATTGGCGAGCGGGTTGCAGCGACTACCAATGCTGCGACTACACCGGCCTACAGCGCTCCATTGCTTGGCATACCAAACTTCAGGCGCGGCACGGACACGCACCTTAGCGTTCATTTTCCGGCGCTCGCGGATTCTCGCGCGAATGTCTTTATAGAACCGCGCAATGATGGGCCTACGACGATCAAGATGCGTTTTCATAGCTTGAAGCGTGTGCCCGCCAACAAGAGAATCGTGCTCTGGGCTGTAGCGCCTGACGGAACGTTCACGCGATTAGGCCAGGTCATCAACACAGGCCATCGCAATGAAGCTCAGATTCAGACAGAGACTGCACTGGCCGATTTCGGCCTGTTCGTGACGCTCGAAGATGTCAATGAACCGGCGCAACCGGCTGGAGTAATCTACGCTACAATCAACAAGTAACGTCTTCATCACTTTCGTGATTGAAGAAATAAAGAGAGGTTGCCGGCATTTAATGGCAACCTCTCTCTATGTTTAAGACCGGAGAGACACATCCAGAGGAAAGAGTCTATGGGGAATCACCAGCGCGCTCGAAAGCGTCCCCTTATTAGCCTCCGTGCCACATCAAGAACAGAGCTTAGAATCTAACGTCTTGCCGCCTTTCATCAATGAGCTATAGGAGTATCACTCAAAGCTCTTGACAGCACTCGCCTTCCAAGCATAATGTCCCGTTCGTTTTCATTAAGTAGCTTCAAGTGGCACCCGAGACCGCGCTGCCGCCGCACCTCATAAAGTCTTGCCATGCATCATTCACTGAGATGTCATGCTGCTTTCCCGGTCTCCATTGTTTGTCGCGCTACCTTCCTCGTGAGAGAATCCATTGCGTTAGAACCTCGTTGTACTCAGACTCTTTAATTTCTTGCTTGCCCCAGCGATGTGTGCGCTCCAGGGTCAATAAGCTTTGTGAGACGCATCTGCCGGCATGTATAACGGTTGTCATAGCCGCCACGCTCTGTTTGATGATTTAAGCCTACCGGAAGTGAGGTAGAAAATGGTTTGCTCAAAATGCGGGCGATCAAATCCCAGTGACGCTCGATACTGCACCGGCTGTGGCACTCCGCTCCATGATGCGCCGCAGTCTAATCGAAACCCTGACTACGCCGCGACGTTTAGCAACGAGACAATGCAGCTTGAAGAACAGGTAGCCGATGCTCTGATCGGGCGCACCCTGGACGGCAGATACCGTCTGGATGAAAGGCTCGGCGTCGGCGGCATGGGCGCTGTCTATATCGCCACGCGCCTGCACATAGGTGACACAGTAGCGGTCAAGGTACTTCATCAAGAGCATGTCTCAGACCGGCAGGCATCGGAGCGATTCCGGCGTGAAGCACAGATGGCGGCGCGTCTCAAGCATCCGAACGCCGTCAGCGTCTATGATTTTGGCATCTCGCCTGATGGATTGATGTACCTGGTCATGGAGCATGTCGAAGGCCGCAGCCTGCGGCAGATCATCAAACAAGATGGGCCACTGACACTTTCGGCGGCGACAGATGTTTCTTCGCAGGTATGCGCGGCTTTGGATGAAGCGCACCGCCAGAATATTATTCACCGCGACATTAAACCGGATAACATCATCGTTAACTTGAGACCAAGCGGCCTGCACGTTAAGGTTCTGGATTTCGGCATAGCCAAACTGCGCGACCTGACAACCAGCAACCTCACAGAGGCGGGAAGCATAATGGGCACGCCGCACTACATGTCGCCGGAACAGTGTATGGGCGAAGAACTCGACAGCCGCTCGGACATCTACAGCTTCGGAATAGTCCTCTACGAGATGTTGTGCGGCGTGGTGCCGTTCAATTCACCGACATCCACTGCGGTCGTAGTGCAGCAGGCCACGCAGTCTCCGCCATCGCTGCGCTCCATAAAGGCCGACATCCCGCACGCAGTCGAAAAGGTCGTGCTGCACGCGCTGGAGAAGCGACGCGAAGCGCGGCCACAGACGGCGGGAGCACTGGCGCAAGAGCTATCCGCCGCCGCTCATGGGACTACTCCATCACCGTCAACTGTTCCGACCGGGGCAACTAAAGCGCCTACGACAACAGGAAGGTCAGACGTTCTGCCCACGCAAGAAATAACACCAACTATGGCCTTTTCAACACCGGCATCAGGGGAGAGGGCGGCCACGCCCGGCGGCGCTGGCATGTTTCAAAGCGGCTCGGCGGGCGCAGGGCAAGTTAAAAAGAGAAACCTGCCCTTGATTATTGGCGGAGTTATTGTGGCCCTCATTGGTGTAGTAGCAATAGCTGCGATCACGACCATGCTGTTGAAGCAGACTAAGACAGATCAAACGCAACAGGTCAACAATCAGGGGAAGCGTTCAGACAACGCGCGGGCGGGAAACACACAAAGCGTAGGGAATAATAATTCAGTGTCAACTCGTTCGGCCTCACCACAGCCAGCCACTCCCGGATCAGCCGATGATGAATTCAAATCGCTCAGTGAGAGGCGAGCACATGTGACTCCCGCCGATAGCGCCCAGGTTCGTGAGGCTCTGAAAGCGGCTGAAACCAGATACCCGACCGATTATCGTTTTCCTTACGAGCGCGCCAAGCTTTCCGTCGTCGGGACACGTGAACATCACGAGGCCTTCAGCCTACTGTTTCTCGCCGGACAAAAGGCGATTGACAATAATAAGGCCGATCAGATGTTGAATGATTTGGTGAGAGATCAAAACGGTGATTTCCATAAACTCACAGACCACAGAGAATGGATGGTTTTGCAGCAGGCATTAAGGAATAGAGATAGGAGCGCATTAGAAACCGGGGTTCATCATTAACGGAAAAGTAGGTAGTGAGTCAGTTTGAAATTCTGAACCGATACTTATCAGCGCTTTAACTTGAAATTGAACCACTACTGAAAAGTAGTCCGACTTCTCAAATCAGTGCTGTGGTGCTATAGTCAGGCACCTGATAAAGTTCCAAAGGCATTACAGGCTCTCGGCTTTATGTGCAAGCGTTCTCTCTCAACCAGCATGCTGCTACTCGCGCTTATCCTGAGCGCGTGGGGGAATCTGTTGGCCGCTGCCCTTTGCCCGCACATGGGTCAAGATCACGCTTGCTGTCATGCACAGATCGCACATCATCCCGCAAATCATCAGGGAATGGCCGGTATGCGGATGAATGAGATGCAGACGGAGCCAGCGGCAGAACAGAAGACAGAGGCAGAAGCCTTCAGCCAGCTAGCCGTGCCGTGCGAGCACTGTATGACGCACTCGCAGTTAGCGACATCACCTGCCACTTTGCGAGAGGCCGATCAAACGAAGCGCGGTGAAGACCTAGCTCCGTCGCTTGCTTTGTCAGATAGAGCTTCAATAGCCACCTCATTCTCGACAGTCATCTCGGCAAGAGAGCACGCTCCACCCGGAGCATCAACATCTGCCCGGCACCTTCTAATTAACATCTTCCGCATTTAACCCCCACAGAAAGCGCCAGCTCTATCCGTGAGTTGAGCTATACACTCGCATCCACTACACAACTGAATCTTTAATTGAAGTAGAGCAGTTCAGCTTTTCAATGCGCTTTCCTGCTCGCTCCAGAATTCTTATAGAGGTAAGAATCAATGAATAGCTCTAATGTTTTCATATTGAGTGTGCGGGCAAAGCTGTACGCGCTCGCGCTTATGGTTCTATTTGTTGCTGGCGGCGCGACCGCATTGGCCCAGCATCAAGGACACGACATGGGTAACATGCCGGGAATGGGTAGGCCAAAGCCTTCGCCAACTCCGCAGAAGAAGAAGGCTAAGCCTCATCAGGGGGACATGGGCAACATGCCAGGCATGAACATGCCTACGCCCTCACCTTCTCCAACAGCATCACCTTCGCCGTCTCCATCTACGAGTGCGTCGCCAGAGCAAATGGAGAACATGCCCGGCATGCAGATGCCCGCAAATTCCCCGACGCCCGCGCCGCAAGCATCACCATCGCCGGAACAGAGGATGGAGATGAATATGCCTATGCCTGAACCATCCCCATCGGCCACGCCCGCTCAAACCAACTCTGGCGACATGGGCAACATGCAGATGGGCGGGACGGTTAATAACTCAACGCAGAACATGAACGGTATGAATATGTCTGGCATGAACTCGATGAACATGGGGCCGTTGATGGTCATGTCCGAGAACGACATGGGCATCCGCGTCGGCTCAAGCCAGACGAACGTGATGTCAATGGGCCAGATGGGATCAGGCACGGCCTGGCAACCGTCTTCCGGGCCAATGCACATGCACTACAAAGTGGCTGGCGACTGGCTCTTGATGTTTCACTACAATTTGATAGCAGGGCTGAACCGACAGGGTGGGCCGCGAGGCGTGATCAAGTCCGATTCGCAGAACTGGTTCATGCCGATGGCCTATCACCGCTTAGGCCGAGGTACGCTGCAACTTCGCGGCATGTTCAGCGCGGAAGCATTTACTTTTCCGCCGGGAGGCTCACCGCTTCTATTTCAGACAGGCGAGACCTACAGGGGACAGACATTGATTGATCGCCAGCACCCGCACGACCTCTTCATGGAGCTTTCGGCTACCTATACGATGCCTCTCGGCGAGCGTGGCACATGGTTCACTTACTTAGGCTATCCGGGCGAGCCTGCGCTTGGGCCAGTCGCCTTCATGCATCGCATGTCAGCTTCTGAGAACCCATCGGCCACGCTCGCGCACCATTTGCAGGATTCGACGCACATCTCATTTGGCGTCCTGACAACCGGATTCACTTATCGCCGGTTCAAGCTGGAAGGCTCAATTTTCAACGGGCGCGAACCGGACGAGAACCGCTACGACTTTGACTCGCACAGGTGGAACTCACGCTCCGCTCGTCTAAGCTTCGCTCCGAACAGGAATTGGGTCGCGCAAATCTCTTACGGCTTCCTTCGCAGTCCCGAAGCGCAGGAGCCGAATGCGGACATCCGGCGCGCGACCGCATCCGTGCAGTACAACAGGCCATTAACGCGCGGCAACTGGGCATCAACATTTATCTGGGGGCGCAACCATGTGAGCGAACCGGGTGAGACGCGCAACCTCAATGGCTACACGTTTGAGTCCACCATCAACTTCCTTGATAGAAACTACCTCTACACGAGGATGGAATGGGTTGACCGGGACGAGATGCTGCGCGCAAGCGACCGCGCGCTCCTGGGTATCACGCAGGATCATCCAACTTTCCGCATCGGCGCTTACACTTTCGGAGGCGTGCGCGACCTTATTGATAACAACAAGTTTTCCTTCGCCGTCGGCAGCGACGTAACTTTCTACTCGAAGCCGTCCATTCTCAATCCTCTCTACGGACAGAATCCCGTCTCCTGGAAACTGTTCTTCCGCATCCGTCCCGGCAAGATGGACATGAGCATGCACGGGATGCACGGAAACGTTGGCAACACGGGCGGAAACAATCAGCCGAATCCATAGTCAATTCCTGTAAGGGCGGAAGTCTCTCGTTCGGCAGCCGACTTCCGTCCCCACCTACTCTCTCTCGGAGGTGATGTGATGCGCCGACTACTCAGAAGAACTGGACAACAGAAGAATTTTGTGGCGGGATTGGTACTCATCCCGGCGCTCGGTCTCTATTCATCATACGCGCTCGCGCACGCCAGGCTTCTTCGCTCGCAGCCTGAAGCCAACACAACGTTGAGGCAAGCACCGAAGACCATAGAGCATGGAGTAAGGAAGGCCGAGGGATTGAGGAAGAGGAAGCGATGAAAGTAGAAACAACAATCCGGACGATTGACCCTGTGTGTGGGATGAAGGTCGATCCTGCGCACGCGGCTGGGCAGAGCGAGTTCGAGGGGGCAACATATTACTTCTGTTCGCCTATGTGCAAACAGAGGTTTGATGCTGAGCCGGAACGTTTTGTCGTTGCGGAAGCAAAATCGGATGGACAAAGCGCGGCTGCTGCTCATTCACATCCATCTACTGCGGTAGAGCATGCCACGCATGATGCCCCGCAGCATGCATCGCCGGACAGAAAAGATTCGCAGGAAGAGGCACAGGCGCGAGAGTATCGCACGATGATGCGAAAGTTCTGGTTTGCTGCGGCCATAGGTGTTCCAGTGCTCCTCACAATGCTCATAGAGTATGTTCCGTCGCTGCGAGAGGCGACGATGCATTGGCATCAGGTGATCGGCATAGCGTTAGCTGTTCTAACTTTTCCCGTGCTGGCGTGGTCAGGCAATCAGTTCTTCGTGGGCGCGTGGAACAACTACCTCAATCACAACGCGAACATGGATACGCTGGTCGCGCTCGGCACCGGCTCTGCCTGGGCTTACTCAACGATTGTGGCTATCGCCCCAGGGCTTTTCCCTGAAGGCACGCGCGGGATGTACTTCGACGTGGCGGTGATTGTCATCGCGCTGATTGTGCTCGGCCAGGCGCTGGAACTGCGCGCTAAGAGCCGCTCGTCTGCCGCAATCAAGAAACTGCTGGAGTTGCAGGCCAAGACGGCGCGCGTTATCCGAGAGGGCCGTGAAATAGATGTCCCAATCGAAGAGGTAGCAGTCGGGGACACTGTGCTGGTGAGACCCGGAGAGAAAGTTCCTGTTGATGGAGTTATTCTCGAAGGTGAGTCGGCGATTGACGAGTCTGTAGTCACAGGTGAGTCCGTGCCTGTCGATAAGAAGGTGGGCGATACTGTTATCGGTTCGAGCGTTAATAAGACCGGGGCGTTCACTTTCCGCGCGACGAAAGTCGGTAGCGACACCGCGCTCGCGCAGATCGTGGAGATGGTGCAACAAGCGCAAAATTCAAAGCCGCCAATCGGACGGCTCGTAGATACTGTTTCTTCCTACTTCGTGCCGTCGGTGATGATCATCGCCATTGTGACGTTTCTCATATGGTTCAACTTCGGCCCGCAGCCCGTATTGAACTTCTCAATTATTACGATGGTGTCCGTGCTGGTCATCGCCTGCCCCTGCGCTCTTGGTCTGGCGACTCCGATCAGCCTTATGGTCGGCGTAGGCAAGGCAGCCGAATATGGCGTCCTCATACGCAACGGCGAAGCGCTGGAAACCGCTTCGCGTCTGACAACGATTGTGCTCGATAAGACAGGCACCATCACTAAGGGAAAGCCGGAGCTTACAGATGTGCTTCCTCTAAGCGGATTCGATGATGAGCTGCTTCAACTAGCAGCGATTGCAGATAAACGTAGCGAGCACCCGTTGGCCGAAGCAATCGTCAGAGGCGCGCGTGAGCGAGGCATCGAGGTGGGTGACCCGGAAGAGTTCGATGCAATCCCCGGCTACGGCGTCGAAGCAACCGTGAGGGGCAGGCGCGTGATCGTGGGAAATCGAAAACTGATGGAGCGCGAGAGTATCTCACTGGCAGAGTTCGAGGAAGGCGCAGCCCGGCTCAGTGATGACGGGAAAACGCCGATGCTCGTTGCGGTGGACGGTCGTCCCGCCGGGATCATCGCGGTCGCAGACACTATCAAAGAGGATTCGGTTGCGGCCATTCGCGCTATTCAGAAGATGAACATCGAGGTGGTGATGATCACAGGCGATAACGAGCGCACGGCCAAAGCAATCGCCCGGCAAGTTGGTATAAGTCGAGTGCTGGCCGACGTGCTGCCTGAAGAGAAGGCTCGCCAGGTAGAGCGGCTTCAAGCCGAAGGCGATCAGAAGAAAGAGAGAGGCGGGCGCGGGGGCAGTCTCGTTGGAATGGTTGGCGACGGCATCAACGATGCGCCTGCTCTGGCGCAGGCCGACATCGGCTTCGCCATCGGAACGGGAACGGACGTTGCCATCGAAGCCGCTGACATCACGCTCGTCGGAGGTTCTTTGCGCGGCGTCGTCACAGCCATCGAAGTCTCACGCGCGACGCTCCGCAACATCAAACAGAATCTGTTCGGAGCATTCGTCTATAACGTGCTTGGCATCCCTATCGCCGCAGGAATTCTTTATCCGGTCTTCGGCCTACTGCTCTCGCCAATCATCGCGGGCGCGGCGATGGCCGCATCAAGCATCACGGTCGTGACGAACGCCAATCGCTTACGTTTCTTCGCGCCGAAGATTGCCGAGGAGGCAGGAGTATGAACTCGACACAAATCATCGTCACCGTCACGGGACTAATAATCATCGCGTGGATAATCTGGTACTTCTGGCTCTGGAAAGGTGAGACAGTAACTGCAAAGATAAAGGAGAAAGGAGTGCAGGAGATTGACGTAACAGTGAAGGGCGGGTATCAGCCTGCTCTGATTAAGGTAAAGGCAGGTCAACCGGTAAGATTGAATTTCACGCGGCGCGAAGCATCAACCTGCGGCGAAGAGGTGATCCTACCAGGTTTTGGTAAACGCGCGCACTTGCCGCAAGATAAAACCGTGTCTGTCGAAGTCTTGCCGGATAAGCCCGGAGAGTACCAGTTCACCTGCGGGATGAATATGTACCACGGCAAGTTGATTGCAGAAGAGAATTGAATCTCCCTTCACAAATACGAGAGGCTTATGCACCCTCATCTACTCAAAACATTTTATTTACTCTTCATACAGCTTTGCCTATAAATTCGGTCGCTAATACAATATGGTGAATTCACGCCGCGCAGCAGCACATCATGATATAGCCCTTTTGAATTTATAGGCAAAGCTGTTTGAAGCCATTTAGTGGCACATCTCATCATCGCAGCACGTTTCGCCGCGCAAGGCTTCGACGCCTTCCTTTTCTGTGATTGGCAGCATCACCAATGCAGTTACAGGGTCAGCCCACCACCAGCCGAATAAAGCATTAAGGGCAAGGGCCGCTAATGTGATTGCAGAAAGGTAAGCGCAGAGGTCAGTCTGCCATGAATCGGCCTGCATCGCTCGACTCACCACGAGCGGGCGGAAGGGCAGAAAGAAATAGAGTTTCCTATGTGCTTGTGTGCAAAGGGAAACGGTCACCATAGTGGTGACCGTCTCTCCTTGCATTTATAGCGGTTTGCAATTGCATGTAACCGCTACGCGATAAGTCCGGGTCAGTAGCGCCTGAGAGAAGGGATGAGGGATGAGGGATGAGGGATGAAATGGGTTGAATGAATTGCATATTGACCTGTTCACTACATTCTTATTCATCCCTCCGCCCTCATCCCTCATCCCTTTTACTCCCCGCCCGGCTTAAGCAGGCGATACTGCCCTGAGCTACATCCAATTGCAAACGGCTATAGATTCTGAAATTTCCCTCAGGTTGCTCTTGAAATGTTAATGAAATTGTGTTTGAATGCAGCCTTCCGGCAGTCGTGACCTCATTTGGGGGATTCTCAGTTTTCTTCCAAACTTCGGTTAGAGAGAGATGCTCAACTTAATTTGCTATATCAAGCTTAATAAAGTCTAGCGTTAATCTCACCTAGCTCGCCACTTTTGAGTCTTCAGCCGGATCATTCAAGCGATCAACAAAGTAATCTCGCCTCTGTTACTTGTGAATTTGTTGCCTTTTAAGCGCCGATCTTTTCTAAAGAGTATTGATGCTGTAATTCCCGGGCGCGTCTTTAAGTGACACATCGATGCTTTCAACAATAGCGGGCCAAGATTAATCCAAGCTGAACATCGTCGTGATCTTGTCCCTCTACTCATTAGATCAAATTTAGCACTCGTCACATTGCATTGAAAGCAACATAAGCCAATTGAAGTAAAAGCTTCTCATCCTTAAAAGGTGAGCTAAAAGCAGTTTGCATTGGCACCGTCAAAATTAATCCACAGCAATTTCGTGTCGCTGTTTTCTGAATCAATTCAGAGATAATCTACTGTTACGGCACGAACGTAACAGTAAACCGGAGTACTGATAGCAATTTGGAAAAGAGAGTTTCAAGATGATCTGCAATTCATGCGGAACGGCTCTGGAAGAGTCAATCAAATTTTGTAAGAACTGTGGCGCTGCTGTCGGGTGTAACATTGAGATGCCCTACACTGATTCTAACGCTCATTCGACGGCATCTGGCTCAAGCATAGTAGAAACGGCTGGGCCAGCCCCTTCGGTGATCTGTACGACTCATACGTCTACTGCGGCTGCAGGTGCTTGTGTCGGTTGCGGTAGCTTCTTCTGCCGCGAGTGCCTGGTCTTTTCTCAAGGGAGAAATTATTGCCGTAGCTGCGCGGTACGTTTTAGCGCCGCTCCGCCAATCCCCCAGCAACCGTCAGTCTATTCACAAACGGCTGGGGTTTATCAACCCGTCCAACCCGTGCAAGCGTATACGCCGCAGCCCATGCAACCGTATACCTACACACAACCTTACGCACATCCTGTACCTGTAATCATTCCCGTAAGGCGCAAAGAACCGGGTGTTGCGCTGCTCCTTAGTTTTCTCATGCCGGGTCTGGGCCAGGTTTATAACGGCGATGTGGGCAAAGGCATTGCCTTCTTCATAAGCTTCTGGGTCACCGTATGGTTCTTCATAGGGGTTGGAGTTTGGGTCTGGGCCATGATTGACGGATATCAGTCGGCGACGAACATCAATATGGGCAGGCGTATTTAATCGCAGGCGAACAATTAAAGGCGCGAAGTGTTAGCCGACGCCCGGAACAGGTAGTTTGAAATGAAACGAGCAGGTCACGCACTTGTCTTTACGGATAGCACTACCGGGTCGGAATTTATTCTGAGCATTGTACAGAATGTCGGCCTCGTCCCTATGCGTCCTCACGAGCTTGCACAAAACACCAAAGGAGTTTCGATTATTATCATTGATCGTTCTCCTCAAAACTCAGTGTCTATCTGTAGCAACCTGCGCAAGCAACCTGATTTCACCGAGATTCCGATGCTGGTTCTACTCGAATCTCCCACACAGGAACAGGTCGCGCAATTGACGGCAATGCACGCAGACCTCTTCTTCAAGCCCGTCGTGGAAAAGGCACTGGTTCGCTATCTTACAAGTAAAGCAAGCGCGCAATCAGAAACCATTTCCTCAGATTCTTCTTTCGCTGCCCCAACGGAAATTCTCCCGCCGTCCGAAGCCGTAACTGAAAAACAGATTCAACCTGAGATTCCTTTTCAGGCAATTGACGATTTCATTCCCTCCTCGAATCGTATGCTGCCGAGCACAATCGCGCTGGCAGAAATCTCTAAAGGCGGGGTGACCTGCGCACACTGCAGACACTGGCGTGTTAGAAGAGATGACGCATTCTGCTCGAAATGCGGCGTACCGCTCGCCGTGCTTGAAACGCCCGAAGATGCTGTATTCGAGCCTTTCGGCCAGCATAAGGTAGGAAAACTGATCGAGTTGAAGAACGCAGGACAAAACCCTTTGCGTATGAGCTTTCGGCTCGTGGCCGACAAGCAGCTTGAGCAGCGGTTCAGCCTGCACACTCATGAAGCCGTACTCGACGGCGGTTATTCAGAGCACCTACTGGCTATCTTCGATGCGCGCCGACTGGATATTTCTATACGGTATCAGGCTGTGCTTGAGATTGCTTCCAACGCCAGCGGCTACACGAAACGGCAGGTTCCGCTTATCGTAGAACGTTTGCCGATTCCGCGAATCATTGCAGATGACGGCTGTAAGTATGTACTCGGCGCTGAGAACTACTGGGAGTTTCGTCTTGCGAACGACGGAGGCGGCACGCTCGCTCTAACGCGGCTTCGCATGGAAGAGATTGGTCTTCTTGAAACACCTGCCGAGCTTGAGATGCTCTCAGAGGCTAAGGTATTGGGTGGGAAGCCTGTTCCTGTTAGCGTGCGCGTTCCTGAGCTTGATCTGACGCCGGGCAACCAAACACGCCGTATGATATGCGAGTTCGAGCATCACAGCCCGATCACCGTTGATCTGCAAATAGAGGTCGTTCGTCCCGCCCGGCTTGCAGTGCAGCCGCCGGAGTTAGACTTCGGAGTCATCTCTACCATGCGTCAGCAGAAGCTTCTGATGACTCTAGTCAATGGCGGCGGCGAGGAGTTGATCGTCGAATCGCTCGCTCCTTCCGTAGAGTGGGCGCACTGCCTTGCGCAGACGCCTTTACGAATTGGGCAGGGCGGGACATTCCTTCTTGATGTGCAGGTGCAAGGCTCATTGGAGCTTGCCGGTGAGCACACGGGTGAGATAGAGATTCGCAGCAACTCGTACCAGACCCCTATTCAGACGATCCCCTTCATCGTCAAATTCGTCTCCCCGACGCCCTACGAAGATTACATAGGCATTGACTTCGGCACAACGGCCTCCTGCATCGCAGTGCTTGATAAAAACGATCATCCGCTCATAATCCCGCTCGATGCTCCCGAGCCGACTTCTCAGGCAGACCCGCGCATAATGCCTTCGGTAGCTTTTTTACAATCGGACGGAACCATTTTGACAGGTTATGAGGCGCTCTCGGCTGCTGCTATCGAACCGGCAAACGCTGTGACTTCTATCAAACGCGCGTTGGGACAGAAGCATAAAGAGGGGCTGTCAGGGCAAGGGTTCGATCCTACGGCGCTGACGGCGAAGATAATCAACCAGCTTGTGATACGAACCGAGAACGCGCTCTTCTCTATGGGTGAATACAAGACGCCCAGACGAGCTATCATCACCGTCCCCGTAGAGTTCTTCGACAACCAGCGCCGCGCGCTCCTGAAAGCATGCGAGATGGCCGGGCTTGAGACTCACTCTTCATCCGATCACGGCGTCGTCATTGATGAGGCTCACGCAGCTGCGCTCTATTACATGAGCAAGAAGCAGCAGGAGGAGACAAGCGGCCATGAGCGATTGTTAATCTTCGATTTCGGCGGAGGCACGCTCGACTGTGCTTTAATACAGATAGAAGTGGCCGACCGTAAAGTCCTCTTGAAAACGCTGGCGCTTGGCGGTGACCCTCAACTCGGCGGCGTCGATATTGACTGGGCGCTGGTTGGCCTGCTAGCAGATAGAGCAAAGAGCGAATTTCCCGAGTTTGACATCAACTGCGTCGGTGACCAGCAAAAATTCGGGCACCTTTACCATACGCCGGGCATCACGCAGCCAGCCAATATTACACGCGCCCATTTCAAGCAACAGGCCGAGCAGGCAAAGATTGCTCTGACCAAAGCTCCTGCTTTCGAACTCACTATCAACCGCCTGCTTCGCATTGGAGCGACACCTTTAGAACCCTACTTAACAAACAGCCAGGGGACTGCACACTTCAACGTCACCGTAATGCAGGAAGAGCTATCCAGCATAGTAGAGCCTTTCATACAGAGAGCTTCCAGAGTCGTTGAAACTATCTGCCAGAGAGCTAACATTGCGCTCGAAGACGTTCACACCATCTTGCACACAGGGCGCACGAGTCTGCTTCCTTTGGTGCGAGAGCGCATCAACGCAATGTTGCCGAATGCTGTTGACCGTTCGCAATTGATAGAGCCTAAGCTCTGCGTTGCGCTCGGTGCGGCCTTCTGGGGCTACATCAAAGACCTGCCCAACGCAGCATTTGAGTTCGTAGGCGGCGCGAACCGTTTGATTCATGACATAGGCTACATAGATTTCAATACAGGCATGCTGCGCCAGATTTTCGTTCCCGTCTTTCCGGCGCAGACCGAGTTCCCTTGCGAGGAAATGATAGAACTTCCATTGAGCAAAAATCTTGTCACACTGCAACTAGCAGAAAATCGCGGCAAGAATATACTCACCGAAGACAACACCGAGATCAAAAAGGTCGGGCGTGTACGCATTGACGCCAGCGGAACTAGCGGCAACATTCTGCCAGTCCGCTTCGCCATTGACGAGAACCGCGTCATAGAGATAACCGCCAACGGGCAGACTCAAACAATTGAGATGATGGATGAGTGATACGAAAAGATTCGGAGCGAGCCATGAAAAAATTTCTCTTAACCGTTAGCTTGATAATGGCGCTTTTATTATTAAGCTCACCCATCGCTGCGCAACACTCAGCTCCTTCACCAATGCAAATGCCAGAAATGCGAAGCGCCTCTAGAGCGCCAAGCGACACTCTGCGAATCCAAATAGAAAGCATGAAAGAGGATGTAAACCGTCAAGATGCTGAGTTGAATGCAGTGTCAGAAACACTGAGACAGGTCAAGGCTTCGCTTGATCATCTTGGATTGCTTACCTATTTAGCAAACCCAGTCATCTTCTGTTTGTTCTTTGGATTGACCTACTTACTGCTTGGCCTTAATGCTGTACAACTCTTCAGGACATTACACACAGACCGTGCAATCGGGGAGCTAAATCTAGCAATCCAGCGAATGTCAATCGCAAAACAAGCCGATAATCGAACCAACATCAACGAAATCGTAAATCTAGCCAATAGGGGCTAGCAGTAAAGACGGAGCGCGCCATGAAAAAAAGTATCATATCAATTAGTCTTCTCATGCTGCTCACATCTTTGTGCGCTCAAATTTTCGCGCAAGTAGAGAATAACTCTCCACCTAATCGGGGTAACTCTGAGTCTTCTCAAAAAAACAGAAAAGCTACCGCCAATACCAATTCAAATACCGTAGCAGCCAATGTTAGCCACGCGGTAAGTCGGAATAATAATAGCGGGCGAGGAGTTGAACCAGAAATCGAGTCGCTGAGGCAGCGCATTGAAACGCTGGAGGTACAACTAGGTACTATGAAGCCTCCATCACAAAACTCTAATGCTCATTCATCTGACCAGCCCGAAAACCCGTTTATCAGACAAGCAGATTTAGGGCCGCTTTCTTGGCTGAGTACTTGGCCTATTTTCGGCCTTGCTGCATTGCTACTTCTGCTCGCTCTGGCGTTCCATGCCTTTCACCTGCTGCGCTCCGCTCAACTATCGCAAGACGTTCAGCAAATGCGCGCAGTGCAGAAACAGTTGATGGTGTCGGGCGGTCGCGGAAGTGCTCCACCGGGGAAAAATCCTGCGATTGAAAAATTGACCGAACAGGTTCAGCAACAGGCGCAGGGCATGGGGCAGGTGTCGGCGCGCATGGGCCAATTGGAAGAACGGATTGCCGCGAGCAACAGGCGCGTAGAAGAGGCGGTGCAGGCCGTAGCGCTCACGGCCAACTGGGTTGGGCAATCGCAGCTTAAAGGGTTGGCTGCGACGGACGGCGCTGAGATGAGCGAGCAGGAGCGCGCCGCTATGATAGCCACACTCGAGCGCTACAAAGAGCCGTTGCGCCTTAACGCCGGACGTGTTGAGCCGGTGGCGCAGGTGCTCGCTGCTTTCGTCGAAAAGATAGAATCGCGCCCCTTCCTCTCGCCCGAATTTGTCAGCCGCGTCCAGGGTCTTTATCAGGAGATAGGGCAGTTCGACCAGTGGCATATGGACACAAGCGAGAAGCTCGCTGCTTTGCAGCGAGGCTCATTCTCAAAACGCAACTCGATGTTTCAGGCAGATCAGCATCGCCTGGTCGAGCAGGTCGAGAGTGGCAATCTCTCAATAGCACAGATGATCGAGAGATCGCGCACTCTGCTCGACCAGCATTTTCCAACAAACGCGCGAGGCAACGGTCAAGCTCAGAGCGTGAGCGTTGACGAGGCAGACCTGAAGAGGATTTTGAATTCTGCGCCGGATTACCTGATGGATTGGTACAACAACTTCTTTCAGCTTCAAAGCCAAGTGACTTCAAGCCAAGTCGCAAGCATTCCGGTTGACGTTGAAACTATTAACGAGATGGCCCAGATTCAAAGAGTAGCGCGCGAGGCTCTGGGCAAGTTTGACATTCAGCCCGAAGAGATTCAGGTAGGGCAGACAGGCTTCGACCGCCGACTTCACGAAGCCACGCTGGTTCGCCAGTCAACGCAGTATCCCAGCAACACTGTCATCGAAGTTCATCGATGCGGTTTTCGCAGGATGTCAACGGGCGAAGTCCTTCGCCGCCCGCAAGTGGTCGTCGCCGGTGCATCTGTCTAGCTGATGATCTCAATTTACCGGAATGGGCGTATCATTAATTCTGTTCCATATTAACTTTTTGAATTTCGCGCGATAGCTGTTCGGCAGAGGTAGAAAAATGGCAGCCGCCGCCACTGTTCCTCAATTCGAATTCTGGAAGTTCTGTCCGTATCTGAATTGCGGAGAGCCTACGGACGTAAACACAGGCTCGCGCTTCTGCGGGCAATGCGGCGCTGTCTTCAACATCTGCCCCGCTTGCCGCGCGACCAATCGCCTGCTTGCCGAATTTTGTAGAGGATGCGGGCAACACCTCGAATCGGAAGTCTGGCCCATGCAGACGGGCTTGCGCGCAGAGCGCATGGCAAGACAATCAATCCAGACGCTCGGCACGCCATTCTCAGTTCATCTCAATGCAGCGGTAGCAGTCGGGCCAGTTGTCGTTGACGGATTGATCATGGTTGCGGAGATGAACGGCGTGATCGTGCTGTTAAGCGAAACCAACTGCCAGCAACTCGGACGATTGAACGTCGGAGGCGAAATCGTAGTCTCGCCCGCTACAAAATCGGGCGCGCTCTTCGTCGCAACAGGAGCAACGGTGCGCGCTTTCGATCTCATAGGCTTCATGGATCAACCTGCGCTTGAAGAGGCCAAACCTGTCTGGTCGTTTCGCTGTGACGACGAGGCCATTACGCAACCGCTCGTTGTTGACGAAAATGCCATTTACATTCTCTCTTCAAGCGGGGGGCGTGCTGCGCTCGACGCGGTTTCGCAGACCGAGGGGACTAGAATCTGGAGTGAACCGCGACGATTCGAGACGAATCAACTGTTTCCTCCTATGCTCGTCAACGATCTCCTCCTGGTCGTCACGTTCATGGGCGATGTAAGCGTGCTCGACCCTATGACGGGTGAGGTTCGTCATTCATTCAAACTCAAGCGCAGGGTTGACCATCAGGTTCTGCCGTTCGTCGTTAACCAGAGAGTTGTATTCGCAGACCCCGAAGGCTTCATCTTCGAGATAGTAATAGACCGTAGCGGCCCGCTCGTTAACGATCTTCATGACAATCGAGCGCGCATCAGCAGCCTTGCGGCAAGCAATCAATATATTGCCATCGGACACCTGGCAGGGCTGACCCTGCTATCTGCTCACGGCAATCTGCTCTGGTCAAGCGACACGCTTGAGTCAATCACGCTGCCGCCCGTAATCATGGGAGAGAGCATCTTCGCCTTGGATGATACGGGCACCGGCCTTCTGTTCAATCCGCTCAAGGCCAATCCTGTTGCGCGCGTTAAGCTCTTCAGCCGGGAGACGAGTAACGCGCCTGTAGTGACCAAGACACACATTGTAGCCATCGGCGAAGAAGGGAGAGTCGTGATTCTTTGAAGCGAGAAGCATCATGCGTAGTCTAATCCTAAAATTGGTTGTCTGCTTTCTGCTTGCCGCTGCTGCGTGCGCGCTCGTGCTGCTGAGGAGTTCGTACGCGCAGCAGACTGGCGGGAAGACTCACTACATCCTTCTTGACGATTCTGGAAGCATGAAGGCACGCTACGGCAACAACCTGCGCGGATGGCTCATCGAGTCTCTACTGAAATCCAGCGCGTTTTCAAAGAACGACCGCGTGCTTGTGCGCTGGTTCGATCATCGGGAGAACGCTAATTTTGACGCAAATGACCAGCAACTGAAATATAACGCGGGTTTCGATCCGCAGGCGATTCTTAATAAAGTGCCGACTCCAGCAGAGGCAATAGGCAGTGACACAGACATTCCGCAGGCGCTTGATCTGACTCTGGCCGACTTGAAGAACCGCTCTATTAATGATGAGGTATTAATCTGGCTGGTCACGGACAACGTAGAGGATGTGGGCGGTGCGGGCAGCGTTGACCCACTCTATAAGAAGATCAGCGAAGACAAAAATTTTCAGTCGGCTTACGTCTTCCCTCTTACGAACGAGAACGGTCGCCAACCACCAAACGGCGAGGCGATGGTCATGTATCTTTTGCAATACTCCGGGAAACCGTCTCGCCCGAACCTTGATCGCTACGCCGATGATGTCGGGAAGAAAATTGGCAACCCGCCTATCACATGGTTTCCGATTGAGCGTGGCATAGAATTAAGAGAGGGCAGTATAAGTGTGGACAACGCTCAGGCCGAGATGGTTGACGGGAGGGTAAAACTCCCGCCTGTCGAGGAAGGGGCAACACCTGAGTTCACCCTGAAATTTCCATTCTACTCGAACTTGCGCGGCCTCAAGATAATTGAAAGCAAGATCACGCCGCAGCCGACCACGCCTAAGCTGCCCGACACTGTGGAGGCCGAAGGGGATATAAACTCGTGGCACGCTAAGATAGACCCGACCGATCTTAAGATTGATCCCGGGAAAAAATCTGAAGTCATTTACGAAACCAAGCTTGCGGGCAACATGAGTTTGAAGCCCGCGAGTTTCTGGAACGCCGTCTGGAACTCTACGAGTGAGCCTGTAGAGATTAGTTTCGATTACAAGCTGGATGATGTCAAAACAGAGATGGACACGGCGCTGCTGGGCCAAGTCAAGAATCTTCAGAGCATACAGAGCAACGTGCGACAGAGCCAGAAGAATGTAGGGCGTCGCAGCATTCCCATGTCATTCGTAGTCGAATACCACTCGCTGTGGCGCAGGCTACTTGTAGCTGTGCTCGGCGTTCTCGTAATCGGCATGGTCGCTGGCGGCACGAGTCTTCTTCTATCGAAGAGTCGTTACGAGCTTTCTACACCTTTCGGCGAGCAGACGCTGGCGCTTCCGCTCATAGGCAGCAATCACATAGCCATTAACGGCGACCGCGCAGCCATTATAAAGAATCGCTTCGGCACGATCACAATCGCCCCGCTAGGAGTCTATGCGCTTGACGGGAAGCAACAACCGCGCAAGCTGGACATAGGACTGAACAACAGTTTCGAGATAGAAGACACTTCCAACAACAAGCGGTACATCTATTCGTTACGCCGACTCACCACAGCCGGTAAGGAAAGCGCAACACGCGACGATTTTCTGGACTAGCATAAAGAGGCCGTCCGCACCAATTCATTTTACCCTCGCCGTCATTTGACGAGATAGAAAAGCGAATATCAGGGGCGCGACCCGATTCAACTATTGCTCTTCAAGTTCTCCGCAATCCCTAATTGAGCGGAGGCAGAGCGTCATCACTCCTCGAAGGAAGCTGACCAGGGAGAGAAAAGTTATGAGAAACAAAGCTTCACTGCTCTACTGCCTGCTGGCGCTTTTAGCTTTGACCGCTGGCTCTACTAACGCGCAGACCAAAGAATTCACCGTCAAGAAATTGAAGCAATACTGGACTGATAATTCGGGGCGGCCATGGAACGATCTGAGCTACCAGATGGCCGTACGGATTGACCCACAGTACGCTAGCAGTCTGGGCACGGACGAAATTTCTACGGACAGCCCGCCTCTCAAATACGTGACGGGCGAGTGGCACTTCTTCAGCCTTCAGCGCGACGCGCAGGGGACGTTTGCGGAAGTTGACTATCTCGTCTACAAGGATTCGAACGATCCGGTCACCTATCAAGTCGAGCTGCAAAAGAACGGCAAGGCGGCCCCATTCGCTTCCGGCTCAAGCAAGGTTGTAGTAAGTAACGACACCGCCTCGCTGCCTCGCATCCCTATCAGCCAGCCTAATCCTATCTTGATGAAAGACTGGCTGCTCATCATAGGAGTCATGCTGGCCGGGGCGGCGCTTATCTACGTGCTTATCTTTCGCTGGCTCTTCACAGGACTTCTGAATCGCCGCATGGCCGTCGTGAGCGCAGAGCATTTTACGTGGTCGCTGAGTTTGCTGGCGCTGCTGGGGCTTGCGACTGCTCTGTTGCTTTTTGCTCTTGGGCCAAGGCTTGAGACATGGCTAATTATGGGCGTGACGGGAGCGTTCTGGCTACTGCACGGCGTTGTCTGGCTCGTTTCCGGGAAGGAAGCTTAATAAGAAAAGAGAGAGAAGAAATCATGAGCGACACCATCATCATTCGCGGTCGAGCCGAAGTGAAACCGCTTCAGGAGGCTCCCGTCAAACCCACCATCATCATTGGCGTAGGTGGTTCAGGCGGCGACATATTGCTGCGCATACGCAAACGCTTTTTCGAAAGATACGGCCCGCTCACGCAGTTCCCCATCGTCTCCTATCTATGGATCGACACGGATGCGACGGAGAAGGAAGTAGGCGCTGGCATCTTTCAAGATCAGATAGCCTTTACGCCCAACGAGAAGTTGATGACCGTAATGCCTGACACTACGCGCGTCACCAACGATCTGAACCAGTACCCGAACATCAAGCGCTGGTTCTATCCCGGCCTCGCTAAATTGAAGACGATGACCGAAGGCGCTGGTCAGATTCGCGCCTACAGCCGTCTGGGATTCTTCGAGCATTACACGAAGATTAAGAACGCAATCATCAACGCGGGCAGCGTTGTTCGCAACGTCGAGAATATACGCACTGTGCGCGAGAAGCATCACATGGAGACCAACGTTGCAGACCTGCAAGTCTTCATAGTCTTCTCGCTTGCCGGTGGCACTGGCAGCGGCATGTTCCTTGACCTCGCCTTCCTTGTCAAGGACATCTTTCGCGGGACGGCGCTGACTACTATTGGTTGCATACTGATGCCGGGGCTTTTCAACCCGAATGAAGATCGTGTCTTCGCCAACGGTTATGCCGCATTAAAAGAGCTTGAGTTCTATTCTTACGAAAATAATTTCGATGTTGAGTGGCCCGACGGAGTAAGGCGCGAAGTTCCGGGACCTCCTTTCAGCTATACCTACTTGATTGATCGCGCCAATCACGCCAACATCGCTGTGGATTTCGCCACGCGCGAAATCATCTTCAACATGGTCGCGGAAAATCTTTTTAAGGATTTCACGCAGGGCAACTTTGCTGGCTACAAGCGCGGCGTGCGCGTCAACCTGGATCAATATCTAGTTGACCTCTTCGCTTTCCATCACTTGAACGAACAGCGCGAGAGTATCATTGACCAGAAGTTCATCACGCGCTATTCCAGTTTTGGCATGGCCTCTATCACCGTTCCGGCGGATCGCATAGAGCAGGCGTGCGCCTACAAGCTGGCCGCAGAGGTCGTTGACCACTGGGGAAGTCTCTCAAACAGCGAGTTCAACGCGGCAATTCTTACGGACATGGTGCTGCGCGACATTCTTCCCGCCATCAATTTCTTCGAAGGAAACTTTGCTGCGCAAGGGGCTATAGAGCAGCGCCATGACATCTTGAACGCGCTTCTGGATGACGGGCGAAAGCAGGGGCAGAAGCTTCAGAGCTTGATTGCAAATGAGGTTGGTCAGACGGCGCGCGAAGTGCGTGAGGGCGTTCACCAGCAGAAGGGACAACGGCTCTCGCAATACCTTCGCGCTGCAATCGAGCGCGAGCTTGGCAAGCTTCGCAACGATAAGCAGGACGTTCAGCAGTGGGGCGATTACGCTCGTGCCGTACACTTTAACAAAGAAGAGCTTGTCGAAAGAACGCAAAAGAATCTCTACCGCGAAATAAGCCGCATCATCAACGAGCAGCACCAGAGCGTAGGCTACGCCATAGCGGTGCTGCGGCAGGTGGTCAACGTGCTGCGTGACGAAAACCGCGAATATATCCCGACGATTCGCAGAATGCTCGACCGCAACATCAAGGAGGTTGACGAGGCCAAGCGCCAGCTTGACCGTCTGCTGGCAGAGATAGGCAACCACGAGATGCGCTCCAACTGGGACGGGCGCAAGGGCACAATCCTGCGCCACGACGTACGGCGCTTTGAAGAGTTGGGGCCGCGCTACCTCAGTACTGTGCTTTTGACTCAGGTGCGCTTTGCTGCCATTGAGGCGTGCGAGCGAATGATTCGCCACATAGGCGCAGCTGACCGCACTGAAGGCGGCGAGATGTTCACGGAGGGTCTTATAGGCAAGCTCTACGCGCTCGGCGGAAAGTTGGATCATTTAAAGCGCCGGCTGGAAGAGAAGTACGAGCATTTCAAGAAGCCCACCATCAACGAGCTATCGCTGATGCTCTACAGCGCAGAAGACATTGAGAGCAACTACCTGCCCAAGTACCTTGGCACAGGCGATAGACGCAAGCAGCAGATAGAGTCGGTTGGCGATCAAATTCTGCAAGAGCTAAAGACGACGGTCATTGACCTGCCCGACATGATGCAGCAGCACGGCGGCGTGGAGGCGGTCGAGCACCGGATACGCGATCTTGCCCGAAAGCCATTCGAAAACCTCAAAAAAGATTTCGATGTGATCGAAACGCTCTGGAAGAAATACCCTGACCACTCGGAATTGGAAGCGCAGGTACGCTTTATCTACAACAAGGCGAAGTTCTGGCTGCACGGAGGCTCGCGTCCGCGCTCTTATGTGCTCTCACCCGAGCGCCATAAGATTCTTGTTGGATTGCCGCAAAACTCGACCGACATGGGCAAGATCGAGGACTTCAAGACGCTTCTCAACTCGCGCATAAAAGAGCCTGGCGACCCAACGATTTCGATTCAGGAGATTCCCGACCGCTCAGAGATAGTCTTCTACAGCGAGGTTGGCGGCATACCTATTAACTGGGCCAACCCGATCCCGGACTACCGGCAAAAATATATCTCAAAGCAGGCCGAAGGCGAAGAGCTACACATTGATCACAACGAGATTAAATTCAACGACCTCGTAGTGCTGGACGACCGCGAGCGAGCAGAGCTTGAAGCGGCTCACGAATGTTTCCTGCTCGGCCTGATCTTCAGCGAGATTCGTCCCGAAAAGGATGCGGCTGGGCGAGTGCGCTATGTCTGGTCTGAGCAGATAGGACTCGTAGGCCGCGAGAAGACAATCCCGCTCGGTATAGAGATGCGTGCGCTCGCCGAACTCATCAGCAAGTCGGCCACGCGCTCAAAACTTATGGCGCGCAACCGCGACCACCTCGACCGCGCGCGTCGCAGCCGCGAATCATTGGCACAGCTAAACGCGCTGCTAGGCTGGTATTACGAAGAGGTCTATCCCGAGTCGAGGATGCACGCAACTGACGGATTGGAACATATTGAACAGTCGAATATGTGCCGCGCCGTTTACAAGCAGATCAAGGAGATAGAAATGTTCCTTGAATCGAATAATGGTCATCCTGAAGCTCGACAGGAGTTCATCGAGCAGAGCAGAGAGAAGCGTGAGAAGCTTAACGAGTTCACCAACAAACTGATTGACGGCAAACGCGCGTTGAAGTTGGAGATTCCTGCCGATGCGTCGGCGGTCGTTTAAGTAATGACCACTGAATTCGTACAGTGAATTTAAGCCGAAACGATTTGGGGGGAGGCTGGCGATGATTTTGTGCAGCCATTGCGGAACTGAAGCCGGTTTTGACCAGAGCTTTTGCCTTGAATGCGGGAGACCTTTGTCTCTGGCTAACCATGCTCAGCCTGCACAAAACTTTTATCCGGCCTTCCAACAGGCCGGCATTGAGACGCCTGCCCCGACCGCCCCTTTTGCGCCGCCCTACACGCAAGCGACGCAACCTGCTCCGCGATCTATGACCGCACCGCTCGTTATTGTAGGGCTTCTTGCCGTGGCAGCGATTTCAGTGGCCGTTACGGTTTTTTTATTGAAAAGCCGAAGCGGTGATGATGCGCAGAACGCGCATCAAGCTCCAGCCGTTTCGTCTTCAACGCCAAACTCGACTTCATGGTCAGGAACGACATTTTCGTCAGGCGGTACTCAGGTGAGAATTACGGCGACGGCTTCATCTACGCGCCCCCCTATGAACGGGAGTAGCTACGAAGCCAGCAATGTTCTGGACGGGAGTCTATTGACTGCGTGGGTAGAAGGCGTGAGCGGGCCGGGAGTGGGCCAATGGATACGCTGCGACTTCGAGCGCGAAATCACATTGCGGGCCATTCGTATTACGCCCGGCTATTTCAAAAGCCCTCAGCTATGGACTCACAACAATCGTCTGGCTGCGGCAACTTTCTATTTTTCCGACGGCAGTTCCCGCCATTTCAATTTTCAAGATGTGATGACGGAGCAGCGACTAAACATCGGCGGCGTCAGAACACGCTGGGTGCGCATGACGATTGACGATTTCTACGCTGGCACCACAGATGGGGAGGATACGCCCATTTCGGAGATCGCATTTGAATGGGAGCCATAAGTCGCCACCGGGTCGCCAGGGATTTTTTTTATGAGTTCAACCGCATTCGCGCTGAAAGTGCTGGGGACAGAATTACTAACCATCGCTGTAGGCTGCACGCTCGTCTTCTTCTACGCGAAATCTTTTGAAGAGGGACGACGCAAAGCTCAAGCAGACGCTGGTCGCAGTGCTAATACTCAAACAAACGCGCAGACGTTCGCCGCCGGTTACATGAGAGATGGCAAGTCTATGACGAACCTGCTAAGCGCAATCAAGCTGCGCGGCGATACAGATCTTATAACTTTCGTCATTGATACATCGCAGAGCATGGACGACGACCGGCAGGAGCTAAGAGAGAATATTCGTAAGATGGTTGCCCGCTACAAGGGGAAGAGCTTCGAGCTTGTTGACTTCACTGATACTGCTATGGTTCTCGGCGACCCGACGCGGGAGGCGGCGCAGTTGGAACAATGGCTTGATAGCTCTCACGATCTTGGTGGGCCAGAAAATAGCTATCGCGCGCTCTCGATTGCTGCGGCCAAAGCGCATGAACGGTTTAAGAACCCTGCACTGATTTTGATTACAGACGCCGCACCTAACGACAGCACGCCCGGCAGCTCAAGCCATGTAACGCTTGACCAGGCTGCGGATGCTATTAACGCCGCCAATGCCGAGTTGTATGTTCTTGCAGCTTACGATCAGCAGGAGGCCATATCCGCAGGCACGGCTGCGACCAGCCCTTTCTACCCGCAACTTGTTAATAAGATAAACGCAGGCGGGCAGGTCTACATGCTCAAACGCAACAATTTCGATCCGAACTCTATGGGACAAACCATAAGACCTTGATCGTGATGATGTAACTAAGGGATCAGCGTAAAAGACGATGGCAACTTCACGAAGGCGATCAGCATAGCGATTTCGATAATTTTCGATCATTCGTGAAAGGAGGATGAGATGATTATCTGCAATCAATGCGGCAACGCTCTGGCAGATGACTTGCGCTATTGCACCGAGTGTGGGGCGTCAGTTCCGACCTTTAATATGCCGGAGCCGATTCCTACTCTGCCATCGCCGTCGCCTACTCAGCAACTCAACCCGTTTATGCAGACGCCTCAGCCTTCTCCGCCTGTAATTCAGGCAGAGCGTAAGACTAATCCGCTCCCATGGGTTTTAATCCCGCTGGGCGTGATCGGGCTGATTGTTCTGGTGATACTCGGAAACAATAGATCGAATCAAAGCTCAAACGATTCTACACAGTACAGCCAATCTTACAACTCCAACTATACATCGGACGCTTACAATAACTCTGGCCGGAACTCGACGACGACCGGCACACCAAGCTACACGCCGGGAAACATTAGCGGGTCCGGCCCGTCGAACACAAACCTCACTGCCAATCGAGCCGCCCCCGTCCAAAATTATAATTCCGGCAGCTATAGTCCTACTCCTTACAATAGCGCTCCGAGCGGCAACATCGCCTTTTGCACATCGAACAACGTCGTCGTACGCAGTTCTCCTGTTCTTGACGAAACCGGGTCTAATAAGATCGGAAGATTGGATCGCGGAGACCGCGTATATGTTCTCGGTCGCTCGTCGAACACGGATACTTTTCATGGAATCACTTCGACCTGGACGGAGATACAAGTTGAAAGCACGGGAAAGCACGGTTTTGTCTTTACCTACTATCTCGCGCCAAGTTTATAGAAACAATCATTATGATTTCACACCTGTCTGAAACACGGAGAAAGATGAGGGGCAGCACACGTCGTGAATTTCTAACTGCACTGATTGGCGCACCCTTTGTCCTAGCAAACAGTTGCATAGCTATGCGGCGCACGGAATCGCTTGCTGTCGCCGCTCCCGCAGCCGCGCCGCGTGTGACGAACTACAACGTGAGCGGGCGCGCTGCTCTTGTCGAAGGGAAGACGCTCTTGATAGCGCTCACCTTCGCTTCCGCGATGGATGAGATAAGCGGAAGTTTTCCTGTTCAGTTCGCGCCTGAGTCAATTGGAGGGCAGAGCTTGACGGAAGAGCAGCCTCTCTTCTTTTATACGGCAGGAGACGGACGCACCTTTCGCACAATCCTCAGTGCCCCGCTAGACGCAATCGCTGGCTCTTATCAATTGCGCGTGACTGCGCGGTTACAAAATGGCGCTCAGCAACAGCAACTTACCTCCCCTTATGCTGTGCAGACAGGTGTGTATCGCCAGACTGCGCTCACACTGGATCAAAACTTCAGCAATCCCTCGCCCGAGATTTCTGCTCGTATGCGCCGTGATTTCCAGACTATGCTGGAAATCTATCAGCGGCGCACAGAGAGAAAGTGGAGCAAGCCTTTCGTGAGTCCTGTGCTGGGGCCGGACAGAGCCAATTTCGGCGACAGCAGAACCGTTAACGGGACAAAGCATTACCGTCACGCCGGATTGGATTATCGCGCGCCGCTCGGCACTCCTGTCCACGCCATCAACGACGGCGGCGTCGCTCTGTCAGACGAGCAGTGGACTCCCGGCCAGACCATCTGCATAGATCACGGCGGAGGCGTTTTTTCCAAATACCTGCACCTCTCAGAACGTCGAGTGCAAGAGGGCGGCACCGTGCGACGGGGCGACCTAATAGCCCTTTCGGGCAATACGGGCGGGCAGAGACCTGCGCCGCATCTTCACCTCGATCTGGTCGTCAATGGCACGCACGTTGACCCCACTGATTTCATGAGCACGGCTGCGCGCCTTATAGAATTGGAAGGATAAGTAGGTTCGCCGGTTTATCGGCTATATGAATTTCATTCCGCATGCTTGAATGGATTTCGTCAGATGCATCTTGCGCGGAGTCAAATCAAGGTTCTTTTATGATCTTCTGTAATGAATGCGGTAGCGTTGTTGAAGGCGGAATGAAACTCTGTGCCGAGTGCGGCGTGGCGATTCCCACGCTTGCGCAACCCGACGTTATGCCGCAAACGCTCGTACTTAATTCCACTCGACAACAATCAGCTACAACCGAAGTTCTGTATCCACGCAGCAACGACCCTGCCGAATATTATGCGAAACAGCCACGCGCAAGCTCTCACTCTTTTCCACAACCCGTTCAGCAAGCCGCTGCTGTACCCGGCGTGTCCGCCGGTCACAGGCTGGGACAGAACCGCCTCCCGCTCATTATCGGCGTATGCCTGTGCATGATTCTGCTGGCGTTAATAGGACGCGCACTCTTCAGAGCCGAGACTGTGACAACCCCTCACACTGAAAATGTAAATGTTACGCCGACCATCAACTCAAGCCCGTACACGACGAGCGGCGCTCCTGCACCTGCTCAAACCGTTGCGCCTCGTGTCGCTGAAGACCGCGCGGCCCAGGAAGTCAGAGATACTTTGAACGGTTGCTGGACCGTGGCTGCAAGCGCACATGACTTGGATGCTCACATGCGCTACTACGCGGGCACGCTTGATACCTATTACAGCGCTCACAATGTAAGCGCGGATTTTGTTCGCAACGACCGCGCACGAGCTTATAATCGTTACTACAAGCTAAATTTTCAGATAAGCAACATATCTGTGAGCATACTCGACGCCGACGCAACACGCGCCACTGCCACCTTCAATAAAACTTTTTACTTCGAGGCAATCGGCAAAACTCTTTCCGGCTCGGTGCTGGAGACGGCATGGCTTACAAAATTCGGCTCGCGCTGGCTGATTACAGGCGAAAGAGATTTGAAGGTTTATTACGTCAATAGATGAGACGGATATTCGTGCAGCGCGACTTAAAGTCGCAGTAAGGAGAGGAGCAATGATCTTCTGTAACAAATGCGGGAACTCGATTGTTGACGGGCTACGCTTCTGCACCGAATGCGGCACGGAGATGCCAGACCTTCTGTCCGCATCATCTATGCCCACTATGCGCGGAAGCGGCGCGGCTGCCGCTCCGGCTCTGGCTCCCACAGTGGAATATCAAAGGGTAGGCCCCACGATGCTCGCTCCACCGGCAATGCAACATCCAGCCGATACGCCCGTAGTTCAGCCGTATGCTCCCGCGCCTGCACCTGCTCCCTCTCCGAACTCTAAAATCCTGGTCGCCATCGGCGGCATAGCGATTCTAGCCATAGCGCTTGCCATCTATTTCGCCGTGCGTTCGCCGCGACCGGGAATAGCGCCAACGTCAAATACACCTTCTGTCTTGGATGCGGGCAACAGTTGGTCAACCGAAGATGAGATGGCAAGCTTCCTTCAGAGTGCGCTCAACGAAGGGCGTCTGGTGACGAGTCCTGGCAACGACGCATTCACTTACTACAAGAAGCTCACTGGAATGAACTCGCAGAACAAGGCTCTAAGCGGTATCAAGAACAGAGTGTTCGCGCAGTTGCGCAGCATGGGCGACGACGCGATTACCAAGCGAGTCAATCATACGGAAGGCGATAACCCGGATTGGACTACACCCATGCGCGCCTTAGAGTGGGCGCATATGCTTGAGCCAAGCGATAGGCAACTCGAAGCACGCTGGCGATACGCTGAAGGGAGAGAAGCATATTTTCAGCAGAGAAAGAGCGACGCATGGCGTAGCATAAGCACAGCATCGCAGCTTGATTCATCGTGGGCCGTTCCGTTGAATGATCTTGGAATCCTGCGCACAGACGACAGGGCTTCGGGCGATCAGCGCTGGCGCGATGCAATCTCCTACTATCAACGCGCCATGAACCTTAAATCCGATTGGGACATACTAAATAACAACATGGGAACGGCCTACTTTTATCTGGAGAATTACGACGAGGCCGCGCGATGGTATAACAGAGCAATCCAACTCAACTCGAACTGGGCGCGACCACATAAATGGCTCGGCCAGATTTACGAGAAGCGCGGCGATAGCTCTACAGCCATTCAGGAATATCAGGCTGCTGCCAATCTATTTAATCCCAACACTGATTCATCTGAACTGATTGAGTTTGTGAAGGGCAGATTAAGAGCATTGCGCGGATATTGACGATTTATGAGAAACGGAGTCGGTCATGATCTTCTGTAGCGGATGTGGCAGTCCATTGAGCGACAGCTTGAGTTTTTGTCCTGAGTGCGGCGTGGAGACACCCTATGCAACTCGCGCCGAGACGCTGCCGCTTGTGGCGCAGGGCGCTAATCAGTCGGGCGCAGCGGCAGTTGCGGCAGCACGCGCCCCGATTGTAGCTAATGCCGCCGCGTCTTCGTTACCATTTTATGATTACGGTCTAGCGCAGACTCCTGCTCAACCCGCACAACAAGTCAAATCAAGCGGCTCAAAAACTTTGCTCATTGCGCTATCTGCCACGGCGATTCTAGCCATAGCGCTTGCTATCTATTTCGGCGCGCGGGCAGTAGGAAGCCGTAATCCTCAGGCTTCTGCACTTGAATCTTCACTTGAGCGGGCAGTTGATGGTAATCGCTTAATAGCCCTATCGGATGATGACGCATACAGCTACTACTTCAAGCTGAAAGGGATTGATCCGCAGAACAGTTTTTTGAGCGAGATTAAGCCAAAAGTGCTGCCGCAGATTCAAAGCATGGGTGACGAGATTTTGCGTAAGAGGGTCGAGCAGAGTCTTGAAATCTTAACTGAGCGAGACTGGACTGTAGCAGCGCACGCCTTTCAGTGGGCGCATGAGTTTGAGCCGGGGAACAAGGCATTTGAAGCCAGATGGAAGTATGCGGAAGGCAACGTGGCTAAGGCACAGAACAGACGTGACGACGCTGAGCGCAGCTTCAACGAAGCAATACAACTAGACTCCTCATGGGCTGTGCCGGTAAACGATCTGGGCTTCCTTCGCTCGCTTAACAAAAGATACGCTGAGGCGATTCCCTTCTATCAGACTGCCATAAGGCTTCAGCCAAACTGGGACATACCCTACAACAACATGGGAACAGCCTATTTTTTACAGAAGAACTATGATGAAGCTGAAGGGTGGTATCGCAAGGCTTTAGGGATTAGTCCGAACTGGGCTACTCCTCATGCATGGTTGGGATCAATCTACCAATCCAAGCATATGAACTCAGAAGCCATAGCTGAATATCAAACGGCGATCAACCTGAACAACCCGAACAGAGACAAGCTGGATGTGCCCAGACTTCAAAGCGCTATTAATTCTCTTCAAGGCAGCGGTGAAGAGGAATGAGTTAGCCTTTGCTCCTTCGTAGCAATGCTACACTGCTGATCTACTATATTCTTCTTGATACCAGGTAATCGGCAACCGGTTTGTCTAGCCTAGAGCCATCCCGCATGAGGAGCAGACCTTGTAGTCTTCCTTCATCAAAAGCCCTATCCAGCAGAGCGGTATACAGAACAGAATAAATAGGGCGAAGATCACCCAGCCAGCGCCGGAAACTTTCTGGACCAAGCGCGGCGGGTAAGTTGATTGACAGTATGGGCAGCGAAATCCTGTGGACACTAATGGAACGAAAGGCGCAGGCACTATATATGCGGGAGGAGGCTGCGGAACTGGAGGTACAGACCACGCGGGCGGTGGTTGAGCAAACGGCTTGGTCTGTTTGGCCGGGTCGGCATCTCTCAAGATTTTTTCTACCGGGCTGTACGAGGCCGGATCGCCGGGCAAGCTAGCACCGCAACTCTGGCACTTCACGTCCGTCGCCGCATTTAACCAGCCGCACTGCCCGCACATCACGCTGCTCATCTTTTGTCACTTCCTTCCAAAAAGGAACGAACTATAAGGCCAACGCCAGAGCAGAATATCACAATCGCGCGCCACAAGATGCATAAGAAGAAAGATGGTAGTGGGTTAAGTTTGGGATCACGAAATAGAAATCTTTGAACAGGTCGCTGATGCTTAAATCTTTCGATTCGATGGTGGGTGATAGTTGTCGGCTCATCATGTTTTCTCCGAAGGCTAAGGAAATCGGAACGTGGGCGCAAGGCTGGTTGAGCGAACATTAGCTCAAGACGGCCAGCGTAGCTTGCAATAGTCCAGGGCTTCTTTGGTGGTAAGCTGTCGGGTAGAGTTTCCGGCGCGGATGTAGAGATGTTCGCCCTGACCGTCTTTGACGAAGATGGGCTTGGGCGAAGGCTTGACGCTGACGCGAACAACGTCTTGCGCTTCCGTTTGATGGAAGGTGATGTCGAGTAAGGGAGTGGCGTCTTTGCCGAAGGCGTTTAAGAGGAGCGAGGTGAGAAAGTTTTCGTAGGCATCGCGTGAATTCTGTTTGCCGAACATCTTGTAGTCGTGCTTGAGGCCAATCACGTTGCCTTCGTCGTCAACGCCGACGAGCAGAGTGCCGCCGCGCTCGGAGTTGAGGAAGGCGGCGACGGTTTTGACGATGACCTGCTCCATCGCGGGGTTCGCTTTATTCTGTTTCATGTCCCAGCGGGCGGATGATTTGAATTCGAGTTCGGCGCTTTCGCCGCGCGCGATCAACTTTCTAATCTCTCCATCCGTCCCCTCTTTCTTGACTCTCGCTGCTTCCTTCTTAAATTCCGCGAGCGCCGCGTCTTTGACTTCATTGGAGACGAGCGGGAAGGTCGAGAGGACGTAGGCGAACTCTTCTTCTGTCAGGCCATAGAGGTGCGCGATCATGCCGTCTAGCTCGGCGCGGAGGCGTGCGCGCTCTTCCAAGTCGGTCGCGCCTTCGGTGTGATCTTTCAAGCCGACTTCGCGTGCGAGGTCGTCAAACTCCGGCGTGGTGCAGATGAGCTTGGCGGCGCGCTCGACGATAGGCGCAAACTCCGGGTCTTCTTCGGTGAGGCGCGGTATGGGTAATTGATAAACATAAAACATATTGCAATGAGAAGTTACTTTTTGCCGAATAATTGAATCGCAGATAAAGCTATTAAGAATAGCCGTTACGAATAATAATTCACCTAAATTGTCAAATCGCTTAGATAAAACTATTGTGTTACCAGCAAAAACACTGGGCGGAAGTGCTCCAGCGATCATAGTTCTTTCATTCGTGCTTGATGTAATATCCCTAAAGCCTAAACGATAATTTTGATAGTCTAATTTCTGGCCTATATCTTTAACATTTCGCCCTAGTAAGGCCTTCCTGCCTTCTTTTTCATTGATCCAGTATTTAGATTCACCCCACAGATGTGAGAATTGATGAATCATCTTCCCTTCATAAAGCTGAACACAGCCAGGTGCATTGGTTGTTTTGAATAAATCCTTATCATCTGTCATATGAAATTCTCTTGTTAAAGAAAGATTCCACTTTTCCTCGATCTTTTCACCTAGAAGTGGAAAACGCATCGTCTTCTCAGCAATTTTGAGATCAATGTTATCTTTGAATTCCATTACAGAAAGAGAATCAGGTGAGACTCGGCGAATAAGATCAACAGATATTCTAACCGCCCCTTCTTTAGGAAAGCCTTGTAACTCATTAACATCATGCCGCATAAAAGCAGCAGGAAACATCTTGGTTGAGCCTTCCTTTTTAAAAGTCAGGACGACGAATTTGAAACTGCGATGGACTCCTTCAAATATTTCTTTGCGATTTTCAAAACAAAACAAACCCGTGATTTCTGTGTTATCAAAAAGAAGTTCGCGCAGTTTCTTTGTACCCAAGTCTGTATAAATGCCACTTGGAATAACTATCCCGCACTCTCCACCTGAATGTAGCAAGTTGAAGCATTGCTCCACAAAGAGTTTGAAGAGATTGATGTCTGTACCTTGTTTCTTTCCGGCGACCACTGCAATTTGATTCGCGTACTGTGGGGCACTACGAAAGTAAGAATTAACGTGCCAAAAGCGACTCTGATATTCTAACCACGCAGCACGGATTTCGGCGTCTCGCAAAAGTTTACTTTGTTCCTTTTCAAACTCCTTGATTGTCATCTTTTTCTTTGTTACGAGTTCTGAATGCTCGGCAAAGAACTCTTTAGCTTGCGGCTTGAAAATCTCCCACGGCGGATTGGTAATGATCGCGTCGAAGCCGCCATTGCGATTGATAATCTCGTCAAACTCGAATCCCCAGTGAAATGGGTGCAAAGCTTCAACATCAGATAACTTGACAGCGCGTTTTTGTGGCCTTCCTTCTTTATCTTTCTTTTCATCCCATGTTGCTTGCTCAAACTTAATGCCGAGCTTTGTGAAGTCACGTAGCAGAATCTCGTTAAGCGAAACATACGCCCCTTTTCTCAATTCATGGATTTCATCCCGTAAAATTTGAAGGGCTTCTGGCAATCTCTCTTTAGCTTTACGGTATTGCTCAATCTTAAGTTGTTTTTTATTTAGTACGCTTCGATACGACTCTCTCCACATCTCCTGTTGACCGTGCAGTTCGTCGTAATCCTTTTCATCAACATGAAGCAATCCGATGAGTGAGTTACCCGTGAGGATGTTGAAGTCAATGTTCGGCAATGGTTCTAACTGCTCCGAGCGCTCAACGGAAGCGACAAGCGCGAGGAACAGACGCAGCTTGGCGATTTCCGTCGCCTCCTCCATGATGTCCACGCCGAACAGGTTGTCTGTGATGATGCGCTTCTTGATGTAATAGTTGACCGAAGGATGCTCGCGCCGCAAGCGTTCGAGCCATTGATTCAACCCTGCGTCGCCCAGAAATTCTATCTTGCCTATGACGGCAGCGTAGATGTTGATGAGCGTCTTCATCGCCGCGACTAGAAAAGCGCCCGAACCGCACGCAGGGTCGAGCAGCTTCATGTCCGGCAAAATATCGCGCAGAAGTTTCTGGCAGTAGAACGCATCAAGGTTGAGCAGCAAATCCGCCATCGTGTCGAAGCGGCGCGAGGCGAAAAGATTGTGATCTTTCACAGTGAAAAGCTCGCCCGTGTGAGGCGCGGAGGGAGGCGGCAGGGCGTAAGCGTTGATGCGGTCTAGGATGAGTTTATAAATAGTCTGCTCGCACAGGTACTGCGTAATCTCCGTGCGCGTGTAGTATGCCCCGAATGCTTTCTGGTTGATGTACTTCTCAAAGATGTAGCCGAGCACATCCGGTCTAATCTCATCAGCCTTGCCGCCCGGCGTATCGTCCAGATTCCACGAATAGCTCTCGAAAAGTCGAAAGAGATTTTCAAAAGCCACGTCGGGTACGGCAATCTTCGGCCAGCGCTCTTCAATCCCGTGTTTTAGGAAAAGTCCGCCGTTGAGATAGGGGATGCCGCCAATAAGTTTCTGCGCCGACTCGCTACGAGCCTTCTCCGGCTTGGCAAAGCCTTCAAAAAAGAGCGCATCAAGGAATTCGCTGTAATAGCGATTCGTGCCGCGCTCACGGCTCTTTTTCAACTCTCTTTGAAGGTACGTGTAATCCTGTTTCGCTTCGTGTCCCTTGATGAAGCCCTTGCTTTGCAGGAAATAGATGAACATCAAACGGTTCAGGAGGACGGATGCGTACCAGCGCCGGTCATGCTCATCGTCAATGCCACTGATGAGTTCGAGGAAAGCTAGGTGCTGCTGGCGGAACTCGTTATAAAACTTCTTCGTGACGCGCTCCACGTCTAGCGCGCCCTTGAGCTTGCTCGCCACCTCCGTGACCGCTATGTTGCCCGCTTCGTCAAGCTCGCTAATGTCAACAACCATCGCGCTCAGCTTCTGCAAGAAGAGATCGGCGGGCTGCCCACGCATGAACGTGTGATCGCGCGGATATGTCTTCCCGCCCTCGCGCTTCGCCCAGTACCAGAGGCTCTGCGTGCGCTGGCGGTCGAGAAAGATAAGCAAATTTTCGTAGTGCAGTTTGGAGATTTCCGCGTGAATGGCACGGCGCGTCTTCGCTTCTGGTATCGCACCATCTGCCGCCGTTATCTCATAAACGACAACACCGGAGAGTTGCGCAATTTGAACGCGCTGGAAGTTTTCGCCGTTTATTTCAAATGAGCCGGGTTGCCGTTCGGCAGGCCGCGACCAACCTAATTCTTCAATGAATAGCTCACGGAAGTTGAAATCATTGAGGCAAGCGCGCACGCGCGAGGTGTCGAAAGACATCTATCTTCAGCCTCCCTTTTTCTCGAACAGTCCTAAAGAGCAGATGATCTGCGGCTCTTGCTGCTCTTCGTTGCTTTCGTCCGTGATGCACAAGCGATCTTCATCTCGCAGGGCGATCACGAGGTCGGCAAGTTGGTGGTCGCTGATGCCTGTTTTGAGTTGACGATTGAGCGTGTCAATCGCCGCCTGTTTGAGCGGGAAACGATAAATCTCATCAATCGCACGGTTGAGAGTCTGCGACTCAAAGAGAGTTCCCTTGATTGATTCGGCGTAAGCTTTCAGTCGCTCATAAGTGCGATAGCGCGCGCCGCTGGGCCGGCCAAGACCGCCGCCAATAGCGCGCTCCTCCTGAATCATGTGAGCAATGCCGCACTTGACTAGATCGTGATGCTGTTCGTGGCGCGGCTCGGCGGGCGTGTCTGGATGACACTGCGCCGCTTGAAGGATGGCGAGTTGCGATTGCGTGACGCTCCTGCATTGACGGTCAATCCACGCGAGAGCATCCGTGCCTTCGGCTGTACGCATATAAACGAGCACACCTTCAGGAGCGCCCGGCGTCGGGTGGTAATTGCGCGTAGAGTAGATGACGTTCGGAAGATCAGGGATGGTTTTCTTAAGGTGCGGTTCCTGATCCGTCGCGTTCTTCCATATCTGGTATGCCTGCGAAGAAAGATCAACTTCCGCATCGCCATCGCCGTCGAGAATCCCGGACTTCTCGTTATAAAGATCAACGAGCGCGCCGACGTTCGATTCATCCTCAAAGAAAGCTTCGTCCGCCCCTACAACTTCGGCGTTCTCGCGCAATCTTTGAATCACACGGCTGCGCAAATTGATGATTCGTTCAACTCCATCAGCAGGCAAAAATGAATAGGCAAGAATTTCTTCGGCCTGTTGCCCGATACGGTCAACGCGCCCGGCGCGTTGGATGAGCCGGATGATTGCCCAGGGCAGATCGTAGTTGACGATAATGTGCGCGTCTTGAAGATTCTGGCCTTCACTGAGTACGTCCGTCGCAACGAGCACGCGCAGTTCGTCTTGAGGTTGAATCCGGTCACGCTTCCCATTACTCGCCGGCGAAAAGCGCCAGGCAAGCTCGGTCGGGTCACTTGAGCTACCTGTAACGCCCGCCAATTTCGCCATCCCATGCGCGCGCAACTCGCGTGAGAGAAAATAAACCGTATCGGCAAACTGAGTGAAGATGAGCACCTTTTCGCGCGGGTGACGGCGTTCGAGCAGATCAAGCAGTGCTGCAAACTTAGCATCGCACTTCACGTCCCAAGCGCCGCTAGCCTCAAGAATCTTGAGCAGAGCTTTTGCGTCAGCGCGCAGGTCATCCTCAAGCTTCTTGCTGAACAGGCCGGGGCGAATCCACTTGAAGCGTGTGGTATATTTTGTTCGATACTCGTTGTAAACCTCTGCGGCGCGTGCGCTATAGTTTTGCGCTGTGCGTAAGCCTCGCTCCTGCTCGTTCGTTAATTCTGAAGTTTCATCCCCGTTTGTTTCCGTTTCATCGTCGAAGAGTGATGCTATCTCCTCGTCTTCATCACTCGTCCGCGAATCAATATACTCCGCCGCCTGTGAGCCTATGGGCAGCGGCAGACCATTTTCAATCGCGTGCAGAAAAATAAAATTGCGTAGAACATGACGCTCGACCGAAAGCAGGAAAGCAGGGCCGCCTGATTCCAGGCGCTTGAAAAGATTTGTGCGGCTGAAACCCATCAGCCGCTTCCCGGCGCGCGAGAGTCCTTCAAGCTGTCGCTTCTCTTCCGGCATGGGCTGCTCCTCTGGTTTAGAAGCGACATAATTGCCCAGGCCGTAACGCGGTAGATTCAATTTATCAACGGCACGCACAACCGGCTTCGAGGTGAGGCGGGCGTAAGGGTCGTCAGGGTCAGCATCGTTGATTGCAAACTTAACCGTCCTCGGCCTGCGAGTCGGAAAAAAGGAGCGCGTACCATCTCCGAAGGTTAGATACTTGCGCCCGGTTTCTGCGTCAGTCTCGGCATAATTGGCTTGAATGAAAGACCGGGTTCGACGAACGAGAAAGAGACGCATCAGGTCGCGCCAGTCGTCCGCATACTCGCTCTTCTCAAAAGCCATGAGTGTGCGTGCAGCGCTTTGATACCGGCTTTGGAAAACGCCTTCGTCGCCTACCTCGCGTATTTTTCTCTCAGGACGAATTCCTAAATCTTGATCTTCGGGGATGAAGAGGCGAAGTTGAGACGAAAGGTCTTCGTAGGTTTTGTTATACGGCGTCGCCGAGAGCAGTATGCAACGGCTGTCGCTGAGGCGTATGTATTCTTGAATTGCTCGGTAACGTTTGCCTTCACGGTCTCGTCAATCAGCACAGTACGGAATCGCGCCGGAACTTCGCGCAATTCGCGCGTCACACGACTCAAAGACATCACGCGGGCGTGCAGGCCGTACTCGTCAACATAAGACTGCCACATCTTCTGTAGATTCTTCGGGCAGATAATCAGCGTGCTTGTTCCGGGCTGATCTTCTTCTACGAGCTTAGCAAGTGCAGACGCCATTAAAGTTTTACCTAGCCCAACCACATCACCGATCAGGACGCCTCCGCGCTTTTTCAGATGATGCGCGGCGATCTTCACGGCGGCGGTCTGGAACTCGAACAGGCGATTGCCGAAGTCGCGCGGGATGCGAAACTCCGACAGTCCTGCGCGCGCCTCTTGCGAAAGATGGTAAGCAATCTTGAGATAGATATAGTAAGGCGGGATGAGTTCGGGGCGAGCCCAGCTAGTATCAATGATCTCCGCCATCTCGTCCGAAATATCCAGACACCAGCGGTCTTCCCAACGATCATCGAACCACTTCTGCAACTTCTGGCAGGTGTCGTGATCGAGCACGTCAACGTTCAACTCGCCCTGCTTCGACAATCCTGAGAAAGTTAAGTTGCTGCTCCCTAGAAAACCGGTTGTGGGATTGTTAGGGTCACTGCGATGCAATAGATAAAGCTTGGCATGTAGCGGATAACGCAGGAAAAGTTTGACAACAACTTTGCGGGCCTTAATTTGCTCGCTAAGGCGGCGCAAAGTTTGCTCGTCCGCATTAGTAGGTGCTCCGAACGTCAACTGCTCGCGGAAGCTTTCTGTTACCTGGCGCTGCAAACGCTTTATCATTTGCTGGTCTACTCCGCCGTTCTCTCCATTCAAGCTGAACGCCGCCCTTAACTCTTCCTGCGGCGCGGGCTGCATTCCGATAAGCAGACGGCAACACGAACTCGGCCCGCCAGTCCACTCATCAATTAAAGTGTCTATAAGCTTCCATCCACGCAGGTTGAAGTAGCCCACGCAAAAATCAGCACGCTGAGAGAGGCGCAGAGAGTCCTTTAGCGCCGGAAGTAGGGACTGCTCAATGTTATCGAATATTCGTGGCATCTATCCACTTACCTTGAAAGCTTTTCGACCATCCGGCTCTCCATACACACAATTGATCGGGAAATCAGGGCATCTCACCGCGAGAAGCAGAAGGCGGGGTGAGCCTGATTAAGATCGTTCTTGATACCCAACGTAGTCGTTACGACGCATTTGGCGGCTGAAGGCTACTTGCGCTTCGTGCTGAACTTAGGACTTGCTTCCAAATTCCGGCTTTGCATTCCTCCCGACATGCTTACCGAGCAGGGGTAAACCCAACATTACTTTCACCAGCCGCAAAGTAGCACATTAAATTTCCAGTAACTTCAGTTGACGGACGGTTTTCATAGGCAGGTACAGGTGCAGCGGATCATCCAGCAAAGCCACAAAACCATACTTCAAATAGAAAGCTCGCGCCGTTTCGTTTAATGCTCTGACTTCCACCACGTAGATTCCTATGCTTTCGGCGATTAAAGTAGTGCGGCACAACGCATCAATCAATAATAGTTCACCCAAACCAAGTCCACGCGCCCGCAAGTCAACAGCCAATCTTCCGATGTGTGCAACCGGGATGGGATAGCGCGGGGGTTTTTCCGGTATGGTGTCGAATGTTACTGCCCCACTCGCCATCATGTAATAGCCCATGACAACAGCCTCGCCGGGACGGACTGCGACGAAAGTGCGTCCCAACCCTTTGTCATCATTCTGCCGGGCGAATCGTTGTAAGAAATCATTCAGGCTTGGCTCTCCGCAATCGAACGACCTTCGGTCGTGGCGCGTGGCGAGAGGCTCAATCTCGAATTGGTCGCTCACTTATGACCCATCTTACCTTGCTGCTTTTTGTATCTGGCAACGGCGCGCCGCAAAGCGGTGTTAGGCCGCTGTGCTTGATCTAACAACTTTAAGAACAGGTCGCGGTCGCGGTCTGATAGTTGGTGTTGCTTCTGTCGTTCTAAGACCTCTTGCGCTGATTTAACCAATGTTGTCACGGCAAAATCGCTGACGGTTTGTCCACTGATGACAGCAGCTTGCTCGATCATATCTTTCGCCATTGGCGATAGGCGAAAGTCCAAGCGTGCCCCACTTTTTGCATCTCCGGCATGATCTTATCACCCCCAAAAGTACCTTACTTTAACGTACGGGAGTTTGCCACACAATGATGGGCGAAAGAGGAACAGCGGCCAATGCTGGCCGCTGTAAGTGGTTGATAAATTTAATCGGGGCGAGAGGATTTGAACCTCCGACCTTTCGGTCCCGAACCGAACGCTCTACCAGGCTGAGCCACGCCCCGAAAAAGTTCGCAGATCGTTCCTTGATTCTAAGTGAGACGCGCTGGCATGTCAAATTCGAGTTGTTCGGAGTGGTGAATCAGTTAGAGAAACAAGGCCAACTCGATAGGATTCAAATCTTAAGCCTCGACCTTCTCCTTGCTCTCGTTTGCGCGAGAATTTTTGAAATGTCGCCAGACCCACCATGCCACGGCGATGGCTCCGATAATACCTATCACAAAGTCGAAACGATGAAACCATGTCTTGAGCGTATCGTTCTTGTTCCACTGCTCGCCCAGCTTCTGGCCTACGTAGGCCAAAGCCAGACACCACGGCAGCGAGCCTGCGAATGTGTATATGACAAAACGCTTCAGGTTCATGCGTGCGACGCCAGCCGGGAAGGCTATGAAAGTGCGAACAGCCGGAAGCAGGCGGCTGAAGAATACTATCGCTTCGCCGTAGCGAGAGAACCACCGGTCTGCAAGATCGAGATCATGGCGCGAGAGCAGAATAAATCGCCCGTACTTCTCTATAATCGGGCGACCGCCATACATGCCCACCCAGTAGGCTACGAGCGAGCCTACGACACAGCCGAACGCGCCAGCCACAGACACCCACCAGAGATTGAAGCGCCCGGTTGAGACAAGGTAACCGGAGAAAGGCATTATCACTTCCGAAGGAAGCGGTATGCACGCCGACTCAATCGCCATCAGAAGTATAATGCCCCAGTAGCCAAGAGCAGAGATTACAAAGATGATGAATACCGAAAGCGCCTCGATGATTCTTGCAATCAAACAGTTTCTCCTGATGATAAGTGATAGGAGCAGAACACAGGAGTCAGAATTCAGAATTAAGAAGGTAAAACTCTTATCTACTGACTTCTGACTACTGACTTCTGTCTTCTTCTCTTATCACTCATCACTTATCACTGTTACTTATTTTCTCCCCAGCCGTAATGCCCTATTAATGGTACGAACGCGCACGCGCCGTGATCTTCGCGCTTGATGCTGCGCTCTGTTTTGATGACGCGAATCAGATGTTGCGCGTCGCGCCTTTCACCGACAGGAATGACGAGCCGCCCGCCTTCTTTCAATTGAGCGATTAGAGGCTCAGGCACTTCCGGCCCACCGGCTGCGACCAGAATTCCGTCGTAAGGCGCGTGCGCGCTCCAGCCCAGCGTGCCGTCGAAACATTTCACAGTTGCATTGTGAATTCCGAACTGGCGTATGCGCGCCTGTGCCTGGCGTGCCAACTCCGGGAGGCGTTCTATTGCGAAGACCTGTCCTGCAACTCTTGCAAGCACTGCTGTCTGATAGCCTGAGCCAGCGCCTATCTCAAGCACGCGGTCAGATGCCTTCAATTCCAACAACTCTGTCATGCGCGCTACTATGTAGGGTTGCGAGATAGTCTGATTAGCATCAATCGGCAGAGCGTGATCGCCGTAGGCGCTCCCTTGCAAAGCTTCAGGAACGAAAAAATGGCGCGGCACAAAATTCATTGCGTCGAGCACTCGCGCGTCCCTTATACCGTAATGGTCGCGCAGGCGTGCGATCATTCGCTCGCGCGGGATTCTATATTCGCTTGCGAAATCGGAAGGACGCAGTGGGGCAGAACTCAAAATCGTGAATCGTGAACCGTAAATCGTAAAGAGAAGTGATAAGTAATGAGTGATAAGTGATAAGAGAAGACGAATGCTTTTTCTTATCACTTATCACTTATCACTTATCACTGCCTTTTCACGATTCACGCTTCACGTCCTTTCATGGACTGTGCAGCACTTCGCCTGCGCGTATGTAGCTCCAGGTCTCCAGAGAGGTGAGCGCGCGGTGATCCGTCATGTCGCTACGCAAAGGTGTGACGGAGACGTATCCCTGCTCAATGGCCCGGTAATCCGTGCCGTCCTCTGCGTTTGAATTGAAATATTCTTCGCCGATCCAGAAATAGGGTTTGCCGCGCGGATCAATATGCTCTGTAATTACGGGGCGCGCGTTCTTGATGCCCTGGCGTGTGACGCGGATTCCCTTAACCTCGCCGGGCGGAATGTTTATATTCAGAAGAGTCCCGTCGGGCAATCCCTCTTTCAAAACCTTCTGAAGCGCTGTCACTGCAAATCGCGCGGCCTCTGTGAAATCGAAATTCTCGCGCGCCACAAGACTAAACGCCAGCCCCGGCACGCCTAAGATAGTAGCTTCAAGCGCGCCCGCTACCGTGCCCGAATAGGTCGCGTCGTCGCCCAGGTTGCCGCCGTGATTGATGCCCGAAGCGCAGATGTGCGGCAGTTGCTCCGCGCTCAGAATCTTGTTGAGCGCGAGCGTCACACAATCCGTCGGAGTGCCATCAACAGTCCAATGACGCTCGTCCACCTGGCGTATGCGAAGAGGACGAGCAAGCGTCAAACTGTGCGACGCGCCGCTCATCTCGGACGCAGGCGCAACAACGTAGACTTCGCCAACCTCGCTGAGAGCCTCTTCTAATTTGATGAGGCCGTCGGAGTGAATTCCGTCATCATTCGTTAGCAGGATTCGCGTCATAACCTTGAGTCAAGCCCCGTTTCAGAGACCGGTCACTGAGATACGCTTCTCGCCTTAAAGACAAATCACCCGCACTAAATACGGCGGGCGTAAATTCAATTCACGCCCAAAGCGCCAGAGTTTCCTCTTCATACTATGAGGGGATTGAATGAACGGTGAGGCGATTGAGACGCTCGACGCGCGCAAAGACGATAACAGGCCGAGAGCGGCGCAAGACTAATCGCGGCTTATGCGCGGGCGACCCTTCTTTTTGTTACGCTTGCGCGCGAGCGCAGATTTAAGTTTCGCTTTCTGGCCCGGCGGCATAAAGAAAGCATGCTTCTTCGCATCCTTAATGATCTCCTCGGTCATCACCTTGCGTTTGAAGCGACGAAGCGCGCTCTCGATTGACTCGCCTTGATTGACATTAACTATCGCCATTCTCTCTCCATCCAAAAAAATTTAAAGTTAAGCTTAAGGGGGTCTTTCCTCTTAAACTACAATTTAACACGCCCTAAATGGTTTTGGTCAAGCGCACGTGAACCCTGCGAAAATTTTCATCATTCGCAGGGTTCACGAATTAAACCCGAAATCTAATGGAAGTTATCCGACCGGAACAGCTTCCTGCTCTTCCGCCTTCTTCTGGCGGCTAAGCCCTTTTATCTGCACAGGAGCGTCCGCCTTGATGTTGCTCTTCTTCAAGACCATCTCCTGATACATTTTCCGCATCATCTGCATCTCTTCAGCAGCCGTCTTAGGCCCTTCCATATGCGGCTTGTTCGGGCGCTCCAGGTCAATCTCGTTTAGATTGAGGCTGTGCGCTTTCTCGCTCAGCGAAACTTCCTTGCCTCCGGCGAAGACTTCATGACGACCATGCTCCTTATACCACTGGGCGACGGTCGCGTTCTGGTGCATGTGCTCTATGATGTTGCGCCAGCCTATGCCGGTGTTGTATGCGCAGAATGAGATTTCGCCTTCCTGAGTGCCGTAAGGAATGATGCACATCTCTGTGCGGCGGAAGTCGTAGTTGAACAGGTCTTGAAACCACATGCCTGCGATGAACAGGAAGTTCCAGCGGTCAGAACGACGCTTCTCAATGTCTTCATCAGAACGCTTGCCGTCAACACGCCCGTAATCCTTGCCCGTAAGGCCGAACGACTTGTCGAACTTTTTGAAAAGCTCGTACAGCGTGAAGTTCGACGGCGACTTGTACGGGTTGTAGTGCTTCAACAGCGTCAATCCCATCATCAAGTTCGACATCCACTTGCCGCGCGCAGCGTCCGTGATCTTCTTCATGTCATTGACGAGTCCCGGAATGTTCAGAAACTCTGGCACGGGGCGCATCTCTTTCGTATCTTTGTCAATCATCACGGCAGTGCCCACGCCGCAGTTCGGATGACAGCCGCAGGAGACCTGACCCCATTCGGCATTCGGCCCATGCACCAGGTCTGCGAAATCTGCGAACGCGCCCATCAAAGAGAGTGGGAACCAGTCGCGCGTAGGCTCTGTGATGCCGACCTGATTCTTCACATCATGCGCCAGATGCGAGAGCGTGTAGCGCTGCTGCATGCGGCGATCCGGCGTAATCTCTTCGTCACGACCTGTGAATGAGACAGGCTGGAACGAAAGAAAAGCGATCTTCTTCGGATTTTCCAGCGCGAATCGAATAATCGAGCCGACCTGATCGTTGTTGATACCGTTGACGAGCGTGGTGACCAGAACTATCTCAACACCGGCTTCGTGCAAGTTGTTAATCGCTCGGAGCTTCACGTCGAAGAGATTGCCGACCTGACGGTGGCTGTTCGCGTCGTTTCCGATTCCGTCGAATTGCAGATAGACGTAGCGCAATCCTGCTTCGGCGGCCTGACGGCAGAACTCTTTCGATTTAGCGAACTCGATGCCGTTGGTTGCAGCCTGCACAGAATTGTAGCCAACCTTCCGCGAGTATTTGATTGCCTCTAGGAAGTGCGGCGAAATCGTAGGCTCGCCGCCCGAAAACTGCACGGACATCTGGCGACGTGGCTTGATGGAGATTGCGTTGTCAAGAATTTCTTTGACATCATCCATGCTCAGTTCGTGAACGAACCCGACTTGATTGGCGTCCATGAAGCACGGGTCGCACATCATGTTGCAGCGATTGGTAAGATCAACTGTAAGAACCGCACCGCGACCGTACTTAATCGTGCTGGAGCCGTGATTGTGCAGCGTCTCGTCATTGTGCGCAGGGATGTCGCGGCCAGGGAACATGGCTTCTATATGAGTAAGGAACTTCGAATCAATCGCCATGATGTCCTCGAAGTGGCCGTGAACGGGGCAGTCCTTAATCATCAGGATTTGCCCATCGCGCTCAATGATCTGTGCCTTGATCTCGCCAACCTTCTCATTTAAGAGGTCTGTCACTTCCCGCTTTCCACTGATGATCTCTTCGCGCGCCTCTATGACGCACTGCGGGCAGAGACTGTCGGTCGTGCGCGGCCAGCCCAGCGTAGGCTTGGACTTCTGCCATGATTTCAGTAGCGGCTTGTCAGACCACTTGGGGGTGAACGATGGATTCGGCTGATATTTATTAAAGAACTGAATGGTATTGAACAGACGACCCGCGACGAAGGTCAGTCCTCTTTCAGCATGTTTGATTGGCCGCATTCTCTTTTCCTTTTTTACCTGAATTTAATTTCCGTCTAGCGCAATTTTTCGATGAAACCCACCGAAACGAAAGGGCTTTGATGCCCCGCATCTCACAAGGGCTTGCTCGCCAAGAAGGGGAAAGAACTGAAATTGTATTAGCTTTTGACCCTGAACTTGCTCTCAAGCGAACAGCAGAACGGCAGCCTCACAAGAGCAATGCCCGTGCCGCCAAAGCAAAATAAGATTAAGTAAAGAAATAGCTGAAGTTAACTCCCTTGCATCATTTCTAAAGGTCTTTATAAAGTCTTCGCCCGCGCGTCAGAGGGACTCACATCAGAGACATGCGCGAAAGAGGTGGCATTTTGACACCTATGCGCATAAATCTCAAGCGCAAGTCGTCAATTTTGACACCTCAAGCTCATTTCACATTTCTGATGAATAAACCTGTGAAGCTTCTAAATTGTTAAAAGGATAGAGCTTTTGGCTTTACTGCTGAAAAGAAGCATTATCTTCTTTTAGTGAAGTAGCCTATGCGGTGGGTCACTTGAAGAGTGGGATCATTGGTTTCGACTCGAACCTTGCGGAAAGAGCCGTCCCTCTTTTTATTGAGCGGGATGTAATAGAGAGCGTATTGATGGCGAAGCTCGTCGGCCACTTCCGCGTAGGTAGAGTCTAGCGCGGAGAAGCTCGCAGGCTTGTAAAGCCTACCCCCGGTCGCGGCTGCAAGCTGGGCCAGATTACGCTCGCTCGCATCCAGCACGCGCAAGCCCTCCTGTAGATCGCCAATGCGAAGCTGGTTGAATTGAATCGTTGAAGGTGAAGAGGCAAGCAGGATGTCCAGTTCAGCGCGTTTATTAGCGCGTTCTATCTCGGTATTGCTCACGATGTAAACAGTCGCCTGTGCCTCAAGAAGCGCCCGCAAAGCTGCTTCAAGCGTTGCGTACCCACGCCCGCTATCAATGCCGTCGGTCAGGACTATAACCGCATGTCGTCCACGCGCATGTGCGAACTGTTCGTGGGCGGCAAGGAGAAGCGCGTCGTTGAATCTGGTGAAGACGCCCGACGTGATTCGTCGCAGTGCGCGATGCAGTTGCACGCGGCTCTGCGTCCAGTCCTGCAAAAGCTCTATGCGGTCATCGAACTTAATGAGACTGATGCGGTCATCCGATGAAAGTTTCTCCGAGAACCCTTCTGCTGCGCGCTGAAAGTCTTCCAAGTTGTTTGCGACGCTTGAAGAAGCGTCCACCATCAGGACGACGTCAACCGGAACCTGTCTCAGAGCAAGATCGCTCAACGGTTGTTCGCGCCCGTCCTCGAATACTCGAAAGTCGTCGCGCGTTAGCGTAGTCACCAGACGACCCAGACGGTCGCGCACAGTGACGGGCAGTAAAACTTCGTCTGTGCTGACTGAGATAACATCGCCCTCTTCAACGTCCTGCTCGTCCTGTCGCGGCGGATTTTGCTGCGCCCCCTGCTGCTGGCTTTGAGCGCGCATCCCTGAAATAGGAAAGAGGAGAAGCATAGCGATGAGCGCGAATGTCAACGGTAATAATGTTTGGCTACGAACTTTCATCGCTCTACTTCAGTTGCTACTCATCAAGCGCCTCAAACTTTTTCGCCAGGGTGTGCTTATCTCTGCGGATTGTGGCTCGCCGGGTGCGCAGATGTGTCATCGCTCATTGCCGCAGTCATAGCCGCTATAATCCGGCCACTCACGCGATGCTTCCTGAGATCATCAAGTTTTCCCGGCGAAAGGTCGAATTCTACTGGTGACTGTTCGATGCGGCGAATAATAGTGCCCTCTGAGAATCCTGCTTCGACAAGCTCGACGATTGAATCGTTGGTAAGCGATGGCGTTCTCTCAAGCTGCGGCGCGCCGCCCTGTTCTGCCTGTGGGCGCAGGATGTGAACGGTGGCGCTCCCGGTCGTTTGATTGCTCCCGCTCGTAGAGCCTCCGTTCGTGCGGCCACTCGTGCGCGAAGACGAGCCTCCACTTGAGCCGAAAATATTCGTGCCGCCATCACCTGCATTGCCTCGCATGCGAGGCGAACCGCTCGCGTCATCGAAAACGGAATCGTCCAGGTCATCACCCATCAGTGACCGGTCGTCGCGCGCAATCATTGCGAGGATTATCTGTTCGCTCACGCCGCTGTGCTTGAGTTCTATTAGACGATCCGGTGAAAGATCGAATTGCGCAGGTCGCGTGCGAATGATTGCGATGATTGTTCGCTCACGGAATCCCGCACGCACAAGTTTTATCACGGAAGCGTTTGTGAGCGGCGCTTCCGAGTTTTGCGACTGAGCGCTTCCAGCCAATGGAAGAAACAGACAGAACAACAGGATGAGAAGTAAAGATTTGAAATGACGAATTGATGGTGCGGTTAGTTGTATGGGGGAAAGCGCAGCTTGGTCGAATTTTTGTGAAAACATAGCAGGATAAATAAAGGGTGAAAGAACGCCTGATTTCATTAAACGCTTCAGTTTCCATGCGTCGCCCGCGCTACGGCGCGACTGCGCGTCTCCGCATGCTCGCTCTGACCGTAGCGTGCGCTGATTCGGTTCACGTAGTTGCGAGTTTCACGGTAAGGAGGAACGCGCCCGCCGTACCTGTAAACAGCGCCCTCGCCCGCGTTGTAGCTTGCGAGCGCCAAGTCAACTCGATTATTGAAGCTCATTAAAAGCTGCTTCAAATAGCGCGTTCCGCCAGCGATATTCTGCGCGGCATCGAACGGGCGGCGCACGCCGAATCGCGCGCTCGTGCCCGGCATCAACTGCATCAGACCACGCGCGCCCTTCGGGCTTAATGCATGAACATTGAAATGAGACTCCTGCTCCATAACGCAGAAGATAAGATACGGGTCAACGCCGTAGCGCGCGCCAGATTCGCGTATCAACCCGTCAATGTGCCCGTTGCCCGTGCTCCAACCTCTTGCTCCAGATGCATGAGTTCCGTTGGCAGCAGCCGAAATATCTGACTCTCGTTCTATCCTCTCTATTCTCGCGCTCTCTATGAAGATCGAGAGCGAGCCGCGCCTGTACCAGACTCCATCGGAAGCTTCCCTGACCTCATCCGCTTCCACGCGCGCACCGCCAACCAGGTATATCCACGCGCTTTCAGAAGCACTGCTTCCTGAATCGTCAACGCTTACAACTCTAGCCACCTGCTGATCATGAGAAGAACGCTGCGGGCTATTGCTATCAACCGAGCGCACGCGCGAGCGGTCAATCAAGTGTGTTACGCTGCCCTGCCTGTACCAGATGCCCTGAGCCTCTTCCCATGCATCATCAACTTCGAGCGTAGTCCCATCCGTGAGCTTCAACAGTTTGCGCGCATTCTGCTGCTCGCCGTTTGTAGGGGAAGATTGATTGACAGCCGCGTTATTCGCCATCGCTTGCGCATTAACATTCCGCAACGCCATACCGAAGATAATCATGCAGAAAATTATTGCGCAGGATGTTTTAGCGTGGCGTGTCATTGATAGTTACTCTTCCCTGAAAATGTTCTCGTTCGGCTAAGTCCAGGTCAGTACCGCCTGCGGTAGCAGTGCGGGTGAGAGAAGGGATGAGGGATGAGGGCGAAGGGATGAATAAGAATGTAGTGAACAGGTCAACATGCAATTGACTCAACCCATTTCATCCCTCATCCCTCATCCTTCATCCCTTCTCTCAGGCGGTACTGACTTCATAACTCCAACGGCTCCGTTTGTAGTTGAAGCTCGCCCGTCGTCCTGGTCAGTTCGCCTGTTGTCCTTCTCTCGTTTGCGAAACTGTGCGAAGCGCCGAAGTAGTTGCGCCACGCTATGTCTATGAACTTCGGAGTAATCTCCGGCGACTGTCCCTCGAAAACGCAGACATCCGTGATGCGATCTAAAATGTCGCGCGGCTCGCAGCCCTTCATCTGCCGCTTCTCTATCATGTAGTTGTTCAGAAGATGATCAATCGCACGCTGGTCGAATTTGAGACCGCGCGTGTAAGCGGCGCGCTTGAAAATCTCTACGTAGGCGGCGGGCGTGGGCGGCTCTACGCGAGCGCGATAGCCCATCCTTCTCAAGAAGGCTTCGTCCGCCAAGTCTGATTCGGAAAGGTTTGTCGAGAAGACCACTAGCTGCTCGAAAGGAACCTCTATTTTCTTGCCCGTGTTGAGCGACAGGTAGTCAACGCGCCTTTCGAGCGGAACTATCCAGCGGTTCAGCAAGTCCGTTGGCGAAACTCTTTGCCGACCGAAATCGTCAATGACCAGAGTGCCGCCGTTCGACTTCATCTGGAACGGCGCTTCGTAAAACCTTGAAGCGCTGCTCCACATCAGGTCTGTGTTTTCCAGCGTCAACTCGCCGCCGACCACGACCATAGGACGCTCGATTAACACCCAGCGCCTGTCATATTCCGCAGGCGTCATCTCTTCAGAAACTTTTCGATGATTATGAGTGTCGAAGACACGTATGACCTGCCCGTCAACTTCCACCGCGTAAGGAATCCAGATCGCGCCGGGCAGCGCTCCGTTGATGCGCTCGGCAACCGCCGTCTTCCCTGTTCCGGCAAGACCTGTGAGAAAGAGCGAGCGGCGCGAGTTGATAACGCAGCCCAGGGTTTGCAGCAGAGAGTCTGGCAGAACCAGATCGCGGAACGCAGAGCGTACAGTCTCCATCGTAGCGTGCTGCGATGAGATTGCCTGAAGGCGCATCATGTGAGCGTAGTCGCGCAGCGAAACCGGCGCAGGCCCAACGTAGCCGCAAATCTGCAAAAGGCGCGAGACGCGATCCCAACCGTGATCCAGCATCGCATATCTGGTCGCGCCCGTAGTCGCTTGCGCCCTTACTTCAATCAGCTTTTCTCTATAGAGATGCTGTAACAATTCTTCGACGAGAGTGCGAGGCAGGTGCAGATGCTCCGCGACCAATCGGGTCGTAGGCTCAGGCATCATAGCGACCTGCTTGAGCGCAAGGTCGCCAAGAAATGCTTCATGCGTCCCCGTCTCTGAAAGCTCCTCAGGCACGGGCGGCCCCATCGTCTCAATCTCGCCGCGCGTCAGAATCGTCGTGTGCGTCATGAAATTTTCCCTTCCGATAATCTATAGGGCAGGGCTTGTCTCTACAATTCTCTAATTGTTCTGCGCTACCATCTCGCCGCTAAGTCTTGCGAGTTGTTGCCGAATTGATGTCGCGTCTTCGTAGCGACCGACTCGAATGTAAAGGTCTGCCAACCGGCGCAGAGAAACGGACGAGTTCGGCTGCAATCGAAGCGCAGCCTCATAGTATTTAATAGCCTCGTCGTCGCGCCCCATCCTTTCCAGAATGGCGGCTGTGTTAAGTCTTCCTGTGAGTTCGCCGCCTGCGCGCGAGAAGTTTTTGAAAGCATCGTCGAATTTGCCAAGACGACATTGCGCAAGAGCAAGGTTGTTCAGGATTCGCTGGTCATTGGGCGCAAGGCGCGCGGCGCGCTTCAGACGGTCAACCGCAGCGCGATAATTTCCGTTCTGGTAGAGCGAGAAGCCCAGATTGTTGAGCGTCTGCGCGTCTTCGGGCGCGTCGTGAACCGCGTGCTCGTAAGCTTCGCGCGCACGTTCGCCCATTCCCTTCCTGTCATATGCGACGCCGAGCAGGTTGTTCGCCTCGCTCAAGCGCGGGTCTAAGGATGCCGCCAGCGATAATTCAGCTATCGCTTCGTTTGTCCTCCCGGTTAGAAGTAGAGCGCGCCCCGTAGCAAGATGATCGCGCGCGCTTCCAGATGCAGAAGGCCGCGCAGGCTCAGGCGAACGCGCGTCGGTCACACGCTCGGCTCCGGCGCTCTCGAATCTGGCAACGTCCTGCTCCGTCAGTCTCTGAACCCTGTTGTTATCGCCGCCCCCGCGTCCGAACAATCTTCCTATAGCGCGAAACGGCGCGGTCATGACTCGCACTACTTTGTTGCCGCCATGACTTGATTTACCGACCTGAGCGCCGTTCGATTCGATGATGTTGGCGTCCGGGTCACCGTCGCGCCCCGTCGTCTCAGCGCTCCAGAACGCGGTCGCGCCGAAGCAGAGCGTGAAGGCTATGATGATCGCTATGATTGTTCTTTTACGCATTCGAGCCACACTCCTTTTACATGTTGCCGAGGGTGTCAATCAGAGTGAGGGCGGCTGGGCCAAGTATTGCGATGAACAGTGTCGGGAACAGAAAGCACGCGAGCGGGAACAGAAGCTTCACGGCGGCCTTCTGTGCGGCCTGCTCCGCGCGCTGTCGTCTCTTTGTGCGCAGGCTATCGGAGAAGATGCGAACGGCTCGCGCGATTGAAGTGCCGAAACGATCCGCCTGAATCAGCATGGCGACAAGGCTGCACAGGTCATCAACTCCCGTTCGCTCTGCAAGATTTCTGAGCGCCTCGTCGCGCTCACGCCCGACTCGAATCTCAAGATTGGCAAGCTCGAATTCTTCGCTGATGTCACGATGAACGTCCTTCAACTCGTCGCTCACGCGCAGCATCGCCGCGTTCAAGCCCAGTCCCGCTTCAATCGAAATGACCATCAGGTCAAGCGCGTCCGCAAGCCCCCAACGCACGCGCTGCTGGCGATTGCGTATCGCGCGCTTCAGGAAGTAGCGCGGCATGAAGAAGCCCAGCACGAATGCAAAGAGAATCAGTAGGAGCGCGTCACCCGCCAGCCGTGTGAAGATTGCGCACGCGAATGCGACCGCGCCGGGAAGGCAAATTAGCGTCGCTAGCTGAATGGCGCGAAAGACCACAGGCGCGTTCTGCGAACGATAGCCCGCCTGCATCAACTGCTTTTGCAGCTTCTTAGCTTCGGCAGCCGACGGCGGCACAAGACGATTAAGCGGAGCAGCAATCTTCTCTGCAAATTCGGCCACAGGTCTATCTTCCGCAATAGCGGCGGAAGCAATGCCCGCGCCTCTTTCGCCCAGGCGTCGCAGGCGCTCTGTGGACGCGCTCTGCGGGCGAACCGCCAGCCAGTAAACGCCCATCACTACGAGCGAAAAGCAGATGAAAGTTGAGAGTGTGATTATTAAAAGCATGTTTTCAAGTGATGAGTGATAAGTGATGGGTGATAAGAAAGTCTGAAGTCTGGAGTCAAAAGCTTTTACTTATCACTTATAACTTATCACCGCCTCGTCCCTCTTAAATCTTTATGTTCAAAATCTTCTTCACAATCAGCATGCCCGTTATCTGCATGGTGAGCGCGACAAGTATCAGTATGTGGCCGCGCGGGTCGCGCCAGAGGATGCTCATGTATTCAGGGTCCATCCACGTTACTGCGAACGCGACGAAGATGGGTATGCCGCACAACAACCACGCGGACATGCGCGAACTGGTCGTCAGTGTTTTCAGGTCGCCCATGATTCTGAATCGCTCGCGTATGGTGTAGGCGACCTTCTCAAGAATCTCTGCGAGGTTGCCGCCCGTCTCGCGCTGTATCAGGACAGCCGTTACGCAGAGGCGCAGGTCAAGAAGCGGCATGCGTTGAGTCAGATTTTCGAGCGCGAGTTTCAGCGAAAGCCCGAGGTTCTGTTCCTCGTAAGTCTTGCGAAATTCCGTCGCTATAGGCTCAGGCATCTCTACCGAGACCATGTGCATTGATTCGGAGAATGCGTGGCCTGCCGAAAGAGCGCGGCTCATCAATTCCAGAGCATCCGGCAGATGCTCTAAGAACTGGTCGAACCTTTTCCTCCTGGTCCACCAGACATGCACGAACGGAATCACAGCGCCAACGAGGCCGCTCGCTGCGATGATGAGAAGCGAGGGGGTGAGCATGGAAGCCGCGAGCGCGGCCAGCATGCCCGCCATCAACGAGAACATCATGAGGCGTGTGACCGTGATGTGCAGGTCTGCCTGATCCAGCATGCGTTTTAACTGAGCGGCGCTCTGCAATTCCACGAGCGTGCGATTTATCCAGGGAATCTCGCTCATCAACTCCTGGCGCGCCAGCACAACCTCGGCATCTTCCGTGTGCGCCGAATGCAGCAACGCTTCAGAGAGCCGCTGCTGCAAGCGCTTGCGCTTCGCTTCGGAACCGCGCGTCGCCACCAGATAGCCGCAGAGCGAAAGGAACAGGCAGAAGATGAAGACCAGAAAAGGAAGCATTGTCAGTTTTAAGTTTTCAGTTTTTAGTTTTCAGCCTCGATGTTTCTTAAAACTGAAAACTTAAAACTAAAAACTGTTCTCACTCCTCGAAGAAGATACGCGGCAGGTTCATGCCGCTGGCCTTGAGTTTCTCTGCAAAGCGCGGGCGTATGCCCGTTGCGCGGAAGCGACCGATTACTTTGCCGTCCCGGTCAACGGTCGTGCGCTCGAACTGGAAGATTTCCTGCATGGTGATGGTCTCGCCCTCCATGCCGGTTATCTCCGAGATGGATGTCAGGCGGCGCGTGCCGTCAGACAGGCGCGCGACCTGAACGACAAGATCGAGCGCCGATGCAATCTGCTGGCGCATTGCACGATCAGAGAGGCGCATGCCCGTCATCTGAATCATCGTCTCAAGGCGAGATAGAGCGTCGCGCGGCGTATTGGCGTGAACCGTAGTCAAGCTTCCGTCGTGGCCTGTGTTCATTGCCTGAAGCATGTCAATCGCTTCGCCGCCGCGAACTTCGCCGATGACAATTCGGTCTGGACGCATACGAAGTGCGTTGCGTACCAGATCGCGCTGTGTGACTTCGCCTCGACCTTCAATGTTCGGAGGTCTGGTTTCCAGTCGAACAACGTGCGGTTGCTGCAACTGCAACTCGGCGGAATCCTCTATTGTCACAATGCGCTCGCCTTCGGGAATGTATGCGGAGAGAGCGTTAAGCAGCGTGGTCTTGCCAGCGCCCGTGCCGCCTGAGATAAGGACGTTGAGGCGTGCGCGCACGCACATCTCCAGCATGTCTGCGATCTCTTTTGTGAGCGCCTTGTTATCAATCAGCGCGCTCATACGAAGAGGCTCTGCGCCGAAACGACGAATCGAGAGCACTGGCCCATCGAGCGAGAGCGGCGGGATGATGGCGTTCACGCGAGAGCCGTCAGAAAGGCGCGCGTCAACCATAGGTGAAGACTCATCAATGCGACGGCCTACGGATGAAACGATGCGCTCGATTACACGCATCAGGTGCTCGTCGTCTTTGAATGCTACGTTTGTTGATTCGAGCTTTCCGCGACGCTCAATGTAGATTTTGTCATGGCGGTTGACGAGAATGTCCGAGATGGTCGCGTCTGCAAGAAGCGGCTCAAGCGGCCCCAGACCGAAAAGCTCGTGTCGAACCTCTTTCACCAGACGCTCGCGCTCCACGACCGAAAGCGGCATTGCTTCGGATGCGAGCAAGCCTTCTGCCAGACGCGAAACTTCCGCAGTCAGTTGGTCAGGGGCCATCTCGCCGAGCTTGGTCAAATCCATACGGTTGATGAGAGCGCGGTGAAGCCTCGCCTTCATCTCCTGAAATGTTTGCTGGCCGTTCGGCTCACTGCCCGCGCCAGCGCCGTTCGGGAATGTTTCTCTTACCAGTCTCTCTCTGAGTGCCATCTCAATTTTCCGTTGGTGAATTTTCGACTAAAAGTCGGGGTTAAACTTTTCCAAGCGTCGTGCTGAAATCAACACGCGAGTGCGCCGCATTGCGCCTGAAGAGTGAATCCCAGATTCTTCTACGCTGCGGCGTCGCTTCTTCACTGACAGCGATTCTATTGCCGGCAATCGTGCTGACGATGCGTTTGATCTCGACGGCGATGCGCGACGCAGGCTCGGATTCAACAAGCGGCTGGCCCAGGTTTATTGAAGTTACTACCGGCTGGTAATCGCTCGGAATGAAGCCTACGACAGGCTCGCCCAAAAACTTCTCCACCTGTCTGAGGTCAAGATCAATCTGCTTGCTCCAACGATTGACGACGATGCGAACCTTCCGGCGCTGGTAGCCAAGCCGGTCGAAGATTTCCAGTGCCCGCTGTGCGCTGCGAATAGCGGGGATGTCCAGGGTGAGGACTAAAACAATGTCGTCGGCCTGATCCAGCGCCGCGAGCGTGATTGCGTCGAACGTGTGTTGCGGGTCAAGCACGACGTATTCAAATTGCTCGCGCAATTTTTCCAGCGCTTCAAACACATGCTCAGGCTCTATCTCGTCCGCCATGTCGGCTTCGCGCGGCGCGGCCAGCAGCGATAGCTTTGACGTGTGCGGCGTGATGTAGCTCTTCACAAGCGAATCGTCTAGGCGCGCGCGATGCTCTACCATGTCTGCGATTGAAAATTTCGGCTCGACGCCGAGGAAGAGCGGGAGGTCGCCAGCCTGCAAGTTCAAATCAACGAGCACGGTCGGCGCGCTCAACGCCGCCGCAAGATTCGTCGCAACGAAAGAGGTGCCGCAGCCGCCTTTGCTCGAAAAGACAGCGATCATTCGCCCTTTCTTTCGCGGCTCGGCCACCTGTCCCGCGCAGAACTCTTCCGTTCTATCCAGCACGGTTTTGAATTCATCTGTGATGATGGGAAGACGCAGAAACTCTCTGGCACCCGCACGCATGCTACGCAATATGAGATCGGGCGAGGCGTCGTGCGCCGCAGTGATTAGAGAAGTTCTTGGACACTCCACGCTGATTCTCTCGATTAGCTTCAGCGTTGATTCCTGATTCGGGCCGATTGTGATTACCGCCGCGGACGGTTTCAGATGAACTATCTGCTCGTAAACCTGTTCGGCGTCGTCGCCGCCCGCAAGCAGCCTAGCGCGCCCGTCTGCGGACATTGCGCCCCGAATCTCTTTGAAAGAGTTAAGCCCGGTGCTCAAGACAACGAATGTGAGTGGTTGAACCATTGTTCTCCAAATCCTGCCGGAAAATTTTCTACACTCTTCTTACGAATCGAATCCCTCTTTAGAAAGGAACTATGTTGCATGCGGCGAGCGGATTCGCGCTCGGCTGGTCGCACGGCACGAAGCCCGCGCTCTCGCCCGGCAATGAAGTTCTGTAAGCGGGCATGTTGATTGTGCCGCCGATGAGCGGCACGGCGAATTTGAATTGATAGCTGGTGATGCTGACGGTTGCCGTCGCGCTCAGCAGCACGCCGTTGTAGTTCTGGTAGTTGACAGCCACATTGCCTGTCGTCAACCCGCTCACAACCGGCTTGGCTGTCGCAGGGTCTGCGTTCGGGTCGCCGTAGACGACCATTTTCTGTACGGCCAGAATACCTGCCGCATCGTTTCTGCGAACGGTCGCATAGCGCGCCCCTCGGCGGGCAGCATCGCGCAATGCATTGTGTGTCCAGAAGAGTCGCCCGAACTCTAAGACGGCGAAGAGCGTTACGATGAAGACCGAGCCTACAAGAGCGAACTCCATGAGAGTCGCGCCGCGTTCTTTGTGACTAAATAATTTCTCGTTCATCTTACCGTGCTCCTCTTAGTTAGCAACGGGGCCGTTAAAGAGTTGATGCATAGTGGCGCTCGCGTTCATGTCTATGTTGAGCGAGAGCGATTGAATGCCCGTCATCTTGCCCAGATCGAAAAGCGGCTGGTACTTGTAGTTGACTATCTTCACCGTGACGGAATCAATCGCGTTGACGGATGGGCCATTGGCCTGGACGATTACGTTGCTGGTTGATAGGCCGGGCACGATTGGCCCTTTCGACGTGTCCGAGAAATCTCCGTAGACGACCATCGTGCTCGTTTCTGGAAACGTCCACGAATCGTTACGCCGCCACTTGCATGCGTGGCGCGCTCCGGCGCGAACCGCATTGGTCAGCGCAGAGTAGGTGTAGAAGTAGCGACCGAACTCCGCCAACCCTCCGAGCATTACGAGCATGAAAGGCAGTACGATTGCGGCCTCGACCATATGCGTGCCGTTCTCGCGTCGAACGAAGCGATTGATGCTCTTCATTAAGCGTGTATAGAAGCTCATCCTTTTTTCACCTCACTTGTAGAGAACAGGAATGGACAGGTCGCCCACAGGCGTTAGTCCCGGCTGGTAAGTACCGTCGGGCACGGCAACGGGCGCGCCTATGAACTCGACTTGAAGCGTACAAGCCGGGCCAACCTTGCTGCGTATGAAGAATGCAGAGAGGCGGTCTGCCGTGACTGTTCCCGCGCCTGTGTTGTAGGTCGTGTTCATTGCGATGGGCAGCGTCATCACGCGGCGATTGCGCACGCCGTCGCTGCGCTCTACCACGCCGTTGCCCTGCATCGTCGTGTACTGCTGGTAGCTGATGTTCTCGTCAATGATAGTGTCCGGCGGCTCGTCCGTAGCGTTGGCCGACGGATGCACTGTGTAATCGCCGAAGCGCGTGTTCGTACCGATCTTCGTGTAGCGACACATTTCGGAACTGACAAGATGAGCGATTGAATAGCTGCTGCCGATGTAGCCGTAAGCGTGAATCGTGCCCGTAGTGATGAGATCGCCGTTCGATCCCTGAAGCACGCGGTAGCTCATGGGCGAGCTATCGTTCCAGGCTTTTGCGCTCAGCGTGTAAACCTGGCCTTTGACGAGCGGCTGGCTGGCGGACTCTATGAAAGTGTAGGCCGTGTAGAACTTATTCATAGTGAGTCCTACGGAGAGTCCGGCGGTGGCCGAGGCGGAGATGTTCTGAGTCTTGCCTAGAATGAGCGCGGCGAATGTTACGTTGACAGGCTTCGGCGGAATCGTGACCTTGACGAAGCGTATGTTGCCCGCGTTTGCTTCCGCGCTCGCCTGGCTGACGTATGAGCCATTGAGGTTCACGCCGAAGCCTATGTCTGCGCTCGACAGCGTTACGCTGTTCTTGTTGAAGTCGTACTTGTTGAGCGCTTTGGTCGCTTCGGCGACGGCAGATCGGATGCCGCCGGAAGTTGAGTTCAGTTGTGACGCAGCCGCGATTGCTGCCGCGTCCGCAGCATTCTGCAACTCGGCTTTGGCCGTGTAGAAGTGGCTGATGTCAATTGCGAGGCCAACTGCGAGGAGGAGCGCCGTCATGCCTATTGCCGCCATTGCTAATACCGAACCCCGCTCGTTCTTCCTGTCTGAGATTGTGCCTTTGCTCCTGTTCATCTCGCTTCCTCCTCTCTAGCATCAATCAGGTAATCTTTAGCTCAGGGGTTACGGCGCTGCGGGCATGTCAATCGTCACTTGAGTTCTAAGGTTTGCGACGTAAGGCCCTGTGCGATTGTCAGCGCTCGGAGGAACAAGCGAGATTGTCCCGTCGCTCGCCGCCGGCAGAGTCGCTGGCCTTGCCTGTTGCTGTGCGGGTCTCTGCGACGGTTGAGGCTGTGTGGCGGCGGGCGTGGCAGCCGGAGCGGTTTGCGCCGGAGTGCTGCTGTTGCTTATGGAATGGCCGCTCTGTCCCTGTATGCCTTCGCTGCGAGGCTCGACTCCAAGCGGCGAGCCACCTTGACGCAGCCCGTCCGTGCCGCGCGTGTGCGGAAGATCGTCTGGACTCACAGGCTTCACAAGCTGCACAGTGCAGAAGAAGATCAGCTCGGTGTCGTTATGCTGGAACGATTTCGATTTGAAGAGGTTGCCGAGGATTGGAATGTCGCTGATGACAGGAATCCTTGCAAGCGACTGAGTTTCGTTGTTATCCAGAAGACCCGCTAGCGCGAACGCCTGCCCGTCGCGCAACTCAACCGCTGTGTGCGCGCGACGTGTGCGCAGCGCAGGAATGATGAAGCCGTTGAACTTCACGCCAGTCGCAAAATCAATCGTAGAGACTTCAGGCTCAAGCTCAAGGCGTATATGGTCTTCGTCAATGATAGTCGGCTTGAAGTTCAAGCGTATTCCGTACTCTTTGAAAACTATTGTGACGGCCACCTGATTGCCCGCGTTCTGAACAACGGGCACGGGGAATTCGCCGCCAGCCAGGAAGCTAGCCTGCTGTCCGTCCATCGCAATCAGATTCGGCTCTGCAAGCTCGCGGAACGCGCCCTGCTGTCTCAACGCTTGAAGCGCAGCGGCGGTCTTAATCGCGTCATTGAACACGAAGAGATTCATCGCGGATGAGAAGATGCTCTCTATTGCGCCGTTAGTAATGCTAGATGCCGTTTGAGGCCCGCCACCATTGTTCGCATAAGCAGTTGTTCCGCCACCAACGCTCGAATATGTAGCGCCGAACGCGCGCATGCGGCTGCGGTTTACTTCGGCAAAGCGAACAGACAACTGCACCTGAGCGACGTTCCGCACAGGCGACTGAAGCATGTTCACAGTCTTGAAGCCTGCGGCCTCTATAACATCCTGAACCTGCTTGACCGTCTGCGGATTGCGAACGCTGCCGGAAAGAACCACTGAGCCGTTCGCCTGGCTCAAGCGTATGTCGTCGCCAGGGAAAAGCGCGCGAATCTGCGAATCAATCAGGGAAAGATTTGCTCGAACGAAAACGTCGAAGACCAGAAACTTGCTTCCGCCCTTCTCCCATGCGATGAAGTTCACCTGCCCGAAAGCTTTTCCATTGACGAGCACCTGGTCAGGAGCAACAAGCACGGCCTCTGCTATTTCAGGGTTCGAGACCGAGAAGCGCCCAATGGGACGATCAAAGTTGATTACGCGCGACTGCCCCACAAGCACGTTGACCGGAATCGCTTCCGTGTTATGCGTGAAGGATGCGCTGTAGGATATCTCCTGCGCGTGTGCGCGGGGGATGGCGACTGTGATTAGCAACGCGACGCACAGCAGGCTCAAAACTCGCGCGCTCTTTGAACGGGTCTGCATAACTTGTAGCTCCTTCATGGTCGGATGTTAGATTTTCGATTGAAAGAAAAGTTGCGAAGCGTTCAATCGCGTTCGTCAATCGACAAACTAAGATCGCAAATCAAAAATCGAAAATTCGGTTTACGGAAAATCAACGCTATGACGCTTCGCGCCTTCAATCATCTCGACAGAAGCGCGCGGCGGCGCTGGCGGTGCAGGTTGAGCAGGCGCAGCCGTTTGCATGTTTACAGACTGCGCATGTGCTCTACGCGGCGCAGGCTGAGTTTGCTGCTGAGGCTTTGGCTGCTCGCTACGCAAGGAACCTGGGTCGGGCGCAGGCTGAGCGTGCTCTCCTGTCAAGAGACTGCGCTTGTTCACGCCGACGGTCTGCGCGTCGTCCTGATCTATACCGTTGCGCATAACGAGTTGAAGCTTTCCTTCAGTCGAGGCGAGCGCAAGCTTTTCTGCCTGCTCCGGCGTGACCTGAAGAGTTACAGCCTTAACAGAATTGGTCTCTCGCTCGTCATGCGGCTGGTCAATGTTCTGACCGCTTGCCAGAACCTTTATGTTCTGAAGCACTATCTTCGATATAGGATTCTGGTTCGTGGAGTTCGGTTCGGGGTCAATCACAACTACAACGTCAACCATCGTGCCCGGCTGAATGAAGCCCGATATACCAACAACATCGTCAACCTTCACGGTCATCGCTCGATAACCTTCAGGTATCACTGCCGAAAGCCCTCCGGCTGTGCCTTCAGCCGCGAGGCGCGAATCCGTAATAGGCTCGCGCGCCCTGATATTGACTATGGCGACGCGCCCGACCAGCTTGTTGGGATCATCGAATGCGCCATCTGGAATTGCTTCGCGCGGAAACTGCACGACCGTCACTTGATCCGCGACGATCTTCGTGCCAAGCGGAATATCCCCTTTGGCGACGACCACGTTATTCAAACTCTTGGCGTAAGCCTGAGCGCCGGACAGGTAGCGACTGACAGAAACCGCCGCGAGCAATCCGAAAACAAGCGCCCCCGCCAGAACGAATAGAAATCGTTTATTCCGCATTGATGCTTCTCCCTTTCAAAAATGAAAACTCTTGCGCGCCGCTAAAAGTTCAGGCACGAAAGAGCGCGAGCGAAATGATGCTTCCGAAAGTTATTGCCACGCCGTAGGGAATGGTGAGCCTTCTATCGGACGGCACTGTGAAACGCGGCATGGGCCAACCCGGCAGCAGCCCGAACAGAATCTGCATGACTCGCTGCATCGTCGAGCGAACCGCGCCCGCTCTGATTACGGATACGATTGCGAGCAAGCCGCCCGTCAGAATCACGACGAGAAACGTAGGCAGCACCAGCTCTGCTCCGGTCACAGACCCGATTGCAGCAAACAGCTTCACGTCGCCCGCGCCCATCGCGCCGAAGACGTGCAGCATGAACATGAGTATGAATGCGAGCACGCACCCCTCTATGCTCTTCTCTGTACCGTGTAAACCACCACTCATGGCGTTGAGCGTCAGGCCGCTGATTAATGTTGCGAGTACGAATGCGTTTGGTATGCGGCGATAACGCACGTCGTAATAAGTGATTATGACGGCGAGCGGAATTAGTAGTGCGCAACTGACTATGATGAAGGGATCAACCATCTGTTCTACCGCCCATCGGGTCGAAGTCTCCTTTAATTCGGAGACCGTTCGATTCGTTGATCTGAAGAATTCTTTTGTAAGTGTAGGGCGCGCCTTTTTATCCGCCTTCGCGGCTGGCAAGCGCGCCCATTACTTTTTTGAAGCGAGGAGGTTTCAGCCGTTGACCTTAGAAGCAAGCTCGTTGATCTTGTCAGCGACCTCGGAGCCGATTGTTTTGAACGCGAGGACTGCTGCCGCAGTGATTAGTGCAGCCGCGACCGCATACTCGGATAATTCGAGTCCAGTCTCATCACGAAGAAAACGTTCGAACATCTTCCGAGGCCTCCTCTGATTCGCGACCCGCCTACTTGATTGTGTCGGCCAGGCTCTGAATCTTGGTGCCGATGTTCGTGCCAAGCGCTTTGAAGGCCACGACGGCTGCGAGCGCGACGAGCGCTGCGGCGACTGCGTACTCGGACAACTCAAGTCCTGTTTCATCACGAAGGAATCTCTTAATCATTTTTCTACTCCTTTAAGAATGTGGTTCAAGGGTTGAGAGTTAGCGTCCAAGCGAGCCGCCAAGCGAGCGACCGCGCCAAGACAGTTAAAAATGCAGGGCCGAGATTGAAGACCTTTGCGAGCACGCTCTCGTGCGAACGCTCCTTCTCCCGTCGTTCACTGCACAGGCTCTAACCGTGCGACGGCCAAAACCATTTGCGAGGCTCGCAATTGCTCCGCCCAGCGCCAGCCCGACGAGCAGCAGATCGTCCAGACCGCTTTGTGCAAGGGCGTTCGCATGAGCGCCAGTTATTAACGCGAGAGCGAAAAGAGGAATGATGAGAACAGCACCTATCATTGCTAAAGTCTGTTTGGCGTTGATTCTTCTCATTCTTCCGTATCTCCCTATCTTGACCGCGCGTGCGCTTAAGCCAGTTGCACGCGCTGATTGCGCCATTCTCTTCTTCAATCGCCGTGCCGCAAGCAATTAGGGAGCGAAAGCGCGGTTTTATTCATTATTTGAGAGAGTGAGAATAGATGTTTGTAAACGGCAGTTTACAAACATCTGCGACTAATCGTTAGATCAGATGGTGAAAGATTATGAAAAGAGTTTTATTTTAAGGAGTTATGAAATTGTCGCCGCTGGTTGACAGGCTTCAGTAAACTTTTCAACCCGGGGCGACCGATATTTGCATTACAAGATAAAAAAATTTCGGCGGGGATACATCTTGTTCAAAATGCAGCCCCGCCGAATTGTCTATCTTAAAATTTTTACCGAACTTACTCTTTTAGTTCCCTTCTCAACTTCTTCCTGCGCGCAACTGAAGCCCTGGTTCAGTGTCTTCCTGCAAAAACTCTCCAATGTCAATTGCAAGACGCTTCAATTTCTTATAGAGCGTCTGGCGCGATCCCAGCCCAAGAGCGTCCGCAGCGCGGGCGACATTACAATCATGAAGCTTTAGTGTCTCGGTGATAACCCGCCGCTCATAATCTTCCAGAAGATTATCCAGATTTGTTTGCGAATCCTGCGGCTTCCCGCGCATGGCTTCAGGTAAGACGCGATGATTAAGATGCTCAAGCGTGATAAACGCACCCTCGTCCGCGTAAAGCACCAATCGCTCCATCTCTGCGGCAAGCTCGCGTACATTTCCGGGCCATGAATAATTCTGAAGCGCGTTGATGGCCTCGGCAGTAATCCCTGAAACCGCGCGATCATTGCGCCGCGCATAGTAGGAGAGGAAGTGAGAGATTAGCGTCAAAGTATCTTCCGGGCGCTCCCTTAGCGCGGGGACGCGAATCACAAGCGGGGCAACTCTGTAATAGAGGTCTTCACGAAATGTGCCTTCGAGAACCATACGTTCTAAATTTTTATGCGTTGCTGCAACCACACGCACATTTACTTTGCGCGGTGCGCGCTCTCCCAACGTGTGTACTTCACCTTCCTGTAGAAAACGCAGAAGCTTCGGCTGTAGCGTCAGAGGTAAATCGCCAATCTCATCCAGAAAGAGCGTTCCTCCCTCCGCAGTTCGAATTAGCCCTCCTGAATCCGCATGCGCGCCCGTGAACGCTCCTTTGCGATGTCCGAAGAGCATGCTCTCGATAAGATCGGCGGGAGCGGCTGTACAGTTAAACGGAATGAACTCTTTCTGTGAGCGTTTGCTTAGACGGTGGATGGCGCGCGCAACCAACTCTTTACCTGTCCCAGACTCACCCGTGATTAGTACGGTCGAGTCGGAATCTTTAATTCTTTCTACAGCTCGCGCCACGGCTGACATGGCGAGGCTAGTGAAGACCATTCCCGGAAGCGCTGAGTATTGAGAAACCGGTCGCTCCGCCTTTTCTTCGTGTTGCTGCCTTTCCCCACGGAGTCTTACATGAGCGTGCGCCAGTTGCGCCACGTCAAGTAGCACTCTTAATTCATGCGCTTGCTTCTCCGTTAGAGGTTTGACGGAGCGCCCATAAATTGCAGCCCCTGTGCGGAAGGGGGTCGTCACTGCAAGGATTAAACAGATTGAGTTGTCTCCGCTTTTAATTTGAACTGTTTCTTCAGAAGCTCTGAACGCGCTGGCAACTGCCTCTTCGGCCTCCGCAACCTCATCCTGCTCCAGCCCTTCCAGCCAGTTCACGCGCGGTCGTTCGCCATATTTCTGCGTCCATGTTGAAAGACCATATGTTTGCGCCGTAGCATCAATGGCAAGCGCAAGCTTCAACATCACTTCATAAAGAACGTCCGGCCCCGATGTTGCTGCTTTGCATAGAGCACGGATCATCGATGCCAGAGGTAGTTGATAAGATGTTATATATGCCTTGCCCGAACTGCTAGAGCTTAGTGAACCTGGTAATCCTGGCATAATGTTCCGACCCTTAGCCGTTACAAATTAACGATGATATTGAAGACGTGCGTTCCCACTATATTGACTTACATGCGTAAAACATGGGGCTTGGCAAAAATGAGACTCTTTTGAGGGCTATCACCGCCAAAGGTCGATCCGGGGCGAGGATACAACCGATTGACTGACAGTCTAAGCTTAACAATTGATAAGTGTCAACAACATTTAACATCTAACTTCTATTCCAGTCTAACTCCTCATACTCAGTGCCTCAGCCTGAGAACAAGCTAGCGAGGGAGAGACTTTTTCCACATCTGTGCTCTGCTTCCTCCATCTCTATCTCAATGAGATCAATAGACCTCTGAACCGTATGCCCTTTTCGCGGATTTCCGTTCGCCGCCTGTTCGCCGCTCGGCAGTCTTAGCCCTGTTACTTCAAGTAAATATTGAAGTTAGCGCCCGAAGTCGTTGGAAAGAAATGTCTTTACACCTCTGTAGACGCATGTTACAGTCCCGAAACTTTGTCGTTAAGCGCTTAACGACAAATGGCAAGCATCGGGCGGGTATTTTAGTCACAGCCATCAATTCGGTTCGCCACAGCATTTCGGCGCACAGCACAATAAACATTCTTTGGACTAACTATCGGCTATTGAATATGGGAATCAGATTCGGCACTTCCGGCTGGCGCGCGATTATCGCGGATGAGTTCACATTCGCCGGGGTGCGGACTGTTACACATGCAATTTGCGAACATCTTAAGAGAAGCGGAGCAGCCGAAAGAAGTCTGATCGTCGGTTACGACACAAGGTTTCTCGGTGAAAAATTTGCAGATGAGTGTGTAAAAGAGGTATCAGCCCGCGGATTTCGCGCGCTTTTATGCAATCACCCGACACCAACGCCCACAATCTCGCATGCGATTCGCAGCCAGGGGGCGGCGGGGGGAATCAATTTCACTGCCTCCCATAATCCACCCGAATATAACGGGATGAAATTTTCTACCGCCGATGGTGCGCCCGCTCTTCCCGAAGTCACGAAGCATGTCGAGCAGTTAATTAGTGAAGATCAGATTGAAATAAGCGGCTCTGCCAGTAGCGGCGGCGGCGAATCATTCGACCCACGCCCGGGATATTTGGAAGACCTCTCTGGAAAAGTGCGATTCGACATAATTGCCAACGCGCGAGGCCGCTACGCTTTTGATCCGCTCTGGGGAACAGGGCGCGGGTATCTGGACGCAATTTTGCGCTCGCACGGGCTTGAAGTTGAGACGATTCATGACTGGCGCGATGTGATGTTCGGCGGGCGGGCACCCGAGCCTGAAGACAGTCATCTGGATGAGTTGCGAGAGGCTGTAGCTCAACGCGGCTGTGCGTTGGGTCTTTCGACGGACGGCGATAGCGACCGTTTTGGAGTGCTGGATGCTGACGGCAGTTTCATTACTCCGAATCAACTTATTGCTCTGCTATTCGACTATCTGGCGGACTCACGCGGCTGGAGTGGTGGCGTGGCTCGTTCCGTAGCGACTTCACATCTCGTTGATCGAGTGGCGAAAGAGCGCGGCTTGCCTGTATATGAAACGCCCGTCGGGTTCAAGTTCATCGGAGAATTGATTAATGAAGACAAGATCATCCTGGGTGGTGAAGAGTCGGCGGGGCTGTCAATCAAAGGTCACTATCCGGAGAAAGATGGCATCCTTGCGTGTCTGCTTGCAGCGGAGGCGGTCGCGGCTCGCGGCGCGAGCTTGAAAGATCAGCTCGAAGCATTGTACGCGCGAGTTGGCCGTCTTGAGACAGGACGTATTGGCATTCGACTCACCCCAGACGTTCAGGCATCACTCGTCGAAAAGCTGAAGCAAGACCCGAATGACATAGGCGGTCGTCCCATAGAGAAGACGAATCGTATGGACGGAGTGAAGTTTATTTTCGCAGATGGTTCATGGCTTTTGATGCGTCCTTCGGGAACTGAACCGCTGGTTCGCATCTACGCAGAAAGTGAATCGAAAAAAGATTTGGAGGTGCTACTTGAACAAGGTCGCAAATACTTACTGGGTTGACAACCGCCTTCAGGCGCAGCGCGTGACAGAGCGCGCTATTCCTTCTTTCACACCAGCGCGCGATCTCTCGCGTGATCTGATTGGCACGCGAACTGAGATTCGCCGCCGGGGCGGAGTAATCCCTTCGTGGGTTGTCTTCGGAATGATCATTCTGGCGACATTCGCAATCTGCGTGACCGTTACCATGCGAACGCACGCCGAGATGCGCACAGCAATCGAGCAGCACTCGGAAATCTCCGCAGAGGTTCAGACGTTGCGCAGTAATAACGCCGCTCTTGAGACAGAGGTGCGTCGTTTGCGCACAGACCCGCGTGCTGTTGAAGCCGCAGCGCGCACGCGCCTGAACATGGTTCGGGCCAACGAGATAGTCGTGCCAGCCGAATGAGCCGCAAGCGGAGGCTCATTTAAGAGCAGGACGCAACGCTTTTAGTCGCCCGCCGTCGCCTGCCGCCAGCTTCCCCGCTCCGATTCCTTCTGACACTGGGTTCCTTCCCGTCTAGCGCGCGGCTGTGGCCTTGACCGCAGCCGCGCGACCTTCTAGCGCGCATGAATCAGAAATGAGCAATAAGTCGGTTTGAGATTTTCCTACTGCTGCTATCGCTGTAAAAAGTTTGAAATCGACTCATCGCTTATGAAATGAACGCGGTTGACACTCCCTCTTAGCGTCAACTAATATCGAACTCTCTTTAATTTGTCGCACACAATCATGCTGTTGCGCAGGTAGACGTGCCGGAGATTCTTTTATGCCTGATACGAAAGAGATCGCGTCGCAAATCGAAGCAGAAGTTGAGCGTTGGGAGCAGGAGACGCTCGCGCCGGTTCTGAGTAAAAAGCCTGAGCGAAAAAAGCGCTTCGAGACCGTATCGCTTGACGAAGTGGCTCGCCTCTATACGCCTGCCGATACGGAAGAGGTTGATTTCGAGCGCGACATTTCCTTCCCCGGCGAGTTCCCTTACACGCGCGGCATACACCCTACGGGCTATCGCGGCAAACTCTGGACGATGCGACAGTTCGCAGGGTTCGGCACGCCTGAAGAGACCAACTTTCGCTTCAAATATTTAATGAGTCAGGGGCAGACAGGTCTTTCGGTCGCCTACGATCTACCGGCGCTGATGGGTTACGACTCGGATTCGCCGCTGTCAGAGGGTGAAGTGGGGAAATGCGGCGTTGCGGTCTCTTCATTAGCCGACATGGAGATTCTCTTCGACGGGATTCCGCTGGAAGAGGTCACCGTTTCGCAGACCATCAACGCGCCCGCCTCCGTACTTCTAGCGATGTACCTTGTAGTCGCCGAGAAACAGAACGCGGACTGGAAAAAGATTTCGGGCACGCTTCAGAACGACATTTTGAAAGAGTATATCGCGCAGAAGGAATGGATTTATCCGATTCGTCCCGCGATGAAACTTGTTACGGATACGTTCGAGTTTTGCACACGCTATGTTCCACGCTATAACCCGATTTCCGTAAGCGGCTATCACATACGCGAAGCCGGGGCGACGGCGCTTCAAGAACTCGCGTTCACCTTGCGCGACGGAATTGAGTATGTTGAATGGGGCGTGCGCGCAGGTCTTGATATTGAGGAGTTCGTGCCGCGCATCTCTTTCTTCTTTAACGCACACAACGATTTCTTTGAAGAGATTGCGAAGTACAGGGCAGCGCGCAGAATCTGGTCGCGTGTAATGCGCGAGCGCTTCAATGCGAAAAACCCTCGCACGATGCAGTTGCGTTTTCACACGCAGACGGCTGGCGTTTCTCTCACAGTACAGCAGCCGCTCAACAACATCGTGCGCGTTGCCATTCAAGCTCTCGCGGGCGTGCTCGGCGGCACACAATCTCTGCACACGGATGCCTATGACGAAGCTCTTGCATTACCGACAGACCGTGCGGCGCTGATTGCGCTTCGCACTCAGCAGATCATTTCAGAAGAGACGGGCGTTGTGAACACCATTGACCCGCTTGGCGGCTCCTACTTTCTGGAGGCTCTGACGAAGAAGATGGAAGACGGCGCGCTCGATTACTTCCAAAAAATTGATGCGATGGGCGGGATGGTCGAAGCGATTGAGAAGGGTTTCCCGCAGCGAGAGATTCAGGAATCCGCTTACCAGTATCAGAAGGCCGTAGAACGCGGCGACCAGACGATTGTAGGCGTAAACAAGTACCAGATGGCGGACGGGCCTGCGGAAGTTCCCATACTGGTAATTGACGAAGGGGTGCGCGACCGTCAGGTTGAGCGACTGGAGCAGACGCGCGCGCGGCGCGACAAAGGCGCGGTAGCAAACGCGCTGGAGAAGCTGAAGAAAGCGTCGCGCGATAATGAGAACACTATGCCCGCGACTATTGAAGCCGTCCGAGCATACGCCACTCTCGGCGAAATCTGCGACGCGCTGCGCGACGTTTACGGGCTTTACGAAGAACCGGCATTTTAAGAACAGAGGTCGGAGGTTAGAGGTTAGAGGTTGGTGAAAGTCAACGACTGACCTCTAACCTCCGACCTCTGACCTCTGTTCTCTAACCTCTGCTTTATGGAAAGAAAGATTCGCGTACTTGTTGCGAAGCCTGGTCTTGATGGGCATGATCGCGGGGCGAAAGTCATCGCGCGTGCTTTGCGTGATGCCGGGATGGAGGTCATTTACACCGGCTTGCGACAGACGCCTGAGATGATTGCCGCAGCGGCGCTGCAAGAGGACGTTGACGCGGTAGGGGTTTCTATCCTTAGCGGCGCGCACAATACGCTCTGCCCGCGCATAGTGCAGCTTCTTCGTGAAAACGGTCTGGACGATTGCATGGTGCTTGTTGGCGGCATCGTTCCGCAGGAGGACATTCAGAAACTGAAAGATCAGGGCATCGCTGAAATCTTTCTGCCGGGAACTTCCACCGAAGATATTGTTAAGTTCCTGCGCGAGCACGTCCGGCCACGCGAATGATCTTGAAGGATGATAATGAAAGCGGCGCTATCCTTACCGAAGTCCTGCGCCGCACAGCCGTAATCAGAATCAACCGTCCTTCAGAACGCAACTCTCTTTCAGCCAGTACGCTCCGTGAATTGAAAGAATCAGTCTCAACCCTCTCCGCCCGTTCAGACGTAGAATCAATCATCTTCACAGGCACAAACGATGTCTTTGCTTCCGGCGCGGATATACGCGAATTGCGCACGCTCTCAACAGAAGCAGCAAACACTTTCGCACTAATGGGCCAGCAACTATTTCAAGAGATTGCTGGAGCGAAGCAGATAACCATCGCCGCCATCAACGGTTTCTGCATGGGCGGCGGCCTCGATCTTGCGCTCGCGTGCGACTTTCGTTTCGCTTCGAGCAACGCTGTCTTTGCTCATCCCGGCGCGCGTCTCGGAATCATCACTGGATGGGGCGGCACACAGCGTCTGCCGCGGCTCATTGGCACAACTCGCTCGCTGGAAATCCTGTTGACAGCACGGCGAGTTAATAGCACTGAAGCTCTTGAAATCGGTCTTGTGAATCGCGTGGCCGATCCCGTTTTCGATCTTGCGTTGGAGTTTGCCGAGAAGATCAGGCAGGGCGCTAAGGAATCTTTAATGAGAGACTGAAACGTTGCGCCTCATCTTTGCGCCTTGGCGTCTCCAGCGAGAAATATATCTCACGCAAAGATGCCAAGACGCTAAGAAAGAGCGCAAAGATAATCTGTACAGTTCAGAGTCCTTCTCTCAACTGCTAAGACATTGCCCGCTTCTACTTATCTTTCTTCAAAAATCTGGCTATCCCATTCTGACAATCTTCTGTCATGCGGGCAATCGCGTTTACTTCAGCGCCCGTTTCGAGCGCTGCGTCGAACGTCAAGCCATCAATCTGGTAGAGCAGGCGTTTCGATAGCTGAACAGCCGAGCCGCTAACTTTCTCGAAGCTTTGCAGGTATGTTTCGACTTCCGTCTCGAACGCTTCGTCGTCGAAGACGTGGTTCACAAGCCCGAACCGCTCGGCATCTTCCGCGCCGATTTCTGCGCCCAGAGCAATCAACTCGAACGCTCGCTTCTCTGAAACGTTCCGGCGCAGGATTGCCATGACCATCGCGGGCACAAATCCTATCTTCACTTCCGGGTAACCGAAGCGCGCGCTTCCCGAAGCGAGCACAATGTCGCACGCGGTTGCCAGCCCGCAGCCTCCGGCCAAAGCTCTGCCTCTAACTGCCGCGACGACAGGCACACGAAGGCGACGAATCAGCGCGAACAATTCCATCAACGAACGCGCGTCATCAAGATTTTCCGTTACCGAGTTCCGGGAGATTTTCTGAAGTGCCGCGAGGTCTGCGCCCGAACAGAAATCAGCGCCAGCGCCCGTGATACACACGACGCGAACGTTCTCCGTCTCGTTTGCCATGCTCAGCGCATCTTTCAAACCTTCGACGAGCGATTCGTTCAGCGCGTTTCGCTTCTCAGGGCGGTTGAGCGTTACGAGCGCGACCGCGCCTTCAACAGTGTACAGAACCTCTTTACTTTTACTCACCATTTAGCAATAACTACGAAATCACACGAGAACATTCAAGCCCCTGCTTTTCTTAGCGCCTTTGCTCCTACAGCGTGAGATGGTTTTTCACGCTGTAGGCGCTAAGACGCTAAGAAGAACGCAAAGGTCGAGCATGTGGCTGTGCTTTATGCTTCATCGAGAAATTCGTTGAGCGCGGCGTTCACTTCGGCTACTGCTTCGTTCTGAACCCAGTGGCCGCTTCCTGGAATTCGCACCTCTTTGTAAGGCGCATCAATGAAACGTTCTACGCCGCGAACCGTTTCCGGGACGATAGCGAAATCCTTCTCGCCATAGATGAAGAGCGTAGGCACAGTCACTCTTCTTTTAATTATCTCGAATTCCGCTCCGCTGCGTTTGAAAAAGAGCGGGACGAAGTTTGCGCGATAGTAATTAATCGCTGAAGTAAGAGCGCGCGGCTCTCGCATAGCCTGTTTGTAAACGGCTATGTCGGCGTCGCTGAAGCTTCCGCGTCGCCCAACCGTGTCTTTGAAAGTCTTTTCGATTGACTCGTAATCATTTCTTTTCATCAACCATTCGGGCAGACGCGGAATCTGGAAGAAGAGCATGTACCAGCTTCTCAAAGCCTGCCGCCATGTAAGGTTCGCGCGCCAGGCTGCGGCTGGCGGAACCTGCATGGTTACGAGTTTCGACACGTACTCAGGATTTCTCTGCGCGACAGCCCACGCGATGCCAGCGCCCCAGTCGTGGCCTACTACTACGGCTTCGCGCGCGCCGAAGTGACGAATCAAGCCGAGCACGTCGTCAACGAGCAGATCAATCCTGTAATCCGCAACGCGCGGCGGCTTGTCGCTCAAGTTGTAGCCGCGCATATCCGGCGCTACCACTGTGAAACGATCACCCAGCGCCATCATCTGATGTCGCCACGAGTACCAGCACTCAGGGAAACCGTGAAGCAGCACTACGAGTTTTGGCCCATTCCCGCGCTCCGCATAATGCAGACGAACGCCGCCCACCTGTGCGTAGCCATGCCGTATGGAAGATTCTAAGCTTGCAAGATTTTCGCTCATATATTAATGGAAGTGATAAGTGATAAGTGATAAGTGAAGACAGGCCCTTTCTTATCACTCATCACTTATCACTTATCACTGTATTTCCAATGCCTCTTCATCCGTAACATCTATCTCCATACGAAGAAGGGCTGTGGAGAATGTTTTGCCCTGCGCGTCGGTCATCAAAGAGAGCGTGCCGCCGCCGCCCAGGCTTTCATGAAGTAGAAAATTCAGGGCTGAGAGGTTTGGCAACTCGAACCTTTCGACCTCGCCTTTGCAGATGCCTTTGAAATGCTGCTTCACTCGCTCGGCAGTCACCTCGCGCAAGAGCAGCGGGTAGAATTCGTCGCGCAATGCGATGAGTCCAACGTTCGCCGTGTCTCCCTTATCGCCCGAACGGGCGTGTGCTAATTTTGTAAGTTGAACGCGCATAATCTTCCTTGTTCGCCGGAATCTCACCTCTCGTCCATTATGCCTTCAATCGGCGTAGACAAAACCCTCTTTGTAAAGTGACAGCCAGTAAAAAGCTACTACGACGAGCGAGTGTATGATTGTTCCGTTGGCGATTAGCGCCGGGACTTGCGAGAGCGGCACCAGACGCACGACGGTCTGTTCCGTGCTATCGAAGACAGGCTCGCTCTCAAATTTAACGTTGCGTGCCAGGAAAGTGTGAATCCAGTTGTTTTGGATCGCAGGGTTCGGTCGGGTCTTTCCAAGCTGAATCACTTCGGCTGCACTGTAGCCCGTCTCCTCTAACATTTCACGCGACGCTGCTTCCTTCGGATTTTCGCCACGATCAATCATCCCGCCCGGAATCTCAAGAGTCACCTCTTCTATCCCATGCCTGTACTGCTCTATCATCACGACCTCTTCCGCAAGTGTAAGCGGAATAATATTTATCCAGTCCGGCGCTTCAATGCAATAGAAGTCGTGCTCGATTTTCGTTAGCGGATTGATGCTCCAATCTCGTCGGACTTGAAATACACGGCAGTCAGTTAATCTTTCTGAGCGCTCGCGCTTCCAATGAAGCGATACGTCCGGTTTTTCGCTCACGCTTCGATGACCTCCACGCTTGGCTTGATCTCTGTTTTTGGAATAAGCGCGGGCCAGTAAGCAACTATCTCTTCAACTTTCGGGCGACCGCCTGCGAAGCCAGTGACGGCAGGCGGCCCCGTTAAGATAAGCGGCGCAATCTCTTTGGTGAATCGCTCTACGGCGCTGCGGTCGTTGCCTCTCACTCCGACGCGCAGTTGCACTTCGGCAATATCCGGCGATGGAATGCCTGCGAGCGGGCCGTGCGTAGCATTTGCTCCGACGAATTCCGTCAGGATTTGATCGAATTGGAGGCCGAGTCTTTCAAGCCGCGCGCGAAGAATTTTGTCGGCAGCCAGCGCTTTCTCGTAAGCGTCAGGCCATGAATAGACGAGCGTGCCGACGGCCTTGAATCCAGCCGAGTAGCTTATGGAAACTTTCAAAAATTCTGTTGCGGGTCTGCCCTTTATTCCGTAAACACGCACGCTATCCCTTCCGGCGTCTTCCAGATGTATGGTCGTGAAATCCGCAACACAGTCGGGCGTGATGTACTCGGAGGGATCGCCCATCTCGTAAAGCAACTGCTCTTTAACGGTCTGCACGCTCACGCGACCGCCCGTGCCTTCATGCTTCGTGACGATGAAAGTGCCGTCCGGCGACGCTTCGACAATCGGGAATCCAACATCGGCAAGGTTGGGGATGCTGCGCCATTCGTACTGGCAATTTCCGCCAGAGCACTGCGCGCCGCATTCTATGATATGCCCTGCGATTGTGCCCGCCGAGAGCTTATCCCACTCATCTGCTCTCCAGCCGAACTCGTGTATGATCGGCGCGAGCGTCAATCCTGTGTCCGTAGCCCGGCCTGTGATTACGACCTGCGCTCCCTGCCCCAGAGCTTCGACCATAGGCCACGCGCCAAGATAAGCGTTCGCGCTCTGAATACGTTCGCGCACGGTCGAGAGCGGCTCTCCTGTGTCCATGTTCCTTAATTCAATTCCGCGCCCAAGCAGATCGTCAATTCTCTCTAAAATATCATCGCCCGTGACTATGCCGATTTTGAATCTCCCTGAAAGGTTCAGTTCTCGCGCAACATCTCGCACGGCGTCCGCGCAGCCGCGCACGTTGACGCCGCCCGCATTGGCTGTGACTTTAATGTCGCGCTCGACACATGCTGGAAGAATCTGCTTCATCAGAGGCACGAAGTCGCGCGCGTAACCTGCGAGGGGGTCGCGCGCGCGCTGCTTCTGCATAATTGACATAGTGACCTCGGCCAGATAGTCGAGCATCAAATAATCGACGGGGCCGCCTTCGACCTGTCGCACAGGCGCATCCAACAAGTCCCCCCAGAAACCTTGCCCGCTTGCTATTCTAATAATCATAAAAGCAGAAGTCAGTAGACAGTAGCCAGTAGATTTTCCAAGCGCTCAAGGTTGAGAGATAAACTTTACCTGAAAACTGCTCAACCGGTATGTTAGCTACTGACTACTTCAATAAATGCAGTACGCGGGCGGCGCATCCCTTGTTTGAAGGAGCGTGCCGCCCGCGCCGTTTCCTTTGAGCGACAATCATCTTAACTGATTATCGCCCGCAATCATCTGCTGCCTTTTACAGCATACCTCCCGGCGGCGTTGTATTCGAGTTCATGTTGCCGCCCATGTTGTTCATATGCCTGCTGCTACGATGGCGACGGCTATGTCTTCTGTGCCCGCCGCCACTGCTCGCGCCGCCCGAAGGAGTAAACGAGCAGGCATGCCCAGCGCCCGGAACGGTCATGAGCATGAGCCTGTCGCCCATCTTCTTGGCGCGCATGGAGATGATCATTGGCGGCGTCGAGGTCTGGCCCGGTGCCGGTGCGGTGGCCTCGCCGAATTGCATCGCAATACCCGTGTAGCCGCGCGTAGTCACTGCTGTAATGCGCCCGGATTTAGTGTCGGATCCGCTAGTCCATGTGAACGTGTTGCCGCTAATAGTGAGTGTGCCGTCGCCGTTTGCGCCCGCATCACTACAGTTGAAAGTGCCGGTGTAAGTGCCGGAGAGGTCTGTCTGCTCTCCGCCTTCCGCAGAGCCGGTCATCATTGCAGCGTTAGCGTTCGCCATCGCGCTGGCTGCTGCCCGACTGTGGCGACGACCGCGACGACCGCGACGACGGTGACCCGTGCTCATGGTCCCGGTCGTTGTTATCTCGCCGCCCCCGCTTGTGTTCTCCTGCATCGTGCCGCCCGTGTTCTCGTTCGACATGGTGCTGGTATTTGTCATATTAGCGTTACGGCTAGAACCGCGACGCGAGCGACGGTGTGTGGAAGTATTTGTTGTCGTAGTTGCGTTCGAGGTCATAGAGCTGCCGCGCGTGGTCTCTTCCTGCGCTGATACAACCAGACCCGCGCCGACCAGAATCGAGATGACGACGAACACAAACAACATTGTGAACCAGCCAGTTCTGTTATAACTCACTGTTTTTCCTCCTATGTTGTATCGCGCATGTTTCAAATGAAAACTCGTATTGCGCGCAAGGTTAAAGATGACGGAAACTGCCCTGAAATTTTAAGCAGTAACCGCTGAAACAATATTCCAGAAGATTCTACTCGAATCGCCCCCCCTTGAACGCATAGCCTGTGTGGGCGAGACTTCGGTGAGACTTGCCCGCACAAGTAAAAATTAGAAGAGCGAAGCTGGCAACACGAACGGCCCCAGGTGCGGGCCGCCGTAGTTGAGCGCGGCGCGCAGCGACAATTCGATTGCATCGCGCGTCTGCTCCGGCGCTATCACTGCATCAACGAAGCCGCGCGCTGCCGCGAACTTTGCATCCAACTGCTGCTCGTAACTGGCGCGCACGCGCTCCATCTCCCCCAAAAGCTGCTCGTCAGGCTCTTTCCCTTCCCTTTTCAACTTCTCAAGCTGAGTGCCGTACACTGCCTGCACAGCCGATTCGCCTTCCATCACGCCCATGCGCCCCGTGGGCCAACTGAAAATAAAATCAGGATCGAAGCCCTGCCCAGCCATAGCGTAGTAGCCAGCGCCCGAAGCGTGATTGATGGTCAGAACAATTTTAGGAACGAAAGCCGTCGCCATAGCTTCTACGAAGCGAGCGCCCGCGCGTATGATTCCCGAATGCTCCGCCTCCGGGCCGACCATGAATCCCGACACATCCTGTACGAACAGAAGCGGCGTTCGGTGACGATTGCAGGTTTCAATAAAATAGGCCACCTTTTCAGCCGATTCAGCATAAACGATTCCGCCGAATCGCGGGGGCTTGCCACTCTCTCGAATCATGCCTCGACTGTTGGCAATCACGCCGACAGGAATCCCGCGAACGTGCGCGTGTCCGGTTATCATCTCGCGCGCGTAGTCCGCTTGAAACTCGTCCATGCGGCCTTCATCCAGAATGCAGGCCAGCACGTCGCGCATGTCGTAAGGCTGGCGGTGGTTTTCCGGTAACAGGTCGTAGAGGTCTGACAAAGGGCGCGCCGCGTCCACGCTTTCCGCTATAGAGACGACGCTCGGTGCTTTGACCGGAAGTTCTGAAACGAACTCCCTTATCTTCGCCAGGCAAGCTTTATCGTCAGCAACGCGGTAATGCGCGACGCCGGAAACGGCGTTGTGCGTGCGCGCCCCACCCAGGCTCTCATTATCAATCGTCTGCCCAGTAGCTCCCTTGACCAGATTCGCGCCGCCCAAACCCATGAACGAAGTGCCCTCGACCATGATGATGATGTCAGAGAGAGCCGGAAGGTATGCGCCCCCCGCAATGCACGGACCCATCACCGCCGCTATCTGCGGAATCTTCAGGTAGCGGCGCATAATCGAGTTGTAATAGAAGATTCGCGCCGCGCCGTACTGCCCCGGGAAAACTCCACCCTGAAAGGGCAGGTTCACGCCAGCCGAATCAACCAGATAGATAATCGGAACGTGCGAGCGCATAGCGATCTCCTGCGCCCGCAGGATTTTCCTGATCGTCTCAGGCCACCACGAGCCAGCCTTCACGGTAGCATCGTTCGCCACGACTACGACTTCGCGCCCGCCCACTCTGCCGAGCACGGTGACAACACCCGCAGCAGGCGCAGCGCCGTCATACTGATCGTAAGCCACAAGCAGACCTATCTCCTGCATGCAACTCTCTTTGTCAAGGAGCAGTTCGATGCGCTCGCGCGCCGTCAGCTTTCCCTGATCGTGCTGCCGCTCAACGCGCTCTGCGCCGCCGCCACGTCTTAGCTTGGCCTCTAATCGTCCAAGCTCATCGGTCAATCGGCGCAGGCGTCCACCGGAACTCTTTGAAGCCGGTCGTTGTTCAGACTTCATCTTGACTTCAGACCGGCCTCTGCTTGCAGCATCGCACTTTACGCGAGCACTTCGCTATCAGCCGTCTTCAATAAATTTATAGCCTTAAGATGCCCCAAAATATCACAGGACAGGGATTTAAGACAAACAATGCGCTCACTATAACAGCGGAATATATCGCCAACTTTTCTGTTGTATCCACATTTCTGCTAGATGTTTAGAGATTCCTTTTCAAGTTAGCGGAGAGTAGAATTACGGCATGAATGTTTTTCTGAGCTATGCAGTTGCGCAATGGGATGCCCCCATTGCGGCACGATTGCGCGCAGTTGCGGCTGCCTATGATATTTCGATTCTATTACCCGACCGCACGCTGAGGCCACATGATAGACTCTTTGGTGACACTCAGAAAAAGATTAAGGATAGTGATGTTATTATTGCGTTAATGACTAAGACTGCTCCGCTAGAATTGGTCAATCTTGTCAATCTTGAATTGCAAGCTGCGGCTCAGGCACAGAAGCCGATTATTGCATTAGTAGAGCAGGGTGTTCCGCTTCAGGGTATACCCCAAAATCAGATTGTTTACTTTGACCGCCTTAATCCCACAGCACATGAAACTTCACTCATGAATGCACTCGAACAAACACGCAAACAAAAACAATGGAAGGAAAGTTTAACCGCGCTTGGCTGGATTGCTGGCATTGCTCTTGGCCTAGTTGCTCTTAGCGAACTACTCGAAGATAAAAAATAATGGCTCGACGCTCTAAGCGGCGCGGTCTGCCGATCTGCTGTCACGGACAATACCCTTCTGACCCGATTAGCTGAACTGGAAGTTGCAGAATTATTGCCCTATTTGTTCAAGCAAATTCTTATTCCGCCTGAAGTCAAACGAGAAGCTTACAAAGCTCCACACAAAGGTAAGCGGCGTTTGCGTAAACTGCTCGGTGAGATGTCAGGCTTCTTCGTTGACTGTCATGAAGTGGATGAACTTGTGAAAGATTATTTAAAGGCGGATTTAGATGAGGGCGAAGCAGCAGCTATCGCTCAGGCTGATTACAAACATTCTCATGTGCTGATTGATGAGCAGAAAGGTTTCAAGAGAGCTTCAGCGATGCAGATTACAGTAGTAAGAACAGCAAACCTTTTGAACATGCTGAAAGAGGCTGGCGCAATCGCGAAAGTTAAGCCGTACTACGATAAATTGGAGAAGACAGGCTTTTACCTAAAGACAGGTGTGCGACAACAATTGCTTACTGAAGCCGGAGAAGAATAAGTACTATTGCCAGAGCATTTTCATCACTGCATTTCGATTTACGTTTGACGGAACGCCTTCGAGAATCATTACGCGCTGCCCGCGTCGCTCCATTACGACCGCGCCTTCATTCGTCTGCCACACGCGCGACGTATCTTCCGGTCTTGAGCCATTCGTCTCCGTAGAGTTTGGATAACGAGCAATGGTTCGCTTCGCATAGGCGTTGTAAAACTCTATGGCATCCGCTTCGGAATCCCAGGCGCTCATCTGAGCGATGACTATGCCGCCCGTTCGCTGGTTCTCGTAAACATTGTAGCGGTCGCCGCCCCAGCCTTCAGCCGCGTGATCCGCTTCAGTGCCTGACCTCAGATACTCTCTCAATATTTCGTAGTAGCCCCACTCGCCGTTCACATCCGAATCAATGCGCTTCCAATCCGCCCCCAACTGCGAGGCGATATCCCTCAGACTGATTTTCACAGGAGCTTCGTGCGCGAAATATTTCGCAGGGTGCAGAATCTGCTCGGTTGATTGCGGCAGTTCTGTGAAAGCCTTCGAGATAGCAGCCCATCCGCCTCTATCATGAATAGCGCTAACCCATGTTCTTCCCTGTTCGTAAGGAAAGACCAATGTTTCGCGCAGCGCGCGCGGAGCGCTGTCGAACATCTCCATGCTCGTCCCGCTCGTCATCATTGATCTGACAAAGGCGAGCGCGCGCAAGGGATTTCTCTCAAGATACTTCTGCATCACCAGCGACGCATCGCCTTCTATGAGCGCGTGCGCGGCGATCTCTGCGTCCGAATCGCCTCTGGGCCAATGCTCGAAACGGCGCAGGTTAAAATGCTGATCCTGAAGCGCGTGAGTCAGTTCATGAGCCATCACAGGTTTTTGTCCGTCAAGATCAATCCAGTCGGCCAGATAAAATTCCTGCGTCTTCGGTTCGTAATAGCCCGCGACCTGCTCTGTCAGCAGCTTTACGAGGAAAGGGCGTAACTGAAAATCTGCGGGCGCAAGACCCAGTTTTTTGAAAGCGACTTCTGAAGCGTGCATCTCTTCGGGCGTAGTGTCCTCTTCCAGATTCTTCAAAATCATGCGCTCTATCTCGCTGCGAGACTGCGCGCCGCTTTTCACGCGGCTCAAGATGGGAAGCTCGCGTATCTCGCTTGTCTCGCGCAGCACCGCTTCGGTCGTCGCCATGATTGAAGCGCCGCGCGCATTCGCAGGCGCAACGGGCGTGGCGTGCTGCGCGCTGGCCTCGCGCACGGGCGCAACTAAAACGGATGCCGCGAGTATGGAGATTGATAAAAGAAAAGCTATTTGCCGTCTGATTTGCTTTGACATTGCGAACCTTTCGCTTTTATAGTCCCTCGGAAATAAGCAATTTCGTTAAAAGCCTTTCAGCCGGGGGGACGACGACCTCTCAAGTAAGAGTGGGAGAAGCTTTTTTCAGATGATGTACCAGCCCGAAGAAGATGCTTTGTTCGACGAGTGGCACGAGACTATCATTCGCGTGCGCTACTCCGAGACGGACAAGATGGGTGTGGTCTATCACGCCAACTACCTGGTCTGGTTCGAGATCGGTCGCACCGAATTCTGCCGCGCACGAGGCTTCTCCTACCGCGAGATGGAAGAGAACGAAAACGCATTCCTGGTTGTTGCCGAAAGCTACTGTCGTTACAAAGCCCCTGCTTATTATGACGACGAGTTGATAGTTCGCACGCACATCACAGAAAAGCGGCGTCGCTCTCTACGGTTCGGCTACGAGATCGTCCGAGTCGCGGACGGCCACATCATAGCCGAAGGCGAAACAGGTCACGTAGTCACGGACTCCACTGGCCGCGTTCGCTCGTTCCCGGAACAATACAACCTGCTTCTGGCAGCCCATCCGATATTGCCCGGCCAGGCCGAGCGCGTCCCCGAAAACAATCCGCCGGAATGATTCAAAAAAGTTACGTCTACAGGATAGCCAGCAGATTTTCCGAGCATTCAGGGTTGAGAAGCCATATTCAATCTGGAAAGCTGCTCAATCTCTTTATGCTGACTACTGGCTGCTTCTCTCACGACTTGTGTGGGAGCGAAAGCCTTTGAATTGAGTTGGCTTTTCCAGTCTGCTCGTCAATGTCAATGACTACGGCGTTGATGCGAACTTCGCCTGTTGAATGCTCGGCTCTTCTATAAATCACCGACGTAAATCGCTTAATCACGTCTGCGGCGTCCATCCCTATAACTCCAGCGTGGCTGCCGGTCATGCCTACGTCCGTGATGAATGCAGTTCCCTTTGGCAGCACTCTTTCGTCTGCGGTCTGTACGTGCGTGTGCGACCCCGTTACGGATGAAACCCGCCCGTCCAGAAAATGTCCCATAGCAGCCTTCTCGGAAGTGGCCTCTGCGTGCATGTCCACGATTCTTATTTTAACTTCCGCTGGCAGCGACAATAGAGCATCGTCTGCGGCGCGGAACGGGTCGTCAACCGCATGCATGAAGACGCGACCGATTAGGTTGATAACTGCTACGCGCTCGCCCTTCACCACTCCAGTCCACACGCCTTTACCTGGCGTTGACGGCGGGTAGTTGGCAGGCCGTAACAGACGCGGCTGTTTTTCTATGTAAGGGATAATCTCGCGCTTGTCGAAGATGTGATTGCCGGAAGTCATCACGTCGATTCCGGCTGCTAGAAGCTGGTCTGCGAGCGCAGGCGTTATTGAGAACCCGCCCGCTACATTCTCTGCATTCATGACGGCGAAGTCAATCTCGTGCTGCTCGCGCAAATCCTGTATGCGCTCAAGCACGGCCACGCGCCCGTGCCGCGCCACTACATCGCCGATTATCAATACCCTCATATATTAAAACCGTAACAGGTGACAAGTGACAGGTGACAGGAAAGAAGCAGTGATGAGTTAAAAGAGAGTCTAGAGTCTGGAATCAAAAGCTTTTCTCTCTTTTACTGAAAACTAAAGACTGAAAACTTAAAACTGCTCTTATCTTGTCACCTGTTACCTGTCACCTGTCACCGAAAAAATGGCTGGAGGGAAGTCCGCAGAAGCCGTCCCGAAGCCGGGATTGAACCTGCACTAAACAGGTGGGTGACCTTTTGTTAAGCCGCGGCCTATGGCAATTCCTTAACTCTGAAGGAATGCACCGGCCTTGTAATGCGGCATCGGTCTCCCTTTCAATCGGCGTTGGCTCAATCGTCGTAACTCGGCAACGCACCCCGCAGAGTATGTTCCCTCCGCCGGGAGAGATAGTAACACAAGCGTCGAATGTGGCGAAAGAAGAGTTTTAAGGAAGTAATTGCTGTCAGCGGATAGAAGAATTTACAACTTGGAATTCTCGTAGGTAGAAACGTCCACAAGCTACTTACAAACCTGCGGGCGTCTCTAGCCGAAGCTCTAATCTCATCAAAAGTTAATGAACGAAGAACACATCCCAAGCCCAACGTCCAATCTGCGCTCCGCGTGCGTCTCTCACCTTAGCCCTGTACCGAAACTCGTTGCCGTACTGATCAATTCGTCTTGACTCTCTGTAATCCAGATCAATTCTAGCCAGCCCAAGTTCCGGCAATGTGTGTAACTCCTCAGGCTCTGAGACGCCGTTATGATTCATGTCTTGCCAGAGCCGTAAACTAGAGAAGACAGAATCGCGCCTGTCAATCACCCCGTCACCATTGCCTCCATTCTCAGCCTTATCATACTCGGCCAATGCAAGGAATCCATTCTTGTATAGAGTCGGTGGAGGCTCTGGCTGCGGTGTGAAGTTGCCGAATAACTCCGCTCCGCTATCAATTGTTCCGTTACGGTTTCTATCAAGAACGAGGAAGGCATCATCAGAGCCGGGGGCAGTCCATGCCAATCTTTCTGCTGTGCCATCTATGTCGAGGTCGAAGTTTACGCCGCCGTTTGCATCCGTCAGGTTGAAACCGTTTCCTGCAACGTCAATGAGAATGGGGCTTGCGTTGCAATTATCCTTGGTTGTGCATCTGCATTTACGGTCACACCACATTCTTCCGGTATCTGAGCAGCTAGCCGGGTCATCGCCACCAGCAGGGCAGGCACACCAAGAGCCATTCCATACTTGAGGTGCGGTGCACTGCGAAAACCCGCATGATGGCCCGGAATAACTTTTAAAGATAGGCTCACCTGTTGAAGCGCAGTAGATGACTACAGATGCCGACGAACGACTATCTGAACAAGTCATAGGACTCTGGTAATATGAGCCAGCCCCGCATGAACTGGGGATGGGCGCACAATTTTGTAAAGAGCATGATAAATTTGTGGATGCTGTACAATAGAGAGTAACGCATTGAGTACTGCTTCCTTGGTCAATCCATAGATTACACGCCGGATTGCCATCGCAAGAGCTTTGCGCTGCGCTTCTAGTAAGTACCGCTACGGCAATAGAAAGTAGTATCAATATAGGGAGCATTAGTAGGGATAGGATGTGAAGAAGACGTTGCATCTCAGCCAGTTCCTTTGAATCTCTCAGCTAATTGCCGCAACTCACGTTCGACTTGATCTAGGCCACCAGTGTTCTGCGCTCGCTTGAGACGCTCAGCCACAAAAACACGACCACTACGGAAGCCTGTTTGCCACTGATCCGAGTGTCCTGCGAGCGGTTCAATATTTGCCACTCCTGTTTCAAGAGCATTCATCACAGCGCTTGGGCCGCCCGTGTTTAGAATGCTGAGAAGCTTTTTACTTAGCATGTATGCAGCTGCGCGTTGCCCCGCCGACAGTTCCGCAACTCCGGTTGAGTTAGGCCCCCAATTTGTCCAATCTGAGAATTCGACATAATCAACAGACAAGGTGACGTGATGCTCCTCTGTGGATGAAAGTACCCAATAAGTATCAAAGTCATCCCTTGTCTCATTCGGTTGTAGTGCTACTCCAGTTAGTTCAGGGGTGTGAAACGTCATGGCACTAGCCCGTATTCCCCCGGCTTCAACCTCCTGTTTTATCGCGTATGCCCTTATAGGCTTGTTGGACACATTGGTTACCTTAAACGTGATGTCTACATTTTCCGGGGCTGAGGAAACAGGTCTTGCTAAGGACACGACTAGCGGCGCATTAGATTGTGATAGCGCCGTTACCGTCGCGGCCTTCGTCGGTATCTGCCTTACATGCTGACCAGCATTCTGTGTATTCGCTAGTGGAAGATTAATTCCGCTGCGAGAAAGGACGCTCAAGCACAACGTGAGAACGCCTAGTGTCACGAGTTTTAAGAGCAATCTCCAATGATGGAAGTTAGCCATGACTTTATTCCTTTCTTCGGGCAACTTGAGTGCCAGCATTAGCCTGATTAATTGCTGGCCCGACCGCTCTGTACTTTGCTTAATACCTCTGCCTCTTGATCCGCTGGTAGCTTTCCAACCCAGCTATCAATTACAAGGCCGTCGCTGTTCACTAGCATTAGCGTAGGAGTACCCCTTACGTTGATAGAATCAAGTGACGCCTGCTTGACTTCATCAACAGAAACACCCAGCGCGTGCAAATACTGCTCACCTTCGCTAATCGTTTGTGGTAAAGCTGCAATTAACCGGGTCCCTCCGTGAGCCTTAGCGAGACGCTGATAAAAAGGTGCGCTTTCAGAGCAGAAATGGCAGGTGCTTGAAAGAGCGAGAACAAGCGTTTGCTGGTTATTTGACCAATCTACATCGGGCAAAGAAATCTTTGTCCCTACGAGATTTTGCCCGTTAGCAGCGACGGGATTAGCGCCAGAGGTCTGAACGGGAATGCTTCTGTTGAGTAAGTAGTTTTTGACCAGAACCATGCCCAGCAGAAGCGATGCAAGAATGATAGTCAGGTTAGCTAGCAGTTCGATTCGTTTTGCTAAATTGCTCATGGCTTGAGTGAGACGATATTGAACAGTTTGCAAGAGTCGGACTCGGAGGAGTGAGGCTCTAGCTTAACAAAATAGCGAGGCGCGACGAACTCTACTCTCGCTTATTTGGAGAGTCAATAGATTTCTTTCCATAGCAATATCGTATCTAAAGGGCTTAGCTCATACTGCAACTTTTTGACAACCCATAGCCCCTCATTTCATACAAACGACACAGCTACTACACGACGCAATTTCTCGCATAGTTCGCTGCAAAGTCAGGAGTGGGTCAATTTCCAATCATGCGCTACGATAAATATCTGAATGAAAATTTCAAAATAGCTTCACGCTTTAAAGTCAATGTATGAGGAACACATCCCAAGCCCAACGTCCCACCTGCGCTCCATGCACATCTCTCACCTTCGCTCGATACCGAAACTGGTTGCCATACTGGTCTGTACGTCTTGACTCTTTGTAATCAAGGTCAATCCTTGCCAGTCCTAACTCTAGCAGAGTGTGTAACTCGCCAAGTTCAGAGACGCCGTTGTGGTTCGTATCCTGCCACAGTCTTAAAGATGTGAAGATGGCATCGCGTCTGTCAATCACGCCATCCGAGTTGCCTCCATCCTCTGGCTTATCATACTCTGCGAGAGCAAGGAATCCATTGGGATTAGCTGAGTGAGACTGTGGAGTGAAGTTGCCGAATAATTCTGTTCCATTATCAATCATGCCGTTGCCGTTACGGTCAAGAGCGAGCCACGCATCATCGGAATTAGCAGCAGTCCAGGCAAGATGTTCAGCCGTTCCGTCGGAATTGAGGTCGAAGTTCACTCCGTTTTGTGCGTCCGTCAGTTGAAAGCCATTGCCTGCCACGTCAATTACAATCGGACTGGAGTTACAATAGGCTTGGGTAGTACAACGGCACACGCGGTCGCACCAGAATTGATTCCCCTCGCAGCTACTAGGGCCGCCTGCATCCGGCGAGCAGACGCAACTGCTGGAAGCGAAATCGTATATTTGGTTACTGGAGCAGAAAGTAGCGCAACTATTGTTGCAGCACTCATCCCTATAGAATACTCTTCTAGGACCGTCATATATGCAAATCTGATTTGGGTAGCCGCCCACTGATACATCTTGCTCGGCTTCCTCAAAATGACCGACATCAGGACTGTTAGACACGCTCCATGCCGCTGGGGGATAGAAGACTACATTGCATGTAATATACCCGCAAGAACCATATCCTTGGATAATAACAGTTCTTTCATAACTGCCATAATCTACATACCAAGTATTAAATTCATTTAAAGTTCCGGTTGAAAGGTCGCACCTTGTGCTATGGATTAAACTGTAGGTTGGAACACAACCAAGCGATACACTTTGAATTGTGCAAATGTATAAGGTTAGAAGCAATGTATATATTAGAGCCGGTTGCAAAATCAAACAGGGATGCCGATAACAGTATCCGAAAGGTTAATTTTGCAACCGGCTCTTAATGTTTTTCTCACCATCAAGTCCTTGCAGGGACACGGTGAAGGTAGTAAATGAAAGGTAACGCCAGACGAGATTTGCGATGGAATTTATAATCTGGCAGCTTCTCTCTCGTAGCGCTCTTTGATTTTTATTAACTCATTTCGAAAGTTAATATTTCCGGTTTCACGTTCTATTCCCTCAAGCCGCTGTATCTCCCCAAGAATATAATTCTTACCGTGAATAAGCCCTCCCATTATATCCGGCGATTCTCCATTCTGCGGATGGGTAGGAAGAGCTAATATTTGCATTTTAAGTCTCTCTAACGCAGCTTGTGTATTAGAATCTGGCGAATCTATGATCTGTTGTAATAAAGGTAAGATTCGCGCTAGCTGAATCTTTACTCCCCTTCTTCGGCTCTTTATATGCTTAACAACCGTAGCGTCACCATCACCTGAACCATCATCAAAGACAACAGCAAGAATCTTGATATTTAATTGACCTGACGAAGTTCCAAGATAAGGGAATAAGTTGCCTATAGCTTCTCTATAATTATAGGTTTCTCCTGGGGCTATAAATGTTCCTTCAGACGTGAAATCCACATCAACTCCCTGACTTTCACTATTCCCAGAGACTCGAAACGCCGTGATTGCTTTACTATAATTATTTTTTAGAACTAATCGAATGCTGTCACCATTTCTTACTTCACTGATGACTTGGAAGGCAGTTGTTTTGTTGTTAACGAGCACCTCGTTATTTTGTTGAGGAAGACCGGAACTCTTAGATATCCTATTCTCGGCAAACACAAGTACGCCAATACAAGTAATTACGAATAGCAGAAAGACCATCTTTTTTGTCATGGGTTTAATCCTTATCAGATGATAATGAAAAGAGATTAAGCAGGAGCAGGACTCTTCGAGGAGTGAGGCTCTTGCTTAACAAAATGGTGAGACAAGCGGGACTCTACTCTCGCTTATCTGGAGAGTCAATGGATTTCATTGCACAGCGATCCCGTATCTAAAGGGCTTAGCGCACACTGCAACTTTTTGACAACCCATAGCCCTTCATTTCATACAAACGACACAGCTACTACACGACGCAATTTCTCGCATAGTTCGCTGCAAAGTCTCAGGAGTGGGTCTATTTCCCAATTATGCTCTAGGATAAATATCTGAATGAAAATTTCAAACCGATTCACTAATGTCTATACAGTCCTATGGTTTCTTAATTGAAGAAGTTTCGCCACTCTTCTCTTCTTCGTGGCTGATTTGTATGTTATAGAATAAGACCGCCGCGTCACCCTTAGAAACCGCGGCGGTCTCGGCGCGCATCGCCAGTGAGAGGCGACCGCACCCTCGGAATGAGTGCACTCATCCCGATTCTTATTTCTGTTTCGATTTTTTCGCCATAAGTTTGGTGATTGTTCCGGCCAGCGCGAAGATTTCTTCAGGCTTCTTCAAACATTCATCAGCGCCCGCGCTGCGCGCCTGAGACTCACACTCGCTACCCGAAAGCAGAACGATGGGCGTGCTATGACGATGATGCATGGCACGTGCGAGTCGTATAAGCTCCACTCCGCTAACCCCTGGCAACTCGTTATCCAGAAGCAGAAGGTCGAAGCGTGCGCTGCTCTCGATTCTCTTTAGCGCCTCGTTTCCGTCTTCGCAAGATTGTACAGCCCAGCCCTCCGAAGCCAGTATATCTCCCACAGCGTTGCGGATTGACTCATCATCTTCCGCATAAAGGATGGTCACGGTGCGACGCGCTCTCGTCGAACGAGTAGGCGAGGCACGTTTGGCATCGCGCGCGGTAATGATGCTGCGCTTCCTGGACACGATGGTCGTCCTGGCATGGAGCAGATTCTTGTGCCGCCGGTTGAGCAGATTGATTAAGCTCTGGTGATGCCTGAAGCCGAGAAGCTGAGCCGCGCGCGAAACGACCCCGCCCGAATCTCTGAGCGCGCGTTCAATCAAGCGCGCTTCGTACCTTTGGACAGCCTCCTTAAAAGAGAAGCCCTTCCAGCTTGGGGGATTTGTGAGAGAGTTGACCAGGAAAAGCACGCGCCGCGCAGCCGCGCACAGGCGCGTAAGCAAGTCTAAATTCTGTGAGCCGGAAAGAAGCGCTGCGGCACGATCATAAGCGGCGCTCAACTCATCATTAGAGAGGTGATCGCTTAACTCTTCGATGATAGTGAGCGCCGCTTCTGCCGCCCCCTCGTTATTCCCCGCCAGTTGCGCCACTTCAATGGCATGCCGCAACGTAGCCCCGGCACGCTCATGCTGCCTCAAGCGCGCCAGCACAACACCATGCGTCGTCAAAGCCTCAGCCAGCAACGCCTGCTCTCCCCCATCTTCAAGAGCCTTCACCGCCGCTCGCGCCAACCTCTCAGCCTCCACAACACGTCCCTCCGCCAGAAACACCTTCGCCCGCGTATCATCAACCTGCGCCAAATGAACTCTATCCTTCAGGCTAGTAAAAAGCGCCTGAGCACGATCCAAATGGTCATGAGCTTCTGCAAACTTTCCAACAATAAGAAATAAAAATCCTAGATTGTTCTCAACACAAGCCTGATAACGAGTAGACACAGCCTGCTCAAAGTGGAAACTTGCAGCGGTATGCTCAATCAAAGCGCGGTCTATATAATCTTGACGATGCTCTGATGCACTAAGATACTCAAGCACAATGCCTAACCCGTGATGATACTTCCCCTTAAGCACATGGCTATTGAGATTTTCAAATAAAGGAGCATTTTCAACATAGATATGTAAAGCATCGTTAAGTCTATTTGCTAATCTTTCAAGTATAGCAATGCTCAGAAAGGCTCTCGCCTTTAACTCACTGTCTTTATCATCAAGCAGTTTTAGCGCCTCTTGCAACATTATGCGTGCTTCTCCGAATGTTCCCTGACGCCAATAGCAGACTGCTAGATCAATTTGTGTTTCTGCTACTCTCTCCTTCTGCTGCAAATTTTCAAAGATCGAAGTGCTCTCGCTAATTAGATTTTTTGCAATCTCCTGCGCCCCTTCAATTTGTTTAGCACTGCCAATCAATCCTGTAAGTACACCAGCCCGCAAAAGCACTTCCGCCGCTGTTGCTGGGTCGAGATTATCTAGCACAGGACGATCCCCAATGCGCTGCCACAGTTCACCCATTGCCGAGCGTGCTCCCTCATAATTTCCTACTTCCCCTAGTTCTTTTGAAATTTGGCAGCGGAGATGCGCCCGGTCGTTGTAAGTGATGGTCGGGTCGGCTAATTTGGTATGCAATTGATTAGCTAAATTCATGTGAGGTTCACCTTTACATATGCTTGCGAAAAAGTTATCAAGCAGTAATACTAATGCAAATTTCAATTCACCTACATGCTAAGATGCGCCACGATATGCGTTCTTGATGGAGCGTATATTACTGTTCCTAGTAACCCGTAACCTCAATCAAACCTTAAGGAGCAAAATATGAAAAGCCTAAGAAGATTTTGCGCTGCGGTCGCGTTGTCTTTCGCACTTGCCCTTTCTGCATCGGCGGGTGTTATAGATCTTCCAGGTTCGACGCCGCCATCGCCTCCCGGTTCAGCAACGACGCAAGGCGAGATACAAATTCCAGGCGCGACTGCGAACGGAATTGTGAGTAGCGATACGATCATTAATGTCGCTTTGAGCCTGCTGGAAGGCGTGTTGAGCTTCTAAGCAGGCTAATCTAGTTTCAATAATTCCGGCTGCCGTGAGCAGAGGTCACAGGCGGCTTAGTATAAGTGTGCGTGTATGAGAGCGCTGAAATGCATGGAAGACCGTCGAGGTGGCCCTCACGAGGCGAGAGATTATCTCTCTGCATCGCGGAAAGCAACAATTATTTCTTATGTGCCAGACGAATTTATTGGACTTATCGCCCACTGCAATAAAGTTGCGTGAATTGAGTAGTGATTAAGCTTAGAAAATAAGGTGAATGGGAGGTGCAATCGGTATCGCAAAGCAAGGCCATGCAGCCAGAGCGAAGATGCTTTGACTCATTGAACGCAAAAGGAAGTTGCGCCCGGTCAAAGATGCCCAAAGCCTTCCAGACTTTTACGGAGTGAAAGCGATCTGGCCCGTAGGGTTGTGTTGATCTACAGTATTGCGAACTTTCAGAAGGCGGTCGAGCATCTCTGCGCACTCGGCGCTGCGCGAAGCCAGTTGCGAGTCGGCCTGCTCGTGCAATCGCCTGAGACGATGAAGCTCGTCGGCGATGTGTAGAGCAGCGAGAATAGCAACCTTGAGCGAATCAACCGTTAAAGTGCCCGAAGAGATTTCACGCATGCGCGTGTCAACGAATTCGGCCAGTTGCGTGATGTATTCGCTGTCGCCGTCTGAGCGTATATTGTAAGTCTGGTTGTAGATTTCAACGCGGATGGTCGGCGTCGTAGCTGAGTCCATGTTGCCTTTCCCAACGCTGATACGTGTGTTTATGTCTCTCATCTGCGCACCACCTCCGCCATCTCTGGATCAACTGCGGCTATGGCGTCGAGCATCGCTTCGACTTTCATGCGAATGGTGTCGCGTTCGGCTAAGAGCCGTTCGACCTGATTCTCCAATCGCTCTTTTTCATTGAGCAGATTTCCAAGCTCGCGCCTGGTCGCTCCAATCTCGCGCTCAAGCGCGTCCTTCTCCTGGCGAAGCGTTTTCGTCAGCTCGATGGTGCGGTAGATTTTGTCCTCAAGATGAGAGAACTTTTCGAGTCCAGATAATCCGACCATCATTTCTCCTTAAGAATAGCTCACGGGGGGATGTAAAAGCGAGCCGAACGATTATGCGACTTAGTAAAAAAAAAGTCTAGAGTTTGGAGTTCAAGAGACTTGAAAATAGAAAAATAATTTCTTTCTTCAACTCAATATGCTTCAATCCATTTCAGAATCATGAATAGTATTCCACTATTTGCGAGCTTAAGTTTTCCCTTTGCGCCTTTGCGAGAATCCTCAATTATCTTAAAGCTCAAGTTAATGAGAATTTCATGTTCACGCAAAGGCGCAGAGGGAAAACTTAAGCTCGCAAAGATGTTTTGAATTGTTCGCTTGATTTATCTGAGTTGCGCTCCGAACTTCTCTTCCAGAGCATGCACTATCTCTGTGTGCATCGCATCAACTTCTTCGTCGCGCAGGGTACGGTCGTCCGCGCGGTATTCTATGCGCAGCGTCACGGAGCGCTTGCCTTCCGGCACGCCTTCACCGTCGTAGACGCCTACGAACCGTGCGCCGCGACAATTCTCGAAAGAGTGTTGTTCCGAAACCGAGCGTAGAAGATCGGCCAGCGGCGTGCGCCTGTCAACCAGCAGCGAAAGATCGCGCACGATTGACGGGAAGCGCGGCAGAGGCGTGTAGAGCGCCGCCTTTTCTCGCGCTTCCAGAAGAGAGGTGAAATCAAGCTCGGCAAGATAGACTGGCTGTTTGAATTTGTAATTGGCGGCGATTGATTCATCCAACCTGCCGATTGTCCCGACCTCTTCAGCGCCAATGCTTACTCGCGCTGCTTGCCCTTCACGCAGATGCTTTACGCTCGCGGCCTCGAAATTGACGCCGGAGATTTTCATGGCGTCGAAGACAGCTTCAACAGCGCCTTTCAGATCATAAAAATCAATCTCGCGCATCTGTCCCGCACGTCCCTCTTCCGTCGCATCGCCCGTAGCTATCAACGAAAACGCCTCGCGCTCTACGGGCAGATCGCCGTCGCCCGGAGCGAAGAGCCGCCCGGTCTCAAACAGACGCACGTCGCGCGTGCCGTGATTGAAATTATGCCGAACCGCTTCCAGAAGCCCCGGCAGCAGAGTGGGGCGCATGCGCGTCCTATCTTCTATGATTGGATTTTGAAGCGCTATGAACTCGCGGTCTGCGCGGCTCGCGGCTGTTTCCACAGAGCGAAGCAGTTCAAACTCGTCATCATGAGAGGCTTCAATAAAGCTTAGGCTGATGGCCTCGTCGAAACCGAGCGATGTTAATGAATGGCGCATTGCGCGACGCCTGCGCTCGCTCGGCAGGTACTCGCCCGCGAGCGTCGAAGCTGGAATTTCAGTTGCTATGTTGTCGTATCCAACATGACGCGCAACCTCTTCAACCAGATCAATCTCGCGCTCTATGTCCATGCGCCATGAAGGAACAATAAAATGCATGTCGGACGATTCGACGAAACCAAGCAGCGAGAGGATGCGGCGGATTTCTGCTGCGTCAACGTCAAGCCCTGTCACGTTTCTAACGCGCTCAGCACGTAACCTCACCATCTTCTGTTCAAATTTTTTCGGGTAAACGTCAACTGCGTCTTCCGTCGCCACGCCGCCCGCTATCTCGCAGATTAACTGAACGCAGCGCACCTGCGCTCGCAACGTCCCTTCGTAATCAACGCCGCGCTCGAAACGATGCGACGCATCGGTTCGCATTCCCAGGATGCGCGAGGTGCGGCGCACTGAAGCGGGAGCGAACCATGCGCTCTCTATCAGAACGTCTCGCGTGTTATCTGAAATCTCCGAATCCTCGCCGCCCATCACACCTGCAATCGCAACTGCTCTTCGCGCGTCGGCTATCACCAGCATCTCGCCGTCCAACTCGCGCTCCATCCCGTCCAGAGTCTTAATCTTTTCGCCTTTCACTGCGCGCCTGACTATTATTCGATGGTCGGCAAGCCGCTCAAGATCGAAAGCATGAAGCGGCTGCCCCTGCTCATGCAGCACGTAGTTCGTGATGTCCGCCACGTTGTTGATAGAGCGCTGGCCTATGGCTTCCAATCGCTTCACCAACCAATCCGGCGATTTTTCTATCCTCACTTCACGCACGACGCGCCCTGCGTAACGCGGGCACAAATCCGCGTCCTTGATTTCGATGGACGCAAACGATTCCGTACTGCCTTCTGTTTGAGATGGCTTCTCTTCAGGCAATCGCGCGCGCGTGTTCTCCATCGCGGCAACTTCACGCGCGATTCCAAGATGAGAAAGACAGTCGCCGCGATTCGACGGCACGTCAACCTCTATGGCAAAGTCGTCCGCGACCGCTTCAAATTTATCCACGGCGAGACCCACCATAGTCAGACGCTCGCGCATCTCTTCAGGCTTCATTTTGGTTCCCGTCAATTCTCGTATCCAGTTATAGCTTATGTTCATAAAAAACAGTTTTTAGTTTTCAGTTTCCAGTTTTCAGAAAGCGGCCAACCGCTCAAAACTGAAAACTAAAAACTGAAAACCGTTTTAATCGAATTGTTCGAGGAAGCGCACGTCGTTCTCGAAGAGGAGGCGAATGTCGTCTAGGCCGTACATGAGCGCGCACATTCGGTCAATCCCTAAGCCGAAGGCGAAGCCCGTGAACTCTTCAGGGTCAACGCCGACTGTGCGAAGCACGTTCGGGTGAACCATCCCTGAGCCGCCAAGCTCAATCCAGCCCGACCCCTTGCAGATGTTGCAGCCCGCGCCTCCGCACTTGAAGCAACTGTAATCCACTTCTGCGCTAGGCTCTGTGAACGGAAAATATGAGGGGCGAAAGCGCGTGCGCGTCTCAGGGCCGAAGAGACGATGAACGAACTCGCCGAGCGTGCCTTTCAAATGAGCCATTGTGATGGCGCGATCAACGCAAAGCCCTTCGACTTGAAAGAACATCGGATTATGCGTGGCGTCCGGCGTGTCTCTTCGGAATACTCGTCCCGGCGCTATAACTTTCAAAGGCACGCCGCGACGCTGCATGGCATGAATCTGCACGGTCGAAGTCTGTGGCCTGAGCGCTAAGCCGTTCGTCGTGTAGAAAGTGTCCTGCGGGTCGCGCACCGGATGCGATTCGGTAATATTCAGTGCGTCGAAGTTGTAAAATTCCGTCTCTATCTCACGATCATCTTCAACCGCATAGCCCAGAGACACGAATACATCTTCGATCTGCTGGCGCAGCAAAGTTATCGGATGAAGATGGCCGCGACGCGGGCGACGCCCCGGCAGAGTGACATCAATGCGCTCTCGCTCTGTCTTCGCCGACAGAATAAACTCTTTGAGTGCGCTTTTTACTTCCACTATCTCGCGCGCGATGTCCGCTTCGAGTTGTTGGACAAGCTGGCCGAAGCTCGCGCGGTCTTCCGGCGCAACGCGACCGATCAATTTCTTGACAATCGCCAGCGCGCTCTTTTTTCCAGTGTGTCTAGCCCGCAGGTCATTCAAATCACGCTCTAGCGTCTCGGCATCTTTCAAGCTGAGACCATCGCTGCCTACTTCGCCGCGAAAGCGAGCGAAGCGCTCGAACTCATGCTCGAACGCTTCGCGTGCTGCCGTGACCTGTTTTTCGGGCGAGGATTGCGGTCTATCGTCCTCCGTCATCACAAACCCTTTTCGGCAAATTTACGCGGCAGCGCGTTGCTGCTGCTCGCTTTCAAGAGCCTTCTTAACCTGTCCAGCCAGGTCTGCGAAAGCTTCCACTTCATGAACCGCGAGGTCTGCCAGGACTTTGCGGTCAAGCTCAATGCCAGCGACCTTCAGGCCATGCATGAACTGCGAATAGTTCAAACCGTTCTGGCGCGCGGCTGCTCCTATGCGCACAATCCACAGGCTGCGGAAATCACGCTTCTTCAACTTTCGCCCTGTATAGGCGAAGGTCAAACCACGCTCGACGCTCTCTTTGGCCGAGCGGTAAAGCTTCGACTTCGTGCCGCGATAGCCTTTCGCAAGCTTTAAAATCTTCTTGCGCCTCTCAAGGCGCTTGTTACCACGTTTCGCACGGGGCATAACTTAAATCTCCCTTCTTTGAAGGGATGAGGGATGAAATGGATTGAGCCAATTGCGTGTTGACGCCGTTACTCATTCTTATTCATCCCTCATCCCTCATCCCTCATCCCTTATCTTAGTCTCTTCCGTAGGGCAGCATCGCCTGCACTCGCTTGATGTCGCCGTCGGAAACAATAGTGTCAATGTCCAGCTTGCGCTTACGCTTGGTGCTCTTTTTCGTAAGGATGTGGCGCGCGTGCGAATGACCGCGTTTGATCTTTCCGGTCGCAGTCGTGCGAAAGCGCTTGGCCGCACCCTTGTGTGTTTTCAACTTTGGCATAACAACCTCCCGATTCTGGGTCTCAGATTTGCTGTTGCCCGGATTGAGCTTTCGCTCATCAATTCTGAAGACCCGTTCAGCTTTTAATCCAAAATCTAAAATTAACTCTGACTCTGATTCTGAACCGGCGGGGCTGAGCTTTGCTGCTCAGACTTGCCGCCGCCCTTGTGTCGCTTGGGAGCAAGGATGATGAACATCTGGTTGCCCTCCATGCGCGGCCTCATTTCGACTTCGCCAACGTCCGCAAGGTCCGTTTCCAGTCTCTGAAGAATTCGCGAGCCAAGTTCCCTGTGCGTCATCTCACGCCCGCGAAACCAGATGGTGGCTTTCACCTTGTCGCCGCCCTGCAACCACTCGCGCGCATGCTTCATGCGATAGTCGTAATCATGATCGTCCGTGCCGGGTCGAAACTTGATCTCTTTGACATTGATGATGACCTGCTTCTTCTTGGCCTCGCCAGCCTTTTTCTTGGCTTCATACTGAAACTTGCCGTAATCAATGATACGGCAGACGGGCGGATCGGCGGTGGCTGCTACTTCTACAAGATCAAGCCCGCGCTCGCGCGCAAGACTAATTGCCTCGCGTGTGCTCAGCACGCCCAACTGCTCTCCGTCTTCGCCAATGACGCGCACTTGCGGCACGCGGATTCTATCGTTGATGCGAACGGCTGGCCCGCGACGATTATCCGGGCGATGGCCGCCTCTACCTCTAAAACCTGTTGCTATCGCTGCACCTCCAATTTTAAAGTCTGGAGTCTCGGAGTCGTGAGTCTAAGAGTCAATTGATTAAAAACAGTCTTCTGTTTTTGACTCCAGACTCTATACTTCAGACTCCAGACTGTTATTTGAAATTGCGCGCCTTTCAATAAGCTCGCGCGCCATCTTCTTGAATTCATCTAGCGACATAGAACCTATGTCACCCTTTTTTCTTTCGCGTACTGCGACACGCTGTTCTTCCATCTCGCGGTCGCCGACAATGAGCATGAAAGGAATTTTCTGCATCTGCGCGTCGCGGATTTTCGCGCCGATCTTCTCGCTGCGAAGATTCACGTCAACCCTGAAGCCTTCAGAGCGAAGCTCCTCTCCTACCTTTTTCGCATACTCGTCTGAGCGCTCCGTAATAGGCAGCACGACCATCTGCACAGGCGCTAACCAGAGCGGGAACGCCCCTGCATACTGCTCTATCAACACGCCGAAGAATCTTTCAATCGAGCCGAACAGCGCACGGTGAACCATCACGGGGCGGTGCGGCTTATTGTCTTCGCCTATGTATTCCAGATCGAAACGCTCCGGCAGATTGAAATCCCACTGCACTGTGCCCAGTTGCCACAGCCGTCCGATTGCATCTTCAATCTTGAAATCAATCTTAGGGCCGTAGAACGCCGCCTCGCCCTCCATGCGCTCGTAAGGGATTCGGCGCGCGTCCAACGCTTCCCCCAGCGCGCTTTCGGCCCTTGCCCAATCTTCGTCCGAGCCTAGATAGTGCTTGCCGGTGTCGCTGCCTTTCACCGAAAGCTCGTACTTTATTTTGTTGAAACCAAAGGTACGAAGAACCTGCTCCGCGAAATCAACGCAGGCATCGATCTCGCGCCGCACCTGATCGGGCGTGCAGAATAGATGCGCATCGTCAACAGTGAACCCGCGTGCGCGCATCAATCCATGCAGCGCGCCGGATAATTCCGCGCGATAGACCGTTCCCATCTCCGCATATCGCTGCGGCAAATCTCTGTAAGAGCGCTGCTGCGATTTATAGATGCCGATGTGAAACGGGCAGTTCATGGGTTTTAGACGAAACTCTGTCTCTTCAATCTTCGTGGGCGCGAACATTGAATCGCCGTAGTTCTGCTCGTGACCGCTCAATTGCCATAGCTCGCGGCGCGCGATGTGCGGCGTGTAGACGAAAGTGTAGTTTTGCCTGACCAGCGCTTCATGAAGATAGTCCTCCATGACTTTCCGAACTATAGCGCCCTTCGGATGCCAGAAGACTAACCCCTGACCGTAACTTTCCTGAATCGAGAACAGGTCAAGCTCGCGCCCCAGACGGCGATGGTCGCGCCGCTCGGCCTCTTCGCGCTGCTTGAGCCAGGCGTCCAGCTCTTCCTGCGTGAAGAACGCTGTGCCGTAGATGCGCTGCATCTGTGTGTTGGCCGCGTCGCCTTTCCAGTAAGCGCCCGAAAGCGAAAGCAGTTTGAAAGCTTTCAGGCGGTTTGTGTTCGGCACGTGCGGGCCAAGACAGAAATCAACGAAGGGCGAGCCTTCAATGTAGTAGATGCTGACAACTTCCCCGGCTTTCTCGTCAATCAACTCACACTTAAGCGGCTCGTCCCGCTCGCCAAAGATTCTCAAAGCTTCCGATTTGGAAATCTCGTTGCGGCGATACGCAAGGTTTCGCTTTGCTATGTCGCGCATGCGCTTTTCAATCACAGGCAGATCATCGTCTGTGATTTGTCGCGGCGCAATCACGTCGTAGAAGAAGCCATAGCGCGGGTCTTCCAGAAGCGCCGGGCCTATGCCGAGTTTCGTTCCGGGAAAGAGGTCAAGCACGGCTGCTGCGAGCAGGTGCGCGGTCGAATGCCTGAGCACGTCCAGCCCTTCCAATGTCTGCGGCAGCACAGGCTCAATCTCAATCTTCGTATCGCCGTTCGGCTCAAGCGTGTAGGCCAGATCAACCTCGCGCCCGTTGACGCGCGCAGCCAGAGCCTTTTTAGCGGCCTCTTTATCAAGCCGCTTCAAAGCTTCCGCGACAGTGACGGGCGCTGGCAACGAAGCCTCAGCACCGTTCTTCAATTGAACGTTTATTTCGCTCATCGCAATTGGTCTCCGCTTAAATTGCTGTGAATCGTGAATAGATGACGAACCTCTATTCAATAACTCACGAAGCTGCATTCCTCTGCCCGGCCTTCTGGCTCTGGCAAGCTCAAGCGTCAACCTTGTTTTCCGTATGTGCCTAAAACGGCGACTTCTTCTAGATCGGATTCAATAGGAGCGCCTTCGCACGCCGTGCCTGCCGCTAAAGGGGGCAGCATCGGTTAAAAAGTAAAGAATCGAGTGTACGTTCGCGTTCGATTCATGGCGAAGGTCTTATGGAGCTTCCTATTAAATTCAAGAAATTAGCAGGTGCAATCGGTTGGTTTCCAACCGCCTGCCCCTACCGTGTCAACAAACTTCAGAACGTAAGCAATCCTGCTCGCTCGAATCGTTCTTGAAGTTATAGAATTTAACTAAAGCGCGTGGAGAAGTCAATTCCACGCGGATGATTCGACGGAGCATTAAATCAGTCCATGTTCGGGCAGGTGAGCCTTCCAGACCTTTACACATTGTCGCCAATCTCTTTCAACACAAATCGCAACATCTTGCGCACGCAAAAGGATTAAACTTCCGGCTAACCGGTTGATAGAGATTTCCGGCCACCCCTCTGCTCAAGAATTATTGTCGCCCTCGCCGTGCTCGGCATCGCCGCGCATCGTTCCAGTTAACAGTATGTGCTACGGACTCGTTCTTTCTTCCTCAGATGTTGAAAGGGCGAAGGGGGTTTTCAAAATGAGTCGTCTGAAACTTCTCTGTTTGTCCCTGTCCCTCATCGCGCTCGCTGCTCTAAACGCTAACGCGCAGGCTCTCCCTGCGGCACAAATAGACGAGGATGCCGCTTTGTCCCACTACAACCGGGGCGTCGAGCAGATAGCGGCGGGTCAATTCAGGTCGGCGGCGGAATCTCTCATTCGAGCAACACAAATCAGGCAGGATTGGGCAGAGGCATTTAATCTGCTGGGCGTGGCCTATTGCAGGTCAGATCAGGAAGACGTGGCGCTCGCTGCCTTTAGAAGAGCGATTAAGATTAATCCGCAGTTCGTACAGGCCTACGTGAATCTGGCGAGGACGTATCAGAGGATAAAGCGCCACAACGAATCCGTTCTAACGTTTCAGCGCGCCATTGCTTTCCAACCCGGAAACGCTCAACTGTTCTGGGAAATTGCAGGCCCATACGCTGAAGCTGGGCGTCTGGAAGATGCCACGCAAGCGCTAAACGAAGCGATACGGCTCAGACCGGATTACGCCGAAGCTTATAACGATCTGGGGGCGATCTATTACAAGATGGGACAGTACATTCAATCTCTTGACGCGCTAAAGCAGGCGTTGCGCCTCAACCCGCAGTTGTCGCCATCCATCTACGGCAACATGGGAATGAGCTATTTCGCAGCAGAGCAGTACGCAGAAGCGACTGAATATTTCGAGCGCTCGATTCGACTCAGACCCGGCTGCGCCGAAGTCAGACTCTTCCTCGGCTGCTCCTACTATAAACTTGGACGCCGCCGTGATGCCGCGCGCGAGTTTGCAGAGGCCGTCGAGCTTAACCCGAATTACGAGGCGGCTCGCTTCAACCTTGCAATCTCTTACCTGGCCTCGAACAATCGTAGCCGCGCTCTTGAGCAGTACGGGTGGCTAAAATCCAGAAATTCCGAGCTTGCCGGCAAACTCGAAAGCATGCTCTTCGGCAACATAGTGGTGAACGTCCAGCACTAACATCATACTAAACAACCCGGAAAGAGAGACTTCTTCGAGCCGGTTCGTGTGATTTAGCGGACTATTTTTCCCTGAAAATGAATAGACACTGGGGGAATATAGTCTGAGATGAGTTTCATCCTTCCATTCCAGTATCTGCTGCCAGTCTGATGTTCATCTCCGCTCTCAGTATCTGTGAACGATGGTCGCCAACATCAGAGAAGGCAAATCGAGGAGTACGGAATCGTCTCAAGCACGCATCGGACGGAGAATAAATTGACCGTTAGAGTGAAGCTTGGCTGCGCGCCTATCTTCACGTAATATGTAACCCCCTGAATCACGATTCTCCTCTTTGATCGCCCTTGATTTATGTAGCGAACGCATGAGTGTATCCATCGTTGCTGCCGGTTCTCAATCTTGATAGTTGTCGCTGATTGGAGCAGAGCATTCGAGCTATGTATAAAGGAGACGACCCGCTCTCGACGCGATGGGGCAAAGCATCAAGCCCGTGGCGCGACGTTCCCGCTCACGATTGGGAAGACCTGCGCTGGCAGCTAAAACATCTCGTTCGTACAGTAGAGCAGTTATCCGGGCTTCTAAATCTATCCGATACTGAAAGCGCATCCATACGCCGCCAGAACCGGCAGTTTCGTTTCGCTATCTCGCCCTACTATTTCTCGCTGATTGACACGGAAGACCCCGCCGACCCAATACGTCGCATGATAGTGCCCGGCTCCGAGGAAGAGACGGGCGAAGGAATGGATGATCCACTGGCCGAGCGTGACGACCAAGTTGCGCCCGGACTCGTACATCGCTATCCAGACCGCGTGCTATTCGTGGTCACGGCGTTCTGTTCCAGCTACTGCCGCTTCTGCATTCGCAAGCGCAACTGGCTTGTTAGCGATGCCGCTTCGACGCGCTCTGAAATTGACGAGGCGATAAACTACCTGCGCAAGCATGAAGAGGTGCGAGATGTTTTGATTTCGGGCGGCGACCCGCTCACTTTGCCTATAGACCAGCTTGATTACATTCTCACGCAGATTCGTTCCGTACCTCACATCGAGTTCGTTCGCATAGGCTCGCGCGAGCCTGTGATGTTGCCGATGCGAATCACAGACGACCTACTGCGCCTGCTGGATAAACACAGCCCTTTATGGATTAACACGCATTTCAATCATCCGCGCGAGATTACGGAAGAGGCAGCCGCGTGCTGCGAGAAGCTGGCGCGATTGGGGATTCCGCTAGGCAACCAGACGGTGCTGCTCGCAGGCGTTAACGACGATGCGGAGACCATGAAAGAGCTTTTCCACGGTCTACTCGGAATTCGAGTCCGTCCCTACTACCTGTACCAGTGCGACGCCGTAATTGGCGCTGCTCATCTGCGCACAAGCGTGTGGAAGGGCGTAGAGATTATGGAATCTTTGCGCGGCCACACCACAGGGTTGGCCGTGCCCGTATATGTTGTGGATGCGCCCGGCGGCGGCGGAAAGATTCCGCTTGCGCCAAACTACCTTATCAGCGCGAGTCCCGGTCGCGTTGTGCTTCGCAACTTCGAGGGCGCGCTCTTCAGTTACACGGACGGCCCGGTCTCTTCAGATGCGACAGATCAACCCGCAAGCTCTGTTTCTGATTTACTGAGCGGCGAAAGTCAACGACTGATTCCACAGGGACAGCCACACTATGAACGGCGCGAGACCGTTGCCGTAGAGCGAAACTTTGCAGAGTTGGCCCACAGCTTAACAGATGACAAAGAATGAGAGATGACCACGCTGGCCGCTAACGCGGCTTAGTAGCTGAACGGTTATCATGCGAATCGCTCTACTCTACAATGCGCGCCCGAACGGAATATCTTCCGGTGTACCGGATGACGCTTTTGAAGAATACGATAGCGATGAGACCATCGCTTGCATAGCGGGCGCGATAAGACGTATGGGAGTTGAAGTCGAGCCGGTGGTGGCAGACCGCAGGCTTCCCTGGCGATTGGCGGAAGGCCGTTATGATTTTGTTTTCAATATCGCGGAGGGTGAAGGCCGTCGCTGCCGTGAAGCTGTGCCTGTGGCCGTCTGCGAGCTTCTGGGCATACCCTTTACAGGTTCGGATGCTCTCACCCTAGCCGTCACGCTCGATAAATCCGTTGCGAGGCGCATAGTCTCGCCGGATGTGCCTGTGGCTCGCGGCGTGCTCGTTGAGACTGAGGCGGATGAGGTTCAACTGGATGCGCTTCAGTTCCCGGTAATAGTCAAGCCGAATGATGAAGGCTCAAGCAAAGGCATACGCGAAAACCCTGTAGCCTTTCACAGGGAGGCGGCAATAGAGCGTTGCCGCTGGCTGCTGGAGCGATACGGGTGTCCGGTGCTGGTTGAGGAATTTCTCTCCGGCGCTGAAGTCACAGTTGGTCTTGCCGGTAATTGGCCCAACGTGCGTGTGCTGGGGATGATGGAGATTGCGCCCGTTTTGGAGGAAGAGAATTTCGTCTATTCGGTTGAAGTCAAACGTGATTGGCGAAGGCGTGTGCGCTATCAGGTGCCGCCCTGCCTTGATGCGGAAACAATCAATCTGCTCAGTCGCCTTGCACTCACCGCTTACCGCTTGCTCGGCTGCCGGGACATAGCTCGCATGGACTTTCGCATGGACGCTGAGGGTCGCCCGCATTTTCTGGAGTGCAATCCGCTGCCCGGACTCAATCCTGAGAGCGGCGACATAGTGATTCTCTCAAGAGAGAGTCTGCCCTATGAAAAGCTTGTGCAGGGCATACTGCTTGACGCCATGCGCCGCGTGGGAGTTGCGGTCGCATGAAGGTGCTTGTGCTTCACACCCTGCCGCCGGAAGCTATCGCAGACGGGCGCAATTCGTGGGAGTTTGATCTTAGCGAAGCAGTCGAGGGCATCGCGGAAGTTTTACCGGAAGCAATTCTGGCAGGTGTGCGCGGCGAGGCGAGAGAGATACTATTGCTTCTTTCCGAGCACCAGCCGGATGTAGTCTTCAATGCCTGCGAAGCGCCGCTCGGACGCCCCAATCTTGAAGCGCATGTTGCCGCGCTGCTTGAATGGCTCGATGTTCGTTTCACAGGCTCCGGCAGCGAGACGCTTGCGCTCTGTCGTCGCAAAGATCGTGTGAACGCCGTACTCGAAGCGGCTCAAGTTCCTGTGCCACGCAAATCTCTCTTTCCATGTATTGTTAAGCCCGCTGGCGAAGACGGCTCCGTGGGCATCTACGCAGACTCTGTTTGCGAAAACTTGGAGGCTCTTCAAAGAGCCAGAGCGCGGTTTGATGTGCCCGTTGTGGTAGAAGAATTTTTGCCCGGACGAGAGTTTGCCGTCTCTCTGTGGGGACGTGAAGAGCCTGAGCACTCATCAATCGGCGAGACGCGCTTTAAGGGAGAGTTGCGTTTGAACACTTACGCCGCCAAGTGGGATATTGAGAGCGTGGATTTCGCAAACTCGCCAATGTTTTATGATATAGAGCTTGATACGAGTTTGCGCGAGTCCGTCATCGAAGCGGCGCGCGGCGCGTGGCGCGCAGTCGAAGCGCGAGGTTACATTCGCGTGGATGTCAGGCTGGATTCCGATCATGTTCCCCGCGTGATTGATGTGAATCCTAATCCCGAACTCTCGCCGGGCGTAGGAATTCATCGCGCAGCGTTGGAAGCCGGTTGGAGTTGGCAAAAGTTCGTCAGGCGGCAGATTGAATGGGCATGATCGTCCGTGAGCTTCGCATAGAGGATCGCAGTGCTGTAGATGAAATGCTGCGCGACTGTGGAGCTTTCACAGAGGAAGAAGTCTCGGTTGCTCTGGAAGTGGTTGATGAAGGATTGGCTGGCGGATTAGACGGCTATTACCCGCTCTTCGCAGTAGAGATTGACGGTCAGGTGCGCGGCTACGTCTGCATTGGGAAGACTCCACTGACAAAGAGCACATGGCATCTTTACTGGATATGTGTTCACACGCAGGCGCAAGGCAGAGGTTGTGGGCGCGCGCTTCAATCTCGCGCCGAAAGCTTTGTTCGGGAACGCGGAGGCGAGCGAATCGTGTTGGAAACTGGCGGCCAGGCTGCCTACAGGCACGCGCGCAAGTTCTACGAAAGAGCCGGATACAAACAGGTCGGCACGATTCGGGATTTCTATAAACCCGGCGATGATTGCGTAATCTTCTGCAAGGAGCTTAAGGAATAGCCGTCCATTCAATTAAAATTTGAAGTTGTACTCGGTCGGTAAAAGGAGGCTCGATCAATGTACACGCTTAAACAATACCTCGCGGGCAGGAACTGGCACCCGGACTTGCTCTCGGTGTTGCAAGGTCTTTCAGATATGTACGGCGATGATTTGCGTTTCTTATCGCGCGATACGAAGTGGATTAATTTTGTCGTTATGGATACCGATGACGAAGAACTCTTTCAGGATTTACAGGACAGTCAGGACGATCTTTTCGGTGAAGACTTCAGTAGACTTCCCCATTTTCACTTGGTTCGCCCCTGGGGGCATTCACCCGTTCGCGGTGTTTTCCTTCTTCACATGGGCAGCACGAGTTTGCGCAATGAGTTCAGGGGAGGATTCTGGTATTACTGAGGCCGATGGATGCAAGCGATAATCTGACATTGGAGACGACTATGATCTTTGTGGGCGACTGCGCGGGCAAAGGTCGAGGGATTTTCGCGCAGAGGAAAATCTGCGAGGGCGAAAAGATTGAAGAAGCGCCCGTCGTGGTTCTACCCGCCTCCGAGATAGAGTTTCTTGATAAGACTGTGCTGCAAGATTATTACTTCGTCTGGGGAGAGGATGAAGAGCAGGCGGCAATCATGCTCGGCTTATGTTCCCTGTGCAACCATTCCTACAGTCCTAACGCCATCTTTAATCTTCTGCCTGAAAGATCGGCCATAGAATTCATTGCGCTCCGCGACATAGAGCGCGGAGAAGAGATTACCATTAATTACAACGGCGACCCTGAAAATCAGAAATCCATCTGGTTCGATACACAGGATTGAATATGGCAGATTGCAATTGCATGTGCCCCCTTACGCAAGCGTCCTCTGTCAGTACCGCCTGCCTAAGCCGGGCGGGGAGTAAAAGGGATGAGGGATGAATAAGAATTTAGTGAACAGGTCAACATGCAATTCATTCAACCCATTTCATCCCTCATCCCTCATCCCTTCTCTCAGGCGGTACCGACCTGAGTTACATTCAATCGCAACTAGCGCGTTCAGGACAATAACTGCACACCCTATTTCCCTCGCTTTTTTGAGAATCACTCTCTCACATCAAACCAGATTGGCGTGCGGTCACCGGGCGAGCCGTTATAGTTGACCGTTATCTCCTCGCCCGCCTCTATGTCTCTGAGCGCAATGAAGCGTATCAACCTCTCTTCCCAACTCTTTACATATTCGGCGTTGGGCGAAAAGGAGTGATTGTAGAGCGAGCCGAATCCCAGAGCTATCGCGGCGTGTTCGCCCTGCGGCCCGAAGTTGAAGATGTAGAGAGCAAGCACGGTCGGCTCTATGTGATGCCACTGTTCCGCCGGAATGACTATGACCGGAGACACTTCTATCACTTCGCCGCGCGTGAACCCCGTGCAGGCGAATACGCCGCGCCCTTTCTCAGATGTGCTTCGCACTTCCAGCGCCGGGCGAGCGTGTCCACCTGCGGCGGAACGTAAGCGATTTGTCTCATCATCCGTCATTTCAATCAGGCTGAATCTCATGCCGCGCTCTATGAAGATTTAAGTTGAAGGTAATTCCTGAGAGCGACGAGAGCGAGTCAGGTATTCGCGTAGAAGCGATTCGCGCAAGTTCGGCGCCTGTTGCAGCAGAGCCATGAATTGTGCGCGCTCCAGAGTCAGGAAGATGCTGGGCACAATCGTTCGCACGGTCGCAGTTCGCGGAACATCCTTCAATAACGCAATCTCTCCGAAATAATCGCCATCCTGCAAAACTGCAATACGCTTCTCCTCGCCATCCTGCTGTTTGATCGTCACCATTACCTTGCCGCGCACGATGATATAAAATTTGTTGCCGGGGTCTCCCTCGACTATCACACGGCGCTCCGATGGATAACGCTCCGTCACGAATTGACCGGCCAACTCTGAAAGAACTCTGTCTTCGAGCTGCGACAAGATAGGAAAACCTCTCAAGCGCGCGGCCTCAACTTCAGCGCGATCCCCTGCTTCGTTTAGAGTGAAGCCCGCCTGCTTCTGCCAGAGTCTCGCGTACAATCCATCCAGCCCAAGCAGTTCTTCATGTCGTCCCTGTTCAGACAACCGGCCACGATCCAGCACGAAGATAGAGTCTGCGCTGGCGATGGTTGACAATCTGTGTGTCACGTAGATAACTGTTCGCCCCCGTGCTACACGAAGGAGCGTCGCGTTGATAGCCGCTTCCGTTGAAGGGTCTAGCGCGGACGTGGCCTCGTCCAGAAGCAGCACCCTCGGATTTCGCACAAGAGCGCGAGCGAGCGCAAGACGCTGCCTTTGCCCACCGGAAAACCGCGCCCCGCGCCCGCCAGCTTTCGTCTCATATTCGTCAGGCAGGCTAACCAGAAAATCATGTATCTCGGCATCGCGCGCGGCGGCTTCGACCTCCATATCCGTAGCCGCCGGATTGCCCAGACGTATGTTCTCGCGTACAGAGATATTGAACAGAACATTTTCCTGAAAGACAACGCCCACCTGCGCGCGCAGAGATTCCTGTGTTGAGAATCGAATATCCTGTCCGTCAAACGTTATCGCGCCCGATTTCGGATCGTAGAAACGCAGGATAAGATTGAGCGTAGTGCTCTTGCCTGAACCGCTTGGGCCAACGAGCGCGACGAAAGCTCCGTGAGGAATTTCAAGGCTGACGCGATCCAGATTAACCTGCTCTTCAGTGTAGCCGAATGTCACATCACGAAATGCAATCGCACGAAGAAGCGCGGGAAGCTGTGAGGCGGCGGGCGCATCCTGAACTTTCGGCCTCTCGCTTAAGACTTCCTCTATGCGTTTGCTCCCGCCCATTGATTGCAGGATGACGGGCATTACGTTCGCAAGCCCTCCGACCGAAGCGGAGATGTTTAGAAAGACCGCGTGAAAAGCTACCAGAGTTCCCAGCGTGCGATAGCCGTAGAAAACGAGCAGCAGTCCGACCCCTATGACCAGTATCTCAAAGATCAGGATGGTCACGTTGGGAAGACGCTCGACCATGTAGCTTAAGAAACCGAATCGCAGAGCCGTGCGCGCAACGTCCGACGATTTCTGACGAAAAAGATCAACAGCGCGACGCTCCAGACCAAACGCCTTGATGACGGGCTGGACATGTATGCTCTCTTCAGCTATGTCTGAGAGGCTGGCCTGCTTCTGCTTCGCTTCGTAACTTAATTTCGCAGCCCTGCGCGCAAACGGGCGCGGCACTACGACGCACAGAATCAGGCCGAAGAGTGTCAGCGAAGCCAGTCGCCACTCCAGAGCGAAGAGAAGCGCTGCGCCCAGTAGAATGCTGAGCGCGTTCAGCACAGTGCTCGCTATAGCCCATGTGACGGCGGATTCCAGCGCAGCCATATCGGTCGAGAAGCGCGCCAGAATGTCTCCTGCCCCGACACGCGAGTAGAAATCAGCGGAGAGGTTTTGTAAATGAGTGAATATCTTTAGACGAACGTCGTGCATGACGTGCGAGCTAAGGTAAGCGTAGAAGTAGTCTCTTCCCAGAGACGCGAGCGAAGCCAGCAGCACGCCGGCGAGCAAGGATATGAGAATGATAGCCAGAAGTTTCTGGCTTCTGCCTTCAAGAGCGTAGTCAATGAAGAATTTGAAGCCGAGCGGCCAGGCCGTGGTGAAAACTATATCCACCAGCAGCAAGAGCAGAAGTATGAAAGCTTGCAGCCAATACGGTCGAAGATAACGAAACAGTGTCCGCAGGAAAGCGGCGATTCCCATGGCCGCTATTATTTGTTATGACATGAATATCGTCAACGCTCATAACGGATAACAATCTATAAGCGATGATGTTAAGAACTCTTAGCAACTGCTCAACCCTTTTCGGGCTTTGCTCTTTTCTTTGCTTCTACAGCGAGAACCCCCAATTCTCACCGGCTTGAGCTTTAAGAGAATTGAGGGTTCTCGCTGTAGAAGCAAAGGGAAGACCGAAAGCTCGCTAAGAGGTTGAAAGGCGCTCTGAATTGTCCCGATTTATTTTAGCTCAATCATCCAGATGTTGCCGGTCACTTCCGCATACTCGAAGATGACCTGGTTACCAAGCGGAGACCATGCGGGATAGCGCACATAAGCGTTCGGCTTATTAAAATTGGTCACCTGCTTCTGCGTTCCATCTCTTACAGAGACCCACCAGACGTTCCATACGCCGTTGCGAAATCCGGCAAACGCTATACGGTCTCCATCGGGCGACCAACTGTGAGGCCAACTCTGGCCGTGCTCGAATGTCAACTGCCTGATTTCTCCACCGTCGCTCGGCATGATTGCGATGTGCGTGTCATCGTCGCGTTTCATCTCGAATGCCAGATAGCGTCCATCCGGCGACCAGATGGGCCAACCCATCAACTCCTGATCGAAGGTCAACTGGCGAGGCTCGCCGCCGTCAACTCCTACCTTCCAGATGTTAATCGTTCCGCTTCGCCTGGAATTGTAGACGAGTTGACGACCATCCGGCGACACTCGCATGAAGTCCATATCGGGCGTGAGCGCAAACAGGTTCTGCTCGATTCCTGTCTGAAGATTGATTGTGGTGATCGTCCCGCTATCCTGACGATAGGAAACGTAGGCGAGTTCATTATTTGACAACCAGCTTGGCAGGCCGCCACTGTTCGCAGATGCTGTCAGTTGCAAAGAGTTCTTTCCATCCGCATCCATGAGCCACACGTTTCCAGATGCTCCCACTCGCCAGATAACGAAGGCTACTCTTTTCCCGTCAGGCGAAACGGCAGGATTGGTCTTTCTGGCGCTTCTATCCTGCATAAGAGGCGAGGGGGAGCCTGAAGCTTCGCCTGTTGCAGGTGAAAGTGGAATTGACCATATGTCGCTTATTAGAGATTGCGCGCCGTAGGCTATCTTCTTTCCGTCGGCAGAGATGCTTAAATTTTTGATTGACTGCGGCCCTGTGCTCTGAACCTGAACGGGATCGCCCAAACGCTCGCCGCTCTGGGGCGAGACCGGGAGACTCCACAAACCGTAAGTGTTCTCTCTGGAGAAGCCGCCGCAGTAAATCTTCTTTCCATCAGGCGCATAGATTGGATCAAAGAAGAGTTGCTGATTTGTTGTCAACTGTTTCAAGTCGCCGCCTTCAGATGCGACAGACCAGATTGCAGCCAGCGTGGTGTCGAAACCAAAGAAGACTATACGCTTGCCATCAGGCGACCATGTGGGAGAGCTATGACCGCCCGGCGGCGCTCCCATCTGCGTTATCTGTACGGGCTGCCCCCCGCGCGACCCTATAGTCCAGATAGTCGAAGGAGGCAATGCCCCGGACACTATGCCGTTGTTGAGGTCTCTGAGCGCTTCGGATTGAAAAGCAATCCGGGAGCCGTCGCTCGACCATGCGGGTTTCGAGCCGAATTCGGTCAAACGCCGCGCCTTGCCGCCCAGTGCTGGCACTATCCAGATGCCGCGCTGGTTTCTGGAGTGGTAAGCGATGTATTGACCATCGGGCGACCATGCGGGTTCAAAGTTCTGCTCGCCGTCCGAAGTCACTTGAATCTCACGCCCGCCAGATGCTAGCGGCTTGACGTAAATCTCAAAATTTCCGTCGTGATTGGAACTGTAGGCCAGGGAGCTTCCGTCCGGCGACAGAGACGGGTAAGCATCCAATCCGAGCCACGTCGTAATCTGCGTGGTTCTACGCACAGCGCTCGTTTCCGAGGCAGGCCGCCTGAGAAAATTCCAGAGCAAGATACCGCCGAGCGCGAGCAACACCAGAGCGCCTGTTATGATTGGTGCCAGAGGGGATTTAAGAAATCGCGTTCGCTTCGCATCCGTCTCTTTTACTGTGACAGGAGGCGTAGATGAAAGCGCGTTCACAGATTTCTGTGTATTGACCACACTTTCAACCTGAGCCGACCTCTCATCTTCAATCTCTTCTCTTGTCCGGCTACCGTTCTTTATCTCAACGTCCGCGATGAACCGATAGCCTTTGGTCGGAACGGTCTCTATGTATTTTGCTTCTCTGGCGTTTTCGCCGAGCGCCTTTCGGAGTTGCGCTATCTCGCGCGTCAGCGCGTTCTCCGTAACAAACGTCTCCCTCCATATGGCGTCAAGAAGCTCTCTCTTTTCGACGAGCCGCCCGCGATTTTCTATCAGGAAGAGTAGCACTTGAAATGCTTTCGGCTCGATCTGCACGGGATGGTCGCCCTTCCACACACGGAAGTTCGCAGGCTCGACCCGAACGTTATCGAACTGATAAATATGTGCTTTTTCTTCCATCACAAAATCATCACCTCGCCCGACGATGAAAGATTAGCTTTCCATCAAGACGAGAATCAAGCTTCCGATGCATTGTTTACGGCATTGGAGCCGGATAGTTCCAAATCCGGCGCTTAGCCTTAAGCTGCGAGGTCATAATCAGATGAAGCTTAAACATATAGAACCGTTCACAAGCTCGAATCTCATCTCAAATTTTAGAGCCTATATTCAATCCTTTGCGGGCTTAAGCCTGCCTTTTAGCATCTTTTCGGGAACCGCTGGGGAATCGCGCGAAGACGCAGAGAGAAGAGCAAAGCCCGCAAAGGATTTTCCCAACCCGCTTCACAGAATCTTTTGCGCCGGTCTCATTCTCGCGGCGTTGACGCTCATGCTTCCAGCATCAGAAGTATATGCGCAGCAGGCGACGGGCGAACTGCGCGGGCAGGTGACGGACGAACTGGGAGGCTTGATCGTGGGAGCGTCCGTTACTTTGACGGACGCCGCAGGTGTAGCCAGACGAGCCACGACCAACAGCGAAGGCAGCTATCTTTTTTCCGCTCTGGTGCCCGGCAAATACAGTGTGCGGGTAGAGGCACACGGGTTCGCCGTGTATGAAAGCGCTGATGTTGAAGTTAGGCCAAGAAATCGGGAAGCATTCAATATCAAGTTGAGCGTAGCGCTGGAGCAACAGGTGGTGACCGTCCAGACCGAAACCAACTTGAGCACGGCGTCGGAGAATAATGCTGGCGCAATCGTGATGAGCGGCGCTGAGATGGATGCGCTGCCGGATGATCCGGCTGAGTTGGCTGCTGCGTTGCAGGCGCTGGCTGGCCCAAGCGCGGGGCCTAGCGGCGGGGAAATATTTGTTGACGGTTTTGCTAACAGTCGCCTGCCGCCGAAGAACACGATACGCGAAGTTCGTATTAACTCGAATCCGTTCTCGGCTGAGTACAGCCGTCTGGGCTTTGGCCGCATAGAGATTCTCACCAGACCGGGCACGGAGAAGTTTCACGGCCAAGTGAATCTCAACTTCAGCAATCAAAGCTTTAACTCGCGCAACCCTTTCGCACGGAATCGCGCACCCTACAGGTATCTGGTTATCGGCGGGAATCTGGGCGGGCGCATAGTCTCAAACCGTGCCTCTTTCTTCATTGACTTCGAGCGAGATTCGATTAACGACAACAGCATCGTAAATGCGACTGTTCTTGATGCTTCTTTGAACATCACGCCGTTCGGCCTTGCCGTGTTGAGACCGCTACATCGAACGACTTTCAGCCCGCGCTTCGACTACCAGATAAACCGTAACAATACGCTCGTTGCGCGCTACTCTCTCTTACATCTCAAGCAGCAAGGCGCAGGCATTGGCAACTTCTCGCTTCCCTCGCTCGCCTACAATACTGTGAACACGGAACAGGCGATGCAGTTGACGGAGACCGCAATTCTTAGCCCTCAGGTTATAAACGAGATGCGATTTCAGTTTACACACCGCGACGGTCGGCAGAGCGGTGATAGCAGTGGGCCAACAATCAACGTGCTGGATGCTTTCACGGGCGGAGGCTCGCCGGTCGGGTTGTCATCTAACAATGAAAATCGGTTTGAGCTACAGAACAACACCACCTTCGTGTTCGGCCATCACACTTTGAAAGCGGGCGGGCGATTGCGCGAGTTTTCTATCAAGAACGTCTCGCCTCTGAATTTCAACGGCACATACACCTTTGCCGGAGGGACTGCTCCGCTCCTCGATGCAAACAATCAGATTGTTTTTGAGAGGGATGCTCAGACAGGCAATCTTGTGCCTGTCACGGTGCAGATTTCCAGTCTTGAGCGCTATCGTCGAACGCTGCTTCTTCAGCAACAAGGTCTCGCGCCCGCAGAGATTCGCACGCGCGGCGGCGGCGCAACTCAATTCTCTATCGTTGGCGGCAATGCTGAAGCGAGCGTCAATCAGGCCGAGTACAGTCTTTATATTCAAGATGAATGGAACGTGCGACCGAATTTAACCTTGAGTATGGGGCTGCGCTACGACGCGCAAGGTAATGTTCACAGGAAATTTAATCTCGCGCCGCGCATGGCTTTCGCCTACGCGCCGGGAGCAACGGCGGGCAGCCGCGCGAAGACAGTGATTCGCGGAGGCTTCGGCATCTTCTTCGACCGCATAGGCGAAACCCTCGTATTGCAGACCAACCGATTAGCTAACGAGCAGCAGTTCGTCACAGGTGACCAGAATATTCTGGACATGTTCCCATCTGTGCCGTCGCTTGCGACGCTGGCAAATTCCGCCGCCTCTCGAACGAGCCTACAACTCGCACAAAATCTTCAACTCGCATACATAATGCAGGGAGCAATCGGCATCGAACGACAGTTGCCCCTGAAATTCGTCTTGACGGCAACTTTTCTGAGCGCACGCGCGCTTCATCTCTTGCGCTCGCGCAACATCAACGCGCCTTTACCCGGAACTGGCATACGTCCTCTGGGCAATGCTCCAGGCAACATCTTTGAATACGAGTCGAGCGGGCGTTTCAACCAGAATCAGTTAATCATTGGACTCAGAAACCCTCTGAATAGCCGAATGTCCATCATCGTTACTTACATCTTGAACAAGGCCATGAGCGATACTGACGGAGCGGAGACTTTTCCCGCGAACACTTATGATCTCAGCGGCGAGTACGGACGTTCTGATCTGGACATACGACAGCGCCTTACAATCAGCGGAGTGTTCAGCTTCAAATACGGACTCAGCCTGAATCCATTCATACTCGCATCATCGGGTCGCCCCTTCAATATCATCACGGGGCGCGACACGAACGGCGATACGCTTTTTACAGAGCGCCCCTCATTCGCTGCCGACACGAACCAGCCCGGCGTAACTGTCACGCGCTTCGGCGCATTCAATCCGAATCCGCTCCCCGGCGAGCAGATCGTCCCGCGCAACTACGGCACATCTACCGCCTTCTTCACAATCAACCTGCGCGTGAGTAAAACGTGGAGCTTCGGCACAACGGGAACGGCTGCTGCTGCGTCTTCGCAACAGAGGCCGGGGCAGGGACGACAACAGACTCGCAATGGAAACAGAAGCGCCGCTCAACCGGCTGGCGCGGCTGGCGGCGGATCAATGCTGCCCGATGCAGGCAGAAGCGATTATTTCGGCAGAGGGGCGTCGTCCGAGAGTCGTTACAAATTAACTTTCTCTATCGTGGCGCGAAATATTTTTAATCGAACAAATCAGGGGCGCGCCATAGGCAACATCAATTCTCTTCTCTTCGGACGATCAAATTCTCTAGCCCCGCCGTTCGGATTCGGCGACGGCTCTGACCCGAACGCTGCCAACCGTAGAATCGAGGCTCAGGTTCGGCTTAGCTTCTGAGAAAGAGTCAAGATGAAAAGGAGAGGGAGCGCAAAGAGCATGTATGAAGCGGCTGGGTGAAAGATGAAAGACGAGCTATTCAGCTTGAGCAATTATTCTTTCCGCCCTCCGCATTTATACCTGCTCTTTACGCTCCCTCTCTCCTGACGGTTCTTAGCGATTTATCCCCCCCGCGCTCGCAGTGAAATTCTCTACAATGTTTCCTTTATCTTACCTCTGTACCGGGGTTACTTGCGCCTGCGCACCTGTTTCGCTGGCGTACCCTGATGCGACCATGAATAGATCGCATTCGCTCGGTTCGTAAACATCATTGCCACTGTTGTCAGACCTGAACGCAGCCATAGCCGTCGTGCCTCGCCTGCACTCGTAACAGTCCGCCAGACCCAGCGAGTGTCCGAGTTCATGCGTCATCAGACTTGTTAACGCAGCCAGGTCAGTGACGGCTGGGCCAATCGTTACGGTCATACGAACCACACCGTTCGACAGAGAATAATATCTAATCTCGCCGACACGCTCCCTGCCTCTGGGAATGCCGCGTATGACTGTGATGCTGGCATTCGTTTGCGCGATCCCCTCATGCTCGCCACCCGTAATGAACCCTACGCCGGGGCCTATTGTCTTCAGAGCCTGATTCCAGCTATTGACGGCGCGCGAAAGCGCTTCTCTCTCCGTCTCGCTGAAACTATTTCTGAGGTAGTAGACATGTACAAGCGTGCCGGGTCTCCATCGCCAGCCTAGAGCTTCAGGAGAAGTCTTGCCCGGCTTGCATTGCTTCGGCATCGCAGCGACGCCTCTGCTTGCCCCCGCGCTTGCGCCACTCGCCGCCGTAGCAATAGGCTTTGCCCAGAGCGGCAGAGAAAGGCAAGACGCGATAAAGAGACTGTAAAGAAACGGTCTCATAGTATTCATTAACGGAGCTTTTAGAACCGGCTGAGAATCAGTCGGCTCTATTAACGCAGCGATGCCAAGCCGACGTTGTTGACGGAGCGCAGTGCGACTGCCATGTAGTTGCGTGCGGAGCCGCTGCGGCTCAGTTCGTAATCGCTCGTCAGCTTGAAGACGGCGGTCTGGCCGGGCTTCATCAGTACGCTTGCGTCGTAGTCCACGACCCTTTGCGCGCTTGCGCCTGTGGCAAGGACGAACGATGAAATCACGCGAACACGATAGTAATCGCCATCCACCGACGAGCCTTTGTAAACGCTGACTTCCGTCTGACGGTTCAGTCCGTTGACGTTGTTTGCGTTTCCAGATGACAGGCTGGCGTTGACCATTCTCGCGTTAACATTCTGCGGAACGCGCTCAAGGTTAAGCTGCGCCATCTCGCCCAGGTACTGGGTCGCAGACTGACGCTTCCTGATGCTCGCTACTCCCTGTCTCTCCAACTGTCCTATCCTTGCGACGAACTGGTCTGTGCTAAGGCTCATGAAGCTGGCGCTGCGGTTGATCCCGGCTCTTTCTGAGAGAAACGCATTCGGGTCGTCCGTGCTGAAATAGGTGACTTCGACTTCGGACTGGCGTGTGCCGTCAACCGGACGAGCCTGGCGTACGCCGAACGCTTCGACGTTATGGCAGCCCTGAGCGTTAGCTCTGAGCGCGTTGATTGAGGTGATGGCGAAAAGCGCCAGGGCTGTAACTAAGAACCTCTGTTTCATTTCTATTATCTCCTTAACTTCTGGTGGCCAGACGTTCTCACGGCTAGAAACCGCGAGAGACTCGGTTTTTGTGAACCCGCATGGATGCGGGCAGTTTTTAAGTGGGGGAATTGGCCGCGCTCAAGATTGAGAACGCGGCACGCATGCATTGAACGGGCTGCGCCTTTTCATTAAGGGTTTCGGAGCACGCGAAGAGACTTCACTTGCGCGCTTTTTGTCACCCTTGCTGAAAGAGACAAAGCCTATGAAACTGTTGTGTTGTCTGGATTGGAACAGAAGGAAATGGATGCTATGGAAGAAGAGGAAGCATTTCGAGCACGTGGGCGTGGCGCGCGAGCATGAATGGTTCCAGCCGCGACTTCAAAAGCTGCCGGGTTAGAGGATGAATGCAGCCTGTATAGAGAAGTCTCGGTTCTCTCCAATTGCCTTCGGTAACCAGACAATCTCTCCCGGAAAGCGCATCAGGTGTGCCGTATATGCGCCTAACTGAAAGAGACTCACGGCTTTGCGTCCCTGCTTCGCAGCAGGTTTGCCTTTATCGTGTGCAACCTCTGGTAAAGATCAGAGCCGCCACCAAAGGGCGACTGTGACATCAGTATTTAACGATATTTAATTCTGTTTGTCAATTATCTCTTTCTTAAAAATATCGAACCGGGCTTTATTACGAAATTCAAGGGTGAGATTCTAATGAGCGATGTGTCAGAACCGCTGATGCTATATTTATGCAAGCTGGCTCAAGTGCTTGTAATGATTAGTTTGAAATCTTCACTCAACATTTATCGCAGTGATTATTTCAAACTGAATCGCTACTGAAATATTTATACAACGCTCTGAACTATTTTGCGCGTCTACTTCACGACCTTATAATTCACCCGGTTAGAACTGACGCTTATTATGTTTAGATTGACAGATACTCTAATGCCTTCAATCACCTTTCGTCACGGAATCAACGCTGTGAAGCTATCGTTGCACGCCTGCGCTCTGCTCATACTGATGCTATGCGCCGGAGTTGCTGTGGCGCGCGCTTCTGCGCCGTGGTCAACGAAGCTTGACGGCGATGTCAGGTTTTACCAGTCAACGGAGGTGGGCGTGCTCCTTGTAGGCACGGAGAAATCGCTTTACGGTCTCGACTCTGAAACAGGTGATGTGCTCTGGCGGCGTAAGAATGCGCGCATGGATGAAACGGATGTTGCCGCAATTCCGGGCACAGACCTTGTACTTCTGAATCTGGAGAGTGGAGGCAGGACACGTCTTGAGGCGGCAGACCTGATGACGGGTGATGCAGTGTGGCGAACCGACAGGGCGCGCGGCGAAGTGATGCAGATGGCGTTTGAGCCGAACTCGAATCTTCTAGCCGTTGTCTTCGCACGCGATGCGCGCGGGCGTGCGCGCGAAAATTTTAAGAGGAAGCCTGTCGTTCATCTCTTCGACCTTACAACCGGGCGTGAGCTTTGGAAGCGTGAGATGGAGAGTGAAGTCGAGATGATGCCCGCGCTCGGCGGCGGCGATGAAGATGCGGAGATGGATTACACGCTGGACAATTACAGGCCGCCCGCCTTCATGGATGGGCGGCTCTACCTGTTTTACGAGGGCGTCACGTCGCTGGACGCGCGAACAGGCCAGGAGCGCAGGCGTGAAAAGTTCCGCGTCAACGAAGAGGGGCTTGCGCTCACCGAAGCAGATCCGCTTGCAGATGAACGCTTCATCTATTTTTCCGGGCGCGGTCGAGTACGCGCAGTTTCGCGCTCGGACGGCGAAGCGGCGTGGGAGTCTAATGATCTGGGTCTCACACCGGAGATGATTCTGTCCGGTGGTGTTATCTACGTCAGGACGGGCGGGCAATTCGCCAGACTCCGCGACGGCGAGATTGTAGAACGCGGGCCATACGGCGTCAGCGCTCTGAACGCATCGAACGGAAAGACTATCTGGCGATACAAGGGCGCAGACCGGGGCATCACGAACATTGCGCTGCCGGATTCCTCGACCATCATCGTTGCGGATCGTGACGATCTCATCTTCATAGACACAACGACGGGCAAGGTGCGAAAGAAAGTTTCGCATGGCGTGGAGCGTGCAGCTTTTCTTCTTTTGAACGAGAGCGGGCTTGCGGTCGTCGGCGGGCAGAACGAAGTCGCTGCTTTTGAGACTGGCACAGGGCGTAATGTATGGCGCGAGCGACACAACCCGCCGGGGCGCGGCGTGCTTCGCACAATCGCTGCGGTGGCCGCGCGCGCGGCGTCGCTCTACTTTCGCTACGGCGGGGCAGCAACTACCGTTTTTCGCGGCGCGCAACTCTTGAGCGCGGCCAGTTCCCTGCGATGGTCCGGGCTTGTGGCGCACGCAACGCTTCCCAATCTGACGAGCCTTGCCTCGAATCGTGCGCGCGAGTACGCAAGCGACCGCTTCTCAGCATTCGGCATACTCTCACGCGCACGCCAGACTCGCACGCCAAGCGTCTCATCCATCAGCCCGCGCCCGTCTGTTGACGTTGAAGACCGTCTGCTTGACCGGCTAGACCCTGCGACGCAATTAGAGCGGCTGTCACGCTTCCTCTTACGCAGGCGCAGGCTTGCAGCGCTGCGCGGGCAGTGGATATATTTCTACACGGAGTTGAGAAGCGGCGGGCACGGGCTTGCAGGGGTGAACATCAACACGGGCGAGACACAACGCGCCATTCGATTAAGCGATGTGGATGCGCGATTCATCAGCGACGAAGTTGCGGGGCTGCTCTACATCTCGAAAGGCAATCGCCTTCTCGCATACTCACTAAGCGCGGGCGAATAATCAGGATTTGAATAGGCGTCTATTCATTCTTGAATAAGAGGAAAGTTAAGAACTCACCGCCGCAGACATAGAGCATATCAACGATACATAGAGAGATTCAGAACATCTAATCTCAGATTTGAGATTTCAGATTTCAGATTTGAAATCCCCCTCTATTTAATCTACCTGTTCTCTACTATCTTCGGTGGTGAAATATCTTTCTCGTTTCACTCAAGAATGATACGGGTCGCTCTATTCGATTGCTCCCGGTTTGCCAGGGGACGAATCCTTGAACAATTTAATCAGACCCAGAATATCTATTCCTGTTTGCCAGGTTAGAACGTCGGGTGTGAACTCTCTACGAACTATGCCCGAAAGACCATAAGCGATTGGAAACCGACCGTCCCAGAGCAGCGCCACGCGGTTACCGTATAGGGCGCGTGCTGCGCCGACTTCCATTAAAACGGAGTCTTGTGGAGCGAAACTGCCGTTCTCATCTGTGATGCATTCTTCGCCCGTCACCAAAACAAGCGCGGCATCGCACCGGCGCATAGCCGACAATCTCTCATCCGATGCTGCATCTGTTTCGCGCCGCCTCTCCACCAGAAGACACTCAACATCCGCCGCTTCCAGCACAGAACAGATCTGTTCGATTATTTCAGTCTTCGAGCCGCACGAGAGAAGGACGCGCATACGGACTGGATGCAGATTCAATTTTGACGAAGCAGTCAAGGGTCTGATTGCTCTGACATTATTCTCCGGGGCGATGTTCAGGAACGCTTCTGCTTCAAATCCGTCGCCCGCGCCTGTGCTAACGCCGCTCTCCAGATGCTCGCTTAGTTCCTCCTGGTAGACGCGGAAGCGCGCGGGCTGCCCTCTAGTCCCAATGGTTGTCACGCCCAGCGCGGCTTCCTGGCAGAGATTGAAAAAGCAGATGGCGCAACTTCTCAGCGTCACCTCGTCGCTCTCGCCAAGAGCGTCCGCGAAATTCTCTCTCCAATACGCCGTGACTTCGTAATCTGTGATGACATCAAGCTCGCGTACCAGAACCCACGACAGCACAGAATTGTATAACTCGCAGCCGCTCAAGATTCCCCGAAACGTCCCTGTCAATGGCTCTAACTGCCTGGCGAGTTCCCACCCGCGCAGACTTAATCTCAGTAGATCACCGTCTCTGGAGACGATGCCCCACATCTCGTAAGCCAGAACTTTTCGCGGGTCGAAGAGCCGCTTCTTTACTGCGTCCATACCTTCGGCGATAGTCACGCCGCCCGGCTTTCTCTTCAAATACTTTACCAGTTCTTTAACATCGCCCGGCGTCGTAAGGTGCGGCAGGGCTGTCGGCTCACTGAATTTCATTAATGGTTGGGCAAGCTCCAAAACCTGTGTCATCGGCTCACCCCCTGCGCTGCCGGTTTGCGGCTTTCCGCGTCATGCAGTTCGGGATTATGCATCTCAGTTTGAGCTTTGCTCTGAGGGTGCTCGTCATTAGCCTGAATCTCTTCATTGCCCAACTCGATACCGTACCTGATTTTCATAGCACTCAATGTCGTGGGCTTAACGCCGAGCAAGCGCGCTGCCTCCCCCTGTCTCCCGCCAGTGCGCCTGAGCGCCAGCTTGATAAGGTTTATCCGAAACTGCTCTACCAGCAGGTAGAAGTTTAAGCTGTGCCCATCACATGCAACTATTGTGCACTCAAGCTCGTCGATTTCCGTCAACAGGTCGCACACAAGACTCTTCAAATAGTTCAGCCTCGTGTTCAAGAATATTCCCTGCCCCGGCAAATCATCTGTCTTCCGGTATATTACTGAAATGCTTTTACTTAACACCTGACCTTGATGGCCTTTATCTTTCAACGTCTGGCTCAACTCTCTTATTCCTCCTCAGAATCGCGGTTATAGAGCGCCCGCATTAATTTCTCTGCGCCCAGTTAATATCTGAAGGAGGGCTTAAAAGTCTTCAAACGGCTTCCAATTGTTTTCCAATTTTTTGTATTAAATAGAGTTTGATGAATATGTTGGGGCGGCGGGCAGAGTTGAAATCGGATTATAGAACCGGGCCGCGAGCGGAAGGATTTCAGCTTCTAGCCCCTGGTTGCTCTAGGATATGAAGATCGTTCGTGTGACTATCAGGATCGCCTGCGCTACCGATAGAGCGATTCCCTTCCAACACTGCTGGAGCGACTCCTCTGTAAGCTCATCACAGATTTATCTGTAGCGCAGGCGCTCCTCTTTACTTTCCCGTCTCTTCTCAGAAAGTTTGTCATGCACAGCCTGACGAGCAGTAACGCGCCTGAAAATTTTTCTGAATTCCCTAAGTGATTGAGGTTTTCGGCTGAAAACCTCAATCGCTATCAAATTATCTCTCTACGGGAAAATGATTAAGTGTTTGACCGGAAACAGGTTTGTCATTTCTGTAAGACAATCGGCATGAGTGTTGCGCTACTGGAAACCGAAAGAAGACCTTTCACTGATTTTAGGGTGACGTTGGTCTTTAATTTCTAAGTAGGCCGAACTAAGGAGGTTCGCAATGCAACATCAATTTCTGCGCATGATGAGAGGCGGCGCATCTGCACTCGTCATGTTACTGCTGGCGCTAGCCCTTTTTTCAGGAGCGGCGCTGGCACAGACCGACACAGGCCAGATAACAGGCCAGATAACAGACCCGAACGGCGCAGTCATTCCCAACGCGACCATCACAGTCAAGGCAATCGCCACAGGGATAGAGCGCACCGTTCAGGCCAATGGCGACGGTGAATATACAATCACCAACTTGAAGCCGGGATTGTACGATGTAACTGCGTCTGGCGGCGGCTTTCAGGCCACTTCCAAACGAGTCGAAGTAACCACAGGCGGCAAGCTGTCGAGCGATATTCAACTCGGAGTCGCAGCCGTCGGCGCAACCGTCAACGTCGTAGCTGGCGGAGGCGTAGAGGTCAACACGCAGACACAGGAGTTGTCGGACGTGATCTCGACATCGCAGCTTTCAGAGCTGCCCATACTCACCCGAAACCCTTACTCGCTGGTTAAGCTTTCCGGCAACGCGACGGACGACAGTGAAGTATCAGGTCGCGGGACAGGGTTCGCCATCAACGGCCAGCGCTCTGCCAGCACCAACATACTGTTGGATGGCGGCGAGAACGTTGATACATTCGATGCCGGAGTGGGCCAACTTGTCCCGCTCGATTCGGTTCAGGAGTTCCGCGTTATCACAAGCAACTTCTCGGCTGAATACGGTCGCGCCTCAGGCGGCATCGTAAACGTCACGACCAAATCAGGCTCGAACGAATTTCACGGCACGCTGTTCGAGTTCAACCGTGTCTCGCGCCTCGCCTCGAACACATACGATAACAACGCCAGAGGCATCGCCAAACCTCATTTCGCGCGCAACCAGTTCGGCTACTCTGTAGGCGGCCCCGTAGTAAAGAACAGGCTCTTCTTCTTCAGCAGCACAGAATGGATTCGCGTTCGCAGCGCAGCGAACATTCCCGTTCTGGTCCCTACGTCTGAGTTGATAGCAGCTTCAAATGCGCGCACGCAGGCTATCTTCGCTGCCAACCCGTTGGTTAATCCTATCAACGGCCCGGTCTTTACAGCCGGACAGGTGCAGAGTTTATTCGCTGGCGCGACGGGCGCATTTTTCAATCTCTCGCCAACACTCCCTGCATTCGGGACGACGAATCTTGCTATCCCTTCAAACGTCGGCGCAGGAGTCCCGCAGAACACTTACGAGACGATTGGCCGTCTGGACTATAACCTGAGCGAGAGGACTCAAATCTACGGAAGATTTTCGGTTCAAAAAAGCGACTTCTTCTCCGGCACGGTCTCGGCCAGCCCGTACCGGGGATATGACACGGGGTCGACCGTTTTCAACCAGAACCATCTGGTCAACGTCACACACAACTTCACGACCAATTTCGTTTCTCAGACCAAGCTGGTCTTTAATCGCTTCAACACGCTGCAACCGCTCGGCGCGCAACCGCCCAGCCCAACCTACTTTTTCAGAAACAACATCGCCCTCACACTATTCGGTACGGGCGTTGCGTTGCCGGGTTATTTGCCCTTCTCGCCCGGCGGTGCTATTCCGTTCGGCGGCCCGCAGAATCTTGGTCAGCTCTACCAGGATTTCAACTATGTGATGGGTAAGCACGCCATACGATTCGGCGCTCAATTAGTTTACATACAGGATAACCGCTCTTTCGGCGCTTACGAGAATGCAGTCCAGGCATTCGGCACGACTAGCACGACTACAGGATTGAACAACTTCGTGCTTGGCAACTTGCGACGCCTACAAGTAGCCATCAACCCGCAGGGGCAAGTCTTCCCCGGCAGCACAGTTCAGTTGCCTGCTCAGCAACCACAGTTCGACCGTAGCAATCGCTACAACGAGTGGGCGGCATACGTTAACGATTCATGGAAATTCACCTCACGCTTGATGTTTAACCTTGGACTGCGCTACGAGTACTACGGCGTGCAGCACAATAAGAATCAGGCTCTCGATGCCAACTTCTACTTTGGCTCCGGCAGCACCATTCAGGAACAGATCCACAATGGCAGACCTTTCTCTGTGCCTGACAGCCCAATTGGAAGCCTGTGGAATCCTGATAGAAATAACTTTGCTCCACGTCTTGGTTTTGCATGGGATGTGTTCGGAGATGGCCGCACAAGTGTTCGAGGCGGCTATGGCATGGCTTACGAGCGCAACTTCGGCAACGTCACATTCAATGTGATTCAAAACCCACCTGCCTACGCTGTAATAACTTTGGACCCAGGTGCACCTGGCTTTCCGACCGTCCCCGTCACGACCACTAATCTTGGTCCGCTCGCCGGATCAACCGGGAGCGTAGCGCTGCCCGGTCGCGTCAACATACGCCACGTCAACCAGAACATAGTGAACGCTTACGCTCACTTCTGGAGTCTGGCTATGGAGCGCGAGATTTCTCCGGGAACGGTAGCAGCCGTTGAGTACACGGGTTCTGCCGGTCGCAAGTTGTATGACCTTTCGAATCCGAACAAGCCTGGCTATGGCTGCGTCTATCTTGGTGATTGCAGCGATCCGTTCGGCCTCGGCGCTCCGTCCGCGCTCTTGAACAACCAGTTCTATCCTTTGAACACGCGCGGCAATAACGGGTTCTCGAACTACAACGGGCTGGTTCTCTCCATAGACAGCAACAATTTCAGGCATATGGGGTTGCAGTTCACAGCCCGCTACACCTATTCGATGACGAGGGACAATCTAAGCTCGACCTTCAGTGATTCATTGAACAATGCTGACCTCGGCTTGCTCGATCCATTCAACCCGAAGCTGGACTACGGTAACGCGGACAACGACGTGCGGCACAGGTTCGTAGGGAGCTTTAGCTGGGAGTTGCCGCTTGCGAAGAACTCAAACGGATTTGCCAGACATCTCTTCGGCGGCTGGACTGTCTCGGGCATCATTACCGCCCGCACCGGTCTACCTTTCACGGTCTTCGATTGCACCAATGCTGTATTCGAGGTCTGCCCGCGCGCGGAGCAGAACGGCCCCGTGCGATTTAACGGTAACGGCACAGGCCCGGCCAGCGGCAATCCCAATAGCTTCAAGTTCATTGACCTGACGGGGCTGATTGCGGGCGCGTTCGTCAACCCGATTACAGGCACATCTGAAGTCGGCCCGTTCCCGTCTGATATGACCCGTCGCAATGCCTTCAGAGGCCCCGGCTTCTGGAGCTTTGACGCAGGGCTGTATAAAAACATCAGGCTAGGAGAGGGGCGAAGTCTGCAATTGCGCGCAGAGTTCTTCAACCTCCTCAACCACTCGAACCTGTTTGTCAACTACGCCAACACGGACCTCTCTGGCACCAACTTCATTGAGGTGAAGAAGGGCGTCACGAACTCCGCCGTTCCTAACGAGCAACGCAACATACAGCTAGCAGTCAAGTTCATCTTCTAGCTCTGGGTGCGTGAGTGCTCATTCAAGGCTGCCGGGGCGTTAATAACTCCGGCAGCCTTTTTTTCCAACATGCGAGTAGAAAACCAGGTAGCAACCGGTTGAAGATTCTCGTCCGAGCGCTTCTCGCGTTGATAATTTGAAATTGACCTGCTAACAGAAATCCATACACTTTAAGCGCGAGAGAGCGATACGCACATTGCGCCTCTGCGCGAGCATGAAGCATCTTGAGGGAGTCACATATGATTAGCAACAGGAAGCGCCTTACCCCATACAGATTAATATCTATTATCTGTCTCACGCTGTTTCTGTTATCTACTTTCACGCGAGCACAGGAGAATGATCTGGATGCTTCGCGGCGTTATGAGCAACAGGCCGTCGCCGATTACCGCAGTAAAAACTACGCAGCGTTTCTCTCGAACATGCAGAAGGCTTCCGCCTTGCGTCCCAACCATCCGCGCCTGCTCTACAATCTTGCAAGCGCCTATGCGTTGACGGGCAACGGCGACGAGTCGCTAAAAGTACTCAATCGTTTAGCAGCGATGGGACTGTTCATGCCTGTGGCCGAGGACGATGATTTCGCAAGCCTGAAAGGAACTAACGAGTTCAATGCGATTCTTAAAAAGCTGGATGCCAACAAGCTTCCGCTCAACCGCAGCACCGTCGCATTCAGGCTGAGCGAGAGAGGACTCATCACAGAGGGGCTTGCCTACGATCCTGTTAAAGGAGACTTCTTCATTGGCAGCGTGCGCCGTCGAGAGATTCTTCGCGTCTCGCATGATGGAACGCAACGGGTCTTCTCTCAGCCGTCGGACGAATTGTGGGGAGTCTTCGGGATGAAAGTTGACGCGCGTCGTCGTCTGCTCTGGGTTTGTAGCGCGGCATTGCCGCAGATGAGCGGGTTCACGCCGGAAATGTCGGGCCGCTCCGGCCTGTTCAAATACGATCTGCGCACCGGACGACTTCTTGGAAAGTATCTGACGCCGGACGACGGGCGCAAGCATGTTCTGGGCGATTTGACTCTCAACCCGCGCGGCGATGTGTTTGCGACTGACAGCATCTCGCCGCTTATTTACCGCATCAATCACGACAGCGACCGGTTAGAGACCTTTCTATCGGACTCCTCTTTCGCGTCACTGCAAGGTCTGGACTTCACGCCTGACGGCAAAAAGCTGCTCGTTGCAGATTATTCCAGAGGCATTTTCGCCCTAGATGTTGCTTCAAAGAAGATCGTGCAACTGACTCCGCCCGATGATGCAACGCTGCTGGGAATTGATGGACTTTACTTTCATCACGGCAGGCTGGTAGCCGTGCAGAACGGCATCACTCCGCAGCGCATCGTGCAGCTCACTTTAGACCGCGACTACAGGCGCATCACGGCCTTGCGTGTGCTCGAAGCCAACCATCCTTTGTCAGACGATTTGACGCTTGGAGTAATCGCGCATGGCGATTTCTATTTTAATGCCGCAGGTCAGTGGAATCTATTTAACGAAGAGGGAGAGTTGACTGCTCCGGCAAAACTTCTCGATCCCGTCGTGTTGAGAATAGGTCTGGATTTCTGAAGAAGCGGCTGGCATGGACGGCTTTCCCCGTCTATAAATCAAGCGGGCTTCTGACTCCCCTGCCGCCCCGGTTCAAGACGTGCGTATAGATCATGGTCGTGCTTACATCGCTGTGTCCAAGCAACTCCTGAACTGTACGAATGTCATACCCCGCTTCAAGCAAATGAGTGGCAAAGCTATGACGAAAAGTGTGGCAACTGCCAGCCTTATTGATTCCCGCGCGTCGAATGGCCGATTTAACCGCGCGCTGCAACACGGACTCTGAAATATGATGGCGACGCTCCTTTCCTGTTCGTGGATCACGCGAGCGCTTGCTTGACGGAAACAGGTACTGCCATACCCAGTCTCGCTCCGCCTTAGGGTATTTACGCGCCAGTGCGAATGGCAGATACACGCTACCAAATCCTTCTTCAATGTCTCGCTCATGCAGAGCCTTGACGCGAGTGAGATGACGTTTGAGCGGGTCAACTAATGAATCCGGCAGCACGCTGACTCTATCCTTGCCCCCTTTACCGTTCCGCACATTTACCTGGAAGCGACCGAAGTCAATATCCTGAACACGTAATCGAATACATTCCATAAGGCGCAGTCCTGAGCCATAGAGCAAGCTTGCCATTAGCCAGGGCGTATCTGACAGATGAAGGAGCGCGGCTTGCGCCTCTTGTTTAGTAAACACCAGTGGCAAGCGCTTGGGCTTTTGCGCTCGTATTACATCAGACACCCAGTCTATCTCCAGTTCCAGCACATCTCTATAGAGGAAGAGAATGGCCGATAAAGCTTGGTTCTGCGTTGATGCGGAGACGTGCTGATCAACAGCCAGGTGGGATAAGAAGGCGCTAACGTCTTTCGCTCCAAGTTTGGCAGGGTGCTGTTTGTGATGAAATATAATGTACTGTTTGATCCATGCGAGGTAAGCTTCTTCAGTACGGATGCTGAGATGGCGAGTCCGCATTAAATCGCGTGTGCGGTCAAGTAGTTTGGACATGAAGAGCCTCCAGAGGGTGAGTTTGATGCCATGCTAAGGAGGGTGAGTGGTACGCCCTCTAATCTATATTGACAGAGGGCGCATTTGCAAGAGAAAGATGTGAATCTTCGCCCAAATATGATAATGAACAGAGACTAAACAGCTAAATGGTCGTATTTTGTGACGACTGTTAGGCTGTCTAATATGCGTTATCTGTCTAGCGCCTCTTGCGCAAGACTTCTGTGATAATCAGATTATGCATCGCCGCTCGCTTTATTGAATAATGATGAGAGTTGAGTATTTTGGCTATGCGGGTTGATCTGAAAGTTGAAT
>Ga0193747_1000016_pt1 | contig 140264 bp, 131 predicted proteins | sample L1m2metaG_FD_143048 | JGI IMG/M metagenome (GOLD analysis project Ga0193747, IMG submission 143048) | Soil microbial communities from a riparian zone of the East river system, Colorado, United States - L1m2 | ecosystem: Environmental > Terrestrial > Soil > Riparian zone | place: USA: East... | reverse complement strand
CAAGGATGCCAGGGGTAACGGACTTCTCGCGATTCAATATTATGGGTGTTGCGTTGTCGACTCGTACAACCAAGGGCGCCCTCATTTGAGCCTCGGACCGGGGATTCCTGAACGTGCTGCGGTATTCCCACCGCTGCAAGATCACGACAAACATTCCTTTCCCCAAGACTGCAAGGTTGTGGCTCGCATGGTTCTCGGCGGCCTCCATCACGAGTACCGGTGGGAAAGGATCGCCGCGTGAAGGACGGGAAGAGTTCAGAAGACGCTGCACTTTGATGGCGTCTCCCCAATTTCTGGTTGCTGTCCGGGCGGGACTGTAGGTGCCTTTCGTTTGCAGCGAGACGAATGAGTTGGGGGAAGAACTCGTTGGTTCCTATCTGTAGCAAGTTCATCTCCACCACGAACTCGAATTCCACGATTACGACCGCTCCTGTCAGGCAACGATGTGTACATGTAAAGGTTAAAGCGGATGGTTTTATCTCTTGGACCGGTCAGACTTCGAACTAGGGCGAGATTTTTGCGCAGCACACCGGACACAATGTCAATCTTCATGGACCGTCGCTCCTGAATCGATAGTTCTAGCTCTTGCGCAACGAAGGGCTTGTTGTACAATCTCAAATCGGAGGACAACGATGGACCTGCTGATGAGGATGTTGCACCGAGAAGAGAAGAAACTGCTATCAACGCAGGACAAGGTCGCGGGGAAGTTGATTAATCTGCGGGCAGCAATCCACGCGCTGGCTGGCAACGGCAACAAGTCGGTCGCGTCTCGGGTGAGCAAGCTGCGTGGTAAGAAGCTGAGCGCGGCGCATCGGCGGGCAATCAAGTTGGGCATCGCAAGGGCAAGGAAGGCGCAGGCGTAGTAGCAGCAGTGGATACCCAGTGTGGATATCCAGCGGTGTATAACAAACGTGTATAACTTGAGGAGAAAAATTGGAGGCGCGGGAGGGATTCGAACCCTCGCATGATGGTTTTGCAGACCATTCCCTTAGGCCACTTGGGTACCGCGCCCCTGTTGCTGTGCCCAAAATCTATGCCCAATTCTATGCCCAACGCGCCTCTTTAGCACCTATTTACACCCAATCAGGCTTTCGTAACCCATTGAAACCACGTAGCGGCTGGGTTTAAGAGGGGATTTGCAGACCTCTCCCTTGGGCCACTTGGGTACCGCGCCGAACCTCTAAGTATAGCAAATCTGCTTGATCTCTCCGGGCATCTCCGCGCAACGTTATTCCGCCGACGCCTACTTTTTCTCCGAGACCGTGGGAATCTTTGCTTCGCGCAAGAACCGTGCCGATTCTTCCGGAGGTGTTGGATTGATGTAAAAGCCCGTGCCCCATTCAAAGCCGGCCACTTTCGTCAGCTTCGGAATGATCTCGATATGCCAGTGGTAGTGATCGTTGATTTCTTCACCGATCGGAGAGGTGTGAATCATGAAATTGAGGGCGGGCCGGTCCAGCACCTCGTCCAGCCGCATCAGGGTATCCTTCAGCATTCGCGCCAGGCTTGCATACATGGAGCTCTGGTTATTCTCGTACGACGATCCGTGCACCTTTGGCAACAGCCACATTTCAAACGGGAAGCGCGGAGCATAGGGCGCCAGCGTGATGAAGTGTTCGTTTTCGCCGATCACCCGCTCGCCGGTGTCCCGTTCCTGTCGGATGATGTCGCAGAATATACATCGCTCTTTCTCGTCGTAATAGTGCCAGCAGTTGTCAACCTCTTCGCGCACGCGCCGCGGGACAATCGGCAGCGCGATCAACTGCGAATGCGGATGATCGACCGTCGCCCCGGCGGCTTCACCGTGATTCTTGAAGATCAGAATATACCGGAAGCGCTTGTCATTTTTCAGGTCCAGCATGCGGTCCCGGTATCCCCAGAGCACGTCTTCCACCGCACGCTCCGGCAGCGTTGCGAGCGTGGCGGCATGGTCCGGTGACTCGACGATCACTTCATGTGCGCCAACTCCGTTCATCTTGTCGAAGAGGCCTTCTCCTTCGCGGTCCAGCCCACCTTCGATGCCCAGTGCGGGGAATTTATTGGGCACCACACGAATGCTCCAACCGGTTGTGTTAGCACCGCCGCCGTTTCTGCCATAAACCAGGACCTCAGGCGGAGTCTTGGCCTCATTGCCGGCGCAGAAGGGGCAATTCTTCGGGTCCTTGGCGACGACGCTCTCGCGCAGGAAATCGTTCGGACGCTTTCCTCGTTCCGTCGAAATGATCACCCATCGCCCCGTGATCGGATCTTTACGCAACTCCGGCAAAGCAATCCTCCTCGAAGATGATCGGGGTCACCCGCGCAGGGTGAGCAGCCCGGAGACTTTGAATTGTACCTCGTCTGGCGTCAACGTGAAGATCTTCCCGCCAGGCTCCTCACACTCGAGGACTGAAGGCATCTTTGTGCAACCGTACCACCGGCGGCTGCCCGGGGCAGTTATCAATTGCCATTACATCGAACCGGCAGGGACGCTCGCCGACATGCCGTTCCGCCAGAAATCGCTGCGCCGTGCGAACCACCACGTGTTGTTTTTCCCTGGTAATACTAAGTTCCGGCAGCGCCGGCAAGTTTTCCCGGATGGTGCGCGTTCTGACCTCCGCAAATGCCAGCGTCTTGCCATTGTAACCGACGAGATCGATTTCGCCGTTAATGCCTCGCGGAGTGTAATTCCGGGCTACGAATATGTACCCCTGCTTCCGCAAATACCAGTATGCATAGGTTTCTCCTCGCACGCCGGTGCGCTTCCTGCTTTTTCGCATCGCTGGAAAAATTACCCTCTTCGCGCAGACCTCGCCGCGCCCCCCAGAGCACGGCGAGAAACTTCAGTTGTGAAAAGATCGGCATGGCCTCGGCACCGAATCCCCCCGGCGTTCCGCGCAGTATAAACAAAAATCCCGTGGCTGCCATACTTCTTCTGCTGCAGCCACGGGACTCTTTCTAATCCTCACTGAGGACTCTGCGTCCGTAGTCAGCTAGGTGTTAGATCGTATTCTCGGCCTCACGGAAGCAATCTTCGAGCGTCCGCACCGCAAAGTCAGCTTGTTCTTGATCGATCAGGAGCGGCGGCGACAGACGGATGGTGTTCTCGCCGGCGCCGAGCACCAGCAGGCCCTTATGAAACGCCAGATCGACGATCGCGTTGCGCAGATCCGACGCCTTTTCTTTGGTCCGCTGATCCCGCACGATCTCGATGCCGATCATCAATCCGCGTCCGCGTACATCGCCGACGAACTTGAAGTTCTTGTTCCAATCGGCCAGGCGCCCGAAGAGGTAGTCTCCCATCCGATGGGCGTTTCCCATGTACTCGCTCTCGATCAAGTCCATGGTGGCCAGCGCTGCCGCAAGGCACACTGGGTTTCCGCCGAACGTGGTGCCGTGCGCGCCTGGCTTCCAGCGCATCACGCTTTCCCTGGCGATGATCGCGCCTAGCGGCATACCGCTTGCGATGCCCTTCGCCGAACACAGAATGTCCGGTTCGATTCCGGCGTGTTCACTGGCCCACCACTTCCCAGTGCGTCCCATTCCCGACTGCACTTCGTCCACGATGAACATGATGCCGTGCTGGCGGCAAATGCGCTGCAATTCCTGCAGAAAAAACTTCGGCGCGGGCACATAGCCGCCTTCACCCTGAATCGGTTCGATGATGATGCCGGCGACGTCCTCGGGATCGAAGAGCCGCTTGAAAATCTGCCCTTCAAGTTGTTCGAGGATTTCGGCGCCGCAGGTCTCCGCGGTGTGGCCATGCGCGCAGCGATAAGCGTACGGATAGGGGATGTGCTCGATGCCGCTCAGCAACGCGCCGAATCCCTTGCGCTGCGTCGATTTCGACGCGGTGAGCGAAAGAGCGCCGATCGTGCGGCCGTGGAAGCAGCCGTAAAACGCGATGAGCTTGTCTCGCTTAGTCGTATACCTCGCCAGTTTAATGGCGCCTTCGATCGCTTCCGTCCCCGAATTGGTGAAAAAGACTTTCTTGCTTTCCGCGCCCGGCATCGTGCGGCCCAGCCGCTCTGCCAATTGCGGCATGCTCTCGTAGTAAAAATCCGTGCCGGACATGTGAATCAGCTCGGCGGCCTGCTTCTGAATCGCGGCGACAACTTTCGGATGGCAATGTCCGGTTGAACACACGGCGATACCGGCGGCGAAATCGAGGAAAGCGTTACCGTCCACATCCTCGACGATCGCACCGTGCCCGCGCTTGGCCACTAGAGGATAGTCGCGCGTATAGGACGGCGACATGAACTTCGCGTCTTGCTCCAGAACTCGCTTGGCGTTTGGCCCCGGCAGGGCAGTTACGAGCCGGGGTGTTTTCACTTCTAATGTCGTTGGCATCTCTTCCTCCGCAGAAGAAACAAAAGGTTGGAGTTAATCAAGAACTACGGGCAAACCAGGCGTGCAAGCGGACTTATCCGCGAGAGGCCTGCAGGAGAAAGAAAATTAAACTAAATCTACGCCGTAGAGTTCGGGCCGCTGGGCGGCCGGCGGGAGAAACCCCGGGACGTAGGAAGGGCGAATTTGAAGGTTAAGGCTCACTTGCGTTTCCAGCGGACGCTGGCATCTTTCGCGTCCTCAATGATTATACCACGATCCGCGAGTTCCTTGCGGATGCGATCGGCCGTGGCGAAGTCGCGTCTTTTCTTTGCGGCGTTGCGTTCCGCGACCAGCTTGTCGATCTCCGCGTCGTCCGGTCCGCTCTCCGGGCTTCCGTAACCGAGCGTACGAAGTTTTTCGCCATCATTGTCTTCCACTACGGCAAAGACTTTGTCGAAGGTAGCCAGAAAATCCAACACAGTGGGGACGTCACCCTGACGGAATTCGCCCTTATCGACCGCGATATTCGCTTCGCGCACGAGGTCGAACGCGGCCGCCAGCGCCCGCGCCGTGTTCAAGTCGTCCGAAAGCCCAGCGTCAAATTCGTCCGCGGCCTTCGCAATGCGCGCGGCCATTCCATCTTGTTTGCCCGAAGGAAATTTTCCCCGCTTCAGCCGGTCGGCGAAATTCCGCAGCCTTTCCACCGAGCTGGCCGCCTGCTGCAGACCATCGAACGTGAAATTGAGCTGCTTGCGGTAAGGAACACTGGCCAGAGCAAAGCGGAGAGTCGAAGGCTTGTAACCCTTCCGAAACAAATCACGGAGCGTGAAGAAATTCCCCTGCGACTTCGACATCTTCTCGCCTTCGACAAGCAAATGCTCGGCATGCAGCCAGTACCGCGAGAAAGGCTTGCCCGTCGCGCCCTCGCTTTGCGCAATTTCGTTTTCGTGGTGCGGAAATGCCAGGTCGATTCCGCCGGTGTGAATATCCAGTGTCTCGCCGAGATATTTCATGGCCATGGCGGAACACTCAATGTGCCAGCCGGGTCGCCCAGGGCCGAGCGCTGTCTGCCAGAAATGCTCTCCGGGTTTCGGCGCTTTCCACAGCGCGAAATCCCGCGCACTCTCTTTTTCGTAGCGATCGTTGTCGACGCGCGCGCCCGCCTGAATGCCCGTCAGATCGATTTTCGACAGCTTTCCGTACTTGGGGAATTTCGCGATGCGGAAATAAATCGAGCCTTCGCCCGGATACGTGAATGATTTTTCCTGGAGCCGCTGGATCAGCTTCACCATATCGTCGATGTGGTCCGTGGCACGAATCCAATGCTCCGGTTCTTCGATGCTAAGCGTTTTGCAATCGTCGAAAAACGCCTGCACAAATTTCGCGGTGTAGGTGCGGATACTCACGCCGGCGGCAGCGGCATTCGCGATGATGCGATCGTCCACATCCGTCAGGTTCATCACGTGGTTCAGCTTGAAACCGCGCAGCTTCAGGAAACGCCGCAAAATATCCTGGAACACGAATGTGCGGTAATTCCCGATATGCGCGTAGTCGTAGACCGTAGGCCCGCACGTGTACATGCGCACTTCGCCCGCTTTTTGCGGAACGAAATTCTCGATTTTCCCGGTCAGCGTGTTGTGCATCTGAATATCGGCCATGGGCTCTAAATAGTCTCTTTCCGCAAACGAATAAGCGCTCGATTGTAGCCGAGCTGTCTGAAACGGAGCAATGTCGAAGCTGCGCGATGTTGCGCGGAATTGGGCGCAATGCGACCCATTTAGTCCTAATTATTGACGCCTGCCCCTGACGCGGTTACAGTCCTCTTTCTCATCTGCTGAAGGAGTTATCGATGAACCGCTTTCTTTCCGCCGGGGCCCTGTTTGTTGTCTCGACTTTCGCGACGTCCATCCCCGGACAGGACCCGCCCAAGGCCAGTGCGCCCAAGCTGTTGACTCCCGAAGATTCTTTGAACCTGCGCAGCATTTCCGACCTGCAATTCTCTCCCGACGGCAACCGACTGGCGTTCGTGGTGACGGAGCCCGCGAAGGGAGAGCGCCGTGCGCGCCACATTTGGCTTTACGAGAAGCAGTCCGGTTCGCTGCGGCAGTTCACTTACTCCGCAAAGTCCGATTTCTTGCCGCGCTGGTCGCCCGACGGCAAACAGCTATCTTTCCTTTCAGACCGTGACGAACAGCAGCAGATTTACGCCATGCGCGCGGACGGCGGCGAAGCCAGCGCCCTGACCAAAGGAAAGCGCGGCGTGCAGAATTTTGCTTGGTCTCCCGACGGCAAGCAGATCGCCTTTCTTGCCCCCGACGCAAAGACCGAAGCGGAAGAAAAGAAGGAAAAAGACAAAGACGACGCGCACGTGGCCGACAAAGATGATAAACACGCCCGCCTCTGGCTGCTCACTGTCGATACTGGAGAAGCCAAAGCCCTCACCGAACCCAAATGGAAAATCGGCCAAGCCGTGTGGCATCCTTCCGGCAACGGTCTGATGCTCAGCGCCACAGATCACCCCGAGTCGGATCAGAACATCGAGCGCATTTTTTCCTTTCGTCTCTGGGACACGGTTAACGGTGACCGCAAAGCAGTCAACTCAATGACACAGGTCCTCGCTCCTCGCGGCCCTTTCGGCAATATTCGCATCGCTGCGGATGGCCTGAGGATGGCGTTCGTTGGCTGCCGCGAAGACGGTCCTACGCCTCACGATCTCATGCTCGTCCACCACGGCGACAAAGGCGTGCAGAACCTTACAGGCGCCAGCGTTGACCGACCGGTCTTTGACTACCGCTGGTCCAAGGACGGGGGGCTGCTCGCAATTGTAGGCCATGGCTTCCACACGAAGTTCATAGCTTTCACTGCGGAAGGCGCGCTCAAGGAAGTCGCGGCGGTACCGGCCAATCCAAATGCATTCGGCGTTTCCGATTCCGGTGAGGTCGCCTTTGCCGGACAAACCGCGACGATTCCCCAGGAATTGTGGCTTTGGGATCAGAAGAGTGCACCGAGGCAAATCTCTCACTTGAATGATTCGTGGAAGCAATACACGCTCAGCGCGCCGGAGTTCTACAAGTACAAGTCCTTCGACGGCCTGGAAATCGAAGCGGCTCTTCTGAAACCGCTTGGCTACGACGGCAAATCGAAGCTGCCACTCATCGCTATGATCCACGGCGGCCCCACGGGTGCCTGGCAAGACTCCATCGAAACATGGGGGCAGCTCCTTGCGGCGCGCGGCTACGCGGTCTTTTATCCCAATATTCGCGGATCGAGCGGCTACGGCCAGAAGTTCATCGAGATGAATCGCGGCGACTGGGGCGGCGGCGACTACCGGGACGTCATGGCCGGTGTCGATGACCTCATCGCGCGGGGCATCGCCGATCCGGAAAAGCTGGCCATCGGCGGCTGGTCTTACGGCGGGTACATGTCTGAATGGACGATTACGCAGACCACTCGCTTCAAAGCTGCTGTGTCCGGCGCGGGCCTCTCTAACCTAATTTCCGAATACGGGACAGAGGAGGGTCCCTCCTACGATGAGTGGTTTTATGGCGTCCCCTATGAGCCCGAGAAGGTCGCCGGATTCCTGAATAGCTCGCCATTCGTCCATCTCAAGAATGTGAAAACACCGACCTTGATTCTCCAAGGGGACGCCGACCCGGTCGATCCCCCGGGCCAAAGCCAGGAACTCTACCGCGGCCTCAAGCGCTACGGCGTCGAAACCGAACTCGTCGTGTACCCTCGCGAGGCTCACGGCTTTCATGAGGAGAAGCACCTCCTGGATCGCCTGAACCGCATCCTCGCCTGGTACGACAAGCACCTAAAGGAAGGATCGCCCGCTACCCGATAGGCTCAAGAAAACGCCTCGGGCATCCCATAAATGCTTGTGACGTTGGCAAAGCGGCCACAAGTTGTAGCGCAGGGCTTTACACCCGGTGCGCATCGTGTTAGTGTTTTTTTCCGTACCGCCATCCTTGCGCCAGGCGGCTAGGCCTCTGACTGAGAACCTGCCAAAAGTTTTGGCAGGCGACCCGAGATGGGTTGGCCTGTCGCTCCAAAGACCCTCCCCTCGAGGAACGAAACGTCGTCTCTCTTCTCGTGTTCTTGCCCCAGCCGTATGGGAAGGCTGGCATTCGCGGTTGTCGAGCTGTATTCGAGTTTCATGCCGGCCGCCGTGGAGAAGTTGACGACCAAAAGGGGATATCTTGCTGAAGCTGCGAAAAGTGGAAATCGTTGGCTTTAAGTCGTTTTGCGAGCGCACTGTAGTCACCTTCAGCGGGTCCGGCACGACCTGCATCGTCGGGCCAAACGGCTGCGGCAAATCCAATGTCGTGGATGCCATTTCCTGGGTTCTCGGCGAACAGAGCCACAAATCGCTCCGCGCCGAGCGCATGGCCGATTGCATTTTTAATGGCACCACCAAGCGCCCTCCGCTAGGACTCGCCGAAGTCACCATCACCATGGAAGATCCCGAGCTGGCCGAAGCCGCTCGCTTCGTGATGGAAAGCGCGGCGTCAGACTCTGCAACGGATTCTGCGACCTTTGTCATTGAAAACAGCGAAAACTCTAGCTTGACCGATGTGACCGAAATTCTCTCGCTCGACCCCGCGCAGACCCCCGAAACGCAAGAAGCTGCCGCTGACGGTTTAGCTCCATCCCCGGCTGAACCCGGTGGCAAGTTCAAACGGAAGAAAAAACCGGCGGACAAGCCGGTTCTGGCTATGAAACCGGGCGAAGTCGTCATCAGCCGGCGGCTCTATCGTTCCGGCCAAAGCGAATATTTAATCAACGGCCGCGTGGGAAGGCTCCGCGACATCCAGGAAATGTTCATGGGCGTCGGCCTGGGGCCGGACTCCTACGCCATCATCGAGCAGGGCCGCATCGGCCTGATTCTCTCCACCAAACCCATGGAGCGCCGCGCCATCATCGAAGAAGCCGCCGGCGTCACGAAATTCAAAACCAAAAAGCGCCTCGCGGAAGCCAAGCTGGAATCCTCCAAGCTCAATCTCTCGCGCGTCAACGACATCGTGGTGGAAGTCGAAAAGCAGCTGGGCTCGTTGAAGCGCCAGGCCGCTAAGGCGCGCCGCTATTCCGAAATCCGCGACCAAATGCGCGGCATCGTTCGCCAGATGTTGGCAGGCAAGGCGCGCGAACTGGACACCGAAGCCGAGCGCACCAGCAAACAACTCGAAGAACTGACCGCCGCCGAATCGCAGCGCGCGACTGCCATCCAGCAGCAGGAAGGCGAGCAGGACCGGCTGAACCAGCGGATTTACGAACTGGATGCCGAAATTCGGCAGAACCAGAATGTTTTGAATCTCACGGCGCTCGAAGCCGACCGCAGCGAAAATCGCATCGCGTTCAACCGCCAGCGCGCCGAGGAACTCGCCGGGCGTCACGCCCAGGTTGATGCGGAACTAGCGCAAGCCACTGCGCAGGCCGTTGAATGGGAATCGCGAAGTGCTCTGCAGATTCAAGCGGTTACGTTGTTGCGCGAAGAATCGGGCGTTTTGACAGCTCGCGTGGAGGAGTTCGCGACACGCGCCGAGTCCCGCGCTGCCCAGATTGCCGAATCCGAAGCGCGGCTAGAAGCGCTGCGCCGATCCTCATCGGAAGCCGGCGAAAGCCTGCTGCGCCTGCACGGCGAACAGAAACAAGCCGAAGAGGCGCTCGTACACCAGGCCGGAGCGCTGCGGAAGCTCGAAGCAAACGAGCACGATTTGCTGGAAACTTCGATGCGCGCGCGCGATGATGCCGAGCGCGCTGCTTTCGATCACGAATCCGCTACCGCTCAACTCAACGCGCTGAAACAAAGCGCCGCGGATCTTCATGCCAAAGTCACCGGATTCCGCGAGCAGCGCGACGACCTGTCAGAAAAGGCGGGCGCGCTCCGCGATTTGTTGGCGGGGGTTCGTGCGCGGCATTCGACACTTACCCAAATCCTGAACGATCGCTCTTACACGGCGGACGCCGTTCAGAAACTTTTTGCCGCCAACGCGCGCGGTGGCGGGGAGGATTTTCGTGCCGTCGGCGTGCTGGCCGATTACGCTGAAGTTGAGGTCCAGCATGAAGCCGCTATCGAGCAGTACCTCCGCGACGAGCTGGAATATGTCGTCGTCGAGACCTACGACCACGCGCGCGCCGGCGTTTCCATGCTCCGCAATGAAGTGGGTGGCCGGGCGACATTCTTTGTGGATTCGCTCCGGAACCTGCGTCTCTCCTCCGAATACGAGCCGATCGTGAATTTCCGGGCGGAAGACGGAGTCATCTCGCGGCTCGACAAGTTGGTGGAGTTCCGCGATCCGCTCGGTGCGGCGGCGAAACAATTCCTTCCACGGCTGCGCTCCGCGTATTTGACGGATAGCGCGGCAGCGGCGGAAAAATTGTCGCGGGAAAACTCGCAATACGCCTTCGTCACGCCCGACGGTACCTGCTACCAGGGTCGCATGGTCACAGGGGGCCGGCCCGACGAAGTTGGTCCGCTGGGCATGAAACGCGAATTGCGGGCCCTGGACGCGGAAGTGATGCAGTTCGAGCATGAAATGAGCGAAAAACAGGCCGCGCTCGAAGCCGCAGCTGCCGAGTTACGTTTTACAGAACAGGCGTTGTCGGAAATCAATGAGAAGCAGCGCGAAGCGGAACGCGAAGCCATCTCCGCCATGCACCGCCACGGCCAAGTGCAGAGTGAATTGGCCCGCCTCGGGCTGGAACTCAACGTCTGCCAGAACGAACTCGCGCGCATCCGCCTGGACGTGGAAAACGCGCGGCAGCGTGCCGAGCGCGCGAAAAACCAGCATGCCGCCGCCGTGCTGAGCCGCGCCGAAGCCGATGCCGAAAGCGTGCGGCTTGCCGAGGCGCTCGTCCAGCTTCGCGGGTCCATCCAATCGGAACAAAATGAACTTGCCACCGGCCGCGCCGAATTCGCCGCGATGAATGAGCGGCTAATGGCCGCGGAAGCACTCGCCGCTCGACTGAACGAGGAGCGGACCGAGCTCGGGCGCCGCGAAACCGCGCTTCAGCAGCAAGTGACTTCCATCGACGACGAAACAATCGTCCTCGCCAGGCAAAGCGAAGAGCTCGCCCTGCAGCTCGAAGGCTTGCGCGGCGAAAAGCTGCGTCTGGAAAACTGCCAGCGGGAACTCGAGCAGGAATGGGACGCCGCCCGCACGCGCGTCACGCAGATGGAAGATCACCTGCGCATGGGCCGCCAGTCGCTGCAGGAACTTCGCGAACAGCGCAGCCACGCGGAAGTCGGCCGGGCCAAGAATGACTCGGACCGAGAGCATCTACGCGAAACGTGCATGAGCGAGGTGAACGCGCAGCCCGAGGATCTGATCGCCACGGAAGCGGCTTTCATGTCCGGCGAAGAGCTGGCCGTCGCGGAAACCAACTATCGTGAAATGAAGCAGCGCATCGAATCGATGGGCCCGGTCAACATGATGGCGCTCGAAGAGTTCAACGAGTGTGAGCAGCGCTTCACGTTCCTGACGCGTGAGCGTGACGACCTGTTGCAGTCGATTGCGGATACTCAGCAGGCCATCGCCGAACTCGACCTCGCCACCAAGGAAAAGTTCGAGCACGCCTTCCATGCCATCAACAAGAGCTTCTCCGAAGCCTTCCACACCATTTTCGGCGGTGGCATGGCGGAGATGCGCTTGACGGAGCCGGACAGCTCCGGCGACGCGGGCATCGACATCGTCGCATCACCTCCGGGCAAGCGCTTGCAAAACGTGTTGCTGCTCTCCGGCGGCGAAAAGGCCATGACCGCTCTGGCGCTGCTCATCGCCATCTTCCGCTACCAGCCAAGCCCCTTCTGTATTCTGGACGAAGTCGACGCGCCGCTCGATGAAGCCAACGTCGGGCGCTTCACTCGCCTGATCGGCGAGATGAGCGGCCAGACGCAGTTCATCATCGTCACCCACAACCGCAAGACCATGGAAATAGGCAGCGTGCTTTATGGCGTGACGATGCAGGAGCCCGGCGTCTCCAAACTCGTCAGCGTCCGCTGGGAAGAATCGGAATCGTCCGCGCCAAAGCAGCAGGCCGCCGCTGCCTCCGCAGCATAAATCGGTCCTCACTGACGTCGTGGCGCAGCTTGCTGCGCTCTTGCCGCCTCCCAATGAAACCCTGCGGCATTCTCCGCAAGCTGCATAATTTTTTCTTATGTCGCTTCGCAAAAATTCCTCCCGCCCGCCTTTGACTTCGCGTTGCGCTGCGCTAGAATGCTTCTCACTTTGTGGGGGGAACTTTCTAGAGTGTCACCTGCTCCTGCCATGAAAGTCTTGAGGGAAACGCAATTCGCCGGCCTGACGCCCGCCGTGCGCGGCAAAGTCCGTGACGTGTACGATCTCGGCGACAAGCTCCTGATCGTCGCCACGGACCGGCTATCCGCTTTCGACGTCATCCTTCCCACACCGATTCCTGACAAGGGCCGCGTCCTTACGCAGCTTTCGCTTTTCTGGTTCCATCTGCTGAAGGATGTAACTCCCAACCACGTCGTCAGCGCCACGGATTTCCCCCCGCCCTTCGACAAGTTCAAGGACGAACTCGCAGGCCGCTCCATGGTTGTTCAAAAAACGCTGCCCCTGCCAATTGAATGCGTGGTGCGCGGTTACGTCTCCGGCTCCGGTTGGAAGGATTATCGGACCACCGGAAAAATCTGTGGCATCCCGCTGCCCGCGGGGTTGCGCGAATCTGACCGCTTGCCAGAGCCCATCTTTACACCCGCAACGAAAGCCGCCACCGGTCATGATGAAAACATCTCTTTCGAACACGCGGCATCGCTGGTCGGCGAGGAACTAGCCGAGAAGGTCCGCGGCGTCAGCCTGGAAATCTACCGCCGCGCTTGCGCGCATGCCGAACTGCGCGGGGTGATCCTCGCCGACACAAAATTCGAGTTCGGCATTCTCTACCATCGGGCGCGCGACCGTGCCGCGGCCGATGACTTGATGTGGATCGACGAAGCCCTCACGCCCGATTCTTCTCGCTTTTGGTCCGCTGCCCACTACAGCCCCGGCGGTCCACAGGCCTCTTTCGACAAACAGTTTGTTCGCGACTATCTCGAGCGAATGCAGTGGCCGAAAACCCCGCCCGGCCCTGAACTTCCTCCTGAAGTCGTCGAGGCCACTCGTGCCAAGTACCGGGAAGCCTATCGCATCCTGGCCGGGCGCGAACTGGATTAGCAAGCCGGGCCCTCACACCGTAAGTTCTCGAGCGGAGCGTGCCATCGTGAAAGATCAATTGGAAGGACTCGTCAATCAGATGGTGGAGCGCGGGATACTGTTTGACGAAGCGGTCGGCGAATTCGAAAAGCGCTTCATCAAGCGCGTTCTGGACCGCGCCAACGGCAACCAGTCCCGCGCGGCCGAAATTCTCGGTATTCACCGTAATACCTTGAGCCGCAAGATCGATGAGTACAAGCTCGATTCGAACGGTCACCGCCGCCTTTCACGCTGACAAATGTCCAAATCGCTTGCAAAAACGAAAACGGCTCCGCGGGATGGCCGGTGAGCCGTTTTTCTAACTGCTTCGGAAACGGAGAAGATTAGCTCGGTTTTGCAGCCGGCTTTCTCGCTGCCGGCTTCCGCACTGGCTTCTTCGGGGCCCCCTTCTCCTTCGGAATGTCCTCTTCCTTCACTTTGGCCTTCTCCCAGTGCAGGAAAAACGCCGGATCGGGGTCGTATCCCACCAGCGTGCCCGTAAAGTGGACAACGTTGTCCTTCTCGACGCGTGCTGCGTCGGGCTGGCCGACGACTTTCACATCCATATTCGGCGTAGTCGCTTTTTCAAACTCGTCATCGCTCGTGACGAAGGCGATCTTCAGAACGATGGCGTCTGTCCCCGGCACAGCTTCGATCAGCTTCCCTGGCACTTCGGGAAACTCCAGACCGCAGGCCGCCAGCCAGGTAATTTTGGCTTTATCGCCGCCGGCTTTAAGGTCAGTCACCACTGACGCAATGGTCATCACCGGCGGCCCATTGCGAACGGCATCAAGATCTGCGCTGCTCGGCAATTTGTAGCTTTCGGGCCGCTCCGCCGAAGTACTGGCGAGTTGCAGCAGTTCGTTCAGCTCAGCATCCGTCAGGCTGTCGCAGACGTTTCCGCCCTGATAGTTCGCGATCAGCTTCCGTAGGTATGTCTTGATCTGCTTAGACTGCGCCTCCGTCGCCCCCTTCGCGGTCACCGCCTTGGCAAAGTACCAGAAAGCATCCATCTGCTGCGGCGGGGTCATCGCTTGGTAGGCTCGGCCCACGTTGTAGTGGGCGATCGGGTCGTCCGGATTCAGGGCGAGCACCGCCTTAAAAGAAGCTACCGCGGCGGCGTAGTCCTTCAGCGTCATCGCCGCGTTACCCGCCGTGTAATTAAAGAGAATAGCTGGTGGCTGCTTCTGCTTGCTAAAGTCCTCGGGGGACATGTTGTCGGGCTTTTTCAATTCGTCGAGCGTCTTCAGTCCGAGCAGGGCCGCTTCCCGCGCCTTGGTTGCTAGATCCTTTGCCGCTGGGTCCGTATCTTTGACGTTCAATCCCGCGTAGGAAAGGGCCCGGGCGTACAGCGCCTCGTACCGGATTCCTGGCTCCACCTTGTCACCCAAGGCCACCAGCTTGTCCGCATATTCAATCACCTTTTGAGGATTCTTGAGCTGCGTGTACGCGCGGTAGTACAGCGGATAGACATAAACGAGGAGATCGGAATTCGGATACTTCGACACAAAATCATCCGCGCACTTGATGACCGTTGCGGGAACCTTCTCCGCGGCACACGCCTGTTCTGCGTTGTATTCCGCCTGGGTGTACTTCGGCCCCTTCGCCGCGCCGGCATCCTGACCTGTTGCCGGCGCTTGCGCGAATACACTCAGCCCGCTCCCAGCAATCAGGAAAAGGGTTGCGACCATCGCGAGCCCCGCCAATCTTCGTGTTGCGTTCATTCCCTTTTCTCCTCGCTCAAACTGCAAGCCTGAGTTTTCTGCTTCCGGTGCACCCCGGAACGCTTCCACCGGGAATCGCTCTGTTTCGGAAAACTTTGGGATTATAGGGAAATCCGTACCCCATCCGCAAGACGTTACCTTTCACTGACATTACGACCAGAGGGAATTTCTTCATCCAGAAGAAGGCTTCTTTATCCTTCCCCCATGGCCCCCGGGGATCCCAAGTTCTGCGGAAAACTCTAGTGATAGGATGAGTGTCGCACAAAATGAGTGGCCCGTACGAGGAAGAATTCTCATGGCCCGAATAAACGGAACAAATGAAGATCCCCAGGAGAAGAAGCCGCTCGCGGGCGGTGTGGCACTCGTCACCGGCGGGAGCCGCGGCATCGGCCGTGCCATCGCGCACCGGCTGGCCTTGCTGGGCGCCTCCGTTTCGATTGGTGGCCGGGATCGCGCTGCACTCGAGGAATCAGCACGGGAGCTGGCAAAAATCGGCGTGCCTCTGCATACCCAGATGGCCGACGTCACAAAACCAGCAAACGTTTCCGATCTGGTTGCCGGGACCGAATCCACTCTGGGTCCCATCACCATCCTCGTCAACAACGCCGGCATCGGCCTCTTCGGGCCGGCCCACGAGAAAACCGAAGCCGATTGGGATCGCGTTCTCGACACCAATCTCAAGAGCGTCTTTCTCGTTTCCCGCGCCGTGGCGCCTTCCATGATCCGCCGTGGCTCGGGCGACATCATCAACATCAGTTCCTTGGCCGGAAAAAACACCTTCGCTGGCGGCGGCATCTATTGCGCCTCCAAATGGGGTGTCCTCGGTCTTTCCGGCTGCATGGCGGAAGATCTCCGGGAACACGGCATCCGCGTCAGTGTGATTTGCCCGGGAAGCGTCGCCACGGATTTCTCCGGCCACGGCGCAAAGGACGCGTCGAAAGTGTTAAGCCCGGAAGATGTTGCTCACGCCGTGGAAGCCATCGTCACCCAAGGCCCGCGGAGCTTCCTGAGCGAGATTCACTTGCGGCCGCTGCGAAAACCCTAGGCGGGCCTACACCAATCCCGGATATTTTCCTCTTGACAATCATCGTTATAACAACTATTATCACACCGTGAACTCGCGCTCCAAATCCCCCCGCCCCTCCAGCTCCCTGGAGAACCGCATTTTCGTGGCGCTCCTAGAAACCGCCGACACCATCGGCCAGGAAGCAGAACGGCTCCTGAAAGCCGCGGGGCTTACGGGTGCACAATACAATGTCCTTCGCATTCTCCGCGGGGCCGAGCCCGAAGGATTGCCCTGCCGTGGCATCGGAGACCGCATGATTTCTCACGACCCGGACATGACGCGCCTCCTTGACCGCATGGAAAAGCGCGGCCTGATTACCCGCGAACGCCAGACTGACGACCGCCGCGTCGTAAAGACGCGCATCACGCCGCAAGCACTCAGCCTTCTTAAAACCCTTGATCAGCCGGTTCGCGATCTTCACAAGCGCCAGTTCCGGCACATGTCTGTTGCGCGCCTGAAGATTCTTTCTGATCTGCTGGAAGAAGTCCGCGTCCGCAAGCCTGCCTAGCAGGCTTTTCGGGGCGAATTTCGAATATCCAATCAAAAACGAAGAGGAGAAAAACATGGGCAACCATCTATCTCGAATCGCAGTAACCGCCGGACTCGCAGCCGTTCTCTCGCTGCCTGCCGGCGCGGCCACTTCCGAGTGGCGGATCGATCCGCAGCATTCATCCGCGCAGTTTTCGGTTCGTCATATGGCCATCTCCACCGTACGGGGAGCTTTCAGCAAGGTCACCGGCACGATTGTGCTGGACGACAATGACGTCACCAAATCCACCGTCGACGTCACTATTGACGTCTCGACCGTGGACACACGCGAGCCCGCCCGTGATAACGACTTGCGCAGCGACAAATTCTTTGACGTCGCCCACTTCCCGACCATGACTTTCAAATCCAAGAAAGTCGCACAACTCGCTCCCGGAAAGCTCAAGGTTACCGGCGACCTCACCATTCGCGGCACCACCAAGGAAGCCGTGCTCGACGTTGAAGGGCCGACGGCTCCTGTGAAAGATCCCTGGGGCAATCAACGAGCAGCGGCAAGCGCCTCGGCGAAAATCAATCGCCAGGACTTCGGCGTGAAGTGGAATGCCACCTTGGACAACGGCGGTGTGGTCGTCGGTGACGATGTCAATATCACTATCGATGCCGAAATGATCAAGCAAGCTCCGGCAAAATCCGGCAACTGACGCACTGTCAGCACGTTTCGGGAACGGAGTGGTCGGTGCAAATGCACCGCCCGCTCCGTTTCAATCATCAAACAAGGGATTGCGTACGGAAGGGATCGCACTCATGCAGAAACCAGCGCCAAGCGATTTTCCAGTCCACGAACTAATTCGCGAACGTTGGAGCCCGCGGGCTTTCGCCGACAAGCCTGTGCCACAAGACGTTCTACGCAGCATCTTCGAGGCGGCCCGCTGGGCGCCTTCCAGCAGTAATGAACAGCCCTGGGCGTATCTGGCGGCGACGAGAGATGACAAGGACAGTTTTGAGAGAATGCTGAGCGTTCTCGTCGAATTCAATGCCAATTGGGCCAGGAGCGCTCCCGTGCTGGCAATCGCCGTCGCGAAACTGACCTTCGCGAAGAACGACGCCCCCAACCGCAACGCGCTGTACGACACCGGGGCGGCAACGGCTCTGCTCTCCGTGGAGGCCACCGCACGCGGGTTGGCCGTCCATCAGATGGCCGGATTTGATCCGGAAAAAGCGCGCCAGGTGTTTGGGATTCCCGCAGGATGGGAACCGATCGCCGCACTCGCCATCGGTTACCCGGGCGACCCTAATTCCCTCCCCCAACCTCTAAAGGACCGTGAGCTGTCGCCCAGGACGCGCAAGCCGATTGCCGAATTTGTTATGGCCGGTCATTGGGGGCATACTGCTCCTTTCGCAACGAAATAGCCGGAGATCGCTGACCCCGCCCACCATGCACCGCACGCTCGAATTCCTCCTCCATCATGGATACGCATTGTTGCTAGGATGGGTTTTCGCCGAGCAGCTGGGATTGCCGGTCCCTTCCATGCCGCTGTTGCTCGCCGCGGGCGCGCTCGCCGGGACCGGCCACCTGAGTTTTTTCGCTTCGCTGTTCTACGTCATGCTCGCGGCCGTAACAGCGGATTCCATCTGGTATCAGCTTGGCCGCCGCAAAGGCATCAAGATCCTCCAGCTTCTCTGCAAGATTTCGCTTGAACCAGATTCCTGTGTTCGCCGCACCGAGGGCCTTTTTTCGAAGCAGGGCGCTCGCTCGCTTCTGCTGGCCAAGTTTCTCCCTGGTCTGGGCACCGTCGCGCCTCCCCTTGCCGGTATCTTTCACATGCGTCCCCGGCGTTTCCTCCTCTTCGATGCCCTGGGCTCGCTCTTCTGGGCCGGCACTTTCCTGGGCCTCGGTTATGTCTTCAGCGGTCAGATCGAGCGTGTAGCCGAGTATCTCGCCTCTCTCGGCGGCTGGCTCCTAGTCCTTCTCCTCGGAGTACTCGCCGCCTACATCGCCTATAAGTTTGTCGCCCGCCAGCGCTTTCTGCGTGAACTGCGCATCTCTCGCATCACCGTGGACGAATTGAAGGAAAAGATCGACTCCGGCGAAGAACTGGTCATCGTTGACCTGCGCCACTCGATGGACTTCGAGGCCGACCCTGAAACCATTCCCGGCGCCTTCCGCATGAACTCCAAAGAGCTGGAGGAGAAGAGTGACCGTCTGCCGCGCGACCGCGAAGTCATTCTCTACTGCACTTGACCAAACGAAGCCACCAGCGCCCGTGTGGCGCTGCTCCTCAGAAAAAACGGATTCAAGCGCATCCGCCCACTGCAGGGCGGTCTGGATGCCTGGCGCGAACGCGGCTACCCGCTCGTCACCGTCACGCTCGCTTAATCCCGGAAAAAACGCCTCAGGATCTCACCGGCGTTGCTGCTGACTCGGACCAGTCACGAATCACATCTACAGCCGCGGCAGAACAATCCCGCTCTGCGCCTGGTACTTCCCCTTCTTATCCTTGTAGCTCACTTCACAATCCTCGTCGGATTCGAAAAAGATCACCTGGCACAGCCCTTCATTCGCGTAAATTTTCGCGGGCAGCGGAGTCGTGTTGCTGATTTCCAGCGTCACAAACCCTTCCCACTCCGGTTCGAACGGCGTCACGTTCACAATGATCCCGCATCGCGCATACGTTGACTTGCCCAGGCAAATGGTCAGCACGTTGCGCGGAATCCGGAAATATTCCACCGACCTCGCCAGCGCAAAGGAATTCGGCGGAATGAGGCACACCTCGCCTCTATAGTCCACCAGCGACCGCGGATCGAAATGTTTTGGATCCACGATCGTCGAGTTCACGTTCGTGAAAATCCGGAACTCGTCCGCCACTCGAATATCGTAGCCGTATGACGACACTCCGTAACTGATCACTCCCTCGCGCACCTGCCGGTCCGTAAACGGTTCGATCATCTTGTGCTCCAGCGACATGCGCCGGATCCAGCGGTCTGGCTTGACGGCCATCCAGTCCTCCCCGATCTGTAACTTCGATTTGTGTCTTCGATTTGTTGCCACACCAAAGTGATTCGAAATGAGTGCGCCAAAAGATGTTCAGTGTAGATTACCCCTCACGTCTTGACAACCCACGCCGCACCCACTAGCATCTGCCTTGGAAGCGCGGGAGGATCGCGTGATCAAGCTCGATATCGTAAATGCCGTCGTCGCCACTACGAACATCAGCCGCACCAAAGCCGAGCAGGCCGTTGAGACTGTTTTCGAATCGTTGAAGCAGGCTCTTGGCCGCGGCCAGCGCATCGAACTCCGCCGCTTCGGCGTCTTCAGTGTGAAGCCGCGCAAGACCGGCATCGGCCGCAATCCCCGCACCGGGGAAGAGGTGAGCATTCCGCCGGGCAAGCCGCGACAGGCCTAATCCGGCAAAGAGCTTCAGGGCATCGAAGAAGAAAAAAAACCGGATTAGGCCTGTCGCGGCATACCCTCAACTGCTCCAAGCGTACGACCACCTCAGGGCTTCGGCCCTGGCGCGAACCCGCGCAATTGTGCTGTACTGGCAAGTGACGATTCCAAATGTGACGCCGGCCACTTCGTGAGCGCACCACTCCCAGAAAATCCTCCGCCGTCCATTCCCGTGAACGTGGATTGGCGCTCCGCTTCCTCCGGCAGCGTCCGCTACACCCCTGTCCCCTATCGTCCTTCCAGGAAGATGTTGGTTCTTGCTTGTATCCTCTTGCTTCTCACGCTTTGCACGTGCCTCGTCGCCGGCACGCAGTTCGCGACTGCCTACGCTCAGAACGAAGCCTTCTCTTTCGAGGAATTTCTCCGCTCTTTCACGCTTTTTTACAAGCACCCCCTCGGCCTCGCCGCAGGCCTGCCTTTTGCTCTCACCTTGCTCACCATTCTTCTCACGCACGAACTGGGTCATTTCTTTGCCTGCCGCTATCATCGTATTCGCGCCACCTATCCTTTTTTCGTTCCCTTCCCCAACTTGAACGGCACCTTCGGCGCCTTCATCTTGATTCGCTCGCCAATCCTTACCAACCGCGCCTTGTTTGACGTCGGCGCTTCAGGCCCGCTCGTCGGTTTTGCCTTTGCCGTTCCTGCTCTCATCTACGGCGTCCTGCATGCCAAGCTTGTTCCCGGCCTCGCCGACCCTGCGAACGCCGAAGTCATCTATGGCACTCCGCTCCTGCTGCGCCTCTTGGACGCGCTCCTGTATCGCGGAATCTCGCCCGACGCGCTTCTCTTGCCGCCGGTTGGCCGGGCCGCCTGGGTCGGCCTCTTATTGACATCGTTGAACCTCGTGCCCGTTGCCCAGCTCGATGGTGGTCATATTCTTCGTTCGCTCAACCCTCGCTTGCACTGGTATTCGTCGCTCCTCTTTCCTGCTGGTTTTGTCGTGCTCGGACTCCTCGGCTTCTGGGAAGGTTGGTACTTCTGGGCGGCTATGATCCTCGCAATGCGATTCGTCCGCGTCCCACCCATCTACGATCCCACAGCTCTCGATTCCAGCCGCCGATGGGTAGCGCTCCTGGCTCTGCTGATCTTTCTCCTCTCCTTCATGCCCGCGCCTCTCTACATTCCTCCAACTTCCCATTGACCGCTTCCCATCTCCGGTTATGATGCCTTCGGTCTAAACGCGCCATGCCGCGCCAGCCTGCCCATGCCTGAACTCGTCCGCACACTCCGCTTTCGCGATCTTCTGCTCCTCTTCATCGGTTCCGTCATTGGCTCCGGCATCTTTCGAACGCCTGGCCCTATTCTTCGCCAAGTCGACGGCTCCGTCGGCCTTTCGCTTTTGGTCTGGATAGTCGGCGGCGTCCTCTCGTTGCTCGGCGCGCTCACTTACGCTGAGCTCGCTGCTGCCAATCCCGAAGCTGGCGGTTTGTATTGTTACATTCGCGACGGTTTCGGCCGCCTCTCCGCCTTTCTCTACGGCTGGTGCCTTTTTCTCGTCATCGCAAGCGGCTCCGTCGCCGCCTTGGCGCGGGCCTTCAGTGAATATCTCGCTAGGGTTCTCCCAATTTCTCCCGTGGAGCAAACCATCGCCGCCGTCGTGATGATCGGAATCGTCACAGCCATAAACGTCTGGGGCACGCGCAAAAGCTCCGACCTTCAGAACTGGACTACGCTCGTCAAGATGGGCATCATCGTCATCCTCAGCGCTTTGCTGCTGGCTCTTGGTCATCATGGCCGCGACATCCCCTCGGCCTTGGGAGCAACTCGGCACGGACTCGGACTGTGGTCCAATTTTGGCCTGGCGATGATCACCGTTCTCTGGGCTTATGAAGGCTGGCAATTCGGCACCTACAGCGCCGGCGAAGTCATTGATCCACAGAAAGCCTTTCCGCGCGCTTTTCTAATGGGTTCACTGATTCTCGTGGGACTTTATCTCGTCGCCGTCGTCGCTTACCTCTTCGCCCTCGGCCCTAAAGACATGGCTTTGACGGATACCATCGCTGCCACATCGGTCGGCATCGTCCTCGGCCCCTGGGCCAGCAAAATCGTCGCGCTCACCATTCTCATTTCCACTTTCAGCGCCGCCAATAGCGTCATCCTAACGGCCCCTCGCGTTTTCTACGCCATGGCCAACGATAAGCTTTTTTTCAAGAAGCTCGCGGACGTTCACCCGCGCTTTAAGACTCCGGCGGCAGCCATCATTGGACTTGGAGTTTGGTCAGCAGTTCTGGTGTGCGCCGGTGAGTTAGGCACTTTCAGCAAATTGGTCGAAGGCGTGATTTTTATCGGATGGATCTTCTACGGCCTCGGCGCCGCCGCCATTTTTCCCATTCGCCGCACCTCAGCGGGCCGACCCATTCCCTATCGCGTTCCGGGCTATCCGTGGACGCCGCTCATCTTCGTCCTCGTCGCCGCTGTCATCGTCGGCAATGCCATTTATCTCGCCTTCCGTGACCCTTCCCAATTCATGAATCTCGCCGCCGCCGTCCTGCTGTTTCTCATCGGCCTTCCCGCCTACTTCTTCTGGCGCAAACGCGCTGTCTCCTGAATTCAGTTTTTGCAGTGGCGGGGTTTAGCCCCAGGTTTAGCCCCGCACTTTGTCGGTTCACACTTGTTGTGTCCTGAGGGAGTGTTGAACGGGGCCTTCTTGTTCGGAGCAAAATCAGTCTTCAGGATGTAGCTTGGCCAGAATTCTCAGAACCACCTCGCGCGCTTTGCGGACGTGTTCACTCTCTGCTCCATTCGGCTCAAGTTTCAGGTAAGCATCCAGATCTTGCAGTTGCTCGCGATACTCGTGCCGGTGCCCGCAAGCATCCGAAAGCACCAGATAGGCCTGGGCGAAACTGGGCTTGCGGAGAAGAGCCTCACGCGCGCTTCTTTCCGCTTCATCCAGGCGATTGACCCGCAATAGCGCCATGCCCAGAACTAAGTAGCCATCAGGCGAGCTCCCATCCAGCTCCAATCCTCTGCGGATGATGGTTACCGCCTCCTCTGTTTTTCCTTCCAGATAAAGAATGTAGCCGATCCCAAATTCTGCCCACGCATGCCTCCCGCCACTCAAATCAATGGCGTTTTGAAAAGCTTGCATCGCTTCATCCAAGTGGCCGAGTCTCGTCTCCGCCACGCCCAGGTGATAGTAGGCCTCGTAGAAGTCCGGGAACGTTTGGACAGCCTTGGTGAAGTGGCTCAAGCTCCCAACAAGATCTTGCTTTGCTAGGCTCCCCAATCCCTTCTCATATTCTCGCTGCGCCTTGCCGGGAATCTTCAGCTCCCGTGCTGAAACCGTGTAACTCTCTCGCGGAGTTTGCGGTATGTTGGATGACTTCAGATAAAGCACGAGCTCCGAGGAAGAACCGTCGAGCTGTGTGCTGAGTTGTGCCGGCTCGTACCCCGGTTCATCGACGACGATCTCGTACGTGCTGGGAGGGAGGCTTCGCACCTCAAAATGGCCTTCAATGTCCGTCAGGATGCTCCGGAATATTCCCGCGGCGTGCGATTTCAATTTTACGGCCACCTGGCTCGCGGGCCGGTTGTTCGCTTTCAAAAGCACGGTCCCTGAAATCTTTCCGTCCGTCTGCTCGGAAACAGGCGCCTGCGCCTGCGCCATCGGCGCCCAGACGGTCGCAGCTATATTGAAGAAAAGGAGGGAAAGGAATCCAGCTCTTAGACACGACTTCTTTACGTTCTGCAATTTGCACAGCATCTCGACCTGCTGCGCACTTTTGAGGCATTCCCTCAGGAGACTTGGCGGTTGGGGGAGTCAATTCGTACGGCCGTGAACAGCCACTTCCAACAGTCATCTTCAGACTGCGGTTGTGGTCTCGCTAGCGCCGCTTTGCACCATTTCCCCCGGCAACCAACCGTCGCGTGCGCGGACCAATGCCCCCATACGTGCACCGCGCATACCAAAAGTCTCATTGCCTCATTCCCACTCCAGCCGCAGGCAATGGCCTTCCTCGCCGCCAAGTCATAACGCTGCCATCTGCTTTCTTTTCAATGCAGTTCTCTCCCGCTTTTTCCTCAGCTAACTGCTTTCAGTAGCCATCTAGGCACTAGCCGATGAAACGCACTTTGATGTCACCGCCTTTGGAAACTGTCTCAACTGGCGACACACTGTGCTAGCTTGGCTCACTTTGAGATTAAGGAGAGCCCTGCTCGGCCTGCATCGCCGCTCCGAATCTAGTGGACAGCCCCAGAGCGCATGTCCTGCGCAAAATTCTGCAGCGCCGCCAGATCCTCGGCGGAGCCGGACTCCAGGGCACTGCGTCTCTTCAAGGCCTCGCGAGCTGCCTGTTCCGGTGTCGACGTTCGCAGAAAGACGCCTTCGCGCACATACCGCAATTGTTGCAGCGTCGCGTCGGAAGCGCCCCCATACTTGTCCACCTGCTTGAGGAAATACTCAAAAGGGGGCAAGGGAAGCTCATAAGTGTCCGGGATGTCGCGGCGTATGTATTCGTAGATGGTCTTCTGACGCCAGGGGTCAAATTTCTTCGTGTCAAAGCGGTCCGTTTCGCCGAGAAAGATCTGAGACGTGGGCACCACTACGCGCACAACCGCTCCCGTCGTTGGGCGCACCACCCAAACCGCAACCGTATGATTCGGGGCAGGCCAAAACAGTCCGACACTCTTGACCCCAGCGCGCTCCACAAGAAACGCGTAGAGCGCCGAAAGTTCATCGCATTCCGCCGTGGCTGTTGATTCCAAAGCAGATGGCCGTTTCACGCTCTTCCATTGCTGCCAGATCCTGTCCGAATTCGGCGGTTGATCCGTAATCGCCCAATGCAGGTTCCAGAAGCCCGCATCCCGCGTCGCCTCAAATAACAGTCGCACAATGACATAGTCCGAATAGCGAATGCCCTCTGGAGCAAGCTGATGCGCCGTCAGGAACGACTGGAATCCAAGCCGCATCCCGGAACTGCCTTGGAGCGCCTTTGGCTTGCCTCGAACCAAGCTGACAAGTTGCCCCACGGTGTCATCGAAAGGAACGGAAACTGTCGGCCCAGGTTTTCGTTCCTGCCCGTAAACCCCAGCACACGCCTCGATCAGCAGGAGGAAAGTAAGGGAGCAGGCACCTAGCCGACTTGGAAGAAACTGTTCCATGGGATGCACACCGCACTTTGATTTTGGGCGCCAACTCGCCAACTAACAACTCAAATAACTCTCCCCAGCGGGAATGAATCCAATTTGTCGGGGGAAGTTTTGCTTTCTGGGCGGCATGGCAATCTCTTCCATTGCCGGATTCCCGGCAGGCCAGCGACTTTTTCGAAGATCTGATTTCATCCCTAAGATTAACTCCATTCGTTTGAACAGCATCTGCACTCTTTTGTCTCCACGGAATTTAGTGCATTTTTCGGCCCCTTAGAATCAATCATTTACGCACTCTTTTGTACTCGCAAAAAAAACAATTCCTTTCCTTTCAAAGAATTGCGCACTCTTTGGAAAAACACCTGGGTGTGGGGTACGCCCAGGGGTACGCCCCACCGTTCGCTTGAACCGCCTTCTCGCCGGGGCTTGACCACGAAGTCCTCGCCACGAGACTGCATTGACCTCGGAACTTTGTGTGTTCGCACGGCGTCAAACGAAGTTGTCTCAGGCCAAGGCGGAGCTTGCCTGCTCGCTCGAAGGGATGGCCATGCTCGAAGCAATCGCTCTCGCGAAGTTCTACGGCTCTGTTCCTGCAGTTCGAGAAGTCACGTTTCGCCTCGAGCCTGGCCAGGTGCTTGGGTACTTGGGCCCCAATGGCTCGGGAAAAAGCACCACCGTAAAAGTGCTTATCGGCCTGCTGCAACCCACTCACGGCCAAGTTCTCTTCGAGGGCAAAAACATTCAAAGCGATCTCGTATCTTATCGAAAGCGGCTCGGCTACGTTCCGGAAGAGGCCAATCTCTATCCGTTTCTCACCGGCGAGGAATATCTGGAGATGATTGGGACTCTTCGCGGCATGTCTCCAACGCGAATGAAAACCAAGATCGGCTCTCTCCTCGAGCTTTTCTCCTTGTATCCGCATCGGCATGTTTCTCTGGGCGCTTACTCCAAAGGTATGCGCCAGCGTATCCTCCTGATCGCCTCGCTTATGGACAATCCCGATGTGCTCATCTTGGACGAACCGCTCTCCGGCCTAGACGTAACCTCCGTGCTCATTTTTAAGAACCTCATCCAGGCATTCAGCGCGCGAGGAAAAGCCGTTTTCTATTGTTCGCATATTATCGAAGTCGTCGAAAAAGTATGCTCGCAGCTTCTCATTCTCCGAAAGGGCCAGGTCATCGCCTATGGCTCAACGGAAGAAGTTCGCCAGCGGATCGGCCAGTCCTCGCTGGAACGCATCTTCTTGCAACTCGTGGAAGATAAAGACATCACTCAGGTCGCGAATGAGATCGTCGATGTGGTGGTGTCTCCCTCGTGAATTCTTGGAAGCAGTCCCTCGCTGCACGCTGGATAGTTTTCTCACAACGCCCTTCCCTGTATTTGTTGCGCCTGTTCGCCGGCCGCATGCTTCACGGCGGCGGAGAGCTCGGCGCTGATGATTTGGACCCTAGCATGGGTGTGGTACTCATCTTCTTGGCCATGCCGGGAGTTCTGGTCTCTCTTCTCATGTTCGAGAAGTTTGGTTCGCTCATCCGTTTCCTGCGGGGTGACGGCGTATTCGATCCCTATGTTGCCACCATTCCAGACGAATATTTCTTCATCGTTCTGTCCATGGCCGTTAGCTGCGCCGCGGCGTTGTGGCGGTGGAACTCCATTTTTCTGGACCGCCGCGATTACGTAAATCTCGTGCCCCTCCCCATCTCGCTGACCAGGATTTTTTTCGCAAATCTGTTCGCCATCTTCGCTCTGACGGCACTTCTCACCCTCGTGGTGAACGCGGCTTCCTTCGTTTTATTTCCAATCGCGGTGGTGGGTTCGCAAGGATCTTTCTCCACCCTTTTGCGGTTTGCGTTTGGACATGCCATTTCCATCATTCTGAGCAGCGCATTCAGTTTTCTTGCGATATTTGCACTCTCGGGCACTTTACTGGCGTGCCTTCCCTACCGCATTTTCCGCAAAGTCTCCGTCTACGTCCGTTTTGCGGTCGCGCTCTGTCTCCTTGCGATCCTGGCCACAAGCTTCACCGTATTTTCTGTTCTCTCAGGCGGCTCTCAGTTGGTTTACCAGCGCCTCGGCGGACTGCCTCCCGCTTGGTTTCTAGGGCTCACCGAAACGTTGTGGGGCAACGGTAACGATATTTTCTTCGCTTCCTTGACGCGGAGGGCCATGGCTTCTTTGGGACTGGCACTTCTGATCTCCATCATTGCCTATACCTTCAGCTTTCGCAGATCCTTCGTCCGCATCCCCGAATTTGCCGATGTTGGGCCGTTGCCGCGTGGCCGGCACTTCCGGTGGCCTGCAAAGCTTTTGGACGCTACAATTCTTCGGGCTCCGGTGCAACGCGCCTGTTATCAATTTGTTTCGCGCACACTCTTGCGAAGCGATGCCCACTTGCAGATTGTTCTGGCCTTCGCGGCACTCGGCCTTGTCGTTGCCGCACAGACTGTAAATGCTGCCTTCCATCCCGGCTTTTCATTCGCTGCACATCCTCCCTCTGTAGCACTCCTTTCTATCCCGTTTATCCTGAGCTATTGCCTCCTCGTGGGAGTTCGCTTGGCCTTCGAAGTCCCTTCGGATTTGCCTGCCAACTGGGTTTTCAGGCTCTGGGTCGAGCCTGGCGGCGAACAGCCTCGCCAAGTCGCCAGGAAAATACTCCTCACATTTTCTCTTGGCTGGATTGCCCCCCTGTGTTTTCTCTACTCAGCACTTTTGTGGGGATGGCTTACCGCGCTGCTGCAAACAGCTCTTCTCATTGCCTGCTCCGGAGTTTTCGTGGAAGTTCTGCTCGTACGGTTCCGCAAGATCCCCTTCACGTGCTCTTACCCGGCCTTTCAGAGCCACTCTACGCTTGTCCTTGTTGCTTACCTCATCGGCTTCGTTGTCTTTGCGATCTACATTCCCCAAATCGTGCAGTGGTCCCTGGTCACTCGGTGGGGAGCCGCTGGTTTCATTCCCACAGTTCTCCTCAGCCTCGGCGGCTTGCGTCAATTCCGTAAACAGATGCTGGATATGGATAAGCAACTCGTCTTCGAGCAAGACTCCGCTTCTGGTTTCTGAGGAGGGTTCAGTGGATTTCTAGAATTGGCTCACAATAAGCTAAGTGGATCCATATCCACCAGCACGGCCGTCTGCGGAATCTCTTTGGCATCGCAATACGCCATCGCGCCGCTAAGCAGTTTCGTCAACACTGACCGCTTTGGTGACTTCAGCAAGAATTGAAATCGGTGTTCCTTCTTCAAACGCGCCAGCGGCGCCGTCGCCGGCCCCAGGATGCGCACGCTTTCCCCGTCATGCGGAGAAAAATACTCCGAAAGCTGCCGCGACCAGCGAATTGTCTTTTCCAGGCTCGTATCGCGCACGATCACGTTGGCCAGCGACGTGAATGGCGGATATGCCATCATCCGCCGGAAATTCAATTCGCGCTCGAAAAACGCGCTGTAATCCTGCTTCACCGCATCTTGAATCGCGTAATGCTCGGGATAAAATGTCTGAATCAGCACGCGCCCCTTCAACTCGCCGCGCCCCGCGCGCCCGGCAACTTGCGTCAGTAACTGAAACGTGCGTTCCGCCGCGCGAAAATCCGGCAGGCTCAGCGACGAATCTGCGGAAACCACGCCGACAAGCGTTACCCGCTGAAAATCGTGTCCCTTTGCCAGCATTTGCGTGCCGACGAGGATATCCAGCGCCCCGCCAGCGAAGGCACCCAGTGTTTCCTGGTACTGCCGCTTCGTCCGCGCCGTATCCCGGTCCAGACGCGCGATTCGCGCGCCGGGAAATTCTTTGCGAAGTCTCTCTTCCAGATGCTCGGAGCCTTCGCCAAAAAAATAAACATATTTCGACTGGCATTTTGGACATTGCTTCGGTATCGGCTGGATCGAACCGCAATAGTGGCATTCCAGCCGGTTGCGTTGTTTGTGATGCGTCATGGAGATGCTGCAATTCACGCACTGCACGGACGCGCCGCAGCTCCGGCACAGAACCGACCATGAATACCCGCGCCGGTTGATCAATACCAGCACCTGCGTGCCATTCGCCAGGCATTCCTGAATTCCCGAGTGCAGCGCCGCGGAAATCGGGCTCGTTTGGTGTGTCTGCTGAAAATCCTCGCGCAGATCAACGACCTCCACGCTCGCGAGCGAACGGTCCGCAACGCGCGAAGCCAGCGTCAACAGTTCATACTTTCCATTCCGCGCGTGGTGATACGTTTCCATCGAGGGTGTCGCTGAACCCAGCAGCGCCAGGGCGCCTTCCATCTTGGCGCGCACGATGGCCACGTCGCGGCCGTGATAGCGAGGAGTCTCTTCCTGTTTGAAGCTATTTTCCTGCTCTTCATCGACAATGATCAGCCCGACATTTTCCAGCGGCGCAAACACCGCCGAGCGCGTCCCGACCACGACCCGTGCCTCGCCGTTCCGCACGCGCCACCATTCGCGCGCTCGTTCCACATCACTCAGCGCCGAGTGCAGCACCGCCACGCCCTCGAAGCGCGCGCCAAACCACGACCGGCACTGCCGCCCAATCCATAGCGTCAACGCAATCTCCGGCACCAGCACGAGTGCCGTTTTTCCTCGCGCCAAGGTCTCCTGCACCGCGCGCAAATAAACTTCGGTTTTCCCGCTCCCGGTCACGCCGTGGAGAAACTGCACGCCGAATTCGCCCAATTCAAGTCGCGCGCGTATCTTTTTCAGCGCGCTCTCCTGCTCCGCATTCAATTCATGCGCAGGAGGCGCGTGTCCCGCATCAAACGGATCCTCCGCCGGATCAATCGCCTCCTCCCAACTCTCCAGCATTCCATCGCGCAGCATCCGTTCAACGAACGCTCGCGTCACCTGCGCCAGCTTCAAAAGCTGCGGCAAAGGCAGCGGCCCCCGCTCCGTCTCCAGCAGTTCTCGCACTCTTTCTTCCTTGTGCTTTCTGTGTGCACCTTGCGTCTCAGCGATGCCTTTTTCTTCGACTTCTTCTCTGCGATTCTTCTGCGCATTCTGCGTCTCTGCGTTGTCGTTTTCTTTCTTCTCCGCCGATTCTTCGGCCGCCGTAAGGCCGCCCTTCCAAGCGATCACCCGCTGCGTCCTTCGCTTGATTCCTTGCACCGTCTCCCGAATTTCGATCAATCCGCGCCGTTGCAGCCGCTGCAACGCCGAAGCATCAACGCCCAACTTTGACGCCGGACCTAAAAGCAGCGTTCCTTTCTTTTCCTTCAGCTCCGTAAGAAACGCTGCCTCTGCAGACGTGAGCCCATGCGACAATTCCCCGCCGCTCAAACTTTCCGCCGCTTCACGCCCCGCATCCATCAGAATAATCTGGCGTTGCGATTTCAGCTCTGTTACCGGCGGCAGCATCGCACGGAACACTTCGCCGGCCGGCGCCAGGTAATACCCCTTGATCCATTGCGCCAGCTCGATCAACTTCGGCGTCAGCGCCGGAACAAAATCCAGCACGCGAGTGATCTCCCGGACTTTCGTCCCCGCCGGCGCGCTCTCCGCCAATTCCACAACGACACCAACCAGCGTCTTCTTCCGGAACGGCACGAGGACGCGGTTGCCCGGCTGCACCGTTCCCCGCAGCGTTTCCGGCACCGCATAAGTGAATACATTGCGCAGCGGCACTGGCAACGCGACATTGCAAAATGGAGGAGTCATCCCGCCGTGTAGTGTATCAGCACGAGGAAATGCGGAAGAGAATGTGATAAAGAAGGCGGGATGAAAGGAGAAATCTACCGGCTGATGAGAAAAATCCCGGCGAAAATGGTGACGATTCCCGCCCACTGCCAGCGCGACACGTGTTCCTTGAGGAAGATGGCCGCAAGCCCCACAGTGACAGCCCCGTATAGCGAACTAAGGACGGTGATGACCGCGACCTGCTCCATTTTCATTCCGAGATTGCTGAGGACAAAGGCACTGGTATCCAAGGCCCCCATACCCAGGGCCATCCAGCGCACCTTGCCGCGTGGAAGCCGCACGGGCTGCTTGGAAATGAGGATCACCGCCGCGGTGAGCACGGCACTGGTCAAACGGATCATCCACACGGTTTGAATGGCCCCGACGCGCGGAATGACGCGAATTCCGAGCAGCCAAAACAGCACCGCGAAGCCAAAGGCAGAGAAGATGGACCAGCGGATTCCACGGCCGCTCTTGCGCACGGCCTCAGCATCGTTCTCGTCCGGTGTTTTTTCTCCGCCGGCAACAACTACGACGCCTACCAGCGTGCAGACGATTCCGGCAATTCTCACAATGCTCAGCCGCTCGCCGGTCATCCAGGAAAGCAGCAGAGTCAGCGCGGGATAACTGGCCGAGAGCGGAGCCACTACGGCCATTTTCCCAATCTCAAACGCACGGTAGAGCGCCAGGCCCGACACGGCATTGAAGCTCCCAGCCAGGAAACCCCAAGCCCAGGGCTGCCATCCGGAACCATCCGCGAGATGCCCCCAACCGCCGAGAGCGGGAAGAAGAAGGGAGAGCAGAAGAAAACCCGTCAATTGCATGTACAACATGGAACGCAAAGCACCAATGCGATGCGTGGCAAAACGCGCAATAAAATCCGCGCCGCCCCAGGTCAGCGCCGTCAGCAAGCCCAGCAGAATTCCCATAATGAGTTAGGCGGACTTGCCTTTCTTCACTTCGAGGCCGAGCACGGCCATGACTTTTTGGAGATCTTTCCAGACTTCGCTTTTCGCAGGCGGATTGCGCAGCAAATAGGCGGGGTGATAGGTCGCCAGCAATTTTCTTCCGCGAAATTCCAGCCACTCTCCGCGAAACTGAGAAATTCCGCGATTGGTCTGCAGCAATGTTTTTGCGGCGACTGCGCCCAGGCAGACTATTACTTTTGGAGCGATGGCATCGATTTGGCGCATAAGAAACGGCGAGCAGGTGCTTACTTCGTCTTCTGCCGGTTGGCGATTCTCCGGAGGCCGGCATTTCACCACGTTGCAGATGTACACGTCTTTGCGCTGCAAGCCCATCGCTTCGATCATCTGCGTCAGCAGTTTTCCCGCGCGCCCGACGAAAGGCAATCCTTGCGCGTCTTCATCGGCGCCCGGGCCTTCGCCCACAAAAACCAACTCGGCCTTGGGATTTCCGTCGCCGAAAACAATTTTGTGCCGCGTGCTGTGCAGTTTGCACCGCGTGCATTCCCCGAGATCTTCGCGAGTCTTGAGCAGCGAGTCGCCCACAATCTTCTCCACGGATTCGAAAAGCGACGGTCCCGCAACCACCGGCAGCGATGCGATTTTTGGAATGACTGGCGTCGTGACGGGCATGGTCTTTTGCAACGCTGGTTTTCCTGCGGGCTTCGGCAAGGTCTTTTCCTTTTCTAGATCTATGGTTGGGAAATGAGTGGTCGCAGGCAATTCCACCTGGCGCTCGTTATCCAACGCAGCTCCGGCCCCGCGGTCCCGATAGAACAACCGGATTCCGAGGTCTTCGTAGAAACTCAGTCTGCTGGACAGTTTTTTTTGAAGGGTCTCGGAGATACGCTCGGCCATGGCGGGATCAAACGCCGGAGCGCTTCAGTGCGGCCGTCCCGTGCAAAACGCTTCGCAGACGCACGACTTCATCCAAAATCCTCTGCGCCACTTCGCTCTTGCTCATTTTCGGAAGCGCGAGGTCGCGTCCATCGCGGGAAAAGAGCGTCACAATATTGGTATCGTGATCGAACCCCGCGCCTTCCGCGGTGACATCGTTTGCAACAATCAAATCGGCGTTCTTCGCGGAAAGCTTTTTCCGCGCGTTCTCCGCGACGTGGTCCGTCTCCGCCGCAAAGCCCACCACGATTTTCTGGCCCTTGTTTCTCGCCACCTCCGCCAGGATGTCGGTGGTCGGCTCGAGAGAAATCGTCAGTGCCGCATCGCTCTTCTTGATCTTTTCCGCGTGCTGTTCCACCGGCCGGTAATCCGCCACCGCGGCCGCAAGAATGGCGATGGAGCTACTTGCAATCCGCTCCACAACGGCGTGATGCATTTCTTTCGCCGTGCGCACGTCAATGCGCTCGACGCCGGCGGGCGCATCGAGACTTACCGGCCCGCTTATAAGAATGACCTTCGCACCGCGCCGCACCGCTGCTTCGGCCACAGCGTAGCCCATCTTCCCAGAAGAGCGGTTGGTAATATAGCGAACCGGATCGAGGTCTTCGCAAGTTGGACCAGCGGTGATCAGGGCCGTCTCTCCGTCCAAATCCCGCTGCGTTTTCAGCGCCTCGCGCACCGCAGCGACAATATCTTCCTGTCCGGCCAGCCGTCCCGCGCCGATCACGCCGCAGGCCAGGTAGCCCTCCGCGGGGTCAACGACTTTAACGCCGCGCGCGCGCAGCATCTCGACATTTTCTTGCGTGGCTGTGTGGTTCCACATGTTTACGTTCATCGCCGGCGCCACCACCACCGGCGCCGTCGATGCCAGGTACAAAGTCGTCAGAAAGTCGTCTGCAATCCCGCGCGCAAATTTTGCAATGACATCCGCCGTGGCAGGCGCGACCACGAGCAAATCCGTCCGCTGCGCAACCGCGATGTGTTCGATGGCGCTTTCGAGGTTTGCTTCACCGCCCGAAGCATCGCCGAAGAGGTCGGTGATGACTCTCTGCCCGCTCAGCGCCGCGAACGTCAGCGGGGTGACGAACTCCCGCGCCCCGCGGGTCATCACCACCTGTATGCTGAACCCGTCCTGCTGCAAGCGGCGTACGAGTTCCGCGGCTTTGTAAGCCGCCACTCCGCCGGTCACACCAAGCGTGATTCGCATCGCTGCCTTTCGCGGCCCGCTACTTCCGCCGTTTATTCCCTTCCTTATCCACGTCGATCGATGCCGGCTCCGTGAATTCGTACTCGAGCAAGCTGTGTTCCAGCTCTTCGCACGCGATCCGTGTGGCCTTCAGTGTTCTCGGGTTCTCGATCAGCGATGGTGCACCGGCCATGATCTGCCGCGCTCTCCTCGCCGCCAGCACCACGTACGCAAACTGGCTCTCCGGAGCTTTCGTCTGCATGGTCATTTCAGTCATTCCCTCCCAAACGATGCCAGAAGTTGTTCCACTCTCGCCCTCCGTCGCACGCTCGTGCAGCGCACGGCGATCACAATCGCCTGCGCTTCGCGTCCCGCGCGTTCCACATCATCATTCACTACGCAAAAATCGTAATACTTGCCAAAAGCCGCAATCTCGTCCCGCGCCTCGGCCAGCCGCCGCGCGATCTCTTCGTTCGAATCCTGGCCGCGCTCGCGCAGCCTGCGCTCCAGCTCCTCGCGCGACGGCGGCAAGATGAAAATCGCCACCGACTCCGGGAGCTCTTCTTTCACCTGAGCCGCGCCTTGAACATCGATCTCCAGCACCAGATCGAGTCCCTTCTTCCGCGATTCTTCCAACCACTTCCTCGGCGTGCCGTAAGAATGTTTTCCGAAGACCCGCGCGTACTCCAAAAAATCGCCGCGCGCGGCCATGACGTCGAATTCAGCTTCTGTGACAAAATCATAGCACTTCCCGCGGGCCTCGGTCGCCCGGCGCGACCGTGTAGTACATGAGATCGAAGGCATCGTCCCGGGCAGTTCCAGGATTCGCTGCACCAAAGTCGATTTTCCCGATCCTGACGGCCCCGACACGATCAACACCAGCGGCGCAATCTCTATCCCCGTGCTCATTCGATGTTTTGTACCTGCTCCCGCAGTTTCTCGATCTCCGCCTTGATCTCCAGCGCCAAGCCCGTGATTGCCAACGCCTCGCTTTCCACGCCGGGCGTTTTGGACAGCATCGTATTGGCCTCGCGATGCATTTCCTGCAAAAGAAAATCCAGCTTCTTCCCCAGCTCGCCCGCGCCGTCAAGTAATTTCCCGAACTGCTGCAGGTGGCTCCTCAGCCGGTCCAATTCTTCACTGATATCGCTGCGCTCCGCAAGCACGGCTGCTTCCTGCGCAAGCCGCGCCGGATCGATCCCCGTCCCGCCCAGCAATTCCTTCAACTTGGCATCGAGCCGGCGCGAGAACGCCGGCCGTAGCGTCGCGGCGAGCCCGCGCACTTGCTCGACATGGCCGCCGATCCGCGCCAGGCGATCGCGCAACTCCTCCACCAGATGACGCCCTTCCGCCCGCCGCATATCGTCCAGCTTTGCCAGCGCCTCCCGCAAGCCGCCATCCAGCAAGTGTCCAAGCCGCTCTTGCTCTTCTTCGGTCTCCGGCACGGCTGTGGTGACGCCGGTGATCACTCCGGGCAGCCTCAAAAGCGCGACAACGTCCATATCCGTTGCCGCTCTGGTCTCCTGTCGCAACGCTTCGGCGGCTTTCAGATACGCTTGCACCAACTCTCTATTCACCTGGATTGGCGCCGCTTTCCCCGGTTCTACCCCCACGGTCACTTCCACGTGCCCGCGGTGAATCTTTTCGCGCACGATCTGCCGCAGCCGTAGATCGTAAAGATCAAATCCCTCCGGCATCCGCAGCTTGAGATCCAGGAACCTGTGGTTGACGCTCTTCACGCTGACGCGCACCGCCCAGCCATCCCGCTCGGCGCGCGCTTGCGCGTAGCCGGTCATCGAGAAACATTCGATTTTCTTCGTTTGTAATGTAGTTGTTTGGCTCATAAGGAATCAGATGCAACATTCAGCTTTGCCGGTGCGGCCTGCGCCGCCGCCAACATGTCGTCGTCCGCAAACTGCAAGTCGTGAAGCCTGGCATACGTCCCGCCACGGGTGATCAGTTCCGTGTGCGTTCCGCTTTCCCGGATTTGTCCGTCTTCCAGGACGAGAATCTTGTCCGCGCGGCGAATCGTGGATAGGCGATGCGCGATTACGAAGGTGGTTCGCCCAACCATCAGGTTAGCGAGCGCCTTCTGCACGAACATCTCGGACTCCGCATCCAGCTCCGAGGTGGCCTCGTCCAGGATTAGAATGGGCGAATCTTTCAGGATGGCGCGCGCGATGGCGATGCGCTGTCTCTGTCCCCCGCTCAAGCGCGTTCCTCGCTCGCCAATCAGTGTGTCGTACCCTTGTGGCAACTCCATGATGAAATCGTGCGCCAGCGCGGCCTGTGCCGCACCAGTAACTTTTCCCCTGGGAACATTCGTCAATCCATAGCAAATGTTGTTCCAAACCGTGTCGTGAAACAGGATGTTTTCCTGCGTCACCATGGCGATCTGCTCGCGCAGCGACTTGATGGTCACTTCCCGGATGTTCACACCATCGATGCGGATGGCGCCGGAAGTGGGCTCATAAAATCGCGGCAGCAAATTCACCAGCGTCGTTTTTCCGGCTCCGCTTGACCCCACGAGAGCTATCACTTCTCCGCGGCGCGCGCGGAAATAAATCTGCTCGAGCACCTGAGTCGAATCGGCGTCATACGCAAAGTCCACGTTCTCAAAAACAATTTCCTGCGAAAAGGGCTCCAGCGATTTCGCGCCCGGCTGTTCGCTGTGCTCTTCTTCCCGGTCGAGATAGCCAAATACCTGCGTGCTCGCTCCCTGCGCGAGCTGAAATTGCTGGTACACCTGGCCGATGCGCTTCAGGGGCATGTAGGCATTGAACATGGCAAAAAGAAACGCTATGAAAATTCCCGGTGTCATCAGACCGTGCTTGATCTGATCGCGGGCGTACAAAATGAGCAGCGGGATAACCAGGGCGCCCAGCAAATCCATCATCGGCCCGGTGGCCACTGCCGCTCGAACCCAGCGCATATTTTCTCGCAGCAACCGTTGCGCCGTATTTTTGAACTTGGCGATCTCGAAGTCCTCCATTCCGAAAGCCTTCACGACCCGGTTCCCGCTGACCGTCTCCTGCAAGATCTGACTGAGGTCCCCAAGCCTGGTCTGGCTGTTTTCAGAAGAGCGGCGAATCTTCTTTCCCAGTTTGCCCACCGGCACCACGACCAGCGGCACCAGGATGGCCGATCCCAGCGCCATCTTCCAGTTCAGCACCACGATGACCACAAGAAATACAATCAGCGTGAACCCTTTTTGGAACAGGTCGGCCAAGTATTCCGAGAGTGCGATGCGCGTCCGCTCCACGTCGTTGATCGTCGTCGAGAGCAAGCGTCCCGTCGGATTGTTTTGAAAAAAGCCAATCGGTTGGCGGATGATCTTGGCGTACACCTGATTCCTCAGCCTGGTTACCGCGGCTTGCCCTACGTACTGGATCTGCGTCACACCCAGGTACTCGGCGATACCTTTCGCGAAGTAAAGAAAAAGCACCGTCAGCGCAAAAATAGTCCACACGTGATGGATACTGGGCGGAAAAAAGCGATTGAGATAGATCGTATAACCGTTCGGAAAAGTCACCAGCGGCAGGGTCGAACCGGAAACGGACGGGTTGAGGACGTAGTCAAATCCCGGCCGGAGCATCAGCGCCACGATCCCATCCGCCAGGGCCGTGAATGCCACCAACACCACACCCACCGCCAGCCGAAACGAGTACGGCCGCACGTAACTGAGCAATCGCTTCCACTGTGGTGATAACAACGAGGTCACGCTGCAGGCTCCCTGACTCACCCACTTGGTACGCTATTCGCCGCGTCGCGGCGTGTCAAGTTTTCACCGCCCGCCGAAAGCGGGCTGGTGCGGCGCACCCGGTTCGTTTACTTATCGATATCGCGGTGAACGACTTTAGCGGAAAATCCGCGCGTCCCGAGCGACTTCTTCACCGCCTCCGCGAGCATCACCGAACGGTGCTTCCCGCCGGTACATCCGAACGCAATGGTCAGATAACTTTTTCCTTCGCGAATGTAATGCGGGATCAGATAGGTCAGCAAGCCTTCGATGCGGCGCAGGAATTCCCCGGTCTGCGGAAACGAGCGGATATACCGCCGTACTTTCGAATCTTTCCCCGTGAAAGGCCGCAACCGCGGCACGAAATGCGGATTGGGCAGAAATCGCACGTCGAAAACCAGGTCCGCATCCGACGGCACTCCGTAGCGGTACCCGAAACTCACGACCGAAACCAGCATCGGCCGTTTGTCCGGATTCTTAAATCGCTCCGTGACGAAGTTGCGCAATTCATGCACGTTGAATTGCGTCGTTTCAATGACCACGTCTGCCAGCTTGCGGATCGGCTCCATCAGAGCGCGTTCATGCGACAAGCTTTCTCGCACGGAAAAATTCTTCCCCAGGGGATGCGGGCGGCGGGTCTCGCTGTATCGCCGCAGGAGGGCATCTTCATTCGCTTCGATGAAAACTAACGTGATGGGATGATCTTTTTTCAAGTGTTTCAGGAGTGGCGGCAGTTTTTGCAGTTGCAATCCCTCGCGCGCGTCTACCAGCAGCGCCGCGCGCGCAAAGTCTCCTTCGCCTGCCGCGTGCAGTTCCGCAAAAATAGGGATAAGCTCCACGGGAAGATTGTCCACGCAATAGAAGCCCATGTCTTCGAAGGCATGCAGGACGGTGCTCTTGCCGGAACCGGAAAGCCCGGTGAGGATCACGAGATGCCGCGTGTCGTGTCGCGTCTGCGGCTTCACAGGTGATGCCGCTCAGCTCTTTTCCCGGCGTTGGTGGGTGCTGGGAATTCTCATGTCCTCGCGGTACTTCGCGACCGTGCGGCGGGTGACGTGAATGCCCGCATCGTCCAGCTTCTTGGCAATCTGTTCGTCAGTGAGCGGCTTCGCGGAATCTTCCTCTTCAATCATTTTCTTGACGAGCCGCTTGAGCGTCAGCAGCGACATTCCGCCGCCCTCCGGCCCGTTTACAGATTCACTGAAGAACGACCGTAGCTCCAGCACGCCCTGCGACGTGTGCGCATACTTGCTGGCTACCGCGCGGCTCACCGTCGAGGGATGCACGCCGACTTCTTCCGCCACTTCTTTGATCATCATGGGCTTCAGCGCGTCCTGACCGTGATCGAGGAATTCGCCCTGGCGCGCAATGATCGACTGGCAGACGCGCAGGATGGTGTGCTTGCGCTGTTCGATGTTCTTCATCAATTGGACGGCCGCCGTAAAGCGTTCCTTCACATAGTTCCGCACGTCGCGGTCGGCGGCATCCTTGACCAGCAGCCGCCGGTACGTGGGGCTCAGCCGCAGTTGCGGCATGTCGTCTTCATTCAGGAACGCCTGCCACTGATCATCCACCTTGCGGAAGTAGACGTCGGGCTCGACGAGCCGCGGCTCTGTCTTGTTGTAGCGCAGCCCCGGCCGCGGATCGAGCTTCTTGATCACTTCCAGGGCGTGCTTGACGACCTCCAGGGGCCGGTTGAGCGCGCGCGCTACTTCCTTCAGCTGATTGGATTGGACTTGCTTGAGGTGTTCGGAAACGATCTGCTGAGCCAGCGTGTTCTGCGGATCAAATGCTTTCAACTGGCGCAGCAGGCATTCACGCAAATCCCGCGCGCCCACTCCGATCGGGTCGAAGTCCTGCACCACGGCCAGCGCGTCGTCCAGGTCATCCTGCGAATACTTTCCGTTCTGCGTCAGTTCTTCCGTGGAGGCCGTCAGATAGCCGTTCTCGTCCAGATTGCCGATGATGCTGTCCGCGATTTCTTTTACCGCGTCCGAACAAATCGTGACGCTCAGTTGCCACTGGAGATGGTCGGTCAGCCCGCTCGGGGAAGAGAGGAACTTTTCGAAGGAGGGCCGCTCGGAAACTTCGCGCTCCTGCGATTGCCCGCCATCTCCCCCGGTATCCAGGTATTGGTTGAAGAAACTTCCCACGTCAAACTCGTCAAACGGATTGGCCTCCGGTTTCTCCGGAACTTTTTCCGTTTCCGCTTTCAAGAAGGTCTCGTCGCTGTAGTTGTCCGTTTGGGTGGGTTCTTCGCTCTGTTCTTCCAGGACCGGGTTGGCAATCATCTCTTGGTTGATCATTTCGCGCAGCTCGAGGCGGTTCAGAGCGAGGACGCTCACCATCTGCACGAGGCCAGGCGTCAGAATCTGCTTCTGCGCTACTCGGAGGTTGAGTTTGAGTCCTTGCCAGGCCATGGGTGGTGCCGTGTTCCCTTTTCTATCGCTAGTTCAGGCGAAAATGATCGCCCAGATAAACGCGCCGGACTTCCGCATCGTTGCTTAATTCGTCCGGGCGCCCCTTCCGGAATATTTTCCCACTTTTCAGGATGTACGCGCGATCCGTCACGCTGAGAGTTTCCCGGACGTTATGATCGGTAATCAGCACGCCAATTCCCGACTTCGCCAGACCCCGGATGGTTTCTTGCAGATCCTTTACCGTTAGAGGGTCGATTCCCGAAAAAGGTTCGTCGAGAAGCATAAAGGAAGGTTGCAAGGTAAGGGATCGCGCGATCTCCAGCCGGCGGCGCTCTCCGCCGGAGAGCGTGTACGCCTTGCTGGTCCTCACCGTTTCGAGCCCCATTTGCATCAAGAGCTCCTCCAGGCGGTCGCGCTGCTGTTCCGGGGTCAGCGGCAGGGTTTCCAGCACCGCGAGAAGATTCTCTTCGCTGGTCAATTGGCGAAAAACCGAGGGTTCCTGAGGAAGGTAGCTGATTCCGCTGCGGGCCCTGAGGTACATGGGGAGGTCCGTGATTTCGTCGTCGTTGAGGAGCACGCGGCCGGAGTCGGGCCGGGCGAGACCTACCAGGATATAAAACGTCGTCGTCTTGCCTGCGCCATTTGGGCCGAGCAACCCAACAACTTCACCCTGTCCAATCTCCAGTTCAACGTCGTCAACGACCTTACGGCCACGGTACGACTTGCTTAGATCGACGGCCTGGAGCTTCAGCATACCTCTTCACGGGCGGCCGCGGAGGAGTTGCGTCACTTCTCGACTCGGTGCCTCGTCAACGTCCGCGAACCATTTTCTGAGTCGACGATGATCGTATCATCCGCTAAAAAGAAGGTCAATTGACGCCCCGTGGTGGTCCCTTCCACCGCATCATAGATCGTGGGATTTCCGCCGCTCATTATGAATTTTCCGTCCGTCGCGTTGTACTCTCCGCGCTCGGCCGTGGCTTTCCTTGTCCCCTGTTCCACGATCACGCCGCCCGTGCCAACCGCCCGGCTGATCTGCTGGGCTCCGGTCGCTGGATTTGCCGCCGCCGGACCATTCGCCGCATTCGAATTGGTTTTCCCGGCCCTCGTAAAATATAAATCCACCACCGCCGCGTGCATGATTTGCTCCGCCGATTGCGCCACCACCTTCTTTTCCAGGTGCGCGCGGCTCTCTGCGTCGCGGTACGTCAGCGTCCTCGCCGTCACATGCCACAACCGCGGCTTCTTCGGCCCGGCTTGCACGGCCACGGTCTGCGCCGGCGATTGCCCCACGGCCTGGGGGAAAACCGCGCGAACATTTCCAATGGCATTCATAACCCTCGCCTCGCGCAGCAGCTCGATCGAATCTGCTTCCATCACCGAATCGCCCTGCCACAAGCGCGCATGTCCCGTGTACAGGGCTCTCCCTGTCTTCGAATTCCCCTGCATCGCGTCCGCCGAAATGTTCGTCGGTACGGCCGCAAGTTGCGCCCCGCTTCCCTTTGTCGAAAAATCCGTCGACCGTACGCCTCCCTCTGCACGAATCTCTCCGTTGGTTTGCACGAACGTAATCCGCGGCGCCTGCGTCTCCGCGATTGCGTCGCGCGCCAGCGCTTTTCCCGTCAACAACGCCGTCTGCGTTGCCCGGACAAACGTCGCGTGCTCCGCTTGTCCGCTCCTGTCGCCCTCCTTCAGCCTTACCTCTCCCTGCAGATCCATCTGCGACCATCCGCCGCTAGGCAGCAATTGGGCCACTCCGCTGTGCGCGGTCGCTGTCTGCGCGGGCTTGCCGTCCGCCGCCCGCTCCGTCAATACATTGCCGGTTGCAACCAACTGTCTCGCCCTGCCCTCCTCCCCGAATTCCATTTCGAGCTTATCCGCCTGCAGTTTTGTGCGCGCGGCCTCGCTGCCCGCGGGGGTTCCCGCGGTCCCGTTCTGCGGCGCTGCGTCTGTCCATTCGATACTCCCAGCCCCCGGGGTTTCCGCTCGCTTGAGCTTGCTGCCCTCGCCTTTTTTCCCATCGGCGAATTCCACCAGCAATGCGCTCGTCTGCAGCATTCTTGCCTCGCCGGACTTCTTTGCCTGGGTTTTCAGCTGCACGTTGCCTTTCAAGTTCAATTCTCTCGGCTGGTTTACCTTTGGCCACAACTCCATTGCGCCGTGCTCCGCGCGGAACGCCTCTACCTCGTTTTCGGTGGGCCGCGAACCCCGCAGATCTCCCGCTGCCTCGATCCTTGTCAGCCACCCCTTGGGCGCAAATTGTGCCGTGATTGTCTCCGCGCTCAGTTTTGTTGGGCCATCCGCGCCCTGGGATTCCAATTCCGGGTTTTCCTCATTCCCTCCCGGCGTAACCACAAGTTTCTCTGCACGAAAGGTCGCGTCCAGTGCGAGGGTCAGCTTTCCCGCACGCAAATGCGCCGTGTGAGTTTCCGCTTCCACCGGTCCGTACAATTGCATCGTCCTCGAGTCCCGCTCAAAATCGAGGCTCTTCCCCGTCACACGAATGGGTTCTTTCCTACCCGCACTCACAGTCTTTTTCCCCGCGGCGTCATTTCTCGTCGGCATCAGGGAAAACTGCACATCTCTCAGCAGCCGCACCATCCCTTCTTCGGAGTGATACTCGACTCCCACGGCCTCCCCATTCCCATTCGGAAAGACGAACTTCACGGGCTGCTCCGTCCGCGCCATACCACTGGCGCGGTTAAAGACCACCCCGCGGGTCTCCACATGTACTTTCTGCTGTGCTGCCATTTCCGGATTTTTCGCTCCCCGCTCGGCTTCCTCCCTGCTCTGCAGGTCCATCTGCACTTCGCCGCTGCATGCCATGCTTTCGCCTGCTTTTTCGTACTGGCAGCTTTGCGTATGAATGGTGTCGTGCCGCTCTCCCTTCTTTCCGAAGATCGTGATCTTCACGTCCTCCAGCAAGCTCGCCTCCTTACCCTTGAAATCCGTGGCCTTCGACGCTTCCACCGTGAAGATTCTTTGGTTTCCATCCATCTTGGAAAAGGTGAGCCCGTTCGAACGGCGCGTCACATCTCGCGGAGCCGGCGGCGGCGCCTTTTGCTGCTCTCGATGCGCGGCCCATTTCCGCTCCAGATACATCACAGCCGTCAGACTCGCCAGCAGCAACGCCGCCGCTGCCGACCAGCGCGCATACTTCGCCGCTTCGCTTCTCTTCATGTCTTCAGTTAAGCAAAATTTCGACGGAGTGTATAGAAGATGGCATGTTCGTTCAAAGGAAGGAGAGGATTAATCAGTCGACCCGGCATTCGCAGCCACATTCGGCAAAATCCCCATATTCGCCGCGGCGACGCTGTCGCGTTTCGTATTCTTCACCAAGTACATGGCCTCATCGGCAAGGTGCAGCAATCCCTCCTTGGTTCGCGAGTCCACGGGGTAGGATGCCACGCCCACGCTGGGCGTCAGCCGGATGTTCAACCCTTCCGGACCCAGCCAGACGCCCTCGCGGACCAATTTATGTAAACGCCGCGCCACGTTCAACGCGCTCTCTTTCGATGTCTGCGGCAGCAGGATTACAAACTCATCCCCGCCGTAACGGAACGCGAAATCGATCAGCCGGCAATGCACCTTCAGCGCATTTCCGATCTCCGCCAGCAGCCGTGAGCCCACCAGGTGCCCGTGCGTATCGTTCACTTGCTTGAAATGGTCCAGGTCGATGAACACGATCGAGAATTCGTAGTTGTAGCGCTGCGAACGGTAGATCTCCGTTTCCAGGATGAAGCCCATGTGCCGCGCGTTGTACAGCGAAGTGCAGTCGTCCGTGATGGTCAGCTCGTGAATTTTTTTCACGTGCCGGGCGTTCTCGAGGGCAATTGCCGCGAAGTCGGAAAGCGCCTCCAGCAGCTTCAGGTCCCGGGGATCGAATCCTTCCGGCCCGATGCAATTGATCAGCTCGATCACCCCCAGGCAAGTGTCGCGGAATCTCACCGGCACCGCCACGATCGACTGCGTCTCGGTCTTGGTCTTCTCATCCACCTTCGAGAAAAAGCGCGTGTCTTTCGTCGTGTCCGGCACCACCACGGTCTCGCCGTGCTGCGCCACCCAGCCTGCAATTCCCTGCCCCATCTTGATCCGAACGTCCTTCAGCGCCTGCGAAGCTTTCCCCACCGCCAGCTCAAAGTACAGTTCCTGCTTGGCCTCATCCAGCAGCAGCAGCGACCAGTTGTCCGGACGCAAAAATTCATCGATCTTCTCCATAATCGTGCGGAGAACCTGATCGAGTTGCAGTGAGGACGTCAGCGCCTTCCCCAACTCCTGGAAGACGGCCACCTCTCCCTTTTCCCGCTGTGCGGACGGCACCGCAGGATTGCGGCGGCGCTCGACGGCCGGGAACTGATTCACTTCCTCCACTTGCCCTTTTTTCCTCTCCATTGCGGATTCTAAACCTGGCAATGCTCTCGCCCGCCCCTGGTCGCCATACGATCGCCCAGAAACACGAATTCGCCCGATTCTCACGAACGGCCGCGAATCTCCGCCAGTATAGGCTCCTCCCAAAAAGTCTTGCAACCCGCTCGTGGTACAGGCGTGGCTATCTCGCCATCCTCACCTCGCGTGCTTAGCTCCACTGAATTTGAGCTCTTGGAATAGCAGATCGAAAGGAATTCCTTCCGAGGTATTTCACGGCAAGCGTTCCATCAGCAAGACGCAGGCGAAGAAGTTAGCGGAGTCTTTTCACTTCAGCGCGGAGCTATTCGTCTAGCGTCCTGTCCCGTAAATCCTTTGAATCTGTGTTAAGCAGTCTTCTGCCTACCGAAAAAACTCTCGAACTCGCAATTCCCTACGTCGCTGGCCACTGAAAGCAAAGGTTATACCCGTCGGGATCGCTGACGTACAACTGCTTCATGCCGTAGTGCGCGATCTTGGGCTCCTTCACAGTAACGCCGCGCGCACGGAGGTGAGCGTACGTCGCAGCCACGTCCGGGCAACCGAAGTAAATCGCAGTATCGTCGGGGGCGGCAATGCGAGCGGGATCAGGAACCGGCGGCCGCGCGTCGTCTTCGTAAGCCGTGTTCAGCATCAACTCCACGCCATTGAGCTTGAGCAGCGCCCAATCGAAGTGCTCTCCTCGAGGGGTGGATGTAGTGACCACCTCGAAGCCCAGCACATCCCGGTAAAACGCGATGGACGTAGGCATGTCGAAAACTTGCAGCAACGGCGCCATCCCCCGTATCTCAATGGCCATAGAAGCCTTCTATGCTCATGCCTTACCAGAAAATGTGAATACCGGGCTCGGCACTCGGGAAATGCAGCCGATCAAGCCGTCCGGACCGGCTCGCTGCGGAACCTGGTCGCTGCGACAATGCCAAGCATGACGAAAACCCCCAGAGCGACAGCTTGCATGACCAAAAATGGCGGCTCGGACTGCGTCGGAGCCATCGCTTTCAAGCCCGGCACCTTCTGGAAAGCCTGCGCGATCAAAACGAAGACATTGAGATACAGGGAAATCACGGCAGTGACCGCGTAAATCCGGCGCCAGGCGCCAGCGAGGTGAAGGGGGTAGCGTGCCAGAATTGCAATCGCCAGCACCAACAGCGATAGGATGCCCACGCCATGCGACGGCAAAAAGCGATGGAACGGAAAGAGGAACCCGGTCACGCTCGTCGCCACGGTGCTCACCAGAAAGAGCGCAGTCCAGCCGTCGAGCCGTTTCCCGGCAAGCAGCCCGAACACGACGACGAATCCCGAGAAGATTCCGATCAGGCTCAGCACCACGTCCACAAAGGTGAATGTCGTCATGGCTAAGATCATGATGCCCGTCCCTTCAAAACCCCGCGGTTGTTACGATGCTGCGGCGAAAATTGCCACACATGCCGATCAACCGGGATTTCTGTTTTGCTTCCCGGTTGGGCGAAAACTTACACCTAATGCCATCAGTACGCAATGTGGTGGGCGCGTTGGACAGACTTTTGAATTGGCTGGCGCTTGGTTTATCAAAGGGTACGGTTTTTGACTTTTCTTCCCTCTCTTTGTTGCGCCCTCTCTTTCCAAGACTTCCCGCTTCCTCCTTTGACCTCCAGGCAGGTCTCTCCCTCCATTTTCCGTCTCCCATTCTTCTCTCCACCGCCCGCTGTCCCCCGCTCACGGCCCAATTTCCTCTCCGTTTGACAGCATTGGATTCCTCCGCCTATAGTCCGTTCAGGGATCCCACGCCGCCTTCCGATCTCCCCGACCGGATCGCGGTGTTCGAGACCGAGGGCGCCCGCCGATTCATCAAGGACAGGTTCCGGTTCATGGCCAGGGGAAATTTTGGTGACCGCCTGAAACGCGAGCGCGAGTTGCGCGAAGTTTCCATTGAAGAACTTACTAAGGCCACCCGCATCAGCGCCCGTTTTGTCGAAGCCCTCGAGAATGAAGATTGGGGCCGGCTGCCCGGCGGGGTCTTTGGCCACGGGTTCGTGCGCACCATTGCGCGTTATCTGGGCCTCAATGAAGAAGCTTTCCTCGGCGAATACGATCTTGCCCGCGCGGATCATTTGGCCGCAGCTCCCCCCAAACCTGAGGAACGCATTCCGTCGCCGCCGACATGGCTTCCCGTTGTAGCCCTTATCCTCTTGCTTATTTTGGTCACCGGACTTTTCTATTCCGCCCGCTACGGCTTGCATCGCTATGCTACCTATCGCGCCACCAAAAAATCCGCCGCTGCTTCCTTGTCCATGCAACCTCAGCCTCAACTCGGTTCCGCCTCGCCGGGATCAGCGGAGCAATCCTCCTCCGCGGCTCTTCTCGACCTCTCCGTCTCCACTTCCGCCGCCACGCGCGTCCGCATCCTCGCGGACAACAAACTTCTTCTCGACGCCGAGTTGCCTGCCGGTGAGACCCGTCACTTTTCGGCCAGCCGGCAATTCGAGGTGACCGCTGGGGACTCTTCCGCGGTGTTGCTGGAATTGAACGGCAAGGCCATGCCGCCCCTCGGCGCGCCCGGCTCCTCCGGTACAATGGTGCTTACTCACAAGGACTTGAGGCCATAATCCGGTGGAATCTCTCAGCTCCGAAGTTCTCGAAGACCTGCGCCGCGGCCGCGCCACGCGCGAACGAAAAATCGCCGTTTGCACCGGCGGTGCGCATCTTGCTCCCGCGGAACGCGCGGAAATTCTCGCCGTTCTTGCCGGCGACGCCGACGAAATCGTCGCCGCCCGCGCGCAGGATGCAATTCTCTCGCAGCCTATAGAATCCTTCGTCGAAGCCCTCAAACGCGAGCAGGCTCTCCCCGCGCTCTTCACCTACGCGGGAAAAAATCTTGCCGACAAGCCCGGCGTCTGCGACGCCATGGTGCAAAACAAAAACTGTTCTGCCGAACATCTCGTTCCCGTAGTTCGCCATCTCTCGACTCTCGGCATTCAGGCGCTGATGGAAGAACTCGACCGCGTAAGCGAATCTCCCGCGCTGGCCGCCGCTCTCGAGCAGTCTTCCTCGTTGACCGTCGATCAAAAAAATCAGCTCCACGAACTTCACGGCCCGGACAATCTCATCGACGAAACCGCGCTCGCGGAAGCCGCAGCTGCGGTTGAATCCGACGCGGCAAGGCGGCAGACTCTGATTCAGCGTCTGGCAAAAATGACCGTCGCGCAGCGTGTGCAGTTCGCCATGAAGGGTGGTTCGGAAGCCCGCCGCACGCTCATCCGCGACAACAACAAGGTCGTACAACGCGCCGTGCTGCAATCCCCTCGCCTCACCGACCAGGAAGTGGAAGCCTTCGCCGCGATGTCCAGCCTCACCGATGAGATTCTTCGCCTGATCGCTGGCAACCGCAATTTCCGCAAGAACTACACCGTTGTCCGCAATCTCATCAACAATCCCAAAGTGCCTCTTGACGTCACCATGCACATGCTTCCCATGCTCAACGCCGTGGACCTCAAGCGCCTCACCACCAACAAAAACGTTCCCGAAACTCTCCGCACCACGGCCGTCAAGCTCCAGCGCACGCGCGCTGATCTCAAGAAGTAACCTTTGGCTCCTTCCAGGGATTCGGCTTTCTTAACGCTCTTGGTTGGCCGTTCTTCTGATGATGGGGACGCAGTCCGGCTCAACTGTGGCTCATCCGGCTTCCCTTAGCACCCGGGCGCCAGCTTTGGATGCTGGAGATGAAATCCCGTCGCTTCCTGGTAGGCGCGCGCAAATGCCAGCAGTTCGGCCTCGCCGTATAATTTCCCGAGAAACGTCAAACTTGTGGGAGTTCCGGGGCCGCCTGCGTTCTGGAAATCGCTCGCGTCTTCCGAAGGATATTTCGGCGCATCGCTTCCGCGCAGCCCATTCGGCAAAATCACCGCTGGGTGTCCCGTCAAATTCGTAATCACAAGCTGTTCACCGCTCGTCGGCGCCACAACGATGTCAAAATCGTCGAACACCTTTGCGACTGCATCCATCGCCAGCCGGCGTGCGCGCGCGGCCTGGATGTATTCTACCGCTGGAATGAAGCGTGCCGTTCGAAACGAATTCGGCCAGTCATGGTCTTTCTGCGATGTCAGCAGCTTGTCTTTTCCCGTGCGGGTCAGTTCATCGAAAGCCGCCGCCGATTCCGCCGTCAGCATCGTCACCATGGCGTCGTAGGGAAATTTCGGCATCTCGACAGGCAAGAGATTCACTCCCATCTCCCGCAATTTCGCCAACGCGGCTTCGTTATATTTTCTGTCGTATTCCGCTCTCGCCTGCGCTGCTTCGCGGCGCTTCTTCCGCTCTTCGCGCTTTTTCTGTTCTTCGGGAGTCGCGGCCGGCTCTTCCTTCGCGGCCTCTTGTTGCTCGTCCGCTTTCCGTTCGAATGCGGATTTCAAATACCCGGCGCGCAGCTTTCGCCAATCCAGATTCGCGTCCCAATTGAATACCGCGGGCTGTACCGCGCGATCCTTGCCATCTCGCCCTTGAATCGCGTCCAGGACTAGCGCGCAATCTTCCACGGTCCGGCAGATGGGCCCCAACTTGTCCATACTCCAGGAGAGCGCCATCGCGCCCGTCCTCGGCACCAGTCCGAACGACGGCCGCAATCCCGTGCACCCGCAACGCGTCGATGGTGACGAAATCGAGCCAAGTGTCTCCGACCCGATGCTGAACGCCACGCATCCCGCCGCGGTCGCCGAAGCCGGTCCCGCCGAAGAGCCGCTCGATCCCTGATGCGTGTTCCAGGGATTCCGCGTAACGCCGCCGAACCACACATCGCCCAGCGCCAGGGCGCCCAGAGTTAATTTCGCGACCAGCACTGCACCCGCTTTATCCAAGCGTTTTACAACGGTTGCATCTTCATCGATCATCTGGCTTTCGAATCCGCCTGCGCCCCACGTCGTTCGAATGCCCTTCGTCGCGAGCAAGTCCTTGGCGCCCCACGGCAAGCCGTGGAGCGGCCCGCGGTATTTTCCCGCGGCAATTTCCGCGTCTGCCTGCTTGGCCTGGGCGAGCGCGCGCTCTTCCGTCAGCGTCACGGCAAACTTCAGCGCCGAATCGTACTTTTTCAACCGCCCCAGATACATCTCCGTCAGCGCGCGTGACGAAACTTTTTTCGTTCGAACGAGCTCACCTAATTCGCGAACGCTCGCGAACGCCAAACCCTCCAAATTCTTCGGTGCACCCGAGGCGCCAGCGCTGTGCGCCTTGGATATGCGCATCGGTTTGCGTTCCGTTTCGAACTTCATCCCCGGGAGCACGGGATCAAAAATCAGCGCGGGCTCGACGGAGTTCGGTATGTGCAACCTGTAGATTTCTTCGTAACCTTTCGCTTGCTCGTTCAAATTGTCGAGCATCAATTGCTTGTACTCATCCGCGATGGCCACGTCCGCGATGGAAGCGGCATTGTCGATCATCTCTTTCGTGATTTTCGCGTCGCCCTGCGTTTGTGCTTGCGCCCATAACACCCCTGGAAACAGTGTTCCTGCCAGACCCATTCCCGAACACGTCTTCATGAAATTTCGCCGATCCAGCATCCGTATGCTCTCCTTTGTGCAGCCCCGCAGGCGCGCGCGTAAGATATCACACCGCCGCTTTGGCCGTTTCGCGGCTTTTTTGTTTCCGAAAATGCAATGGGCCGGAGCAGCGCCGATGGCCCTCGTTTCTTTTTTCCAGAACAAAACTAAATGTTGTAGGATTCCCGCATACTGAAAGGAGTTTCCATGATCCGACTCAAGAGGTTTTTCATTTTCCTGCCGTTCGTGCTTCTGAGTTCCCCTCTCCGGCATCTTCATGCCGTAAGGGCCGACAACCCGCCCGCCGCGGGCAGGGAGGTGGTCCTCAAGGCCGCTGACATTTCTTCGAAAATTTTCCCGGAGCGCGTTTTTTTTCGCGGCCAGAGTGCGCCAGTCCAGTTCCGCAACAGCGGTGGGGTCCACTTCGCTGACGATTTTTACGTTCTCGCAGGAATGGTTGACAGCTCCGGCTACTCCACGGGGATCAAAGAGAAGTACCAAGCCTATCTGCTCAGCGAAGTCACGCTCGAAATCGCCGGTCAAACCTTGAAGCCCGGCGCTTACGGCATCGGTTTCATCACCGGAGGGAAGTTTGTGGTGATGGACCTGGGCGCCAACGACGTCTTGCAGGCCGCCTCGCAGCACGACGCGGAAATGAAGCGACCCGTGCCGCTGCAAGTGCTTGCCTCGGCCACCGCGGGAAGCTACCGGCTCTACGCCGGGCGCGATTACGTGGATTTCCGCAGGGCCCACTAGCAAGCGCCATCGTCCATCGAAAGCGGGCTTGGAAGGAAATCGTTGAGGCGAATCAACGATGCTGGCAAAGTCCAAACTCACGGCGAATCCAAAACGGCAGATCGACTCGTTCTTCGCCAAGTACGATCCGGCCATCGCGGCGTTTGCGCGACAGGTGCTGGTCAGAATGCGCAAGCGGTTGCTCGGGGCCGTCGAGATGGTCTATGACAACTACAACGGTTTGGTCATCGGCTTCGGGCCGAACGACCGGGCCTCACTGGCTATTTTCTCGATCGTGCTGTTTCCCCGCTGGGTGACTCTGTGCTTCCTTCAGGGAGCAGGGCTCCCGGACCCTCACCGGCGTCTTCAGGGAGAGGGCAGAGTAGTGCGACACATCAGACTGGAAGATTTTTCTGTACTGGACGACCCCTACGTTCAGAAGCTGATGAACTTGGCTCTGCGCCGCGCGAAAGTGCCCCTCGATCCCAAGAATCGCCAGCAGCTCATCATCAAATCCATCTCCGCCAAGCAGCGACCCCGCAAACCCCTCCCAAAACGGTAGTAGACACTAAACTGGCTACCGTTTTCTCTCAACTCTGCGGCAGGCGCCGTGCTCGGCGGGCTTGTTCAGCTCTTCTCAACTCAACTCTATTTCCCTTTGCATCCACGCACGACGCGTCATAGGATACCGCCACCTGTTTCTTTTGTTTCTCCATTCGAAGGAGTTCCTCCATGCACTTTCATCAATTGAATTGGTTGGCGATCCTGGTAGCCGCGATATCCGCCATGGTGGTGGGATTCCTGTGGTACTCGCCGCTGCTCTTCGCAAAACCGTGGATGCGCGAGATGGGCTATGATCCGAACGACAAAGCTCGGATGGAGGAAATGAAAAAGAGCGCTGGCCCGGCCTACGGCGGCTCCTTTGTTGCCAGCCTGGTTTCCGCTTTCACGTTGGCCTTGATCCTCCATGGACTTCGGGCAGAAGACCTCCATTTCGGCTTGATGGTCGGGTTCCATGTGTGGCTCGGTTTTGTCGCCACCGTCCAATTGACTGGTGCACTGTTCGCAAAGCAGAGCATGAAGCTCTTCGCCATCAATACTGGTTATCAGCTCGTCTGCTACCTCGTCATGGGAGCGATCCTCACCGTTTGGAGGTAGCCCTCCAGGCAGGTGCTACGAAAGCAGAAGGATGAGGTAGTTTGCAACAATCCCTCCGGACGGAGAGAATTTCCGGCGTTCACACTTGCCCACCGCACCCGCCAACGAGGACAACAGGCTTTCACGTCCGGTCACCCGGCTGATTGCGCTACTGGCCCTTTCCGCCTTTATCAATTACATCGATCGCGGCAACCTCTCCATCGCCGCGCCCTTGCTGAAGGGAGAGCTTGGCTTGTCGGCCTCGCAGCTTGGCATCTTGTTGTCCTCCTTTTTCTGGACCTACTCTCTCTCCCTTCCGGTTTCCGGATGGCTGGCGGATCGCTTTGAAGTCAAATGGGTAATGGCTTTCGGCTTTTTCCTCTGGTCCGGCGCGACGGCCGTCACCGGCGGCTTGCACGCGTTCACGGCATTGCTCGCCGCGCGGCTTATGCTCGGGATCGGCGAATCGGTCGCCTATCCCTGTTACGCGAGGACGCTGGTGGGGCACGTTCCGGAAGTTGGCCGTGGATTCGCAAATGCACTCATCGCTGCCGGAGTTGGCTGCGGCCCGGCCCTGGGCACGTTTTTCGGGGGCACGCTCATGGCGCAATACGGTTGGCGCCCCTTCTTCATCGTTCTTGGCGTCGTTAGCATGGCCTGGCTGATTCCTTGGTTCGCGTGGATGCCGCGAGGAAGCATGGCCGTTTCCTCCGTGGGGGAAAGCGACGTTGGATTTCTTGAAATCCTGAAGCAACGATCGATGTGGGGGACCTGTGGGGGGCTATTTGGCGCAAACTACGTGCTGTATTTCGAGATCACCTGGCTGCCGTTTTATCTCGTACGTGAGCGCCACTTTTCGATGGGCGCGATGGCGAAGATTGGCGGCCTGGGATACTTGTGCTACGCGGCTGCCGCGGTGCTTTTCGGCTGGATCTCCGACCGGTGGATCGCCGCAGGTGGAACGCCGACTATCGTTCGCAAAACTTTTGCGGGTGCGGGAGCGGGGAGTGCCGGGCTACTTCTCCTTGGCTGCGCCCTCACCGGTCCCACAGTTTCCTTGATTCTACTTCTACTAGCGTTCGCGGCCGGCGGCATGTGCGGATCAAATATCTGGGCGATCACACAAACTCTGGCCGGGCCCAGAATGGCGGGCCGATGGACGGGCTTGCAGAATTTCGTCGGAAATCTTGCCGGCGTCACCGCGCCGGCAGTGACGGGATTCGTCATCGATTACACCGGACGATTCTTCGTCGCCTTCGTCATTATGGCGGTCGTTGCACTGCTGGCTGCTCTTTCTTATATCTTTGTTATCGGCCCGGTGAAGGAGATCGCCTGGGAAGGATGACCAGACAGCGGCTTCGCTGGGGATGTCTTCTCATCCATTGAGGCAAGCCCTCTCTTTGTCCTAGAATCTTGCTCATGGACGTCGATTGGCTGCGCGAGCTATGCCTTTCCTTTCCGGGCGCCACGGAGCAGATCCAGTGGGGCAGCGACCTGCTGTTCAAAGTCGGCGGGAAGATGTTTGCCACGACGCCACTGGAGCCGGCTCCAGTGTGTCTCTCGTTCAAGGCATCACCGGAACATTTTGCAGAACTCACGGAGCGGCCCAGCGTCATTCCTGCGCCTTACCTGGCGCGAGCGCAATGGGTCGCGCTCGAAACCTGGGACGCTTTGCCGGCCGACGAACTCGCGCGCTTGCTGCGTGATTCTTATGACATGGTATTTGCGAGGCTTCCGAAGAAAACCCGCGATGCGATCGCCAACGCAAGGCCTTCGGCGCGCAAGGCTCGCAGTAAAAAACCGGTGAAAAAGAAGGGCGGGCGTAGCCGCTGACTTCTGGAAAAGATATACTCCGCTGAGTTGCCGTGCATGCGAACGAGAGAGATGCTCCATTGAGGTGGTCCATGATCCCACGCCTGTTATTGCTTCTTGTTTCTATGATGCTCGTCACTTCAGCGGCGCTACGAAGCGCAAAGTCAGCGCCGCCGGCAGGCGGTCTACTGGTCGTGGCGAATCAGAAGGAGCACACCCTACTGGTGGTCGATCCCGACAATCGCCGCGAACTCGCAAAAATTGCAGTAGGGGTGAACGGCCATGAAGTCATCGTATCGAAAGACAGCCGCTTCGCTTACGTCCCGATCTACGGAAACTCGGGCGTCGGAAAGCCCGGGACGGACGGCAGCACGATCGACGTCATCGATCTGCAGGAACGCAAACTCGCTGCCACCATCGATCTGGGCAAACCGCTCCGTCCGCATCGCGCCGAATTCGGACCCGACGGTCTGCTCTATGTCACCGCCGAGCTTGCGGAGGCCGTCGATGTGATCGATCCATCCACGCGCAAGGTCCTCGCGGAAATTCCCACGGGCGAACCGCAATCCCACATGCTGGTTCTTTCGCGAGACGGCCACCACGGTTACACGGCCAACGTCAGCGCCGGGAGCGTGAGCGTGCTCGATCTGGCGAAGCGCAATCTCATCACCACCATTCCCGTGGCGAAGAGTGTCCAGCGCATTTCCATCTCACCAGATGGCCTCCGCGTCTTCACTCACGACCAGGATGCGCCCCGCATCGCGGTCATCGATACGGCCACGAACAAAATCACAAACTGGATCGAATTGCCGAATGTGGCGTATGCGTCGGCGGCGACTCCCGATGGGCGCTGGCTGCTCGCGGTCAGCATGGCAGCAAATCGTCTGCACGTCGTTGATTTGCAAACGCTGAGGGTGGTGCGTTCGCTGGATGTTCCGGAAAGATCGTCGGAAATCTTGATTCGACCGGACGGGGAGATCGCCTATGTGAGCGGGACAGGAGCCGGCAAGATTGCAGTCCTCGACCTGCCCTCCTGGAAAATGCAGCAGCCCATCGACCTCACTCCGGGCGTCGATGGCCTCGCTTGGGTTACCGCCCCACATTAAGAGCAACGAAAGGTGACCATGGGTGCTAACCGGGTTACCTGGAATCTTCGAGGTACACGAACTCCACCCCGAAAGTTGTTCGTCCTAGATTCAGCCGCGCCACCGTCACCGGCAACTGAAATCTCCGCGGTCCGGCGCTTCCCGGATTGATGTACAGCACGCCATCGCGTTCGGTCTTTCCCGGTTTGTGGGAATGGCCGCTGACGACGATCTGAAAACCGGATGCGGCAGGATCCAAATCCAGGGCTTTCACATCGTGTAACACGTAGATCATTGCCGCGCCTGCCTCCACTACGGCCGTCTCCGGCAACGTTTGCGCCCACGGCTCCGTATCCACATTTCCGCGCACCGCTACAACCGGCGCGATCTTTCTCAGCTCCTCCAGAATCTCGGGTTTCCCCACGTCCCCTGCGTGAATGACCATCTCCGACCCGCCCAGGGCTTCCACCGCTTCCTTGCGCAGCAAGCCGTGCGTATCCGAAATCAGTCCGATCCTTTTCACTCTGTTTACCATAGGCAGATCGTACCGCGGAACGAACGGAATCGCGCCGCACCCGTCCTTCCATCCGCTCCAGTTGACAATCTAGAGTAACGATGCCATCTTCCCCTTGGCAGTCGAGAGGAGCGCGTTTCATGGCGCACAAACCGAGCGGCCTGGTCCAGGGCACGCTGGACATGCTGATCCTGAAAACATTGCAACTGGAAGCGATGCATGGCTACGGGATAGCGATTCGTATTGAGCAGATCAGCAAGGGCGTCTTCCAGGTGAACCCGGGATCGCTGTTTCCGGCATTTCGCAGGCTAGAGCGGGCCGGCTGGCTCAAGAGCGAATGGCGGGACACGGAGAACAAACGGCGCGCGAAGTATTACGCGCTGACGGCACTCGGCCGCAAACAACTCACGGGCGAGACCCGCGAATGGGCGAGACAAACGGCTGCCATTGCGCGAATTCTCGAGGCGGAGGCGTAGGAGGCCGGCGATGTCTTTTCTTCGGAATCTTGGGGGCGGTTTGCGGGGATTGTTCCGCAAGGAACAGGTCGAGCGCGAAATGGATGAGGAATTGGGCGGGTATCTGGACACTGCCGTGAATGAGAAGATGCGCCGCGGGATGAGCCGCGAAGAAGCGATGCGAGCCGCGCGCATCGAGATGGGCGGCGCCGAAAGTGTAAAGGAACAGGTCCGCGCTGTGAGCTGGGAGTCATTGGTCGAAACGCTCTGGCAGGATCTGGAGTTCGGTTTGCGTCTACTCCGGTTCAACCCCGCTTTTGCGGCAGCGGCGATTTTGTCTCTGGCGCTCGGCATCGGCGCGAATACGGCAATCTTTCAACTGCTGGACGCGGTGCGGCTGCGCACTCTGCCGGTGAAGAACCCAGAGCAGATGGTCAAGATCAACATTGATCACCGCAATGGGGCAAGCGGCAACTTCACCACGCGATATCCTGAGCTGACCTATGGCCAGTGGGAGAAAATTCGCGTGCAGCAGCAGGCGTTTTCGAGCGTTTTCGCCTGGGGTCCGAATCTCTTCAATATTTCACCGGGCGGCGAAGTCCATAATGTGCAAGGGCTCTGGGTAAGCGGTGAGTTTTTTGAGACGCTGGGCGTTGAGCCGGCACTCGGGCGCTTATTGACCCCTGCAGACGATCGTCCGAATTGCAATTCTACCGGCGCGGTCATCAGCCATTCGTTTTGGAAGCATCAATACGCCGGAGAGAATTCGGTGATTGGCCGAACGCTGACTATCAGCCGGCATCCTTTTGAGATTATCGGCGTCACGCCACCCGACTTTTACGGCGTGGAGGTCGGCCGCTACTTTGATATTGCGGTGCCGCTTTGTGCCGAACCGATCATCGTGGGCGAAGATAGCCAGCTTCGCCAAGCTACTGGTTGGTGGCTTACGGCCATGGGCCGGCTGAAGCCCGGCTGGACACTGGACCGCGCGGCAGCTCAACTGCGGGCCATATCGACCGGAATTTTCGAGGCCACGCTGCCACCCACTTTCAATCCGGAACAAGCCAAGCACTACCTTGGCTACAAGCTAGGAGCATTTCCGGGAGATTCTGGTTCGTCGGAATTGCGCCGCAACTTCGAAAACCCGCTGTGGTTCCTGCTGGCTCTTGCCGGGCTGGTGCTATTGATCGCTTCCGCAAACCTGGCGAATCTCATGCTGGCACGCGCAAGCGCGCGGGAAAAAGAGATGGGCATGCGCATGGCCGTCGGGGCGAGCCGCGGACGATTGATTCGCCAACTGCTTGCGGAAAGCTTTCTCCTTGCGGGAATCGGTGCCGGGTTGGGGGGACTGCTGGCGCGGAGCCTCAGCCAGATTCTGATCGCTTCCCTCAGCACACAGAACGATCCGTTGTTTGTGGATCTCGGAACCGACTGGCGCGTTCTCGGCTTCACGGCCGCTCTCGCCGGCTTAGCTTGCATTTTGTTCGGACTCGCGCCGGCATGGCGCGCGACCAGCGTGACGCCGGGCGTGGTGTTGAAAGAGAGTGGGCGCGGCACGACTGGAGGGCGCTCAGGGTTTGGTTTCCGGCGGATACTGGTGGTCTCTCAAATTGCGCTGTCACTCATGCTGCTCGTGGGCGCCCTTCTTTTCGCGCGCAGCCTGAACAACCTGGCCATGGTTGATGCCGGCTTCCGTCAGGACGGCATTCTAGTGACGGATATAGATTTCACTGCTCTGGGTCTGTCCAATGAACGCCGGCTTGCGTTCTCTTCGGAACTTCTGAGCCAGGTGCGGGCCATTCCGGGAGTGGATTCCGCCGCGATCGCGGAGATTGTGCCGCTGACCGGCAATGGCGAAAATCACGATATATTGATGGGGACCTCGGGTGCACCGAAGGGCGAGGCCCCAGTGGCTTCGTTCAATCGAGTGAGTCCTGGATTTTTCCAGACGCTGCAAACCCCGATGCTCGCGGGCCGAGATTTCGATGAGCACGACCTCAAGGGTTCACCAAATGTCGCCATCGTGAACGAAGAATTCGCGCGCAAATTTGCGAATGGCAAAAATCCCGTCGGGATGACCTTCCGCATCGGCCGCCTGCGGACCATTACCCCGCCCTACGAGATTGTCGGGCTGGTAAAGAATTCGAAATATTTTGCACTGCGGGAGGACGCTCAACCCATCGTATACACCACCACGGCGCAATACGATCATCCGGACACCGATGCGCAAATCCTGATTCGCTCGAATGCGCCGTCGGCAAGTCTTCTCTCTGGGGTGAAAAGCGCTGCAAACCAGGCCCATCCCGGTCTCGACATCACATTTTTCCCGTTTCACAAAATGATACAGGGTGGCCTGCTGCGCGACCGCTTGATGGCAGCTCTTTCCGGGTTTTTTGGAGTGCTTGCCGTGGTGCTCGCCGCAATCGGACTCTATGGCGTGATTTCTTACATGGTCGAGGGGCGCCGAAATGAGATCGGGATTCGCATGGCGCTGGGCGCCGGGCAGAAACAAATCATTCACCTGGTCTTGCGGGAGACGGGCATCCTGCTCTTGATTGGTCTCACGGCCGGAGCGGTTCTAGCCCTGGCCACCGCGAGGACCGCCGCTTCCATGCTCTTCGGCTTGAAGCCCACAGATGTGCTGACATACGTTCTGGCAGTAGTGAGTTTGTCGACGGTTGCGGCTTTGGCGAGTTTCCTGCCGGCCCGGCGCGCCGCTCGGCTCGATCCGATGGTGGCGCTGAGAAATGAGTAGGTTTGGGATCATTCGAAAACGAAGATTATGTCAAGGCAAAGCTGCGGATGACCAAACGGCAAATCTAGCGAGGAACAAAAACGGGGAGCAGGAATGCGGTGTTCCGGTTTACGCGGAGACTTTGCTAGGAGCCACGCGGCGCAGCGGTTTTGCGCCTGGAATAGGGAACTGCATGTGCCAGAAGTTCGTTTCGGGCGAGATGAACTCCACTCCGATATACTGCTTGCCGTCGCGAGCCCGGTGGATGGAAACAACGCGGCATTCCATCGACTGCCCGGTGCCGTCGTTCACCAGGATCAGCGCTTGCCCCACCAACACGATCTCTTCAAGCTGAAACAGCGCCCCGTGCCGGTTCACAGACTGCGAATGGGTCTGTGCGGAGAACTTCTCGCCAGAGTCTGTCTTTCCGCGGACGGTCAACGGCATCGTTAAGGCTACCCGCAGTGTGCGGCGGCGTTCTTTGCAACGAAAGTGAAGCAGGGACATTTCGGCTTCGACCTCAAATCTGATTTATGAGTCCACGGCGTTTTCGGCCAACTTCAATCGACGGGTATACGCCTAATGTATCGTGTCAGCAGGGTGCTAAAGCGACAGAACAGCAGACTAAAGGTGAATAGCACGAACCTTGCCCACACACACAAATACTGGCTGCTAGCTTCTTCCAAGACAATGGCGGAACGGTACCACAAAAGTGAATTAGGTAACAGTACCCTCAGGCTAGAACCCCCTTTTTCCGTCCCGTTTGCTACCAGGCTTCGAAACAGTCGTAGTTCCGCTAGCTAATGATCTTCCCTTCTCGGAACTCCAGAAACACGGCAAAAAAGGCCTTCATCTGCCCCCCAGTCGGAATGGATCCAAAGGGTACAGCCAAAGTTCCGCCCCACTCAAACTTCCAGCGCTACCCGTTCGTGGTCAGCTATCTCTTGCTTTATCTTATACATCTGCCGGGACATGACCTTTTTGCCCCGTTCCGTCCCCTCCAGGGCCGCAGCCAGGTCTCGCTTCTTGCCGAGAGGCGCCAGCAGGTTCGGGAATTCCTCTGAAGACTACATCTGTAGCAAGAAACTCCTTGAATGCGGCCGCCGTCTCCCCCATTTCGAGGGCCTGCAAATATCTCCGCGCGATCCCCCAGATTACCAGCCGGTTCACCCATTTTCGCCTCCACGAGCGGCGGTTCTCCGCCGCCTGTGCAGTTCGTAGCGCTGGCCTGGCCTACTCTAGTGTCCCGGCCGGCGCAGCCCTTTCAATTTGTTCGGGGCTTCGAAGACTTCTGCCTGGCCGCTTTCCCCGATGAGTTTCCCAACAACGTTACGAGTTGCAGCGGGTTCACCCGCGCTCTTCCGACCGTCAGTCCCCAATGTAGGTGTGCCCCGGTGACGCGCCCCGTGGCTCCGACTTTTCCCAGCACGGTGCCGGCTTCCAAATCGTCTCCCACCTTTGCATCGATCTCGGAGAGGTGGCCATATAAAGTATAAATTCCCAGACCGTGATCTACTACGACGGTATTCCCGGCAAAGAACAACTCCTCTGCCAGCATGACCCGGCCGCCTTGTGCGGCATGTACGGGGGTCCCGGTTGCACCAGGTAAATCCACCCCGCCATGCGGTGACCCGGGATTCCCATTCAGGATCCGCCGTCTCCCAAAATTCGAACCCGTTGTCACGCCGTCCAGCGGTATTCGGAACTTCCCACCCCACAAGCGCTCCGGCGTCACACGACCAAAAATATCGCGCAACTTCTGGCGCTCCTCGTCCGCGCGCTTGATTTGTTCCGGGCTGGGCTCGACGAACTGTTTCCCTACCTGCAATTTCTCCGTCGCGAAACGTCCTTTGCTCACCCGCACCCGCGCGCTGCAACTAATTTTCCCGCCGCTCGCCATTTGTCCCGTGACCCTCAACTCGTATTCCCCGGGCTCCTTTTCGAGGTCAACCCCCACCAGGCCTTTTCGCTGGGCTTCACTTGCCACCTCCCGCCAGAACGGGACACTTCGCCCGTCCCAGTCTCCTTGCACTTCCACCAGCGGCTTCGCACTTTCCACTTCTATCAGCAGCAAACTTCCCTGGCTGGATTCGGGCGCGCTCAGCCGCAATGTTGTTCCCGGGGTGCAAGTTCTCGTATCTTTCGCCATCGCTCCGGCGGGAAGCAGCACCGCAGTCCCCGCCAAACACACGAGGGCTAACCACTTCCGCCGCTTTCGAACTGCCGTCCGGTCATGCGATCTCATCGCTGTTGCCGCATCATCGCCACGCGTGGTTCAACCTTTGCGAATTGCGCTCGCCCCAATTTCGATCCCAGGATGGCCTTTTCCGACATTAGAAACAGATCAGGGTTTTTCGCTTTCTCACGCAGTTCTTTGAGAAAAGGTCGCACTTTCGCAAACATGAAGTACAGTTCACCGCAAAATGCCGGTTCAAAGAACAGTTTTTCGCTCACAACGCCATTCAATACAAACGACGTCGCAATTCCCCAGTAGCTGCCCACTTGCCGAAGCCAGTTGTTTTCTTGCGAGCCGAAGTCCATCGCCACTTTCATGAATTCATCGGCATCATTCGGCCAAAACGTCGTCAGCCACCATTGCCGCGCCTTGCGCAATTCCGGTTCGCGCCTCAGGTCGTAGAGTTCGAGGATCAACCTCGCCTCATCGACAGTCGGTTTTTTCGCCATCGTCTCCTCCCAGGAGTATCTGCTTGTGATTCTACCTTATCAGGCGCCGGGCCCTTTCTCTGGGGTGCAAAGTGTCCGGCAACGCGACACTTTCGTCCCTCCAGCGGACGTTAGCAAACCCGCCGAACCTCTGCCTTTTGCCAGAAGTCTTTTCGATTCTGTAGTTTCTACTCTTCCTACCTGCGGCATGAAGATTGCCCTGAATCCCTCCGGGAAATTTCGTCTTCCGCATCTGAAAAACGCCCGTCAGGGAGGCTTCCGTGAAAAAAATCGATCGTATGCGAGAGAAAGTCAGCATCCTGCCGACTTCCGTTTACCTGTCGAAGATGCACGATGCAGGCTGGAGCCTGGTCGCCCTGGAATGGGAACGCGAGGTGGAGTCTTCAGCCCAGCCCGAGGAGCGGGAAGCTCCGGCCGCCTCGGAGGAAATCCCTTTCGGCCTTCGCATTGCCTCCGACTGCCGTCATCTGGAAGACGACCCCCTGGAAATGCAAACACTCAAATTTCTGGCCGAAATGATTGTCCAGGACATCTCTTTTACGAGTATGGCGGATGCCCTGAACGTCCGCGAGTATCGCACCCGTGACGGCCGACCATGGACCGCCGCGGGCGTCTTCAAACTCACTCCACGCCTGATCGATGTCGCCCCGCGCCTCCTCTCCGGCGCCGAATGGGAGTCCCGCAAGAAACAGCTGTCCCGCGTCACCTGGAACTCCTGAGGAACCCCAAGAACCGAGCCGTCATTCCGGGCAAGGACCGCTCCGTCTCCGCCAATCTTCACGGCCCCACATCGCCGAGCTTCTGGCTATCGCCGGTGATTTACCTTCAGTGTCCAAAAGTGAACAGATCCGCGCGCAGCATGCTTTTACACTTTGGCCGGGCTTAGCGGAACGGCTTTGTCAAAAGCAACCGCTTGTGTGGGCCGTCCTGATATAGCGAAACCAAAGGACGAAAATCTCGCTGTGGTGAGCCATCATGCAACAACAAACTTCCCATTCTAGAAGGTTCAGCTCTCGTGTCACCACGCCCGGGGACGTCTATGTGTACTGGAGTTCTGTCGGATATGACGATACTTCGCGAGTCCGGGATCTAAGCTCAGGCGGTCTGTTTGTCCAGACACGGAAGACAAAGTCCGTGGGCGCGAAGACCAACGTTCATTTTCTTGTCGAAGAAGGCCAGATCAGGGCCGAAGCTGTTGTGCGACATGTAAAGCCCGGTCGTGGCTTGGGGCTGCAATTCACGGCCGTGCACGAGGAAGATCGCCCGCGTCTCGCGGGCTTGATGAAAAGGCTTCGCACATTCAGTTAGATTTCGAAGTTTCGAATCGGCGAACTCCACCCGCAAGTTCCTTCTCCGATCAAAAATGGGCTTGACCTTCTTTACCCCATTCGGCAAACTCACTGTTGCCCTCCTGGATTTCCACACCGGCTTGTCCCTCCCAGGTCCGAAGGAAACAAAGTCATGTCGGTATCCGAGCGTCGAATCGCGCGCCGCTTCATCCTGAATGTTCCATTGCAGCTTCTACCCATTAAGGCGCCCTCTCAGGCTGCCCGGACGGTTGAAACCATGAACATCTCAACCCGCGGCGTTTACTTTACAACCGATCTTCCACTCTGCCAGGGACAGCTCGTTCAAGTCCTTCTTCAAATGCCAAAAGAGATTACCGGGAACGTGGTCAACGCGCGGCGCTTCACGGGCCGGGTCGCCCACGTGGACCCGAATGGGTTTGCAAACGGGATGTCAGGAGTGGGCGTGCAATTTCTATATTACGGGGAGCTCGCCCTCCAGCTCCACGAGCAAGAGCTGGAAAGTTCCGAGGCCCGTTCCATCCAGCAGGGTTTACTCCCCAAAGAAATCCCGCAATTCCCCGGGTACGAGATCGCCACCGCGTGGCAGTCCGCCCGCGTTGTCGGTGGCGACTATTTCGATGTCCTTCCTTTTGACGCCGATTCCCTGGGACTTTGTATTGCCGACGTTGCGGGTAAAGGATTCTCCGCCGCGCTCTTGATGTCCAACCTTCAAGCCGCCGTCCGCGGACTAGCCGCGCCGTCTTTGCCGCCAAACGAGCTTTGCCTCCGCCTGAATTCTCTGCTTTACCGCAACATGGAGGGGGATCGCTTCGTTACGTTTTTCTACGCCCAGCTGGACAGCCCCGCCCGCCGGTTAAGTTACGCCAACGCCGGCCACAGCCCGCCGATTGTCCTGCACCGCGATGGATCGCATCACCGCTTAAAGGAAGGTGGCGGTGTGCTCGGCCTCTTCAGCTATCAAACGTTTGCGTCAGGCGTCATTCACTTGCAACCTGGCGATCGCCTCATTCTTTTCACCGACGGCGTAACGGAAGCAAGCAATACTGGCAAAGAAGAATTCGGCGAGCAGCGCCTCCTCGAACTCTTGCAAGCCCATCGCGCTTCAACTCCCCACGAAATCAAGAATAAGATCCTCGATGCTTTGGCGGATTTCAATCGCTCCAACTGGCACGATGACGTCACCCTGCTCATCCTCGCGGTTTCCTAAGAGTTGCCCAGGTGCGCTTTGCAGGGCGGGTCGCCGCCCCAGCCATTCTTCTCCGTCTTCCTCTTCTCTGCGTCCCCTCTGCGCCCTCCGCGTCTCTGCGTTAGATTTTTCTTCGTTCTTCTCTTCGACTTCCAACTTTCAACTATCGACCTTCCCCTTTGATCTGAGCGGCTGTTGCATCTTTGCATCACACCGGTGATGCACTCTTGTGCGCCAAGGATGGGCTGAACTTCTCTTGCCAGCGAATTCGTCCCGTCATTTGCATCACCACAAATAGCGTGAGGATCGCTCCAATCGTCACCGCCAATCCTGTGAATCCTTCGAAGAAAAACGCGTACGAAAACAGCACCAGGTAAATCAGTTGCGTCAGTCCCGCATCCACCACCGCAAATCGCAAATCCACCACCAGCCGCAAGTAACTGACGACCAGCGCAATCGAAACGACCGACGAAATCACGAACGCCAGATGAATCGAAATATGATCCGCCAGATACGCCAGCAGCAGATGAAATGCAAAGAACGCGCATGCCAGGAAAAAATAGTTCATCGGGTGCAGATCGTTGCCGCGCAGCGCGGATAAAATGAATACCAGGAAGAAAAAGAAGAACAGCGACACAGGGCCGAAATAGCTAATCCGTCCCGCCAGCGGACCGGGTTGCAGCTTCTGCGGCATCTTCAAGGCAATGTCGAATCCGGATACCAGACTCTGATAATTCCACTCCAGCTCCCAGCCGTTCGCCGTCTGCCGTTTTTCGGTCGGCGAAAGCGAATTGTCCGGGAAATCGAAGCTGGAAAAATCCGTTTTCACCAGCAGGTGGAAGTCGCGCGCCTGCGAAATTTCCTTGCCGTCCCCGTCCGCATTTTCGTGTGCAGTCGAACGCTCTGCGTTCGCGCGCGAAAATATGTATCGCCAGTTGTCGAGCCCCTGCGAGCGATAGGCCGCGTGCAGCACGGACTTCGCACCGGCCGCCAGGCGCGTCCGCGCCAGGGCCTGCGACCCGCTGAAGGTGACCGCCAGAGGCTTGTCGTCCAGAAGCAGTTGCACGTTGTCGTACACCGCCTGTTGCGCGGGAAACGGCAGTTGAAACACGAACTCCTCTTCCCGCGAAGTGGGATTCTGAAACGTATAAGCTCCGTCGAAATCCACCTTGTAGGTGCTGAACCACAGCAGCCCTTTTTGCCGGTAATCAATGTGCAGTGTTGCCGCAACGCGGCTCGCATCAATCTTCACCGGCTCCGAGTGAGTCTGCTTCTCCATGCGCGTGGTTTTCTTTCCCTTCTCTTCCACCTCGACGGTCTTTTCCTCTTGCCATTCGCGTGCGATCGCCGGCGGCGCCTGCGCTTGCGGCGCTCCCCATGTCGAAGCCACGCGCCCGGAAAGCCCCGACTCCGCGTTATAGGTCCTGTAAAAAACGGTGGATCCCAGAATGGCCCATGCCACCGCAGTACACACAAAAATCGCAATGATCGCGCCAATCCGTTTCAACATAGTGGGTTGTATCTCGACTCTCTCCGCCGCAAACCCAACCTATCCCCTTCAGTTGGCATTGTCAAGTACTTTTCATTATAAAGTATGGTGAGTGGAGTTGTTAGGTTCATCGCCAATCCCTCGGTCCTTTGTCGCTTCTTGCGTTTCCTTTCAACTGGTCGGGTAAGGTGGTGGCGCGGAGCGGGCTTCGCATGATGCCGCCGTTTCCACCACCTCCCCTATCAACCGTACAGCGGGTTTTCCCCAGTACGGCTGGAAGGTTGGCCTTTCAGGTAGTGCCTTTCCTTTTGTTGCTCAGGTTAAGCCAGCACCAGGCATGCCCTGCGCAACACGTAGGTTTGCGTCTACCCTTCGTGCACTCCGCTGCCCCACTTTGCGTCCCGCTCTGTGTCGGAACAGTGGACTCGGTGGCGCACTGCCATTCAAGGAGTCAACTCCTCTACCCCAGAGGTCCTCGCTCCGGTCTGGGTTTTGTTGTCCCAGCCCATCTTCGCTTATTCTTCCCTCCACCGGAGTATACCCGGCTTCACCCGGCTTCATTGGTACTGCGAGCCTCTCCGCCATCCCAGTCGGCCCGGCCTGTCTCTCGCGAGTTGCCAGTTGACCCACACCGCGATCACCGCTGGGACTTCCCGTGTTGCGCTTGGTCCACTTTGCCTACATGCCGTCGCCAATACCCCGACAGGTTTGATGGAACTTGTTCGCTCGTACCGTTCCACCAGCTTCGGCCTTCCCTCGATCTAAGGCGGGTCGGCTCCTGTATTAGTGGTTTCGAGGCCTGCACAGCGTTCACATTGTTACGGCCTGCATGCTCGCCAAGTCGCCATAGCGACCCTCTGCACCAGAGGCTTCAGCAGCTTCGTTGCCTCCGCTACTGTTCTGATTGCTACCGGGTGGAGCGAACCAGTTCCCGGGCGGGTATACCCCCGCTGTGGACCAGCGCCTTTCACGGCGCACAAAAAAACACGGGGCCCCCTTTTCGACGTGCAGACGTTCCATTCACCTGCCCCCTCCCTCTGCTATTCTGCCCACTGTGGGCAGGACTCGACGCCTGCCTCGACGGTGCCTGCAACCCCAAGGAGACCCATGCAGTCGCTTCGCCTGAATCCCATCCTCAACACGGACTCTTACAAGCTCACTCACTGGTGGCAATATCCCCCGGACACGCGCCACATCTATTCTTACCTCGAATCCCGGGGCGGCATGTTCGGAGAGACCATGCTGGCCATGCTGCAATACATCATCAAATCCAATTTCGCCGGCCAGGTGTTCACGCTCGACGATGTCGAAGAAGCCCGCCACATCGCCCATGCTCATTTCTCCGGTCATCCCAAGACTTTCAACTACGAAGGTTTCAAATCTCTCTATGCGAAACACGGCGGCCGCCTGCCGCTCCGCATCCGCGCCGTCAAGGAAGGCACCGTCGTCAAGACTCACAACGCGCTCATCACCATCGAAAACACCGACCCTGAGTTCTACTGGCTCACCAACTGGGCCGAAACACTTCTCGTCCAGGTCTGGTATCCCATCACCGTTGCCACGCTCTCTCGTGCGATCAAGCAGGTCATCGGAAAAGCCCTCATGCGCACCGGCGATCCTTCGCTACTCCCTTTCAAGCTGCACGACTTCGGTTTCCGCGGCGTCTCCTCCAAAGAATCCGCCGCCATCGGCGGCGCCGCGCATCTGCTGAATTTTCTCGGCACGGACACGCTTGCCGCCATTCAGCTTCTCAACCAGTTTTATTCCGCCGATCTCTCGAACAGCGATCCAATGAATTGCGCGGCCTATAGCATCCCTGCTTCCGAACACTCCACGATCACCGCGTGGGGCGAAGCGCACGAGCTAGACGCTTATGCCAACATCCTCGAAAACTGCCCCGAAGGACTCGTCGCCTGCGTAAGCGACTCCTACGACATCTACAATGCCGTCCGCAATCTCTGGGGAGGCGCGCTGCGTGACAAAGTTCTTCAGCGCGCAGGCACGCTGGTGATCCGCCCTGATTCCGGCGAAGCCGTTACCGTCCTCGAGGAACTCTTCAAAATTGTCAGCGAGAAATTCGGCTACGAAGTAAATCGTAAAGGCTGGAAGACCACCGTTCCGTGCGTGCGCTTCATCCAGGGCGACGGCGTCAACTTCTACACCATTCAGAACATCACTGCGCAGCTTACGCGCAAGGGCTGGTCGCAGGACATCTGGAGCTACGGCATGGGCGGCGCGCTGCTGCAACAAGTGAATCGCGACACGCTCAAATTCGCGTTGAAATGTTCCGCTGTCGACCGCAACGGCCAATGGCACAACGTCTACAAGAATCCGAAGACCGATCTCAGCAAAGCCAGTAAGGGAGGCCGCTTCAATCTCCTTCAAAACGGCAAGGATTTCGCCACCGTCGAAGTCGTTGACGGCGCTCCACTCCCGTCCAACAACGCTCTCGAAACGATTCTCGAAGACGGCAAACTCCTGCGCGACCAAACTCTTGCCGACGTTCGCGCCATCGCTTCTTCTTACGACACCTACAATGATCCCGTCTGATCAAACTCTCTCACTATTCACGCGCGCTTCCGCGCAGCTTGAAGCGCTGAATTTTCCCCGTCACCGTTTTTGGCAGCTCGCGGCAGAATCGTACTTCGCGTGGCACTTTGTACGACACGAGTCTTGCGTTGACATGCTCGCAAATTTCTGCGGCGAGTTCCTCCGAGCCGTGGACATTCCCGCGCAGCACGACGTGGGCCACGGAATATGCTAAGCCCCGCTCATCGGTCGCGCCAACCACGGCGGCCTCGGCCACATCCCGGTGCCCGAGCAGAGAGTTCTCCACCTCCGCCGGGGAAACCCACATGCCCGCGACTTTCAACATGTCGTCCGCACGCCCGCAGTAGTGGTAGTAACCGTGCGAACCGCAAAAGAATTTGTCGCCGGTCGCTACCCAATCGCCGCGTTTCGTGCGCGCCGTCAATTCGGGAATCCGCCAATACTCCGCGAACGCGCTCGCGCCGCGCACCCAGAGATTGCCGATCTCACCGTCACGCACCAATTCTTCTTTGTCATCCACGATCTTCACTTCGTAACCCGGCACGGGAAAACCACAACTGCCTGGCTTGCATTTTCCGGGAACGCTCGAAATGAAAATATGCAACATCTCCGTCGAGCCAATTCCGTCGAGGATTTCGATTCCAAACTGCCGCTTCCACGCGTTGAAGATTTCCCCCGGCAGCGTTTCACCGGCGGATACGCACTTGCGCACCGAAGAAAAATCGATGGCGGAGTGCGCTCCATCCGCTTCCCGCAGAATCGCGGCGTAGAGAGTGGGCACCGCAAAAAAGAGTGTGGGGCGGTCCCGGGCAACAATTTCAATGACTCGCTCTACTTTTGTTTTTTCGGGATTCAGAATCGTCCGGGCCCCCACCGAGAGCGGAAAATACATTCCGTTTCCCAAGCCGTAGGCAAAGAAAAGTTTCGAAGTGGAAAACGTGACATCTTCAGCTCGCAGTCCAAGGATGCCTTGCGCATAGTTCACGCTCGCAACTACCATGTCCGCGTGAAGATGAACGGCGGCTTTTGGCGTGCCGCCGCTCCCGGACGTGTAAAGCATGAATGCCGGATCGCGAGGCGAAGTGTTTGCCGCAGCAAGTTGTTCGCTGGCCGCCGCTGTCCATGCGCTCCACTTTGCGAAGGACACCCCATTCGAATTGATTTTCTCCGCGCCGACAATGACAATCGGCATTTGCGGGCGCACGCTCGAGGCCGGCAAAAATTCGGCGAGCGCATTCGAATGAATAATCGCCGCCCGTGGCCCGCTATTCTCGAGATAATGAATGTAATCGGAAGATCGTGCGAATGGATTTACGGGCACAACCACCGCGCCGATTTTTGCGGCGCCAAAAAAAGCAGCTACCAACTCCGCCGAATCCGGGAGCACAATCAGAACGCGATCGCCCCTGGAAACGCCATTCGAACGCAGCGCGTTCCCAGCGCGATTGGCGAGTGCGGAGAGTTCGCCGTAGGTTACTTCGCGCGGCTCGCCGACGATGGCGAGGCGTTCAGGGTGAAGTGCTGCCGGCGATTCCAGAAAATGAGCGGCCACATTGAAATGTTCAGGCAATTCTCCGTGCATAGATTTTTCTGACGGCGCCGCACCGTGCCTTCAGTCCACACCGATATCTTCGTTCCAAATTTCGGGATGGTCCGCAATGTATTTCGCGAGCATTCGAACGCACTCCTCGGAATGCAGGTCGATTACACCGATTCCGTTTTCGACCAGCCAATCAATCCCGCCGCTGAAATTCACGGACTCCCCGACCACTACAGCGCCGATCCCAAACTGGCGGATCAGCCCGCTGCAATACCAGCACGGCGCCAGCGTCGTCACCATAATTTTGTCGCGATAACTCCGCTGCCGGCCCGCTTTTCGAAAAGCCTCCGTTTCGCCATGCGCGGAGGGATCGCCTTGCTGCACTCTGCGGTTGTGGCCGCGTCCGAGCAGTTTTCCATTGCGTTCGAATAGCGCCGCACCGATGGGGATTCCTCCTTCCTGGAGCCCAATGCGCGCCTCTTCCACTGCAGTCTTCAGCATGGCAAGGTATTTCTCTCGATTCTTTTCTGCGTCCGTGTCCATTTCCTCCCGCTCCTGACTTCCCTGCTTCGTCACTTCATTTCGCAGCGCCTGCCACCGGAAACATCCAGCTCAAGAGAAGATGAGTCGGCCAATAAAGAAGCGCGACTGCTCCAAGAAAAATCACGGCGAGGTGTACGGGAGCAGGTCCCCAGGAGCGATGAAAGAGAGGATCTTGGTACGCATAGTTCATATTGAACCCCGAGGGCAAAAACCGCGAGGCGACAAGAAGCCCCGCCGCAATCGCTGCCTGCAATGCCAGAGCGCGGCGGTCGTATCCAATTTTCCGCACGGCCCACAGCAGCGCCAAGGGAAGACCGAGATGAAAACTCGATAGCAACCTAACGGAGATCGGGGCCCGCGCATCCCACATGTACTCCGTGCCGCCCACGAGAAATCTTCCCGTCAGCAGCCGCGCGCCCACGTCCAGGCCCCAAAGAATACCGGCTGCTAGCGAACTCACCGCCTGACTGGAGACCAGCAGTGAACTTCCCCACCACAATCCGGCGCATCCGAGGATCACGGCGACGTCACACAAATGCAGAAGATTCGCCCACCCCCATACGCCCATGTAGGCAGGAAGCCACACCAGCATCCAAACCAACCCGACCCATCGCAGAACAGGAAAGGCGACCGTGCCAGTGGTCATGCATCTTCTCCGCTTAATGTTTGCAATGAGGCAAAGCGTACCACAGGCGGATGCTCTTGCATGCAGCGTGTCATGTCCCGTCATTCGAAGCCAATGAGCGTCGGAACAATTGCGGCAGGCAACGCCTTGGAGCTTGCGGCAGGGGCCACGACGGCTAGTGCCAGGACCGGGCTCGTGGAAAAAAGACAACGACGATGCAACCGAAGATGCACGCCGCAAAATCGATTTAGGCGCTTGACTCCTCTTCCCGCCGGTAGTATATCCGGGGCGTCTTGGGGTGAGCCGTCCGCGCCTGCGGGCGGGCGATGGACACTAGGACCAGGGGTGGTGTCATGAGAAGAAATTTCCTAGCACTATGTGTATTGGTGTCTCTGTGTATTTGCGCATCGATTGTTTCCGCACAGGAAATCACCGGCTCGATCGTGGGCACGGTGACCGACTCCAAGGGCGGTGTCGTTCCGAATGCCAAGGTCACGATAACCAACACGGACCAGCAGGTCGTGGTACGCACGCTCACAGCTGACGACCGCGGCGAGTACGCGGCACCGCTTCTGCCCGTAGGGCGTTACTCGGTTACCGCCGAGATCGCCGGATTCAAGAAGGTTACGCAAAGCGGCGTGGTGCTGAACGTCAACGACAAGCTGGCCGTCAATTTCAGTCTCGAAGTCGGCACAGTGAACGAGACCGTGAGCGTGGAAGCCAACCCCTTGCAAGTCGACACGCAGAGCGCAACTGCCACGGGAGTGATTTCAGGCACGCAGGTCCGGGAGCTCTCGCTCAACAGCCGCAACTATGCGGCACTTGTGCTTTTGGTGCCGGGCGCTTCCGACTCCGGCAATGCCGACCAAATTTTCCCTGGCGCTACCGCTCCACTTGGTACCAACGTTATGAGCTTCCAGATCAATGGTAACCGGAGGGAGGAAAACAATTGGCAGGTCGACGGCGCCGACAACGTGGACCGCGGCTCCAACCTTACGCTGCTTTCTTTCCCGAGTGTTGACGCCATCGCCGAGTTTCGCGTAGTGCGCGGCGTGTACGATGCCGAATCGGGCCGCTCCGCCGGCGGGCAAGTGAATGTCATCACCCGCTCCGGCACCCGCGACATCCACGGTGGCGTGTACGAGTTCTTCCGCAATAACGATCTGAACGCCAACAGCTTTTTCAATAATCGCCTTGCCGTGCGGCGCCCCCCGTTGCGTTACAACGACTTCGGCGGTACCGTCGGCGGCCCTGTTTGGATTCCGAAAATCTACGAGCAGCGCAACAAGACTTTCTTTTTCTTCTCCGAGGAGGCGCGCCGCATCGTCACTTACTCAAATCCGACCGCCACCGTGCCGTATTCCGGGATGACAACCGGACAGTTCAACCACGTGGTTTGCACCCAGTGGGCAAACGACAGTAACGGCGCCGCCGGCCCCTGCACCGCCTACGGCACCACCATCCCGTCTACTTCCTTTGATCCCATCGCTGCGGCGTACGTCAAGGACATTTTCTCGAAATTCCCAACGCCCAATGGGGCGACCGCGAGCAATCCCTTCAACGACCTGGCCACGCTGGCCAATGCTTTCAACTTCCGCGAAGACATGGTGAAGATCGACCACATCTTCAGCTCCAAGCTGACCGTCAACGGTAAGTTCCTGCACGACACCAATCCGACGATCGAAGCTGGGGGACTTTTTACCAGCATGCCGGTCAATGGCATCGCCAATACTTCCACGCACTCGCCCGGGCACCAGTACAACATCGCCGCCACTTACACTCCCAGCACAAGATTCCTGATTGATGGGGGTTACCGCTACTCCTATGGCGCCATTCTCAGCCAGGTGACCGGCGCTGAGAATTTCTCGCAATCGCCGGACATTAAGACGGCAATCGGCAACACCCTGCCCTTCCAGAATATTCTCGGTCGCGTCCCAAGCATCATCTTCCCGACGGGCGTTGCCACAAACGTTTCCGATTTTGGTCCCTATCAAGATTACAACGTCAACCACACAACTTACGGCAACGTGACGAAGATTCTGGGGTCGCACACTCTAAAGTTCGGTGCGATCTATTATCGCTACAACAAGCACGAGAACCAGCTATCCGGCAGCAACAACGGTGCGTACTCCTTCGACGCTGCGAACCAGCCTGCCTGTGTGCTCAATAGCGCTAAAACTGCCATCGAGAGTTGCACGCAAGCAAATGGGATGCAGGGACCAGTCGCAACGGCGGTCTGCACCGGGCCACCAACGTCGCCCTTTAACGGGAACTGTCCGTTCTCGTTCGAGCAGAACTACGCCAACTTCCTTCTTGGTCAGCTCAGCTCCTTCGCGCAAGCCTCGCTCGATGTTACCGCGAATATCTTTGACAACCAGTTCGAGTACTACGGCCAAGATACCTGGCGTGTCAGGCGGAATATCACCATTACCTACGGCATTCGTCACTCGTTCTTCCGTCAGCCGACCGATGCCAGTGGCCCGAACGGTACCAGTCGTCTGGTTAACTTCGATCCTGCGTCTTACGATCCGGCGAAGGCGCCTTGCATCACTTCCAGTGGCGCCATGGATGTGAAGCTGGTTAACGGTGTACCGACCAGCAGCGCCTGCAACGCGAACTACAACCCGCTGAACGGACTTATCTTTGCCAACCCGCCTACATTCAACGGGTTCGTTGGGACCAAATCGCCATTTGGCAGCAAAGTTGGTAAGGAGTTCAACCGCGCCATCGCGCCCCGCTTCGGCCTTGCCTGGGATCCATTTGGCAAAGGCACGACTTCCATCCGCGCGGGGTACGGCATGTTCTTTGACAATGGCCTTGAGTTCGGCAATCCTGAGCTCAACGTGGGCTTGAGCCAGGGCTTCCTGACCAACCTCAGCATCAACCGCAGCTCTTTGTCGAACCCGGTCGGAGCGACGACGACTGTCAATACAACAACTCCCTTCACCATCCAGTCCCGCATGCCGATCGATTACAAGTCGCCTTACTCCCAGCAATGGAGTCTTGACGTTCAGCGTCAATTTGCCGGCACTTGGCTGGCAGATATCGGCTACTATGGCAGTAACGGTATCCATCTCCCCGGATATGAGGATCTCAATCAGCCAGCTGTAGCTTCTTATTTGAACTGCACTGCCACCACGCCGTGCTTTGCCGGTCCTGTGTCCGTCCCCGCTAACGGGGTTAATATGGCAATTGGGTGTCCAACGGCAACCCCTTGCGTTAATGGCACGACAAACTCGAACAAGCTGGCGGTGCTCCGGGCTTATACCGGATACGGTCCCGGGCTGTTCTTTGTTGATCTCTTCACCTCCAACTACCACTCGCTGCAAGCCCAGTTGCAGAAGCGCTTCGCTGGGAATTCTCTGGTTAACATCTCCTATACCTGGTCGCACGGTTTGACCACCGATCCCGCCGACCGCAGCACGGGGGGTGCAGCGCTTCCCCAGGTCAGCGGAGATTTTCGCAACAATTATGGGCCCACCATTGCCGACCGGCGGCACGTACTGACCGCAAACTTTGTCTGGGAACTGCCCTGGCTGCGCCACCTGCAGGGCTTCACGGGCCACATTCTTGGCGGCTGGCAGTTCTCCGGCATCCAGACCTTCCAGACCGGGCTTCCGCTCACGGCCGTCTTGGGCAACGGCACCTGCTTTGGAACCTCGGTTAGCTGCAATGACCCGACTGGCTCAGGCTGCCTGCTTGGCGCCTCGCCTCTGGGCTGCCGTCCAAATCAGATTGGCGACCCCAACTCCGGCGCTCCGCATACCATCACAAGTTGGTTTAACGCCTCCGCCTTCGCGGCACCGTCCGCAACACAGACGACCGAAACCACGGAGCGTCCAGGCGCCATTCGCGGACCCGGCTTCTGGCGGACCGACCTGTCGTTATTCAAGAACATCAAGTTCACCGAACGTCTCACCGGTCAGTTGCGCTGGGAAACCTTCAACACTTTCAACCACACCAATCCGATTTGCTGTGGCTCGACCAGTTTCGTCTCAACGTTGTTCAACACAGTGACCTCAACCCGCGACCCTCGTATCATACAGCTCGGCTTGAAGATGAACTTCTAGCTGCGCGAGAAGTCGGAGCTGATTTTCCGTCACGACCCCGAGCGATTCGGGGCCGTTCTCTTCTTGCAAAGCATCGAAACGGGTTTTACGCCTCATGCACCAATATGGCGCTTGGCGTCACCGCCGCGGGCTTCTAGCATGAGGGCTGATGAGTGCGCGAACGAGCGAAGACGAAGCGCGGAACGGGCTGATTCTTGACTGGCTTGGTCAGCGCGAGGACGAGATGGCCGCGCTGTTGGCCGAGCTTGTCGCCATACCTACGGAGAACCCACCGGGGAAGAATTATCGCGCTTGCGCCAATCTTCTGGAAAACCGGTTGCGTCAATGCGGCCTTGAATGCGAGCGCCTGGAGGCTGTTGATTCGAAAGAGGTTACGAGCGACAGCCCCGTCTGTCTGATTGCGACCTATGGACGGGGAGAACGCGTTCTCTACTTTCACGGACATTATGACGTCGTTCCCGCCCAGTCCAGGGAGCAATTCCAGCCTTTCCGTAAAGCCCATTTCTTGTTTGGCCGCGGCTCCTGCGACATGAAGGGCGGGATTGTCGCCATGCTCTATGCCATTCTCGCGCTGAAAGAATGTGGCGCCGAACTGAATGGCAGGATCAGTTTGACGCTGGTTCCCAATGAAGAGACGGGGGGCGAAGGCGGCTCGGCATGGCTGGCAGCGCAGGGACGATTGGGCCGCGGCGGCATCGGCATGCTATTGGCTGAGCCGACCAGCGGCACCGTGTGGAACGCGAACCGCGGGGCAATTTCGTTGCGCGTCCGGGTACTCGGGAAATCCACACATGTCGGTTTGCAGCACAAAGGTGAAAATGCGTTCGAGCGCATGCATCGCGTCGTTGAGCGGCTCCAGGAATTGAAGCGAGAAGTGGAGCACCATATCACCAACTTCAATGTTGGTGCGGAACAAGCACGCAACTCGATTCTGATGCTGGGAGGACAAACCGGCGGCGGGGCGAACTTCAACGTCGTACCGGAGGAGTGCTGGTTCACGGTAGACCGGCGCATCAATCCCGAAGAAAATCTGGAGGAAGAGAAGACCAAGTTGATTGCGGTCCTGGGGAGTTGCAAGCGCGAAGGCATCCCTTTGGAATGCGAGATTCTTCAAGAGGGGCGATCCGCGGCGTGCCGTAAGGAGGAGCCGCTCGGGGAAGAGCTGGCTCGCAGCGTTAGAGCGGTTACGGGCGAAGTGCCAAGTTTTGAGATGTGCCCCGGCTTGCTGGAGACTCGTTTCTACGCCGAACAGGGGGTGTCGGCCTACGCCTATGGTCCCGGCCTGCTCTCCGTGGCGCATGGACCGAAGGAAAACGTCGACATGCGAAAAGTGACCGATTGCGCAGCGATCTACGCGCTGACCGGAATGGAGATGCTCAAGAAGTAAGTTCCAGGAGTGTTCCGAATCGGGAATCCGAGGAAGCCGGAATCTTCCGCCAAGCTCTGCAGAATCAATAATTTCCAATTGACCCCGATTTCCTTGTACTTTTGGTCACCTTTCCTGCCAATTGCCCCAAAGTACTATTCAAGTTAGCGAACCGAATGGCGATGATGCCCCTGTATGCCAACCCTTTACTTTTGCCAACCGCACGCCAAAAACCAAGGGATGCTGCGCGCCGTTCTATCCGTGAATGAGTGCGAGCGCGTCGTCAGCCAGCACCCCGCCACCTATGTCGGTGATAAGTTCCCGAAGCTGGACAACCAGAAAGGGGCGGCAAACGATTTTGCGGTACTCAACGTCACTGGCGATGAGACTCCCGCTGGCTGGCGACCCGGTTACTATCGACTTGACTCCGACCTGACCAAGCTGAACGAATCGCTGCTGGCACTTTCGCGCTAGATCCCAAAGGTTTCCTTCGAATACAGCAGGACCATCGAGAGGGCTTCGCTGGGGGAGCTATTTCCATCCCCCCGCTGCGGCCAGCAGTTGCAGCCCGATGGCGAACGAATTGGGGCCGAGCGGCTCGCAATAAACTACTCGCGCGCGGGCTCGGAAATCCCCCGGCAGGCACCACAAGTTCAGCCGATCATTCAGTTTCCAGGGATTGCTTGAAACGACGCCCGCGCCATGGGTGCTCACGTTTTCCGTAAGGGCCTCATGCGCACGATGACGGACATCCAGGCTGCAGAGATCCACTCTTACGGTCAGGGGAAGGCGTTCTTCCACCCGGCGCGCGATAGCTTGCATGAGACACCCCGGTGTCTTGCGCACAACTGGGAGGATGAGTGTCGGGGTTGGGAACGACACAGCTATCATACGCTTGCCACGCCCGGTATTGGCAGAAATTCCAGTTTCGCGCTAGCCGAGCTGCGTCTGCAAAAATCAGTGACTTTAGCGGAGAAATCCAAGTACCATCTTGTCAAGTTCCTGGGGAATTTAACGTGGGTTGCAATGCCTCCAGAACACGTACGTCGCAGCAACCGAATTGCCAGAGAGATTGCAATTCTGTTAGTGGGCAGCGACATGGAGGGCAAAGTTTTCTCCGAGCAGACCAAGACGGTGTTGCTCAGCCGGCACGGCGCTGGCATTGTTTCGCAATACGTGCTCTCCGCGGAACAGGAATTGATTCTTCGCAGGCTGGACACCGACAAAGAGGTTGAGGTTCATGTTGTTGGCCAGCTCGGCCATCATGGCGAGAGCCACACCTACGGCGTGGCCTTCCTGGACGCGGAGGTGGACCTCTGGGGAGTCGATTTTCCCAGCATGACGGACTCCGAAAAAGAGGCCAGCCGTGTGCTGCTCCAGTGCAGCAGCTGCAAGGCCCGCGAGATGCTTGAACAAAGCGACCTGGAATCGGACGTATACCTGGTCAACGAAGGGATCGTCCGTTCTTGCAAGACGTGCGGGTCCTCAACGATTTGGAAGCGGGCTGCTGAAGATGCCGGCGGCGAGCCCGTTCGGATGGAAACGACGACGGAAGCGGAGGAAAGAGCGGAGCCCGTTGAAACACTCCCGGCCTCGTCACCGGATCCGGCGCCCACTGAAAACAGACGCAAGCACGTGCGCACTAAAGTGAATTTCAAGGCGTATATCCGGAGTTACGCCTTTGGCGACGATATCGTGACGTGCGAGGACATTTCCCGCGGCGGACTCCGTTTCAAGAGCCGGAAGGAATACGTTGCGAAAACCGAAATCGAAGTGGCTGCTCCCTACGCGCCGGGCACACCAGACATTTTTGTCCGTGGACGTATCGTCTACGTTGTGGAATTGAAACAGGAACGACGCTTCCGCTGCGGGGTTTGCTATGCCAAGTCTTGAGGACGCTCCGTCATAGGCGATTCTGGAGCGTCTTCTCGAGGGCAGAAGTCACGCGGACGACCGGGCCGTTCCAGAAAACGGCCGCCGGTGTCTGCCGCCACTGCGAATGTGGTGCATAGAGAATGGCATCGTCCCAGAAGAATCCTCGATTGATACAACAATCGGGCTTCGGTTGTCCCGGGTTTTCACCGGCAATCCTGCCGAGCTCTTGTGCGAGGAGATGTTGCGGGTCCCAGAATTGACGGGCGCGCTTGTCCGGGATTCTCCCGAGCGTGCTATGAACCGGTGAACGCAAGTCCGTCGGAAGTATCGGCTCCCACACCACCAGCACCCGGAGCGAAGGGTTCGAATTACGTTGCAAGAGTTGTTCGACCGCGGAGGCCCCCCGCAGACAGGTGGATCAAGTCGGAGAAAGAAGGAGCACCAGCCGGGGCCCTTCCGTGGATTTGTCGAAGGACTCTTCGAACGCCGCGAAATTCGCGGTTGTGAGCGTGGCGAGAGGTTCTTGACCAGGCGGCGTGGAAGAATCCAGCCCAAAGTATACCGCGAGAAAGACTAGGATCACTGCGAGCACGCCGATGGAGAAGGTTTTCTTCTTCACCTCGCGGCACCTGAAAAATGATCGGCAATGAATCCTGCGATTTCCTGAGGGAAAACCACCATCGCCACAACGAATACCACTGCCGTCCAAAGCAGCACGGCGCTCAAGTAACTTCGTTTCATAGAGCAAAGCCTTGCGCGGCGCTGCTGCCAGAATCCAACACCCAGAAACACTATGGAAAGTGCCAGGAGCCAGGGGCGGAATCTCTGCAGAAACGCGCTCGTGCCCGCCGCCCCCAGCGCGCCCGCAAATCCTAGAGGTAGACAGCACCCCATGGTGGCGAGCGAGCTTACAATCGCACCCAGGGATGCGGAGATGCCGGAGCCTTGCTTCATTCCTTTTCTACTTTGCGGGGCTCGCACTTCATTGTTTCCTGAATTCATTTCTTCCAGGCTTACTTCAGCGAGGCCTCGATCTTGTTCTTAAACTCCCTGGCCTTGGCAATCACCGCCGGTTCGTCCAGCGTAAGCAGTTTCTTGTCGCGCATTACCACGCGGCCGTCGATGATGACCGTCTCCACGTCACTCCCCTTCAACGCGTACGCCAATTGCGCATAGATATCGTACATCGGCACAGCGTTCGGCGCGTCCAGTCCGATGAAAATCAAATCCGCCTTCTTTCCTGCTTCGAGCGAACCAATTTCCTTTCCCATGTGCAGCGCACGCGCACCCTCGATGGTGGCCATTTCGACGACGGCATTCGCTCCCAGCGCCTGCGGGTCCATCTTCGTGATCTTCTGGAGCTTCGCCGCCAGGTCCATTTCTTCCATCAAATCCAGATCGTTGTTGCTGCCCGCCGGGCCGTCCGTGCCCAGCCCGACCGCCACGCCTGCCGCGCGTTCTTCGATCACTGGAGCAACGCCGCTCGCCAGCATCATGTTGCTGGAAGGATTGTGCACGCATCCCACCTGCAGCTGCGCCAGGATTTTGCGATCCGTCTCGTCAACAAAAATGCAGTGCGCCGCCACCATGTCCGGACCGAGAATACCGAGCTTGTCGAGATACTGCACCGGCGTCGTGCCGTTCTTCGCTCGGCTGTCGTCCAACTCTTTTCGCATTTCTGCGACGTGGATGAGGATCGGCGCGCTGTACTTCCGCGCCAGCGCCGCCGAATCCTGAAGCGTCTTTTGCGAGCAGGTATAAATCGAATGCGGCGCGACCGCGGCGTGAACCAGCGCATCGCCTTGCCAGCGCTTCAGAAATTTCTCGGTGTATTCCAGCATGGCGGCGTTGGATTTATTGTCCGGCGCAGGAAAATCAAGAATCGTTTCTCCCAGTACGCCGCGCATTCCCGCGGCTTTGATCTCTTCGGCAACGGCATCTTCGAAGTAGTACATGTCGGCGAAGGTGGTCACTCCTCCGCGAATCTGTTCCGTCGCGGCCAGCCGCGTGCCCCAGCGGACAAATTCTTCCGTCACATTTTTTACCTCCGCCGGGAAGATGTGTTTCCGCAACCACTCGTCGAGCGTCACGTCGTCACGCAACCCGCGAAGCAGCGTCATCGGCACGTGCGTGTGCCCGTTGATGAAACCAGGGAGCACGAGTTTCCCGCCGGCATTGATGGTCTGCGCGGCAGCGTACTTCGCCTCGATGTTCGCCCGCGATCCTACGGCCACGATCGCGTTACCCTTTACCGCCACCGCACCGTCCTCGATGATGCGGCGTTCTGCATTCATCGTAACCACCGTGCCGCCCGCGACGAGCATGTCGATTTTTTCTTTTTTTGCGTTTTGCGCGTGAAAGCAAGCGGAGAATAGAAAATAGAAAATGGGAACTAGAACAACGATCTGCCACGAAGAGAAACTGCGCATCCAATTTCGTTTTTTCATTTTCTATTTTCCAGTTTCTATAATCGAGGAATCAAACGGCTTCGGAAACAGTTCGCGCATCTGGAATATTTCGGTTTTGCCGTTGAGGTTCGCGAGGATCACGGGAACGTCGCCGCAAAATTCCCAGATCAGCTGGCGGCAAGCGCCGCATGGAGGCGTTAACGTCTCGGTGTCCGTCACCACGGAAATGGCGTCGAAGCCGCGCTCGCCTTCGCTGATGGCTTTGAAAATGGCGATGCGCTCGGCGCACACGGTGAGGCCATAAGTGGCATTTTCGACGTTGCAGCCGCCAAAAATTCTTCCGGACGTGGCGCGGAGCGCTGCGCCCACGCGAAAATTGGAGTACGGCGCATACGCATTTTCCCTTGCCTGCCTGGCCGCCGAAATCAGAGTTTCATATTCGCTCATGCAATCGCCTCTGCAATTCGCGGAATGACCCCTTTCAGCAAGCCGATGAACTGCCCTTTCACACGTTCTGCCACCTCCAGCACTTCCAGGTGGTTGAGCGGCTGATCCAGGATTCCCGCCGCCGCATTCGTCACGCAGGAGATGCCCAGCACGCGAATCCCACTATGCCGCGCGGCGATCACTTCCGGGACCGTGGACATGCCGACAAGATCGGCGCCGATCGCGCGCAGGTAGCGGATCTCCGCCGGCGTCTCGTAGCTCGGCCCGAGGACCGCCGCGTAGACGCCCTCATACATCCCGAGTCCGATACGGTTTCCTTCGCCGACGGTCATTTCGCGAAAGCGCTTGTCGTAGGCCGCGGTCATGTCGTGGAAGCGCAGGCCAAATCTCTCGTCGTTTGGCCCGGTGAGCGGATTGACGCCCTGCAAATTGATGTGATCGCTGATCACCACCAGTCGGCCCTGCACAAATTCGCGTTTAATGCCGCCCGCGGCGTTGGTGAGGATCACCGCCTTGACGCCCATGCGTGCGAAAACGCGGATGGGAAAGGCCACCTCTTTCGCGGAATAACCTTCATAAAGATGGACGCGGCCCTGCATCCCCGCAATGGAAATTGCTCCTACTTTTCCGATGACGAGCTTCCCCGCGTGGCCAACGGCGGTAGATTGAGGGAAGTGCGGAATTTTCGCGTACGGAATCTTGGCGGCATCAGCGAATTCGTCCGCGAAACCGCCAAGGCCGGAACCCAGGACGAGGGCAATCTGGGGACGCAGCTTCGTCTGAGAAAAAACGAAGTCAGCCGCCTCTCCCGCGCGCTCAAACTCGCCACCCGGCGAACTGCCAGTAGGGGTTGCAGTAGCGATTTTTCCGGACGGAATCGTTTTCGGAGTCTTGGTATTAGAGCTTTTTTTTGCGCTCACGAAAGGATCCCCACGATGGAAGCGGACATCAAGTTTGCCATAGTGCCCGCGAGCATAGCGCGGATGCCGAATTTTGCGAGCTGGCTGCGCTGCTCCGGTGCGAGCGCGCCGATGCCGCCGATCTGAATGCCGATGGAGCTGAAGTTGGCGAAGCCGCAGAGAGCAAAGGTGGCGATCGCAAAAGTGCGCGGATCGAGCGAGCCCTTCATTAGGCCAAGCTGGCCAAAAGCGACAAATTCATTGATGACCATGCGCGTCCCGAGCAGGTTGCCAATCTTCGCTGCGTCATGCCAGGGCACACCGATCAGCCAGGCAATCGGCGCGAAGATCCAGCCGAAAACGGTCTGCAGACTTTCCGGGAACCAGGCCATGTGGGGCCAGTTGTGGATGCCGCCCATGATGGCATTCAGCAGCGCAAGCAAAGCGATGAAGGTAATCAGCATGGCGCCGACATTGAGCGCGAGATGCAAGCCGTCAGTTGTGCCCCGAGCGATGGCGCCGAGAAGATTGGTTTCTTTTTCCATGGGGGGCATTTCCACGCGGCCGGCGGTGAGAGGCTGCTCGGTTTCCGGGACGAGCATCTTGGCCATGAGCAATGTTCCCGGCGCGGTCATGATGACGGCAGTCAAAAGATTCTTGGGATCGGCGCCTCCCACCTGGATGTACCCGGCCATCATGCCACCGGAGATGTGCGCCATCCCACTGGTCATGACGACCATCAGTTCCGACTTGGTGAGCGTGGGAAGAAAGGGGCGGATGGTGAGCGGAGCTTCCGTCTGGCCCATAAAGATGCTGGCGGCAACGTTGAGGGACTCCGCGCCGCTGGCGCCCATCACGCGCGTCATAATCCACGCCGCAGCGCGGATGATCAGCTGCATCACTCCGAGGTGATAGAGCACAGCGAAGAAGGCGGCAATGAAGATGATCGTGGGAAGCACTTGGAACGCAAACGAAAAGCCCAACCGGGAAAGTTCCTTCGGCAAACCAAGGTCGCCGAATACGAACGCGGACCCCGCGTAAGAAAAGCTCAACAGCTTATTTGCGCCTACACCCAGGAAACCAAACACCGAACTACCAACACCGGAACGGAGAACGAAAAAGCCTAGCGCCAACTGGAGCCCAAGCCCCCAAGTGATCGTCTTGAGCTTGATGGCGCGCCGGTCGGTGGAGAAGAGCCAGGCGAGCCCCAGTATCACGGCCATGCCGAGTACTCCGGTGAAACGTCCCATGAACACCTCTCTCCACACAGCAAATTCAAGCGCCAATCACCCGGCGCACAAGAGGCCGCTTCTCGCGCGGAGCTTCCTGGCCGATGTGATAACTGTCCGCGATGCGGCTCTTCGCTTCGGCAAGTTTGGCGTCGCTATTGTAATGAATCGTGGCCAGCGGTTCTCCCTTTTCCACGCGATCGCCGATGCGCTTGTGGAATTCGAGCCCAACGCCGTGATCGATCTTGTCTTCCTTCTTTTCCCGGCCTCCGCCGAGCATCGCGAGCGCGATGCCAAACTGCTCGCAGTTGGTGCCGGTGACGAAGCCGCTGGCGGAACTCGCTACGCGGAAATGCAGGCGCGCGGTGGGCAGGCGTTCCGGTTCGTCAACGACGCGTTCATCGCCGCCTTGCAGGCGAATCCCTTGCCGGAATTTTTCGAGTGCCTGGCCGGTGACGATCATGGTTTCGGCCAGGCGGCGGCCTTCTTCCACGCTCTTCGTTCTCTCACCGAGATAGAACATCCAGGCGGAGAGTTCGAGGCTCAAGTCACGAACATCGGCGGGGCCACGGCCGTTGAGGACTTGGATGGACTCGGCGACTTCATTCGAATGGCCCGCCATGCGGCCAAGCGGCTGATCCATGCCGGTGATGAGCGCCATCACTTTTTTGCCCATGCGCTTCCCGGTCTCCACCATGACTTCGGCGAGGCGAACGGAATCTTCCTCTTTCTTCATGAAAGCGCCGGAGCCCGTCTTCACGTCCAGCACCAGGGCGTCAATGCCTTCGGCGAGTTTCTTGCTCATGATAGACGCGCAGATGAGACCGATATTCTCGACGGTGGAAGTAACGTCACGGAGCGCGTAGATTTTCTTGTCGGCGGGAGCAATCTCCGCTGTCTGCCCGATCAAGCCCATGCCGCATTCGCGGAGGACGCGGCGAAATTCTTCGAGAGACAGATTCACGTTGAAGCCCGGAATCGCTTCCAGTTTGTCGAGCGTGCCGCCGGTGTGGCCGAGGCCGCGGCCGCTGATCATCGGAACCGTTAGGCCGCCCGCCGCGACGATGGGAGCAAGAATGAGAGAAGTCTTGTCGCCAATCCCTCCGGTGGAGTGCTTGTCCACTTTCTTGCCGGCGATCTCGGAATGGTTGAGGACTTCTCCGGAATAAAGCATCACCTCGGTGAGGGCCGCGAGCTCGGAGCGGTTCAAACCGCGAATCCACACGGCCATGAGCCACGCAGCCATCTGGTAATCGGGTATTTCGCCGCAGGTGTAGCCAGAAACCAGAAAATTGATTTCTTCGCGGGAGAGTTCTCCGGAATCACGTTTCTTGCGAATCAGGTCGACGGCGCGCATGCGTTTTGGAAAGCGAACGGCGAGCGTAACATCCGCAGTACGGGGCGTCAACGCGAGGCACACGCGAGGCACACGCTTGAGATCGGCAAATCCCTACAGTGGCTGTTGCACGTCCGGGGGCAGGTTGGTCGTCTGGCCGGCGATGACGTGCCAACCATGAGGGGTGTTGATGTAAACATGTAAAGCGCGGATCTGGCTGCTGAGGTGCTGGCCATTCAAAATGAACCGCGATGACCAGAGGCAAGTTGCGACGGCAATGTCTTGAAAAATGCGGACTCTAATGTCGGAGACGCTGAACGATTCACGCTTGACCAAAGGCGATTCGATCGCCGCAATCCACTGCGCCTTGTTTATCAGTTGGCCGTGAGAAAGTGTGCCAGAAAAATCATCACTGTAAATACGATAAAAGAAAGTACTGCTGTTTAATTGGATGGCATGTGCGGCTTCTTTTTCCAGGCTGACGATCTCCTGCCTCTGAAGTTCAGGATCGCTGGGCGCAGGCTGAGCGTAACACTGCTGGATGCACGCCTGCCGCCAGGCTTCTTGCGCTTGCCAGGAAGGAGCGAGCACCAACCCTATTGCCAATGCTAGCGTACCCTTAATCTTGGTCATGCCAGAGTGCCTCCTCAAGGAGTAACGGAATTCCGCCGGAGCAATTTAGGAAAGAGTTGTTGCTGACCACCTATGGTACGGAAGACAGATTACGTATATCCATCATATAGATAACATGCGTGTTGTGAATGACAAGCTCTCCCAGGGTCACGGGCCGGTCGATGTTTCAATAAATCCGTACGAAATATAAGAAACTAGTTTCGCTTTAACGCTCTGCTAGAATAGCCCCCTTCCAAAGAGTCACCACGAGTGGAAACTTAATTCGGCCGGAGGAGCCATGATCGACTTTAACAGAGGAAACTATGAAACGGCCGGCGGCAGAAGTGACCGCCAAACGGTTAACTCGCTGCCGTTTTCACGGCGGAGTTTTCTGGCCAAGACATCGTATTTCGGAGCGTTGTATGCCGCCGCCAAGTTGCTCCGGATGCCGGCGCTGGCGGCAGAGCTGGCGACCGACTCGCGGGTGTCTCAAACACCGATTGTCGATAAGGGCTTCGCGTCGGTGAGAAAGATCGGTGAAGGGCTGTACGCGACAATCTCCGATCCCTCGAAAGGATTTCAGACGGTATGCAACGGAGGATTCCTGGTTGGCAAAGATGGCGCGCTGCTGATAGAGGGTTTTATAAGCGCGCCCGGCGCCGCCTTTCAGATGGATGCACTGCGGACGGTCAGCCAAGCTCCCGTAAAAGGCGCGCTGGACACGCACTATCACTTCGATCATTCGATGGGGAATGCGTTCTATGGTGCCAACGGGATTCCTTTGTGGGCGCATGCCAACGTGGCGAAGCGGATTGTGGAGAGCTATGGGGCGCTGCAGGGCGCCGACAAGGCGGCCTTCCTGGGACCCATCGAGAAGGCGATCAAAGAGGCCAAAACAGAAACGGCGCGGAAACACCGCGAAGGCAATCTGGCCTCTGCAACAAATCTGTACAACGTGACAAATTCCACGGTGCTGGCACTGCCGAATCATCCCATTGATCCGGCGAAGTTGCCGATGAAGGTGGACTTGGGCGGAATAACCGCGGTGATCGAGAGCTACCCGGGACATTCGGGGACGGACGTAATCGTGCAGGTTCCGGAACAAAACGTGGTCTATACCGGCGATCTGTTGTTTTCCGGCATGTACCCGGTCTGCTTCGACGCGCAGGCTACTGTGTCCGGGTGGAGGCAGACGTTGAAGACATTCGCCTCCTGGGACAAGGACACGCTGTTTGTGCCCGGACATGGCCCCATTTGTGGGCAAGAAGGGATTGCACTCTCCCGGGCGCTCTTCGACGACATCGAGGAGCAGGCCCAGAAGATGCGCAAAGCAGGCGTGCCGGCAGCGGAGGCCGCGGATCTTTACGAAATTCCTGAAAAATACAAGAACATCGGTATTTTTGCCTGGGACTTTTCCATTGGACCGGCGATTCTGAAGCTGTATGCGGAGCGGGGAGCCAAGTAACCGCGGCGGCGGCGCTAGGACGAGGCGGCACTAGCGCGGCCCGAGACGCTGGTCGGGAAGAACGCCGTCGAAGCTGCGAATGACACCTCCCGCGGCTGGCGAAGAGGATGCTCGACTATCGCGTTCGCAAAGGATGGCCTGCATTCCGACGGACCGCGCCGCTTCGATTTCCTTCACCGCATCGGAAACAAAAAAAAACAGGTGTGGCGCATACGAAAACGAAGCCGCGATTTTCTTGTAGCTTTCCCCTTCTGTTTTCGCTCCGACGCGGGTGTCGAAGAAACAGGAGATGTACGGCGTCAGGTCGCCTGAGGCCGTGGTGCGAAACAGGAGTTGCTGCGCTACGACGCTTCCCGACGAGTACGTACAGATGATTTTTTCCTGCCGCCGCCATCGTTCGAAAGCGATGGGCACATCGGGAAACACTTCGCCGCGCAATTCCCCGCCTGCGAATCCCTGCTGCCATATTTTCCCCTGGAGAGACTTGAGGGGCGTGCACTTGCTGTCTCGCGCGATCAGCCATTGGCCGTAGCTGACGCTCGATTGCAGCTGCGCTACTTCCGGATGGTCCTGCCAGCCGGGCGGTTCAAAGCCATTGCGCTCATCCACCTCGTGGTGCGCGCGCAGATCCTGAATCAAAGAATGAATTTCTGGATCTTGAGAGTGTTCTCGAAGAAAAGACTCTAGCTTGCGGCTTGCATAAGGGAAAAGCGTTTGATAAACGAATTCGACGGGTGTTGTCGTGCCTTCGATGTCAAGAAGAATGACGCGGATCTGAGATTCGTCGATCGGAGACACACCAGCTACTTCGCCGCCGTTTGCGGCGGAATGTACCTGGGTCCCCAGCAAACGGGTTCGTAATTCCGGTCGACTCCGCTGGCCGTATAGTGGGGCGTCCAGCCAGACTTGCCCTGGAACAGACGAATGGCGCGAATGCGGCGGTCTCCGCAGAGATCGAACCAGTGGAGCGTCCCGCGCGGGACGCGAATCAAGTCACCGGCTTCAACCTCTATAGCGACAACCGGGCCCTGTTGCGGATGGATATGAAACAGGCCGCGCCCGGCGACGATGTAACGGACTTCGTCCTCATCGTGGCGGTGTTCGATGTTGAACTTGGACAGCATCGCATCCAGCCCGGGAGTATCCGCATTGACGTCGATCACATCCGCTGTGACGTAGCCACCCTGGCGCTTGAGTTCCTCGACTTGCTGGCTGTAGGCCGTCAGGACTTGCTCCGCGGAAGCATCCGTAGGCAGGTCGGCCGGAGACTCCCAGCGTTCGTAGTCAATGCCAATTCCGGCAAGGTAGTCTCGAACCTCATCGTGTTCGCGGAGCGAACGGTTTTCATCGGGGATTCGAAGGACGGCCACGGCAATTTATCTCCAGGCTCAGGCAGCGCGGGAATCAGGCACTCTGTGCGGCTCCGGAGCGAACCAGTACTTCCATCAGGAACTCCAGGATTTCAACATGGCGCTTGGCTTCCTGCAAGCCCGCACCCCAAGTATAAAGCCCATGCTCCCGCAGAAGAAAACCATGGATGCCGGGGCTTTCCCGCAGGGTTTTTGAAACGCGTTCCCCCAGTTCAACCATGTCCTGCGAATTCTCGAGAATCGGCAGCCACTCGCGATGCTTGTGCGTTCGAACGCCTTCCAATCCTTTGAGCATTTCGTATCCTTCTAGGGCGATGCCGCCCTGTGATGCATGCGAGCCTGAAAGGACGGTGCTCCAAACCGAATGAGTATGCAAGACCGCGCCGGCGTCCACGCCGCGCGCGATGGCGAGATGGAGCAGAGCTTCAGCAGACGGGCGGCCATCGCCGCGGACGACGTTGGCTGCGTCGTCCATCTCCAGAAACTGCGCGGACGTAAGGCTGCCCTTGTCCAAGCCTGTTGAAGTAATGGCCAGTCGCAGCGGCTCGCGGGAAATCACCGTGCTGAAGTTTCCACTCGTCCCCAAAACCCAGCCGCGCGCGTGGAATCCCTTTCCAATCTCCGCCAGGCAGGCGGCTGCTTCCGCAAAGCAGGTACAGTTCGGGATCGCTGGCACGTTTGCCTTGGGGCTTTTCCTGCGCTTGACGCCTCTCTTGGTTTTCTTTATCGCCACAATCAACATTCTACGACGTAGACCGGATGGATGGAACAACCACTGACCTGCGCGAGACTCTGGGCCTGAATGCGGTTGGGATTCTCTGCGCCGAGATTAGAATTTGACGAGAATGGCCATGTTCAGCCGGTTCTCGGTCTTGCGGAGATCCGGGAGCCAGGTATTTGTTGGCTAACCGTTACAGGTCGTGAATCCGCTGAGGCATACCATTGATCCTGCCGGGCCAGTATTGCCGCCCGGCGGCGTCACGCCTCCAGACCCGGAAAAATAAGGTACGTTCGCCGCCCGATGGTTGTACTCCCAACGGAACGTAATATATTGGCTCGGCATCCAATCAAACGTCCCCGACATATCCCAAGCCTTGTACGGATCGCCGGGATTCTCCGTGAAGTAGGGCGTGCCCGAAGCAGCCGTCGCACCGTTGATCGGCGGCAGCAAGACCAAATACCGCCCAGGATTATTGATCTGTCCCCCGCCAATCGTCAGACCGTACTTGTCTCGATCGAACCAGAGGCGATTGTAGATCATGTAACCCAGAAAGCTCTGCTTGGGACCCTTCGCAGAATTGCCGGCGCAGCTGACGCCGCCACCATGCTCGCATCCCATATCTCCGGTAGGCGAGAAGGCGGCTTTGTCCAAAAATCTTTCTGGGTTGTCGAAGTATTTGATCTGAATGCTATCGTCGGTGTGATAGCGGACTCGGCCCGGCGTGTTCAGGGCATCCTCACCCAGCGCGTACTGATTTCCCAGGACCGATAGCCACCCATTCGGCCGCCAGAGGAGTTGGAATCCGACTCCCGGCCGGCCGTTGAATCGTCCGTAGGACTGCCAGCCGTTCGTAAACCACGGCTCGATCTTTAGATGCTCCGTCGGAAAAATCTGAATGCGTACGCCATTGAAAAACCACGGTGTGTTCGATGAAACATACGACGGCTGATACGCCCAGTTGTCGAATTGGTAGTAGCTGAACAGCCCGATATGCGACATGAAGATTCCGGCGTCGACATTGCGGTGTGGTCTGTAAATGGCACAGAATGCTTCGTCGTTGCCACAGAATGCTAGCTTTGCGGGCGTAACGAAGTCATAAGCCCGGCGTAAGGTTGTGATTAGGGCGTAAAGAGAAGACTTTTCAAGGGTTTGCAGCCGAATGGGCAGGAGCGGGCAGGGCCCGGCGGGAGATCTCCAGCGCCATGGCTCGCATCTCTTCGTGGATCAGCCCGTTGGTGGCGAGAATGACGGGGCCGCCAAGCTGGTAAGGATTTCCGGCGAAATCGCTCACTTTGCCGCCGGCTTCTTCAACTAGCAGGACGCCCGCGGCCGTGTCCCATTTCTGCAAATTAAATTCCCAGAAGCCGTCAAAGCGGCCGGCGGCGACAGCGGCCAGATCGAGCGCGGCGGAGCCATCGCGGCGCACGCCGTGAGAGTGCTGGGTGAAGTCGCCGTAGTATTGAAGATTCGGACTGGCCTTGCGGTTGCGCACGGGAAAGCCGGTGCAGAGCAGGCTTGTCGAGAGCGTAGCGACCTTGGAAACGTGGATTTTTTTGCCGTTGAAGGTGGCGCCTTCGCCGTGCGCGGCGGTGAAGAGTTCATTGTAAAACGGATTGAAGACGACGGCGGCGAGAAGCGTATCCCGCTGGGCGAGAGCGATCGAGACGCAGAAGCAAGGATACCGGTGGGCGAAATTCGTGGTGCCGTCGAGCGGATCGACGTGCCAGCGAAATTCCGAAGCCGAAGCGCTCTCATGCCCCGTTCCCTCTTCGGCTGCAATGGCATGGTCGGGAAAGTATTTGGTTAGCCGCTCGACGATGAACCGTTCCGAGCGCTTGTCCGCCTGGGTGACGAGATCCACCTCGTCGCCTTTGTAAGCAATGTCCAACGGGCGCGACAATTCTTCGCTGAGAATTTTGCCGGCTTCATGGGCAATTTCTACGGCGACTTGGAGATAGTTCTTGGTCATGGCGAAAACTGGTAGTTCTCCGAAGTATCGGTCTGCGCGCTGCGCGATGGGGGACAGCGGACAGGCTAGAGAAAGGAAAGGCCTGTCGAGGATCCATTTCGACGAACACGGGGATAGGATAGCACGCGGGTATCAACTATTAAGTATTTTGCAGGGAATCGTCGAAATTGAGGGTTGAACGGCTGCGGGGACAGGTTGAAGGATTCCCGCGGAGGCGAGACGAAGCGAAGAATGTCCCACCCTTTGCAAAAAACAAAATCGCAAAAGGGTAGGCCACGCGATTGAGAGCCAAGCACATAGGGTGTGCCACCTGCCCCGTCAGCGGCGGATGGCTCGGTCGTCCGCGTCTCTTTTCGCGAATTGGCTAGCCGCCCATTCAAACTAAATCCTTATGAATCCTTCCGAGCTTCTTTATTGCCGGCTTTGTACGCCTATGGCGTACGAGGCCGTGACGAAGCAAACGGCTCGCGCACGACGCCTTATGAGCCAGGAGGCCTATTCCCATGTCAGTCGTCAAGAAGATGCAGTTTTGCTGGGGTGCGTGAGGTAGTAATTCGCCAAATCCCGCTCTTCCTTTTCCATGTACGGCAAGCAATATCCGACACCCTATGAGAATCACAAGGGTCTCGCAGACTATACCACCAGGCTGGAACTCAGGCGCTCGAAAAGGCTGACCAACAGCTGAAAATGGCGGAACCGGCGCACACAAGCAATCTTCAATAAGGCTTTTTATAAAGTGTCGCCAATGGTGGAGATTGTCCCAAGCCTGATTGAAAGTGGCGGCTCTCGGAAGACTGCGCGCAATCATTGGGCGCCGGTGAGGTAGGACTTGCGGCGGCGGACGTGGTAGCCGACGCCGTCATCTCATCTGCTCAATTTTATCGCAAGATCTGTTGTCCGGGCCATCCGCCTCGGCGCGCCCGCACTGTAAAGCCCTGCCGGAGGCTGGTCTATTCATCATCATTTTCGGCAGAAGGTAGGCCGTTGGGGCAGCGGCGCGAGCTGTGGATGCGGAGGTGACTGTTGTCCAGGTCCGCGAAGCTGCCGCTGAAATAGCTGCTGCTCCAATAGGCTTTCTTAGCGATTTCCGAGGCAACCCTCTTTGCAAGCTGAGGATCATCGGCAAAGACGACCACGCGCGCGCCTTTGTCCCAGAGCGGCAGACGGCCGTCGTCATTCGCGGCAGTCGCTTCGCCTGGCTGGATGTTTACGGCGCAGGTGACTGTATCGGCCAGGAAATCCTGTGGAGTGCGGGCGTCGACAAAGACGGCGGTGTGGTCACGATTGAAGATGTAGGCGAAGCCTTCAAAATCGGTTCGCACTGTGTTGCCCAGTGCGCGCCACACCGGTAAGCCGAGTTGATATCGATAAAAATTGTCATAGCCAGCGACAGCCAATGCGGCTGCCACGCGTTTGCTCTTGCCGCAGAAGGGGCCATTGCAGGTGAGGACAAACTCGGCGTGCGGATTGATGGGGAAGAGAGCAGAGATCTGGCTCACTTCGCGTTCCACGGAGGTGTTGTTGAGGGGAGGGATGTTGATGGCGCCGGGGATGTGCGAGATCGCGTATTCCAGCTCGAAGCGCACGTCGAAGACCGGCATGCTACCGGAAGCTAGGATCTGTTGAAGCTGCTCGGTGCTTAACTCTTTTCCGGGCTGGGGCGGTTCGAGCAAGCTGGTTTGAAAGATGTTTGGGGTTGCCGGGCATTGCGCCTGAAGCGGCAGCAAAATGCTGATGCAGCTAGCTATCAAAGCGCCAACGATAAGAGTGGGCTGTGCAAGGTGATTCTGGATATTACGCATGGGGTCCTCCTAAGCGGCCACGGTGCACCAAGGGCTTCCGCAACGCAATGTTCGGCCGATGCTTTCTGAGTGATAGAGATGTGATGAGGTAAGCCACACGAGCGAAAGGGGCTTTTGAGCTATAATCCCGGCCAAGCGCGATTACAGGCATGCGTCCAGGGACGCAAAATCCGGGCGTCATCCGTTTCGAGAACTACGAACTCGACCTCGCTGCCGAGGAACTACGGAAACAGGGCTCCTCTCTAAAACTGCAACCCCAGCCATTCAAGATCCTGGCATACCTTGCAAGCCGTCCTGGCGAGTTGATCACCCGGCGTGAGCTGCGCGACCACGTTTGGCCGGGCGACACTTTCGTCGATTTCGATCTGGCCATCAACCAGGCCATCAAGCAGATCCGGGCGGTTCTGAACGACGACGCAGAGCGTCCGCGGGTCATCGCGACCCTGCCACGGCGCGGATATCGGTTCATTGCGAAGCCTGCGCCGGCGGTAGTAGCCGAACCAGCGTTAGCGCAGGTTTCAAGCGAAGGGCAGGAAGCAGGTTCGAATGGTCCGGCGGTGATTGAGCATTCGGTCCTTCATGGCTCGCGTGCGCGACCATGGTTGGCGCTGGGCGCTGTGGTGGTGCTGATTGCCGCGGTAATCGCCTATCGCTTTGCGACGCCGAAGCGTCCGGCGCTACAGATGCGCATCGTGGTGCTGCCCTTCCAGAACCTAACAGGAGATCCCCGTCAGGAGTTTTTCGCAGATGGCATGACGGAGGAGATGATCTCACAACTTGGCGCAATGGATCCGAAGCGGCTCGGCGTCATCGCCCGCACGTCGGCGGTGAAATACAAGAACAGCGGTAAAGGCATCGACCAAATCGGGCACGAGCTGGGCGTTGACTATGTGCTGGAAGGTAGCGTGCGCGAGGCCGGCTCGCGTGTGCGGGTTACCGCACAACTTATCCGCGTGAGCGACCAGATGCACGTCTGGTCGGAGAGCTTCGACCGGGGCTTCAAAGACGTGGTCGAGCTCCAATCGGATGTGGCCCAGGCGATCGCGCGACGTATCGACGTCGGGCTGGGCCAGCGCCGCGCAGCGCCTCAGCCCGCCACGCAGCTCAACTGGGAGGCCTATTCCGCCTATCTCAAAGGACGCCATCTGCTGCTCGACAATAAGACCGAGGCCACCATCGCGCTGGCCCTCCGGTACTTTCAGCGGGCCATCGAACTCGACCCGAGTTTCGCGTTAGCCTACGCCGGCCTGGCGGACGCGTACGCCGAACGGGCCGACGCTGATTTGGATCCCAAGAAGGCCTTCGAGCTGTCGAGAGAAGCCGCGATGCGCGCACTCAGCATCAATCCGGATCTTGCGGAGGCCCACGTGTCGATGGCGAACGAGCTGTTCTATGGCGAATGGAAGTGGGCCGGCGCGGATCGCGAATACAAGCGCGCCCTGGAGCTGAAGCCCACGTACGAGGAAGCCCATCACTCCTACTCTCATTACCTCACGCTGGCGGGACGCCACGAGGAAGCGATCGAGGAATCCCAACTCTTGTTGCGATTAGATCCGCTCTCGTCGCACATGAACTCACACCTGGGATTGGCGTACGTGAAGGCGGGACGTTTCGAAGAAGCGCTGGAGCAGTTCAAAAAGACGATTGCACTTGATCCAAACTACCTGCGAGTGTACGGGCACCTGGGCTACGCATATGAATCGCACAAGATGTTTCCAGAGGCGATTACAACCTATAAGAAGGGCGTGAGCCTCGCAGGAGAAACGCTGGAAGGACAAGCGGACCTGGCGCGGGCACTCATAGAAGGCGGCGAGAAGAAAGAAGGACTTTTGATTTTGCGCCGCTTGGAATCTGAAGCGACGCGGCGTTATGTTTCGCCTGTGGATTTGGCCGGCATTTATACGGTGCTGGGCGATCATGAAAAAGCTCTCACTCTGCTGGAGAGTGCTTTGGAGCAGCGCAATGGAAGGTTGCTGTTCATCCATCAATATCACGAATTTGATCCGCTACGCATTTCGCCGCGCTTTACGCGCATCCTGCAAGCGATAGGAGCGCCGGCCACGGTGTAACAATTCAGCAACCAAAATAATTACTTTGCCCGATCCGATTAGGAAGCAGAAGTTGGAAATTAGAAGTGCCACCGATCACGGATTCATTGCGGGCCGGTGAGGTAGGACTTGCGGTGGCGGACGTGGTAGCCGGAGGGGTTGACGGCGACGACGATGGAGCGGTAGGTGTTGGCGGGGCCGCGAGGGGTGGGATAGTAGGCGAGGAGATACTGGGTGCGGAGCTCGCGGTCGATGCGATCGAAGATGGCGCCGAGTTCCTGGGGCGTGTCGGGATAGAACATGGCGCCGCCGGTGGTGTCGGTCATGGTTTCGAGGGCGTGTTCACCGGCGGTGTTGCGGCCGCTTTCGTTTTTCACCGGGCGGATGACGATGGTGTAGAGGAGCGTGTTGGACCGGACGGCTTCCTTGCGGGCGGCGTCAAAGTCGGAGGTGCTGGTGGTTTCGCCGGCGTCGGTAACCAGGATGATGACGCGGCGGCGGTCGTCTCCACGGCGCTCGAGGGCGCGCGAACCGAGGAGCACGGCGTCATAAATCGAGGTGCCGGCGCCGGCGGGAATCTTGCGAACTGCCGCTTGCAGCTCGGCGACGTTATCCGAAAACGCGGCGACCTGCGTCACGTTTTCGTCGAAGGCGAAAACGGACAGACGGTCGCCGGGGCGCAGCACCTGGCGGATAAAGTGGGCGGCAGCTTCCTGCTCGAAGCTGATCTCCTTGTGGGCGCTGAGGCTGGAGTCGATCATGATGGCCAGGTCCAGCGGCTGCGAAGTTTCCGATTCGAACTTGTCGATCTTCTGCCCAACGCCTTCTTCATACAGGTGGAAGGCCTCCCTGGGAAGGTCCGGAGCGGGCCGGTTCTTTTCGTCGAGGACGCTGACGAGAACATTGACGAGATTGACGTTGACGCGGATGCGGCCGCGCTGGGCCGCGGGATCTTGCGAGTCATCCACGGGAACGGGCGAGGTGGGCTGGACGATTTTTCCGGGCTCGCCGACCGGAGACGAAGCGGGGGCCGCGGTGGAGGTGGAAGTCGTACTCGATTTGGAATTCGAGTCGACGGTAGCGGTGGACTTCGGTTTCCGCGCCCAGGGAGGACGGTCGGACTGGTCCTGGCTGAACGCGACTCCGGCGAAGAGCAGCGCTTGGACCGCCAAGAGTAAAGTGATGTGGGGGCGAAAAGGTGTTATCGACATTGGGAGTTAAGATGCAGGTTTCGCGCGCGGCGTCGCCGCGGGTGCGGGCGGCAGTTCACCTTCTGCCCAGACCGCGCCGTCTTCGAAGTACTCCTTTTTCCAGATGGGCACGGTGCGCTTGAGGGTGTCGATGGCGAAGCGGCAGGCGTCAAAGGCGGCGGCCCGGTGCGGCGCGCTGACGGCAATGAATACGCTGGTGTCACCGATCCCGAGGCGCCCGAGCCGGTGGACCATGGCGACGCGATGGATAGAGTATTTTTCGTGGAGCTGAACGCCGATTTCGCGCATTTTGGCGAGGGCCATGGATTCGTAGGCTTCGTAGTCCAAGTGGAGAGTCGGACGATTGTGGGACTGATTGCGGACGAAACCATCGAAAGTGACGGTGGCGCCATCGTCGGGCGCGCGCACGTGGCGGGCCAGCGCCGCCATGTCAATGGGCTCGCGAACCAACTGGTAGAGGTCATCGTGGGGGAGTGTCGCCATGTGGATGCGTCAGCCGCCGCTCACGGGAGGGAGAAACGCGACTTCGTCGCCGGAGCGGACAGGCGTATCCCAGGCGGCGAATTCCTGGTTGCGCGAAGCGACAACCGAGGAGCGGTATTTTGCGAGCTCGGGATGGCGCGCGGCGTAGAGAGCGAAGAGTTGCTCGATCGTCGTGGCGTCTGCGAACTCGATGGAATGCTCGGCATGGCCGGTGAGTTCCTTGAGGCGGCCGAAAAAGAGGACCGTGACGCGAATCGTTTGTGAGACAGGTGGCACAGGGGAATTGTAACCTGCGCTGCTTGAGGGGGCCAGTGGGACGGGTTGGAGCATGTGCAATCCCGAACGTTGCAGTGCTGGATCTGTTTAGGACGAAGGAGAATTCAACATCTTCATCAGCGAGCTAAGATTTGAAGGTTTCGATTGCTTGACCGTTCAGAGCCGGTTGCGTAGCGTACGGGGAGATGGTCTTTTGTCCGCGCCGGACAAGGAAGAGCGAAGAGGAAAACGATGAAGATTCTGGTAACGGGCTCGTCGGGGCTGGTGGGGACCGCGCTGGTGAGCGCGCTGGCGCGGGGTGGGCATACTGTTTGCCGATTGCTTCGACCACAAACTGCGGGCGGCGGGGAAGCGAAAGAAGGGTTTGTTGTGGCGTGGAATCCGGCGACGGGAGAATTGGGCGGCGCGGGGGTGGGTGCCGATGCCGTTGTGAACCTGGCGGGCGCATCAATTGCGGACGGGCGCTGGACAACGCAAAGAAAAGAGCTACTGTGCTCGAGCAGGATCGAGACGACGCGCGCACTGCTGGGAGCGCTGGCGAAGATGAATGCGCGGCCAAGCGTTCTGGTGTCGGCATCCGCGATCGGGTATTACGGCGACCGCGGGGACGAAACGCTGACGGAAGAGAGCCAGGCGGGGACAGATTTTCTGGCGGAGCTGGTGCAGGAATGGGAAGTGGAAGCGCGGAAGGCCGACGCGCTAGGGATTCGGGTGGTGCTGGCTCGGTTCGGGATTATTTTGGCGCGCGAGGGCGGTGCGCTGCCGAAAATGATGCTGCCATTCAAGATTGGCGTTGGGGGAAAGCTGGGTTCCGGGCAGCAGTGGATGTCGTGGGTGGCGCTCGAAGATGTCGTCGGGATTTTGCGATTGGTGATCGAGCACGCTTCCTTACGGGGCGCGGTGAATATCGTGTCGCCGCAACCGCTGCAAAACGCAGAGTTCACATATGTGCTGGCGCAGGCGATGCATCGGCCGGCGCTCTTCCCCGCTCCGGCGTTTGCGCTGCGGCTGGCGCTGGGTGAAATGGCGGACGCGCTGTTGTTATCCAGCCAGCGCGTCTTGCCAGGAGCGATTGAAAAACTAGGTTATCGGTTTTTGCACGCGGATTTGACTTCGGCACTGGCAGCGTTGCTTCTGAAGAATTAGAGAGAGTTCGTATCACTTCTGCACGTTGATGGTCACGGAGACGCGCAGCGTGTGGCCGTTGAGTGGATCTGTGGACAAGAGATTCTCCGAGGTTTGCCCATCTTTCAAGATCAGATTCTCCGAGCCCCGAAATGTCCGAACGAGCGGATTTCCACCCGGATTGGTCACCAGTTTCTCGCCTTCGATGGATTTGTTGGGGTAGAGAGCGGAACGTTCGAAGGTTAGATAAACGTGAAAGCGGCCGTCGTCTTCGGTCCTGATGCCGCAATCGATGTTCGAGCCGATATCCAGGTATGTGGTTTTCTGGTCTTTGCCGTCCGTCTCGATGGGAACGCGGATGCCGGTTCGAAGACTCGTTGAGTAATTGCCGCCGACCTTTTCATCGCTAATCACTGTGAAGGCATAAGGCATGCTGGAGACCTTCTTGTCACCCTCGAACTCCGTAAACACAATCTGCACCTTAATAGGAGTTGGAACCTTCACGCGTTCCTCGGTCTTGGGCTTTTCCTGAGCGCGCAGCTGGTGCATGGGCTGGCAGAGCGCGCCGAACAAAAGCAAATAGAACAATTTCTTCATTGTAATCCTCCTGGATGATTCGAACCGTTCTGAGATTTAACGAAGTTCGCGGAAGTCATTGCGATTTCTGGTCCGCTAAGAGCTTGACGTCAAGCTCGACAATTTGGATCTGAGCAACTTGCAATGGCGCTAAAATTGTCGCGTCGGAATCCTGAGCGAGAAGCGGAGCACGCTTGTGAAAACGCCACTGCTCGGCGTACTCGGCTAGCAAGACTTCCTGATCCCGGGGGACCAGCACTTCCGGCACGGTCTTTCTCCTGATCAGCGTTTCGTGCGCCCGAGAGTTCTTGGCGATAGCGAGATGGCGCTGCGAAACAGAATTCTTCTTCATCGGTGGCAGAACTGCGGGGTTTTGTTTCAGTGCCGGCAGTGTCACCCGTGGCGGCACAATTGTTTTCCCTGCCGTCTCGACCGGCTTTTGTACGACATTTGTGCGCCAGACGGCGTGCACCGCGAAGAGAGTAACCAGCAATCCTGCGGCGCTCGCCGAAACGAGCCAGTTGGTAGGCCAACTGCGACTTAGGGCCGATTCCTGTTGAAGGCGTGCGCGGACGCGCGGCAAAAGAGAAGGAGGCATTTCGGCGTTCGCGGTGACTTGAAGGCCAGCGTCCATCGAGGAGAAGAGGGATTGTTCCTGTTCGAATGTCGCGCGGCAATCAGCGCAGGCAGCAATGTGCGCGCGCTGATCCCCTTGCGGCTGGGCGCCACTGGCTGCAGCTTCGATCAACGCTTCTTTATAATGTTTGCATGGCATCGCAACTTCTCCGCTAACTGTCTTCGCGCATAGAAAATTCTGGACTTCACCGTGCCCGTGGAAATACCCAGCATGGAGGCGATTTCGTCGATGGTGTGGCCTTCCATGGCCGCAAGCAAAAGGACGAGGCGCAATTTTTCCGGCAATTCCGCGAGAGCATTATCAAGATGCGCCTGGAACTCGCTCGAAGCGGCGAGGTCTTCGGCAGTCGCGGCACGCGGCTGGTGCTCGGGCTGCGACCAAAGGGTGTCGCGGAGTTCGCGGCGTTTCCCGGAGCGCAAACGGTCGAGCGCGAGACGAAACGTGATTCGAACGAGCCAGGCGCGGAAGCGGTTGCGATCGCGCAGGCGATCGAACTTGCGATACGCGCGCAGTAGCGCTTCCTGCGCGACATCTTCCGCATCGGCAGTATTGCGCAAGACGCCGCGAGCCACGCGATAGGCGAGCGGGCCGCACTCGGCGAGGCGCTCCTCGAACTCGCGCCTGGTGTCAGCCTGGGTCGTCTGGTGCTCCAGCTCACCCTCGACCCTGCGCCCTAGTTGGACCAGAACGAGCTCCTGCATTTGTTGTCCCGCGAGCCTCGAAAGCCCGCTCTCTCCCTGCACTTAACCAGACGCCGCGACTTACGGATTGGTTCAGTGCGAATCAGCGGTCCCGGACGTTAGGGGCGTCCAGGGTTAGATCCCGAGTTTCCCGAGCAGATCTTCAAGATTGGATTCGTCGACGACGACTTCCCGGGCCTGCTGACCCTCCGGTGGGGGCTGGACGGAACCTTCATCGAAAGCCTGAAAAAGACGCATCTTGGCGACGGCATATTCCTCGCTGCTCGTGAGCGAGCGGCCGTTCTGCTTTGCCCAGGCGTCCAATGCCGATTGCCTGACGAAGATTTTGAAGGGGAATGCGGAGCGGCGGTCGGCGGAGATCACGTAAGTAAATTCACCACCGGGACGACCGTCCTTTTGTGCACGATTGCCTTCGAAGAAGTAATACTGATAGACGTAGCCGTCGGCTGCAGAGTAGCTCTTGACGCGGCGGACGGCATCGGGGCGAGGCATGGGCGGATTATTGGAGAGTGGTTGGGGGAAGTCAACGCGGGAATTTACGCGGAGCGGTGGTCCCAATATGAAACAGCACACCTCCGTCCCGGTTCCAAATCAGAACGAAGTTTGGCCGAGTTGAACACAGAGCATCATTTTTGCGATGCTCCTGGGTGCAGCACTCAGCGTCAGGAAGGCGGCAATCCGCTGATTCGATGCGGCTTCTTACCGGAAGTTCGCTGAGGCCGCCTACCTAATCCTCATTCTCGTTTTTCTTTTATTCGCTGGCCCTTCGCCTGCTTTGCCGATGGCATGCGGTCCCTCTCGAAGAGCAACCGAAAAAGATCCAGGACAGCGACGATTGCGATCGCCGCGCTTCTTGCGGAGGGAACATGGACGATCGGCTGCGGCGCGCAGGTGGTCGCCGTAGATGCGACGAGCGGCGCACTCGTGGGAGCAACAATTGGCGGGTGGAGTGGTACAGCTCCGGGTCCCGCCCAATTTGACGGCACGTATGAGATCGATGGCCTGGCGGTGGGGCACAGCTACACTGTTTATGCGGGAACGCTGAATGGCGCGGTTGATCCTTCGCAGTTCGATAATGCGGTTGTGTCTCTCCTGCCGGAATACGGTTAGCGATCCGGGCTGGCCGCCGCTGCTTGGATGCCTGGTGCCTGCGGTGGACGCGAGCTTTACGGCAAGGACTCGGCCGGGGCCTTGAGGATTGAGTTTTCACTTTTCAGTTTTCAGTTTTAGCCTTTAGTTGCGGGGTCATAGTCTTGAGGCTTGTGGGTGTGGCGATCTGATCTGATTTCCATATTCGATCAAAATGTCGAGTGGGCATCTCCATCGTGGGGCGTAAGCCAGCCTCCACCGAACAAAAGGCCGGGGCCGAGCGATGCAAGAAAGATGTGACGACGACGGCCGCGCGGTTGCTTCGAAGCACTCCGCAAGGCTTGATGGAGAGCCGCTCCGCACGTAGACGAGCCGAGATTGCCGCAGGTCCTGGCGACGGGCGGAAAAGCGTCCGGTGAGACACCGTATTGTTTAGCGAGAAGCGCGACGAGACGGGGGTTCGGTTGGTGCGTTGCAAAACCGCCGACGGAGCCGCGCGGGATGCCGCTGCGCAACTCGACGGCGGTCAGAATTTTTTCCATGCGGGTGATCGCGGCTCGCGAAAGGGCTTCACCGTCAAACAGCACGGTGAGTCCTCCGTTTTTTCCGCCGTTGACCTGGATGGCAGCGGCATACTGGCCGGCGCAGCCGAAGAGGAATTCACCGAGCCGATAGCCTTCGCGGGAGTCGCTGCCAGAGGCGCTTCGAAGAACAAAAGCGCTGGCGCCGTCGCCGAACAAACCTCCAAACTCGCCGGCGACCCGGCCGGGAGTGAGCGTGCGGCTGTGAACATCGGCAGTGACGACGAGGATCTTCTGAGCCTGCCCTGCGCCGATGAGCGACTGCGCGACGGCGAGGCCATTGAGCAGACCGAGGCAGGCGCCGCCGACGTCCAGGGCTCCGCAATTTTCGCGCACGAGCAAGCGGGAATGAAGCTGCGCCGAGAGCGAAGGGTAATCGTGATGCGTTTCGCTGGTGGCTACAATCCAATTCAACTCCTGCGCTCCACAGGAAGCAGCACGCAACGCTTCCTGCGCGGCGGTCGCGGCGAGGGTAAGTTCGTTTTCGTTTTGGGCGACGTAAGCGAGAGATTCGATGCCGGCACGGTTGCGCAGTTTTCCGGCGGGCATGCCGAAGGCGCGATCGACTTCCTCGGAGGGCAGCAAACGCGAGCCAGGCACGGCGGATGAACCGGTGAGCACAGCCTGCGCAGGGGAAGCGGAGATTTTCTGTTCCGAACTAGCGTCTTCTACACCGGAAATTTCAGAGGCCGCATTCTGCAATGCCGCCAGAACTTCTCCAAGACTCGCGGAACGCTCGTTGAGGCCGGAACCAAGATCGGAAACGCCGCTGGCGGTTTCAACAGCGCGTAAAAAACTTACCCAAGCCATGGAATCGAGAATGCCGGCCTCAAGGAGATCGACATTGTCGCCGGGGATGGACGCCGCAGAGCCGGCTTCGCGGCGGAAGCAGGCTTCCACCAGCGAGCGCCGGGAATCCGTTTTCGAAGGGGGCGGGAACCGGGAATCGTTCATCAAAACTCCTCGAGCCAATCCTTTTGTGGGAGCGGAAAGAGCGTATCCAGCATAAGCCAGCAGAGACCGTTATAAGGCCGCGTGAGCCCCAGCCGTATGAAATGATGCGGGCAGGAGATGATTTTGTAGTGAAAGTTGGAATTCAGGAAGCGTTCGAGGCGCGGCAGGCGATTCGCGCCGCGGTCCGGGGCCAGCGTGGCGTCCACAAAATTGCGCCAATCGTGATCGACGGCAGGCAGATCACGGAGGACCTCGCCGGAGGGCAGCACGAGGCTGCCGCGCAGTTCGTTCGCGCAAATCTCCAGGCGAAGATTCTGCGTTTCGCAGCCGCAGATGGAGCGCTGGGCTTCCGATGGCATGGCGTAAAGGCCGCTTCCTTTTTTGTTTTCGTGGATCTTGCATCCAAAAAGCTCAGGCAAGGAGCGGGCGAGTTCCGCGCGGCGAAGAAAGGGAACGATTTCGGCTTCGGCCAGCGCGGAAGATTTCTGAAAGGCGCGCGTGGAGACGCGGTCTTCGATGTGCGGTTTCGCGCCGGGGAACGGCGTGAGTGAACATTCCAGGATGTCGCCGCGCTGATGAGGAAAATGTATCCAGCCGTTTGCCGAGGAAGGCACGGGCCGGATCGAATGAATCCTTTCGTTTTCGCGCTGAAGGCCGATGACACAGAATGCCGGGCCCATGCGCGTGATCTCCGTGATGAGCAGCTTGGTCATGAGGCAACGCCGCCTGACTTGCGCCGGGGCTTCACAGGCTTTTGGCGCGACAAGATGAGATGGCGAATTTCGACGGCGTAACCTTGCTCCCGCCAGTAGCCGGCGAGAAGATCGGCAACGAGGCGGCGATGGCATTTCTCTGGGCCGGGTTCGGAGCAGAGAAGAGAGACCTGGGGGGACCACGAAGACGTATCGAGACTTGCGGGGACACGGCGCTCTTTCATCACTGCGAGAAAATCTGCTTCATAGGCGGGCCAATCTTTCGTGCTGCGATACGTCTTGAGAAGTTCCGGTGGAGGGGTGAGCAGCGGCTCATGCAGGTATTCCATTCCGGCGATTTTTCTCAGAAAGAAGGAAAGGTCGGGATGCTTGGAGAATCCCGAGAGCTGGCCGCTGCGATTCTGGCGGACGTCGATGACTTGCTGGACCCCGGCACCGGAGAGCAGAGCGAAGAATTCCTCGGCGGTTTTTCCGGTGAAGCCGATGGTGCAGAGGAGACGTTGCATCATATTCAGAAATACTCGGCAGCTTCGGGAGAGGCGCGGAATGCAAAGTCCTTCGACTGAAGAACCAGGGCGTCACTGAGAGCGGCATCACGGCCGGAGACGAACAGCGAAGTGCTGGTAACGTCGTCGAAGCCGTGGAGGACGAGGAGGCGATCCTCGGCGTCGCGCTGGGATTCGAGGACGCCGCCGCGACGAATATGGGCGGGCGTCGCGCCGCGGTCCAGGAGCGCGGGGCAGATCATCAGGAAGCGATGGCATTGCAGGGGGTCTTCTTCGGCACACATGAGGGCAGTGACGTTGGTCCGGAAGAGGGCGAGGGCACGATCGATACCTTCGGCGAAATCCGGGGCGCGACGGCGCGCGGCGTAGTCAACGAGCCCGTCTTCCCGGTAGACGCGCGGATCAGCTGGCCTGCCGCCTAGAGTTTCCCCGAGAAATTCGTAGCGGATGCCCACCGAAGAAAGACCCGCTTCAAGCGGCTCGCGATTGAATTGCGGAAAACGAAAACTGGCGGGGCGGCTGCGGACGTCGCACAACATCCGGACACCATACTGCGCAATGAGGGCAAGAAATACTTCCAGTTCGAGATTTGAATGACCGACCATGAAGAGCGGATTGGCGGGGTCGGAGTGGGCATTCATGAAATTTACACCTATGGCAAAGGGTATTTTGCCGGAAGGCTAGACAGACGGCAAGCGCGGCGGCCGACAGACTGTGTTTGCATTTTGCGAGCGAGGCCAGCCGGAGGATGCAAGGTGAAATCCAGACCGTGTTAACGTGAATCGATGAGGCGGATGAGGTTTTCAAAGAGAAGGGTACGAACAGAACGGCTTGAGTTGGCTGCCATGAGCGGCCGATAGAAATGTTTCACTCGAAAAAAATGCGGGTCATCGCAATCTTCGCGCTTTTCTTCTTGTGTGCGCTGAGCACCTTGGCGCAGCGCGTGCGGGGCGAACTCCACCTTGAGGTACATGACCCGCACGGGACCGCGGTGTCGCCGATCGGCGAGCTGGTCAGCGAAGCCAATGGGTTCCGGAGGACTTTTCTAGCGGGGCCCGAAGGACGCTATGTTGCGCAGGATCTTCCGTTTGGAGTTTACCGGCTGAGTTTGCAGGCGGAAGGATTCGCGCCGTGGAGTGATCTGGTTGAAATTCGCTCCGAGGTGCCGGTGCGCGTGGCCGTGACGCTGGGGGTTGCGCCGGTGACGACGCAGGTGCAGGTGAATGATTCGGCGACGCTGGTGGATCCCTATGCAACGGGAGTGCTGTATTCCATCGGGCGGCAATCGATCGAGGAACATAACGCAGCGCAACCGGGGCGCGAATTGCTGGACTTGGTGTCCGAACAGCCGGGATGGGTGTATGAAGCCAACGGCGTGCTTCATCCGCGCGGCTCGGAATACGATGTGCAATTCGTGGTGGACGGGCTGCCGCTGACTCAGAATCGTTCGCCGGCGTTTGCGCCTTCGTTTGATGCGGGCGAGGTTGAGTCCTTGCGCGTGCTGGCGGCAAGTTTTCCGGCGGAATATGGGCGGAAATTGGGCGGCATCGTCGAAGTCACAACCAAAAAAGATGTCCAAGCAGGATGGCACGGGCGGTTCGACGCGGGCGGTGGAAGTTTCTCCACGCTGAACGGCGCGGCGGGACTTTCCTATGCACGGGAGGCAGAGCGGTTTTCGGTCGCCGGCGAGGGATTTCATACTGACCGCTATCTGGATTCTCCGGTGCCGGAAAATTACACCAACAGGGGAAATGCCGCCGGGTTCTCGGCTTCCTACGAGCGGGATTTTTCAACGAGCGACCGGTTGCGCGTGACCGTGATGCACAATGTCGTCCGCTTCCTGGTGCCGAACGAACTCGTGCAGCAGCAAGCCAGCCAGCGGCAGGATCTCCTGAACACGGAGACAAGTGGACAGATCTACTTCCAGCACACGATTTCGCCTGATTTGTTTCTGAGTTTTTCGGGAAGCGTGCGGGATTCAAGCGCAACGCTGGCGTCAAACGCACAGGCCACACCGGTGATCGTTTCGCAGGACCGCGGCTACCGCGAAGGATACCTGCGCGCCGACCTTGCGGGGCACCGCGGACACCACGATTGGAAAACGGGTGTGGATGGTATTTTCAGTCCGGTGCATGAGGCGCTGCAGTACATGATAACCGATCCGACTCAATTCGATCCCGGGACACAGCTGAATTTTCAGTTTCCTTATCAACAGAAATGGGATGTCGAGCCTTCGATTTACATGCAGGACCAGATGCGCCTGGGCCGGTGGAACGTCAGCGCGGGGCTGAGGTTCGATCACTACGGATTTGTAGTGCACGAGTCGGCGTGGAGTCCGAGGGTCGGTGTATCGAGATTTGTGATGGAACTCAACTTGCTGCTTCATGCTTCGTACGACCGCGTTTTTCAAACGCCCGCAATCGAGAATTTACTCCTTGCAAGCTCGCCGCTTCTCGACGCCGTCAGCCCATCCGTGTTGCGATTGCCGGTGAGGCCGGGGCGCGGACATTTTTACGAGGGCGGAGTGACGAAAGCACTCTTTGGCAAGCTGCGATTCGATGCCAATGTTTTCCGCCGGGATTTTCGCCACTATTCCGATGACGATGTGCTGCTGGATACGGGCGTGAGCTTTCCGATTGCCTTCGCAAAGGCGCGGATCTTCGGAGAAGAAGTCCACGTGGAAGTCTCGCAGTGGGGACGCTTCTCCGGATACCTGAGCTATGCGAATCAATCCGGCATCGGACAAGGGCCGATCACCGGCGGGTTGTTCCTGGGAAACGACGCAGCCAATGCGCTAACTGACACGAGCAAGTTCGCCGTGACGCAGGATCAACGGAATTCGCTGCGCGCTCGCGTGCGTTTTCAAGCGCCGCGGCACGCCTGGCTGGCGATGGGCACGCAGTATGGCAGCGGGCTGCCGGCGGATATTGGCAATGCCAACGTAAGTGACCTGCTGGCGGCTTTCGGACAACAGATTTTGCATCGCGTGGATCTGGCTCGCAGGCGCGTGCGGCCGAATTTTTCCTTCGACGTGGCGGCAGGTGCTGAAATCTATCACAAGGAGGCGAGGAGTGCCACGCTGCAGATCCAGGTGGCGAACTTAGCCAACCGGCTCAACGTGATTAATTTTGCGAGCTTGTTTTCCGGGACCGCGCTGGGAGAACCGCGGAGCGTTTCGGCGAGCTTGCGGCTTACGTTTTGAATCGTGGGGACGCAGCATGCTGTGCCCTTACTTGGCGAGGGATTCGAGTTCCGTCACGACGCGGTCGAGTTCGTCGATGAGTGAGTTTGAGCCGGCTGTGCGAAATACATTTACCAGCGTGCGGTAATACCAGAGTGTGCCGACCTTGCGGCCGGTGAAGCGGTCGAAGACGGCATCGCCTTCCACGCGATAGTCGGAGAGAATTTCGCGGGCATTGGCCAGTTTGTCCGCGGCGGAAACGAGCCGGACATCTTCGGGCTCATGAGCGACCTTTTCGATGTAAGCGCGCTTTCTTTCGCCCCATTCCCGTTTTTCTCCTGAGACTTCGTAAGAATCCGTGCAACCATCGACGACGCGCGCCACACGGTCGCCGAATTTTTCGCGGATTTCATCGAGGCGCGGGAGGCCGCCCTGGTCTTCGACGGCATCGTGCAGCAGAGCGGCGATGACTTCATCTTCACCGCCGCCATGCTGAATGACGATGGCCGCAACGCCGAGCAAGTGGCCGACATACGGCTGGCCTTTGCCCTTGCGGCGCTGGTGAAGATGCAGCTCCGCCGCGTATCCAAGCGCCACCACGAAACGGTTTGTGAGGACCGGCTTTTCGATTGTGGATTGTCCGCTGATCAATGGTTTCGCTTATCTGCGGCGCATCTTGCCGAGCAGGCGGAGAATTTCCAGATAGAGCCAGATGAGCGTGACCATCAAGCCGAATGCGCCGTACCACTCCATGTATTTCGGCGCTCCGCCCTGGACGCCTCGCTCAATCACGTCAAAATCGAGCACTAGATTTAGCGCCGCGATGATGACCACAAAGAGGCTGAAGCCGATTCCCACAAGGCCGCTGCCGTTGATCGCCGGAACCTGAATGCGAAAGAAACCACCAAGAATGATCTCCACGATATACAGAAGCGCGATGCCGCCGGTGGCAGCGATCACGCCAAGCTTGAAACCTTGCGTGGCACGAATCATTGCGGTTTTATAAGCGAGCAGCATTACGAAAAGCGCGCCGAACGTTAGGCCGACGGCCTGCATCGCGACGCCCGGGTACGTGCGCTCGAACATGGCAGAGATGCCGCCCAGCGCCAGGCCTTCAAGGAGCGCGTAAATGGGGGCGGTGATCGGAGCCCAATTTTGTTTAAAGATGGTAACCAGCGCGACGATGAAGCCGCCGAAAAGGCCGCCCGTCATCCACGGAATGGCCGCTCCTGGTGCTGCGGACTGCGACAAGCCCCAGGTCCACGCGGCTGTGGCCACGACGCAGAGCAAGAGCAGGCCGGTTTTGTTGACGGTGCCTTGCATCGTCATCGCCTCGCCGTAGGCGACTTGGCCTTTAAATGCCTTATCATTCAGTGCTGGATTGGATGTGCGCATCAAATCTGCCATTGCGGAAATTCTCCCTATCGCTGAGTTTCTAATCTCTTCAAATTTTGTGCTTCTAAATTCTACTCCTTGGTATCTGTCATTTCCATTGCGCTAAGCGCAAGACGAAATCGCTCAGGAAGATTTTGGTTCCCCGGCGATCTGGCGCTGAACTTGCTCTCTGAATTCCAAGGGCCGGGCAATCTGCGGAAAAACTTCTGGCGTCCCACCCGTGCCCCTCACGATCACCGTTCCGTAGCCCAGCAGTCTTCCCAGCGCGGGTTCCTCGATGGCGATGCTTTCGATTCTTGACAAAAGAAGCTCGATAGTGCGGCGATTTGCGAGCCCGGACTTTACGATGACTCTTTTATTGGTAACGGCCATCTCCGTAGCGCTTCGGCGCACAAAACCAATTCCGAAAAAGATCGCTGCTACCACCACACAGGCAACGCCCGCCCATCGCAAAGCACCAGCAGAAGAAGCTTCGCCGCCGTTTACAGAACTCCACGGCGTGATGAGCAGGCTCCCTCCAACCAGCGCAAGGACTGCGGCGATCAGCGCATGCCCCAACATCACAATCCAGTGGAGCCGAGTCTCATACTGGACGATTTCGCCCGCGATGAGATGTTTTTCGGCGTAGCTCAAAAGAGTTCCTTGAAAAAGGGCGTCATGAAATATGCCATTGGAAACCTGCGGCGGATGATGGCCCGAAGTTACGGCTGGTCAACTGCCACCCAGCAAAAACGGAAAAAAACTCAAACTCAGTTGGTAGCGCTAACGGGAATCGAACCCGTATTTTAGCCTTGAAAGGGCTACGTGCTAACCGTTGCACCATAGCGCCACAAGTTGTTCGATGCGGACCCTTCTAGAATAAGGAAAATTCGAGCAATTCACAAGGTCAAGCCGGCCGTGTCGCGCGACGTCTCGAAGATTGGAACAATTGAGATCCTTCGCTTCGCTCAGGATGACAAATTGCCGAAGTCGCACTGCCGTTGAAATCTAAGACTTGCGGTCCTGAAATTCCTCGTTCCACGCCATCTGGATGGCTTCGAGTTTGGATTCATTCGAGACCGCAGGGTCGCCGGAGAAGCCGGGGAGCTCGGTGATCCATTTGCGCAAGTCCGTGAAGCGGACGGTGAGCGGATCGGTGTCCGGAAACTTGTCCGTGAGGCCGATGGCGATGTCTTCGAGATTGTCCCAACCGAATGTCGGCGGCACGTGTGACTCCTGAAAGAATATTTTCAGTTTTCAGTGATGAGTAGTCAGTCACAAGAGAAAACTAAAAAGGTTCTTACACTTCCGACTGTGCACTGAACACTGAAAGCAGAAAAGAGTTCTTAGATTTCAGACCGAGTACTGAAAACTGACAACTGAAAACTTTCAGTGATCCAGTTCCTTGGCGTAGTTCTTGTTCCATTCGGGGATTTCGACGATGATGTCGGTCGTGCCGTCGGGTACAGTCTGGCAGCCGAGGCGCGACTTCGGCGTGATACCCGGCGCTTCGTCCAGCTCGTCGAACTCGGCGTCGGTGGCTTCGTTGCAGGACTCAAGTCCTTCTCTCACGATGACGTGACAGGTCGAGCAGGCGCAAACACCACCGCAAGCGTGGTCGAGACTGGCTTTAATGCCTTCGGAAATGTCGAGGATGCTTCCGGGGAGGCCGTTGTGTCCGTAGGGAATTTTCTCCGGGTCAACCTCGATGGTCTTGCCGCTGGGAAGAAATGTCACTTTGAATTTCTTCGTGGCGGGTTTGTATTTAACTTCTTCGATATATGGGTTGCTGCCGCCCATGAATTATCTCCCTCAAACTCTGCGGGCGATATGCTGAACGCCCAATTGCTCAACGGTGTTGCCAATTGGGGCGCAGCGCTGCTGCGCCCCAACGAAGAAAATCTAGACTTCGGCCAGCTTGCGGCCTTCGAGCGCCGTCGAGACGGCGGAATTCATCAATAGTTCAGCAAGATGCTCGGTCGCATGATTCAGATCGTCGATGCGCTTGCGAATTAATTTGTAGTCGCTGCCGGCGACGGATTCCTGCAATGCCGCGACGCTCGCATCAATTCTAGCGCGCTCCTCTGGCGATAAGCCTGCGGCTTGATGGTTCGCCAGCGCTTTGGCGGTGGCCGTCAGAATCGATTCGGATTCCGTGCGCGCTTCGATCACCTGGCGCTCGGCAAAATCCTGCTCGGCGTATTCGATGGATTCTTCGAGCATGCGCTCGATTTCGGAGTCGTTGATGCCGTAGCTGGGCTGGACTTCGATGGAATGCTGCTCGCCGGTGCGAAGATCCTTGGCGCCGACCTGGAGGATGCCGTTGGCGTCGATCAGGAATTTCACTTCGATGCGCGGCAGGCCGGCGGGCGCGGGCGGCACTCGCAAGGTGAAGCGCGCAAGCGAGCGGCAGTCTTTCGCGAGTTCGCGTTCGCCCTGAAGGACGTGGATGTCGATGCCGGTTTGATTGTCGACGCCAGTGGTGTAAAGTTCCTGCGCGCTCGCGGGAATCGTGGAATTGCGCGGAATGATTTTCGCGACCGCGCCACCGTAGGTCTCGATGCCGAGCGAAAGCGGCGTGACGTCGAGCAACAGCATGTTTTTTACGCCCTGGTCGAGAATGTTGGCCTGGACAGCGGCGCCGAGGGCGACGACTTCATCGGGATTTAGCTCGACGTGCGGCGTGCGGTCGAAAAATTCCTGGACGGTGCGGCGAATCAGCGGGGTGCGCGTGGTGCCGCCAACGAGGACGACTTCTTCCATGTCCGCGGGCTTGAGCTGGGCGTCAGCAAGGGCTTGCTTGACGGGGCCCATCGTGCGGTCAACCACCGGGCGGATGAGAGCATCGAACGCGCCGCGAGTGAATTCATGCGTGAATACGGTGCCGTTCGGCAACGCGATGCGAAGCGTGGCCGCCTCTGATTCGGAAAGCTGATGCTTTACCTCGATCAGCGCTTTGCGAAGCTCTTGCGCGATCTCGCCGTGGGGTGAAAAGTCGATTTCATCATGCTGGAGGATCAGTTCATGAACAAACGCCTGGAGCAGATTGTCGATGTCGTCGCCGCCCAGGTGCGTGTCACCGTTGGTGGAAAGAACCTGGAAAATATCGCCTTCACTCGTGGAAATAAGCTTGAGGACAGAGATGTCGAACGTACCGCCGCCGAGATCGTAGACCGCAACTTTGCCGCGTTGCTTTTCGTGCAGGCCGTAGGCTAGCGCCGCCGCAGTGGGCTCGTTGACGAGACGAAGAACTTCGAGGCCGGCGATTTTCCCGGCATCCTTGGTGGCCTGGCGCTGGGCGTCATTGAAATAGGCCGGGACGGTGATGACGGCGCGATCAACGGTTTCGTCGAAATGCGCTTCGGCCCAATTTTTCAGTTCGCGCAGGATGAAAGCGGAAATCTCCGGCGGGGTGAAAAATTTGCCGCCAAGCTTCACGCGGATGACGTTCTTGTTTGATGGATCAATGCGAAACGGAAACAGCTTTAGCTCATCCTGAATGTCGGCAGGGCCGCGTCCCATCAGGCGCTTGACGGAATAAATGGTTCGCTCCGGCTGCGTGAGGAGCCTTCTGCGAGCCGCCTCGCCCACGACGATGGTTCCATCCGCATCCAAGCTAACTACCGAAGGACATAGCGTGCTGCCATAAGGGCCGGGAATACACTTCGGCAGGTTCGTCTGCGGGCCGAGATATGCGACGAGGCTGTTAGTTGTGCCGAGATCGATTCCTACGATTCTGCCCATGATGAAAGCCGGGAGGGGCTCAAGCCCCTCCCCTACACAAGCTCCTTTTGGACGTTAGTCACCAGATTCCGGATGTACGAGCGCCGATTTAGCAAATCGTTCAAGTTCGCCATGATCTTCTTTCTCATTGCGGCATTGCCTTGCAGGGCGGTATCCCATTCGCGGGCGGCGGATTGAAGTTGCTTATCCACTTCGCCTAGTTTCTGCTGAAAATTTTTCTCGGCGGATTCGAGGCGCGCTTTCAAAGCGGCCAGATCGCCGCCTGAGGCTTTTGCTTCGCGAAGCTCGTCGAGGGACTCGTTCAGCTCGAAAACTTCTTCGAGCAGTTCCGGGGGCGCCTGCTGTTTGTGTTCGCCTTCCTTGCGGGCGCCTTCGATGCCAAGGAGATATTCGACGCGCGCCACAGGATCGCGCAGAACGCGGTACGCGTCATTCAATTCCGAGCTGCGCTGCAAAGAGAGCTCACGCTCGTGTTCGCTGGCGTTAACGAAATTATCTGGATGGAACTTCCAGCTGAGCTGCAGAAATTTTTGCTCAAGAGCGCCCATCTCGATCCAGAGCTTGCGGGGCAGACCAAACAGCTCGAAATAGCCGGAATTCGTGGACACCGCTAGGCCGTAAAAGAGCTGCCGCAGCCGCAGTTGCGCGCCGCGTTGGGATTCTGGAAAACGAATCCCTGGCGCATCAGCGTCTCTTCGTACTCGAGCGTCGTGCCGTTCAGGAACAGAAAACTTTTCGGGTCCACGAAGAGGCGCGCGCCGAACTCCTCGAAGATTTTGTCGCGGTTGCGTGCTTGAGTGTCTAGCCTCATGGCATAAGAGAGGCCGGAGCAGCCGCCGCCCTGCACACCTACGCGGAGGCCGCCCTGTTCAGGCGAAACGCCATCCTTTTCGAGCAGCTCGCGGATTTTCCGCGCGGCGCGCTCGGTCAGGTGGATTTTCGCGATGTTGGGACTTGCGACTTCTGTAGCCATCTTCAACGGCTCCAAGGCTTATAAGGATCGAACGCGCCCAGCAGGGACGCACCATGCTGCCCAGGCGTCAGCGAGTGCCACCCCGCGAAGAATTAGTGCGAGGCCTTCTCCGAAACCGGCACTTCAACGCCGTGCTTTTTCTTCCAGTCGCCGATGGCGGCCTTGATGGCGTCTTCCGCGAGCACGGAACAGTGAATCTTGACTGGCGGGAGCGAAAGCTCGCGCACGATGTCCGTGTTCTTGATCGAAAGTGCCTCTTCGACCGTCTTGCCCTTCACCCATTCGGTGGCGAGCGAGGAGCTGGCGATGGCCGATCCGCAGCCAAAGGTCTTGAACTTGGCTTCTTCAATGACCTGGGTATCGGGATTGATCTTCATCTGCAGCTTCATGACGTCGCCGCACTCCGGCGCGCCGACGAGACCCGTGCCGACGTTAGGGTCTTCTTTCGGCATGCTGCCGACGTTGCGGGGATTGTTGTAGTGATCGACCACTTTATCGCTGTATGCCATTAGCCGTTGCTCCTTGCCAGATTCACGAGATTCCCGAAACCAGCGCTCTTGACTGCTTTGTCCGTGAGCGAAACGTTCGGCACGGAAGCCGAGCGACCCGCGGTCAACTGACGAAGAGCGTCCCTGATGAATTCCGCGCCGAGCCCGAGCATTTTCAGAAAGGCGCGCACTTGCTGAAGCTCGTGAAAAGAGCGCTCGCCTGCGACGGCGGCCTCTTCTCCCTCCCCACCATAGGGCACAAACGTCACGCGGAAGGCCGCGCCAGTACCGCCGATGGAGCGATGAATGCGAATTGTTCCTTCATTTGCCATGTTGTCTGTTCCAGTCCTTTTAGGCTGTTTGCCATTTCATTTTCGAGATGTCGATTCCCTCTTTGGCCATTTCGTAGAGCGGGGACAGTTCACGCAACTTGGTGACGACCTGCGCCATCTTGTCGATGACGTAGTCGACTTCCTCCTGCGTGTTGAAACGCCCTAGGCCGAATCGAATCGAGGTGTGGGCGAGGTCTTCGCCGACGCCTAATGCTTTGAGTACGTAGCTGGGCTCAAGGGTTGCCGAAGTGCAGGCGGAACCGCTCGACACCGCGATGTCGTTAATGCCCATGAGCAGCGATTCGCCTTCCACATAGGCAAAGCTCATGTTCAGGTTGTTCGGCAGGCGGTGCTCCATCGAGCCGTTAATGAAAACCTCGTCCAGCTTGGCTTCCAGGCCCAATCGGAGACGCTCGCGCAAGTCGAGCATACGTACCGCTTCTTCCGGCATCTCTTTTTGCGCGATTTCGCAGGCTTTGCCGAGGCCCACGATCCCGGGGACGTTCAAGGTGCCGGAGCGCATGCCGCGCTCGTGCCCGCCACCGTCGATGATGGCGGAAAGCTGCACGCGAGGATTGCGCCGGCGGACGTACAAAGCGCCAACGCCCTTGGGTCCGTAAATCTTGTGGCCGCTGATGGCCAGCATGTCGATGTTGTCCTTCTGGACGTCCACCGGAATCTTGCCCACCGCCTGTACCCCGTCCACGGCGAAGAAGATGCCGTGTTCCTTGGCGATTTTGCCGATTTCCGCGATCGGGTTGATCACGCCAATTTCGTTGTTGGCGTACATGATGGTGATCAGAATCGTCGTGGGCTTAATCGCCGCCTTCAGGTCCTCGATGTTTACGCGCCCATCCTGTTGCACAGGAAGATAGGTCACTTCAAAGCCGTGCTTCTCCAGGTTCTTGCAGGTATCCAGCACGGCCTTGTGCTCGATGGCCTGAGTGATGATGTGATTGCCCTTTTCGCGGAACATCTCCGCGATGCCCTTGATCATCAGGTTGTCGGATTCTGTGGCGCCACTCGTGAAGATGATCTCTTTTGGCGTAGCGTTGATCAGCGAAGCGATCTGCTGGCGCGATGTTTCCACGGCTTCTTCTCCGGCCCAGCCGAAGGAGTGATTGCGGCTCGCGGCGTTGCCAAATTTCTCAGTGAAATACGGCAGCATCACCGCGACGACGCGTGGATCGACCGGCGTGGTTGCGTGATTGTCCATGTAGATCGGCAGCTTTACAGTCATATTCCCTATTCTCCTAAGTCGTGCTCACGAGCGGCCGTGAAGCGCCCGACAACGCAACGAGCGCGGGCTCCTGCGGGTCTTCGCTCATTTGCGAAATGGTGACCGCGCTCAGCACGTGCAAAATACTTTCGTTGACGCGGCGCAGCGGCTCTTTGACAGAACACCGCTCCGTCGCATCGCAATTCCCATGGCTCGTAACGCACGAAGTGATCAGCACGGGACCGTCAATCGCAGAGATTACGTCCAGCGCGCTGATCTGTGACGGCTCCTTGGCCAGCTGATAACCGCCGCTGGAGCCGTGTTTCGCGACCACCAGAAAACGATGCGCGAGTTTCTGCAGCACCTTGGCCATGAGAGTTGCGGAGATGCCGTACTCCTCGGCGATCTCGTTGGCGCTACAAGCGTGCTGCTGGCGATGCATCGCCAGGTGCTTGGCAGCGATCAGCCCGTAGTCGGCTTTTTTGGAAAGCTTGAACATCGTTTGAGAAACCTCTGGACGCTCCAGAATATACGACTGATTCGGTCGCACATGAAGTATATCCCTAGAGGCATCCTCAAGTCAACCCCAAGACTTCCTGGACATCAACGCAACCTCTGTATTTCGTTCAACTTACAGTAAGACCAAATCGGTCTTCTTTGCTAGCGAATTCCGGCCAACAGTTTCTCGTTGCAGCGAATGACAGAAATTCCATGATGAAACGCGATTCGCTAAGTTTACCGCTGCAGCATGGTAGCCTAGTGTTTCGATGGAGGAAATGGATGCTCGGATTCATCGGGAGACGCAAAAAGTTGGCTTTTCAATTGGTGCTGAGCCTGGTTCCGCTGATGCTCATTGTCGCAGCATATGCCCGAGCGCAAACACAATCGCCTCGGTCAAACGATAGACCCCAGCGGCCTCGTAACAAAGCGCCCAAAAAGCAGTCGCCCGGGCGGGCTTTTGTTCTCGTCGGTGCAGGCGACATCGCCAGTTGCAAGAATCCGGAAGGCGCCCGGGCGACAGCCAAATTGATCGAGCAAATTCCTGGGGCGGTTTTTGCCGCAGGAGACCTGGCCTACGAAAAGGGGAGCGCGGAAGACTTCAAGAATTGCTATGACCCGGCGTGGGGCCGCTTCAAAGAACGGACAAAGCCTGCTTTGGGAAATCATGAATATGAAGAGCCTACGGCTTCGGGCTATTTCCAGTATTGGGGGGCGCAAGCAGGGCCCGCGGGCAAGGGCTACTACAGCTTCGATCTCGGCGAGTGGCACATCGTCGTTATGAACACCAACTGCAGCGCGCAGGGTCTCGGAGGTTGTGACAAGGGCTCACCGCAGGAGACGTGGATGAAAGAGGATCTTGCGAAGCACCCTAACGCGTGCGTGCTCGCGTATGGCCACCACGCGCTCTTCAGCAGCGGTTTCTTCAAGAAACACGCCGTACATCCCGAGCTGAAGCAACTCTGGGAAGATCTGTACGCCGCCCACGCCGACTTGGTTCTTGCTGGACACGAACATTCCTACGAACGCTTCGCGATGCAGGACCCTGAGGGCAATGCCGATCCTGTGCACGGGATCCGCGAAATCGTCGCCGGGACTGGAGGACGCAGCCACGATCTACTCGGCTTCGCCACGCCGAACAGCGAAATTCGGGACTGGGGCACGTACGGCGTGCTGAAGCTCACACTTTCCCCCGGGAAATACACTTGGGAATTCATTCCCGAAGAGGGGAAGTCATTTCGTGATTCCGGCAGCGGCGTCTGCCACAACCAGCCGGCAGAAGCGAAGTAAATAGACTATACATCAGAGCAATTCGGGCTAAGGCTTGGCGGTGGAGCAGGCGCCACCCGCGGTCGCAGCCTCGATCAGTTTCTGTACAGCGGGCGCCGGAATCAGCAGCAATTGCGCCTTCGGCTTTTTCACCTGTTCCAGGATGGCCAGCTGTTGCGCTTTCCACGAGTCGGGCGCAGGCTGCCCCTTTGCGATTGCGTCGAGGGCGGCGAGCCCCGCAGCCGCAAGCGCGGAAAGATCCTGAGAGGTGGATGCTACTTCTTTCACCAGGAAAGAGCGCTGCGCGAGCGATTGGAGTATTGCGTCATTGTCGCGCCAAATCGTGAGTTGTGCGCGTAGCCCTGCCTCCGCCGCCGCATCGTGGCATGCAGCTGCGAGGAACTGTTCGACCCGATCATTAAAATGCCGTCCCGCATCGCTCTCGAGCGGAACCGCATCCACCGCGCGATTCATCGGTGTGCCGCTGGTCGGCATCGCCGGAGCTGTCTGTTCGCGCGTGTAGTCCTTCACCGGTTCGATGACATCGGTGAGAGTGCGCAGCGCGGCAAATTCCTCAGCCGATGCTGAACCCGCGAGGCGTTGCAGCATGTGGCGCGAAGCGGTCCGGTGCGTGAGTCCCAGCCATTCCAAGCGGACGCTAACAAAATCCAACCGCGCATACATGGAGGCGGGATCGCGGGCCTCCTGCGGAGACCACAGACGCTCCGCAATCGCGGCATTCCTCGGCCAGATGCGCGAATCCACATTTTCCGGGCTGACGTACTCAGCCCACATGCACGATTCACCACCCAGAATTCGCTGCTTCTCCTGTGCGGAGAGATTTGCCGCATCTCCGCTCATCGGATCCACCGCATAATGCCGAGCCGCGGACCATCCCAAATCCAAGTAATACCCGTTCGACAAAATTCCGCGATAGCCTTGCTTTGCCGCTTGCGCCAGCGATGCTTGCCCGCGCCACGATTGAATCACAATATCCTTCGGCACCCCGGGCACCAGCACTTCATCCCAGCCAACCACTGCTTTCCCGTGCTTGGTCACCAGCTTCTGCACACGCCCGCTGAAATACGCCTGCAGCGCTTCGTTGTTCTTGATCCCCTGCGCCTTCATGAACGCCTGAATCTTCGGATTCGCGTCCCATTCTTTGCCGTTCACCTCGTCGCCGCCAATGTGAAAATAATGGTCCGGAAAAATCCTGGCCATCTCGCCGATCAAGTCATCGAGAAACTTGTAGACTTTCTCGTTCGTCGGGTCCATCGCCGGATCGAAGACTCCCCACTTCCGCTCGATTTCGTACGGTCCTTTTCCGCTAGCGAGCTCCGGATGCCCCACAAACCACGCTGTGCTATGCCCCGGCATATCGAACTCCGGCACGACGCGAATTCCGCGATCCCTCGCGTACGCGATCAGATCGCGGATCTCTTCCTGCGTGTAGTAAAGGGCATCGGAACCCAACTCGTGAAGCTTCGGAAATTTCTTGCTCTCGACGCGGAAGCCCTGGTTCTCCGAGAGATGCCAGTGAAAAACGTTCATCTTCACGGCTTCCATGCCGTCAAGATTCCGGCGCATGACGTCGAGCGGGATAAAGTGGCGGGCGGAATCGATCATCAAACCGCGCCACGGGAAGCGCGGCTGGTCATGAATCGTGACCGCTGTCGCGGCAAATCCGCCGGGAGAAACATCCACCAGTTGAAGAAAGGTCTGGAGTCCATGCATCGCGCCGAGCGTCGTTGGCGCGGTAAGCTTTGCACCCGTGGCCGTCACTTCCAGAACGTAGCTCTCGTCCTCGCCGACTTCCTGAATTTCCTTGCTCGCGTGATCGGCCTGAATCACGAGCGTGGCTCTTGCCGTCTTGTCCGGTTTGAGGGCCAGCGGGAGACCCGTTTGACGCGCGAGTTGCAGCAAGAATCTCTCGCCGGCACTTTCCAGCCGCGGCTCGGTATGGCCGGCGAACGCCACCGAAAACGACGAGTCCACCTCCAGGCTCCCCGTCCCGGACTGCGCACTGGCGGGAAGCGGCATTAGATTCAATGCAGGCTGTTGAGCTGTAGTCATCGCCGGGTAGATCAAAACGCAAAAAACAAGTATGCCGGGGCCTCGCAACCGCGCATTCTGAGCCATCGTCCGGAAAATCCTCCCACGCAGGTCGAAATCTCTGATGACTGCTCTGTAGCACCAGCTCCCGAATACTGTCATATCTTCTGCATCCTGCGAAGCGGATTCCTTCCTCCGGCGAAAGAATCCACTTTGGCCTGTCTTTAAGTTTGTAAGCTGTGGTTTTCCCCGCCTGAGTTAGAATAAGCGCAGACGTGCGGCGCCGATGATTCCACAATGAAAACTTCGATTGCCATCTACCCCGGTTCGTTTGACCCAGTCACCAACGGGCACCTCGACCTCATCGAGCGCGGCGAGAAAATGTTCGATCTCTTAATCGTGGCCGTATCGCGGAATACGGAGAAGCAGCCGCTGTTCACGGTTCCCGAACGCGTGGAAATGTTGCGCGAGGTCACGGGAAAATGGCCCGATGTGGAAGTGGACGTGTTCGAAGGCTTGCTCATCAACTATGCGCGGAAACGGGGCGCGGACGTGGTCCTTCGCGGCATTCGCGCCGTGTCCGACTACGAATATGAATTGCAGATGGCGCTGATGAACCGCAAGCTCGAGCCGCGGCTCGAGACGGTGTTCATGCTGCCGGGCGAGCCGTACAGCTACTTGAGCTCGAAGCTGGTGCGCGAAATCGCCCAACATGGCGGGCCTTTGAACGATCTTGTGCCGCCTACAGTGGAGCAAAGACTGCGCACAAAAGTTTTGTAGTGGGTTTTGGACTGAAGACATTTCCCGTGTTTCTTGGTATTCAGTGGTCAGTTCTTAGTTGAGGCGAGTGCTCGCGATGCGGGCGAACCACCTCGAGTTTCTTCTCATTTCTTGACCGTGAACTGTCCACTGCAAACTGTGAACCTCATTTAAGGAGCCAAGGTGCAACTAACGGACCGCATCAATCGTATCCAAATTTCGCCGACCGCCGCGGTGATCGCTGAGGCGGACAAACTAAAATCGCGCGGCGTGGACGTCGCGGACTTCGGCCCCGGCGAGCCGGACTTCCCCACGCCCGACCACATCAAAAAGGCGGCGATCAAGGCCATCGAGGAAAACAAATCGAAATACACGCCGACGGGCGGGGTTATGCCGCTGCGCGAAGCCATCTGCGCGTGGCACAAGCGCGAGCTCGGCTCGTCGTACGAACCGAAAGAATGCGTCGTCAGCGTCGGCGGAAAGCACTCCATCTTCAACGTGATGAGCGTGCTGATCCAGCAGGGCGACGAGGTCATCATCCCAGCGCCGTACTGGGTGAGCTTCCCGGACATCGTGAAGTACGCGGGCGGGACGCCGGTATTCGTGGAGACGAAGCCGGAAGAAGGCTTCAGCGTGAAGGCGGCCTCCATCGAAAAAGCCATAACCCCTAAGACGAGGCTGCTGGTCTTGAATTCGCCGAGCAATCCCACGGGCGGCGTCACACCACCAGATGAGTTCGAGCGCATCCTGGCGGTCTGCAAAAAGCACAATGTCTGGCTGATGGGCGATGAGTGCTATTCGCACTTCACTTACGAGCCGCACAAACCGTACTCGATCGCCATCGCGGCGGGCTCGAAAGAAAACGTCATCATCATCGGCTCGGTTTCGAAAACGTTCGCGATGACCGGCTGGCGCATCGGCTACACGCTGGGACCGGAAGCCCTGATCCAGGCGCTGATCAAGCTGCAGAGCCAGTCCACTTCAAACGCAACGTCGATCGCGCAATACGCTGCGCTGGAGGCGATGCGCGGACCGATGGAAACCGTCCCGGTCATGCTCGCCGAGTACGCCAAGCGCCGCAAACACATCGTAGAAGGCCTGCGCGCGATTCCCGGCGTGACCTGCGAATGGCCGGGCGGCGCGTTCTACGCCTTCCCGAATATTTCCGCGCACCTTTCGAGCGCACCAGGCAAACCGGCGCTGGCGAAAACGTGCACGGAACTCTCCAAAATGCTCCTGGAGAAAGTGCAAGTGGCCGTCGTGCCGGGCGAAGCCTTTGGTGCACCAGGCTACCTGCGGCTCTCCTACGCCACCTCCATCGAGCGAATCGACGAAGGGCTTCGCCGACTCAAACGTTTTTTCTCTCGCGCTGAAGCCGCGTCCTAAGCCGTGAGGCCCACGCCCACACGCATCGAGCCCATCTTCAGCCCGCGCCTCTGGGGGGCGCGCTCGCTAGCACCGCTCTTCCCCGAGAAATCTATTCTGACGGAGCCGCTGGGCGAAGCCTGGCTCACGGGCGTGGATTGTCGCATCGCTTCCGGTCCATTCACAGGAAAAACGCTCGGCGCGGCCTGGACGGAAATGCCCGCGGAGTGGCGCGGCAGCCAACTCGTCGCCGAAGCGAGCTTCCCTCTTCTCGTCAAATTTATTTTTCCAACCGAAAAACTCTCGCTCCAGGTTCATCCGGACGACGCTTATGCATCCGTCCACGAAAAGTCCGCAGGTGGCCGTGGAAAAACGGAGATGTGGCACGCGGTATCCGCGCTGGCCGGTGCGCAACTGCAGCTCGGACTGAAGCCGGGAGTGGACCAAGAGAAATTCCGCAAGGGATTGGCGTCACACACGTTGGAAGATCTCTTCGAAGTACAACCGGTCCGGACGGGCGACACGTTTTTCGTCCCTGCGGGCACGCCTCACTCCATCGGTCCCAACATGGTCATCTGCGAAGTGCAGGAGTATTCCGACGTGACGTACCGCGTTTACGATTTCGGGCGCGTTGATGCGCACGGAAAACCGCGCGAATTGCACATCGATAAGGCGCTCCTGGTGACCAACTTCGGGAAACCAGCGGGAGGGAAAGTGACTCCGCTGCTTCTTCCTGCCGATGGGGTCACCAGATCGCTGCTCGCTGCTTGCCGCTACTTTGCGGCAGAACGCTGGGAGTGTTTCGCGAAATGCGAAATCCCGGTTGATCCCGAGCGGTTCGAACTCATCGTGATTCTGGGAGGCGCGGGCAGCTTTGCCTGGCCGGATAGTGCGGCGCGCTATCACCGCGGCGAATGCTGGCTGGTGCCCGCCTCGCAAGCGCGCGTTGAGGTATTGCCGGAAACGGCTACGTCGCTGATCCGGACTTACGTGCCGGACATTCCCGTAATGCGGACAGAATTGCATCGGGATGGAATTTCAGCGGCCGCACTCGCGCAAGTTATTTTCGATTAAGGCTCCGCGACGATGGCAAAGGAAAAATTAGCGGTCCACGCCGTGATCCTCGCGGGAGGGCGTGGCACTCGTTTCTGGCCGCGCAGCCGCACGCGCACTCCTAAACAGCTTTTGAACATCGTCGGCAAGGATACGATGCTCCAGCAGACCATCGCGCGCTTGAAGCCGCTGATTCCCGCCGAGCGCATCTGGACGGTCACGAATGCGGAACAGGCCGCCGCCGTCCGCAAGCAGGTTCCGGCAGCCGCGCGCAAGCGCGTGCTGATCGAGCCGATGGGGTTGAACACCGCGGTGGCGATTGGGCTGGCGGCCATTCACGTGCGCCATGCCGCACACAGCGACGCGTTGCTGGCGCTGCTCCCCGCCGATCACTACATCGAACAGCCGCAAAAGTTCCGGGAGATCGTGAACGCCGCCCTCGACGTGGCTCGCGAACCTGGGCGAATGGTCGTGCTCGGTATCCCTCCAACCGGGCCGGAGACGGGGTTTGGCTACATCGAAAGAACGGGTGAACCGATCGGAACCAAAGGCTTCCCCGTTTTTGCCGTGAGGCGATTCACTGAGAAACCTGAGCTGAAGCTCGCCCAAGAATACCTTGCTTCCGGTAGCTATCACTGGAACGCGGGGATGTTTTTCTGGCGGGTTTCCACGTTTCTCGAGAATCTGAAAAGTTTTCTGCCAAAGACGCACGCTGCGTTGGAAAAGCTCGCTGAATTTATCGGAACCCGGAATTACGAACGCAAGCTACGCGAGATCTACCGGAAACTCGAAAATATCTCCGTGGACTACGCAATCCTGGAGCCAGCAACAAGGGCAGAAGGTCCACCGCGCGTGTTTGTGATTCCTGCGGAAGTGGGCTGGAGCGATATCGGTTCCTGGGGAGCGGTGCACGGGCTGCTGCTGGATAGGAACTCTTCGGACGGCAACGTCTTCGTCACTCCGGGCTACGCCCTCGACGCCCGCGGTAATCTTATCTCTTGCCCTGGAAAAATCGCCGCCCTGATCGGTGTGCACGACCTGATCGTCGTCGATACGCCCGACGCGCTGCTCATCTGCCCGCGCGACCGCGCCCAGGACGTCGGAAAAATCGCGATATGGCTTGAAGAACAAAAACTAAGAACGCTCTTGTAGGGACCGCCTGCTGAGGCGGTCCGTCCTCCGACAACCAGGCCAATCCGGTTGTTTGGCAGGCATGTCGCATCGCGTATACTCACCTGCAGTGACCTCGATTCGATTTGGAACCGATGGCTGGCGCGGCGTCATCGCGGAGGATTTTACGTTCGCGAACGCGCGGGTTGTGGCGCAGGCCATCGCCCGTTACGTCGTGCGCTGCGAAGATGCGAGCAAGGGCGTCATCATCGGCTACGACCATCGCTTCGCCTCGGACGGCATCGCTACGGCTGCCGCCGAAGTGGTTTCCGCCAGCGGAACCCCCATTTTTTTGACGGACAAGCCGTGTCCTACGCCGGCAGTTTCCTTGCTCGTGCGGCAACGCGGAGCGGCTGGCGGCCTGATGATCACCGCAAGCCACAATCCCTATCAATGGAACGGTATCAAGTACAAAGCGAGCTATGGCAGCTCGGCATTGCCTTCGATTGTCGCGCAGATCGAAAAAGATCTCGATGTGGTGCAGAAAGAAATGGTTGCGCCACTGCCGCCGCGGAGAAACCTCATTCAGCCTCTGGAACCGCGCGCGCCGTATCTCGACACCCTCGAAAAACTGGTCGATTGGCAACGACTGAGGAAGGCGAAGTTCCGCTTCGTCTCCGATGTCATGCATGGCTCGGCCACCGGCTTGCTCGTCGAACTTTTCCGGCGCAATGGCATCTCCTGCGATGAAATTCGCGGCACGCGCGACCCGCGCTTCGGCGGGGTACATCCGGAACCGATCGAGCCGCATATCGAGGCCTTACGGCAAACGGTGCTCGCCGGAAAATTCGACGCCGGCTTGTGCGCCGATGGCGATGGAGACCGCATCGGCGCCATCGACCGCGACGGTACGTTCGTGAATCCTCACCAGATCTTTGCACTGCTCGTCTGGCACCTGGCGGGGACTCGCAACTTGCCGGGAGACATCGCCAAAACATTTTCTGTTACCAAACTCATTGACAAGCTTGCCGCCAAGTTCGGCCGCACACTTCAGGAAACGCCCATCGGCTTCAAATACATCTGTGAGTTGATGCTCGAGCAGAACATTCTGATCGGCGGGGAAGAAAGCGGCGGCATTGGCACCAACCTCTACATCCCCGAACGCGACGCTACGGTTTCGGCGCTGCTCCTGGCGGAGTTGATGGCCTGGCACGGCAAATCGCTTGGCGAGTTGCTGGCCGCGCTTACTGCCGAATTCGGCGAGTATCATTACGGCCGCGTGGATCTCGATCTGAAACCAGGCCAAAAAGAAAAAGCCGTGGCCCACTTTTCGGATGCCAAACTGATCCGTATCCTTGATCTGCCGGTGGTTCGCCGGGAAGATATGGACGGCATCAAGCTCTATCTGAGTGAAGTCGGATGGGTGATGGTCCGCGCCTCAGGAACCGAAAATCTTTTGCGAGTTTATTGCGAAACGTCAAAATCCGAAACGACGCAGCGGGTTCTTCAAGCTGTGACCGGAATCGTCCAAAATCTATAGGTGCGCCTATGAAAACGGTCAATTTGAAAGAAAAATTCGCCCTCTTCTCCGACTACTACAACCCGCGCGTTATCGGCGAGGTCAACGACCGCCACGTCAAAGCCGTAAAGCTAAAAGGCGAATTCATCTGGCATCATCATGACAACGAAGACGAACTGTTTCTGGTCGTGAAAGGTACTCTGCGGATGAAGTTCCGCGGCCACGAAGCCGTCGTCCACGAAGGCGAATTTGTCGTCGTTCCGCGCGGCGTCGAGCACTGTCCCGCTGCTGACGAGGAAGTCCACATCATCTTGATCGAACCAAAGTCGACGTTGAATACCGGCAACATCACTAACGAAAGGACTGTCGCCCAGCTCGAGCATATCTGAATTCCGCTCCCGCGGCGATCCACGACCGGCCATGGAACACCGCTTTTACACCCTCGACGTTTTCACCAACAACCGCTTCGAAGGCAACCCGCTCGCCGTATTCACCGACGGCGACGGACTTTCGGTCGACCAAATGCTAGCTATCGCGCGCGAAATGAACCTTTCGGAAACCGTCTTTGTGCAAAAGCCGACGGAAGAGGAAGCCCTCGCCCGGCTGCGCATCTTCACGACAAAAGAAGAACTCAAGCTCGCTGGGCATCCCGTGATTGGAACCTGGTTCTTGCTCGCGGAGCTGGGCGTCGTTCCCGCGCAGGACGGCGGCGTCCACATCCTGCAAGAGACCGGCGCGGGCGTCTTGCCGGTGGAAATCCGCTTCAAGGATGGCCGCCCCCAGCGCGTTACCATGACTCAGAAAGAAGCCATCTTCAAGCCTGCGAAAATCAACAAGAAGAAGCTTGCCTCCGCGCTGGGAATTTCGCCCAAAGATTTCGACCCGAAACTGGAACCTGAGATTGTATCCACCGGCATTTTCAACCTAATGGTGCCCCTGCGCAGTCGCGCCGCGCTGGGCAAAATCGCCGTGAACATGACCGAACTCCGGCGGCTTCAAAGTAAAAACGCGACGATGGCTTACTGCTTCGCCCTTAGTGGCAATGGCAAAGCCTTCTCCCGCGGCATGCTGCCCTGGGAACTCTACGAAGACGCCGCGACAGGCTCCGCTGCTGGTTCGTTGGGCGCGTATCTTGTGCGAAACGGAAAATTGGCGCCGGGCCACACCTTGAGCATTCTTCAGGGCGCGGAAATGGGACGCCCAAGCCAGATCGAAGTGGAAGTCACGCAGAGTGGAAAGAAGCTCGTCCCCCGCGTGAGCGGGGCAGCCGTGAAAGTTTTCGAAGGCACCATCCGCGTCTGACTTCTTTCACTAAATATTGAAGCAAACAAAGGCCACCCGGGAACTCCGAGCGGCCGTCGTTGCTTTCTCCGAAACTGATAACCGACAACAAACTAAGAACCGCTCTTAGTGCCCACGTTTGTCGTGGCGCAAATCCTTGCGATCCTTATGCAGGTCTCTCTTGTCGTGGTTGATGTCCCGCTGGTCCTTGTTGCGGTCCACGCGGTCCTTGTTCAAATCACGTCGATCGTGATTGATGTCCTTCTGATCCTTGTTCCGGTCGACGCGGTCGACGCGGAGATCCTTGCGATCAGCCTGCGCCTGCGCACTGTTGTCGCCGTACTTTTTGTCATCGCGCGCAAGCTGGGCCTTGTCGTGATTGATGTCCCCCTGGTCCGCGTTGCGATCGGCGCGGTCCTTGCTCAGGTCACGTTTATCGTGATTGATATCGCGCTGATCGGCATTGCGATCTGCTCGATCCTTCGCCAGATCTGTCTTATCGTTTCGAATGTCTTTCTTGTCGTTCTGAAGGTCCTGCTGCTGCGGCGTCGGATCCTGGCTCTGGGCATACGTGCCACCGGCGAGCAAACCGGCAAATACAACGGCGATCACACCGCGACAGACTATGAGTTCTGCCTTCATTGTCTTCTCTCCTATTGCTATGATTCCTGAACTCACCACCACACTTACAAAATCAAACACAGGTAGAGCGGCAAAGTTTCGCCACCCTGGGAACTGATTGTGATAGGAGAAATTGAAGGAAGGAAATTTAGCTATAACTTATTTACTTTCAATGACTTATGAACCGCGTCGAGGACGCCATTCACAAACGCCCCGGAATCTTCCGAGGAAAACTTTTTAGCCAATTCCACAGCTTCGTTCAGCACGACCCTAGGCGGCGTGTCCGTGCCGTTCATTTCATGAATCGCCAGCCGCAAAATGGCGCGATCGATGGCCGCGAGCCGTTCGAACCGCCAGTTGTCGGCGTGCTTGACGATGATCGCGTCCAGCGTGGCGACGTCCTTCGCCGCGCCTTCAAAAAGTTTGTTCGCGAAAACGCGGGTCTTGTCCGCGGCCTTCGCGCTTTTCCAGAATTTCACTTCCAGCTTGGTGAAATCCTGCTGGCTCATGTCCCACTGGAACAGCATCTGCATCGCAAACTCGCGGGATTTTGTGCGGAGTGACACGTTACTTGCGCCGCGGCTTTCCGGCGGCCGGCTTCGAATGAGAGTTGCGAATCCTGCGTGACAACTGCGCCATTTCGATGGCGGCGAGCCCCGCTTCGAATCCTTTGTTCCCGCCTTTGAGCCCGGCGCGGTCGATAGCTTGCTCCAGCGTGTCGCACGTCAGCACGCAGAACATAATCGGCAGGCCGCTGTCCATCTGCGCGAGCTGTAATCCGCGCGCGGTCTCCGAACAAACATACTCATAGTGCGTCGTCTCGCCGCGGAGCACACAGCCGACGGCGATCAGCGCATCGTACTTCCCTGTCCCCGCCAGTTTTTTTGCCGCCAGCGGCAATTCGAACGCCCCCGGAACATGCACCACATCAACATCCTGGCTGCCCGCGCCCGCCCTCTCCAGCGCATCCACCGCCGCTGCAAGAAGCCGCTCGGTGATAAAGCTATTGAAGCGGCTCACGACGATGCCAAAGCGAAAACCCGCCGCGCTCAATGTGCCATCAATCTTCCCGGGCTGTATTTTCTCGGCCATCGCCAATCCACGCCGTTCCCGATTCCTATCCTTTATTTCCTTTACCGCATTTACTTCCTTTACTTCCCTTTGAACTGCGCCGGTCGCTTCTCCAAAAATGCCTTCGTGCCTTCCCGCATGTCTTCCGTCGCGCATGCCACGCCAAAAAGCGTTGCCTCGAGAAAGAGACCTTCTTCCTGCGCCATCTCCACGCCGCGTTCGATCGCTTCCATGGTGAATTTCACGGCGAGGGGCCCGTTGGCGATAATCTTTTTCGCCATCGCTTCCGCGGCGGGAATCAGCTCCGCCGGCTCGTAAATATGATTGACCAGTCCGATGCGCTGCGCTTCTTCCGCCGTGATCATTTCGCCGGTAAGGCAAAGTTCGTGCGCCACACCTTTGCCGCACAGCCGCGCCAGCCGCTGCGATCCGCCATAACCGGGAAGAATCCCGAGTTTCACTTCCGGCTGCCCGAGCTTCGCCGTTTTGCTGGCGATTCGAATGGTGCAAGAAAGCGCCAGCGCAAATCCGTTGATCGCGCAGATCGATGGCTTCCCCATCGTTTCCAGCAGATGGAAAACGCCCTGGCCGAAGAGCGAAAATTCTTTGCCGTTGACAGGTGTTTGCAGCGCCAGCTCGCTGATATCCGCGCCCGCCACGAATGCTTTTTCTCCCGCGCCCGTGAGGATCAACACGCGCACGGCCTGGTCATCCCGCGCATCGAGCAGCGCCTGCTGCAACTCTTCCACCGTCCTGCGGTTCAGCGCGTTCAGCACCTTCGGCCGATTGAAGGTGATGTACGCAATCCCGTCCCTCGTTTCGTACAAAATATTTTCGTAACCCATCTTTTCCCTTCTTCTCCGCACTGCGTACTCTTCGTCTCCGCGTTATCTTTTTTCTGCGTTCTGGGTACTCTGCCCGCCCCGCGCCCCAAAGAGCGCCTCTGCCTTATCTTCATTTTTCCTACTAACAACTAAGGACTAACAACCAATTACTTTTAGAATTTCACCGCCTTCGGATTCCCCGGGTCCGAATAATCATAAAATCCCCGTCCCGACTTCCTCCCGTTCCACCCCGCCAGCACCATCCGTTTCAACAGCGGCGGCGCCGCGAATCGCCGTTCCTTGAATTCATCAAACATAATTTGTGAAATGTAATAGGTCGTGTCGAGTCCCACGAAATCCAAGAGCGTCAGCGGCCCCATCGGGTGCCCGCACCCCAGCTTCATCGAATTGTCGATGTCCTCGATGGACCCGACGCCCTCTTCCAGCGCACGAATCGCATCCAGAAGATACGGCACGAGCAATCGATTCACGATGAAGCCGGTGCTGTCCTGCGCGCGTACGGGGGTCTTGCCCAGCTTCGCACCAAACGCCACCATGTCGTCGTAAACCGCAGGCTCCGTAGCAATCGTCCGCACCACTTCCACCAGCTTCATTACCGGCACGGGATTGAAAAAATGCAAACCGACGAAACGTTGCGGCCGTTTGGTGGCGGTAGCGATCTCCGTGATCGTCAACGAAGATGTGTTGCTCGCGAAGATCGTCGATGGCTGACAAATCGCATCCAGCGCCGCAAACAGTTCCCGCTTCGCCGGAAGCTGTTCGATAATCGCCTCGACGATGACGTCGCAATTTTTGAGCTCTTCGACTTTCGTTGTTCCCTTGAGCCGTCCGCGGATTTCACCCTTCACCGCTTCGGTGATTGTGCCCTTCTCCGCCAAGCGATTCAGGTTTTTCTCGATGCTCTTGAGTCCCTTGTCCAGCAATTCCGCGCTTACTTCGCGCACCACGGTTTCGAATCCCGCCGCAGCCGCCACCTGCGCGATCCCCGAACCCATCAGCCCACACCCCACGACTCCCACTTTTCGAATCGCCATTTTTTCCTCTTGGAAATGCCGCCCACCACGCCGGCAGGAGGAGCCATGCAATCTCGCGTATCGTAGGGGCACGATACATCGTGCCCTCTTCGATTGCGCCCAAATTCTACCAGAGACGAAGTTCCTTTACGTCCTTTACTTCCCCTACCTCATTTACCTCATCTAGTTCAATGCTTCGACAACCATCGCGATGCCTTGCCCGCCCCCAATGCAAGCCGTCGCCAGCCCATACTGCAATCCATTCCGCCGCAACTCATTCAAGATCGTAATCACCAGCCGCGTTCCGGATGCTCCCAACGGATGGCCCAGCGCAATCGCGCCGCCGTTCACATTCGTCTTATCGCGATTCAATCCCAATATCTTCTCCACCGCCAGATACTGCGCCGCAAAAGCCTCGTTCACTTCCACGCGATCCATCTGCCGCAGCGTTAGTCCCGCGAGTTTCAGCGCCTTCTGCGATGACGGCACCGGCCCGATCCCCATGATGCTCGGATCAACTCCCGCCACGGCCCACGACGCGATTCGACCCACAGGTTTCAATCCCCTCTCCTTCGCGATTTTTTCTCTCGTTACTACAACCGCGGCCCCGCCATCCACAATCCCGCTGGCATTACCCGCGGTCACGATTCCGTCTTTCTTGAAGGACGGCGGAAGTTTTTCCAAAATTTCCATCGTCGTTTCCGGACGCCGATGATCGTCTTCGCTCGCAAGGATGGTCTTCTTTCCCTGCTTCACTTCCACCGGCACGATCTCTTCCTTGACACGGCACGCCTTGTAAGCCGCGTCCGCTGCCTGCTGGCTGCGCAGCGCATAGGCGTCGGCATCCTTGCGTGAAATATTATGTTGCTCGGCAAGTTTTTCCGCCGTCAGTGCCATCGGCAAGCCGCAATACGTATCGGTCAGGCCCGCCATCAGCGAGTCTTCCAACGCTCCGCCACCCAACTTCAAGCCCGTCCGCGCCCCGCGAATCACAAACGGCGCCTGCGTCATGTTCTCCATCCCACCGGCAAGCACCATTGTCGCTTCACCAAGCAGCAGCCGCTGCGCGGCCTGCGCGATCGCCTCAATCCCCGACCCGCACAACCGGTTCACCGTCACCGCCGGCGTTTCCACTTTCAGCCCGGCTTTCAAGCCCACGTGCCTCGCGCCGTAAAGCGCATCCGCGCTAGTCTGCATCACATTGCCGAAAATCGCGTGATCAAACTCGCTCGGATCCACGCCAGCCCGCCGAATCGCCTCTTTCGAAGCATATGCCGCCAGCTCAATCGCGCTCACCTCCGAAAACGCCCCCGTATAACGCGCCATCGGCGTCCGCGCTCCCGCCACAATCACCACATCTGTCGGAAACATACTCGTCCTCACTTTAGTCTGCAGAACTCTCTTCTCAGCAGTTTACCGTTGAAAACCAAAAGAACAAATCGAAGGGAAGGTAGTCAATCCACGAGAAGCATTCATGCCCTAAGTTCGGATTTTATCGAGCCAAGAGTATCAACAGCACGATCGCCCCGCCGGCGAAGCAGAACCAAGTGACTCGATCCACCCAGGTGAAATTGGAATCCGACTCTTCCATCATGCTCAGCAATTCTTTATCCATGGGATCTTCCCACTGCGGCCCTGAGATCATTCGATGTATTGCCTGAAGGCCGAATATTCCGAGCAAACCAACAACAATCGTCGGATACATCAGTGAGCGACCGGAGATTCTTGTCCAGAACATGTTTATGATGAGGGGTAGAATCAAGAAAAGTGCGGCTCCGCCAATGCCCAGCATCCACCGTTTGTGATAGTAAGCAACGGATAGAGTCAGGGCTATTAAGAACGCACTCACCATGCCGGAGACGGGGGCCAACGTCTGCAAGTAAACAGTCGGGATAGTTCCTGTGGTTTGCAAAGCCTCGACAACAAAAAAGCCTGCGACTCCGATGGCCACAGACCTCATCTCTGCTTCTTCCCAAGCTTCGTAAGGTCGCAGTTTCCTAAATCGAGTGCTCATGTGCGTCATGAATAATCGGGCGGCAATCACCGCCAAACGCAATCTTAAATGCTCGGAAGGCCATGCGCAACTCAGAGCTTCGGCGTCTCCAGCGCCACCACGATATCCCCGCCGCGCTTCCGCGCCTCTTCAATCGAAAACTCCGCGCGATTGATCAAATCCGTCACGATGTCTTCGCTGTCGTACTCGTGCTTGGCGACGGCTTCTACAATTCCCGCGCTCAGCGTAACTTGCGTCGAGTCCCACGGCGGCCGCAGCCCGGACGCCGCTCGTCGCAGCTTATCCGCCAGATTCTGCGCACCCGCCAGCGTCGTATCCGGCAAGATAAACGCCAGCGACCACGAAGTATATTTCACCGCCACGTCGTTCTGCCGCACCATCGGCTGTAACGACCGCGCCAGTTGCTCCAGAAAACGCTCCAGCGGCGATTCGCCCTGCTGCCGCAAAATCTCCGCGCCGCGATCGATCTGCAGAATCGTCAGCGCCAAAGGCGTCCCCTGCGTCCGCGCGCGGTCCGCTTCCGTCAGCAAACAACTCTGATACGAGCTGCGGCTCAGCAAACCGGTGCGCTCATCGGAAACGCCCATGCGCCGCACCAGCGACCGCAGCCGTGTGTGACTGACACTCATGAGCATCTGATCGCCGATGGCCTGCAGGAAATACGCCTCATTCGGCTTCCACTTGTGCTCTTCGGCACTCCCCACGATCAACATCCCCGCGGGTATCTGCGTCTCTTTGTCCGTGATCATCACGCCAAGCGCCGTCGCCAGCCCCAGATCGCTCAGAATCGACCCTTCCGCTGCTTGTACCATCAGTCCGCCGAGTTCATCCGGTTCGGCCTTCTCGATGTGCGCGAGTAGCAGGACCACCTGCGCGCCGGGGGCGGGCTTCACCCCGTGGGCGCAGAATTCCGCGGCCATTTCCGGCGGGCGCCCCGGCGTGCCCACCACAGCCAGAGCGCGCGTCACGCGCAGATAGCTGCCGACCTCGTTGACCGCCGTGTTCAGCATCGCCCGCGGCGTCTGCTGACGGAATATCTTTTGATTGACCTCGGAAATCTTTGAGAGATCGCGCAGCGTCTCCGCCGAATATACCCCGGTCCTCGAGGTAATGGGCACGCGCGCCTCGGCAACCGGTGCGGCAGGCGCGAGCGGCGCCGCGGATGCCGCGGGCGGCGCAGGCGACGGTTCCGTCTTCGCTTTGGGCGTTCCCTTGGGCCACCAGTTTGCCATCTGGTAGAGATTGGCCAGCCGCGCGCTCCGCTCTTCTTCCCCGGGGAACATCGCTGCGATTCTTTGCAGACGCTCCAATGCCTTATTCTGCAGCGAGTACTGCAAGAAAATCTCCGTCTGCACGATCAGATCTTCCAGCGCTTGCAACTGCCGGCCTTCTTCACTGCCCGGAGAAGGAGCCTCGGCTTCCTGCGTCGGAGGAGCGTGCGAAGTATGACCCGGCGTGGGTGTGCTCGATTTCAACAGCCGGCTTGCGATCCGTTTCAGGTGGGCTTCATCCACACGGCCGCGCAGCAGTTCCAGCCTCTCCTGATTGCGGTAGTCGTACGCATCGATGTCCACCAGCCGCTCGAGAGTCTCTGCCGCCTTCGCTACATTTCCCGAGGTCAGATACACGTCGAAAAGCCTGATCAGTACTTCGAAATACTGCGATTCGCGATTCAATTCGTTGTGGATGGACGCCCAGAATTCAAGAATAACTTGAGAATGGGGGTATTTGGCCCCTACACCGTCCATCAACGTCGCGAAATCGTTTTGCCGTTTGTCGGCAAACATCCGCCGCTTGAGCGTCAGGAGGATATCCGTGGCTTTCTGGTCCTGGCCCGCGGCGACGTAACGGTCGGCCAGTTCGAACAGCTGGGTCATGCCTTCATTTTTTTCGCGGAAGACCCGCTCGAGTAACTCGCGTGCACGCTCCAGGTGTCCCGATCGCATCAGCGCGTCGCTAAATGTGGTGAGAAACGCCGCGTCGCTTTCGGTTGCGGCAAACGGTTCCAGCAAGGCTACGGCACGCACGGCATTCCCGGCCTGCAGGTTTGCTTGGGCATACAGAAGTCCCGCGCTGCGTTCTTGCGGCGCGAGTTTGTACGCGCGGCCCAGAAGATTGAGCGCGTCGGCCGGGGTGCCGCTCACCGAAGCCAGTTGCCCGGCCCGCAGAAACGCGCGTGCGGCCAGCGCAGTCTTGCCCATGCGTTCGGCTGTTTCCGCAAGACGAAGCTGCCGCGAAAAATTTTCCGGATCGAGCTGGGCGACCCGCTCCCAGCAAAACAGCGCGTCTTCCTCGCGGCTCGCCGCCGCGAACAGCTCCGCGGCCTTGGTGTACTGCTCGATGGCTTCGTCGGGATGATTTTGTTTTTGCTGCAGGAAGGCGTATCGAGCGATGCGCTCGGGCAGTTGCTGGTTTTGACCCGTCTGCAAGAACCGCTTGTAGATGGCCAGAGCTTTGGTTTCGTCCTTGGGCTCGACGAGCAGATCGAACAGCAGGCCGTAATAAACCGCCGCACGGTCCGGCTGATCCATCCGTGCGTAGAGATCGCCGAGCGCCTGCGTGGCTTCCTGATGTTGCGGCATCTCGTCGAGCACCGCCAAATACGCCTCGATGGCGTCCTCGACGCGGTTCTTCTCGAGGAAGCGCTTGGCGCGATCCAGATGTTTGCTTACGTCTGCGGCCATCCGTTCAGGTTGCCTTTGCGGTGACTGAAATTTGTCGATCGGGTGCCAAACAAGTGATGATACCAGGCTGCACGTTGCGTCCAGCGCGAACTGCCCTTGTTAACTATATACCTCCGGCGGGAAGCGGGCAAAACACCGGAAATAAGCTGATGTGGTATGCATCACCGTAATTCAAGCCACGCCGAATCAGTCAAGCCGGCCGCGGAGTTTCTCGGTGGTACAATTTGCCGACATCATGACCACAACCAATTCCACTCCTCACTACGCCCTTGGCAGCACCGACGCGGAACAGGAGCGCCTCATCAGGCAAGCCGCGCTTCTCGCTCCCTTCACCGAACGATTCTTCCTTGGCGCCGGCATTGGCCCAGGCCAGCGTGTATTGGATATCGGTTCCGGCGTCGGAGATGTGGCCATGCTGGTGGCCAAGCTAGTCAGTCCTTCGGGTGAAGTCGTCGGGGTAGAGCGCGACGCTCGCTCCATCGCTAGAGCCAGGGCCCGCGTGTCCGAGGCCGGCCTGCACAATGTGACCTTCACCCAATCCGATGTCTCCCAGATCCCAAGTAGCAAGCCCTTCGACGCCGTCGTGGGGCGTTTCATTTTGATGTTTCTTCCCGATCCCGTTGCTGTCTTGCGCTCCTTGTCCCAGCTAGCTCGTCCCGGTGGAGTGGTCGCCTTCCATGAGTTGTCGTGGGCGCCCTTTCTTCTGCTTGCCAAGCGCCTCCCTCTCTGGTCTGCGGGCGCTTCTTTGGTCCATGAGACCTTCCGGCGTTCCGGTGCGAACACGGAGATGGGCTTCGCTCTTTACCAAATTTTCCAGGAGGCAGGCTTGCCGGCGCCAACCATGAATCTGGAGATGCCGCTTGGGAATGATCCGGAATTCATACGTTGGGTCCCCGACGTTCTTGGCAGTTTGCTACCGCAAGTTCAGCAATTCAATCTTCCCCTCGAGCCGCTCGGGGACCTCGCCACACTTCCACAGAGGCTCCAAGCCGAGATTGCCGCCGCAAACACTGTCGTCACCTGGATGGCCATGGTCGGCGCCTGGTCCCGCAAACCGGCGAACCAGGCTGCTCACTAATTCCCATTTCTCCCAATTCTTCTCTTTGTAGGGGCGCAGCATCGCTGCGCCCCTCTCGCCCAGGCATCGCTGCAAATCGCCATTGCGAACCATGCCACTTGCTCACTCATTTTCACTCGGGTTGCCGCGTGCTCTTCTTGGAAGTAGCAACATCAGTGTCGCTGATGCGAACAAGGAAACGCCTGCGACCGCCAGGCCGCCGTACAAACTGCCTGTCTGGTCCTTTATCCAGCCAATCGCATACGGTCCGGCAAATCCGCCGAGATTCGCAACCGAACTCACCAGGGCAATCCCTGAGGCCGCCGCAAATCCCGTGAGGAAATCGCCTGGGAGCGAGTAGAAAGGGCCATAGACGCTGTAGATGCCGAGGGCAGCGAAGGATAGAAGCAGGATCGTCGGAAAAATGGAATGAGTCGCGCCCAATGACGCAAGAGCGATTCCAGCGGCGATGGCCGGAATCGCCGCATGAAATCTCCGCTCTTGCTTGCGATCGGAACTCCGCGACACCATCACCATTACGGGCAAGCCCACAAGATGTGGAATCATCACCAGGAGTCCGATCAAACTGTTCGAATATCCGCTCGATAGTGATTTCACCAGCTGCGGCATCCAAAAGTTCAGCGTATACATGCCGGTATTCAAGGTGAATCCGATCAATCCCAGATGCCAAATGCGTTTGTTTGTAAGAGCCTGTAACGCTGAGATTTTGTGGCTCGCCAATTTCTCCCGCTCTTCGCGTGCCAGCTCCGCCGTAATCCAGTTTTTTTCTCCCTGGTTAAGAAATTTGGCTTCTGCCGGCCGGTTGGGCAGCAGAAAGTACGTGAGCACGCCGCAAACTACCGCCGGAATTCCCTCCAGAATCAGAAGCCACCGCCAACCGCTGATGCTCAGCCAGTGCGCGTGATCCAGGATGAAACCGGAAACCGGAGCCCCTAGGATGCTGGTGGCAGGTATGCCCGCCAGGAACAGCGCAATTGCTTGTGCCTGATCCCGTTGGCGAAACCAATACGTCAGGTACAGGGCGATTCCGGGAAAATAGCCTGCTTCCGCCAGCCCCAGTAAAAAACGCACTGCGTAAAGTTGGGACACCGAATGTACGAAGCCTGTCAGCGTAGCCAGAATTCCCCAGGTAATCAGGATGCGCGCGATCCAGATCCGAGCTCCTAGCTTGTGCAGCAGCAGATTGCTGGGAATTTCGAAGAGGAAGTACCCAAGAAAGAAAATTCCCGCCACCAATCCAAACTGCCGGCTGGAAATGACCAGCTCCTTGTTCATCGTCAGCGCTGCAAACCCGATGTTGATCCGGTCGAGAAACGAAATGATGTAGAGAACAAAAACAAAAGGAATAATCCTCATACGCAATTTGTGAATTGTTTTCACTTCGGAGGGCACAACAGCGCTGTCTGCTTCCTTGGCCACAATCACCTCAGTGCCTGTCTGTCCGGATCGAAGTGTGTCCGCGGCCGGCATCGCTGGCCGAAGGCGCGTAAGGATTGCCGAGACTCTATGGCGGCAAAGTCCACCCGTCAAGTAACTCTGGGTTCGGCAAGAAACGAACCGCAATTGCCGGGTTCTGTTCTTGTCACGCCACTTTTCTTTTCGCCAGTGATGGGCGTGCAAGCTGACGCGGCCTTCGAATTGTGGCAAACTGAATGTTTATACGGCACGGTTTTTGCACTGCGTGTGTCGCTCGTTCGAATGCAGCACGCCCGCCGGAAAAACCCGGCGGGCCATTCGAATCCTGCCCGCAATTGAGCAAATTGGTAAGCGAGAAAAATGAACCCGAAGTTCATTCGAAACTTCTGCATCATCGCGCACATTGACCACGGCAAGTCCACGCTGGCGGACCGCCTGCTGGAAATGACCGGCGCGCTGACCCAACGCGAGATGCACGAACAAGTCCTCGACTCCATGGATCTCGAGCGCGAGCGCGGCATCACCATCAAAGCGAAAAGCATCCGCCTGCACTACAAAGCGAAAGATGGAAATACGTACCGATTAAATTTAATTGATACGCCCGGGCACGTGGATTTTTCGTACGAAGTTTCGCGCGCGCTTTCCGCTTGCGAAGGCGCGCTCCTTGTTGTTGACGCATCGCAAGGAGTGGAAGCGCAGACGGTCGCGAATACTTTTCTCGCGGCGGCGCATAACCTGACGATTTTGCCGGTGATCAACAAAATAGATTTGCCCGCCGCGCAGCCGGATTTCGCAAAAGAACAAATCGAAACCGTGCTCGCGATTCCGGCGGAGGACGCACTGCTAATTAGCGCGAAGAGCGGCCTCGGCGTCGAAGAAGTTCTTGAAGCAATTGTGGCGCGGGTGCCGCCGCCCAAGGGCAGCGCGGAAAATCCGCTGCAGGCGCTGATTTTCGATTCGTGGTTCGACATTTACCGCGGCGCCGTGGTCCTGGTGCGCGTGATGGAAGGGCGCATCACGAATCATATGAAAATTCGCCTCGTCTACAACAACGAGGTTTACGAGGTCGAACAACTCGGCACGCTCACGCCGAAGCCCATCGCACTGGAAGAACTCGAGGCCGGCGACGTCGGTTTTGTCGTCGCCAACATCAAGCGCGTGGCCGATGCGCGTATGGGCGATACCGTTACGGATGCGAGCCGCCCCGCTCCGGCGCTGCCGGGATTTGAAGCCATCAAGCCGATGGTTTTCGCTGGCCTGTTTCCCGTGCTTGCCGATGACTACGAACCGCTGCGCGACGCGCTCGGCAAATTGCAATTGAACGACGCGGCGTTTTTCTACGAGCCGGAAAATTCCGTCGCGCTGGGCTTCGGTTTTCGCTGCGGCTTCCTGGGCCTGCTGCACATGGAAATCGTGCAGGAGCGGCTGGAGCGCGAATTCGGCCTGAACCTGATTACCACGGCGCCGAGCGTGCGCTACCGCATCACGCGCGTGACCGGCGAAGTCATCGAAGTCGACAGCCCGGCGAAATTTCCGAATCCCAGCGACATCGAGAAAATCGAAGAGCCGATCATCAAGGCCATGATCATCACCAACGAGGATTCCGTCGGCGGAATTCTGCAACTCTGCCAGGAAAAGCGCGGTACGCAGAAAAATTTCGAGTATCTTTCACCGACCCGCGTCATGCTCACCTACGAACTGCCGCTGAACGAAATCGTGCTTGATTTTTACGACCGTCTAAAATCCACTTCACGCGGCTACGCCTCCCTCGATTATCATCTCGCCGGATACGTCGAATCCGATCTCATCAAACTGGATGTGCTGGTCGCCGGCGAACCGGTCGACGCGCTGGCGCTGATCATCCATCGCGAGTTTGCGGCTGAGCGCGGGCGCGATCTGGTGACGCGCTTGCGAAAGCTCATTCCGCGGCAGATGTTTGAAGTCCCGATCCAGGCCGCGATTGGCAGCCGCGTGATCGCGCGCGAAACCGTCGCGGCCATCCGCAAAAACGTTCTCGCCAAGTGCTACGGCGGAGACATTTCTCGCAAACGCAAACTCCTCGAAAAACAAAAAGAAGGTAAGCGCCGCATGAAGCGCGTCGGCCAGGTGGATATTCCGCAGGAAGCCTTCCTCGCAGTTCTCAAAGTTGCTTCCTCTTCCGACGACGAATGAGTTGTAGTTTTCAGTCGTCAGTTTTCAGTTGTAAGTTTTTAGTTTTTAGTTTTTAGTTTCGGAACCAATTTAGACGGTTTGATTGTCGGAGTAAACTGCGGTGAGCGAGCTTCCCATGGGAAAAGAACGCCAATTTGTTGTGAACGAGCGCGGTGAAAAGGTTGCCGTTCTCATCGGCATCGAGGAGTACGGGAAACTCCTCGAAGAGCTTGAAGATCTCGAGGATATCCGCGCATACGACGAAGCCATGGCCTCCGAGGAAACGCCGGACCCATTTGAAGAAGCCATCGAGAGGATCGAGCGCGAAAGAAAGGTAAATGAGTTACGCGCTTCGCATCCTGCCACACGCGGAAAAACAACTTTCTCAGTTGAACTCTCCTATATACGATTCCATTAAAGCAAGAATCTTTGAACCGCGCGACGCTCCTAGCCCGCCCGGCTGCCGGAAACTTCGCGGTCGCGAGGGCTGGCGAATTCGCGTCGGTGACTACCGCGTGATTTACAAAATCAACGACATCGAAAAACCGTCGCGGTCATTCAAATTGGGCACTGGACCGATGTGTACCGGTAGGGTCATTCCTCTTTCTTCCGGACTTCGGTGGTGAGGCGGCCGCGGTGGAGCTGGACGGCTACGGTGTCGCCCAGAGCTACTTGGGCGGCATCGCGGAGGAGGTTGCCGGCGGCGTCGGTGGCGATGGCGTAGCCGCGTTCCAGGACCTTTAGAGGGCCGCGTTCCAGGACTTGCAACGCGAGGCGCTGCCAGCGCTCACGCTTGGAGCGGAGGAGGCGCTCCGCGCGGACGCCGAGTTCGGCGGTGCGCTTTTCGAGGCGCAGGCGGAAGGCGGCGATCTTCACGCGAAAATCGAAGGAAGCGATGCGGAGGTGGGCGGCGGTGAAGCGTTTGCGCGATTGTTCGAGGCGCGCGCGAAGGCCGAGCGCTAGGCGCGAGGTCATCTCATCGGCGCGCTGGCGCTGCTGGCGGAGGAGATCGAGCGGGCGGCGAAATCCGCGGCGCGCGGAAAGCTCGTGAACGTGGCGGGAAAATTCCAATAGGCGGTAGCGGATCAGCCCGGCCAGTGTTTCGCGCAAGTCAGCGATGTGCTTGTCAAATTCGCGGCGGGTCTGGACGACGATCTCCGCTGCCGCAGATGGAGTTGAGGCGCGGACATCGGCGACGAAATCGGCGATGGTGAAATCGGTTTCGTGGCCGACGCCGGAGATCACGGGAATTTCTGAAGCGAAGATAGCGCGCGCGACGATTTCTTCGTTGAAGGACCACAAATCCTCCATGGAACCGCCGCCGCGCGCGAGGATCAGCACGTCGACTATTTTTTTGGCATTGAAAAATTTTAGCGCTTTGGCGATTTCCTCGGCGGAGGCTTCGCCCTGGACGCGCACGGGATAGACGGTCAGATGCACGTTGGGAAAGCGGCGCGTGAGGATGCGGACGACGTCGCGGACGGCAGCGCCCTTTGGTGAAGTGATGATGCCGATGCGGCTGGGGAGAAGCGGCAGCGGTTTCTTGCGCGCGGCATTGAACAGGCCTTCGGCTTCGAGTCGCTTCTTCAATTGCTCGAAAGCAAGCTGCAACGCGCCCTGACCCATCAGCTCGATTTTCTCGACGTAAATCTGATATTCGCCGCGCTGCTCGTAGACGCTGATGCTGCCGCGCACGGTGATTTGCAAGCCGTCTTCGGGGCGGAACTTGATGCCGCGCTGCTGCTGCTTGAAGTAAACGCAGCGGAGCTGGGCGCGATCGTCTTTCAGGGTGAAGTAGATGTGGCCGGACTGGGCTTCGCGGCAGTTGGAGATTTCGCCCTGGACGCTGATGTCGGTGAAGTTCTTGGCGAGCAGGTCGCGGATTTTCCCGGTCAGCTCACTGACGGTCCAGGTCTTGCGGTCGGGCATGAGGTTGAAGGTGAGCTGTTCGATCATGCGGAGTGACCCCGGGTGAGGAGAAAAGATGAAGTAAGGAGATAGGGAAGTAAAGAGGTAACGAAAGGACGCTCAGCCGACCGAACCAAGAGCGCACCCCCCGCCCCCCTGTTTTTCGTAAGTGTCATTTAGGGCCTCCGGCCCGCGAAACTTCATGAAAATTGCGCAGTGTCAGGCAAGTTAGAGCTATTGACGTTAACTCCTTTGATTTCAGCACGATTTTATTTGCGACCAGGGTTTTTCGAC
>Ga0193747_1000015_pt1 | contig 143408 bp, 157 predicted proteins | sample L1m2metaG_FD_143048 | JGI IMG/M metagenome (GOLD analysis project Ga0193747, IMG submission 143048) | Soil microbial communities from a riparian zone of the East river system, Colorado, United States - L1m2 | ecosystem: Environmental > Terrestrial > Soil > Riparian zone | place: USA: East... | reverse complement strand
ACCCGGGGATGGGCTCCTGGCTGGCCCAAGCGATCTTCACGCGCGACTACCCCGTGCTGCAGGGCGGGATCCTGTTCCTCGCGCTGGTCTTCGTCCTCGTGAACCTGATCGTCGACGTCTCGTACGCGATCATCAATCCGCGGATCCGCTACTCGTGACATGTCAACCCTACGGGTCTGGCTTCGCCGCACTAACACCCTCGTCCGTCGAGCGAGGGCTCCGCATCAGCTGCGAGGGAGCGTGATCCCATCTCGGTAGTCGAGCTCGAGTCCCGCGAGATCCAGCTCGAGGCCCCGAGCGGGCTCTGGCGCGAGGCCTGGCAGCGACTGATCCGGAATCCCGGGGCGATCGTCGGCGCAATCTTCGTAGCGTGCTTCATCACCGCGGCGCTGTTCGCGCCGTGGATCGCGCCGGACGACCCGCGTGCGCAGCACCTGAGCCTGATCGCCAAGGGCTGCTGCCCGGGGCCGTCCTCCGCGCACCTGTTCGGGGTTGACCTGCTTGGCCGGGACATGTTCTCGCGGATCATCTACGGGGCGCGCTTCTCGCTCCTGATCGGAGTCGTCTCGGTCTCGATCGGGCTCTCGATCGGCCTGGTGCTCGGCTCGATCGCCGGCTATGTCGGCGGCTTCGTCGACTCGCTGATCATGCGGTGCATGGACATCATGCTCGCGATCCCGGGCCTGCTGTTCGCGATCGGGATTGTCGCGATGCTCGGCCCGGGTCTGACTCAGATCATGATCGCGATCGGCGTCGTCAATGTGCCGATCTTCTCCCGGCTGCTGCGCGGCTCGGTGCTGGCCCAGCGCGAGAACGACTTCGTGCTCGCGGCCCGGTCTGTGGGCGTCCGGCGGCCGTCGATCCTGTTCGGGCACATCCTCCCGAACGCGATCTCGCCGGTGATCGTCCAGGGCACGCTTGCGATGGCGACCGCGATCATCGACGTCGCAGGCCTCGGCTTCCTCGGGCTCGGCCCGCAGGATCCGGGGACCCCGGAGTGGGGGACGATGCTCACCGATGTGAACTCGTACCTCCAGGTCGCGCCGTTCCTCGCGATCATCCCGGGGCTCGCGATCGTCGTCTCGGTGCTCGGCTTCAACCTGATCGGTGACGGTCTGCGCGAGGCGCTGGATCCAAAGTTGCGCGGCCGGTGACCGAGCGCCAGCAGCTCCTGTCGGTCGAAGATCTCAGGGTCGAGTTCTGGACGAGCCGCGGGACGGTCCACGCGGTCAACGGGATCTCGTTCGACATCGCCCCGGGTGAGACGCTCGGGATCGTCGGCGAGTCGGGCTGCGGCAAGAGCGTCACGTCGCTCGCGCTGCTCGGCATCCTCGCGCGGGCGGGCCGCGTCACCTCGGGGCATGCGACCTACGGCGGGCGCGACCTGCTGACGTTGAGCGACCGGGAGCTCCGGAAGATCCGCGGCAAGGAGATCGCCATGATCTTCCAGGACCCGATGACGAGCCTGAACCCGGTGCTCACGATCGGGCGGCAGATCCGCGAGGCGCTGCAGACGCACATGGGCATGAACCGGCGCGAGGCGCTCGACCGGGCCGCGGAGCTCCTCGACCAGGTGGGGATCCCGAGCGCCAAGGCGCGGATCGGCGACTACCCGCACCAGTTCTCGGGCGGCATGCGCCAGCGCGCGATGATCGCGATGGCGCTTGCGACCGAGCCGAAGCTGCTGATCGCCGACGAGCCGACGACCGCGCTCGACGTGACGATCCAGGCGCAGATCCTCGATCTGCTTCGCGGGCTCGTGGTCGATCGCGACACGGCGCTGATCCTGATCACGCACGACCTCGGCGTGGTCGCCGGGATGTGCGAGCGCGTCAACGTGATGTACGCCGGCATGTTCATGGAGACCGGCTCGGCGGAGCAGCTCTTCGGCACGCCTCGTCACCCGTACACGCTCGGTCTCCTCCAGAGCGTCCCGCGACTCGACGCCGCTCGGAAGGCGAAGCTGCACCCGATCGAAGGCTCGCCACGCAACATGTTGGAGCCGCCGCACGCATGTCCTTTCCAGCCCCGCTGCCGCTTCGAGGTCGACCTCTCCCGCCAGGAGGTCCCGCCGCTCGTCGAGATCGAGCCGGGCCACAAGGTCGCGTGCTTCAACCCCGTGCCCGCGGACGAGTGGGCGCGCGAGCGCGCGGGAGCCGTTGCGTGAGGCACCGCTCGCGGTGCCGCCCTCAGGACGCGCGGGCTCTGCCCGTGCGTCCGTCTCAACCGACCGGTCGACCCGTGCGACGTTTCACGGTGCGGCCATGAGTACAAACGGGGGCTCTCCGCTCGTCGAGATCGACCACCTGAAGGTCTATTTCCCGATCAAGAGCGGGATCGTCCTGGACCGCCATGTCGGTGACGTGCGCGCCGTCGACGACGTCTCCTTCTCGATCGCCCGCGGCGAGACGCTCGGGCTCGTCGGCGAGTCCGGTTGCGGGAAGTCGACCGTGGGCCGCGCCATCCTGCGGCTCTACGAGCCGACCGCCGGGCGTGTGATCTTCGACGGGCAGGACATCACCGAGCTCGACGAGGGCGACATGCGGCCGCTGCGCCGCCGGATGCAGATGGTCTTCCAGGATCCGTTCGCGTCGCTGAACCCGCGGCACAGCGTGGGACGGATCATCGGCGAGCCCCTACGCGCGCACGAGCTCGTCAAGCGAGGCGGCGTTGCGAAGCGCGTGCGCGAGCTACTTCAGGTCGTGGGCCTGCCGACCGACGCGGCCTCCCGGTACCCGCACGAGTTCTCGGGCGGCCAGCGTCAGCGGATCGGCGTGGCGCGCGCGATCGCGGCGAACCCCGACTTCGTCGTCGCCGACGAGCCCGTCTCTGCGCTCGACGTCTCGATCCAGGCGCAGATCATCAACCTGCTCGAGGAGCTGCAGGGCGAGTTCGACCTGACGTATCTCTTCATCGCGCACGACCTGGCCGTCGTCCGCCACATCTCGGACCGGATTGCGGTCATGTACCTCGGCTCGATCGTCGAGGTCTCGCCGGCCGAGGAGCTCTACGACAACCCGTTGCACCCGTACACGATCTCCCTGCTCTCCGCGGTGCCGATCCCGGACCCGGTCGTGGAGCGCCAGCGCGAGACGATCCTGCTCGCCGGCGACCTGCCCAGCCCGGCGAACCCGCCTGCGGCGTGCCGCTTCCACACCCGCTGTCCCTACGTCCAGCCCACGCGGTGCCGCGACGACGTGCCGCCCCTCCGCACGCTGGCTCCCGGGCACACAGTCGCGTGTCACTGGGCCGAGCAGATCAAGGCGGGAGAGATCCAGCCGAAGGAGCGCGAGGCCGTGTTCGAGCCAGGTCCGCAAGAGCCCGCGTATGAGCCGCCTCCAGTCTGACTCCGCGGTGGTCGCGGACGTGGCCCCGGTTCGCGCCGAGCCGAGCGACGACGCGGAGCAGGTAACGCAGGCGCTCCGTGGCGAGCCGCTCGCCGTCGAGGAGCAGCGCAACGGCTGGGCGCTCATCCGCACCTTCTACGACTACCCCGGCTGGATCCGACAGGACGCTTTGGGCCCTGCCCCGGGGCCTGACCCCGGGACCTGGCCGCTCGAGCCACGTGAGGGCGAGCCTCTGGACGAGGCGCGCACCTATCTCGGAGCGCCGTACCTCTGGGGCGGGATGACCGAGCGCGGGATCGACTGCTCCGGACTCGTCCACATGGCGTATCGCCGGCTCGGGCAGGTGGTCCCGCGCGACGCCGACCAACAGGAGGAGGCGGGGCGACCGGTGGACGACACGGAGCTGCGCGCCGGAGACCTCGTCACATACGGCGATTCCAGCGCCGACCACATCGCCTTCTGGGTCGGCGAAGGACGAATCCTCCACGCGACCGGCCGCGGCGACCTGGGCGTCGTCGAGGAGGCCGAGCCCGAGTCGTTGCGCGAGCGCCGCCGCCGGCTGATCCGGCTCTAGCCGAGCGGGGGAATACCGGCGCACGCTGCGCTTTCGTGCCGTAAAGTCCGCGACCGCACTAACAACGCTCGAACGTAGGCGTCAGGTATCTATGGACGACCGACGCGGCCGCCCCCGGCCGCCAAAGACGGCAAAGGAGCAGATGTGAGACGGACGAACCGGTGGACGACGGTCGCAGGCATCGCGACGGTCGCAGTGGCGCTCGCGTTCGTAGCCGCAGGCTGCGGCGGGAGCAAGAGCTCGAACGGAGGCACGACGACGGCTGCGAGCGGTGGCAATTCCGGCTCCGGCGCCGTCAAGAGCAAGACTTTCCCGGTCCTGCGCGTGGCGTGGACCACCGGAATCGACTTCTTCGACCCGGGCCTCTCCTACACGGTGGACGGCTGGTCGATCCTCTGGAACGTCTACACGCCGCTCCTCGGCTACAAGCACGTCGGCGGCCCCGACGGCGCGACGCTGGTGCCCGCGCTCACCGAGGCCCTCCCGGACGTCTCGTCCGACGGTCTGACCTACAAGCTCAAGCTCCTCAAGGGGCTGAAGTACTCCGACGGCTCGCCGGTCAAGGCGAGTGACTTCCGGGCCACGATCGAGCGCGACTACAAGCTCGACTCGCCGGGCGTCGGCTTCTTCTCGAACATCGTCGGCGCAGACGAGTTCTCGAAGACGAAGACCGGTCACATCACCGGCATCACCACCGACGACGCGACCGGCGACATCACGATCAAGCTCAAGTCGCCGCAGGGTGACTTCACCAACATCCTCGGGACCGAGTTCGCCGCCCCAGTGCCGGCGAACACGCCTGCGAAGGATCAGTCCACGAGCCCGCCGCCGTCGACGGGCCCGTACATGATCCAGAGCTACAAGCCGAACAAGAGCTTCGTGGTCGTGCGGAACCCGAACTTCAAGCCGACCGCGAACGTTCCGGACGGGAATCCCGACAAGGTCGTCGGCACGATCATCGAAGACGACACGGCGGCGTTGCAGTCGACGCTGAACAACACGGCCGACTACGACTTCCACTCGATCCCGACCGACCGGCTGGCCGACATCCAGAACAAGTATCCGGACCAGCTGAAGATCTATACGCCGGCGAACACCTACTACTTCTTCGTCAACACGCGTCAGGCGCCGTTCGACAAGGTGCAGGTGCGGCAGGCCGTCAACTACGCGATCGACCGTGACGCGCTCGTGCGCCTCTACGGCGGTCTTGCCAGTCCGACGGAGAACGTGCTCCCGCCGACGTACCCGCAGTACAAGAAGATCTCCATGTACCCGCACGACCTCGCCAAGGCCAAGCAGCTGATCAAGGCTGCCGGTGCGACGGGTGCGGCCGTCACGGTCTGGGGGAACGACTCGGAGACGTCGAAGAAGCCGGTCGCCTACCTGGCGGACGTCCTGAACTCGATCGGCCTGAAGGCCAAGCTGAAGATCGTGAACGCGTCGGTGTACTGGACGACGATCGGCAACCAGGCGACGAAGGCGCAGATCGGCTTCGCCGACTGGTTCCAGGACTACCCGCACCCGCTCGACTGGTTCGACGTCCTCCTGAACGGCAACCGGATCACCCAAACGCACAACAACAACTACTCCAACGCCAACAATCCCGCGGTCAACGCCAAGATCGACGCCTTGAAGAAGGAGCCGAAGCTCACCGACTCGGTCAACCAGCAGTGGGCCGACGTGGACAAGATGGTCGCCCAGCAGGCGTTGTGGGTGCCGTACATCAACCGGCAGTTCACGGACTTCTTCGGCAAGGACGTGGACACGAGCTGTTACATCACGCACGTCCTGTACCAGTTCGACTTCAGCCGGATCTGCAAGAAGTAGACGCGTAACATCGTTCGCGACCGGGCAGGGCGCCTCACGGGGCGTTCTGCCCGTCGCAACCGTTCGAGGGAGCGGAGTTGGGAGAACCGTCAGCCGATTTCACGCTCGACACCGCCTCACTCTTGGCGTCGGAGGAGAGCGAGGTCTCGATCGTCGGTCGGAGCCCCTGGTACCTCGCCTGGCGCCGGCTGCGCCGCAACAAGCTCGCGTTCTTCTTCCTCGCGCTCTTCGTCGTCATTGTGCTCGCCTGCGCGTTCGCGCCCCTGTACGCGAACCACGTCGCGCACACCGGGCCGAACGCGAACCACGTCACTGACCAGGTCAAGGTCAACGGCGTGGAGCAGGACGTCGTCAGCAAGGGCGGCACGAAGCTCGTCAATGGCCAACTGCGCGTCGTCTCGAGCATCCCGATCGGGCCGACGTGGTTCGCGGGCGGCGGGAAGTTCGTGCTCGGAGCCGACCAGAACGGGCGCGACGAGTTCGTGCGCCTCCTCTACGGCGGCCGCAACTCGCTGTTGATCGGAATCGTCTCGTCGCTGATCTGCACCTTCTTCGCGGTGGTGCTCGCCCTGCTCGCCGGCTACTACCGCGGCTGGGTGGACTGGATCATCACCCGCTTCTTCGACCTGAGCTACGCCTTCCCGGTCATCCTGCTTGCGATCGCCCTCGGCTCGGCACTCTCGATCAACGGCTTCCACCACTTCGGCTTGACGGTCGAGTCGGGAAGCATCTGGATCCCGACCGGAGTGATCTCGTACGTGCTCGTGCCGTACGTGGGCCGGCCGCTGCGCGGTCAGATCCTGGCGCTGCGGGAGAAGGAGTTCGTCGAGGCGGCGACCGCCCAGGGCGGCGGGCCGATCAGGATCATGTTCAGCGAGCTGATGCCGAACGTCGCCTCGTCGGTGCTCGTCTTCTTCACGCTGATCATCGCCGGGAACATCCTCACCGAGGCGGGCCTCTCGTTCCTCGGCGCCGGCGTGCAGCCGCCGAACCCGTCCTGGGGAACGCTGATCTCGGAGGGATCGATCCTGCTCGTGACGCGGCCGTGGCTGACCCTCGCGCCCGGCTTCGCGATCGTGCTCACCGTGCTCAGCCTGAACATCTTCGGCGACGGCCTGCGCGACGCCCTCGACCCGCGCGCCAAGGTGCGCGCCGAGCGCTAAAGGGCCATGGCCGCCTTCCTCGTCCGCCGGCTGATCGGGATGGTGCTCGTCCTGATCGCCGTCACGTTCCTCGTCTTCGTGATCTTCGTGGTCGTCCCCGGCGGCGACCCGGCGGTGCGGATCGCGGGCAAGAACGCGAACGACCAGAACATCATCAACATCAAGAAGACGTGGGGCTTCGACAAGCCGTTCTACGTCCAGTACGCGAAGATGATGCAGAAGACGTTCGAGGGCAAGCTGATCTCGTACACCAACCAGACGAACGTCCTGTCGCAGATCGTCCAGGGGATTCCCGCGACCTTCTCGCTCTCGATCGGCGCCGCGATCATCTGGCTCGCCTTCGGCATCCTCGCGGGGGTGATCTCGGCCGTCACGGCCGGGAGGTTGTCGGATCGCTTGATCACGATCTTCGCGCTGATCGGCATCTCGATGCCGGTCTTCTGGCTCGGCTTCGTGGTCCGCTACGTGTTCGCGCAGCAGCACTCGATCTTCCCCGACTCGGGGTACGTGCCGTTCACGCAGAGCCCGACGCAGTGGGCGTACCACCTGATCATGCCGTGGACCGTGCTCGCCATCCTGTTCATCGGCTTCTACGGCCGCGTGCTGCGCGGGAACATCCTGGACGCGATCAACGACGACTACGTCCGAACGGCCAGGGCCAAGGGCCTGGCCCCTAGACGCGTCCTCGTCAAGCACGTCCTGCGGAACTCCTTGATCCCGATCGTCACCCTCTTCGGACTCGACTTCGCCGGTGTCCTCGGCGGCGGGGCGATCCTCACCGAGAGCGTCTTCGACCTACACGGCGTCGGCCAGTACGTGAAGCAGTCGATCAACAACTTCGACCTGCCCCCGATCATGGGCGTGACGCTCTTCGGCGCGTTCTTCATCGTCTTCTTCAGCGTGCTCGTCGACCTCTTCTATGCCTACCTCGACCCGCGGATCAGGCCTACGTAGTGGCTGAGCGGCTCCTCGAGGTACGCGGGCTGAAGGTCCAGTTCTCGACCGAGGACGGCCTGGTGCGCGCGGTGGACGGGATCGACTTCGAGCTCGACCGCGGCCGCGTGCTCGGCATCGTCGGCGAGTCGGGCTCGGGCAAGAGCGTGACGGCGATGACGATGCTCGGCCTTACGCGCGACGTGAACACGCGCTTCGAGGGCGAGGTGCTCTACAAGGGCCGCGACATCCTCAAGCTCTCCGAGGAGGAGCTGCGCAAGTACCGCGGCGCCGAACTCGCGATGATCTTCCAGGACCCGATGACCTCGCTGAACCCGGTCTACAGGGTCGGCGAGCAGATCGTGGAGATGATCCTCGCGCACGAGCCGATCGGGAAGCGCGCCGCGAGGAGCCGCACCCGAGAGCTGCTCCAGCAGGTCGGGATCCCGAACCCGGAGCGCCGCATCGACGACTACCCACACCAGTTCTCGGGCGGGATGCGCCAGCGCGCCATGATCGCGATGGCGCTGGCGTGCAACCCCGACGTGCTGATCGCCGACGAGCCGACGACCGCGCTCGACGTCACGATCCAGGCGCAGATCATCGAGCTGATCGACCGGCTGAAGGACGAGTACAACTCGTCGGTCATCCTGATCACGCACGACCTGGGCGTGGTGGCCGAGATCGCCGACGAGATCGTGGTCATGTACGCCGGCCGCGCAGTCGAGCGCGCCGCGACGAGGCCGCTCTTCTACGACGCGCAGCATCCGTACACGTGGGGCCTGCTCGGCTCGATCCCGCGGCTCGACCGGCCGAAGCCAGAGCGGCTGCACTCGATCAAGGGCGCGCCGCCGTCCCTGATCAACGCGCCGCGCGGCTGCAAGTTCCGCCCCCGCTGCCCGCACGCCTTCGACAAGTGCTTCGAGGAGCCGGGCCTCGAGAACCGCGTCGAGGAGCCCGGCCACCTCGACCGCTGCTGGTTCACCGTCGAGCAGAAGCGCGCCCTCCGCGTCGAGACGATCGAAGGCGAGCGCCCAGCCGCGGCATGAGCACGAACGGCAACCAGCCGCTGCTCGAGGTGCGGCGCCTGAAGAAGTACTTCCCGATCAAAGCGGGAGTGCTCCAGCGCGAGGTCGCTCGCGTGCACGCGGTCGACGACGTCACCTTCGAGGTGCACCCGGGGGAGACCCTCGGACTCGTCGGCGAGTCGGGCTGCGGAAAATCGACGCTCGGTCGCTGCATCGTGCGGCTGCTCGAGCCGACCGACGGCGACATCATCTTCGAAGGCGACTCGATCGCCCATCGCGGCGCACGCTCGATGCGCCCGCTCAGGCGCGAGCTGCAGATGGTCTTCCAGGATCCGTACGCGAGCCTGAACCCGCGCAAGCGCGTCGGCTCGATCATCGGCGACCCGATGAAGATCCACAACGTCGGCGACAAGAGCGAGCGCAAGCAGCGCGTGCAGGAGCTGCTCGAGACCGTGGGCCTCTCGCCCGAGCACTACAACCGCTTCCCGCACGAGTTCTCGGGCGGCCAGCGCCAGCGCATCGGCGTCGCGCGCGCGCTCGCGCTGCGCCCGAAGCTGATCGTCGCCGACGAGCCGGTCTCGGCGCTCGACGTCTCGATCCAGTCGCAGATGATCAACCTGCTCGAGGATCTGCAGAACGAGTTCAACCTGACCTACATCTTCATCGCGCACGATCTGGGCGTCGTTCGCCACGTCTCGGACCGGATCGCGGTCATGTACCTCGGTCAGCTCGTCGAGGTCTCGCCGGCGGAGGAGCTCTACACGCGCCCGATCATGCCCTACACCGAGGCGCTGCTCTCGGCGGTGCCGATTCCCGACCCCGACCTGGCGCAGAAGCGCGAGCGGATCGTGCTCGAAGGCGACGTTCCCAGCCCGATCGACCCCCCGCCCGGCTGCCCGTTCCACCCGCGCTGCCGCTACGCGACCGAGATCTGCATGCAGGTTCAGCCGCCGCTGGTCGATTACGGGAATGCGCACCTCGCAGCTTGTCACCATCCGCTCAATGTCGACCAGGAAACGCTTTCGCAAGTGCAGGTGGACGCGAAAAGGACTCCAGAAGCCGCAGACGAGCGCGCAACGCCGGTCGACAGCTCTGGCCGGTCTCAGCCGGTTCCCGATCCCTAGATCGGGTTAGAAGTCGTCCTAAAGGCCCTGGTAGACAGCGCCGATGTAGCCCACGTGGACGCTGCTGAGCGCAAGGCCATCCTGAACCGGTACGCCGATCACACCCGTCGCTTCGACGAGGTGGCGGCCCGGAGGTCGACCAACGGCGGCTCTGCCGAGGTCATCCCCTTCAATGGACCCCTCCGGGAGCTCGAGCAGGAGCCGACGCACCGCGAGGTCGAAGTGCTCCAGCTGATCTCGGACGGCCTCGTGAACCGCGAGATCGGCGTTCGCCTTTTCCTTTCAGAGGAGACCGTGAAGTCGCACGTTCGCCATTTGCTGGCGAAGCTCCAAGCGCGCTCACGCGCCCATGCCGTAGCCGTTGGGCTACGTCGCGGCATCATTCACTAGCGGGAAGACCCCGCTAGCGGCCCATTCGGCTCGTTCTCCACAAACTGTGGATATCCCTCAACAGAGGGATGGCACCAGCCTGTGGATAACGGAAGCTACGCGAGCTTCGTTACCAGGCCTTCGTCGACTGCGCGAGTGCGGCGCGCGAGACGACAAGGATCATGCTCTTGCGCATGAAGGACTCCTCAATTGGGAACTGACGGCCCGCCGAGCATACCCCTTCTGGGGGAGATTTCAAGTGAAACCGGTAGGAGCCGGCCGAACAGTTCTGCGGTAATTAGCAGATTCCGGCACTTTCCAGAGTTGACGCGCATGCACGTTTACGCGGCGGTTCTGGCGATCACGGCGCTCGGGGTGGTGGGTGGGATGCTGGCGTCCGGGCTCCGCTTTGGACCGTTGATCCCCTCACTCGCTCTGGTTGGGGTCGCTCTGGCGGTAGAGCGGCAGACGGTGAGGTTGACTCCGACGCTCTATGCATCAGTCGCATCGCTCCCGTTTTTGTTCGCCGCTGTCGTGTATGGGCCGCTCACGGCGGTTGTCGTCGGCGCCTCCGGCGTACTAGTGGATCTCGTTCGGCGTGATGACCCAAACGCATTCCTGCGTTGGCTCGTATGGACCGCAAATCGCTCCCTTGTCGCGGCTGCGGCCGGGCTCGCTGCTCTGGCGCTGGGCGCACCTACCACGAACGCCTTCGGAGTGCTCCTGGTCGCAGTAGCTGTCGCGTCGGCTGTTGAGACGATCTCGGACTTGGCTCTGACTTCGATAACGATCGTGGTCCGGCGCAAGGGGTCGTTGGTTGATGCGACACGCACAGTGGGACCTCTCCTGCTTGCGTCAATTCCTCTCTACACGCCAGTCATTGCGGTTTTGGCTTACTCATACCGAGAGATCTCGCCGTGGAGCGCCGTGTTGTTCGTGCTGCCGGCGTACGCCGCCCAACGAATGTTCCTGCTGTATCGACAGCAGCGCGACACATCCGATGAACTCACGACCGTCAACGCCCGGCTCGAAGGGGCGAATCTTTCGTTTGCTGCAGCGCTGGTCGCCACGCTCGACGCGCGGGATCGTTATACCGCCGGTCACTCCGCTGCAGTGGCCGTGTATTCCCGAGACATCGCAAAGCGCATGGGTCTCACGGAGGCCGACCAAGAACTTGTGCACCTGTGTGGGCTTGTCCACGACATCGGGAAGATCGGGCTCCCGGTCGGCCTGCTCGAAAAAGCCGGCCCGTTAACGCTTGAAGAGCGACGCCAGATGGAAGATCACGCGGCTATCGGTGAACGGATTCTCGCGAAGGTGGACGATTACGCGTTAATTTCTCAGATCGTTCGACACCACCACGAGCGTGTTGACGGAGAGGGCTATCCGGACCGTCTGGCAGGGAACGACATTCCGCTGCTTTCTCGTATTATCGCGGTTGCGGACGCTTATGACGCGATGACATCCGATCGACCTTACCGCGATGCGATGCCCAGTCGTGTGGCACGGCTGCGTCTCGCCCAAGCCGTCGAATCACAGTTCGATACCTCGGTGGTCGCTGCCTTCGAGGCGATACTTGCTGGAGCCTCTGAAGGCTATAGGTCGGCGCTTGACGATGTGTTCGCCTTGCCCAACGGCGGCGCAGCGTACCTCTCGAACGAGGAACGGGGCGCCGCGTAGCTGGCGGCTGCGGTCTCGTTCGCTTTAGGTTGACGCGAATCGTTGGATGACCGCCTCCGTGCGTGAACGAACTCCTAGCTTCTTCAGGATCTTCCGAACATGGACCTTGGCGGTGACCTCGCTAATGAAAAGTTCTGTGGCGATCTCTCTATTTGAGTACCCCTTAGCCAGAAGGTCGTAGACCTCCGTTTCACGAGGTGTCAGAAGGCGTTCGAGGGGTTTGTTATCGCCAAGGTGCATCTTCTCTATTACGTTGGGTGCCCGCTCGACGATTGCATTGACTTCGGCTGTTAGCTCGGGGTCGTCTTCAACGACCGATTGGGTCAACATCAATAGCGCGGGTGATGCGCGATATGCGGTCACGAAGCTGTCGATCATTCCAGAGTGCCGCATCGCGTTGAATGATTCGATGGCCAGCCTCGGAGCATCGTCTCGCTGTTGTTTGAGGGCGATTATTGCGCCCGTGAACATGTTGAGGATCACTACCGGGAGGCGCTTGGTCGTTCGCAAGGAGTACGAGACAAATTCGCTTGCCTGTCCCGGGTTTTCCGCGCATGCGAGCGCCAAAGCCCGCACTGCCAGATATTCGCCAACCTGCGCGGTGGTGGGCAGCCGCTCCCAGTGGTCACTGGTGAGCTTGAGTGCGCCGACATAGTCGCCTTGGTAGATCCTCGAACACGCACGAATCACGAACGCTTCCATCTGGTTGTGTACGTCTCCAAGTCGTTCGGCTTGTAGTTGAACTTCCTCTACCAAAGCCTCCGCTTCAGCGAACCGATACTTCCCAAGTTCCGCGCGGGCCAGATTGCATAAGGCATGCGGACGGACGAAAGCAAGTCCGAAGTCTTGACCCCAAGACATCTCGTCGTTAGCCGCGGCGGTCGCGATCTCATACTGGGCGGTCTGAATATGGCCGAACGCGCATGCGTTCAAAAACGAGGTGGCGATTACGGGGTCCGAACATCGGTGGACGAGCGGCCAGACGTCCCTCAAATCGCGCATAACAGGGAGAAGATCGCCAGCAAGCTGCGCGTAGTTGTAGCTTGCACACTTCAGCCGCAGGAGGTTGTCGATCGTGGTGTTGGGAAGTTCATGGAGAGCTTTTAGATGCACCCCGAGGTCATCGTCTTCAAGTAGCAAGGACGCAACAAACGAGCCCCATGTTGCATCCCATCGGTCGGTGACCGTGGTTGAGTTTGCTCGCGCTCTGTTCTGATACGCCAGAGCCGCGGCGGGGCGGTCGTCGAACTGCGCCGACTGACCTGCGCGGATCAAGGCTCTCGGGTACAACCGGTGCCGAGTCCCGAGGGCTTCGGCAGCACGCGAAGCGAGGATCTCCGCTTCGTGATGGTGGCCATGCCGAAAGGCGATCTCGGCTTCCGCAAGATCAACCACGGGACCGGTTACTCGCGCTTTAGCGGCGAGCTGGAGCCATTGATTCACGCTGTCGATGCGGCCTTCGGCCAAGAGTGGGTGGGTCGCTTGCGCCAACAGATCCGCGAGCTCGGCGTCAGCAGCATGACGCGAAATCACCGCAAACGCGTCGTCCCATCGTGTGTTTTCGATGTACCACCCGATCACTCTGTGAACAATTTCATGCGCGGAACTCGGATCATCATGGAGGAGTCGGCCCTCAAGAAAGCGTCTTAGAAGAGGATGGAGTACAGGCGGCCCGTGGATCGTTTCGGTGATGAGGCCAAGCCGCTCGCCTTGTTTAAGAACCCGACGGCCTTGCTGCTTCCCGAGGAGGGCTTCGGCCAGTCGAACGTCGATGCGGGGCGCGAACGCGATCTTCGTAAGTCCATCGCGCAGCTGCTCATCTAAGGCAGCAAAGACCTCGTCTGCAAAATAGTCGTAGAGCGTCGCGGGGAGGGGGCCTTCGGGCAAGAGCTTGCTCGGGGGCAAGAGTGCGGCCAGTCCAATGAGAGCTGGCCATCCGTTCGTTAAGGCAAGCAGCCCGGGAATCGCGTACGCATGTGCCGCAGCTAATGCGTTGGACGTTTCCTGGTCGTCCATGGCCAGCAGATTTGTTCCGATCTCCAGTGCTTGGCCATAGAGGAGGTCTCGAGCGGTCATCCAGCCGGGACGGCGGCGAGTAGTGATGAGAAGGGGAACTCGCCGTGAACGGAAGATCTCCTCGAACACGCTTTCCGAGATCTTGGCCCCTGAGCAATAGTGATAGTCGTCCACGACGAGCCAAACTGATTCGGGCCAACCCTCACAGTCTTTCCGGAGCAGTTCAGCGAGCTTGCCTTTGGGTAGGGATGACCCACGAATATTCCGTAGGTGGTGCAGTAGGCGCCTTCCAAACTCAGGGGCAACAGATTCGGCTGAAGCTACGAGGCTTGAAACGAGGGAAACGGGATCTGATGCGGTTGGCGGTGTCGCATACCACACTTTCGAGGGTCCAAGATCCGCCGTCCATTCCCGCGCGAGAGTCGTCTTCCCGTATCCGGCGGGCGCGACGAGCAGGATGCAGCGTGCCTTCGTCTCGTCCAGAAGGTTGGTCAGCCGTGGCCGTTTGATGATGTGCCGACGGCTGGGTGAGACGTCGATGTTCGCCGCTTCGCTCATCCCCCTGCGGACCGCCGCAGAATTGTTTACGGGAGGCTATCGCGTTTGTTGCCAACTTTCGTCGCTAGATAGAAGCCGTGCCCGCGACGCCGTTTCGGGCCGCGGGCACGGTGCCGTCAGTCCCTCGAGCCCACCGCGGTGGAATCGAGGCTTCTCGACAGGGGGTCGTCCCCTGTCAGCTCCCGGTACGCGACCGGTATTTGGCGCCGCCGCGTCACACCGAGCTTCTGGCGCAGGACATCGCAATGAGCCTTCGCGGTTCGGGGAGAGATCCCGAGCCGCACGCCGACCTCTTCGTTCGAACAGCCGGCAGCGATCAGCTCGACGACCTGGCGCTGACGATCGGTGATGGTCGGCAGCGCGTCTTTCAGTGCGTCGTACATGGCGTCCGAAGCTAGCGCCCCAGGCGGCCCGTGCCTATTGACCGAAAGGCGTATTTGCACTCCTACGCCCGAGGCGGCCATGGTCCGCACGCCGCCTGCGGGCCCTCATTCGGCTGCCTCGGCGAACCGAACAAAGTTTGTGGCTCTGAGCCACTATCTCGCTTGCCGCGCGCAAGTCGTCACAGTTCCGGCACACCCGTCATGGAGGAATGCGGGGGCAGCAACTCGTCAACCGCCGCGATCGTGGGTTTGTGGCTCTGAGCCACTAAGTCCGGAAAGCGCTGTGTAACGCCCTCGCAGCCCGTGCCCGGTGGGAGTGCGCGCGCTTCCAGGCATTGCCGAGCTCCGCGACTGTCTGCGTTTCGCCCTCGGGGACGAAGATCGGGTCGTAGCCGAACCCTTCGTCGCCGCGCGGTTCCACCGCGATCGTGCCCTTGAGCGTGCCGGTCCCGCGGCGCTCCTCTCCGTCCGGCGAGAGCGCGACGAGCTCGCACACGTAACGCGCGCGGCGGTCGGTTTCTCCCGCGAGCTCCTCCAGCGCGCGCGCCACGCCGTCTTCGGCCCACCGCGCCGAGTGCACTCCGGGCGCACCGCCGAGCGCGGCCAGCTCGATCCCGGAGTCCTCGCCGATCGCCCACGCGTCGCCGGCGAGCGAGCGGCCGAACTCCGCCTTCCCGCGCGCGTTCTCGTAGTAGGTGTCGCCGTCCTCGCGAGGAAACTCCGCGGCGCCGAGCAGCTCGAGCTCCCAGTCCGGCAGCGCCGCTCGCAGCTCCTCCAGCTTGTGCACGTTCTGCGACGCGAGCTTCGCGATCACTTGCGCCAGCGGACGCCCACCACGTAGTCCAGGTCGGCCAGGTGCGCGGCAAGATCCTCCGACACGTGGTCGAGCTCGAGGGTGACGATGCGCCGATCGGCCTCGTCGGAGGTCTCGAAGTGGGTGACGTGCGCGCCGCGCCGTTCCAGCTCGGCCAGCAGCTCGCTCGTCGCACCGGTCAGCTCGACGACGATGCGCTGCTCCTCCGGACGCGCGCGCTCGAGCACGCGAAACGCGAGCGCGCGCAGCGGCCAGAGCGCGAGGATCACGATCGCCGTGCCGAACAGGGCGGCGGAGTAGTAGCCCGCGCCCGCCGCCATCCCGATCGCCGCCACTCCCCAGAGCGTGGCCGCGGTCGTCAGGCCGCGCACGGACAGGCCCTCTCTGATGATCGCGCCGGCGCCGAGGAAGCCGATCCCGGTCACGATCTGCGCGGCGATTCGCGTCGGATCCGCGCGGATGACGGGGCCGCCGTTCGCGATCAAGTCGTGGAAGCCGTAGGCCGAGATGATCGTGAAGAGCGCCGAGCCGAGGGAGACGAGCACGTGCGTGCGCAGGCCTGCCTCGCGGTCGCGCAGCTCGCGCTCGATCCCGATCGCCATCCCGAGACCCGCGGCCACGCCCAGGCGCGCGAGCACGTCCCACCACGCGAGTGCGGGGATGCTAGACACGGGCCGCGTCGGCGGCCTCGGCCTGCGCGAGCGCGATCTGCTCGATCCCGCCCGCCGCAAGCTCCAGCAGCTCGTCCAGCTGCTCGCGCGTGAACGGCGCCTGCTCGGCCGTGGCCTGCACCTCGACGAGCCGCCCGTCGCCGGTCATCACGACGTTCATGTCCACCTCGGCCGTCGAGTCCTCGGAGTAGTCGAGGTCGAGGAGCGGCACGTCGCCGACGATTCCCACCGAGACGGCGCCGACCGAGTCGCGGAAGACGCACCCGAGCCCGAAGCGGTCGAGTGCGCGGCGGCCCGCGACGTAGGCCCCGCAGATCGCCGCGCAGCGCGTGCCGCCGTCCGCCTGGAGCACGTCGCAGTCGAGCCAGAGCGTGCGCTCGCCGAGCGCCTGGAAGTCGGTCACCGAGCGGATCGCGCGGCCGATCAGCCGCTGGATCTCGACCGTTCGCCCGCCCTGCTTGCCGCGCGAGGCCTCGCGCTCGGTGCGGTCGCCGGTCGAAGCGGGGAGGAGCGAGTACTCCGCCGTCAGCCAGCCGCGCCCCTTGTTCTGGAGCCAGCGCGGGACGCCGTCCTGGATCGACGCCGTGCAGAGCACCTTCGTCTTGCCTTGCGAGTAGAGGACGGCGCCGTGCGGCTGCTCCAGGTAGTCGGGGAGGATCTCGAGCGGCCGCAGCTCGTCGGGCCGGCGCCCGTCGTTGCGCGTCACGCGGCGGCTCCCTGCAGCTCGGCGACTGTCACGCGCTCGACCTCGCCGATCGGCAGCTGGAGGAAACGCCGGCCCATCGCGCGGAAGGCGGCGGGGTCGCCGCTGGTCAGGAACCCGTACGTGCCCTCGCGGTCGGCGGCGTTCTCGAAGCCCTTCCGCGCCAGCGTCTCGGCGACCTCGCGCGCCGTCTCCTCGGCCGAGAAGACGAGCGTGACGTCTCGCCCGAAGACGCGCTGGAAGATCGGGCGGATCAGCGGGTAGTGCGTGCAGCCGAGGATGACCGTGTCCACCGCGGTGTCCCTGAGCGGGGCGGCGTACTCGCGTACGGCGTCCTCGGTCTCGGGCCCATACGGATCGTCGCCCTCGATCAGCGGCACGAGCCGCGGGCAGGCGACGGGGAAGAACTCGGCGCCGGCGTCGAGCGCGTGGACGAGCTCCGCGTAGCGGCCCGACTTGACCGTCCCCTCCGTGGCCAGCAGCCCGATGCGGCGGTTGCGCGTCGCCTGCACGGCCGCGTGTGCCTCGGGCGTGATCACGCCCACGACCGGCACGCGCAGCTCCTCCTGCAGCTGCGGCAGCGCCGCCGAGGTTGCCGTGTTGCACGCGACGACGATGAGCTTGACGCCGCGGCCTTCGAGGTAGACGGCGATCTCGCGCGCGAACCGACGGACCTCGTCGAGCGGGCGGGGCCCGTACGGCAGCCGCGCGTGGTCTCCGAGGTAGACGAAGTCCTCGTGCGGCATCGTCACGAGGCACTCGTGGAGGACGGTCAGCCCGCCCACCCCCGAGTCGAAGACACCGACCGGCCGAGGATCCATTCCGGCGATTGTAGAAGCGGCGCCGGTCCGGCTAGGGTCCAGGCCTCGTGCGACGGTGCCTCGTTGTCCTCTCGCTCGTCGCAGTCGCACTGGCCGCGGCGGGGCCTGCGGGCGCGAAGGCCTTCTCGAAGACCGACTCGTTCTTCACCACGGACGACGGCGTCCAGCTCGCGGTCAGCTACTACGAGCCGACTGATCTGGCGCGTCCGGCCGCCGGCTTCCCGGCCGTGATGGTCTTCCACGGACTCGGCGGCAGCCGCACGTCGGTTGCGCCCGTCGCGGAGACCTTCGCAGCGAACGGCTACGCGGTGCTGACGTTCGACCAACGAGCCCACGGGCTTTCCGGCGGCTTTTTCTCCCTCGACGGCCCGCGCGAGGTAGCGGACTACGGGGAGCTCTACAAGCTGCTCGCGACACGGCCGGGCATCGACAGCGCCCACATCGGCGCGTGGGGACTGTCCCTCGGCGGCGGCGCAATCTGGGCGGCGGAGGCTTCCGGGATCCCGTTCGCCGCGATCGAGCCCATGATCACGTGGACGGATCTCTACGGCGCGCTCGTGCCGCAGGGCCTCGTCAAGACCGGCGCCGTCTTCCAGTTCTCGAACAGCGTCGTGGGCAAGATCGATCCGGCGCTCGCTCCGTTGCTGCCCGACCTGCTCTCGGACCGCAATCTCGCGCCGATCAAGGAAGTGTTTGACGCTCGCTCGGTGCGCGCGAGTCTCTCGACGATCACGACGCCGACGTTCCTCCTGCAGGGTCGAACCGACTACGCGTTCGACATCGACCAGGCCACCGCCGCGTACCGCGCGCTCCCAGGCACGAAGCGGCTGTACATCGGCGACCTCGGCCACGCGCCCGCGACGAACCCGGTCGCCGAGCAGCCGTACTACCTCGACGAGTGCGTGCAGTGGTTCGACCGCTTCCTGAAGGGGATCCCGAACGGAATCGACAAGCGGCTCCCGGTCGAGGTCGCCGCGGATCCGTGGAACGGGACGACCAAGAGCTTCACCGCGCTGCCGGCGGTGGGGATCATGACAGTCCCGTTCAAGGGCAAGAGCACCATGCGCGGCGACAGGAAGATCGTCCGCACGTCGAAGATCGGGTTCGCGCGGCACGAGACGTTCGGCGCGCCGATCGTGCGCGCCACGGTGACTGGGTCGTTCACGCACGTCGTCGCCGTCCTGACCGCGGGCGGCACGATCGTCAGCGAGGGCGGAACTGCGCTGACCCCGTCGACGAAGCCGCACACCGTCTCGATCAAGCTGATCTCCACCGCGGTCGCCATCCCGCGGAACGCCCGGCTCACCTTGACCCTCGCCGCCGCGTCGACGGCCCAGAACCCCGCGAACCTGCTGTACCTCATCACCTTGCCGGCCACGCAGCGCCTGACGGTGCGGAATGTCACGGTGCGGCTGCCGCTCCTGAAGACACGCATTTCTCCGTGAAGCGGATCCTCGCCATCCTGCTGGCGCTCGTCGCCGTTTCGAGCGCCAGCGCGAGCCGCGAGGCGACACCGGGCGTCACCGCGGGGACGGTCACGATCGGCGGCAGCGTCCCCCTCACCGGCCCCGCCGCCTCGTTCGGGTCGGTCGCGCGCGGCGCCGCCGCCTACTTCAAGTACGTGAACGCGCACGGAGGCGTGAACGGGCGCACGATCGACTACAAGTACGTGGACGACGCCTACGAGCCGTCCCAGACGGTGCTCGCGACCAGGCAGCTCGTCCAGCAGGACAACGTCTTCGCGATCTTCAACACCGTCGGGACGGACAACAACCTCGCCGTCCGCGCCTTTCTGAACCAGGCGAAGGTGCCGCAGCTGTTCGTGGGCACAGGCGTGTCGAAGATCGGGCGCGAGCATGCGCAATACCCCTGGACGATCGGCTACCTCCCGAGCTTCCTCGCCGAGGGGAGGATGTACGGCCGCTACATCCTCAAGACGAAGCCGAAGGCCAAGATCGCCGTCCTGTACGAGAACAGCGACTACGGCACCGACCTGACCACCGGCCTGCGCAAGGGGCTCGGCGCGAAGGCGGCGCGGATCGTCGCCACGCAGGCCTACGACCCGACGGACGCGACGATCGACTCGCAGATGGCGCGGCTCAAAGCCTCCGGAGCGAACACGTTCATGATGTTCGCCACGCCGAAGTTCGCGATCCTGGCGTTCATCGCGGTGAACAAGCTCGGCTGGAGACCGCAGATCTTCGTCAGCGACGTCTCGATCTCGCCGAACATCATGGACATCGCCCGGGCCTCAACGCAGGGGCGGACGACCGAAGGCGCGCTCTCGATTGCCTTCCTGAAGGATCCGACCGATCGCGCCCGCTACGGCCGCGACCCGGTGATGAAGCTCTACTCCTCGATCCTTAAGGGCTACCTCCCGAGCGGGAAATACGTCGACGTCTACAACTACTACGGGATGGCCGTCGCCTACACGATGGTCGACGCGCTCAAGAAGGCGGGGCGCAACCTCACGCGCGAGAGCCTGCTACGCGCGGCGACTCACCTGAACGAGCGCAATCCGTTCATGCTCAAAGACATCCGCATCCGCACCTCGCCCTCCGACTACTTCCCGATCGACCAGGCGCGTTTCGTGCGCTACCACGGTTCGCACTGGGTTCCGTTCGGCCCGCTCGCGGCTGCGCAGGACTAATGTTCCCCAACCGCGCCGGCCTTCCGGCGTCTTATCGAATTGCTGCTTCACATCTGAAGCTCACGAAAGGACAGGGGTAATGCACAGAGCTCTACGACTCGTCGCGCTCGTCGGCGCGAGCACATTTGCGCTCGCGTTCGCCGGCTCGGCGCTTGCGGCGTACACACCGAAGTTCACCGTCTCGCACAATCCGAGCACCACCAGCAGTGCGACAACGACGATCACGATCGAGCAGACGCAGGCAGAGGACGCGACCGCGAAGGTCACGTTCTACGTCCCGCTCGGCTACTCCGGCGCGCTCAGCCAGGCAGCCGGGACGAAGCTCGGGACGGTCGCCGCGCACGTGCAGGCGACCGCGATCTCGCAGGACGCGATCCTGCCGATCAACGGTGACGTGATCGTCGCGTCGAACGCCGACGCGGCCGTCGCGGCCGCCTCGACGGCCTGCACCGGGACGACGACGCATTCCGCGTTCTGGGTGCTGGCGCTCGAGGCCTCCGGCCAGAAGCTCACGGTGCCGGTCTTCATCGACGCGACCAGCGGCGGAGAAGCCACGTTCGCGCAGTTCAAGCTGCAGGTCTGCCTGCCGCCGCCGGCGGCTGCGACCTTCGGCGCGAAGCTGCTCGACGCCGCGCTGACCCTGACGAACGTCTTCACGTCGCCGGGCTCGTCCGGTGAGTACGTCTGGCCGGCGTTCTTCACGCCGTACTCCTCCGCTGCCGGGCCGGTGAACCCGGCTGGCACGGTGCAGTCCCGTGCAGTCGTCCGCCTTCCCGCGAGGATCACGCTCAAGGCGAAGGTCACGAGCAAGAAGAAGCGCACGGTCAGCTTCACCGGAGCGGTCAGCGAGAACTCGGCCGCGGTAGGCGGGGCGCGCGTCCAGCTCCTGCTCGGCACCACGGTCGGCTTCACCGCGACGACCAGAGCGAACGGCTCGTACGCCTTCTCGCTGAAGAAGAAGGGCAAGAAGGGCACGACGACCTTCCGGGCTCGGGTAACCGTGCCCGCGAGGTCGATCACGGCGGCGGGGTGTGCTCTGACGGTTCCGAACCTGCCGGCAGCCCCGGCCGGTTGCGTCAGCGCAATCGCAAGCCCGTTCACGGCCACCAGCGGAGCGGTCAGGATCAAGCTGTAGCGCTCCGCTGCTTCAAGGATCGGCGGGCGGGGCTCCTCGGAGCCCCGCCGGGCGTTTCGCGCGGCGACGCGCGAGCGGGTAGCGTCCGGGCATGACCCGATCCCGCCTCCCGTTCGCGGTCGCCCTCGTGGCCGCTGCCGCGCTCGTCCTGGCAGCCGCCGCCGCGCCGAGCCGCACCGCCCGACACCTCGGCCAGCAGGCAACCAACCAGGAGCTCATCGTGGTGCCGTTCGCGTCGCGCCTCGGGCAGGCGAACGCGGACACGGGAGTCGCACTGGTTTTCCCGACCACACAGGCCGGCCCACAGAAGGTCGTCGTCTACGTACCCGCTGGGTACGGTCTGGATCTTGCGGCGCCAGCCGGAACGACGATCGGAACCGCAGGCGCGAGCGCGACGACCAGCGCCGGCGCCGCGACGCTGCGCGGGAACATCGTCGTGGACTCGCCAACGCGGTACGCCGCCGACCCGGCATCGATCGCCTGCGCGGGCACAGGGCCACATTCGACGGTCTGGCTCCTGCAGCTCGCGGCCGGCGCCACCTCCCTGACCGTCCCGGTGTTCGTCGACATCGCGACCGCGGCCGACGGCGGACTCGGAGTGTTCAAGCTTCAGATGTGCTTCCCCGCTTCGGACGTCCCTCCAGCGGCGGGCGGCGCGCCGTCGGGCCTTCGGCTCGGCAACGTCTTCCTCGAGCCGACCAAGGGACTCACGAACCCGCCCTCGCTCGGGGCGTACGTCTGGCGCGCCTTGATCACCCCGTACAACCCGGGGACCACGACGCCGAATCCGGCGGGCACCACCGAGGTTCGGTCGATCATCCCGCTTCCCCAGGTGCTGACCCTCAAGGGACGCTACGAGAAGAGCACGAAGTCGTTCGTGCTGAGCGGCGTGCTCTCACTCGCGGGGGACAAGATCGCAGGGGTCGACGTGGCGATCTTCGGGAGCACGAAGGCCGCGGTGAGTTCGTTCAAGCGCCTCACGGCGGTCAAGACGAAGAAGCAAGGGGTGTATTCGCATAGGCGCAAGGCGGCGAAGACCATGTACTTCGGCTCCCTCGTCGACGAGTACTTCACCGGCGCGCGCTGCGACACCGGACCCTCGACCGCCCCGGCCGGCTGCGTCCAGGAGAACGTCAGCATCGAGACGTTCTCGAACCTGGTCGCTGTGAAGGTGCCGGTCAAAAAGAAGAAGTAGCCTTTCCCGACATGGCCGTCGTGCGCCTCGGCACCTGCTCGTGGGCCGACGAAGGCCTGGTCAAGACGTGGTATCCCAAGGGCGTCTCCTCGGCGGCTGCGAGGCTCGGCTACTACGCCGAGCGATTCGACGCGGTCGAGGTCGACTCGCCGTTCTACCGGTTGCCCTCGCCCGAGACGTCGGCCCGCTGGGCCGAGCGCACGCCGGACGGCTTCGTCTTCCACGCGAAGGCCTCGAAGGCGATGACCGGGCACGAGGAGGCTGACAATCTGGAGACCGCGTTCCGCGAGTTTCGCGAGGCCCTCGAGCCGCTCGAGGCGGCCGGGAAGCTCCGCGGTGTGCTGATGCAGTATCCGCCGCGCTTCAAGAAGTCGCCCGAGTCGCTCGCCGAGCTCGAGCCGCTTGCCGCGCTCCTCCACCCGCTCGTCCCACTCGTCGAGTTCCGGCACCGCTCGTGGATGACCGACGAGGAGCAGGCCGACACGCTCTCGTTCCTCGAGCGCCACGGCCTCTCGTACGTCTCCGTCGACTCGCCCGCGACGCGCGCGACGAACGTCATGCCGCGGATCGCGGCCGCGACGCATCCCGTCGCGTACGTCCGCTTTCACGGCCGCAACTGGAAGACCTGGAACGCGAAGACGCGCACGTCCGGCGAGCGCTTCGACTGGCTCTACTCGAAGGAGGACTTGCAGGAGTGGGTCGAGCCGCTCGGCCGCCTGGCGCAGGAGGCCGAGGAGCTCTACGCGTTCTTCAACAACAACCGCCACGACTACGCGCCGCGGAGTGCGATCCAGCTGCGGGAGCTGCTCGACGAGGCTGGGATTCCCGCGACGGGCGGAGTCGAGCCCGTCCCGGCGGAGCAGACGCTGTTCTAGAGTGAGCCTGTGAATGTTCTTGCGGTGATCCACGGCGACAAGGTTCGCTCCGGTGTGTTCGGAGACGCGGTCGCCGCTGCGGGGCACCGGCTCGAGGAGTGGAGCCTTGCCTGGGACACGCCGCTGCCGCGCCCGCTCGACGACTACGGCGCCGTGCTCGTGTTCGGCGGCGCGATGCACGCCGACCAGGACGACATGCACCCGTGGCTGCGCCAGGAGAACCTGTTCCTCCAGGGCCTGCTCGACGGTCATGTCCCGGTGCTCGGGGTGTGTCTCGGCGCGCAGCTCTTGGCGAAGGCGGCGTCGGCGCCCGTCGGCCCGTCGAGCGAGCCGGAAGTCGGGTGGTTCGAGATCGAGCTGACCGAGGAGGGCCGGGACGATCCGGTGCTCGGCTTGCTGCCCTCGCGGTTCGAGGCGTTCCAGTGGCACTTCTACACGCACGGCCTCCCCGCCGGCGCGGTCGAGCTGGCGCGGAGCCGCGTCTGCACGCAGGCCTTCCGCCTCGGCGAATCGGCCTGGGGCGTCCAGTTCCATCCCGAGGTCACGGCCGAGCAGGTCGAGGGGTGGATCGAGGAGGACCCGCACGAGCTTCCCGGTTCGGCGGACGACTTCTCAGCGGAGACCGCACGGCGGATCGCGGAGTGGAACGAGCTCGGCCGGAAGCTCTGCACGGGCTTCCTGGAAGTCGCAGCGCGCTCTCCCGTCTCCGTCTGAGTGGCTCCCGCGGCGCTCGGGCTGGCGCTCGCCGCGGCCGTGTTGCACGCATCCGGGAACGTCCTGATCGGCGGCAGCCGGGACACGGAGTCGACGATGGCGGTCGTCCTCACGCTGAGTGTCGTGGTCTTTGCGCCCTTCGCCGCGCTGACCTGGCGGGTGGACGCGGACGCCTGGCCGTGGATCGCGGCGTCGGCGGCGCTCGAGGCGGGCTACTTCGTGCTGCTCACGCTGGCGTACCGGGACTCGGAGATCAGCCTGGTCTATCCGATCGCCCGCGGGAGCGCGCCGGTGCTCGTCCTGGTGGCCGGTGTCGTGCTGGGCCACGGAACCTCGGCCGGCCAGGCGGCCGGAGTGCTGGCGGTCGGGGCGGGCGTCGTGCTCGTGCGCGGGATCGGCGGCGAGCCCGACGCGCGCGGGGTGGCGCTTGCCCTTGCGACCGCGCTTTTCATCGCCGGGTACACGGTCGTGGACAAGGAGGGGATCAGGCACGCGGCGCCGTTGCCCTATCTCGAGCTCGTGCTCGTCCCCTCGGCGCTCATCGCGGTGCCGCTGGTGCTGAGGCGGCGCGGGCGAGCGGCCCTGCAGGCTGCCGTGACGTTCCAGAGCGCGGCCGTGTCAATCACGCTGTTCGTGACGTACCTGCTGATCCTGGTCGCGCTGAGGCTGGCCCCGGCCGCGGCGGTGTCGGCCGTGCGCGAGACGAGCGTCGTCTTCGCGGCCGGGTTGGCGGCGTGGCTCCTCCACGAGCGCGTAACCCGCTGGCGCTTCGCCGGCGCAGCGTTGGTCGCGAGCGGAATCGCCCTCCTAGCGCTCACGTAACGACCCAAGTAACAGTCTGTTACTTGGATGGTTTGCTGCAGAGTTGTGACACTCAGAGCGGCCGGGCGAGACCAGACTTGATTGTGTGGTCGATTCCGGGCCCCGACTCTCCCCGCGCTTACTCGCTGCCATCTCGCGCATCGACGAGGGCTCGATGCCCATCGCCGAGGTGAATCGGCGCGTCGGGATCAGGGCTGCTCGCCTCGGCGTGCCGCGACCAAGCTACGAGTCTGTGCGCGCGCACGTCCACGAAGTGCGTCGCCGACGCAAGCTGCCGAGCACGGCGGAAGTCCTGACAGACGTTGCACTCCGGGTGCGCCCCGTTGACGCGGTGCTCGACCACGTCTCAGGAGTCGGGGTCCCAACGGTCCGCGAGCGCTACGGCAAGTAACAGTCTGTTACTTGGGTTGTTCGGAGGGGCCTGTCTCGACGCTGAGCTCTTCGTGGCGCGACCACTCGTGCCACGAGCCGGGGTAGTTTCTCGCTCGATAGCCCGCGGCGCGCAGTGCCTCGACCGCATGAGCCGAGCGGCCGCCGGTGTGGCAGTACGCCACGATCTCCGCGCCCTCCGGCAGGCTGACGAGGGCTCGGATCTCCTCGGGCGAGCGCATGATCAGCTCGTTGACCCAGAGGTGGCGCGCGCCGGGGATCCGTCCCTGGCGAGGATCCGAGGCATAGCCGCGCTCTCCCGTGAACTCCGGCCGCGAGCGCACGTCGAGGATCGTGAGCTCGTCGTCGTCGAGTCGCGAGGCGAGCTCGGCCAGATCGATCACGCGAGCTCCTGCGCGCCGGGCAGGGCCGCCGCCTCGTCGAAGCCGTGCTCCGCGCGCTCGATCCCCATCAGCGCGGCGATCTGGCCGAGCAGCTCGCGCGCAGGCGGGAGCTCTGCGGGCGAGCGGCCGTTGCGCGCGACGCGGCGCACCTCCCCGGGCGCGGCGCCAGTGAGGCGGGCGACCAGGGTGGGGTTGGCCGCGAGCGCGAGCGCGTCAACGGTGGGCATCGGCCCGTAGTACTCGGGGACGGACAGGTACTCGTCGACCATGCGGCCGCGCTCGAACAGCAGGAAGCGCACGACCTCTCCGCGCTCGAGCGCGAACGCGACGGCCACGCCCAGCCCGTCGGAGAGCTCGCCCGCGAGCCGGCGCTGGGCATCGCGATCCTCGTCGACCCGGTCGTTGTAGACCGCGATCCAGCCGTTTTGGGCCGGAGTCACGATTGTCCGCGACTGCGCACGGACGCGCGGGAGGAACCGGCGGACGATGTGCTCGACCGCGCGCTCGTCGTCGGACTGGACGTGGACGGAGCCGAAGGACGGCGCCGCGTCGACCGGCTCGAGCCGTGCCTGCAGCGACTCGACGTCGGTCAGCATCAGCTTCATCACCTCCGAGAAGCCGAGCCGCTGCCAGACCGCCACCGCGCCAGGGTTCGCGGTCTGGGCGTCGAGGCTTACATACGTCACGCCTCGCTCCGGCAGCCCGGACACGACCTCCCGCACGAGCGCCCTCAACACGCCGCTTCGTCGCGCGCGCGGGCGCACGTAGGCGTCCGTCAGGTGCGCGCGATTCTTCTCGGGCTCGGCGATGAACACGTAGCCCACCGCGCCCTCGTCGTCCTCGGCGATCGCGGCGAGTCCGGCGCGGACATGACGCGAGAGGTCACTCCACGCCTCCTCCCAGCTCTCGCCGAAGCCCGGCGGCGCGGGCACTTCGAGCTCGAACTCCGACCAGAGCTCGTGGAGGATCGGCTCATCCGCCTCGGTCGCCTGCCGGATCCTCACCGGGCGGCCAGCCCGGCGAGGAGATAGTGCGCGGCGAGGTTCTGGAACGGATCGAAGCGCGCGCCGAGCTCACGAACATCTGGGATCGACAGCATCGAGCCGTCACCATAGAAGCGCGAGACCGCCTTCCGCACCGCCAAATCGCCTGCCGGCCACGCGTGCGGGCGTGCGAGGTGCCGCGCGAGGAACCAGTCGGCCGTCCACTCGCCGAGGCCGCGGACACCGACGAGGATCTCCTTCACCTCGGCGTCGGGAAGTTCCGCGAGCGCATGCAGATCGAGCGCGGATGCGGCGAGCCCCACCACGTACTCGGCCTTTCGACGGGAGAACCCGAGCGCGGCGAGGTCGTCCTCGCGCGCCTCGGCGAGCGCCGCGCGCGTCGGGAACGCGTACGCAACCTGACCCGGCTCTCCGTAGCGCTCGATCAGGCGGTTGCGGATCGAGAACGCGGCGTGCAGCGACACCTGCTGCGCGGTGATCGACGTGACGAGCGTCTCGAAGGGATCCGGGTTGAGCGGAGGTCGCAGGCCCGCGAGGCGCTTCGTGAGCTCGACGAGAACCGAATCGCCCCGCGCGAACTCGTAGAACGACGCGAGGTCGAAGTCGGCGCCGAGCAGCGTGCGGGCGACCGGCTCGATGGCAGCGTCGAGCGGCTCGACGTCCACGCCGCCGGGCGCAGCCACGATCCGTACATCGCGGCCGTCGACGACGCGGTGCAGCGCTCCCTCGTGCCAGAGGTTGGCGCGGTCGGGCCCGAAGGCGCGGTAGCGCGCGGTCGAGAGCTCGAAGTCGTACGGCTCCGGCAGTCGCAGGAGTGGCATGTCGAGACGCTACCGCGCTACGTTTGCGGCGCGCCGCGCCGCTCCGGGGCGCCAGACCTAGCCAGGAGGATCCCTTGAGACGTTTCCTCGCCGCCCTCGCCGCACTCGCGGCGCTCGCTGCAATCGCGGTGCCGGTCGCCGGCGCCGCCACGCCCACCGAGAAGAAGCTCGCCGCCCTGCAGAAGCAGGTCACCGCGCTCACGAAGCAGGTCAAGTTCCTGCGCGCCGAGCTCGATGCGAACTACAACGGCGACGCGTGCCTTGCGGCCTCGACCGCGGATGCGTTCCAGCAGACGTGGCTGTTCGCGGGCACCTTCCCGGCGACCAGCACGGGGCCGGCGGTGACCGCGTTCCAGGCGATCCTCACCTGGATCGGCTAGCGACGAGCAGCCGCAGCCCCGCGTCGTACTCGTCGAGCTCGCGCAGGCGGCCATCGTCAGCCACCAGCGGCTCTCAGAGGATCTTCGACAGGAACTGCTGCGTGCGCTCGTTGTCGGGGCTCGTGAAGAAGTGCTCGGGCGTGCCCTCCTCGATGATGCGCCCGGCGTCCATCATCACCACCCGGTCTGCCGCCTCACGTGCGAACCCCATCTCGTGGGTGACGACCATCATCGTCATCCCCTCCCGCGCCAGCTCCTTCATCACCTCGAGCACCTCGCCAATCGTCTCTGGGTCGAGCGCGCTCGTCGGCTCGTCGAAGAGCATCAGCGCAGGCTTCATAGCGAGGGCGCGCGCGATCGCGACGCGCTGCTGCTGTCCGCCCGAGAGCTTGCCGGGATACGTGTCGCGCTTGTCCGCGAGGCCGACACGGTCGAGCAGCGCCTCGGCGTCGGCCACGGCGCGCGCCTTCTCGGCCTTTCGCACACGGACGGGCGCCTCGATGATGTTCTCGAGCGCGGTCATGTGCGGGAAGAGGTTGAACCGCTGGAAGACCATCCCGATCTCGCAGCGCTGGCGCGCGATGTTGCTCTCGGAGTCCTCGACGAGCTTCCCGTTCTGCTCGCGGTAGCCGATCAGGTGGCCGTTCACCTCGATCCGGCCGCCGTCGATCTTCTCGAGGTGGTTGATGCACCGGATGAACGTCGTCTTGCCCGAGCCCGACGGCCCGATCACGCAGACGGTCTCGCCCGGGTCGACGTCGAGGGACACCCCGCTCAGTACCTCGAGCCGGCCGAAGCGCTTGACGACCTCGTCGGCCCGCACGATGGGCTGCACCGCGCTCATCGGGCGGCCCTTCCCCAAAGCCGCCCGGGCACGGGCGCCCAGGCCTCGCGCACCCGCTCCCAGAAGGAGAGCTGGTCGCCGCGCTCACTTGCGGCGAGGCGGCCTTCGATCCACGCCTGGATCACGCTCCAGATCACGGTCAGCATCAGGTACCAGAACGCCACGGCCGCGAAGTACTCGCTCGGCTTGAACGTGCTCGAGTAGTGCACGTCCGCGTCGAGGAACAGCTCGTAGACCCCGATGAAAGCGAGCAGCGACGTGGTCTTGAGCATGTTGTTGAACTCGTTGCCGAGCGGCGGCACGATCACCCGTGCGGCCTGCGGGAGGACGATGCGCCGCATCCCGAGGCCGTGTGGCATGCCGAGCGAGCGCGCCGCCTCCATCTGGCCCCTGTCCACCGAGTCGATCCCCGCACGGATGATCTCGCTCATGTACGCGCCCTCGTTGATCGAGAGCGCGACGATCCCGGCGACGACCGCGCCGCTCAGCGAGACGGGGCCGAGCCCGACCGTCCGCGGGAAGAGGTCGAAGCCGAGGAACAGGTTCGCGCCGAAGTAGATGAAGAAGATCTGCACGATCACCGGCGTTCCCCGGATGATCAGGACGTACATGCCGCCGAGGATCCTCAGCACTCTGAACCTCGACATGCGCATCAGCGCCGACACGAGGCCGAGCGCGACCCCGAAGATCTGCGCCAAGACCGCGATGTAGACCGTCCGCCAGAGCGCCTGCGCAAAGACGTGGTCCGGATGGACGATCCGGTCCCAGAAGATGTGCCACTCGAAAGCGGCGATCATCCGTGGGCTACTTCTTCATCGCCGACGAGCTGAGCTGCCACTTCCCGAGGATCTTCGCCATCGTCCCGTCGGAGTACATCGCGTCGACCGCGGCCTTCACGGCGGTCTGGAGCTCGGTGTCGTTCTTTCGGATCGCGATGCCGACGGCGATCGGGTTGATCGGGCTGCCGCCGAAGGCAAACGACGCCGGATCCTGCTTGACGTAGTACGCGACGACGGGTGCATCGCCGAAGTACGCGTCGACCTTGCCGGTCTTGAGCGCGTTGGCAGCGTCGGTGTCCTTCGGGAACGTGACGACGTCGATCGGCTTGGGGAGCTTCTTGCTCTGCTGGTCGAGGTAGTCCTTGTTCGTCGTGCCGACCTCGACCGAGGCGCTCTTGCCTGCAAGGGCCGGGATGCCGTTGATGTGCTCCGGGTTGCCCTTCTTGACCATGAACGACTGGCCGACGTTGATGTAGTCGACGAACGCGACCTGCTTCTGGCGTTCGGGCGTGTCGTTCATCCCGCTGATGATGGCGTCGCACTTCTTGCCCTGGAGCGCCGGGATGATCCCGTCGAACCCGGTGTTGTCGAACTGGGCCTTCACGCCCATCCGCTTCGCGATCTCCGCTCCGATGTCGATGTCCGAGCCGACCGGGGTGGAGCCCTTGTAGAACTCCTCCGGCGGGTAGCTGATGTCGCTGCAGAAGACGAGCGAGCCCGCGCTCTTGACGCTCGAGGGCGCCTGGATCGCGGAGCCGCCGCCGCTCGCTGCGGTCGCCGTGGTCGTGGACGAGGAGCTCTTGCTGCTTCCGCCGCAACCCGCAAGCGCTGCGGCGAACGCGATGAGGATGAGGATCTTCAGCTTGGACGGGATCATGGCAAGGCTCCTTTTCGCTTCGGTCGTTCTTGCGATCATGTCGCAATGCCCCCGCTCGGTGCAAAGGAGCGTGCACAGCTCCCGGACAGAGCCTTCGCGTACATCGATTCGAAGGGCAAGCGCCGCCTGCCGATCCACGACGCGGTGCACGTCCGGAATGCGCTCGCTCGGTTCAGCCAATGCCACTTCGAGGACGAGGAGGCGCGCGACCAAGCCCGCACCCGGCTGCTGCGAGCCGCACAGAAGCACGGCATCGTGCCGATCGGCTTCATCAGCTCCCAGCTCCAGCCGCAGCGAAAGCTTCCGAAGGGCCACGTCACCTTCCTGCTCACCGACATCGAGGGCTCGACGGAGCTGCTTGCGCGGCTCGAGGACCGCTACTCGCCCCTGCTCGCTGATGTCCGGCGCTTGCTCCGCGCCGCGGTGCGTCAGGCCGGAGGCCGAGAGGTGGACTCCCGAGCGGACGAGCTCTTCGCCGTTTTCGAGGAGGCGCCCGCGGCCCTGGAGGCCGCGCTTGCGATCCAGCGGGGGATGGGGGCAACCGCGTGGCCGGACGGCAGCGACGTGCGGCTTCGAATCGGCCTCCATCGCGGCCGGCCGACGCTGACCGAGAACGGCTACGTCGGGCTCGCGGTCAACACCGCGGCGCGCATCTGCTACGCGGCGCACGGCGGCCAGATCGTGATGTCCTCCGCCGTGCAGGCCGCTCTTCTCGACTCGCTCGCGGGCGGGATCGCCCTCAAGAGCCTCGGCGCCTGGCGATTTCAAGGCCTGCGAGACCCGGAAGATCTCTTCCAGGTGGAGGCGGCTGACCTGCTCGTTGACTTCCCCCCGCTCCGATCCCTCGGGGTGTGAGGTAAGGCCGGGCGGGTCGCGACGAGGCCAGGATCTGCGGGCCACCGTCCGCTCCATCCCCCATTCGGGGGCCTAGAGGAGGCCGGAGCATGTAATCCCTAACGTTTTCCATCCCGCGATCCGATGAAAACGGTCATGCGGCAGCTCACCCCGTGGCTGGGGCGGCTTTCAGTCGTCACCCTGACGGTGCTTCTTGCATCCGCCTGTTCGGCGAGCGGGCCTACGGCGGTAGCCGGAGGGACGCTGGTCCACGTGAGCGAACGTGACTTTCACATCGCAGTTACGCCGAATCACGTCCCTGCGGGAGACGTCCTGGTCGTCATGCGAAATCATGGGCCTGACACGCACGAGCTGATCATGGTGCGTTCGCGATCTCGGCTACCGCTCCGGAGGGACGGATTGACCGTGGACGAGGACGTGCTGAGCGCGGTGGGTTTGGTCGAAGGCGCCGGACCCGGGCACGTCGGGCAAGCGCGACTTCACTTGGCTCCGGGGCGCTACGAGCTGTTTTGCAACATGGCTGGCCATTTCATGGCCGGGATGCACGCCGAGCTGGTGGTCGGCTAGCAATGCTGAGGCGTCTCGAGTTTCGGCCTTTGGCCGCCCGGGGGCGGCGCACGATCGCTGCGATCCTGGTGACGTTTGCGTTCTTCTCCGCCTTGACTCTCACGTTGTCGATCTGGACGACGAAAGGCTCGCAGCATCGCGCGACGGTCGTCGAGGTCGCTGCGCGGCAGCGAACGCTCGCAGAGCGCTACGTCTCGGAAGTACTGCTGGCCCGCAGGGGCGCGCGGGTTGACCCGGGGAATACCGCGGCGATTTTGGCGCGCAGTGGCGACGCGCTGTTGAACGGTGGCACCGCTCCGTCCGTCTGGGGCGACGACGACGAGACCAAGCTGACGGCTGCAACCGGGGGCAACGTTCGCGGGCAGCTGAAGCAGGAACGGCGGCTCGTGGCGGACCTCACGGCGACCGGCAGCGCGTTTCTGGCGAACCGCTCGGTGACCGACGTTCCATTAACCGCCCACGAGCATTTGAGCATGACGAACCCGGTCGGGCGGCTCCGCGTGGCTCGCGGCGTTGACCTCGACGTCTCCCTCAACGCGGCTCGCACGATCGCGATCGCCGACGATCATGCCGTCAATCATCTGATCGTCGTCCAGGCGGTCCTCGGTGCCCTCGGTCTGTTCGTATCGCTCTTGCTTGGCTGGGCGCTCATCGCTGCGACGAGACGTCAGACAGCCCACTTCCGCAGCCTCGTCACGTCGTCCACAGACCTCGTGCTCGTTCTCGGTGCCGATGGATGCCGCTATGTGAGTGAATCCGTCACGGCGATGGCCGGCCGGACCGAGGCAGAGATGCTCGGTCACGGCTTCGAAGCCTTCGTTCACTCGAACGACGGTGCAGCCGTGCGCGAAGCGTCAGCGCGCGGCCGCCCTCGAGAGATCGTTTTTCGCCTCAGAAACCAGTCCGGCGAGTGGCGACACCTCGAGGCCCACGTGACCGATCTCCGCCAGGACAAATCGGTCCGCGGCGTCGTTCTCAACGCGCGCGACGTCACCGAACGGATCGAACTCGAAGAGCAATTGACGCATCAGGCTTTCCACGACAACCTGACCGGTCTCCCGAATCGCGCTCTCTTCCGAGACCGACTCGACCAGGCGCTGGCCCGCGCAGAACGCTCTGATCGCCTGCTGGCCGTCCTGCTGGTCGATCTCGACGGCTTCAAGCAGGTAAACGACAGCCTCGGCCACGACGCGGGCGATCAGCTGTTACAGGAGATCGGACGCCGATTCCGCAGCGTCGTGCGCGCAAGCGACACCGTGGCCCGATTCGGCGGAGACGAGTTTGCGCTCTTGCTCGAGGAGGTCACCGAGCACGAAGCGGTCACGCTCACGCAGCGATTGCTCGATCGCCTGGCCGCTCCGGTCACGATCGCCGGTCGCCCGGTCGCCCTTGGTGCGAGCGTCGGCGTCGTCCTCCATTCGGGCTCAGGGCAAAGCGAAGAGCTCGTCCGAGATGCTGATGTCGCCATGTACGCCGCCAAGGACGCCGGACGCGGACGCTACGAGATCTTTTGCCCGGAAATGGCGAAAGACGTGGGTGAGCTACTCGGCATCGAGCATGAGCTTCGACTTGGACTGCAACGCGGCGAGTTCAGCCTCGACTATCAGCCGGAAATCGAACTCGAGACGGCCACGATCGTCGGCGCCGAAGCGCTGCTCCGCTGGCATTCGCCTACGCGGGGACTCGTTCCGCCGGGACGCTTCATCCCGATCGCCGAGACGACCGGCCTGATCGTGCCGCTCGGCGAGTTTGTGGTACGCCAGGCCTGCGCGCAGGCGGCGGAGTGGCGCGGGGCCGGCCTCGTTCCCGAGTCGTTCGTGACGTGGGTCAATGTCTCGGCGAAGCAACTGGGTGGTAACGGACTTGACAAGGTCATCCAGCGAGCTTTCGAGGAAACGGGACTACCGCCTGGCGCGCTCGGACTCGAGGTGACCGAGACCGCCGTCGTCGAACAGGGGGTCGCCGGAGATCGCGCGCGCGCCGAGCTGAAGCTGCTCCACGAGCAGGGCGTGCGGATCGCGATCGACGACTTCGGTACCGGCTTTTCATCACTGGGTCAGCTGCGCCATTTCCCGATCGACATGATCAAGGTCGACTACTCGTTCGTTCAGGGCGCCATGCACGACGCCAAGGACGCGGCGATCACCGCCAACCTCATTAACCTCGCGCATGCGCTCGGCCTCGTCGCCGTTGCCGAGGGGATCGAATCGGCCGGGCAACTGACCTCGATGCAGAGCTTCGGTTGCGACCTGGGGCAGGGATATCTGTTCGCACGACCGATGCCCGCCGAAAAGCTGAATAACCTCCTCGCCCATGGCGCGCCTGAGTTCGCGCCGGACGAAGCGGTCGCGTAAGTCGGCCGTTCCGTGCGAGCCGGGCGCCGGCTACAGGTGCGACGTGAGTCCGGCGCCGCTGGCGTCGCCGTCGACCGAGGCCGGGTCTCCGGCGCCGTCCTCGGCGTTCTCGTACCACGAGTGCCAGTAGCGCCCGTCGTCGAGCTCCTTGGCGAACTTCGTCAGCTTGAGCGGGTGGAACGTGTCGCACATGACCGCGAGCTCGTGCGTCTCGTGCAGGCCGATCGCCTTCTCGGCGAGGCCGGGCTGCGGCCCGTGCGGCAGGCCCGACGGGTGCAGTGTGATCGAGCCGACGTCGACCCCCTTCCGCGAGCCGAAGTTGCCGGAGACGTAATAGATCATCTCCTCCGACTGCAGGTTCGAGTGGTGGTACGGGATCGGCACCGCCAGCGGGTCGAAGTCGAGCTTGCGCGGGCAGAAGGAGCAGATCACGAAGTTCTGGCCCTGGAAGGTCTGGTGCGAGGGTGGCGGCTGGTGGATCCGGCCGGTGATCGGCTCGAAGTCGTGGATCGAGAACGTCCACGGGTAGAGGTAGCCGTCCCAGCCGACGACGTCGAGCGGGTGGTAGTCCAGGACGTACGTCTGGTAGCCGTTTCGCACCCGCACCTTGAGCGAGAACTCGCCCTTCTCGCGATGCGTGTTCAGCTCGGTCGGCGGATGGATGTCGCGGTGGTAGTACGGCGCGCCCTCGAGCAGCTGCCCGTAGTGGTTGCGATAGCGGCGCGGAATCTCGATCAGGCCGGGCGACTCGAAGACGAGGTAGCGCTGCTCGCCCTCGGGCCGGAAGCGGTAGATCGTGCCGCGTGGGACGACGACGTAGTCGCCCTCCTTGTACGGCAGCTCACCGAACATCGTCTCGAGCGTCCCGTGGCCTTCGTGGACGAAGATGCACTCGTCGCCCTCGCCGTTCCGGAAGAAGTAGTCCATCTGCTCGGACGGGCGGCAGAGCGAGATCTCGACGTCGTTGTTCCACATCAGGACGCGGCGGCCGGTGACCTCGTCGCCCTCGGCGTCGATCCCGTAGGTGTGAAAGTGCCGGTGCGCGTGGGCGTCGGGAACCCATTCGTCGCGCTCGATCGGCTCGAAGTCGCCGAGCGCCTCGACGCGGCACGGGCTCTGGAGGTGGTACACGATCGACTCCATCCCGGTGAAGCCCTCCAGGCCCATGACCTCTTCGGTCAGGAGGGTGCCGTTGTCCCGAAACTGCGTATGCCGCTTGCGCGGGACGTCGCCTAGCCGCTGGTAGAAAGGCACGGCCCGAAGGTTACCCCGTCGCCAAAGCGGCGAGCCGCTCGCCGACCGCGGGTGCGAACTTGAAGCCGTGTCCCGAGCACGGCGAGCCCACGACGATCCGGCCGTGGCGCTCGAGGACGAAGCTCTCGTCCGCGGTCGTCGTGTACACGCACGTCTCGGCGCCGAGCGGCTTCGGGTCGGCGGTCCGGTATGTCTCGCCGACCCAGGCCGCGATCGCGTCGATGAGGTCGAGATCCGGCAATCCGTCCTCGTCCGGGTTCGTCTCGGCCCCGGCGTGGTGCGCGCCCGCCTTGAGCCCGTGGATCGGATCATGGAGCGAGTACATCGCATGGTTGCGCGTCTCCGGGTTGAGCTGCACCACCGATGGCAGCGGCGGGCCGTCGAGCTTGAAGTAGGCGAGCGTCTCACGCGTGGTCCTGACCGGCAGGTCGATTCCCTCCGGCTCGAGTAGCCGTCGCGCCCACGGTCCGGCGGTGACGACCACCACGTCCGCGTCGAGTCGGGCGAGGGAGTCGACGCGAGAATCCTCACGGAGCTTCGCGCCCCGGCTCACCGCGGCCTCGAGGAGCGCCTGCCACGCGAGGTCGGCGCGCACGATCCCGGCTTCCGGCTGGAAGAGCACCGTCCAGCCGTCAGGGACGCCGATCGGCCAGCGCTCGCGGGCGGCCTCGGCGTCGAGGAGCTCGTATTCGGCTTCCCGAGCGTCCAGTGCGTCGCGCGAGCTCGTCGCGGGGTCGCCGACTAGCTCGAGCAGGCCGTACAGCTCGAGGAGCCGCCGGCCCGACTCGGCCTCGAGCTCTCGCCACCCAGCGAATGCCTGCTCGGCGAATTCGACCCATTCGGCCTCCGGATAGGCCAGGCGGACGATGCGCGAACGGCCGTGGCTCGAGCCCCGCGTGTGCCCGACCTGGAACTGCTCGTGGATCTCGACGTCGTGCCCCCGGCGCACGAGCTGCCACGCGGTCGCGGCGCCCATCACGCCCGCTCCGACTATTGCCACCCTCGCCATGGCGGCGAACGCTAGCGGGGCCCGACCGTGTTCCGCAGCACGCCGATTCCCTCGATCTCGAGCTCGACGACGTCGCCGGGCTGGAGCCAGCGGCCGTCGCCGTGCTCGAGGATGCAGCCGGTGCCGACGGTGCCGGAGCCGAGCACGTCGCCGGGCCGAAGAGTCGTGTTGCGCGCCGCCTGCTCGACGAGGCGATCCCAGCCGAAGCGCATGTCCGAGAGCTTCCCGCGCGAGCGCTCCTGCCCGTTCACGCGTGCGAGCATCGTGTCGCCGAGCTCGTCCGCTGTGACGAGGAACGGGCCTAGGCTCGTCGCGAAGTCCTTGCCCTTCGCCGGGCCGAGCCCCACCTTCATCTCCTTACGCTGGAGGTCGCGCGCCGACCAGTCGTTCATGACCGTGAACCCGGCGATCTCGCCGTCGGCGCCGATCATCGCCGCCCCCTCCAGCTCGTAGTCCAGCTCGTTCGTGCCCTCGGGATACGGGATCTCGTCGTCCGGGCCGTAGATCGCCGCCGGGTTCGAGAAGTAGAAGACGGGGATCTCGTACCACTCCGGCGGCACCTCGAGGCCGCGGGACGCGCGCGCCGTCGCGACGTGCTGCTCGAAGGCGTAGAAGTCGCGGACTGCCGGCGGATGCAGCACCGGCGGACGAAGGTCGACCTCGTCCAGCGGGTACGAGGCGTGGTGACGGGCTGCTCCCCCGCCGCTGAAGAACGTCTGCAGCGTCTGCGCCGCGAGCTGGATCACCCGGTCGCCCTCGACGAGCCCGGGCCACCCGCGCTCCAGGTCGTGGCCTTTCGGGCTGAACATGCAGTGGCGGGCCACGGCTAAGGCTCGGTATGCACGATCACGTCGGCGATCTGGGGACGCTCGCGGCGGATTCGCTCCTCGATCTCGCTCGCGCGGGCGTGCGCGTCTGCAAGCGGCACGCGCGGGTCGACCGCGAGCGTCAGGAATGCGACGAGCCCTTCGTCGGTGTGGAGGAAGCGCAGCTCCCGCGGTGGCCCGCCCGTCGCCTCCCGGACGATGCGCGCGACGCACTCGCGGTCGGCTTCGATGTCGTTCGCTTCGCGGCCGGCGCCCGTCTCGGCCAAGGGCTCGAGATGGGTCTGGACGCTCGAGACCTCGGGAACCGCCTCGAGGATCGCCTTCTCGACCTCGCTGGCCACGACGTGCGCCTCGCCCAGAGACAGATCCCCCGGCAGCTTCAGGTGGAGGGACAGCTCCGTGCCGCCCGAGACGTCGAGGACGCTGACGTTGTGGATCTCGCGCACGCGCGGAACGTCGAGCGCAGCGGCGTGGGCTCGCTCGCGGATCTCGGCGTCCCCGCCGGCCGGCTCGACGTGGACCACCACGTCGGCCTCCGGCAGAGCCCGCTGCACCGCGCGCTCGACCGCGTCCGCGGCCGCATGGCCCTGGCCCACGGCTGCACCCGGCGAGACGCCGATCACGACGTCGGCGAAGTGGCGGCCCGCCGCCTGCCGCATCCGCAGACGCCGCAACTGCACACCGGTCTCCGCGATCGCGTCGCGTGCGGCTTCCTGCGCCTCGGCGGGCGCGCGATCCATCAGCACGTCGACGTTCCGGCGCATCAGGCGCGCGGCGGCCAAGAGGACGAGCGCGGCGACGAACAGCGCGGCGACCGCGTCGGCGCGGTGATAGCCGGCGCGCACGAGGAGCAGCCCGGCCAGCACCGCGGTCGTTCCGGCAAAGTCGCCCGCGAAATGCAGGGCGTTCGACGCCAAGGCGGCGCTGCCGTACCGCCGGGAGGCACGCCAGGAGACGAGCGTGCGCGCCGCGTCGACGGCGAGCACGACCGCGAGCACCAGGAAGGCGTACCACGCCGCGTTCACGTGGGCCTGGGCGGAGCCCGCAAGCCGGGCGATCGCCTGCCACGAGATGAACAGCGACGCGACGACGAGGATCCCGCCCTCGGCGAGCGCCGCGAGGTGCTCGGCCTTCCCGTGTCCATAGGCATGCTGGACGTCCGCCGGTCGGCCGGCGACCCCGAGCGCGAAGAAGGTCAGGAGGGCGGCGACGAGGTCGGTGCCTGAGTGCAGTGCTTCCGACACGAGCCCGAGGCTGTGCGTGGCGAGCCCCGTCGCGAGCTTGAGCACGACGAGCGCGACGGCCGCGAGCACGGAGACGAGCGCGGTGCGGCGTTGCGGGGTCACGCGCGAATGATCCCAGGAACGCGGAGAGGCCCGCCGAAGCGGGCCTCTCCACAGTCCGGAGCTTTTGCGTTACGAGGTGGCGATGTCGCCGATGAACTCCTCGGTGACGCCGTTCGTACCGCGGTCCACCCAGTGGTGGTAGCGCAGGCCCTGCTTCTTGCTCTTCTGCGCCGTGTACTCGAAGCTGAACCGGCAGCCGGCGTAGCCGTTCACGCACGTGAACTGCGAGCCGGCGGTGAAGAACCCGGCCAGGAAGGCCGCGTTACCGCACGGGGCGGCGCAGGTTCCGTTCGGATTGAACGTCCCGCCGGTGACGGTGCCGGCGATGTAGCCGTGCATCTTGCCGGTGATGCCGGGCGTGACCAGCTGGCCGTGCTTGCCCTTGCGGATGACGCCGGGACACGGGTCGGCGCTCGGGCTCTGGCCGCCGACGGTCGTGAAGACGCCCTTGTCGGTGCGCCTGACCGTGTACGAGCCGTTGCCGTTCTTCTTCACCGTGAAGGTGCGATGGACCCTGTCGTTCGCCCAGACGCGGAACTCGCAGCCGTGATCCTGTGTGACCACGTCAAACGAGATACGACCGCCCTTCGCGGACGTCTTGTTGTTCTTGCCGTTTCCGTCCCCCGCGGCACCGACTGCCGCAAACGAGAGCGCGGCGACGAGCAGCGAGACAATCAGTGCGATGCGTTTCATGTGTCGTTCCCCTCCCTAGTGGAGCCTGGTTTATAGCTGGGAGGCGTTAAGAAAAACTGCTGCAAAAGGGCGGTTTCAGCCCTTAGACGAAGCTTTCGGCACCCTAGCGCCTGCCGGCTTTACCGTGCCCGAACAGGGGCGAGCGGCCAGAGGACGACGTCCTGCCGCTTGGAGAAATGAAGTAACGGCTCCGAGCCGAGCTCGAGCCAGTCGGGGGGCATCGTGTTGAGCTCGATGTCGGCCTCCGCGGCCTGGAGCGGCCAAGGCGCGTGATGGATCTCCGCGCGGGAAAGCTCCCCGCGGCGGTCGACCGTATAGAGGCAATAGCGCTCAGAAAGGAAGTGCTCGAGCGAGCCCGGCAGCGCGTGGAAGATCTCGCCGTCCGGCCGGTAGGTCGCGCTCCAGACACGGTGCTCCTGCTCGCGGACGCACTCGAACGCGATGCCGTCGGGCCTGGCGGCCTTCGTGATCCGCGCGCGGAAGTACGGCAGGTGGTAGAGCAGCTTGGCGGCCTCGACCGCGAGCCGGCTCGACGCGTCCAGGCTGAAGAACCAGATCCCCGGCTTGCCTCCGTCCGTCACGTAGGTGCGGACATTCAGCTCGAGAAAGGTCGAGACCCGAGGCAGCGGAGGCGTCCCGCGGACGCGCAGGCCCGTGACCTCGAACGGCGTGATCCCGAGGTACGCCGTGCCGTCTTGCAGGTCGAGCTCGAGCGAGTCAGGGACGTGGGGACGCAGCTGATCGTCCGAGACGGCCCAGTGCGCGAACAGCAGGTCGTCCCAGGTCTGAGCCATCACCCAGGGGCTCGTCGGCAGCGGCCACGGCCGATGCTCGGTTTCCGAGAGGGTCGCCGCCTGCGCGGCCGGCCGCGCGAGGAGATCGATCCCTAGTACCAGCGGCCGCGGCGGAAGCCGCCGAGCAGCAGGCCCAGGATGATCAGCACGATTCCGAGGATCACGTGCCCGAGCACGAGCAGCACGATCCCGATGATCAGGAGAATTGCTCCGATACCCATTGCGGCGCTTCCTGCCCCGCGGCCTCGAAACTAATCCTCGAGCCCGAGCGGCGCACCGAGGTTGACCTGGCCGTGCCTCTCGAAGAGGCTCTTCAGCCGCTCCGGCGAGGGTCGCGCCGCATCCCTCGGCGGGAGCGTCGGCGCCGTCGCAGGCACCGAGCCGTCTCTGACCATCCGCTCGATTCCTGCCGGCGTGCTCAGCACGAGCACTCGCGCGGTGTCGCTTTCAACGCGAAACGTGTGCGCAACTCCCATCGGCACGACGGCCGCGGCTCCCGGTGTGAGCTCGAAGCGCTCCTCGCCGGCGTGCACGGTCAGAGCCCCGTCCAGCACGACGTAGCTCTCGTCCTGCGGATGCGTGTGGAGCGGAGGCGATGCCCCTAGTGGAAAAAGGAACTCGATCAGCGCGAAGCGCCCGTCGGTCGCCTCACCGGGCACCTTGATCGTCGCCAGCGTGCCGAGGAACCAGAGCTGCTCGCCCTCGCCTGCCCCTGACGAGGTTGCTTGCTGCATTTGATCAGGCTCGCTAGAGATTGCCGCGCAACGCTTGTTCGCGCTCGATCGCCTCGAACAGCGCCTTGAAGTTCCCGTCGCCGAAGCCCCGCGCGCCGTGGCGCTCGATCACTTCGAAGAAGAGCGTCGGCCGGTCCTGCGCGGTCTTCGTGAAGATCTGGAGCAGGTAGCCGTCGTCGTCGCGGTCGGCGAGGATCCGCAGCCGCCGCAGGTCCTCCCAGCTCTCGTCGATCTCGCCCACGCGGTCGCCGACGTCTTCGTAGTACGCCTCGGGCGTCGAGAGGAACATGACTCCACGCTCCTTGAGCGCCTCGACCGTCTCGACGATGTTCTCGCTCGCCAGGGCGACGTGCTGCGACCCCGGCCCCTGGTTGAACTCCAGGTATTCCTCGATCTGGCTCTTCCGCTTGCCCTCGGCAGGCTCGTTGATCGGAAACTTGATCTTCCCCTCGCCGTCCGTCATCACCTTGGACATCAGGGCCGAGTACTCCGTGGATATGTCCTCGTCGGAGAAGTGGATCATCTCGGTCATCCCGAAGACGCGTTCGTAAAAACCCACCCAATGCTCCATCCGTCCGAGCTCGACGTTGCCGACGACGTGGTCGACGTTCAGCAGGCCGACGCCCGAGCCGCCCGTCCCGTTCGAGCTCTGCTGCTCGACGTAGCCGGGGAGATACGGGCCCGCGTAGTCCTTGCGGGTCACGAAGGTGTGGACGACGTCGCCGTAGGTTCCGATCGTCGCCAGCTCGACTCGGCCGAAGTCGTCCTCGAGCGTGTGCGGCTCGGCGATGCCGCGGGCGCCGCGCTGGACCGCCTGGCGGTAGGCCTCGCGCGCGTCGGGCACGCGCAGGGCGATGTCCTTCACGCCGTCGCCGTGGCTGCACGCGAACTTGGTGATGTCGCTGTCGCCGCGGAGGCCGCTCGTCAGCACGAAGCGAATGTCGCTTTGCTCGAGCACGTAGGAGGCGCGGTCGCGGACCCCGGTCTCGGGCCCGGCGTAGGCGCGCCTAGTGAATCCGAAAGCCTGCTCGTAGTAGAAGGCCGCCTGCTTTGCGTTCCCGACCCAGAGCTCGATGTGATCCCAGCCGTCGAGCGGCATGAAGTCGGTGGCGCTCACGCTCGAATCTTACTTCGCCTCGCCGTAGCGGGAGTCCCGGCTGCGGCCTCGATCGGGCCGATGTCGTCGAGGGACTCGCGCAGCGGCACCTCCTTCACGCCGACCAGCGCGATCAACCAGACCAGCACCGCGACGACCGTCGCGGCGACGAATGCCGGGTGCAGAGCGTGGGCCAGCGCCACCCGCAGCGTCGGTGGCAGCCGGTGGACGACCGAGAGCTCGGCCCCGTGTGACGCCTTCGTGGGCAAGCCGTGGTTGACGATCGCGCCCATCACGGTGACGCCGAGCGTCGCTCCCATCTGGCGCGAGAACTGGGTCAGCGCCGTCGCCGAGCCGATCCGCGCGCGTGGCACGGCGTTCTGAACCGAGAGGACGAAGACCTGCATCATCGAGCCGAGCCCGATCCCGGCGACGACCATGTTGCGGGCGGCCTCGCCGTTCGTCGTGTCGGCGTTCATCCGCGAGAGCAGGAGCATGCCGAGCGCGAGCACGGGCGGGCCGAGCACGACGTTCCAGCGGTACCGGCCGGTGCGCGAGACGAGCTGCCCGGAGAGGAACGACGTCACGACCGCCCCGAGCATCAGCGGCGTGAGCACGACGCCCGACGAGGTGGCCGACGTGCCGATGACGCCCTGCACGAACAGCGGGACGTACGAGATCGTCCCGAACATGGCCATCCCCACCAGGGCCATGCAGCCGATCGACGAGGCGACGATCGGGTTCCGCAGCGAGTCGAACGGGAGGATCGGCTCGCGTGCGCGACGCTCCACGACCGCGAACGCGGCGAGCAGGATCACCGCGGCCCCCAGCGCGACGAGCACGTGGCCGCTCGTCCACGCGTAGTCACGGCCCGCCCAGACGAGCCCGAGGAGTAGCGCCGCCGTGCCGCTCGCGAGCACGCCCGCGCCGAGCCAGTCGATCGAGTGCTCCTTCAGGGCCGCGCGCTTCGGCATCGTCACCGAGATCACCGCGAGCGCGAGGCCGCCGACCGGCAGGTTGACGAGGAAGATCCAGCGCCAGGTCGTGTTGTCGACGATGAACCCGCCCACCGCTGGGCCGGCGATCGACGAAGCCGCGAAGACCGCGCCGATCAAGCCCTGGTAGCGGCCGCGGTCGCGCGGAGGGACGATCGCGCCGATCACCGCGAGCGAGAGCGGGAAGAGGCCGCCCGCGCCGATGCCCTGGATCGCCCGGAACAGCACGAGCTCGGTCATCCCCTGCGCGAGCCCGCAAAGCGCCGAGCCGACCAGGAAGATCACGATCGCGACGAGGAAGAGGTACTTCCGCCCGTAGACGTCTCCGAGCTTCCCGTACAGCGGCACGGTGACCGTCGAGGTCAGCATGTAGGCGGTGAACACCCAGGAGTACTGCGTGATCCCACCGAGGTCGGAGACGATCCGCGGGAGGGCCGTCGCGACGATGGTCTGGTCGAGCGCCGCGAGCAACAGCGTCACCATCAGCCCGGCGTAGATCGCGAGGATCCGGCCGATCGTGAACTGGTAGCCCGGCGGCTTCCGGGCCAGCCGGTCGCGGAGCGACGTCAACGCTCGGCTCCCGCGCCGGCGGCGGTTCGGGAGCGCGGCGACAGCAGGATCCCGCAGCCGATCAGCAGGCCGCCTGCGACCTGCGTGCCCGTGATCGACTCGTGCAGGACGAGCAGCGCCACCACCGCGGCGAGGAACGGCTGCAGGTTCGCGAACAGGGAGGCGCGCGAAGGCCCGACGCGATCGATCGCGGTGAACCAGGTCACGTTCGTGATCACGAGCGGCCCGATCACCGCATACGCGAACCAGGCCCAGACCTCCCACCCAAACGAGAAGCTCTGGCTCGCGAGCTGCGTCGAGCCGAAGAGCGCCAGAGGGAGCGTCACCGCCAGCAGGAAGATCGCGCTGAGGCGGTACGGCGAGTAGCGGCGCATCAGCGACGCGATCATCACCGAGTAAGCGCCCCAGGTGACGGCTCCGCCGACGGCGAGCGTGTCTCCCTTGAGATTCGCGGAGAGCCCGCCGTGCGAGCCCAGCGCGACGAGTGCGACACCGGAGAACGAGACCGCTGCGGCAATCCAGAACCTGAAGCTCAAGCGTTCCATGCCGATCGCGCTTGCGATGAGCGCGGTGAAGATCGGCAGCGTGCCGAAGAGCAGCGCGACGGTGGTCGCAGTCGTGAACCGCAGCGCGTAGATGAAGCAGAGCTGGTTCGCGAACAGGAGCACGACGCCTCCGCCGACGAGCGCGAGGTCGGAGCGGCCCACGCGCAGCGACCGCTCCCGCGGCAGGACGATCGTCGTGAAGAGCAGTCCGGCGAGCCCGTAGCGAACCGATGAGAACGCGAGCGGCCGAAATCCGTGCGTGAGGATGAACTTGGCCGCGGTGAAGTTCAACGCCCAGAGCGTCACCGTCAGGAGCAGCATCAGATCCGCGGCCGGCCTGCGCACCGGCGCGACGATATCCGCGTCAGGCGGCGCCGGTTGTAGGCTTCGCGCGATGGCGGAGCCGACCCGGGACGACATCGACGCGCTGGTCGCGCCGGCGACGCCGCACTTCGCGTATCAGCTCCGGGCGCGGGTCGAGGAGCTGATCAAGGATCTGCCGGAGCAGAGCGAGATCCGCCGTTACGGCGAGGAGAAGCTGGAGCTCCTCGACCGGCTCGGCCATGCCTCCTCGAAGGCTGCGGAGGGCGAGCGCGAGCCGCGGACACGCCCCGGCTGGGAGGAGCTGCCGAGCTCCGCTCCGGCGGACGCGCCTCTCCCCCGGCGAGGATGAGCTTCGAGGGCAAGTCCGTCCTCGTGACGGGCGGCTCGCGGGGGATCGGCAAGGCGATTGCGCTCCGCTTCGCGCGCGACGGCGCCGCGCGCGTGGCGATCGGGTACCTGCGCAACGACCGCGCCGCCGAGGAGGCGGCGGAGGAGCTGCGCGCGGCAGGAACCGAGCCCGTGCTCGTGCGCGGAAACGTCTCCTCCGAGCGCGTCATGGGGCAGGTGCGCTCGCTGGGGCCACTTGATGCACTGGTGCACAACGCGGCGACCGGGGTGATTCGCGCCGCGCTCGAGACCGAGGACAAGCATTGGGACTGGACGATGAACGCGAACGCGCGCGCGCTGCTGGCGCTGGCGCGCGCCGCGGCGCCCGCGATGCCGAGCGGCTCGTCGATCGTCGCGATCTCGAGCCTGGGGTCGAGTCGCGTGCTCGAGAACTACGTCCTCGTCGGCACGTCGAAGGCTGCGCTCGAATCGGTCGTCCGCTACCTCGCGGTCGAGCTCGCGCCGCGCGGGATTCGCGCGAACACCGTGTCGGCGGGCGTGGTCGAGACGGGCGCGCTCGAGCACTTCCCGAATCGCCAGGACATGCTGGACATGGGGCTCACGCGCACCCCGGCGGGTCGCCTGGTCGAGCCGGGCGACGTGGCCGGCGCGGTCGCCTTCCTGTGCTCGCCCGACGCGGAGATGATCCGCGGGCACACCCTCATCGTCGACGGCGGCTTCTCTCTCCTGGCATGACTCGCCAGCCCAGACGCAGCATTGACCGGCACTTAGTAACACGTTGTTACTTGGGGCTGGCAGCGCACAACGCCGCGCTCCTCGACTTAGTAACACTCTGTTACTTGTGTCCAGAGGTGCCGGGGACACCGCGAGGCGCTTGATGGAGCCGACCGACCACAACCGCCGTGCGTGGGACGAGGTGCACCGCCGACGCTCCGAGGCGATGCGCGGCGAGCTCGGGCTCCCGGAGCACGTCAAGCGCTCGCTCGGCGAGCTCAAGGACAAGCGCGTCCTGCACCTCCAGTGCGCGACGGGCGAGTCGACGATCGAGCTCGCGGAGCTCGGCGCGGTGGTCACCGGCGTGGATAGCTCCGACGAAGCGCTCGACGTCGCGCGCGAGCGCGAGTCCTCCGTGCTCTGGGTTCACGCCGACGTCCAGGACCTCCCCGCCGAGCTGCGACGCGCCCGTTTCGACCTGGTGTACGCCGCCGAAGGCGTCCTCCCGTGGCTGCAGGACCTCGACGCGTGGGCCGGGGGAATCGAGGCCGCGCTCAAGTCCGGTGGGGATCTGCTGCTGTTCGAAGAGCATCCCGTCGCCCAGAGCGTCGACTCGATGATGCGCTGGCGGGAGAGCTACTTCGAGCCCGCGAGGGACGACATCCAATTCTGGCGCCTCGGTCAGATCGTCACCTCGCTCGTCCGCGCGAGCCTGACGATTCGCGCGCTCGAGGAGTACCCGGCTCGGCGCGATTCGTTCCGCCGCCAGGACGCGCGGCTGCCGGGCGAGTTTCTCCTTCACGCCCGCAAGGCATAAAGCACGCGTGGGCCTCGGCGTCAGCATCTTCCTGATCGCGGTCGGCGCGATCCTGACCTTCGCGGTCAACACCAGCCCGAGCGGCCTGAACATCCACGTCGTCGGCGTGATCCTGATGTGCGTCGGGATCCTCGGGATCCTGCTCTCGCTGATCTACTGGGAGTCGTGGGGTCGCGGCGGCTACGGGCGCGGTTACGCAGCGCCGCCCGGCGACTACCCGGCCCGAAGCGGCTGGTATGCACGCGGCTACCGGCCGCGGCGCCGCGTCGTCGAGGAAGAGGTCGTCGACCCGGGCCCGCCTCCGCCCGGCCCGCCCCCGCTGCCCTAGCCCGAGCCGTTCCGCCTGAGCATGCGGCCGACCGTGTCGGTCGCGATGTAGCCCGCGATCTTCGGATTCTCCTGGAGCCGCCGCAGCGAGTACGCGTACCACTGCTGCCCGAACGGGACATAGACCCGCAGGCGATGCCCCTGCTGGACGAGCCCGTCACCGAGGCGGGGCCGCACGCCGAGCAGCATCTGGAACTCGTACTGCTCGCGCCGCAGGCCGTGCTCGACCACGAGCCGCCGGCCCTCGTCGATGAGGTACTCGTCGTGGGTCGCGATCCCAACGTACGCGCCCGTCTCCAACAGCGCGTCGAGGGCCTTGACGAAGCTCGCGCGGACGGCCTCGTAGTCGCGGAACTGGATCGTCGGCGGCTCGACGTAGATGCCCTTGCAGAGGCGCACGCTCGGCTTCAGATCCGCAAGGTTCCAGACGTCGTCGACCGTGCGGCGTAGCGAGGCTTGCAGGACGACGCCGACGTTGTCGAGACCGGCGCCGCGCAGCTCACGGTAGACCCTGAGCGTGGCGTCCGTCGTGGTCGAGTCCTCCATGTCGATGCGGACGAAGTTCCCGCCCTCCCCGGCGTGCCGAACGACCGCTTCGAGGTTCTCGCGCGCGAGGGCATAGTCGAGCTTCAGCCCGAGCGCGGTCGGCTTGACGCTGACGTTCGAGTCGAGCCCCTCGCGTTCGATCGTCTCGAAGACGCGGCGGTACTCCGCGACGATCGCCCGGGCTTCGTCGGCGGTCGTGATCTCCTCTCCGAGGACGTCGATCGTCGCCATCTTCCGCTCGTCGTTCAGCTCCTTGACGACGCGGCAGGCGTCGGAGAGCTCGGACCCGGCGATGTAATGCGAGGAGAGCTTCTGCACCACCGGCTTCGGAACGGCCGGCAGGAAGCGGACGATGGCTCGGTCCAGCAGGGCCACGGGTGAAGATGGTACGAGCTAGCGCTCGCGCATGAATCCCTGGCGCGCCGCGCTGACGAGCGCGACTGCTTCAGGGAAGAGGACGCGCATGGCGTCCCGTAGCGCGATCGCCTGCTCGTCCGGGCCGCCCGTGGGCTGCAGCTGGCTCAGGGCTGCGGCGGTCAGCTCCACCGCGGTGTTCAGCGTCAGCGTGGCGAACTGCTCGCGCTGCGCTTCCTGGACGGTCTCGGCCTGCTGCTCGGCGAACTCGCGCAGGCCGCGCATCAGATCCTCTGGATCGCCCCCAAATGGGAACCCGCCGAAACCGCCACCTTCCATGTCTGGAGCGTATCGTCCGCGGGATGCTCCGCGCCGCGGCCGCCCTTGCCCGAGCCGCCCGCGCCGCCGGCCTCGGCACCCCATTCGCAGCGACGCGAGACGCTGCCGACTCGATGTTCCTGCGCGCCGGGCTTCCACCGTTCTCGGCGTCCATCGACGGAGTCCGCGTACGCGGCTACCTCAGGCATCGAAGCTTCCTCCACGAGGCGGCGCAATCGGGGACGACCTACCGCGACCTCTTCGCGCGTACGCTCCGACCGGGGATGACGGTGGTCGACGGCGGCGCGCATCTCGGCCTGTACACAGTCCTCGGGGCGCGCGGCGTCGGCTCAGGCGGACGCGTCCTCGCTTTCGAGCCCGATCCGTACAACCTTCGTGCGCTCGAAGCGAACACGCACGGACTTCCGAATGTAGTCGTTTCCGCAAAGGCGCTGGCCGAAGGGCGGGACGAGGCGACGTTCCACCGTTCGAGCGGCACGATCGGAAGCTCCCTGCTCCCCCGCAACTCGGTGATCGGCGCCGAAACCGTGCAGCTGACGAGTATTGACGACGAACTCGCGGGCATCGAGCTGCGCAGCCTCTTGATCAAACTCAATGTCGAAGGCGCGGAGCCTCGGGTCCTGGAGGGCGCCCGTGAGACGCTCAGGCGCTGCGAGGACACGACGCTCTTCGTCGAGATCTCGCCCGACCTCCTCGGCGAGCAGTCGGGCGAGCTGGTGCCTCAGCTGGTGGATCTAGGCTTCGACGTCTTTCGGATCAGCTTGGCAGACCAGTCTTTGCAGCGGATCCGTCCGGGAGAGCCGGTGGCAAAGGGTCACCTGCTGGCAAGGCGTGCGGGCGGGGACGCGTGACGACGTTCAAGCCTCCCATCATCGAAAACGCGCGGATCCGAATCACCTGCGCGCCCGGCGGCGGAGGCGTCTTGGCAGAGCGCACGTTCCGTCCGCCCATGAACGAGATACCGCTGACCTCGACCACGACGTCGTCCGGCACGAAGATGTTGATCCCGCCCATGAACGCGAAGGCGTTGATCGCGACTTCGGGACCTTCGATCTCGGCCTCGCGCAGGTCGAGGTGACAGCCGCCCATGATCGCGATCGCAGTCGTCTGACCCTCGATTCGCCAGCGGCCCCGGCGAGCGCTGCCGCCCATGATCCCGATCGACCAGCGCGTCGAGGGCCGCCGCGAGGTCACGGCGGGCGCTGCACCCGTGCCGGCCGCGGGCAGGTCGCGGCGTAAGGCCTCCAGCTCGCCCCGGGTCTGGGAGCCGTAGGCCGCCTCGATCCGGTCCGTGAACTCGTCGACCGTCAGGCGCCCTTCGACCATGTCCTGCCGGAGCTGCGAGACGAGCAGGTCGCGCTCGGCGTCCGAGGCGCGGACGGAGATTTCGTCCATCGCCTCATTGTCTCTCATCGCAACTCGAGTTTGTACTTGCGTTCAACCTCGGCTGCGAGCTCCTCGACCGCGGCCATGCCGACCTGCATCGCCGCGGCGAAAGGCGAGGCCCCGCCGTCGCCGAGCGCGCGCTCCAGCTTCATCGTCGCCGTTCCGACGCGATCGAGGTAAGCGGGAGACGCGACGCGGGGTGGGGCGGAAAGCGTGGACTCGAGCTCGAGCGCGGCTTCCTCGGCCTGCTCGATCCCCTCGGGATTCTCGGTCAGGCGCAGCATGAGGAGCTGAGCGCGCAGCTCCTCGAGCTCTCCTCCCGCGGCGGTCTCCTCGGCCAGCTCGCACACGGCCGCGATCGACACGGCTTCGCGGATCCGAGCACGGTCCTCCACCGGTGCTCCTTCCGCGTCCACGACGAGCCAGCTTCGCTCCTCCTCGCGCGCGAAAGCGCAGACGTACAGCCGCTCTCCGGAGGCCGGCTCCGCGGCGAGCACCCCGACGAGCTCCTCGCCCTTGTCCGCGAAGAGTGCGACCGAGGCGGCGATGTCCTCCAGCTCGTCGGCCAGAGCCACGCGGCAAGCATAGACTCGGGCGGATGGCCGTCTCGGCGCGGAGCCTCTTCGCCCCGCTCGGGCCGACGTACGACCGCTACGCGGCGCTGCTCTCCTTCGGCCAGGATCCCCGCTGGCGCCGCTTTCTCGTCTCGCGCATCGTCGCGGGGCCAGGCGATCGGGTCCTCGACGTCGCCACGGGAACGGGAGCCGTCGCGCGCGAGCTGATCCGCCGGCACGGCTGCACGGTCGTCGGCCTCGACCAGAGCCCCGAGATGCTCGTCGAGGCGCGTCGCCGGCTCGGCGGAGACGTCGCGCTCGTCGAGGGACGCGCGGAAGAGCTGCCGTTCGCGGACGAATCCTTCGACGCGCTCACCTTCACGTACCTGCTCCGCTACGTCGACGATCCCGCTGCGACCCTGAAGGAGCTGGCGCGCGTCGTCCGTTCCGGCGGGACGATTGCCTCGCTCGAGTTCGCCGTCCCGCGCGGACTGTGGCGACCGGCGTGGGAGCTGTACGTGCGGGTCGGTCTTCCCGCCGCAGGACGCGTCGTCTCGCCCGGCTGGCACGAGGTCGGGCGCTTCCTAGGCCCGAGCATCCGCGACTTCTACGCGCGCTTTCCGCTCCCACGCGTGCTCCACCTGTGGGGCGAGGCGGGCATCGAGGACGTGCGTGCGCAACGGCTTTCTCTCGGCGGGGGAGTGGTGATCTGGGGGCGGCGCAGCTGAGGAGCGCCTGGTACTCGCTTCGCCCCGGAGGTTGGCGCGACTACGTGACCCTGCTCCATGCGCCCTACACCGCGTGGCATCTCTCGTACGTGGCGGTCGGCGCGGCGCTCGCTCCCCGGTGGCAGCCTGCCCGGATGGGCTGGACGCTGCTCGCGTTCGGCCTCGCGCTCGGCATCGGGGCGCACGCCCTCGACGAGCTGCGGGGGCGACCGCTTGCGACGCGGATTCCGGACCGTGTGCTCTGGGCGCTCGCGGCGCTCTCGATCGCCGGCGCGGTCGCGATCGGCGTCGTGACGGCGTACCGCTGGACGCCGTGGCTCTATCCAGCCGTCGCGGTCGGCGGCTTCCTCGTCGTCGCGTACAACCTCGAGCTCTTCGGCGGGCGCTTCCACGGCGACCTCTGTTTCGCGCTCGGCTGGGGCGCCTTCCCGCTGCTGACGGCGTATCTCGCGTGTGCCGAGCGGCTGAACGCGAGCGCACTCGTCGCGGCGGTCTTCGCGGCCCTGCTCAGCCATGCCCAGCGCCGGCTCTCGACGCCGGTGCGCGATTTGCGGCGGCGCGCGGAGGAGGTCCCGGTCGGTGTCCGAGCCGCCGCGATCGAGCCGGTGGAGGCCGCGCTGCGCTTGCTTTCCGCGGCGACCGTAGCCCTCGCGGTGGCCCTCGTGCTCGCCCGCTGGACCTGACGCCCGTACGATCTGGGGCGAGATGACGACCGAAACCGCCCTCCAGGTCGCCTTCGCGGCTGCGGCCGTCGCCGCCGCCGGCGCGCTGGCCGCGGCCGCGCTTGGGCGCGCGTCGCGCTCCGTCCTCTACGGGCTCGCGGGGCTCGCCTCCGTCGGCGCGATCGTCGCCTGGGTCGTCTTCGCGCTCGGCCCGACGGGCGCCCTGGGCGTTTCCGCGGGCGGCCTGACCGTCTGCGCGCTCGCGGTCGCCGCCGCGATCGCCGTCCACGAGGCGGTCGCCCGCAGCCGGCGCATCGACGCCGAGGTCGACAAGGCCGAGGGTCGCCTGATCGCCGTGATCGAGCGCGAGTCGACCGAGCGTGCCGCCGAGCTCGAGCGGGTGCTCGCCCGCGCGCGTGCCGAGTCCCTGTCCTTGCTCGCGGACGAGGAGCGCCGGATCGCCGACGAGCGTCGGGCGCTCGTGACCGACCGGGAGGAGCGCGCGTCCGGGGAGCTGACCGAGGCGCTTGCAATCGCCCAACGCCGCGTCGAGCGACGCCTGGCCGAGTGGAGCGGCGATCTCGAGAAGTCTCAGGCAGCCGTGACTGCCAGGCTGGCGCAGCTCGCGGAGCGCCAGGGGAAGCTCGTCGCCGAGGCGGAGGCCCGGCTGATGAACGAGCTCAGCCAGCTCACGTCGGACACCGACGAGAAACGTCTGGGCCTGACGAGGCTGCGGGAGGAGCTGCGCAAGGCGACCGACGACGCGCTCGCGACCGCCAATGCCGAGCTCGAGGCGCACGGAGCCGAGCGCAGGCGCGCCCTGCACGAGCTCTCCGAGCGGTTGCGGCGTCGCGAGCGCTCGCTGGCCGAGCAGATCGAGCGCGAGGAGGCCGACGCCCGCCAGCGCGTCCAGGCGACGTCGGCGGACGTCGAGCGACGCCACGTCGAACGGCTGGAGCGCGTCGTCGAGCGCACCACTGCCAGCTATTCCGAGGCCGCTTCGAAGGAGTTCGCCGAGGCCATCAAGGGCGCGCGGGAGGATGCGGCCCGCCGGCTCGCGCGCGAGCTCGACCGCGCTGTGCAGGCGTTTGCGCGCGAGGCCGAGGGCGTGCTCGCGGAGCGCCTCTCCAACGTCGGCAACGACGGCGTCCAGCGGCTCGAGCGCCGGCTCACCGAGGCGACCTCGGGCTTCGACCGCCAGCGCGACGAGCTCGTCGCCGCGCTCGAGCTCCGGGTCAGCGAAGCCGAGTCCGATTTGCGCCGCCGCCTCGACGGTCTCTCGGCCGACGCCGAGGCCGAGCGAGCCGTGATCGAGGCGCGTCTCCACGAGCTCGCGCGGCGGATCGAGGAGACCGTTGGCCAGGCCCAGAACCGGCTCGCAGCGATCGAATCCGTCCGAACGCGATAGGGCCTGGAAGGCCAACTATCCCGGGAAGGGTTCGTCTAGGTAAGGACGAACGAAGGCGGGCGATGAGCGAGCTGACCGAATACGTCGAGACGGAGAGCGAGCGCTCGAAGGTCGAGAGCTGGCGTCTGCACGTGCTGATCGAGGCCGGCTACCCGCTGCACCTGGCGGAGCGGCTTGCGGCGAGCGAGGCCGATCTCCACCGGGCGGTCGAGCTCGTCTCCACCGGCTGCGGCCATACCACTGCGGCCGAGATCCTCCTCTAAGCGTCGCCTAGAAGGGTTGGCGGGACGTCGCTCGTTGTCGGGGTGCGATGGTCGTTCCGAGGCAAGGACGCAGGGAGCCTCGATAGCAGCGCTATCGGGGCGACTGAGGACGCGGCCTCGGGGCGAGCAGCGCGGCCCGGCGACACAGCTGCGGTCCGCCAAACCCTTCTAGCATTGGGGGCGTGAAGGTCGACGCGGTCCAGCACGGGGAGAAGAAGGTGTATTCGGTGGGCGCGTTCAACCGCGGCGTGGCCACGTGGCTGCAGCGCCTCCCTTCTGTGTGGGTGGAGGGTGAGGTCACGGAGCTTCGCCGGCAGGTCGCCTGGCAGAGCGTCTTCCTGACGCTGAAGGATCCGGCTGACGGCGCCTGCCTGCCGGTGACGATGCCGCGTGGCCAGTTCGACGCCCTGCGGCTCGAGCTCGTGGACGGCGAGCGCGTGCACGTCCTCGGGCGGCCCGAGCTCTTCGAGGCGCGCGGCGACTTCCGGCTCCGGGCGCTGTCGATCGAACGGTTCGGCCTCGGCGATCACCTCGCCGCGCTCGAGCGGCTGAAGACGGAGCTCGGCGCGGAAGGGCTGTTCGCGGCAGATCGCAAGCGCCCGTTGCCGCTCGTGCCGCGCCGGATCGGGATCGTGACGGGCAACGACGCCGCAGCGAAGCGCGACCTGCTCACGACGATCGCGACTCGGTTCCCGCCCGCTCGGATCGTGGTCGCGGAGACCTACGTACAGGGGCCACGGGCGGCAGGCGCCGTCATCGAGGCACTCCGCGCCCTCTGCGGCGTTCCCGAGCTGGACGTGATCGTCGTCGCCCGAGGGGGTGGCAGCTTCGAGGATCTGCTCCCCTTCAGCGACGAGGGGCTCGTGCGCGCCATCGCCGCGTGCAAGGTGCCGGTCGTCTCTGCGGTGGGGCACGAGCAGGACACGCCGCTCTGCGACCTCGCCGCCGACGTCCGCGCCTCGACTCCGACCGGGGCGGGGAAGCTCGTCGTTCCTGACCGCGAAGAGCTGGTCGAGCGGATCGCCGGCATTCGCGGAAGACTCGGGCGCTCGGTTGCAGCCGGCGTCGAGCGGCGCCGAGAGCGGGTCGACCAGGTTCACGTGCGGTTGCGGCGGGCGCCCGCACTGGCCGTCGAGCGCAAGCGCGCGACGTTGGAGCACGCCGCCGGCCGGCTGCGCACGCTCTCGCCGAGAGCGACGCTCGAGCGCGGCTACGCAATCGTCCGCGACGGCTCCGCGATCGTGCGGACGCCGCCGGAGGCCGGCACGCGCGTGGACGTCGAGGTCGCCGAGGGCGCCTTCGGGGCGCGGGTCGAATGAGCGCCGAGCCCGCAAGCTTCGAGGACGCGCAGCGCGAACTCGAGCAGATCGTGGAACGCCTGGAGCGCGGCCAGGCGCCCCTCGACGAGGCCGTCGCGCTCTGGGAGCGGGGCGAGGAGCTCTACCGGTTCTGCCTGGGGAAGCTCGACGCGGCGCAGGGCAAGATCGAGGAGCTCGCGAAGCTCAGTGACGGCTAGCGGCGCCGCTCGACGCCGCTGACGGAATCGCGGCGCCGGTCGACCGTGGCCGTGTCCGTTCCAACCCCGCCGACGACGCGGTCCGGATGTCCGTCTCGCGCAAGCAGAAGGTCGTTGCCTGCCTCGCCGTTCAGAAGGTCCTTGCCGGGACCGCCGACGAGCTTGTCGTTGCCGTCGCCGCCCGACAGGAGGTCGTTTCCGCCACCGCCGAGGATGAGGTCGTTGCCGCCGCGGCCGCAGATGCGATCGGCGCCAGGCCCGCCGAGGAGACGGTCGTTGCCCGGCGTGCCGATCAGCGTCGTCGGACCGGCCGGCCTTCCCAGGCACAGCGGGACCGTGGCCGTGGTGGACACAGCAGCGAGATTGTTGCCCGGATTTGGATCCGTCGACGTGCTCGTGACCCGAGCGGCAAGGCTGAACAGGTTGACGAGGTTATTCGAGAGCAGCCCGCTGGGCGCGTCGACGGCGAAGGTCGCAGTCACGGTCGTGGACGCACCCGCGGCAAGGGTCCCGAGCGAGCAGCCGACGTCTCCCTTTCCGCCGTTCGGGACCGTGCATGCACCCTGGCCGGCCGTGGCTGCGGTCGCGACGGCCCCTCCGGCCGCGGTTGCGAGCAGGCGCGGGACCTCGATCGCCAGAAACACGTTCTCCGCCGGGGTGGGACCGGCGTTGGCGACCGTGGCGCTGTACGTGAGCTGGGAGTTTTGCTCGACGGGATCCGGCGTGTCGACGACCGTCAGCGAGAGGTCGCTCGCAGGGAGCGTGCAGATGCGGCCGAGCGCTTGCTCGGCGGAGTAGAACGCCTGCAAGCGGTAGTAGCTGAGCTCGGGCCCCGGAGCATCGAGGAACGACCCGGTGTACAACGCCAACCAGAGGAAGAGGTCATGCTGGATCGCCCAAGCGCCGCCCTCCCGGTATGTCGCGTCGTTCGCGCCGCACGTGTGACCGGGGCCTTCGCTGTGCCGCGCCTCGTGCGTGATCACGCCCACCAGCCCACTGAGCCCCGAGCCGGACTGCGGGTCGGCCCAGCGCACGGTGGAGAGAGCGGAGAGGTTCCGCAGCTGGACGTTGATGACGCGCGGCGGATCGCAGCAGAAGCTCGTGGAGATGTCGCCGCGGAAGCGGATCCCGTCGATCGCCCGGTTCAGCCAGGCGTAGAGCTGGAGCGACGTCCAGGGCAGCGGCCGCGTGAATTGGAGCTGCCGCATCACTCGGAGAGCCTGAAAAGCGCGTTCCTGGGCTCTGGTTAGATTGGCCGATCCCGCGGCGGCTGTGCAGACGAGCGTTCCGCCGGTCGGGTCGGACTCGAACGAGAGGTCGAGGTCGGCCGAGATTGCGGCGACGTCCGCCGTACTGGGGCACGTCGCGATCAATGGATCCACGGTGCCGGGGCTCTGGCCGTTCGCCAGGCCTGGCCCGAGCACGCAGGCGATGACGGCCGCGAGCGCGAAGACCCCTGAGACGCGGCGCATGGCCACAGCTTACGGCGAGGCGAGGCGAGCGCCTAACTCCCGGAGGTCTACGCGCGCCCGCGCCGGGTCGCCGCTCAGCGCGACTGTCTCGGCGCCCGGGACCGCGACGTCCACGCGGCCGCCGAAGACGACGCAGCGCACGCCCGCCACCGCGCACCGCCGCGCAACCGCTCCCGGCGCCTTCCCGTGCAGCGTCGTCGCATCGACCGCGCCCTCGCCGGTCACGACGACGTCGTGGCCGGCCGGGTCGAACCCGACCGCGGAAAGGACGAACTCCGCTCCCGAGACGAGCTCGGCTCCGAGCGCCGCGAGCGCGGCTCCGAGCCCGCCCGCGGCGCCTGCTCCGGGCAGCAACGCGAACGGCGCGAGCTCCTCGTCGGCGCGCAGCCGCTGTTCGAGCGCGCGCACCTGCTTCGGGCTCGCCCCTTTCTGCGCCGCGAAGACTCTCGCGGCATCGGCGAGCGGGACGTCCACGTCGCACAGCACACGCGTGGGCGCAGGGAGCGCGTCGAGCAGGGCACGCAGGTCGCGCCCGCCGTCGACGTTCGCCGTCCCGCCGAGCCCGACGACCAGCGCCCGCGGCGAGCCGACCGCGCGGATCAAGAGTCCGAGCCCTTCGCTCGACGCCGCGGCCGGATCGAGCCGCTCCGGGTCGAGCGGAATCGCCTGCGCCGACTCGACGGCCGCCGTCCCGTCCGGCAGCGCCAGCCACCGTGCCGCTCGAGGCCGCCCGAATGCGTCGACGACCTCGGCCTCCTGCCAGTCTCCGCCGAGCGCGGCCTGCAGGACCTCGAGCGTCCCGTCGCCGCCGTCCGCGACCGGCAGCGCCGTCGCCTCGCCGCCCGCAGCGCGAACGCCGGTCGCGAGAGCGGCCGCCGCGTCTATCGCTCCGAGCACTCCCTTGAGCGACGCCGGGGCGGCAAGGACGCGCATCTAACCGCCCACGTGCTCGCGCTGGAGGACCGCGCGGGCCTCGGAGGCCTCCTCGTCCTCCGGAACCTCGGCCTGCGACGCGTCGGGCATGACCCGAACCATCCCCACCGACAGGCCCTCGCGCGCGAGGAAGAGCAGCCCGACGCCGATGCCGACCGACGCCTCGATCGCCTGCAGTCCGAAGCCGAATGCGACCCCGTGAGCGTAGGCGATGCCGTACCGCGTGAGCGGGAGCGCGATCGCAAACTGCAATAGCCCGACGTTTCCGGGCCAGAGCGGGAAGACCGTCGCGACGTTCATCAGCAGCAGCACGAGTCCGGCGGCCGGCAGGCCGAGGTTGATGTGGAACGCGCGCATGGCCGCCCACACGGCGAGCAGTTGGCAGATCCAGCCACTCGTCTGGAACACGATCGCCACGACCGTGGGCAGCGGCGCGCGCATTACGGCAAGACCCTCCCGGCCCATCGCGAGAAGCCGCCTCACCACGCCGAGCTCGTCCAGAGTCGCGCGGTGCCGAAGGCGCGCAGTCGCCAGCGCGAACGCGAACAGCGCGACCCCGATCCCCACGAAGACCTCGAGGCTCGTGATCGCCCAGGCCGGGATCCTCGCCGTGAGCACGACGTAGACGATCAGGAAGATCACCGGGACGACGTCGAAGACGCGATGCGCGAAGACGGTGCCGACGAGGGTCGCCCACGCACCGCGCTTGGGCGGAAGCCTGCGATTCAGCACCGCGACGCGGGCGAGCTCGCCGATCCGGCCCGGGAGGAGCGCGTTGGCGAACAGGCCGACCGAGAAGGCGGAGAACACGAGCGGGAAGCGCGGTCGCGGCGCCGGAATCGCCTGCCGGATCACCGTCTGCCACGCAAGCGAGCGCGCGAGCACCGAGACGAGGTTGAGCCCGACCGCGGCGATGACCCAGCGCCAGCGGACGATCGTGAACGCGTCCCCCACCTGGTGCCAGCTCGGGCCGCGCCACCAGAACAGCACGACGACGAGCGCCGCGAACGGGAGCATGAGCGCGAACCGCACCCAGGGGCGCTCGGGGACTGCGAGCTTCACGCAGCGAGCCCTTCGTAGATCGTGGCGAGCCGGCGCCCGATGTCGTCCCACGAGTAGCGCTCCACCGCGAGCTCCCGTGCGGCCGCGCCGAGCCTGACTCGCCGTTCCTCGTCCTCGAGCAAGCCGACGACCGCGTCCGTGAGCCGCTCCACATCGCCGGGTGGGAACAGCACCGCGGTCTCCGACGTCGCCACCGCGCGGTAGCCGGGGATGTCGGACGCGACGGCCGGGGTCGCGCACGCGAACGCGCGCGTGAGGACCATCCCGAAGCTCTCGCCGCCGAGCGAGGGCGCTACGAGCGCCTTCGTGGCGAGCAGCTCGGCGGTCAGATCCTCCTGCGTGAGGAAGCCGAGCACGTCGATTCCCTCCTCCGCAACGCGTTGGCGGCTCATGAGCAGCCGCACCGCGAGCGGGTCGGCCCCGGCTACCCGCAGCGTCGCGCCCGTCCGCCGGTGGATCTCCGGCCAGGCGCGGAGCAGGACGTGCAGCCCTTTCCGCTGCTCCTGGCGCCCTGCGAAGAGGATCCGGTGCTCGCGCCCCCCGGGGTCGGCGTCCGGAGGAATCAGGACGCCGTTCGGGATCACCTCGTACTCCCCGGGAACCCAGCGCTCGGCGGTCTCGCGCGCCTGCTCGGAGACCGCGATCCGGTGGTCGATCCGTTCGCCGAGGAACCCCCAGACCGGCTGCGCGAGCTTCATCCAGCTCAGGTCTCCACTGGCATGGTGGGTCGCGACCATCGGGCTCGTCGCGAGCGCGAGCGTGGCGATGCACGGGATCGGGGTCATCGGCTCGTGCAGGTGGATGACGTCGAAGCGCTCTCGCTCGAGGACGCCCTTGATCCGGAAGAACGAACGCGGGCTGAGGATGATGTTCGGCAGCGTCCCGTTGGCCGGGACGATCACCGAGCGGCCGATCGGGATCACGTCGTCGGGCGGGTCTCCGTGCCGGCCGACCCGTGGGTGCAGTACGCGCGTGAACTGTCCCGGCGGGTCGTTCCCCATGATCGTCCGCGTGTCGATCCCGAGCTTGCGCAGCGCCTCTGCCTGCAGCTCGGCATGCTCGACGACCGCGCCCCAGAAGGACCACGAGTAGGGCACGACGATCCCGACCTTCATGGCCGGGAGACTAGGGCCAGGAACCGCCGGACGTCAGTCCGCGAGCGCAGCACGTGGACCTGTTTCCCGGCGCGGTGCCGCGCAATCCGCTCCTCCACGGCCGGCCTGCGCGTGCGGCGATAGCGCCAGATGTAGGCGACGAACGCAAGCTGGCGGCGCGCGCTCGCGGGCTCGTCGCGGGCCCGGCGCCGCAGGACGCGCCAGATGCAGAGCAGCGTCGGCGGGTCGAGGAACACGATCGTGTCTGCCGCCTCGAGGCGGATCTCCATCGTCCCGCCGTAGTTCCCGTCCAGGATCCAGCGCTCGCCCTGCACGAGCTCGCGGTTCAGCGCCGCCCATTCGTCCCGGTCGGACTCGACCCAGCCGGGCTTCCAGAACAGGTCGTCGAGGTGGAAAACGGGCAGGTCGAGCCGCCGGCCGAGCTCGCGCGCGAGCCACGACTTGCCGGCCCCGCCCGGGCCGATGATCGCCACTCGCTGCATCGGCGGACCGTAGCGGGCTAGGCTCGGGGCGATGGTGGACGAAGCCCGGCTCGAGGACACCGGCTCAGGTCTCATGCCCGCGAGCGACGGCTGGTTCGTGTTGAATGTCGCGGAAGCGGCCTGGCTCACCAACGAGGCTTTCGGTGCGGCCGCCGTCTTCGAAAACGACGATCGGTCCTGGGACGTCGGCTTCACCCTCGGCGTCATCTGGCCCGGCAAGCCGAGCGCCATGTACCACCGCGAGTCGAACCAGGAGGACTTCCTGGTCCTCTCGGGCGAGTGCCTGCTGCTCGTCGAAGGCGAGGAGCGCCCGCTCAAGGCGTGGGACTTCGTCCATTGCCCGCCCGAGACCGAGCACATCTTCGTCGGCGCGGGCGACGGGCCGTGCGTGATCTTCATGACCGGCTCGCGGTCGAACGAGGAGCGCCTCGTGTACCCGCGCTCGGAGGTCGCCCTCCGTCACGGCGCCGGCGTCGAGACCGAGGTGTACTCGGGCCGTGAGGCGTACGCCCCGTTCCAGAGGTGGAAGCCAGGCCGGCCGGACTTCACCGGCCTGCCCTGGGCTGAGCCCGCCGATTAGCTCTCCGCGTACGGCGCGAACCGTCTCGGCCCGAGTAAGCCGGCTGCTTCGTCTCCCGGCCTCTCCGGGAAAAGGTGGCGGTACTCGTCCGGCGGGGCAGGGCTGCGGGAGGTCTCGTCCGGGCCGCCCGCAACGTGGAAGGTCGCGACGATCGTCCACGAGCGGAACACGAGCCACCGCTGCCGCTGGAGCTTCAGCTCGACCCTGCCCTCGATCACCGCTTGGATGCGCTCCCGAGTCTGCTCCAACCGTTCGTCGAATGTCTTCGCCCAGAGCTCGAAGTTCAGCCCGTCCTCCTCGAGGTTCAACATCGTGTCGATCCAATCGCCGCCGCCGGGCGAGACCGCGATTGGCAGAGCGTCGGGATTCCGTGGGTGTAGCTCGAACGTCGGCCAGTACGGCGCCCCGTGAGGACTCCTGAGCCATGTCACCTCCAGCGTCGCCGCGCCTGAAGCGAGGACGGCCTGCGCGGCCTCCCGAACGACTGAGTAAAGCGCCAGTTCCTCAGCTTCGAGGGGTCTGTCCAACCAGCAGCTCCTGCAAGGACGGGTCGTCGCGGATCGGATCGAAGTCGGAGTCGGACCGCGCGTCGGCGCGCCACCGCGGATCTGCCTCGATTGCACCGCGCAGGTGCTTGACCGCGGCGTCCCGCTGGCCGCTCAGGCTCTCGAAGCACGCGAGCTGGTAGAGCAGGATCCCCGACGGGTCGGACGCACGCTGCAGCCCGCCACGCATCAGGTCGATCCCGCCCTCGAAGTCCTCGCGCTCGTAGAAGGCCATCGCCTCGCTTGCGAGCCGCCAGCTCGTCTGGATGCCGAGGAGGCGCCGCAGCTCCTCGATCGGCTCGGGGTGGTCGTCCACGCGCAGATCGACGACGCGGTCAATCCCTTCAGGGCTCCCCGCGCCGGCCCCGGCCCGCTCGACGACCATCGCCGCCGACTGGCGCCCACGCCGGTCGCCGCCTGCCGCCTCGGCCGCCTCGAGCGCGGCCATCAGCCGCTCGGCGAGCGGGCCGTCCGTCTTCTCGAACGCGCGCTCCATCTCGGCCACCACCTCGGGCCCGGCGAGGATGTTCCCCTGCGCCGCGAAGCCTGCGCCCTGGGCGTCGCCCGCCCACTCGTTGCACTCGCTGCCGGTGAAGCTCGCCGAGCGTCCGTCCGCCGTCACCACGCCGAGCTGACGCGTCTCCCGCGCCTCGTCGTCGGCGAGCACGAGCCGCAACGCCTCCGCGGGCTCCGCCCCGGCCTCGAGCCGCTCGAGCACGCGCGCGCCGTACGCGGCCACTCCCGCAGCTTGCGTCGCGACCGCGCCCACACCCGCCTGCGCCCACGGGACGACCGCGCCGACGGCGAAGTACTTCGACTGCACCGCGCAGCCGACCTCGCCCGCCTCGAGATCCGCACCGACGATCGAGTAGGTCACGCGGGCGATACTAGGCGCCGTGAACCTCGTCGAGACTTTGAGCGGGACGATCGGCGTTCGCACCGCAGGATCCGAAGAGGCGGCGCGCGCCGCCGAAGCGGTCGCGGAGGCGTTTCGCGAGCTCGGCCTCGAGCCGCGCTTCCAGGAGTTCCCGCTCCTGGGCTACGACGCCGAGGAGCCGGAGCTCGAGATCGACGGCGAGCGCTGGCCTGCGGGCCCGTGCATGTACGCGCAGTCGGGCGAGGTCGAGGGCAAGATCCAGCGCCTGTCCGACGGCATCTGGGCGGTGGGGGACGGACGGATCAGGCGGACGCCCTTCGGTCGCGGCCCGATCCCGTTCCTCGCCGGGCTCAAGCACGGTGGCTACCTGGCGACACCGCCGACAGCCTTCGTGTCCGTCGCCGACGACGCGCGCCTGCAGGAGGGGATGCGCGCGCGCCTGGTCGTGCGCGGGGAGTTCGTCCCGGGCCGGCGCGACCGCAACGTGATCGCGGAGCTCGCGGGCGAAAGCGACGAGGCGATCGTCGTCGGCGCGCACTTCGACGCCGTCTGGCGCGGGCCGGGCGCGATCGACAACGCGACCGGCGTCGAGGGACTGCGCCGGGTCGCCGAGCGCCTCGTCGGCCGCAAGCACCCGCGCACCCTGCGCTTCATCGCGTTCGGCGCGGAGGAGATCGGCCTGCTCGGCGCACGCCGTTACGTGCTCGAGGTCGGCGCACCCGAGCGTCTCGACCGGATCGTGGGCATGGTCAACCTCGACTGCATCGGCCGCGGCGACAAGCTCGTGCTGCTCGCGGCGCCGGCCGAGCTGCTCGGGCGCGCCGAGGAGCTCGCGCGCACCCTGGGCCTGCTCGACCGCTACGAGCTCTCGACGGAGATCAGCGAGGAGGCCGGCACCGACCACGCGCCCTTCGCGGCGGAGAAGATCCCGGCGGTCAGCATCCTCCACTTCCCCTACGACGAGTACCACCTGACGAGCGACACGGGGGAGCTCGTGGACGAGCAGCTGATGGACGATGCGGCCGACCTCGCGACTGCGCTCGTCGAGAGCCAGCTCGCCCGGCCCGTGCCGCGCGTCTAGTTATCCTCCAGCCGAATGCGCCGGCGGCTGGCGAAGTACTGGTGGATCTGGCTGGCGATCGCCGTGGTCGCCGTGATCGCGAACGAGTTCTTCGACCGCGACGTTTCCGGCGACAAGAACGGACATCCCTTCGGAGACTTCTTGGTCGCGCTCGTGCTCGTCGCGATCGTGTACTACGGCTCGGCGTTGGTCGGCCGCCGGAGGCGCGACTAAACTGCGTTGATGGAAGGCTTGGCCGAGCTCCACACGCACCTCGGCGCATCCGTGGCCTCCGACATCCTCTGGTCGATCGCGCACGAGCAGGGAATCGCGCTGCCGGTCAAGGACTACTGGGAGTTCGACCGGCTCGTCACGGTCTCCGACCCGCGCGGCGTCGCCGACCTGAACGCGCTCGACGCGATCTACCACTGGACGGAGCTGATCCAGTCGAGCCCGATCGCCGTCGAGCGCTCGGTGCACGCGGCGATCGGCGGCGCCTTCCGCTCGCAGGGGATCACGACCTTCGAGCTGCGCTTCAACCCGATGAAGCGCAACCGCGGCGGCGAGCGCGACCTCGACCACATCATCCTCGCGGCGGTGCGCGGGCTCGATCGCGCGCGGCTCGAGTACCCGCAGGTGCGCGCGGGTCTGATCCTGATGATGGACCGGACGTTCACCGCCGAGCAGAACATGGTCATCGTCGAGAAGGCGATCCACTGGGCGCCACGCGGCGTCGTCGGCGTCGACATCGCGGGCCCGCGGCCGGACGGCGGGCGCTACGACTACCTGCAGATCGTCCCGATGGTCGAGACCGCGCGCGAGGCCGGGCTCGGCGTCACGATCCACGTGGGCGAGGAGGGCGGCGACGTCGGCCGCGCCGAGATCGCCGAGGTCGTCGAGGCGCTACGGCCCGACCGGATCGGCCACGGGATCCTCGCCGCGAGCGACCCCGAGCTCATGCGCGAGCTCGCCGACAGCGGGATCGTGCTCGAGATCTGCCCCACCTCGAACCTGCTCACGAAGGCACTCCCCGACGAGGACGCGATCCGGGAGACCTTCCGCGCTTTCGTCGAGCACGGGGTGCAGTTCACGATCGCCACGGACGGCCCGGAGATGATGCGAACGCACCTCCGCGACGAGCTCGATCTGCTGCGGCGGATCGGCGCGCTCGACGAGGACGAGCTCGAGCGGGCACGCGTGCGCGGGCACGAGGCGAGCTTCGTCGTGCGCCGCGAGCCGGCGCGGGTCTAAACGACGCTGCGAGAGCCTTGCGCAGCGCTGTCCCGAGTTAGTGGCTCAGAGCCACAAACTCCAAGTTGAGCCGGTCCCTCGAGCTTGCGCCACGCATTGCTCCATCCGCGGTGTGACGGAATCGTCACGGCTTCGTGACGGAAAACGAGATAGTGGCTCAGAGCCACAAAGTCCCGGGCGAGCGCTACGCTAGGCCGACGGCTTCCTCGCCGACCTGCTCCTCCTCCTGGCACGCACGCCACCAGTTCAACTCGGCGCCGAAGACGATCACGTTCGACATCACGTACAGCCAGACGAGCAGGATCGCCGTTCCCCCGAACGTATGCAGGGCCGGATTGACCTTGGCGAAGCGCACGTAGAGCGGCAGCGCCTGGAACGTCACCTGCAGGAGGACAGTCGCGAGCAGCGCCCCGGGGAGCACGTCTCGAACGGTTAGCTCGACGTTCGTCAGGACGTAGTACGCCGAGACCAGGAAGACGAAGACTCCGAGGGACGAAAGGACGAGGGAGACGCCGTAGGCGCTGATGCCGTTCCCGATCACGTTCGGCGCGTAACGGCGCAGCGCGGCCGCGCCGAGCGAGCCGGCGAGCAGCGCGAGGAAGAGCGTCACGAGCGAGCCGGTCATGAGCGAGAGCGCGAGGCCCTTGCCACGCAGGAAGGTGCGGTTCGGCCGGCCGTAGACGATGTTGAACGCCGACTCGAGCACGCTGAAGAGGGAGAGCGAGGTCCACAGAAGCGCCACGCCGCCGATGACCCCGAGCGTCGCCGCGTCGCCGCGCACGGCGTTCACGAGCTCGACGATGCGAACGATCGGCACGCCCGGGAGCGTCTTCCGGATCTCGCCGACGAGGAAGCTCGACTCGTCCGCGCGGCCGGTCAGGCCCAGCACCGACAAGGCGAGGAAGGACAACGGGACGAAGGACAGGAGCGCGAAGTACGCGATCATCGCGGCCAGGTGCGTACCGCGGTCCGCGAAGAACTTCTGCAGCAGCCGCCGCTTCCGCTTGCGCCTCACGAAGCGCAGTATCACCGCGTGTTAGCGTCCTGAACCGATGGACGGGACCCAGGCGATCGCCGACCTCACCGAGATCTCCTCGCAGATCGAGAGCGTCGTGCTGCTCGACGGCAAGAGTGCCGTCGCCGGCTCGACCTTCACCGACGACACGGCCGCGACGCGCTTCGCGGAAGCCGCAAAGGCGCTCCTGGAGGCGGCGGAGGGACTTCGCGAAGGCGGCGAGCCGCTGACGCAGCTCGAGGCCGAGACTCCGGAGGGAAGCGTTTTCGTCCTCCGCGAGGGGGATCGGCTGATCGCCGCGACGACGGTGCCGGATCCCACCGTCGGACTCGTCTTCTACGACCTGAAGAGCGCGCTCCGCGCGGCGGAGGACGCGAAGCCGAAGCGCAAGCCGCGAGCTCGCGCGCCAAAGAAGACGACGAAGGCGGCGAAAGACGATGCGTAGGCTTACCGTGCTGCTCGCCTTCGCCGGCGGCTTCTTCGCGGTCGGCGCGCTGCTGCGCCGGACGAGCGGCCGCGGGCGCGAGCGCGTCGACCTCTACTACGCGGACGGCTCGATGAAGACGCTGGCGGACGGCTCGGTCGACGCTGCCCGGCTCCTGAGCCTCGCGCGCGAAGCGATCCACGCCGCCCGCGCTTGAAGCGATGATGGACGACGAGCTCCGCGACGCGATCCGCGAGGTCGCGTACCTCGAGGGCGACTTCCTCCTGCGTTCGGGGCGCCGCTCCCGCTACTACCTCGACAAGTACCGCTTCGAGACGCAGCCGGAGCTGCTCGCGGAGCTCGGTGAGCGCATCTCGACGCTCGTCGCGGAGCACGAGCCGGAGGCGACGAGACTCGCCGGGCCCGAGCTCGGGGCGGTCGCACTGGCCGCCGCGGCCTCGATGGCGTCCGGCCTGCCCTTTTTGATTGTCCGCAAGGAGGCGAAGGAGTATTCGACGGGAAACCGCATCGAGGGTGTGTTCGAGCCGGGGGAGACGGTCTGCCTCGTCGAGGACGTCGTCACCTCGGGCGGGGCCCTGCTCGCCTCCGTCGAGGCCCTTCGCGAGGCCGGCGCGGTCGTTCGTACGGCGGTCTGCGTCGTCGACCGCGAGGAGGGCGGCGCCGACGCCCTCGCGCGGCAGGCGGTGCGGCTCAGACCGATCTTTCGGGCCTCGGAAATCCTGCAAAGTGCGAAAAGTGCCGCAAACCCGCATGGTTGAGCCAAATGCAGGAGCCTGGTAGGGTCAAATCGGCTTTTCTGGCGATCCGCGATCAGGAGGAGAGGTAGTGACAAAGCAAGAGTTCGTGAACGATGTAGCGCAACGATCGGGTCTGTCGAACCGCGACGCAGCCAAGGCTGTCGACGCGTTCCTCGAAGGGATCACAGATGCCCTTGCCAAGGGCGACAACGTCCAGTTCACCGGGTTCGGCCGGTTCTCGTCGCAGCATCGCGCCGAGCGCCAGGGCGTGAATCCGCGCAATCCCAGCCAGAAGGTCACCATTCCGGCTGCGAACGTCCCGAAGTTCTCCGCCGGAAGCACGCTCAAGCAGGCCGTCAAGGCCGGCCGCGGCGGCGGCGGCGGAAACGGTGGTGGCGGCGGCGGCGACATGGGCGGCGGCGGCGGCGGAAACGGTGGTGGCGGCAACCCGTACTAGCGGACGTCGCGCCTCTCCCTAGCGTGTCGAAGGCCGCCTGCAGGCGGCCTTCGGCGTCTCTGCCCTATCCGTCTCGCGCAGTAGCCTTCGGAGGAGATGGCACAGGAGCTGCGCACGGAGCCCGCTCTCGCGACGACGTCCTTCGGCGACCGGCTCGCAGACGCGGTCGAGCGCAAGCGCAGCCAGCTCGTCGTGGGCCTGGATCCGCAGGTCGATCTTCTGCCGGTCGAGTTGCGTGGGGACGTCCACCTGGGGCGCGAGCACGCCGCTGAGGCCTTCGGTCGCTTCTGCCGCGGGGTGATCGACGCCGTCGCGCCCTACGTGGTTGCAGTCAAGCCTCAGTCCGCCTTCTTCGAGGAGCTCGGCGCCGACGGCGTGCGCGCCCTCGAGGACGTCTGCGCCTACGCGAGGCAGGCGGGGCTCCTCGTCATCCTCGACGCGAAGCGGGGCGACATCGGCTCGACGTCGCGTGCCTATGCGGCCGCGTTCCTCGAGCCGCGCGGCCACGAGGCCCCGCTGGCCGACGCGCTGACGGTGAACCCGTATCTCGGTCGCGACGCGGTCGAGCCGATGCTGGCCGCGTGCAAGCGCGACGGGGCGGGGATCTTCTGCGTCGTCAAGACGTCCAACGCCGGCAGCGCCGAGGTACAGGATGCGATCCTCACCGACGGGAAGCCGCTCTGGCAGCACGTCGCCAGGCTGGTGCGCGAATGGGGCGAGGACATCGTCGGCGCGCGCGGCCTGTCGAGCGTCGGCGCGGTGATCGGCGCGACCCATCCACGTGCGGTCGGCGAGGCGCGCCGGCTGCTGCCGAAGTCGATCCTCCTGCTTCCCGGCGTCGGCGCCCAGGGCGCGACGCCCGCCGACGTCGCACGCGCCTTCACCAGCGGGCCGGCGAGCGCCCTCGTGACGGTGTCGCGCGCCCTCATCTACGCGTTTCGAGTCGACGGCGGAGAATGGCGCGCGGCCGCGGGCGCCGAGGCCGCGCGGCTCCGCGGGGAAGTGTGGAGCGTTTCCGGCTGGTGAACCGGAGTGGGCTCGGGCGGTATGCGGCGCCGGCCGCGTTCCTGCTCGCCGCCACGATCGCGGTGCTCCTGATCCGCTCGGCGCTCGACGAGAGCGGCCCAACGCCGGCCACGACCTCTGTTGCGGTCACGACTCACCGAACGACGAGCGCGAAGACGACCACGGCCACGCCGGCCACCGCCACTACAGCCGCGGCCGAGTTCCACACGATCGTCAGCGGGGACACCTTCCAGCAGCTCGCGCTCGACAATCACACGACCGTGGACGAGCTCGTGCGGCTCAACCCGGGCGTCGATCCATCCGCGCTCACCGTGGGCCAGAAGATCCGGATTCGCTGACGCGCTAGCCTGATTCGGGTGAAGTGGGGCTTTCTCGCCGTGCTCGCGGCGCTTGTCGTCGCAGCACCGGCTACCGCGGCGCCTCCCGCCGTGCATGCGCGGGCCTGGCTCGTCCAGAGCGGCACGACCGGCGAGGTGCTCGCGCAGCACGGAGACCGCGCACACGTCCCGATCGCGAGCATCACGAAGCTGATGACCGTCCTCGTCACGCTCGAGCACGCGAAGCTCGACGACGTGGTGACGGTCGAGCCCAGCGCCTCGGAGGTCGGTGAGTCGACGATCAACCTCCGGCCCGGCGAGCGCATCACCGTGCGCGACCTCGTCGAAGCGGCGCTGATCCAGAGCGCGAACGACGCGGCGAACGCGCTCGCCGAGTACGTCGGCAAGGGAGACACGAACGCCTTCGTCGCGCTGATGAATGCGAAGGCAAGCGAGCTCGGCCTCGACGACACCCACTTCGTCCGCCCAGACGGGCTGGACGTCGCGGGACACGTCTCGAGCGCACGCGACGTGACGAAGCTCGCGCAGATCCTGATGCACGACCGGTTCGTCCGGAGCGTCGTCCGCGAGCGCACCGCGACGATCTCGGGCGGCCGGACGCTGCACACCTGGAACGACCTGCTCGGCCAGTTCCCGGGCCTCCTCGGCGTCAAGACCGGCCATACCGGAGCCGCGGGCTGGTGCGAGGTCGCGGCGGCGCGCGGCCCGGGCGTGACAATCTACGTGGCCGTGCTGGGTAGTCCCACGCGCAGCAGCCGGAACGCGGATCTCGCCGAGCTCCTCCGTTACGGGCTCTCTCGTTACCGCCTCGTTTCCGTTATCCCCGAGCGGCCGTTCGCCTGGGTCGCGACGGGCTACGGAAAGACTCGGCTCGCCCTGGTTCCCTCGCGGCCCCTGCGCCTTTCGGTCCGTGTCGGCATCCCGCTCGTGGAGCGCGTCGTTGCTCCCGGCGTGGTCGGCCTGCCGGTGCACCGGGGACAGCAGCTCGGCGAGGTGCGCGTCTACGCGCGCGGGCGCCTGCTCGGCTCGCGCCCGCTCGTCGCGGCGCGCGACGTCTCGCGACCCGGCCTCGCCTCGCGCGTGGGCTGGTACGCGGGCCGGGCAGCGCACCACATAGGAAGCTGGCTCACGTGATTATCACCGTCACGCTCAACGCCGCGATCGACCGCACGCTCACCGTTCCGAACTTCCAGCGCGGCCAGCGTCACCGTGCGAGCGAGGGCCTGATGCTCGCCGGGGGCAAGGGCATCAACGTCGCGCGCGCACTCAAGCGGCTGGACGTGCCGGTCGTCGCGACGGGCCTCGCCGGCGGCGGCACGGGCACGCAGATCGTCGAGGCGCTGACCGCCGAGGCGATCCTGAACGACTTCGTGCGCATCCAGGACGAGTCGCGCACCTCCACCGTGGTCGCCGACCCCGCCGGCGGAGCGTTTACCGAGATCTACGAGTGGGGGCCGCACGTGGACGACGAGGAGCTGGCGATCCTGCTCGACAAGCTGCGCTATCTCTCGCGCGGCGCCGACTTCGTCGTCTTCTCCGGCTCGCTGCCGCGCGGTGTCGACGACGGATTCTACGCCGAGGCCATCCGTGACCTGAACCGGCGCGGAGTGCCCTGCGTGCTCGACGCGGAAGGCCCGCCGCTTCGGCTCGGCACCGAGGCTGAGCCGTTCCTCGTCTCGCCGAACCAGCGCGAGGCGGAGTCGCTGGCGGGGCAAGAGTTCCGCGACGACGAGGACTTTCGGATGGCGCTCGACACGATCGCCGAGATCGGTGCGCGCAACGTCCTGATCAGCCAGGAGTCGGGCTGCTTCTGTCGCTTCCGCGAGGAGCGGAACGTGCGCTACTTCGCCGCCGGGCCCCCGCGGGTCGAGCCGGTGTCGTCTGTCGGCGCCGGCGACGTCTTGCTCGCGGCGTTCCTGGCCGGTCGGGTGAACGGCAAGACGCTCGAGGAGTCGCTGCGGAGCGCCGTGGCGACCGCGGCGGCCTCCACGCTCGAGGTCGGCGCCGGAGTGTTCGACTCGGCCTCGGCTGGGCGGCTGCACGCCGCGTCGACGGTCACCGAGCTCGAGTCGGCCGTCTCGACGCGATAGGCCTACCGAGGCTTAGTGGGTAAATGCTCCGCTGATCGAAGTTTGCGGAGCGCTCGGCCGTAGCTTCCCTGAATCAGCAACCCACCCCCCAGGAGGTCGCGCCGCCGCGCTGCCCTCAGCGCAGCGATAGCTCGTGGGTCTCCGATGGCTCCTAAGGCCAAGGCCGCTGAGCCGCGAACCTTCCAAGACCTATCCTCGAGACGGGTGATGAGGTCGTCGAAGGACACATCGTCACGCAACTCGCCTAACGCATCCACCGCATTGGCGCGCACGAAAGCTTCGGGATCGCGACTTGCGAGCTCGCGCAGTCGCGGTAGGACCTCCACGGCGCCGACTTTGCCCAGCGCGTAGGCCGCAGCGGCTCGAGCGTATGGATCCGCAGCGTCGAGCAATCGTGCGAGTGGTTCGGCCGCGTCGATCGCTTCGAGATTCCCCAGGTAGCTGGCGGCAAGGGGGCGGTGATCCGGGTCGGTCAGTGCTCCGATCAGGTAGCCCGCGTCCTTCGCGTGCTTAGCCTCCACGATCCGCTTGAGACGGTCGTCGGAATCGGCCGATCTCGCCATTGGCTCCGGACCATACTGAGCCCTCGTCGCCCCCGAAGGCTGCCGTCGAGACCGCCTGCTAGCTTTCGCGGATGGAAGTAGGACGCGCCGAGCCGATCAACGTCGAGCTCGACCGCCTGCGCTCTCTCGACGAGAAGTTCGGCCGCGAAGGACTGACCTTCGACGACGTCCTGCTCGTGCCCGCCGAGTCGCACGTGCTGCCGAACGACGTCTCCACTCGCACGCGCGTCACGCCGCGAATCGAGCTCGCGCTGCCGATCCTCTCCGCCGCCATGGACACGGTCACGGAGGCCCGGCTGGCGATCGCGCTGGCGCGTGAGGGCGGGCTCGGGATCGTGCACCGCAACCTGCCCATCGAGGCCCAGGCCGCCGAGATCGACAAGGTCAAGCGCTCCGAGTCGGGGATGATCGTCGAGCCGGTCACGCTCGGCCCGGACCGCCAGGTCGCCGAGGCGCTCGAGCTGATGGCGAACTACCACATCTCCGGCGTGCCGATCGTGGACGACGGCGGGCGGCTCGTCGGGATCCTCACGAATCGCGATCTCCGCTTCGAGAGCGACACCGCCCAGCTCGTCTCGGCGCTGATGACCTCGCGGAACCTCGTGACCGCGCCGATCGGCACGACGCTGCGCGAGGCCGAGGAGATCCTGCACCGGCACAAGATCGAGAAGCTCCCCGTCGTCGACGCCGACGGCGTGCTCAAGGGGCTCATCACCGTCAAGGACATCCAGAAGCGCGTCGAGTTCCCGCTCGCGACGAAGGACGACCAGGGGCGCCTCCGCGTCGGGGCCGCGGTCGGCGTGGGCCCTGATGCGCTCGAGCGCGGGGCCGCGCTCGTCGAGCAGGACGTCGACGTGCTCGTCGTCGACACTGCGCACGGCCACTCGCGCGGCGTGGTCGAGATGGTGCGGCGGCTCCGCGACAGCTTCGAGGTCGAGCTGATCGCCGGCAACATCGCGACCGCCGAGGCGGCCGAGGCGCTGATCGACGCGGGAGCCGACGCGGTGAAGGTGGGCGTCGGGCCGGGCTCGATCTGCACGACTCGGGTCGTCGCCGGCGTGGGCGTTCCGCAGATCACCGCGGTCTTCGACTGCGCGCGCGTCGCCGGCCCGCGCGGCGTGCCCGTGATCGCCGACGGCGGGATGCAGTTCTCGGGCGACATCGCCAAGGCGCTCGCGGCGGGCGCAGACGCCGTCATGCTCGGCTCGCCGCTCGCGGGCGTCGAAGAGAGCCCGGGCGACGTCGTCGTCCAGCAGGGACAGCGCTTCAAGGAGTACCGAGGCATGGGCTCGCTCGGCGCGATGAAGGCCCGCGGCTACTCGAAGGACCGGTACTTCCAGGGCGACGTCGAGGACGTCGACAAGCTCGTCCCCGAGGGCATCGAGGGCCGTGTCGCCTACAAGGGCCCGCTGGCCGGGATCCTGCACCAGCTCGTCGGCGGCGTCCGGCAGGCTATGGGCTACTGCGGCGCCGCGACGCTCGAGGACATGAAAGCCGCGCGCTTCGTGCGCATCACCGGCGCGGGCCTGCGCGAGAGCCATCCGCACGACATCACGATCACCAAGGAGTCACCGAATTACCGCCCCGGCTAGCGCGGAGGTCATCCCGTTCCCGGCTCCTGAGCCGGAGGAGCGGCCGGTGCTCGTGCTCGACTTCGGCGGCCAGTACGCACAGCTGATCGCCCGCCGCGTACGCGACTGCCGCGTCTACTCCGAGCTCGTCCCCCACGACGTCACCGCGGCCGAGGTGCGCGCCCGCAACCCGCACGCTTTGATCCTCTCCGGTGGCCCGGCTTCGGTGTTCGCGGACGACGCGCCGCAGATGGATCCGGAGCTCCTGCGGCTCGGCATCCCCACGCTCGGGATCTGCTACGGGATGCAGCTACAGGCGCAGCTGCTCGGCGGCCGCGTCGAGCGCACGGACGCGTCGGAGTTCGGCAAGACCGCGCTCGCGGCAAAGGAAGGAGCGCTCTTCGAAGGGCTGCCCGACGAGCAGACCGTCTGGATGAGTCACCGCAACTCGGTCACCGCGCCGCCCGCGGGCGCGACCGTGGTGGCGGGGTCGCCGTCGACTCCGATCGCGGCCTTCGAGGCGCCCGAGACGCGCCAGTACGGCGTCCAGTTCCATCCCGAGGTCGTGCACACGCCCTACGGAAACGATCTGCTGAAGAACTTCCTCTACAACGTGGCCGGCGCGCCGCCTGCGTGGACTCCCGCCGCTGTGATCGAGGAGCAGGTCGAGCGGATCCGCGCCCAGGTCGGCACCGATCGCGTCCTGTGCGCGCTTTCCGGCGGCGTCGACTCGGCGGTCGCGGCGCTGCTCGTGCACAAGGCGGTCGGCGACCAGCTCACCTGCGTGTTCGTGGACCACGGGTTCATGCGCAAGGACGAGGCCGCCCAGGTCGTCGAGACGTTCGACGGCCACTTCCACGTCCCGCTCGTTCACGTGCAGGCGCAGGAGCGCTTCCTCGCGCGGCTCGAGGGCGTGAGCGACCCGGAGGAGAAGCGCAAGCGAATCGGCGAGGAGTTCATCCGCGTCTTCGAGGGCGAGGCCGCCGGCTTGGGCGACATCAAGTGGCTGGTCCAGGGCACGCTCTACTCGGACGTGATCGAGTCGGGCGGCGACGTCGGCGTCGCGGCGAAGATCAAGTCGCACCACAACGTCGGGGGCCTCCCCGAGGACATGACGATGAAGCTCGTCGAGCCACTGCGGCTGCTGTTCAAGGACGAGGTTCGCCGCGTCGGCGAGGAGCTCGGGATGCCCGAGCGCATGGTCTGGCGCCAACCGTTCCCCGGCCCGGGGCTCGCGATCCGGATCATCGGCAAGGTCACGAACGAGCGGCTGGAGATCCTGCGCGAGGCCGACGCCGTGATCCAGGAGGAGATTCGTCGCGCCGGCCTCTACCGCGAGCTCTGGCAGTCGTTCGCGGTACTGCCTGCGATTAAGTCGGTCGGCGTCCAGGGCGACGAGCGCACGTACGCGTACCCGATCGTGATCCGCGCGGTCACGAGCGAGGACGCGATGACCGCCGACTGGGCGCGCCTGCCCTACGACCTGCTGGAGACGATCTCGAGCCGGATCATCAACGAGATCCCGGGCGTGAACCGCGTCGCCCTCGACATCTCGTCGAAGCCGCCCTCGACGATCGAGTGGGAGTAGCTCGCACCGGCGAGACGTCGAATCGACACGGACTCTTGGACGTGTCCGGTGCCGGACCCAGGACGCGTCGCGAACAGCCGTGGCGTCACGGCGGACCGGAGCCGACGCTGCCAGCTAGAGCTGCGAGCGGAGCACGCGCCCGGGCGAGCGCGGCGCGAGGATCAACGGCGGGTCGCCGGGCGGCGCGCAGTTCAGCCGCACCATGTTCGTGCTCCGGACCTGGACCTCGGTCGCGGTCACGGCCTCGACCACGTACTCGAGGACGACGGTGTGCAACCCGCTCGCGCTCCGGAACGCGCCGGTGATCGAGTACCGGTCGTGCACGGTCGGCGGATTCGGCAGGCCCGACACGTAGACGATCGACGCGACCTGGCTGCCGCCGCCCGGCCCCGAGAACGGGCGCGGGATCACCGGAGTCGCGACGGTCCCCGTGGCGCCGCCGGGCCCGAGCGTGCCGCCGGTCCCGCCGGAGCCGGGCCCGGTCGTTCCAGGGGTGCCCGGGATCGGCGTCGGCGGCGTCCCCCCTCCCGGGACCGGCGGAGGCACGAGCGGGCCGCCTCCGAGCCGCGGCACCGGCACGTCCTCGTCGATCCCGCCGCCGGGAAGAGTCGCCCCGGCGCCGCTCGTGACTCCCGTCGCCGTCCCGGCCTGGCCGCGCTTGCGGATGTTCAGGTTGAGGTTCGGGCCGCCCGGATCCGTGACCGTGAGCTGGATGCCGTAGCCGCTCAGCGGGAACGCGACCTCGCCGCCCGCCGGCATCGAGCGCCGGTCGAGAATCCTGTGCGTCTGCTGCACCTCGAAGATGCCCGGCGACTGCATCCGCCTGACCGTCGCGCCGTGCTGGTCGCCGCCGTCGCGGTCGGCTCGGAGCGGCGGCGGGACGACGAAGCCCGCTCCGACGAAGCAGCCCGTCTGTCGGATGCTCTGCACGGCTTCCCCGACGAGCGCCTCGTCTAGGTCGCCGCGCGTCCCGCTGTCCGACCGCCAGCTCGCGCGGACGACGATGCCGGCCAGATCCGGATTCGTGATCAGCGCCTCGAACCGCTGCAGCATCGACACCGGCACGGCTGCCACGAAGAAGCCGCTGCTCCGTGCGATCTCGACTCCTCGCCATTCGGCCACGAGGTGCAGCGGGCCGAAGCCGGGAATCGTCTGCGCGGCGCCGAGGACGCGCAGGATCGTGGAGCCGGTCACAGGCCGGCTCGAGGCTCCGTCGACGGTCGCCGAGCCCGCCTGCGCGCCACCGGCGACCCGGATCAGCACCGGTGGGCTCGAGGGTCCCAGTCCGATGACGCCCACGGTCACGGGCGTGAAGATCGAGTCGGGCGGGATCCGGTCCGGCATGCCGGACGGCGTGTTGAAGTGGCGGACGCTGCCGAACGTGACGAGTGGCGGCGGGTCGGGCGGCTGTCCCGGCGGCGGCGGGGGCGGGGGTGGGGGAGTGCCGCCGCCGCCCCCCAACAGGCGCCGGAGGAGCTCGAGCAGCCCGCCGACGACCCCGACGCCGAGCAGCGCGTCGAGGAGCGCCGACAGCGCCGCGCCGGTCCCGGCCGCAGCCGCGATCCCGCCCAGGAGGCAAAGGAACCAGTGCTCCGTGCACCAGCCGTCGTCGTCGGTCGCGCGCCCGCCGCCGTCTCCACCGGGGTCGCGCGTCGGGCCGCCGTCGGTCGGACCGCCGTCGGTCGGCTCGGGTCGTCGCGGGACGCCGCCGTCGGGGCCTCCGTCGCCTGTCGGCCCGCCGTCTCCGGTCGGCTGCGGCGGCCTCCTGTCGTCGGTCGGCTCCGGGCGCGCGATGATCGCGAACAGGATGTCCACGCGGCGGTTTCGCGATCGCGCGTCCACGGTGTCGGCGGGATCGGCGGGCTCGTCCTCGCCTCGCCAGCGTGCCTCGATCGACCGGCCGGAGGCCGCCGCCAGCAGGTCGCGGACGGCTTCGGCCCGGCGCTGAGACAGCGGCGTATTCACGTCCGGCGCTCCGGAGGCGTCCGCATGACCGACGACGGCGACGGAGACCGCTCCGAGCGGCATTCGTGCGAGCACGCGGCCGATGGTGTCGATCGCGGCCCGGTGGCGAGCCTTCACCGCGGCGGTGTCGATCTCGAAGTCGTAGAGGCTCAGCCCGAGCGGGTCGATCGTGACCGTCACCGAGCCGGGGCTCGTCCGCGAGCGGGCGATCTCCTCGGCCCGCGTCAGCGGCCGCGCCTCGCCGTGCCTCGGCTGACGCTGGATCTCGCCTGCGGTCAGCTCGCCGATCGCCGGTGCGTTCCCGCCGGCGGCGACGACGTCGGCGACGCGCTCGGCCTCGTGCTCGGCCGGCGTGTCGATCGCGCCGACGACGAGCACCGGCTGCACCGCCTGGGCGCGCCGTTGCTGGACGACGTGCGTGAGCTCGTGCGCCCACAGCTGCCGGCCCGCGAACGTATCGACGTCCGGTTCGCCGGCTCCGAAGGCAATGTCCAACCCGACGGTGTACGCCACCGCGCCAATCCCCGCGGCGCGGCCCGGGTCGTCGTGGACGCGCACGTCGGAGAGATCGGTGCCGAGCCGCCGCTCGAAGTAGCTCCGGGCGCGCGCCGGCATCGACCGGCCGGCGACGCTTCCGAGCGCGAGCGCGTCGGCAACCGCGGACGGAGCCGCGGCCGGGGCTCGCGCCCTTCGCGCGGACTGCTTGGGCTCGCGCGGCTGCTTCGTCGCCGAGGCATGCTCGGGCACACGGCGATGCTACGACGACCCGAGGCGAAAAGCTATAGGCCGTAGGTCAACGGATCGAGAACCCGCCGACACCCTGCGGATCCTCCTCGTAGACCTCGACGCGCTCCACGCGGGCGCCGCGCGGGCCTTCGTGCATGAAGAGGACGAGCCGCTCGACCGCCGCCGCCTCGCCCTCGAAGGCCGCCTCGACCGAGCGGTCGCGGCGGTTCGACACCCACCCCGCCACGCCCTCGCGCTCGGCGAGCCGTCGCGTGGAGTCGCGGAAGAACACGCCCTGGACATGCCCGTGGATCACGACGCGCCGGCGGATCATCAGGCCGTACGATTCCGCAAATGCGAGCGGATCGCCTCGTCGAGCGACTCGCGGGCGCGACGATCGGCGAGACCTTCAACCAGTACGCCGATCCGCGCCTGGCCGAGCGCCTGCGTGTCTACCTCGAAAGCCGCGCCCGAGCCAGGTTCCTCCTCGTCGGCGAGGCCGCGGGCTACCGAGGTGCGCGGATCTCCGGGCTGCCGTTCACGTCGGAGCGCCAGCTCACCGGTCGCGGGCCGGGGGAGGCGAGCGCGACGATCGTCCAGCGCACGCTCGCGGAGCTTCGTCTCGCCGACGAGATGCTGCTCTGGAACGTCGTCCCGACGCATCCGGGTACCGAGACGTCGAACCGCCGCCCCGAGCGGGCCGAAGTCGACGATTCGAGGCCGTTCCTCGACGAGCTCGCGCGCGGACGGCGTGTGATCGCGGTCGGTCGCCTCGCGGAGGCGGTGACGGGCGCCCGGTACGTTCGTCATCCCTCGCACGGCGGCGCCCGGGCCTTCGCAAGCGGCCTCGCGCTCGCCGTCGCCGAGTAGGCTCGGCGCGATGGAGCCCGCGCCCTATCCGGTCGGGAGGAATGCGCTGCTCCTTACCGCCGGGCTCGTCTGCCTGTCGGGGATGTTCCAGCTCGCGGTCGCGCTCTCGACGGTCACGCTCGTCGTCGTCACCGGGGTCGAGGGGATCCTGGGACTCGCGCCTGCGATCTTCCTGGCCGCAGGAGCGCTCGCCGTCGCGCCGGCCGGGCGGGCGATGGATCGGTTCGGCCGGATGCCGGTGATCCAGGCCGGGTTCGCCGCCGGCATCGCCGGCTCGGTCGTGACGGGGGTCGGGTGCTCCGTGAGGTCCGGAGTCGTGGTCGTGCTCGGGCTCGGGCTCGCAGGCGCCTCGGGTGCGATCGTCCTCCTTTCGCGCGTCGCGGCCGCGGAGATGTTTCCGCCGGAGCGGCGCGCGCGGGGGATCTCGCTCGTACTGTTCGGTGCGGTATCGGGCGCCGTCTGGGGGCCGCTGATCTTCGGCCCGCTCTTTGCCAACCGCGCGCTGACGAGCGACTCCCTCGTGACGCCGTGGCTCGCCAGCGGGCTGTTCATGGTCGCCGGCCTCGTGATCTCGCTCTTCGTGAGGCCCGATCCGAAGACGATCGCGGCGAGCCATCCCGGGGACGAGCAGGCGGACGCTGCGCCGCTCCGCGTGATCCTGCGCCGGCCGGGAGTCCCCACGGCGTTCCTCGGAGCCGTCGCGAGCTTTGCGGTGATGGTCGGCGTGATGAACCTGTCCGGCTATGTCGCGGTCGGGCGCCACCATCACGAGAGCGACGTCTTCACGATCATCAGCGCGCACATCGTCGGCATGTACGGCCTCGTGCTCATCGTCGGCGATCTCGTCGACCGCATCGGCCGCCGGCGCTCGATCGTGATCGGGCTCGCGATCATGGCCGTCTCGAACGCCGCGCTTGCCGGACTGTCGGGTCTGCTCGGGATGAGCGTGTGCCTGTTCGGGCTCGGGCTCGGCTGGAATCTCTCGTACGTCGCCGCGACCACCGAGCTCGTCTCGCTCACGAGTCCCTCCGAGCGCGGACGGCTGATCGGGTTCACCGACCTCGTGTCCAGCCTGACCGGCGCCGGGCTCGCGCTGCTCGGCGGCGTGGTCTACAGCGGCGCAGGAGCGGGCACGCTTGCGGCCGCGGCGGCCGCCCTCGCCGTCGGGCCGGCGGTTTGGATCGCCGTCCGCCGTCCCGGTCTTCGCGTGGCGACCGCAGGCTGAAACCGCTACAATCCGCGACCGGCGGACGCCCTGTCCGCCCTTTCTACGTATGAAGACCTACAGCGCAAAACCCGGCGAGATCGCTCGCAACTGGTACCTCGTCGACGCCGACGGGCAGACGCTCGGCCGACTCGCGACCCAGATCGCCGACACGCTGCGCGGCAAGGGCAAGCCGCAGTACACGCCGCACGTGGACACCGGCGACTTCGTCGTCGTCGTGAACGCCGAGAAGATCCACGTCACCGGGCAGAAGCTCGACCAGAAGCTGGTCTACCGGCACTCCGGCTATCCCGGCGGGCTGAAGAGCCGCACGCTGCGCGAGCAGCTCGAGCGGCGGCCGACCGAGGTGCTGCGCAAGGCCGTGAAGGGGATGCTGCCCCGCAACCGTCTCGCGCGCCAGCAGATCAACAAGCTGAAGATCTACGCCGGCCCGGAGCATCCGCACGAGTCCCAGGCCCCGAAGCCGCTGCCGCTGGTGGGCCGCTGATGGCCACGATCGCGCAGTACCGGGGCACGGGCAAGCGGAAGACCTCGGTCGCCCGCGTGATCCTGCGGCCAGGCGACGGCGCCACGTGGTTCAACGGGCGCACGATCGAGGACTACTTCCCGCGTGCGACGCACCGCTCGATGGTGCTTGCACCGCTGAAGGTCGCGGGCGTCGAGGGGACGTACGACCTGCGTGTGCGCGTCCACGGTGGTGGCCCGAGCGGCCAGGCCGGCGCGGTGCGCCACGGAATCGCCCGCGCGCTCGTCGAGGCGAACCCGGAGCTGCGTGTCGCCCTCAAGCGCGAGGGCTTCCTCACGCGCGACGCTCGCATCGTCGAGCGCAAGAAGGCCGGGCTCCACAAGGCGCGCAAGGCGCCTCAGTTTTCCAAGCGCTAAAGCTTCGCTTTAGCGCTTGTTTGTGCAGACCCGCGCTTCGCGCCGGTGGAGCGCGCGCGGAGAGCGCGGTCTCCACGTGCTCGTCAAGAGCCTGGGTCTGACCCCGAGACATGTCCGCGTGGGACGAGTTGATCGGGTCGAGGCTGTGACGATTTGTCCACAGTCGTGTCCGAACGGCGTGGTTTCTGGGACGATGAGAGGGTGTTGCGGGCAGAACGGCGCGGTACAGACGTCGCAGATCCGTCGGGTACCCCTGCGCCGAGACCTGTAAGGTCGCCCGCCGTGGCGAGACGGTATTTCGGAACGGACGGCGTCCGAGGTGTGGTCGGCGAGGATCTGACCGTCGACCTGGTCGAGCGGCTCGGCGCGGCCGCGACGCGCTGGTCGCGCGGCGGGCGAATCTTCGTCGGGCGCGACACTCGCGCTTCGGGAATCGAGCTGGAAGAGGCTTTCGCGCGCGGCGTGGTCTCAGCGGGCGGAAACGCGGTGCTTGCCGGGATCCTGCCGACGCCGGCGGTCGCGCTGCTTGCCCTCGATCTCGGCACCGTGATCACCGCTTCGCACAACCCGCCGGAGTACAACGGCGTCAAGTTCTTCGACCGCGACGGCCAGAAGCTGTCGGACTCCTCCGAGGAGGAGATCGAGGCGCTGCTCGACGACACGACCGAGCTTCCCGGCGGCGAGATCGACCGGGTCGGCGTGGCCACGGACAGCTATCTCGAGCACGTCGTCGAGCGGTTCGGCTCGGATCTCTCGGGCCTGCGGATCGCCGTCGACTGCGCGAACGGCGCGTACTCGCACACCGCGCCGAAGGCCTTCCTCGAGCTGGGCGCCAGCGTGACGACGATCGGCGACCAGCCCGACGGGACGAACATCAACGTCGGCTGCGGCGCCACCGATCTCTCGCTGCTCCAGGAGACGGTCCGCACCGGCCACTACGACCTCGGCGTGGCCTTCGACGGCGACGGCGACCGGATGCTGGCCGTAGACGCCGACGGCGAGTCCGTGGACGGCGACCAGATCGTCGCGGTCCTCGCGCTCGACCGCGACGTCGAGCTGGTGGCCGTCACGAAGATGGCGAACCTCGGCTTCCACCGGCTGATGGAGGAGCGCGGGATCCGCGTCGTCACGACCGACGTCGGCGACCGCTATGTCCTCGAGGCCCTGCGCCGGGAGGGCGGAATCCTCGGCGGCGAGCAGTCCGGCCACATCATCTATCTCGACGGTCACGTCACCGGCGACGGCCTCACAGCCGCGCTGCTGCTCTGCGGGGCGCTTCACGGGCGGACGCTCGCGGAGGCAGTCGCGGTGATGCCGCGCTACCCGCAGGTGAGGGAAAACGTGCCGGTCAGGAGCAAGGAGCTTTCGGAGGGGCTGCTCGCCGAGGTGGAGCGCCAGAACGCCGCGCTCGAGGGAACCGGCCGGATCCTGGTGCGACCGTCCGGTACGGAGCCTCTGGTGCGTGTCCTCGCAGAGGCCGAAACCGTTCCAGAGGCGGAAAAGCTCTGTGCTACCATCGGCGCTCTCGTTCGACGAGAGCTCGGCTGAGGCCCATCCGACGCAGGAGGGGCTGGCTCGGTCGGGCTTTTGGCGTTTCGAGGCCAGGTTTCACCCGAAGTCCCCGACCGGGACGTGACGAGGAAGGAGCTTCAGGGTGTGCGGAATCATCGGGTACGTCGGTCCGCGTGAAGCGAAGCCGCTCCTCCTCCAGGGCCTCGAGCGCCTCGAGTACCGGGGGTACGACTCCGCCGGAATCGCGCTGCGCGAGGACGACGGCCTCGACTACGTCCGCGCGGTCGGAAATCTCCAGAATCTGAAGGTCATCGCCGGCCCGAACGGCAGCGTCTCGCGCCACGGGCTCGGCCATACGCGCTGGGCGACCCACGGCGCCGTCAACGAGCAGAACGCGCATCCGCTCACCGGCTGCGACGAGAGCAAGCTCGCGCTCGTCCTGAACGGGATCGTCGAGAACTACCGCGAGCTGAAGGCAGTGCTCGAGGCCGATGGACACCACTTCAAGTCGGAGACCGACGCCGAGGTGATCGTCCACCTCGTCGAGAGCCATTACGACGGTGACCTCGCAGCCGCCGTGCGCAAGGCCTACGCTCAGCTCGAGGGCCATTTCTCCTTCGTCCTGATCCACCACGACCACCCGGATCTCCTCGTCGGGGCGCGCTGCCAGACGCCGCTCGTCGTGGGAGTCGGAGAGGGCGAGATGTTCCTCGCCTCCTCGATCACCGCGTTCCTGCCGCACACGCGCAACGTCCAGCTGATCGAGGACCACGAGGTCGTCGCGATCACGCCCGAAGGCGCGACCTTCTACGCGGCCGACGGCTCGATCGTCGAGCACAAGGAGATCGAGCCCATCGACTGGGACGACGAGAGCGCCGAGAAGGGCGGCTACGAGACGTTCATGCTCAAGGAGATCTACGAGCAGCCCGAAGCGGTGCGCGAGACGATCGGCGACCGCGTGCGGCACGGCGAGCTCGTCCTCGAGAGCCTCGGCCTGACGGAGATGGAGGTGCGCAACCTGCGCCGGATCGTGATCGTCGCCTGCGGCACCGCCTACCACGCAGGCGTCGTCGGCCGCTACATCATGGAGGAATGGGCGCGCCTACCGGTCGAGCCCGACATCGCGAGCGAGTGGATCTACCGCAATCCGGTGCTCACGAAGGACACCTTGGTGATCGGGATCTCCCAATCCGGCGAGACGCGCGACACGGTCAACGCGGTCAAGCTCGCCCGCGAGGGCGGCGCGCGCACGCTCGCGATCACGAACCTGATGGGCACGCAGATCACGCGCGAGGCCGAGTCGGTGCTGTTCACGCGCTGCGGGCTCGAGGTCGGCGTCGCCGCGTCGAAGACGTTCACGTCGCAGGTCGCACTCCTCTCGCTGATCGCGCTCCAGCTGGCCCAGGTGCGCAAGACGATGGAGCCGAAGGAGATGGAGTTCATCCTCGACCAGCTCTACACGCTCCCCGACAAGATCAGCCAGTTCCTCGACGGCGACCATCCGATCGACGACATCGCCGAGCGGTTCTACGACAAGCCGTTCTTCCTCTATCTCGGCCGCCACATCGGCCTGCCGGTGGCGCTCGAGGGAGCGTTGAAGCTGAAGGAGATCTCCTACATCCCGACCGACGCGTACTCCGCCGGCGAGATGAAGCACGGCCCGATCGCGCTGCTCGAGGAGGGAACGCCGGTCGTCGTCGTCGCGACGAACATCCACGTCTACGACAAGATCGTCTCGAACATCCAGGAGACGCGGGCCCGGGGCGCGCACGTGATCGCCGTCGCGACCGACGGCAACGAGGACATCCAGCACCACGCGGACGACGTGATCTACGTGCCACGCACGCCCGCGTTCCTGCAGGCCGCGCTCGCCGTCGTGCCGCTGCAGCTGCTCGCGTACCGGATCGCGCGCCTGCGCGGCCTGAACGTCGACCAGCCGCGGAACCTGGCCAAGACCGTCACGGTCGAATAGCTGGAACTAAGTCGTCCTCCGCGGTGTAATGCAGCCGTGGGACGTCTTCTGGGTGTCGGTGCGGTCGCGCTCGGCCTTCTGTTTGCGACGGGGCCGACGACGCGCCCGCTCGGCCTGGCGGGGTCCGACCGGCAGGCGAAGGAGCTCGTCGGGATCGTCGACGAGGCCGGCGTCGGCACGACGCTGACGCGGTTGGACGAAGGTCTGAACGCGTACGGGCCACGCCTGCGGGTGGGTTACGCGGACGCCTGGACCACCTCGCCGCAAGGGAACATCGCGGCTCTCTCGACGCATCCTTCCGAGAGCGGGGGAATCGAGGACTCGATTCGGTTCGTGGCGCTTGGAAGCCTTCGGCTCGTGCCCCGGCCGATCCCGCTCGGAGGCTCCGCGCTGAAGATGCTTTGGGCGAACCCGTATCGAATCGTCGCCCTCGTGCAGGGCTGCTGCTCGAACACTGTCTCGATCGCCGTCGTCGATCCCGGCGCCCGCAGAATCCTGTCTCGCGCGCCCTTGGAAGGCGACGCGGTGTCGTGGACGCGGGCGGGCGACCGTCTCCTCCTGCTCGTCACGCCCTCGAACTCGATTGGCCCGGCGCGACTCGTGGTCGTGGACGCGGCCGGCGGCCTCCGGACCGTGAAGCTCGACCGCATCGTCGCGGGGCGCTCGTGGCCCGAAGACCAGACCGAGCCGAGGCTCGGGACGCAGCGGATCCCTGCGCTCGCTGCCGACGCCGCCACGGGCCGCGCGTACGTGATCGACCCGGACGGCCTCGCGGCGGAGATCTCGCTCGACTCGCTCGCGGTCTCGTATCACGAGCTCGCGTCTGCGTCGCTCGCGGCGCGGCTCTCAGACTGGCTGCAGCCGCAAGCCGAGGCGAAGGGCATGAACGGCACCTCGTGGACGGGTCTCTCGCTCGGGAACGGGTTCGTCGCGGTCGCCGGCAACGTGCAGCGCGCGGTCATCAAGGGCAACACTGAGGAGATGTCCAGCTCTCCCGGCGGTCTGGCGATCGTCGACGTGCGCGACTGGACGATCCGCATGGTCGACCGCGGCGCGGACGAAGTGGCGGTCGCCGACGGCCTTCTGCTCGCCACGGGGCGGAGCTGGACGTCGTCCACGCAAGGCATGACCGGCATGGGCCTCGCCGCCTACGGATCGGACGCGAAGCTGCGCTTCCACGCCTTCGAGGGCGGCTCCGCCTGGGTGCAAGAGACGTGGAACGGCCGCGCGTACGTCCTCGTCGACGGCAGGACGAACGTCGTCGACCTCGCGACGGGGCGGATCGTCGAGCAGCGCGCCGGCACCACCCCCTGGTTGCTCCTGCCCTAGTCCCGCTCGATACCCTGCGGGGGTATGGAAATCCTTCGCGCGCTCGGAGACGGGCTCTGGAACGCCTTTCAGATGGCCTGGGAGGTCGGCTGGGCACTCGTGCTCGGCTTCCTGCTCTCGGGGATCGTCCAGGCCTGGGTGCCGAAGTCGCGGATGCAGAGCGCCCTCGGAGGCTCGGGGCCGCGCCAGATCGCACTCGCGACCGGCCTCGGCGCGGCGTCCTCCTCGTGTAGCTACGCGGCGATCGCGATCGCCAAGTCGATGTTCGCCAAGGGCGCGAGCTTCGCGTCGGCGATGGCATTCCAGTTCGCCTCGACGAACCTCGTCTTCGAGCTCGGGATCGTGATGTGGATCTTCCTCGGCTGGCGGTTCACCCTGGCCGAGCTCGTGGGGGGCCTGGTGCTGATCGCGCTGATGTGGCTGGGCTTGAGGCTCACGATGACGCGGCGGCTCGAGGAGGAAGCGCGCCGCCACGCCGAGCAGGCGCAGGCCGGCCACGAGCACGCGAGCACGGAATCCGAAGGGGTCACGGTGCGCGAGCGCGTGACGTCGGTGCGTGCCTGGTCGGACGTCGCCCACAACTTCCGCGGCGACGTCGGGATGCTCTGGAAGGAGATCACAGCAGGCTTCGTCATCGCGGGCTTCATCGCGCTCCTGCCGATGGGCTTTTTCAACGGCCTGTTCCTGACGGACGCGCCGGCGCCGGTTCGGCTCGTCGAGAACGTGGTGGTCGGGCCGATCGTCGCCGCGCTCTCGTTCGTCTGCTCGGTGGGGAACGTCCCGCTGGCGGCCGTGCTCTGGTCCGGCGGGATCTCGTTCTCCGGTGTCCTGGCGTTCATCTACGCCGACCTGATCATCGTCCCGATCGTGATCGCCTACCGGAAGTACTACGGCGGTCGAGTCACGGTGTGGCTGGTCGCCGTGATGTTCGCGACGATGGTGGTCGCCGCGCTGCTGGTCGACGGGCTGTTCACGCTCGCGGGCCTCGTCCCGGAGACCCGCCCTTCGATCCAGTCGATCACCGAGCGCGGGATCGCGTGGAACTACACGACGGTGCTCAACATCATCTTCCTCGCGCTCGCCGCGGGCCTCTTCGCGCTGACGCTGCGCCGCGGGGCCAAGGATCCGGTGTGCGGGATGACCGTGGATCGCCACGCCGGCAAGCCGACCAGCGTGTTCGAGGGCAAGACCATCTACTTCTGCGGGGCGGGCTGCAAGGCGAAGTTCGACGCCGAGCCGGAGCGCTATCGGCGCCGGAGCGCCGTTTCGGACTCGCGAACCGCAACGCCCTGACGCGCGACGCCGATCGCCTCCTCGCGGGTGTGCGCGACCGCGAACGCCGACTCGAGCCCTGTCGTCTCGAAGATCCGGTGCACCTGGCGGCCCATCGCTCCGTCGAGGACCAGTACGAACCCGAGCGAGGCCTCCTCTGCCTGGCGTTGCGCCGCCAGCAGCGTGCTCAGCGTCGAGGAGTCGACGAAGCTGGCGCGAAGAAGGTCGACGACGATCGGCAGCCCGGCGTCGTGGAGCTGCGCGAGCTCCTGCTCGATTCGGTGCGCTGTGAGTCCGTCGTGCTCGCCGGTGAGCTCGACGATCGCGACCGGGGGATCAGCACGGTCCGTCGTGACGGCGATCGGGGCCATCGCAGAGGTAACGCCCGAAAGGCGTCTTCAGGTGCGGCTAGTCGCCCGGCGGGCGGCGCAGACGCTTGGTCTCTCCACGCCGCCGCTTCTGCTCCAGCCGGCGCTTCTTCGCCGCCGCGCTCGGCTTCGTCTTGACCCGCTTGCGCTCGACGTAGAGCGCCGCGCGTAGCGCATCCACCAGCCGCCCGATCGCGAGCTCGCGGTTTCGCGCCTGGCTCCGCTCGTCCTGAGCGATCGCGCGCAGCACCGGCCCGGCTTTCGCGACGACCCTGCGCTTCTGCGTCGGCGTGAGCGCCGCGGAGGCCTCGACGTCGAAGCGCGCATCAACACGAGTCTCGGACTTCTGCGCGTGCTGGCCTCCCGGTCCGCTCGAACGGGACGTCCGCAGGTCGATCTCCGCGAGGGGCAGCTCGACCGAGCGAGTGACCCGAATAGACTCGCCGTCCATGGCAGCCATTCTCCTGGACGTCGACGGGGTCTTCCACGTCTCGGGCGAGCCGATCGTCGGCGGGGCCGCGGCCGTGGCGCGCCTGCGCGACGCCGGTCACCGGCTGCGCTTCGTCACGAACAACACCACGCGGCCGCGTGCCGAGCTCGCCGAGGACCTGCGCGCGCTCGGGATCACACTCGAGGATGAGGAGCTCCAGACGACGCCGCGCGCCGCCGCCCGCGCTCTCGAAGGCAAGCGCGTGCTGGTGCTCACGATGGCGGCGATCGTTCCCGACCTCGAGGGCGTCGAACTGGTGGGGGAGGACGCCGAGGCCGTGCTCCTCGGCGGCGCCGACGAAACCGACGAGACCGGGCGCGTCTTCAGCTACACCAATCTGTCCCGTGCCTTCCACGAGCTCGAGGGAGGCGCCGACCTCTACTGCCTGCACAAGAACCGCTGGTGGCAGACGGGCCTGGGACCGATGCTCGACGCCGGCGCGTTCGTCGCAGGCCTCGAGTACGCGGCCGGCGTGGAGGCAACCGTCCTGGGCAAGCCGAGTCCGGCGTACTTCGCGGCCGCGCTCGAGGCGCTGGACGCGGACGCCGAGATGACGTGGATGGTCGGCGACGACATCGAGGCCGACATCGCCGGCGCCCAACAGCATGGGATGAAGACCGTGCTCGTCCGGACCGGCAAGTTTCGGCCGGACGTCGTCGAGCAGGGACGCGTTCGCCCGGATGCGATCCTCTCGTCGATCGCCCAGCTCCCCGAGTGGCTCGAGGAGCAGCGGTGAAGGTTGGCGTCGACCTGATCGAGATCGATCGCATTCGGCGCGCCCTCGAGCGCTATCCCGGCTTCAAGGAGCGGTGCTTCACCGAAGCGGAGCGCGCGTACTGCGACTCGCGCAAGAACCCGGCGCAGTCCTACGCGGGCCGCTTTGCCGGCAAGGAGGCCGTCGGGAAAGCGCTCGGCTTCGGCGTCGCGCGTGCGTTCGCGTGGCGTGACGTCGAGATCATCGGTCGTCCCAAGCCCGGCGTGCAGCTCCACGGGCGACTCGCCGCGTGGGCGGAGCGCCTCGGGGCAGGCGAGATCGACGTGTCCATGACGCACTCCCGGGAGCTGGCGTCGGCGGTGGCGGTGGTGGCGTATGGATCCCACCTTCGGTGAGCCGCTCTACACCGCCGAGGAGATGCGCGCCGCGGAGGAGGGGCACGACGTCGAGGAGTTGATGGAGCGGGCCGGCGCCGCGGTGGCGAATGCGGTGCTCGAGCGGTATCCGGAGGCTAAGGAGATCGTCGTCGTGGCCGGCGGCGGGGCGAACGGCGGCGACGCCCGGATCGCGGGGCGGATCCTTAGCGAGGCGGGCAAGAGCGTGCGCGTCGTGGACGCCAAGAGCGGCGGGGACGACGTCGGCTACCCCGATCTGATCGTCGACGGTCTCTTCGGCACCGGGTTCAGCGGCGAGCCGCGTGACGACGCCAAGGCTTTGATCGACGCGATGAACGCCGGGCCCGAGGTGGTCGCGGTCGATCTTCCCTCCGGCGTCGACGCCTCCACCGGCGAGGTCGTCTGGGAGGCCGTGGAGGCCGACCACGTCGTGACGTTCCACGGTCTCAAGGTCGGTCTCGAGGTCGCGCCCGGGGCGTTCCACGCGCCCTTCGTCGAGATCGCGGACATCGGGCTGGCGGAGGGACAGACGAACAGCTGGCTCGCAACCGCCGAGCTGCTCGACCTGATCCCGCGGCGGGCGCCCGGCGACAACAAGTACACCGCTGGCTCGGTCCTCGTCGTCGGGGGCAGCCCCGGCTACACCGGCGCGCTCTGCCTTGCGGCCCGCGCCGCCTTTCGGGCCGACGCGGGGTACGTCGCGGTAGCCGCGCCCGACGAATCCCTTCCGATCGTCGAGCAGCAGCTCCTCGAGGCCGTGAAGCGCTCGCTGTCGGACGTCGACGAGGCCGCAGAGCGGGCAGGGGCAGTCGCGATCGGTCCCGGGCTCGGCCGGGGAGACGACCAGCGCGGGCTCGTCCGGCGCCTGCTCGACCGGCTGGACGTCCCGGTCGTGCTCGACGCCGACGCGCTGGACGGATTGGAGCCGTTCGAGCGCGAGGCAGCGACCGTCCTCACGCCGCACGAGGGCGAGCTGGCACGGCTGCTCGATCGCGAGTCGAAGTGGGTCGCCGCGCATCGTCTCGCCGCGCTGCGGGAGGCCGTCGACCGGTTCAAGTGCATCGTGGTCCTGAAGGGCTACGGGACGCTTGTCGGTGCGCCCGGCCACGAGGGCGCGCTCGTCTGCCGCGGGCCTGCGTCGCTCGCAACGGCCGGGACCGGGGACGTCCTGACAGGCGTGCTCGCCGCGTTCCTATCCAAGACGAGCGTGCTGGAGCCCGTCGAGGTCGCCGCGGCCGCGGTCGTCGCGCACGCGGAGGCGGCCTGGGCGCACGAGCACCAGAGCGGCCTCGTGGCCAGCGACGTGATCGAAGCGCTGCCGTACGTCCTTGGCTGAGCTGGACGCGGTCACCGGCGCTTTCTCCTTTACGGGACAGGCGATCGCCGAACTCCTCCTCGCGCGCGGCCGTCGCGTGCGCACGCTCTCGCGCTCGCCTGGGCCCGCCGGCTCGCCGGTCGAGTTCGCGCCGCTCCAGTTCGCCGACGAGCCGGCGCTGACGGAGAGCCTTCGCGGCGCCGAGACGCTCTACAACACGTACTGGATCCGCTTCCCCCGCGGCGAGTCGACCTTCGAGCGCGCGGTGGAGAACACGCGCACGCTGCTTCGCTGCGCGGGCGAGGCGGGCGTGCGGCGGTTCGTCCACGTCAGCGTCTCGAACCCGTCGCGAGACTCGCCGCTGCCGTACTTCCGCGGCAAGGCGGAGGTCGAGGACGCGGTGCGCGACTCGCCGCTCGAGCACGCGATCGTCCGCCCGACTCTCGTGTTCGGCCCGAACGACATCCTCGTCAACAACATCGCCTGGGTCATGCGCCGCTTCCCGGTGTTCATCGTGCCCGGCGACGGCTCGTACCGCGTGCAACCCGTGTCGGTCGACGACGTGGCGAAGCTCTGCGTCGACGCGGGCCCAGGCGCCGAGCTGGACGCGGCCGGCCCCGAGACGTACTCCTTCGACGATTTCGTCCGTCTGATCCGGCGTGGCGTCGCCGGCCGCGCGCGCATCGTGCATGCGCCGGCGCCGGTCGCGCTCGGGCTCGCACGCATCGTGGGCGCTGCTCGCCGCGACGTGATGCTGACCCGCGAGGAGACGCTCGGGCTGATGGCCTCGTTGCTCGTCACCCACGCACCTCCGACGGCGCAGGAAAGCTTCCGGGCGTGGCTCGACGCGAGCGCGGACCAGCTCGGGCGCAGGTACGTATCCGAGCTGGCGCGAAACTATCGACATGCACCGCTCTGAGCTGACCATCGACCTCGGCGCGCTTCGCCGCAACATGCGGACGCTGCTGCGCGCCCTCGACGGCCGCGGGGTGTGGGCGGTTGTCAAGGCGGACGGCTACGGCCACGGTGCCGCGGACGTGGCCGGGGCGGCACTGGGCGCCGGCGCGAGCGGGCTTTGCGTGGCGACCATTCCCGAGGGGCTGGCCCTGCGGGCCGACTATCCGCAGGCGCGGATCCTCGTGCTCGGGCCGGCGGGAGGAAGCCGGGAGATCGCGCAGGCGCGCGAGGCGCGGCTCGAGCTCGCGATCGCCGACACGGAGATCCCGGAGGGGGTGCGCGTCCACGTCAAGCTGGAGACGGGCATGGGGCGCTACGGCGTGTCGGAGCTGCCCGGCCGCGCGCGGGAGATCGTCGGCCTGATGAGCCATCTCGCCACGGCAGACACTGACGCTGCTTTCGCGGCGAGGCAGATCCAGCGCTTCGCCGAGCTCACCGACGGCTTTCCCGGCGTCGAGCGCCATATTGCGAACAGCGCAGCCGCGCTGCGCATCCCCGAGGCGCGCTTCGACTTCGCGCGCTGCGGGCTGGCGCTGTACGGCCTCTCGCCCTTCCACGAGGATCCGGCGCGTGACGGCCTCGAGCCCGTATTGCTCTGGCAGAGCGCTCTCGCCCACGTGAAGCTCCTCCAGCCCGGCGAGAGCACCGGCTATGGGAGGCGGTTCGTCGCGGAGCAGCCGACCTGGATCGGGATCGTGCCGGTGGGGTACGGCGACGGATTCCGGCGCGACCTGACCGGCACGGAGGTGCGCGTCGGCGGCGAGTCGCGGCGCGTCGTCGGCACGATCTCCATGGACTCCTTCGCGGTCGAGCTGGACGGCGAGCGGCCGGTCGGCACGCCCGTCGTTCTCGTCGGGCACGGCCTCCTGATGGAGTCGCATGCACGCGTTGCCGGCACGATCACCTACGAGCTCGCGTGCGGGATCGAGTCGGGGGCGTTGCGGGCGCGGCGGACGGTCGTCGATGCGTGACGCGGTCACCGAGGCGCTCGCGGGGGAGGAGGCCTTCCTCGGCGGCGGAGCGCTGCGCGACGAGCTGCTCGGCCGTCCGGTCCTTGATCTGGACGTCGTCTGCGCCGATCCCGAAGCGGCCGCCAGGAAGCTCGCGCGGGCAACCGGCGGGCCCCCGTTCCCGCTCTCCGCGGAACACGGCGGCTGGCGTGTCGTGCTCGACGGCGGACGGACGGTGGACTTCACACCGCTCCACGGGACGATCGAGGATGACCTGGTGCGCCGGGATTTCACGATGAACGCACTGGCCCAGCCGCTCGGCGGAGAGACGTATGTCGATCCGCTCGGCGGCCGCGCGGACATCGAGTCGCGCACGATCCGGGCCGTCTCGGAGCACGTGTTTGACGACGATCCCGTTCGGCTCCTACGCGCGGCGGTGTTCGCCGACTCGCTCGGCTTTCGGCTCGATCCCGCGACCGAGCAGCTCGTGCGCGCGCGGGCCGGCTTGGTCGCGCGCGGCGCGGGCGAGCGCGTGCTCGAAGCGCTCGCGCAGCTCGGCGACGACGGCTTCCGGCTCGTCGACGAGCTCGGATTGTTGGAACCGCTCGGCGGCTCCCTCGAGCGGCTGCGCCCCGGCTTCGGGCCCGAGTTGCGGCTGGTCGCGGTCTTCGGCGACGCGCTCGAACGGCTCCCGATCTCGAACGAGCTTCGCCGCTTCGCGCGCACGGTGCGCCGTTCCGAGCCGCCGGTGGACGATTCGCCGCGCGAGATCCATCGTTTCCGCCGCTCGACCGAGCCGTGGGCTCTCGAGGCGCTCGAGTACCTCGATGCAACACCGTTCCGGCGGGCCGTCGAAGCCGCGCGCGCGGCGGATCCGGCGGAGCCGCTCGTGCGTGGCGACGAGCTCGGAATCCCGCCGGGCCCCGAGATCGGCCGGATACTGGATGCGATCGACGAGGAGCGCGCAGCAGGCACGATCGAGACGAGGGAGGAGGCGCTTGAGTTCGCACGACGCAACGCGGGCGCGGTTCGCGGCGACGGCTGAGCGGGTTGCGGAGCACGGCGCCCGTCAGGTCGAGACGGTTCGCGGCGAGCTGACGCGACTCGTGACGTTTCGCGGCGACGAGCGGGTGCTCGACGTGGGGACCGGCGCCGGCGTGCTCGCGCTGGCGGTCGCACCGCTCGTCGGCGAGGTCGTCGGCGTCGACGTCGTCCCCGAGCTGCTCGCGGCCGCGCGTCGAGACGCGCCGGCGAACGCGACCTTCGTCGAGGGCGACGCGGAAAAGCTGCCGTTCGAGGCCGGCGAGTTCGACCTCGTCGCGTGCAGGCGCACCCTGCATCACGTCCGCAGGCCCGAGCTGGCGATCGCGGAGATCGCCCGCGTCACGGCTCCCGGCGGCCGGGTGCTCGTGAACGACCAGGTCGCGCCTGTCGACCCACTCGCGGGAATCGAGCTGGATCGCTTCGAGCGGGCACGCGATCCCTCCCACACGCGGACGCTCTCGGATGCGGACTTCCGCGGCGCCTTCGACTCCAACGGCCTCGTGCTAGAGCACTCCGAGTCCCGGCTCCACCGCAGGCCCCTCGAGTACTACCTCGACCTCGCCGGCTGCGCGGGCGAGGCGCGCGAGCAGGCGCTCAGCCTCGCACCTTCGGGTCGCGAGGCGTACAGCGTCGACATCGCGTGGTACGTGCTCCACAAGCCTTCCGCACAGGCGTCTTAGCAAACGCTCCAAAGTTAGTGGAGCCCTCGCTTAGAACCTACAACGAATCAGCGCTCCGTGTTGTAAGTTCTTGCTGTGGATGCGAAGAAGTTCACGAACCCAGCCTTTGGAAGGCCGTACCGGGGACTGGACTGGGATTACCACGCGTTCAAACCGGCTCCGATGCCACGAACGCTGGATCTCGGTAACGAGACGGTCCTAGCGCTTTCGACGGCAGACGCCGCGCTTGGCCGCCTGGCCGGGGCTGGTCGACATCTTCACGATCCCTCCATGTTTCTTCGGCCCTACATCACGCGAGAGGCACTCGCAAGCTCGCGAATCGAGGGAACGCAGGCCTCGCTGTCGGACGTTCTGCAGGCGGATGCCAACGCAGAAGACGCAGCGCCGGCCGATGTCCATGAAGTTTGGAACTACCGGGCCGCAATGGAGGCTGGACTCCAGCAGCTTCCAGACATGCCGCTCGTCCGCCGCGTCGTCTCAGAGATCCACGCCGTGCTGTTGCAGGACGCACGGGGTGTTGGCAAGCAGCCAGGCGAGTTCCGGCAAAGGCCGGTGTGGATCGGCTCTCCGACCAATGCCCCCGAGAACGCTGTTTTCGTACCGCCGTTCGAGCCGGAGATGCTGAAAGCCTGGGACGATTGGGAGAAATTCGCCAATTCGAATCCGCGCGTACCGATTCTCGTGCAGTGCGCCTTGCTCCACTATCAGTTCGAAACGATCCATCCGTTTCTCGACGGGAATGGTCGGTTGGGAAGGCTTCTGATCGTGTTCTTCTTGATTCATCGGAGAACCCTGCCTGCGCCACTTCTGTACATCAGCTCGTACCTTGAGGAGCATCGACGCGAGTACTACGAACGGCTTCAAGCCGTCAGGGAGAGAGGCGAGATACAGGAGTGGTTGCAGTTCTTCCTGACGGCAGTGGCTGTGCAAGCGGACGACGCGGTCGCACGCGCGGAGGATCTACACGACCTCCGCGAGGGGTATCGATCCGAGCTCGCAGGTTCCAGAAGCCGTGCCGTGGAGGTCGTAGACCTTCTCTTTGTGAATCCCTTCGTAACGGTTCGGCGTGTGGCGAACGCTCTCGAGATCACAACGCAAGGCGCGGCGAACCTGATTCGCCAACTCGCAGACCGCGGTTGGCTGAACCTAATCGGACAGACAGGCCGCGGCGGACGGAACGTGTGGGTCGCGGAGGCTGTATTGAGGGCCGTTTCCGACCCAGCACCGCTTCGGCAGGATGAGCCGGTCCAACTTACGGTCTCCTAGCGATGTGCTACGCAGCGCGGTCTTGGTTGAAGCGTCACCATGACGAGCCAACAAGTATTTGTGCCTTCATGTCACGTACCAACAAAACAGGGTAGTTTGTTGCATCGTGATGACGATTCAGCAAAAGCTGTTGGTACGTCAACCCTTACCGCCAATTCCGACCGCAACCGTTAGCAGCGACCTTTTTGCGGGCCGACCCGCAAGCTCGCGACGCTCCCGCATGTCGCGACTCATTTGCGGGCTGAGATCCCGTTTCGACGGCGAGCGACGTCCCGTTAACTAGCGCCACCTGTACCGGCGTGCCCCGAGGCGGATCAGGCCCGGGGCCAGTGCCTGCGTCAGCTCGAGCGCGCGGTACCACCGCGGGATGAAGCTCTCCCTCCGGCCTCGCGCGATCATCGAGACGATGCGCTCCGCGACGTCCTCCGGCTCGACGATCGTGGGCTCGAGGAACCGGTTCCCCATCCTGCCGCGCTGCGGGAAGCCCTCGGTCTCGACCGGGCCGGGCAGGACGGCATGTACACGGATCCCACGTCCGCGCAGCAACGGCTGAACGGAGCGGGAGAACGCGAGCTGCGCGTGCTTCGAGGCCGCGTACGGCCCTCCCGACGGAGCCGCCACGGTGCCCGCAACCGAGACGACGTTGACGATGTCCGATGGACGCCCGGCCTCGAGCCCCGGAAGGAATGCGCGGAGGCACCACACGCTGCCGAGGTAGTTGACCCGCAGCACCTGCTCGATCCGGTCGGGGTCGCCGTCCAGAAAGGTCGCGCGCCCCGGCATGCCCGCGTTGTTGACGAGGAGTGCGATCCGCGGGTGCCGCTCGAGCACAGCGGCAGCGACCCGCTCGACCGCCTCGCGATCGGCGACGTCGCACACCTCCGCTTCGCCCCCGACCTCGGCCGCGAGCTCCCGCAACAGCCCTTCGCGGCGCGCCAGCAGGACGCACGTGTACCCCTGCGCGGCGAGCTTGCGAACGAGCGCGGCGCCGATGCCGCTCGACGCGCCGGTGACGACGGCGAGGCGGCCGGCTACCGGCACACGCGGACGGACCGCGTCGCCGAGGCGCGCTTGCCGCCGGCCGCGACGACGACCGCACGCAGGACATGCTTGCCCTTCTTCGCCTTCGCATTCTTCCAATCGACGACGTACAGGTCGGCGGCGACAGCCTTGCGCTTCACGCCGATCTTGCGCGCCCCGTCGAAGAACTGGACGGCCGAGATCTTGGTCGTCGAGCTCGCCGCGACCGCGAGGCGTGCGGTCTTCGGCACGCAGACGTTGGTCTCGGGGACGACCCACGTCAGTGCGGGGCCGGTGACGGCCTTGATCTTGACGGGCACGAACGCGGTGTTCGGCATGATGTCCGGGCCGGTGACGTTGATGTTCTTCGTCTCCTGGTAGTCGTAGGCGATCATCGTCGCCGCCTGGACCGGGCCTTGCAGCGTCGGCGCCTGGGTCGGCATCCCGAAGAGCGCCAGGCCGGAGAACGGGTCGTAGTCCGAGGCGCCGAGCAGCACGTTGCGGTAGGAGATCGCGAGCGAAAGCGGGTCGACGCCCGATCCGTTGTCGGTGACGCGGGCGACGAGCGTGTGGTGTCCACGGGCGATCCGCTTCGTCAGCAGCTTGATCGTCGGCGGCTGCACGTCGTTCGCCCACGAGTGGAGCAGGTAGCGGCCGGGCCTCAGCTCCCCGGTGAACGGGTCGCGCGGCGAGTCCACCGAGACGTAGTAGTTCTTCGGAGGCGGCAGCTGGTCTCCGGCGGCTCCGATGTCGAGCGGGAAGTCGAAGGTGAGCGGGTTCACGTTCGCGGGGATGCCCGCGTAGCCCGTGACGTCGTTCTCGTTCGGCGAGGCGAGGAAGAACGGATCGGCGACGGTGCCTGTGGCGGTGGCGATCACGGCCACGCCGATGTTCGCAACCGGTGCCGTCACGGCGGTGACGTAGAGCTGCTCGGCGCCGTCCTCGCGCTGCGGCAGTCCGACATAGTCGACGGCGGGCCCGAACGGTTCGCTCGGGCAGCAGTACTCGGAGACGCGGTTCGGCCCCACTGCCGTGCTACCGATCTGGTCCGTCTTCAGCGGCGTCGCGGGCGCGTTCTCGAGCGCGGGCCGCTCGACGCGGAACTGATACGGCATCCGGCGCGTGTCGCTGCCGTGGCGGAGCACGACGAAGCCGTAGTCGAGACCCGGCTGCGCGTCTGCCGGGGCGCTGACGGTGATCGGCGCGGTGGTCTCGACGCCGGGCTGCACGAGGATCGTCGGAGGCGTAGAAATCGAGGCGCCCCCGGTCGCTGCCTGCGGACTGAGGGCGACGCTCCACGAGCCCGTGCCTCCTCCGGCGTCGGTCAGCCGCACCAGCAGCGTGGCCGACTGGGGGCCGTGGTTGACGTTGAGGCCGTGGAACGCGAGCGAGGTCGGATCTGCGAAGACCAGCGGGTTGTCGGCGCGCGGGAGGTTGACCAGGCCGCCGCCTTCGAGCAGCACGGGCGCCTCCACGGTGCGCGCAGTGTCGGCCCAGGCGGGGCCGGCCGTCTGGACGAGCGCCGACTTGATCTGCTGCACCGTCCAGCCCGCATGCCGCTGGCGGAGTAGTGCGGCGGCTCCGGCCACGTGCGGAGTGGCCATGCTCGTCCCGTCGAAGACGGCGAACGGCGAGCGCGCGAACTCGGGCAGCGTGGACGAGAGGATCTGGCCGCCGGGCGCCGAGAGGTCGGGCTTCATGTCCTTCGCGAAGTCGGATGGGCCGGCGGACGAGAAGCTGGTGACGATCCCCGAGCGTCCGGTCTCGATCGCGAGCACGTCGCGCGGCAGGCGGACGGTCGTGCGGCCGCCGGTCGTCGCCAGATACGCCCGCAGCCGGGCGCCGTCGAGGTCGGAGATCATGGCGGCCGGAATCGAGAGCGGGATCGGGATCCCGTTGGCCTCGCCCGCACGGTTGTCGATCAGGATGAGCCCGATCGCGCCGGCCGCCTTCGCGCGGTCGGCCTTCTCGACGAAGGCGCAGCCGCCGCGGTTGGCCAGCGCGATTGCGCCGGAAAGCGACCCGGGCGGCAAGGGCGAGCGCGAGGCGTCGTTCGGAAAGCCCGGTGGGCCGCAGAGCTGGCGGTCGACCGGCAGGCCGCCGGAGACGATCGAGATAACGTCCACAAGCTGCTGGTCGGCGACCCACGCGAGCGGCGGCTGCACGGCGCCCTGCGCGACGGGGATCTGGCGCAGGTAGTCGGGCGCGCCGGCTGTGACGACGCTGAGGGCGGGGGAGAAGACGTGTGTGTTCGACACCGCTGCCACGGCTATCGAGGCCGGTGCCGAGCCGGGGGAACCGACGCTCCCGAGCCCGTACTGGTCGCGGTCGTTGCCGGCTGCGATCACCGGGACGACGCCGGCCGCGGCGACGTTGCGGATCGTCTCGATCATCGGATCGGTCGACGGCTCGCCCTCGGGCCCGCCGCCGCTGAAGTTGATGACGTTCATCCCGTCGGCGACCGCCGACTCGAACGCGGCCACGATCTCCGGTGTGTTCGCGACGTGGCCGATCGGCGTCGGCACGGTGAAGACGCGGTAGTTGCCGATGTAGGCGCGCGGCGCGATCCCCGAAAGCCCGGTCACGAGCGGATGGTCGGGGCCTGGCGGCGCGGTCGTGCCCTCGTTGCCGGCCGCGATCCCCGCCACGTGCGTGCCGTGGAAGGACGCGGCGCGGTCGACCGGCAGGTTCCCCGGCGTGCCCGATCCGGGGCCCGGGAAGGTGCGCGCGACGATCACCTTCGGCGTCGTGTACTGCGTGTTCCCGCGCGGGAACCCGGCTGGATACGAGTAGCCAGACGGGTTGAAGAAGGGGTTCGCCGGGTCGACGCCGTCGTCGACGACGCCGATCTTGATCCCGTCGCCGCGGGCGCCGGAGGTTGCGCGCAGCTCGTCGGCGCCGATCACCGACCCGCTGCGGTTCAGCTCCATCGTGAAGCGGGTCGTCGAGTAGAGGCGCGAGACCGAAGGGAGGCGGGCGAGGCGCGCAAGGCGCTGCGCGGGCAGCGTGACCGTGATCCCGTCGAGGACGATGCGGAACCTTCGGCCGGCGCGGGCCTCGGGAATCGACCTGTGCAGCTGCGCGAGCGCGGCGCGCTGGGCGGCGTCCACGCGCGCGAGGTATGCGCGGGAGGAGGCACTGGAAGCGTCGAGGGCGTTCGAGCCGCGCGCGACCGAGAGCCGGCGGCCGGCGAAGGCTGCGGCCAGCGGCGGCAGCTTCAGGCGAGCGATCACCGTGACGCGCCCGTTCGCGCGGGCGGCGGGCATCGGCACGACGCCGGCACGGAGCTGCGGAACGGTCGTTTCGCCGAACGAACGGCGGATCGGCGTAAACGACGCGGCGGCAGACGGAGCGGAGCAGAGCGCCGCCGCGAGCAGAAGAAGGGCCAGAAGGCGGCGCAAGAGCCCAAATGTATCTAAGGGAATGACCGACCGCCTGAACGGATTAGACTCGCGCCGTGCCCGGCCCCTTCGACGGCAAGCGCGCGCTCGTCCTCGGCGTCGCGAACAAGCGCTCGATCGCCTGGGCGATCGCGAAGAAGCTCGCCCACGGGGGCGCCCAACTCGCTTTCACCTATCAGGGCGAGCGAATCGAGAAGTCCGTTCGCGACCTGGCCGAGACGGTCGACACGAAGCTGGTGACGGAGTGCGACGTCCGCTCCGACGACGACGTCGCACGGGTGTTCGACGAGACCGGGACCGCCTTCGACGGCCGGCTGGACCTGCTCGTCCACTCCGTCGCCTTCGCCGCTGCCGAGGATCTCGAGGGTCGTTTCACCGATACGCCGCGCGACCGCTTCTGGATGGCGATCGACGTCAGCGCCTACTCGCTCGTCGCCTGCGCCCGCGCTGCCGAGCCGCTGCTCGAGGCGGCCGGCGGTGGCTCGATCGTGACCATGACCTACCTCGGCGGCGAGCGCGCGGTGCCGCACTACAACGTGATGGGCGTTGCGAAGGCGACGCTCGACGCGTCGGTTCGCTACCTCGCCTGGGATCTCGGCCAGAAGAACATCCGCGTGAACGCGATCTCCGCCGGCCCCGTGCGCACGCTGGCGGCACGCTCGATCGCCGGGTTCCCGACGATGGAGGCGATCGTCGAGGAACGCTCGCCGCTGCACCGCCATGTCGACGCCGACGACGTTGGCGAAGCGGCCGCCTACCTCCTCTCGGACGCCGCGCGCAACGTCACCGGGACGACGCTCTACGTCGACTCGGGGTACCACGCCATGGGCATGTAGATCAGCTGCCGGCTCAACGCGCAGGAAGAGCGAGAGGCGGGACTTGCACCTTCGCGAAGCGCCCGGCCGAGGCTTGAGGTCTCTCAGTCACCATACGACTAGGCGGCTAGTTTTACCCCGTGCTTGACACTGGTCATCTAACTTTGTTACGTTTGCATCATGCTGGATAGCGACTCTTGGGGTCGCATTACGGCTGATCGTTCTCGAGGAAACGCGCCGCTAGTCCCACGCTGGTCGTGAGCGCTCCGTGCAGGAGAGTGGACACCTGCGAGTAGGACAGAGCCAGGAGAGGCTTTCTCAATCTGCTGAGCGCCGCTTCTCAGACGTCAACCTCTGGAAGGAGTGATCGCGCATGAACGCAAGCACGATTAGAAAAGAATATGAAGATCGGCTGTATCAGCATCCCAGTCTCAAAGCCATCCGTGGAAGGGCGCAGAGCTCATCCAAGAAAACACCGGTAGCGGGAGCGCCGAAGCTGATCGCGATCGCGATGCAGGACGAGGAAACAGCAGGAGCGATCACGGCGTTTAGAAGGGTGAGGGACTATGAAACCAAGGTCGGCGATCTAGCGCGGAGGCGTCTGATGAAAGAAGCCGTTCCGCTTTCGCAAGAGGAAACCTTAGCTAAGAAAGGCAAGGAGGCCGAAACAGATTTCCGGACTTCCATAGGAACACTGGCCCGGAAGGCGCGGCTCAATCCAGACCTGGGTGCCTACGGGCAAGCAGCGAGGGAGATTCCCGTTCCCGCCGAAATCCTCGGCGACATACCGTCGTATTTGAACCAGGACGAGCGTGAGGCCATGGCCTACCTCGGCTGGGGGCCCGAACATGCGGTGTGGAAGGAGATCGCGGAAAAGGGACAGGAGGGAAAGGGAAGAACGGCCCTTTCTGATGATGACATGGCCGAATTGCTCCAAAACATCGAAAACAGTGCCCCAAAGCTGGACTACTCGCTTTCGCCGCGCCACCTTCATGAGCAAGGCATTCTGACTATCGGAGGGAACGACTGGGTAGAGGATTTGATTGCGATTGCCCTCTTCTTTCTTATCTTTTTGCCTTGGCTGTTCTGGGAGTTCGTGCGCCAAAACGCACCCTGGATCGTTGAATTTATTCTGGGTGCCCTTGGATTTCCGGTATGAACACGAAGCAGTAGTCCGGCGCGCGGATTGCCTGAGTTCGAGAATAGCGTCACAGCCTCTAGCATTACTCGTGCCATTCACGGTGATGCGCCTGTCTTGTTCATCACGAGATGGGTGCGTTCCGAGCTGAGAAGGCTTGCGCTGCTAACGGCCGGTATCGACCAAGAAGCCTGCGGGGTGCTTGGGGGAGTCCGCAATGATCGACAGTTCCGCGAAGCCACAGTGATTGTGAGCCTCCCCAACCTGTCAAGGCTAAGTGGAAGTTTTGCAATCTCTGTCGAGGAAATCTTGAAGGCGGAGGCTGGCATGCGAGCTTCCGGTTTGCAGCCAGTAGCTCTCTTCCATACTCACCGAAGCGGTTCGGCGAGACCCTCCGCGCGCGATACGAGGTTGCCCTGGGTGACGGGTCTGCCTTCACTGATCGTGGCCCAACGGGGCGGCAGGGTGCGCATATGCTGCTACGACGAGATCGGGGGGATGCTGACGGAACTCCAGGTTAGAGCCGCAAACGTCGAACACGCGGCCTAGGACGAACCACGGATATCTCCGCTCTTCGGTTGATGACACGACTCTTCGACGTACGCGAAAAGCCTCCTCAGCGCTGGTCGATTCACCCCGGCGTGGGCATTTGAGCCGCTTCCAGCGCCCCGCCGACGCCGAGCAGCGGGCGACGTCGCTGGAGCTCTTCTACGACCTCGTCTTCGTCTTCGCGATCACGCAGGTCTCGCACTTCCTGCTCTCGCACCTGACCGCGACCGGGGCGGCCGAGGCGGCGCTCCTGCTGCTCGTCGTGTGGTGGGCCTGGAACTACACGACGTGGGTTACGAACGAGCTGGATCTGGAGTCGACGGTCGTCCGGCTCGTCCTGATCGGCGTGATGTTCGCGAGCCTGCTCATGGCGGTCGCGATCCCGCAGGCCTTCGGCGGGCGGGCCCTCCTATTCGTGGGCTCGTACCTCGCGATCCAGGTCGGGCGGCACACGTTTCTCACGTTCGTGGTCGCCGGCCCCGGGACGATCGAGCGCGAGCGCGCAGGGCGGATTCTCGCCTGGTTTGTTGTGGCGGGCGCGCTCTGGATCGCGGGCGGGTTCGCCGATGGGACGCTCCGTGCCGCGCTCTGGGTGGCCGCGCTCGCCGTCGACTACGGCGCTCCGCTGGCGGTCTACTGGGTGCCGGGGAGGCCCCGGTTCAGCGAGCACGCGTGGGAAGTCGGCGTCGAGCACTTCGCGGAGCGGTTCCAGCTCTTCATGATCATCGCGCTCGGCGAGTCGATCGTCGTTACGGGCGCGACGACGGCCGATCTTCCGCTCAGCCTCGGCCGCGCAGCCGCGTTCGGGCTGGCGTTCCTCGGAACGTGCGCGCTCTGGTGGCTCTACTTCAACTACGTCGCGAGGATCGCCCAGCGCCGGCTCGAGCTCGCGCCCGAGCGCACGCGGATGGCGCGCGACGCCTACACGTACCTCCACGTCATCATGGTCGCCGGGATCATCGTGGCCGCCGTCGGGAACGGGCTCGTGATCGCTCACCCGGCCGGCCGGCTGCCGGCGCGGGAGATCGCTGCAGTCGTCGCCGGGCCGGCTCTGTATTTGTTCGCCCATGTGCTCTTCCGGCTGCGGATGACCGGAACCGTGAGCTGGAAGCGGCTCGGGGGAGCGGCCGCCTGCGTCGCCGTGGCGGCAGCGGGACCGATCGCGCCTGCGGTGGTGCTCCCTGCGCTCGTCGTGACCGTCCTCGTCGCAGTCATCGTTCTGGAACAACGCGCGGGCGCGCGCAGGCGAGCGCGTGCCGAGCCCTCTCCGCTCGAGGCGCTAGCGGAACGTCCAGAGCTCGATCGGGCCGCCCGAGACGAGCCGGCGTAGGCCGAGCCGCTTCAGCCCGCGTTCCGCCTTCGCCCGACAGACGGCCGGGACGAGGTCGGTGTGCCCGTACAACGGCGCGTGCACGGCGACGTAGCGCACGCCAAGTCGTCGGAGGAGCGCCGTGTCGCGCCCGCGGCCGCAGTTCAGCGGGCGCAGGCGACGCGCCAGGTCGTCCGCAGCGACAGGCGCGAGCGTCGAGTAGCCCAGTGGCCGCTCTCGCCGCACCTGCATGTCGTAGTACTGGTAGACGCTCCCGTAGTGGAGGTCCGGGAGGAAGACGGGCAGCTCGAGCAGCCGGCCGGGCGTCGCGCCGTTGAGCGCCGCGTAGGCCGCGTTGCTCTCGTCCGCCTCGGAGGCGCCGTAGAGCCGCGCGTGGAGATCGGCGCCGACGAGCGCGAGCGCCACCGCGGGGACGAGCAGCGCGCGCCGCTCGGAGAGGCGCTCGACCGCGAATGCGACGAGAGCCGCGAGGCACAGGCAGGCGATCGGCATCAGCCGCTCCGGCACGCGCGGGTACCGGAAGGGCTTGAACGCGTGCCAGACGGCCGTGTACAGCGGCAGGTTCGTCCCGAGCGCGAGCAGCATCGGGACGAGCGCGCCGAGCCCGAGGATCCACGCGAGCCCGCGGCGACCGTCGCGCCAGAGGAGGCCCAGCCCGGCAACCGCAGCGATCGGCGTCAGCCAGCCGAGGAAGACGTACTTCTCCGTCTCGGTCTTGCGGCGCGCGACGAAATCCCCGAGGTCGGCGGAGTAGTGCCGGACGGCGTGGAGCGAGCGACCTCCGGCGAGGATCGAGTGCGAGATCGACGTCTCCTGCACCAGCACGCCGGCGGCGACGGCGAGCACCAGCGCCACCACGACGCCCACGAGATCCCGGGCCTGTCGTGCGCGCACGATGCCGTACGCGCACACGAACGGGATCGCGCCGAGCGCGAGGTGAACCTGGCCCGAGAGGGGGATCGACGCCAGCGAGGCCGCAGCAAGCGCGAGCCAGCCCCAGCCGCCGCGGCGTGCGCGCTCGAACCCGAGCAGCGCGAGTGGCAGCAGGATCGAGATCGGGCCGAGGAGGTGGCCGACGCTCTGGTTCGCGCGGTACGGAGCCAGTGCGAACGCGAGCCCGCCGACCAGTGCAGGCCCCCGCGGCAGGCCGAGCTCCCGCAGCCAGGCGCACGCGAGCAGGCCCGCGGCGGCGTACAGCAGCAGAACCAGCGCGTTCCAGGCGACGATCGTCCCGAAGAGGGCGCGGAGGGGCCAGAACGGGAGCCCGAGCGGCCAGCCCTGCAGGTTGAGCAGCGGCTTCGACTCGGGGCGGAAGCTGTACGGGTCGCGCCACGGCGCCTTGCCGTGTCCGAGCTGGTGCCCCACGAGCCAGAGGTGGTAGGTGATCTGGAGGTGGTCGCCCGCCGCGGCCTCGCCGTGGCCGGGCGCGCCGCCCGCGAGGAAGTCGCTGGTGAAGCTGTCCGCCACCCGTGGCCAGGTCGCGGAAACGCCGGCGGCGAGGTAGAGAGCCGCTGCGAGAGCTACGAAGCCTTGGCGGCTCAAGGCACCGCTCGTCGGTGCCGTCTCAGGACGTGCGGGCTCGGCCCGCTCGTCCGTCTGCGCTCCCTTACCGATCCGCGGAGCGTGAGCTGCGCGCCGCTCGAACCAACTCGTCGAAGTCGGGCACTGCCGTCGAGTCGAACTGCCATGAGGCGCTGACCGTACCGTCCTGGTCGACGAGAAACGCGGTCCTCTGGGCCACGTCCTGCATCCCGCCCCAGTCCTGCGAGATGCCGAAGCCGCGCGTCGCCTCGGCGTTCCAATCCGAGAGCAGCTCGAAGTTCAGGTCGAGTGCGGCTGCCCAGGCGATGTGCGTCCACGGCGAGTCGCGCGAGACGCCGAACGGCCGCACGCCGGCCGCCTCGAACTCCGCTCTCCTGTCACGCAGGAGCTCCATCTCGCTCGTTCAGGTCGAGGACCAGTCGAAGAGGTAGAAGAGGAGCAGGACGCGGCCCTCTATCACGAGGTCGTGCAGCGACGCCCGCCGGTTCGGGCCCGTCCAAACGGTTGCATCCGGGATGCGCTCGCCCACGTCCAGCACAGTGCCGACCCTACTGGGCGGCCCGGGCGGTCGCGGCCGCGTAGCGCGCGATTGCCGCCGGGCGCACCTGGCCCGGTGGCAGCTCGACGACGAACGACGCGCCGCGGAACTTGTGGTTCTGCCAGTTCGGCGCCGTCCCGGCGAGCCAGGGGAGCTCGCGGAACGGCAGGCCGACACGCTGCGCGAACCGCCGAGCCGCGGGGATGCTCTTGCCCCAGGCCCGCACCATCGTCAGCGGCTGGTGGTACCAGATCGTCACATTGGGGCGAAGCTCGGCAATGAGGTCCTTCGCGATCCGCGTCTCGGGCTCCGAGAACGGATGCCGCCCCGGGTACTCCGGATCTCCCCGCGATGCCAGCCGCCGCCATCCGGCCGGGAAGTTGCGGTTCAGGTCGACGCCCCGCGCGTTCACTCGCATGCCGGCCGCGTAGCCGTCGGGATTCAGATTCGGGACGATCCAGAGGTCGACGTCCGAGGGCCGCATCGTGAGCAGGCGGCGCGTTACCGCGAGGGCCGCGCACTCCGTGCCGTGGATGCAGCCGAAGACGAGCACGCGCCGCGTCGCGAGCGGGTTGCCGCGCTCGAATGCGCGGATCTCGCGCCCCTGTGAAGAGCGTCCCAGCAGGGTGCCGCTGTCGCGCCGCCCGAGCCGGACGTGAAGGTGATTGTCGTGACCAGCGAGCTGCTGGACGATCCCCGGCGGCCCTGTGAGACCGGTGTTCGGGCCGACGAAGATCTTGACAGCGCCGGCACGCACGAAGCGGTCGACGAGATCCTGCGAGAGGCGGCGGTCGATCTGGTCCGGCCGGTCGGGAGGACGCTCGAGCCGGTCGCGCCGCGGGTAGTACAGGTCTGCGTCCAGGCCGTTCTGGTGCGAGATGTGCTTCGGGCCGAACGGGCCGCCGTTGCGGCGGCTCAGATCGCCGACGCCGACCCGGATCCAGTGGTCGCGGCCGAAGCCGTCGATGACGCCGAGCACGGTGCGCACGAGCCGGTCGGTTCCCCAGCGCCGCCAGACGCGGTCCGGCGAGCGGTGCAGCAGCGGATCCCACGTGAAGAACCGCTCGCCGAACGCCGGGAAGAGCACGCCGTCGACGAGCAGCCCTTCGGCCGGCTTCCCGACCGCGAGCGAACGTCGCCAGTGCGGTCGAGGGAAGGCGCCGATGCGCAGCGAGTCGAGGACGCCGGTCAGCCGGCTGCGCGTTCGCGGCGTCGCGTCCGGCCCGAGGAAGGCGTAGACGTAGAACCCGCGCCCAGCCGAGCGGAATTGCATGAACCAACCGGGCGCGTGCATCGGCACGCAGCACTCCATCCCGCTCGGCTTCCCGACGAGGCGGAAGCTTGCCGGTCGCGCGTCGAACCGGTTCACGTCCGAATCCGTCTCCTCCAGAACGACGAACGCGCCTTTGCGCGTCAGCGCGGGCCTGGCGCCGACTCGGAACGAGGAAACCGCGAGCACCTCGCGCGGGTCGATGCATGGCGTGAACCGGCGCTGGACGACGCGCCAGCCGTCAGGGAGCCTGCCGGAGATGCCCGCGCCGGTCTGGAACGAACCTGCGGCGGCCGACGGCGCGAGCACGAGCGCCCCCAGCGCGGCGATCAGGGCTGCGCGCAACACCAGCCCGCCAGATGGGGAAAGACGGGCGCGGCCTGGGTCGAGAACTGCTCGGCGACCCGTGCCACCGCGAGCGTGTCCTTCGCTCGGCCCGCGGCCCGGATGAAGAGCCACTGGTCGGCCGTCGGCCACGCCATCAGCAGCCAGCGTCCGTTGGGCGCCCACTCCAAGCCGGTGAAGTCACCCGTCGCCGCGAACAGCCGCCGTGGCGCCCGGAGCGGATGGCCTGCGTCGTACAGGAGTAGCTCGCTGCGATCCGAGTCGGCGCGCGCCGTGACGGCGAAGCGGTGCCCGCGCGGCGCGACGGCGAGGGCATGCGAGCCCCCGGGCAGTGAGATCCTCCGGACAAGGCCCCCCTCCGCCCTGAGGATGCGAAGCGAGCGAGGCGTCAACACGAGCAGGAACTTGCCGTCCGCCGTCCAGCGGAGCTCGAGCGGTACCTCACCACGAGTGGACCAAACGTGGATGCCCGCGCGGTCGACGTCGATGAGCTGGAGTGAACCCTGTCCATCCGAGAAGACCAGCAGGTGCCGACCGGCGATCGGGAGCCATGCAGGCGCCGCCGGTGCCACACCGCGGGCAATCAGATGGTCCCCCTTTCCGTCGCCGCCCACGACGCGCAAGCTCCGCCCGGCGAGGTAGGCGATCCGCGTGTCGTTCGCCGTGCCTCCCCAGCGGGCGTGGCTGACGCGGCCGCTGCGCGCAAGCGACCAGTGGACGTCGCCGTTCGGCTCTAGTGCAAACAGCTCCTGCCCGCGCGTCGCGACGACGTATTTGCCGTGCGGCGACCATGACAGCTCGTCGTACCGGTCGAGGAGCCGCTTCGAGCCGTCGCGCTGCACGATCCACGGCCCGTCGGTGGAGTTCACGATCAGCCGCCCTGGGGACGGGAGGGAGAACAGCGCGGGCGCCGCGTTCCGCTCGCCCACGACCTGGTCGCGCAGGTTGCCGAGCACGGCGCGTCCCGGCGAGCTGACCGCGCCGGCGACGACGGCCGCGGCGATCCCGAGGGCGACAGCCGGCCGCAGGTAGTGCCGCTGGCGCGGAACGGGCTCGCGCTCCGAGAACGCGCGCCGAACGACGTCCCAGGCACGTTCCTCGGCGCCCTCGGGGATGTCGACGTGGAAGTTCACCGCAGCTCCTGGCCGATCGTCCCGCGGAGCTGGTCGAGGCCTCGCCTGAGGCGCGAATTGACCGTCCCGCGCGGCAGCTCGAGGATCTCGGCGATCTCTCCGGGGCTGTAGTCGAGCAGGTGGCGCATGACGATCACCGCGCGGTGCTCCGGCGACAGCTCGGCGAGGGCGGCCACGAGCGTGGGCGCGTCGGAGTCGCGCGGCTCGTCCGTTGTGGGCACGGCCGCGTCCTCGCGCACCTCCGCGCGGAGCGCGCGGGCCCGGGTCCAGTCGATCGCGCGATTGACGACGATCCTGTGCAGCCACGGCCCGAACGGCCTGCGCCGGTCGAAGCGATCGAGGGCGCGTACCGCGGCGAGGAAAGACTCCTGGGCGATGTCCTCGGCCGCCGCCGCGTCGCGAACGACGAGCACTGCTGCCCGGAAGGCGAGGGGCCAGTGCGCGCGGAACAGCCGCTCCAGGTCCACGGCGGAGCCGGCCTGGGCGCCCTTGACCCAGGCGCGCTCCTCACGGCTCGGGCCGGCCATGCACCGACTCTACGACGCGCGATTCGAATGAGGTCCATCGCGGAGCGAATACGCACTGGAACCTCGGCGAGGTCCGCGGTGTAATGGAGGAGGTGAACCGCTTCCGAACACTGGTCGTCGTTGCGCTCGCGCTCGCCGTTCTCCCGGCCGCGGCGGCGAAGGGAACGCGATCCGAGCTGAACGTCCGCCCTGCCGGAGCCCGCGGACCGCTCGTTCAGTACGACTTGACGACCGGCTCGAAGCGCGTAGCCCTGCCTGCGGGGATGCTTTCCCCGGACGGGCTGCGCTTCGCCTTCGTCCGCCAGCGCAAGCTGAACTTCTACAGCGTGCCCGGGCGCGGGGTTTCCTTCGACGCGCCCGCGCCACTTCGGAGCTCCGTCGAGGCCGTCTCGCCCGAGGCGCGCTACGTCGTCCTCCGGACCGGCGCGGGGGTGCGCCTGATCGACGGTCTCCGCGGACGCACCCTGCGGAAGGCGGCACTGCCGCGCGGCTTCACCGTCGATGCGCTGTCGCCCGACGGCCGGTGGCTCTACCTCATCCAGCACAAGGACGGCCAGCAGTACGCCGTCCGGCGTCTCGACCTGCGCACCGGAGTTCTCGCTCCGAACGCGCTCGTCCAGAAGGGCGAGCAGGAGCAGATGGCCGGGACGCCCGCCGGCGCGATCCAGTCGCCGGACGCGAGCTGGCAGCTCACGCTCTACGTCAACACGGCAAAGCGGATGTCCTTCGTGCACGCCCTCGCTCTCGGCCAGTCCTACACGGTCTGTCTCGACCTCCCGGGCCAGGGCTCGCCGGCGCAGCTCCGGAACTACTCGCTGGCGCTGTCGCCTGACGGCAAGCACCTGTACGCGGCGAACCCGGCCCTCGGCGTGGTCGCCGACCTGTCGCTCGAGTCGTTCCGCTCGACGGTCAAGCACTTCGCGCCAACCGGATCGGCAGCGCCGTCGGCGAGCGCAGACGTGTCCCCGAACGGCCGCATGCTCGCGTTCTCGGCGGGCTCGCGAATCTGGCTCCTCGATGTGCCGGCCGGCGTCGTGCGGGGGCCGTACTCCGCAGGTGGCGGTGTGATCGGGCTTGGCTTCGCGGATGAACGGAAGCTCTTCGCGGCGCGCATCAACGGCCCGCTCGCGGCCTTCGATGCGGCGACCGGCAAGCGCGACTAGCCTCCTACCGAACGGCGACAGCGACGTCTCTGGCCGAGGGCGCGAGGCGCTTCTGGAGTAGGCGACGCCCCGACGTGTCGAGCTCGGTGACGGTGCCCCGGTACAGCGAGGAGGTCAGCACGAACGATCCGCCGAGACCCAGGTTGAACGAGCCGTGATCGGTCGCGACGATCCTGCGAACCCTTCCCGTGCGCGGATCCACGTAGCGCAGCTTCCCGTCGTTGCCGCTCGTGACGTAAGCGGTGCCCGGCGAGAAGGCGACGTGCTGGGGAGCGGTGCCACCGAAGACGCGGAAGAGTGGCCGTCGAGAGGCGGCGGAAAACACCGTGACGTACTGGCTGTCGTCGGAGGTGACCCAGACGCGCCGCTGGTCGGGGGAGAACGCGAGGTCGTGCGCGGCGAAACTCGTGGAGAACCGGGACAGCACCCGCGGCTTCCAGAAGCGCGTGGTGTCGAGGACGACGATCGTCCGCGCCCGCTCGCCGAGCGCGATCCAAAGACGATTGGAGTTCCAGCCACCGGCCATATGGTGGGCGCCTCGGCCGACGAACACCCGGCGCACGACCCGCATCCGCGCCAGCTCGATCACGTCGAGCTGGCCGCGCGCATCGTCGGTCACGTAAACCCATTCGCCGTCGGGCGTCACCGCCGCGATGTGCGGGGATCCGAAGCCGTGGAGGATCTTCCGAACGCGCAGCGTCTCGATGTCCACGAGCGTCACCGCGCCGGCCTTCGGACTGACGACGACCGCGGTCGTTCCCGTCGTCTCCACGTTCTCCGGGTCGACGGGAAGGCTCAAGCGCCGGAGCACCTTTCCACTCGGCAGCTCGACCGCGATCAGCTGGTTCTGGGCCTCCGAGGTCACGAGGGCGACGGGCGACCCGCCACGGACACCAGCGCCGGCAGACTGCGCCAGAACGGCCAGGCCGACACCCAAGCTGAGCAGAAGGCGGGTCACCGCAGCACTACGACGGTCCCCGCTTCCGAGGTCCTATGCGGGCGGACTTCGACGCGGCGACCCGGGAAGCGCGACTAGGGACCTCGGGCGCCGGTGCCGGCGTAGTGGCGTCGATGCTTCGGATCGCGCTCGCCCTCCTCGTCGCGCTCGTCGTGGCCACTGCAGCGCTCGCGGGCGGCGGACCGCCGCCCCCGAGCCACCGAGTCGTGGGGACCGCGGGGCCCGACACGCTTGTCGGCAGCGCCCGCGCCGATGACCTGATCGGCGGCTCGGGCAACGACGAGCTCTACGGCGGTCGCGGCGCAGACTGGCTCGACGGCGGCTCCGGCGCCGATCATCTGTACGGCGGCGACGGGGACGATCACATCGTGGGCGGCACGACCGACGGGCTTCCATCGCCGAGCAGCCATCGCGAGCGCCTGCTCGGCGGGGCGGGCAACGACTTGCTCGCGAGCGGTGCGCAGGGGGCCGTGCTCATCGCAGGGCGCGGCAATGACCATGTCATTGCGGTCGATCGGAAGTCCTCCTGTCAGACAGAGGCGTGTGTCCAGTGGACGTGGGGCGGCCCCGGCGACGATCAGATCTGGACCAATGACGGGAACGGCGACCTCGTCGACTGCGGCACCGGCTACGACATCGTGCATGCCGACCCAAACGATCGCCTGAGCCGCTGCGAGCGGGTCATCAGGAGCGGCTCCTGACGCGGCTCGGGCTCCTGGTTCTCCTTGTCGTCCCGGCGGCGCTCGTCGGAGGCGCGCGAGGCGACGGTTGCACCCCTTCGACCTGCGGAACGATGAGCGGGACGCTCCCCGGCGGGAGCATCCTGGCCGTCCGAACCGGTGGCCAGACGGGGCGGCTGCTCGCATACGACCTGCGCCGCGGGGCCAAGGCGTTCGTGCTCCCCGCCGGGATGCTCGCCGCCGACGGCAGGCACTTCTTCACAGTCCGCTCGCGGAAAACCGAGACGACGATCGGGGCCTACGACCCGCAGAGCGGCGCGAGGCGGAACGTGTGGTCGGTCCGTGGGGCCTGGCTGCCCGCGGCCGTCTCGCCGAACGGGCGCCGCATCGTGCTCGTGCGCTATCCCAAGCCCGGTGCGGCCACGCGCTTCGCGCTCGTCGACACGACCCGCGGCGACGTCCTGAAGCTCTTCCAGCTGGCCGGTCCGAACCAGGTGGAGACGCTCTCTCCCGACGGCCGGCGGATCTACGTCGTGCACTGGCGCGGCTCGGGCTACCAGCTCATGGTCTACGACATCGCGCGGGGCACTCTGCGGGCCAATCCCCCCGTCTCCGAGGACGGGTCGCGGGAGAAGATGACCGGGACGGCCTGGATCGGCATTCCCTCGCGCGACGGCCGCATGGTCTACACGCTGTACGTGAAGCCCGATTCGTCCGCCTTCATCCATGCGCTCGATCTCACCGGACGGCCCCCGCATTGCATCGACCTGCCCGGCCGCACCGCAAGTCCGTTCGACACCGGTATGGCCGCGCTCGTGCTGTCTCCCGACGGACGGAAGCTCTACGTCGCGAGCCCCCGGGTCGGCCAGGTCGCGGTCATCGACACGGTGCGCATGAAGGTGATCCGGACCGTTCGGTTCAAGCCCGCTCCGGTCGCTTCGACGTCCTCGCCCGGCGCCATCTCGGGGAACGGGCGCACCATCTACTTCGCCGGCGACACGCAGCTCTGGGCCTACGACACCGCCTATGGTCGAGTTCGCGGCCCGTACGCGATGCTGCCCGGCATCGTGGGACTCGGGTTCGCGCCGAACGGGCGGAAGCTCTACCTGGTCGATGCCGCCGGGAACGTGGTCTCGCGGAACGCAGCGACCGGCGCGGCCCCCTAAGCCTCGGCTGCCGCTACTTCGGTCGCGTCCGCGATCTCGCGCACGACCTCGACGATGTCGCGGTTTGCGTTGAAGATCCGCAGCTGGCGGTCCGAGCCGTTGCCGCGCGAGAGAATGTCCTTCACGCCCTCGAGCTCCCGCTCGGAGCCGAGCTCGCGCGCGTGCGGATCGAGCTCGCGCAGGGTTCGCCGGACCGCCTGCGCGACCGGGATCCGGTTCCGGCGGCCGGTGGCGAGATCCATGATCGGAGCCTCGAGCCCATACCGCGCCGACAGCCACTTGTTCTCGGTGGTGAGGATGCGGTGATACGAGGGGATCTCCTCGCCGCGGTCGTATCGCTCGCAGAGGAGCTTGACCAGCGCCTGGCAATACGCGGTGATCGCGACGGCATCCTCGACCCGCGTGACAGCGTCGCAGATCCGGATCTCGACAGTGCCGAGCCGGGGATGGAGCCGGATGTCCCACCAGATGTGCGTGTAGTCCGCGATGCAGCCCGTCTTCTCGAGCTGGCCGACGACCTGCGCGTAGTCCTCGTAGTTCTTGAACCGCGGCGGCGGGCCTGACCGCGGGAAGGCAGCGAAGACCATCTGCCGCGACGACGAGAGCCCGGTCGGCTCGCCGCGCCAGAATGGGGAGGACGCGGAGAGCGCGAGCAGCGGCCCGAGCTGGGGGAGGAGGCCGTTCACGACCTGGATCGCCTTCTCCGGATCGTCGACCGCGACGTGGACGTGCATCCCGAAGATCAGCTCGCGCCGGGCGATGTACTGCAGCTGGTCGACGAGGTTGCGGTAGCGGTCGCGAGCCGTGATGCGCTGCCGCTCGAAGAGGGAGAACGGGTGCGTCCCCGACGAGCCGACGCGCAGATCGTGGCCGCGCGCCACCTCGCTGACGTAGCCGCGGATCTTCTTTAGCTGCGCCATCACGTCCGCGGGGGTCCGGCAGATCGGCGTCGCGATCTCGAGCACCGACTGCATCAGCTCGGGGTTGATCCGCGGCTCGAGCTCGTGCCCGCTGACGGCGGCGAGGACGGTGTCGATGTGCTGGACGAGGTCGAACGTCTCGCCGTCGAGGAGCATGTACTCCTCCTCGACGCCCAGCGTGTACAAGCCTTCGCCCTTGCCGAAGGCGTGGTCGAGCACGCTTCCGCCGCGGGCGAACTCGCTGCCCTTGCCGGTGATCGAGGCGGGGAAGATCTGCTGCATCCGTCCGCGAACGATATGCCCTCGCTAGCTCGTGTCGAAAGCATCAAATAGAGTCGCGGTCCGATGAAGAAGCTGATCGGAGCGGTGCTGCTCCTCGGCGGCGTGGCGCTCTTCGAGCTCTGCGTCTTCCATCTCGTGCAGCAGGGGACGTGTGCGTCGGGCGGCCCCTACGAGATCAGGAACCCGTGTCCGCACTCGACGTGGACGTGGCTGTCGTTGATGCTGCCGGCGCTGCTCGGCGGGCTGATCGGCGCAATCGTGCTCGACGCCGTCGGCCGCGTCTGGGCGGCTGGGTGGATCCTCTCGGGCATCGTCGCCATCGTGGCCGTGTACACCCCCGGTGCCCATGCGGGGGCGAAGACCGGTGGGATCATCGCCGGCGTCGTCTGGATCGTGCTCGGGTTGTTCTTCTCGCTCATCGGCCGGGGCTTCGACCGGGCCGGGAAGAGCAAGCCCGCGCAGCCCGCCGGCCCACCGCCCGGCTAGCCGTCGACGAAGGCGTCCACTTCGATCTCCACGCGCCAGCGGGGATCGAGGAGACCGGCGATGACGATCATCGCGGAGGCCGGCTTGACGCTCGCGAAGACCTTGCCGTGCGCGCGACCGACCTCCTGCCAGTCCTCGGCCGCGGTGAGGTACACGCGCGTCCTGACCACGTCCTCGGGCCTCGCGCCGACTTCCTCGAGCGCCGCGACGACGATCTCGAGGCACCGCTTCGCCTGGCCGTAGGCGTCGGCCGGCGGGTCGGCGTCGCCGGGCATGATCGGCGCGGTGCCCGCAACGTGGACGTGCGGACCGACACGCACGGCCCGGGAGTAGCCGACGCTCGCCGCGAAGGGCGATTCGGCGGGGACGAGCTTGCGCTCCACGCGACTAGCATCGCCCGGATGGAAGCCCTCCGGCAAGTCGACGACTGGCCGGCCGAGCACGTCGCGGTCGCGGTCGTCGACCGTACCGGGACGATCGCGTCTTACGGAGACGCCGAGCGCGCGTTCCGGTTCGCGTCGGTGACGAAGCTCTACACGGCGCTGGCCGCACTGGTCGCGCTCGAGGAAGGCGTCGTCGACCTCGAGGATCCCGCCGGCCCTCCAGGCTCGACCCTCCGTCACCTGCTCGCACATGCCTCCGGGCTTCCCTTCGAGGAGGGGTCGCCGATCGGTCGTCCCGGGGAGCGGCGGATTTACTCGAACGTGGGCTTCGAGGCCGCCGCCGCCCACATCGCCGCGGCTGCGGACATGCCCTTCGCCGACTACGCGCGCGCGGCCGTGTTCCAGCCGCTTGGGCTCGGCCTGGAGCTGAAGGGCTCGCCGGCGGGACGAGACTGGGCGCTCGGTGGGCCGATCGCAGAGGTCGCGGCGCTCGGGCGCGAGCTGCTTGCGCCGACGCTCGTCGCGCCCGAGACGCTTGCCGAGGCCACGACCGTCCAGTTTCCCGGCCTGGTCGGCGTGCTGCCGGGCTTCGGGCGGCAGGAGCCGAACGACTGGGGCCTGGGCATCGAGCTGCGCGACGCCAAGTCGCCCCATTGGACGGGCTCGCGCAATTCGCCGCGCACCTTCGGCCACTTCGGAGCGAGCGGCACGTTCCTCTGGATCGATCCCGAGGCGGAGATCGCGCTCGCCTGCCTCACCGACCTGGACTTCGCCGAGTGGGCCGCGGAGGCGTGGCCTCGGCTGGCCGATGCGGTGCTGGCCGAAGCGCGAGGGTGAGCGCCCCAAGCGCGGGAACGACTGCGAGCGCCAGGCCGACCGTGCGCGGCGCTCCGAGCTGCGACCAGACGGTCTCGAAGTCGGGATTCGGGCCCCACAAGCCCGCGTCCAGCAGCATCGCGGCGGCAGAGTAGACGGTCACGAGGCCGGTCAGGCGGGGCCAGCGCGCGAACGCGTCCGCGAGCCCGAGCGCGAGGAACGGCAGCGCCGGGACGAGGAAGCGTGGACCTGGCGATTCTCCGCCGTACGGGTCGAAGTAGCCCGCGCTGAGCAGCGCGAAGGGCAGCGTGACGGCGCCGCAGGCGAACGCCTCTGCACGTAAGCCGCCGCGCCAGAGCAGCACGAGCCCGGCCGCGGCCAGGACGAGAATCGGCTCTTCGAGCACGACGCCGTGCCGGCCCACGAGCAGCTCCTGGGCCCCGTGTAGACGCGGCGCGTGGATCCCGAAGAACCCGCTCCGCTGCTGCTTGATGAACTCCTCGGTGACGTAGCGGTACGACAGGTGAAACGGCGAGCCGAATGCAGCCCAGTCGTAGGCGCCGAGCGCGACGCCGGCGGGCAGTGCGCCGGCGACGAACACCAGCACCGCGCGCGCCGAGCGAGACCGAACGATGAGGTAAGCAAGCACAACGGCCGCGGCGAGAACGGCCTGGTACTCGAAGAGGACGCTGGCTCCCGCCAACGCCCCTGCTCCAAGTAACACTTTGTTACTAAGTCGGGACCGCGCCAGGACGAGCAGGAACGCCGCGAAGGCGAGCGCTCCGGCCGCCAGGTGCCCGACGGTCGTGGCCGCCAACGGAAGCGCCAGCGTCCCGAGCGCGAATGCCACTGCGGCACGGTCGCCTGTGCCCGGCCGCAGGCGATCGGCGCCGGCCCTGACGAGCAGGATCGCGACGAGGTAGGCGATCCCGCCGGTCAGGAGGCGCGCGATCCAGAGGAGCGCATCGGAGCGCCACGGCGAGTCGCGGGCGCCGGCCAGCCGCATCGCTCCCAGCGTCGGAACCGCGAGGAACGAGATTCCCGGGGCCTTGTCGGTGTAGACGTGTCCGCCGTAGAGCGCCTTGTCGCCGGTCTGGCTCGCGTAGCGGTCGATCCGCAGGCTTCCGTCCAGGACGATCGACTGCGCCAGGCCGAGCCGCGAGACGTCCTGCCAGTTCTCGCCGTAGGCGAACGAGAACGCCGACAGCGCGCAAAGGGCGAGCAGAAGGGCGGGCCGCTTCAGGAACCGACCTGCGGGAGCACGTGCTGCTCGTACGTGGAGCGGTCGCAGGTCGCGACCGTGACCGGCGTGATCGTGCGCAGCGAGCCGCCGCCGGGCCCTGCCGTGTCACCGGGCCGGAGCATGCGCCCGCCGCCGCTCGCCATCCCGCGGAGCAGGACGACGAAGCGCTCTTCCGCGTCGATCGTCTCCCCGGGCCCGTGCTCCTCGCGCGCGAGCTCGCCCGCGAGCCGCCCGAGAACCGCGCCGGGAAGCGAGCCGAAGAGGCCGATCCGCGACAGCTCCGCGGCGGTAGCGGGGTCATGCCTGGGGCTCACGACTCGTCGGGAGGCTCGTCCGCGGGCTCCTGCCCCTTGTCGTGATCGGGATAGCGCATGCTCTCTTCCTCGGCCCCTCGTGGTCCGGTCGCCTGCTCCTGCTCCTCTTCGGTCGGCTCCGGCTGGTCGTGCACGGCGGTCTCCTTCGGTCGGGATCCCTATTGTTGCCGCGCGGGCAGCAGGACGCGTAGCGCCCGCGGCCGGATCTCGAAGCGAAGCGGCGAGTCGAGCTCCACGGGCTCGCCGTCGATCGCCGCCTCGACCTTCGCCGCCTGAGTCTCGACGGTGAACCGCTCGCCTTTGCTGTCGCTCCACGCGGAGGGGAGCCAGCCTTCGAGCGTGTAGAGGTGGAGCACGCCTTCGTCGAGCCGTTCGCGCTCGCCGACATTGAAGACGTCGAGCTCATACGCGTTGTTCCCGATGAAGATCACCCGGGCCTCGACAGGACGTTCGTCGACCTTTGCCCGGAGCCCGTGACGATCCCGAGCCGTCATCCACAACGCGCGCAGCCGAGCCAGCGCAGCCCGGCGCCGCCGATGGCTCTCGCGGCGGTGCACGAGCTCCGCGTAAGCGCCGAGCGACACGTTGTTGAGGAAGACCCGCCCGTCCACCGAGCCGACGTCGATCGTGCGCTCCGTCCCCCCGAATGCGTCGAGCGCGCCGAGTGGATCGTCCCGGTCGAGCCCGATGTCGCGGGCGAAATGGTTTCGCGTTCCGAACGGGATGCACACGAAGGGGAGGCCTCGCTCGATCGCCACCGCGGCGACCGGTGCGAGCGACCCGTCGCCGCCGGCCATGCCCAACGCGTCTGCTTCTGCGCCGCGTGCGAGCTCTTCGGGGTCGTCCTCCGCGTCGAGAACGTGGACGCGTACGCCGTTTGCTTCGGCGGCGGCGCGGAGCTCGTCCGCATCCGGCGAACCCGAACCGGAGCGCGGATTTATGAGGAGAAAAGCCGGCAACCACCCCAATGTAGTAGGTCCGACTGACGCCCTAGTTGAGCCGTTCGGCCCACCGCGCTGGCTGCTCTCGTGCCGATCTTCACGCACATGAGCGAACGAGGCATGCACCACATCGCGGACGACCTGTCCGAGACGTGGATCGAGGACTGGGCCGGAGCGGGCGTGGCCGAGATCGAGACGTATCTCGCGAAGCACGCTGCCTTCCTGCTCTTCCTCGAGTCCAACAAGGCCTAGTCCCTAGGCTCCGAGGTTTGTCCGCGTCGGTTGACGCGGAATAAGGTCTCCCAATCGACCTGGGAGGCGGACTCGTGAAGCTCAGCTACCTATGGCGTGGAGTGCCGGGACACCCCTTGCACCCACCACTGACCGACGCGACCATCGGCGCCTACACGTTCGCGACCGTCGCGGCGCTCGCCGACGTGACGGGGATCAGCACCAATGCGGCGACCCACGGCTGGTGGCTGGCGCTGATCTTCGGTCTGATCACGACCACGGCGACGGCGGTGACCGGCCTCCTCGACTGGCTCGTCATCACGCCGGGGACGCCGCTGAAGCGCACGGCGACGACGCACATGATCACGATGGTGACCGCGACAGTCTTCTTCCTGATCGCCGCGATCGTCGGGCACAAGAGCTTCAAGGAAGGGAACGTGCACGCGGCCCCGTTCATCCTGACGCTGATCGGCTTCGCGCTCCTGACGCTCGGCGGCACCTTCGGCGGCTCGATCGTCTACGTGCACGGCATGCGCGTGCTGAACCTCGTGGACGAGCCGGCAAAGGAAGCGCTCGCACCGCTTCCCAATGAAAGAAAGGAACAGGCCGAGGGCTAGCACGCCCTCGGCCTCAGTTCGCTTAAGCCTCTACGAGACCCAACTGGCGCTCGATGTCGCCTTTCGGCCGGGCGCCGATCGTCGCCGCAGCCGGCTGACCGTCCTTGAACAGGATCATGGTCGGGATCGACTGAACGCCGAACCGCATTGCGAGCTCCTGCTCCTCGTCGATGTTGACCTTGACGAGCTTGAGCTCGTCGTTCCGCTCCTCGACGATTCGCTCGAGGACGGGCGAGACGGCGTGGCACGGACCGCACCACTCGGCCCAGAAGTCGACGAGAACAGGCTTGTCGCTCTGAAGCACTTCCTGCTCGAACGTCGATTCGGTGACCGCTGTACTCATTGAGATTTCGTCCTTTCAGTTGGTTCTGATGCTTCAAGGATGTGAACGCCGTCGGACGGCGCCTTGTTCCCGCTCCCCCGGCTTTCTGAACGTCGGGGCCGGGAGCGTCCATCCCTAGAATCGAACCATGGAGAAGCCGTTCCACCCCTTGCCGCCCGTGCCGGACCATCCTGCGCTCGAGCGCGAGATCCTCGCGTGGTGGGAGGCCGAGCGGATCTTCCCGCGCCTGCGGGAGCAGCTCGCCGGCGGCCCGAAGTGGAGCTTCGTCGACGGCCCGAAGACGGCGAACACAACCGGCGGGCTCGGTGTCCATCACATCTGGGGGCGCACGTACAAGGACGTCTTCCAGCGCTACAGGGCGCTGCGGGGCTTCGACCAGCGGTTCCAGAACGGCTTCGACTGCCAGGGACTCTGGGTCGAGGTCAAGGTCGAGCGCGAGCTCGGGCTGAACTCGAAGCCCGAGATCGAGGAGTACGGGCTGGACGGCTTCGCCCGCAAGTGCCGCGAGCTCGTCGCCGAGTCGGCGCGCGTGATCACCGAGCAGTCGATCCGCCTCGGCCAGTGGATGGACTGGGGCAACGACTACTTCACGTTCAGCGACACGAACATCGAGTACATCTGGCGCTTTCTCGCGATCGTCCACGAGCGCGGCTGGCTCTACCTCGGCCACCGCTCGACGGAGTGGTGTCCTCGCTGCGGCACGTCGATCTCGCAGCACGAGCTGTCGCAGTCGGACGTCTACCAGGACAAGTCGGATCCGTCCCTGTTCGTCCGCTTTCCGTTGAAGGACCGGGAGAACGAGTCGCTCGTGATCTGGACGACGACGCCGTGGACGCTGCCCGCGAACGTCGCCGCGGCGGTGAACCCGGACGCCGAGTACGGCAAGCGCGACACCGGCGAGTGGGTCGCGGCCGCCCGCTACCCGGAGGACACGTTCGTCGAGCGCGTGAAGGGCTCAGAGCTCGTCGGCCTCGAGTACGAGGGGCCGTACGACCACTTCGAGCCGGGAGGCGGGGTCAGGCACCGGGTCATTCCCTGGGACGACGTGTCCATGGAGGACGGCACCGGCATCGTCCACATCGCTCCCGGCGCCGGCACCGAGGACTTCGAGCTCTCGCGCGTCCACGACCTGCCCGTGCTCGTGCCGGTCGACGAGGCCGGCCGTTTCTACCCCGAGTACGGCTGGCTGCACGGCGCTTCCACCGTCGAGGCGGCCGACCAGATCGTGGGCGACCTGCGAGAGCGCGGGCTGCTGGAGAGTGCGGAGACGTACGTGCACCGCTATCCGCACTGCTGGCGCTGTGCGACGCCGGTGATCTTCCGCGTCGTCGACGACTGGTTCATCCGCGCCGACGAGATCCGCCAGCCGCTGATCGACGCGAACGCGACGGTCGAGTGGACGCCCGACTTCTACGGCAAGCGGATGGAGGACTGGCTGCGCAACATGGGCGACTGGAACATCTCCCGCAAGCGGTACTACGGACTGCCGCTGCCGTTCTACCCCTGCGAATGTGGGCACCTGAACGTCGTGGGCTCGCGCGCCGAGCTCGAGGAGCGCGCGGTCTCCGGGCTCGAGCAGCTCGAGGAGCTCCATCGCCCCTGGATCGACGAGGTGCCTATCCGTTGCTCCGAGTGCGACGCCGAAGTGCGCCGTGTGCCCGAGGTCGGCGACGTGTGGCTCGACGCGGGCATCGTCCCGTTCTCGACGCTGGGGTGGAAGAACGACCAGTACGTCCCGGGCGGGTACGCAACGGGCGCGTCCAAGGGACTGTCCCACGCCGACCTCCCCGACCATGCCTACTGGGAGAAGTGGTTCCCGGCCGACTGGGTGACCGAGATGCGCGAGCAGATCCGGCTCTGGTTCTACGCGCAGCTCTTCATGTCGGTCGCGCTGGACGGGCGCGCGCCGTTCGAGCGCGTGCTCGGGCACGAGGACGTACGCGACGAGCACGGGCACGAGATGCACAACTCCAAGGGCAACACGATCGAGGCGCACGAGGCAGTCGAGCAGATGGGCGCCGACGTGATGCGCTGGATGTACTGCGAGCAGGCCCCGACCCAGAGCCTGCGCTTCGGCTACACGGCCGCCGGCGACATCAAGCGGCGCCTGCTCACGCTCTGGAACTCCGCGTCGTTCCTCGTCACGTACGCGAACATCGAGGGGTGGCGGCCGCGCTGGGAGGATCTCGACGGCGGCCCCGCTGGTGAGCTGCGGCCCTTGGACCGCTGGCTCGTAGCGCGCACGCAGAAGTTCGTCGCCGACACCGAGGTCGCGTTCGAGCGCTACTGGACTCGCGACGTCGTGCGCGGCTTCGACGCGTTCGTCGACGACGTGTCCAACTGGTACATCCGTCGGTCGCGGCGGCGCTTCTACTCGCTCGAGGAGCCGGCCGCATTCGCCACGCTCTGGTACGCGCTCGTCCAGGCTGTGCGCGCGATCGCGCCGGTGATGCCGTTCCTCGCGGAGCACCTGTGGCGGAACCTCACCGCGTCGGCCGAGGGCGCCCCGGACTCCGTCCACCTCGCCGGCTGGCCCGAGCGCAGCGATTGGGATCGTGCACTAGTGCACGAGGTGGCGGAGGTGCGCCGTGTCGTCGAGCTGGGCCGCCAGGCGCGGGCCGCGAGCGGGATGAAGCTGCGCCAGCCCCTGCGGCGGATGGTCGTCCAGGGCGCGTCCGGGGCTGCACGGCACGAGGACGAGATCCGCGAGGAGCTGCGCGTGAAGGAGGTCGAGTTCGGCCCGGTCGAAGCGATGGAGATCCGCGTGAAGCCGAACTTGCCGGTCCTCGGCCCGAAGCTCGGCAAGGATCTCGGCGCGGTGCGGCAGGCGCTCGCCGCGGGCCGGTTCGAGCAGCTCGACGGCGGTGGTGTACGCGTCGACGGCCACGTCTTCGGCGCCGACGAGGTGCTCGTCGAGCGCGTGAGCCGTGAGGGCTGGGCGCTCGCGGAGTCGAATGGCCTCACGGTCGCGCTCGAGCTCGCGCTCGACCAGGAGCTCGAGCAGGAAGGTGAGGTGTACGAGCTGATCCACCGCGTGAACTCGATGCGCAAGGAGGCCGGGCTGGAGCTCACGGACCGCATCCGAGTCACGCTTCCCCGTGCGCAGGAGCGACTCCTCGAGCACGCCGACTGGATCGCGGGCGAGACCCTCGCGGTCGCGGTCGAGGCGGGCGACGTCGGCGAGCCCCGGATTGAGAAGGCGTAGCGTCGGGCGCCTGTGAAGGCGCTGAGCGTCACGCCGTATCCGATCCTGCCGCTCTCCCATGGAGGACGCGTGCGCGTCTTTCGGCTCTCGGCAGCGCTCGCCGCCGCCGGTGCGGAGGTCGACGTCCTGTACCCGTGGTCGCCGGGACTGCCGCTGCGGCCGTTCCGCCGTGACGGCGTCGCGTATCTGCCGCAGGCGTTCGCGGCGAACCTGTTGCCCCGGCTTCTCCCATCCGTCGCGGTTCCGCCCCTGGTGGCGCTGTCGTGGGAGCCGTTCGCGGTCGCCCAACGCCGGCGCCGTTCGCTCCTGGCCGAACATGACGTCGCCGAGTTCCATTTCTGCGCCCATGCAGCGTGGATGGAGCGCGCGCGCCGGGTGACCAACGTCGTCTATGTCGCGCACAACGTGGAGGTCGACTTCGAAGCCGCGCACCGGCCGCCATTCCTGGCGCGGAGGATCCTTGGACGGCTTGCGGAGCTAGAGCGGCGCGCCGTCGAGGCGAGCGACCTCGTCGTCGCCTGCACCGAGGGGGATGCCGAGCGGCTTCGCTCGCTGTACGGCGGCGCCGACTACGTGGTCGTGCCGAACGGCTTCGAGGACGGGCTGCTCGGGTTCGACCGGGCCGTCGGGCGGGCGGACGCGCGCGAGGAGCTCGGTCTCGGTCCGGAGGAGCGCGTCCTGCTCTTCGTGGGTGGCCCTGCGCGGCACAACCGCGATGCCGTGGCGTTCCTCGAAAAACGCCTGCTCCCGTCGCTACAGCCCGGCGTCACGCTGCTGGTCGCGGGGGGCTGCGCACCACGGGGCCGTACGGACCGCACGCCGGGACGGAGAGTGCGCCGCCTGGGGTACGTCGACGATCTTCGCCCGCTCTTCGCGGCTGTCGACGTGGGAGTGAACCCGGTGGCGCACGGATCCGGCTCGCAGCTCAAGATCGCGGAGTATCTGGCGGCGGGACTGCCGATCGTGACGACGCCTCTCGGTGCGCGCGGGTACGAGTCGCTTGCCCGCTTCCTCACCGTGACCGAGCTCGACGGATTTCAGGTCGCGATCGAGTCTGCGCAGCCCCCCGCTGAGCGCGCCGACGTCCGCGAGCTCACGTGGACCCAGCTCGGCCGCCGCTTGCACGCCGCGTACACGCGCCTTCTGGGCCGCTGGTCGTGAGGATCCTCCAGATCGCCGACTGGACGTCCAATCCCGGCGGGATCGAGGTCTGCGTGGCCCGGCTGCGGGAGACGCTCTCGGCCGGGGGCGACGAGGTGCGGCTCCTCACCGGCTCGACCGGATCGCAGGGCGACGGCACAGCGGACTACGTCGCGCGGGCGAGCGATCGTCTCGCGCCGCAGATCGGCCTCCAGCTCGTCAATCCTTTCGCCGTCGCCCGGCTCCGCGCGGCTCTGCGGGACTTCCGGCCTGACGTGGTGCACGTGCACATGCTCGAGGCAAACCTGTCGACGGCGCTTTTCGTCGCCCTTCGCGGTGTCCCCACCGTCGTCACGGTGCACTTCTACAAGCCGATCTGTCCGGTCGGGACCAAAGTGCTCCCAGACGGCGCGTTCTGCACGGTGCCTGCGGGAACGGTCTGCTTCCGGGGCGGCTGCCAGTCGCTGCCGGCATGGCTGCGCGACCGGCCGCGCTACCGCTTGCTGCGGGACGGCCTCGCGCGGGCGCGCCGAGTCGTGACGTCGAGCCGATGGATGCAAGCGCAGCTCGCGGTGTCGGGCATCGCGGCCGACGTGGTGTATCCGCCGGTTGCCGATCCGGTCGTCGCCGCCGCGCCCGCCCCCGAGCCGCTCTTCGTCTACTGCGGCCGGCTGAGCGCCGAGAAGGGTGTCCAACTCTTCGTGCGCGCCTTCGCGCGCGTGCGCGAATCGGTTCCGGAGGCGCGGGCGCGAGTCGTCGGGGGCGGGCCGGAGCACGCGGCGCTGGAGGCGCTCGCCACCCAGCTCGGCGCGGGGGATGCAGTCGACTTCGTCGGCCGCGTGCCGCCGGACCAGGTCGCGGGATACGTCGCGGACGCCTGGGCGCTGGTCGCCCCGTCGCTCTGGGCGGAGCCGTTCGGGCTCGTCGCCGCGGAAGCGATCGCACAAGGCGTACCGGTCGTAGCGAGCGAGACCGGCGGCTTCGCGGAGACCGTGGAGCCGGCGCGCTCGGGAATCCTGTGCGCGAACGGCAGCGAGCAGCAGCTCACGGAGGCGCTGCGGTCGATCGCCGAGCGTCCGCTCGCCGTCGATCCGCAGCAGATCGCAACGATCCGGGCGCGCCACTCGCTCGCGCGCCACGGCGAGACGATGCGCTCGATCTACTCGGCGGCGGCAGCGGCATGAGGCGCCTCCTGATCCTGTCCATCGACTCCGCCGACCCGGCGCTCGTGCGGAAATGGGCCGAGCAGGGCGAGTTGCCGGCCCTCGCCGCGCTGATGCGCGAGGGCGCGACGGCAAGTCTCGAGTCGATCTCGAACCTCTTTCCCGACGCGGCGTGGCCGACGATCGCGACCGGGTGCCTGCCGGGGAAGCACGGCCACTACAACTGGCGCTGCGTCCGGCCCGGGACGACCACGATGGCCTTTGCGCCCGCGCGCAGCTACCTCCAGCCCTTCTGGCTGCTCGCCGCGCGGAGCGGTCGCCACGTCCTGACGTTCGACATGCAAGGCTCGTTCGTCGAGCCGGGGGCCGGCGGGACGCAGGTCGTCGGCTGGGGCCAGCGTGCCGCGCGCGTCCACGAGAGCTGGCCGCCGGAGCTCTTCGGCGAGCTCGAGACACGGTACGGGCGGCCTCCTCCGTGGCTGGACGACGACGTCGTGAACCGCGGCGAGCGCAGTGCCGCGCGGTACCTCCGCGTCCTCGAGCGCAGCGTGGCCGCGCGCACGGAGCTGCTGCTCCAACTCCTACGCGACCGGCCGTGGGACGTCTGCGTCGCCTCGTACCAGGAGGCCCACAACGGCGGCCATGTCTTCCACCGCTATGTCGATCCGACCCACTGGGCGCACGACGCGGGTCGCGCAGAACGCTTCGGGGACGCGCTGCTCCAGGTCCAGAAGCTGATCGATCACGGGGTCGCCAGGCTGCTCGAGAGCCTTCCGTCCGACACCGACGTGGTGCTGTTCTCGGGCACCGGATTCCGGGCGAACTCGAACGGGCTGCAGATCCTTCCGGAGGCGCTGATCGGGCTGGGCTACACCCTCCCGCGTACCGCGTCGCCCCTCCCGCGGGCCCTGAACGCGGTGTCTCGTGCGATTCCCTGGTCGATCCGGCGGCACGTGAACCGCCGGCTGTCGAACGAGCGCCAATCCGTGCTGCTCGCGAGGATGTGGGAAGAGTCGATCGACTGGACACGCACCAGGGCCGTCGCGGAGACCGCCTTCAGCGCGGGCTGGGTCCGGATCAACCTCCGCGGACGCGAGCCGCACGGAATCGTCGCGCCGGGCAGCGAATACGACGCGCTCTGCGCAGAGATCGCGGGCGAGCTCCGGGCGCTGCGGCACGCCGAGACCGGTGCGCCCGCCGTGGCGGAGGTGATCCGGATGGACGAGCTCGCGGACGGTCCTCATGCGGGCGAGTTTCCCGACCTGTACGTCCGCTGGGCGCCCGAGGGCTTCCTTCGGGCGGTAACGCATCCGCGGCTCGGCGTCCTGCGGGAGAACATGCGGGACGTGGCGGTCAGCGAGCACTCCGGCGAGGGGTTCCTCGTCGCGGCGGGCCCGTCGATCCGCTCGGGCGGCGAGGTCCGCGGCCACGTTGTCGACGTGGCCGCCACGGCGCTGTACCTGGCGGGAGCCCCGGTTCCTTCGGACATGGACGGGAACGTCCTCACCGACCTGATCGATCCGGCAGAGCTCGCCAAGCGGCCGGTCGTGCGCGTCGAGCAAGACTGGACGGACGACCCGTGGCCGTGACCGGGCTCGGGATAGTCGGCTGCGGCTGGGTGACGGCGACGCGCCATCTGCCGGCGCTCGCACGCGTGCGCGACCTCGAGGTCGTCGCCCTGGCCGACGTCGACGCCAAGGCGGTCGACACGCTCGCCGGGCGCTTCGGGGTGGCCGCGCGCTACGGCGGCGCGGCGCAGCTCGTCGAGGATCCGCGCGTCGACGCCGTGGCGGTCTGCGTCCCGCCGTCGGCGCACGCCGAGGTCGCGCTCGCGGCGCTCGAGGCCGGGAAGCACGTGTTCGTCGAGAAGCCGCTTGCCGCCACGCTCGCCGACGCCGATCGGCTCGTCGAGCGTGCCACGGGGGTCGGGCTCACGGCGATGGTGGGCTTCAACCTCCGTTTCCACCGCCTCGTCCGGCAGCTGCGCGATCGCCTCGCCTCGGGCGGCCTCGGCCCGATTCACGCGCTCGCCACGACCTATACCGACGACGTGCTCCTCAGGCCGGACCTCGCGGCGTGGCGGGCGTCTCGGGGGCGCGGAGGCGGGACCCTGCTGGAGAAGGCGATCCACCATTTCGATCTCTGGCGCTTCCTGCTGGCGGACGAGGTCGAGGAAGTCCACGCCTACACCGGCTCCGGCCGGGCGGACGACGAGGTCGCCTGCGTCAGCGCGCGCATGCGCGGAGGCGCGCTGGCGAGCACCCTGGCCGTCGACGCGACGAGCCTTTCCAACGAGGTCGCGGTGTACGGCGCAAAGGCCCGCGTCGCGCTCGACCTGTACCGGTTCGACGGGCTCGTCCAGGCGTCGCCCTCCGAGCCGCCCGGAGCGGTCCGGACGCGCGCGCAGGCCCTGCTTCGCACCGCACGGGCGTTGCCGGCAGGGCTGGGCGCGATCCGCAGCGGAGGGGAGGCGATGCTCTCGTATGAGGCGGAGTGGCGCCACTTTGCCGAGGCCATTGCACGCGGCGGTGCGACGGAGAGCACGCTCGAGGACGGCGTGCGCGCGCTCGAAATCGCGCTCGCGGCACACGAGTCGGCGGCGACCGGCGAGCGGGTGAGTCTCCGCTCGCGCTAGCGCCCGGGCGGTTGTACGCTCTGCCCTGAGAGGAGGGCGCGATGACCCCGTGCGCGCAGTGCGGCGGCGAAGTCGAAGGGCGGTATCGCTACTGCCCGTGGTGCGCCGCGCCCCTGCGCCGCAAGCTCGTCGAGTTCTTCCGAGCCCACGACCGCGACCACGGAAAGGCTCTCCGCGTCTCGCGCTACCTCGACGAGCGGCACGTGCGCTTCAGCGTCTGGGACGAGACCGGCCGGGCCGAGTCGGCGGTGTCGTTGGGCGAGGACGAGGCCGCCCGGCTGGCGCGCTTCCTCGGGCCGCCGCGCCCGCGGCCTCGGACGATCGACGCGTTGCTCGAGACGCTGCGTCTCTAGTCAGCTTGGCCGCACCGAAGATGCATGCCGACGAGGTCGACACCGGCGTCGGGCTCGTGCGCCGCTTGCTCGCCGCGCAGTTCCCGCACTGGGCTGACCTCTCGATCGATCCGGTCGTGTCGTATGGGACGGATCACGACATCTATCGCGTCGGTGATCGCCTCGCGGCTCGGCTGCCGCGGATCGGTTGGGCCACCGGCCAGGCGAAGAAGGAGGCGAAATGGCTGCCGAAGCTCGCGCCGCACCTGCCGCTGGCCGTTCCGGTGCAGTTGGCAATTGGGCGTCCGGCTGAGGGCTACCCGTTTGAATGGTCCGTCTACGAGTGGCTGCCCGGCGAGAACGCCAACGGCACGATCGACGATCTGGATCGTGCTGCAGTCGATCTCGCCGCGTTCGTGAAGGCGCTGCGGCAGATCGATACGAGCGATGCACATCCACGGCCGCCGTATAGCCGAGGCGCACTGCTCGCGGAGCTCGACGACTCGGTCCGCGGGTCGATCGCAGAGCTCGGCGACCGGATCGACGGCGAAGCGGCCGTGCGTTCATGGGAGGAGTCGCTGCGTGCGCCGGTCTGGGAGGGCGAGGAGGTCTGGGTGCACGGCGACCTGCTCCCCGGCAACCTGCTCGTCGTCGACGGCCTGCTCACGGCGGTGATCGACTTCGGTGGCCTCAACGTGGGCGATCCCGCTTGCGACCTGCAACCCGCCTGGAACGTGTTCGCAGGCGACAGCCGCGAGCGGTTTCGAGCCGAGCTCCGGGCCGACGAGGCGTCGTGGCTACGTGGGCGCGGCTGGGCGCTCTGCCAGGCGGTCGTGGCCCTGCCGTACTACTGGGACACGAACCCCGGGATGATTCGCCAGGCCTCGCACGCGCTGGCGCAAGTCCTGGGCGACGGCTAGCTCTGAGTCTCGGCCAGCGCAAGCTCCCGGCGCAGCTCCACCGGAAGCCGGAACGTGACGTCCTCGTCGACCATGCGGTACTGCTCGACCTCGGCTCCGCGGGCCCGGAACCAGTCGCAGACGCGCTCGACGAGCGACTCCGGCGCCGAGGCGCCCGACGTGACTCCGACCGTCTCGACCTCGCCCAGCCACGCGTCCTCGATCTCGGTCTCGTCGTCGATCAGGTGCGCGCGCACCCCCGCGGCCCGGGCGACGTCCACCAACCGGTTCGAGTTCGAGCTGTTCCGCGAGCCGATCACGAGCAGGAGATCGACCTCCGCGAGCATCTCCTTCACGGCCCATTGCCGGTTGGAGGTCGCGTAGCAGATGTCCTCCTTCTTCGGCGCGTGGATGTCGGGGAAGCGGCGCCGCAGCACCGAGATGATCTCGCCGGTCTCGTCGACCGACAGCGTGGTCTGCGTGATGTAGGCGAGGCGCTCGTCGGGCCCGAGCTCGAGGGCCTCGGCGTCGCCGACCGACTCGACCAGCACGATGGCCTCCGGAGCCTCGCCCATCGTGCCGACGACCTCCTCGTGACCGGCGTGTCCGATCAGGACGACGCGATAGCCGGCATCGGCGTAGCGGCGGGCCTGCACGTGCACTTTCGTGACGAGCGGACACGTGGCGTCGATCGTGTTCAGCTGCCGGGCGCTTGCGTTCGCGTGCACGGACGGCGCCACGCCGTGAGCCGACAGCACCACCGTCTCGCCGGGCGGAACGTCCTGCTCGCTCTCGACGAAGATCGCTCCGCGCTCCTCGAGGTCGCGCACGACATGGATGTTGTGGACGATCTGCTTGCGCACGTACACCGGGGGCCCGTAGAGGTCGAGGGCCTTCTCGACCGTCTCGACGGCGCGCTCGACCCCGGCGCAATAGCCGCGGGGAGAGGCAAGAAGGACGCGCTTGACCACGAACTCAGGATAGCCGTGCGCCTCCGTGCGCCGATCCGAGGATGGACTTGTCCGAATCCCGCTCCATAGACTGTTCCACGCCCGAATGAGACGTTTTTTCCAGGGTGCGATCGAAGCCTTCCGCCGGCGTCGCGCGCCTGCGGCGAGGGCGACCCCCTCCGGTCCCGTGGCTCGCCCGGAGCAAACGGCCCTCCTGCGCGCGATCGAGACGCTCGGCGGTGAGCTGGATCTCGACCGCGTCTTGCCGGAGCTGGTCGACCGGCTCGCTGAGCTTTTGCGCGCCGATACGGCGGACTTCTACGTCTACGGGCGGAGCCGGCAGAGGCTGCGCTGCGCCGTCGTGCACGGGCTTCCCGGCGAGCTCGTCGGGTTCGAGGTCGCCGCCGACACGACGCTCGCAGGCGAGGCGATCGCGGCCGGCCGTCCGGTCGTGGCGACGAGCCCTCCGGTTCCGCATCCCGCCTACGAGTCGCTCGCCGGCGCGATCGTCGCTCCGCTCGTCGGGGCCGAGGGCGCAAGCGGGGTGCTCGGCGTCGGACGTAGGCACGGTGAGTTCACCGCGGAGGACGCGGACTTCCTCGGCGCCTTTGCGAGCCTGGCAGAGCTCGCGATCCGGAATGCCGAGACCTTCGCGGAGCGCTCTAGGCAGGAGCGCGTGCAGCGCGGCTTCTACCGAATCGCCTCGGTGCTGGGCCAGCCGCTCTCGCTCGCTGCCACTCTCGACGCGATCGCGCAGGCGGCGACCGAGGCGCTCGGCGGCTCGTCGGCCGCCGTGTTGATGCCGCGTGCGGGCGTGCTCGAGCTCGTCGGCTCGCACGAGCTGCCGGAAGACCTCACCAGGGCGCTCGGAGACGGGCTCCCCGACTCTGCGAAAGCGCTGGCTACGGCGGCGGCGGCGCGCAGGATCCTCGCTGCGTCGTCGGTCGCGGACGACGATCGCTTCGAGCCGGAGTGGCGTGCGCTCGCCGCCCGCGCAGGTGCGGCCTCGCTGCTGGCAGCGCCTGTCGAGTCGCCCCGGCAGGGAAGCGGGGGGCTCGTGCTCGTGTTCTTCGCCGAGCGACGTGAGCTCACCGACGACGATCTCGAGCTCGCCATCCATCTCGCCGATGCGACCGGTGGCGCGCTCGAGCGCAGCGAGCTCTTCGAGGCGGAGCGCACCTCGCGGGCTCTTGCACAGCAGCTGGCGCGCACCGGCAGCCTGCTTGCGACCGAGCTCGACCCAGCCGCGGTTCTCGACGAGGTCGTGCAGCAGGCTCCGGCGCTGCTCGGGGCCGAGGCCTGCACGGTTCGGCTGCTCGCCGGGGACGAGCTGGTCGTGCAGAGCGGGGCGGGCCCAGGCACCGATGCCGCGCTCGCCGCTCGCTCGCCGTCGACGGGCCGGTTGCTCGGCGACATCGTCCAATCCCGTGCGCCGATCGCGATCGACGACGTCGACGTCGACAACCGCTACGCCGCTGCCGATCCGGTCCTCGCCGAGGGCTATCGCGCCTTTCTCGGCGTGCCGCTGATCGGCCCGGAGCGAACCGTGCACGGCGTCCTCTCGGTCTACTCGCTGCAGCCCCGGGCCTGGCTGCCGGAGGAGATCGACGCCCTGTCGGCCCTCGCGACCAACACGTCCGCAGCCCTCTCGAACGCCGAGCTCTACCAGAGCGTCGCGCTCGAGAAGGAGCGGAGCTTCGCGATCCTCGCCAACATCGCCGACGGCATCGTGGCGGTCGACCGCCAGGGCCAGGTCGTCCTCTGGAACGCCGCAGCCGAGCTCATCACCGGAATCCCGCAGGCCGAAGCGCTCGGCAGGACGCCGCTCCAGGTGCTGGGGCGCACGCTCGAGTCGGAGGGCGACTCGCCGGGCGGAGACCGGCTGCTCGCAATCCAGCGCGGTGGGGAGGACGCGTGGCTCTCGATCACGGAGGCGATCATGCGCGACCCGGCAGGCGTCGTCTCAGGCCGAATCTTCGCGTTCCGCGACATCTCCGCCGACCGCTTCGTCGAGCAGATGAAGTCCGACTTCGTCTCCACGGTCTCGCACGAGCTCCGCACGCCGCTGACGTCCATCTACGGCTTCGCGGAGACGCTACTCAGGCAGGACGTGCAGTTCGGCGACCAGGAGCGGGAGACGTTCCTGCGCTACATCGCCTCTGAGGCCGAGCGCCTGACGGGCATCGTCGACGCTCTCCTCAACGTCGCACGGCTCGACACCGGCGACCTGCATGTGAACATCTCGCCCGTCGACGTGCGGCCGGTCGTCTCGGAAGTCGTCTCGAGCGCCGACGACGGTGGCGCGAATGGACATCGCTTCGTCGTCGACCTGCCCACCGAGCCGCTTCGTGCGGAGGCCGACCCCGACAAGCTCCGGCAGATCGTGGCCCAGCTCGTCGACAACGCGGTCAAGTACTCGCCCGACGGGGGCACGGTGACGATCGCCGCACGCCGCAAGAGCGAGACGGTCGAGTTCAGCGTGGTCGACGAAGGCATGGGAATTCCGCAGGCCGAGCAGCAGCGCATCTTCCGCAAGTTCTACCGCGCCGATTCGCCCACCGACCGCGAGGAGCGCTCCGGCACCGGGCTGGGCCTGTTCATCGCGCAGGGGCTTGTCACGGCGATGGGCGGACGGATCTGGGTCGAGTCGGCCGAGGGAAGTGGCGCGAGCTTCGCCTTCGAGCTGCCGGCCGCCCGGGCGCGGCTGTAGGCGCGAGGAAAGGTATGAACGACGACGAGCCGGGTATAGGGCGGCATCCGTCAGGTGCCGCAGGATCTCCAGCGATGACCCGCGTTCTCGTGATCGACGACGAGGCTCCGATTCGGCTGCTCTGCCGCGTGAACCTCGAGGCTGAGGGCATGGAGGTGCTCGAGGCTCCGGACGGCCCGAAGGGGCTCGAGCAGGCGCGGGCGGCCGAGCCCGACGTGATCCTCCTGGACGTGATGATGCCTGGGCTCGACGGGTGGCAGGTCGCCGAGCAGCTGCTCGAGGACGACAGGACCCGCTCGATCCCGATCGTCTTCCTCACCGCCCGGGCGGAGTTTCGCGACCGCGCCCGTGGGCTCGATCTGGGTGGAATCGACTACGTGACCAAGCCGTTCAACCCGCTCGAGCTGGCGCCCCTCGTCGAGGACATGCTCAAGCGGGTCGGGCGAGGCGAGCGCGACGAGCTCCGCGGCGAGAAGCTCGCCGAGCTCCGCGCCCTCATGCGCGACGAGTAAGGCGAGGAGGACGGCGCCGAACACCGCCCTCCTCGATCGCTGTCAGAGCGTTAGCGCCCCGCGAAGTCGGCGGTGACCATGCGTGCTCCGGAAACGCCGGAGTACGTGCCGACCGCCTCGCCGATGCCGACGCGCCGATACCCGGCGCGAAGCAGGTTCTCCCGGTGCGCCGGGCTGTTCAGCCACTCGCGGACGATCACCTGCGGGGTCCCGAGCGAGCCGGTGCCCCAGGCGAGGTTCTCACCCATTCTCCGGCCTCGGACCCGGAACGCGTTCATCCGCTGAGCGAACGCGCCGTGGGCGAAGTACCCCTTGCTGGCCATGTCGGACGACTGCCAGCGGGCGGCGCGAAGCAGGTTCGGATCGACCTGCAGCGGTGCGAGGCCATGGGCCTGGCGGGTTTGGTTCATTGCCGTGAGGAGTGCCGCTTCCGGGCTGGTGAGCTTGATTGCTCCGTTTGCAGCCGGTGCGACGAGAACTGCGGTGACGAGTGCGACTAAAAATGCACAAAAATGCTTCTGGTTTGGCTTGGACAAGGGCAAACCCCCCCGTGTTTGCTTTCGGCGGCATCGCTTCCCCCCGAAGCGAAGTCGAGAGGGTAGACGATGTAGCGGACGTTTTGCCGGGAGATCGCCGTCGAAAACCCGCAAATCCTCCAAATAGCTAGAAAATCGGGCGAAATTCCCTGCAAATCGGAATATCGTTGTGTTTGACACTTACGACTCCGAACCTGCCTCTACACTCAAAGCACGGGACGTGGCGCAGCCTGGTAGCGCACTCGCTTTGGGAGCGAGGGGTCGCCAGTTCGAATCTGGCCGTCCCGACTGCCGCTGAAAGTTGAAGCGCCGAAGGCGCTGACTTTCAGCGGAGAGAGCGTGGGGTCGCCAGTTCGAATCTGGCCGTCCCGATCGAAATCGGCGCAGGCGGCTCGAGCGGCAGCGTTGCCGCCCAACGCTGCGCTCGGAGCCGCCGTCCTCGTCGCCGGGTCGGCGACGAGAGCCGAGGGGGCTCCCGAGGAGAGGCCCCCTTCACATGAGCAGACTCGCCCCGTGACCGAAACCTGCACGGCACTTGCGTATCGCTCGATACTCCGTGGGTGCGGATCCACGATCTCAACTGGATGCAGCTCGAGGCGTACCTCGAGCGGGACGACCGGATCGTGCTGCCGCTCGGCTCGACCGAGCAGCACGCCTACCTCTCGCTCGGGACCGACTCGATCCTCGCGGAGCGGCTTGCAGTCGAGGCCGCGGAGCCGCTCGGCGTTCCCGTGCTTCCCGTTCTCTCATACGGACTGGTGCCCTCGTTCGCGGCGTTTCCCGGCAGCCCCTCGCTCGCTGAGCCGACGTACGTCGCTCTGCTTCGGGAGCTCCTCGGCTCGCTGCACGGCCAGGGCTTCCGCCGCTTTCTGCTCGTGAACGGTCACGGTGGCAATACCCCCGCCGCGCAGCCGCTCGCGGAGTGGGCGGAGGGCGTCGGCGCGCAGGTGCTCTTCCACAACTGGTGGAACTCCGAACGCGTCTGGGCCCTCGTCGAGGAGATCGATCCGGAGGGCAGCCACGCCTCGTGGACTGAGAACTTCCCGTGGACCCGACTCTCAGGCGTGTCGCTGCCGGCCGAGCACAAGCCGCGGCTCGATGTGCGCCGCGACGTTCCTCCGAGCGAGATCCGGGCCCAGATCGGCGACGGCTCTTTCGGCGGCTGGTACGAGCGGCCCGACGAGGAGCTGCTGCGGATCTGGCAGGTCGGCGTCGAGGAGGCGCGCGAGCTGCTCGAGTCGGGGTGGATCTAACGGAGCGTGCTCCCGCGCGTTTCCTCGTCACGCAGGAAGCGCAGGAAGAAGACCGCGAACACCGCGAAGAAGACCACCGCTTGCTCACCGACCATGGTCAGCCCTGCGAGCTGCTGGTCGGACAGCGGGTCGAGTCCCCAGAGGCCCGGTCCGTCGCGGTAGGTGCGGTAGACGGCCGACGGGAGCAACGCGAGCAGCAGTCCGAGCGGGCTGCCGAGCACGAACGCGGCGAACACGTATGCGGCTTTCGTCCCGTTCGCGAGGCGGTGCGGGACGCCCTGGAGTACCGGCCACCAGAGCGCGATTCCGGCAGCGAGGTAGCTCACGTGCTCCAGGTGAAGCACGGTTGCGGGATCGGCGAGCGCGAAGTCGTACGCGCGCGGAACGTGCCAGGCGAAGTACGTCCCGAGCCAGAGCGGCAGGGCGATCGCCGGGCGCGTGAGCATGCGCACGACGCGCGTGCGGCCCAGCGCCCGCGCTAGCGCGGGCGGCAGTGCGAGCACGATCAGCGCGGGCGCCCACTCGGCCATGACGACGTTCTGGAGCAGGTGCGCCGTCAGCAGGTAGTGCAGCGCGATCGTCTGCACCGGCGAGGCGAACACGGCGAGCATCAGCCCGATCGCAAGCCCGAAAGCCGCGATGCGGGCCCGCGAAGCTGGGTAGACGCGAACTGCGAGCGCGTAGGCGACGACCAGGGACGGCACGAGGACGAGCGCCTCGCCGTTCCAGGTCCACGCATAAGGATTCACGGCCGCAAGCTAGCCCGGGCGCTACCCTGGTGCCTGCGCGTCCGTGGTGTAGTGGTAACACGAGAGCCTTCCAAGCTCTAGTCACCGGTTCGAGTCCGGTCGGACGCTCTCCGACCTATGTCTGAGCCAGCAGCACGCGCGGCCCGCGCGGAACCCTTCCGCCGTCGCCGCGCTCCTGTGTGACCGCCACGATCGCTCCCGCTGGCACGGGCTCCTGCAGCGAGACCACCGAGGGGCTCTGCGCGGCGTCGAACGTTCCCGCCGGCCTCGGCTTGCCGTTCTCGACCACCCACGCCTCATAGGTCTTGCCGCTCGGCGCGGGATTGAGGCGCGCGATCACGAGCGCGGCCGAGCCGGTCGGCGAGACGTAGAGCGCTCCGTGGTCGCCGTTGAGCGAGATCTGCCTCGTCCCGGGCTCCGCGATCACGCCGAGCGCGTCCTGCTGCGCCGAGCGCACGCGGTCGACCTCGCGCTGGAGCTGGACGCTCCAGCCGGCGAAGCCGATCGCCGCGCAGGCGGCGACCGCCGCGGCGACCTGCGTCGCTCGAACGAAGCGCGGTCGAAGCGGGATGACGTTGGGACGCTCGGCGCGAGCCTGCGCCAGGATGCGACCGCGAAGTGCTTCCGGGGGAGCAGGCGCGTCGACCGCGTACGCGAGCAGTCCGGCGGCCTCCCGCAAGGACGCGAGCTCCTCGCGGCACTGCGTGCAGCCGGCGAGGTGGGCCTCGTAGGCGCGCTCCTCCGCCTCGTCCAGCGCATCGAGCGCGTACGCGGGCGTCAGGTCGTGGAGTGCCTCGGGCGCCATGCCGATCCTTCCGGGTGAGGTTCCGCGAGGAGCTCGCGCAGGCGGGAGAGCCCCGCGAACATCCTGCTCTTGATCGTACCGAGGGGTTGTCCAAGCCGTTCGGCCAGCTCGGACTGGGTGTACCCGCCGTAGTAGGCGAGCTCGAGCGTCTCCCGCTGCTGGTCCGGCAGGAGCTTCAGCGCCTCCTGAACGCGCTCACGCTCGAGCCGCAGCCACGCGACGTCGTCGGCCGCGTCCCCGGCCGGCTCGACCGCTGCGTCGATCGGCTCGGTCCGGCGCACCTCTTCGCGGCGCACGAGGTCGACCGCGCGGCGGTGGACGAGCGTGAGGATCCACGTGCTCGCCTTCCCGCGCTCGGGCATGAACCGGTCCGCGCTTCGCCAGGCCGTGAGGAAGGCTTCCTGCACGGCGTCCTCCGCCAGTGCCGAGTCGCGGAGCACCCGCAGCGCGAGTCCGTAGGCGACCCGTCCGAAGCGGTCGTAGAGCTCCGCGAGCGCGCTCTCGTCGGAACGGGACACGAGCGCGACGACCGCTTCGTCCGAAAGGTGTGCGAAAGCGCGGGCCATCGTCCAGGGGAGCTTCGCGGACCAGGGGCGTTCGGTTCGGACCGAACCGGTCCGGAGGGTCGGTCGAACCAGTCCCGTCCGCGGCGATGAACGTCGCGGGGAACGAAAGGGGTCACAAGAATGTCCGAACTCTTCACCCTCGAAGAGCTGGACTCGGACGGCGCAATTCGGGAGACGGCAGAGAAGGCCGGCGTCGACACGCGCTCCGGGTTCCTACGCAAGGCCGGCCTCGGCGCCGGCGCCGTTCTCGGCGGAGGCGCCTTCCTCGGCGCCCTCCCGTCGATCGCCAGCGCGGGAGTCGCAGCGAGCGACATCGCGATCCTCAACTTCGCGCTCACCCTCGAGTACCTCGAGGCGGCGTTCTACAACGAGGCCGTGACCAAGGGCCACTTCAGTGGGAAGGTCGGCAAGTTCGCGACGGTTGTTTCCGCGCACGAGTCCGCCCACGTCGCGTTCTTGAAGGGTGCGCTCGGTCGCAAGGCCGTCAAGAAGCCGAAGTTCGACTTCAAGGGCACCACGACCGACGAGGCGAAGTTCAAGGCGACCGCCCAGGTGCTCGAAGACACGGGAGTGGCCGCGTATCTTGGCCAGGTCGGCAACATCAAGTCGAAGAAGATCCTCGGCGCGGCCGGCTCGATCCTCCCCATCGAGGCACGCCACGCGGGTTGGATTCGCGACCTGAACGACGTCTCGGGAGCACCGAAGGCGTTCGAGGGCGGCAAGTCGAAGGCGAAGATCCTCGCTGCCGTCACGGGCACCGGCTTCATCGTCGGCTAACTCGCTCCAACGGCCGGGACGGCGGGCTCGCCGTTCCGGCCTTCCCTTCCACGAAAGGACTGACCGAATGCCCGGATTCATCGGAATGCCCGAGATTCTTCTGCTCGGCCTGGTTGCTTTGCTCGTGTTCGGCCCCAAGCGTTTGCCGGAGATGGGTCGCTCGCTCGGCCGCGGGATGCGCGAGTTCAAGGACTCCGTAACCAGCTCGGACTCGAAGCCGGACGATCCGTTCGCGATTCCCGGCGACGAGCGCGAGGTTGTTGCTGCTCCCGTGCTCGCATCTGCCGAGGATCGAAAGGTCGCGTAATGCGTCTGCCTCGCCGCCTGGGTCACGGCGACACCGCGGGGCTCGTCGATCATCTCGGCGAGCTCCGCGCACGGCTCTTCGTCTCGCTGGCGGCGCTCGTCGCCGGCACGACGGCGGCCTTCGCCTTCCACCACCGCTTGATCCACTGGCTGAACGCGCCGCTTCCGGCGGGGCGTCAACCCATCACGCTCGGCGTCGCCGAGCCGTTCACGACCTCGCTGAAGGTCAGTCTGTACGCGGGCTTCGCGCTCGCGCTGCCCGTGATTCTCTGGCAGGTCTGGTCGTTTCTCGCGCCGGCGGTCGACCGCAAGACGGAGCGCGCGCTCGGCGGCTTCGTCGTCTTCGCGACCGTGTTGTTCGCCGCCGGGGCGACGTTCGGCTACGTGCTCGCGCTGCCTGCTGCGGTGCACTTCCTGACCAACTACGACTCGTCCATCTACGACATCCAGGTGCGCGCTTCGAGCTACTACTCGTTCGCGCTGATGGTGCTGCTCTCGGTTGCGCTCGTCTTCGAGCTCCCGATCTTCGTCCTCGCGCTCGTGCGGCTCGGCGTCACCTCGGCCGCGAAGCTGCGGCGAAAGCGTCGCCTGGGCTACTTCTCCATGGCCGCGCTGGCCGTGGCGCTCCCGGGGGTCGACCCTGTCACGACCGCGATGGAGATGATCCCGCTGCTCGTGCTCTTCGAGGGCTCGATCTGGCTCTCGGTCATGTTTGAGCGGAGGTGGCGCGGCGCGGTCGTACCGAGCGCCGGATAGGCTCGTGCGAGGTGGAGGTCACGATTCGGCTCGCACGGGCCGGCGAGGCCGAGGTGCTCTTCGAGATCCAGAAGGCCGCGTCGCTCGCCGGGCTCGGCCACGTCTTTCCGCCTGACCGCTTTCCGTATCCGGACGACGCGGTTCGCGAGCTGTGCCGGGAGGTCGTCGACGGGCCGAATCACCGGGCGTTCGTGGCGGAGACGGACGGCGAGGTCGTCGGCGTGGCCGCAATCGAAGGCGACTGGCTCAACGGCTTCTATGTCCTGCCCGAACGCTGGGGAGGGACCGTCGCGTCCGCGCTCCACGAGGCGGTCCTGGACGCCATGCGCGCGAGCGAAGCAGCCGAAGCGCACCTCTGGGTGCTCGAGGCCAACCAGCGGGCGCGGAGGTTCTACGAGCGCCGTGGCTGGCGCGAGAACGGGACGAAGCGCGTCGTGCCCTATCCGCCGAATCCGGTCGACGTCGGTTATAGCCTCGGGCTCTAGCCGCGGGTCTGCCCGCCCTTTTGTAATCGCGTCTCGAACCTGTTAGTCTGCCCTCGCTCGCACCTAGTAAGGATTCTTAACTAGAATCGAAAGGGGATCCATCATGAGATGGACGGCGGCAGGCAGGAGCGGAGGCCGGGTTCGGCGCGGCCACGCGGTGGCGTTCTTCGTGCTCGTTGCGGCATCGGTGCTCCTGGCGGGCGTGGGCCGGGCCCAAGCCGCCACCGTAGGCTCCACGGAGCTCAAGGCCGGCTGGGCGCTGAGGTCGGCAACCGGCCTCGCGGACACCGGCGCGACGATCTCTCAGCCCGGGTATGCGACGCCCGGTTGGAACCCGATCTCGATCCCGTCGACCGTCCTCGCGGGGCTGGTGGCGAACAACGTCTACCAGAACATCTACTTCGGCACGAACCTCCAGTCGGTCCCCGATCTCACGACGCAGAACTGGTGGTTCCGCGGCGAGTTCACGGCCCCGGCGACGAGCGCCGGCCAGGCCTACTGGCTGCGGTTCAAGGGGATCAGCTACCGCGCCCAGATCTGGCTGAACGGCACGCAGCTCGACGCGAACGCCGTTGGGACGATGGTCACGCACGAGTACAACGTCACGAGCCTGATCAGGCCCGGCGCCGCGAACGCGCTCGCGATCCTCGTCACCCCGCCGCTTCACGGCTGCAAGGACCTCTCGTTCTGCACCGTGGACTGGAATCCCGAGGCGCCCGACATGAACGCGGGGATCTGGGGTAAGACGTTCCTCGACACGACGGGGCCGGTGGCGCTCCGCGACCCGTACGTCCAGACGACCCTGCCGCTGCCGGCGACGAGCTCGGCGGATCTGACGGTCTATGTCGACGCCGTGAACACCACGAACGCGCCGGTGACGACCACGATCTCCGGAACGATCACCAAGGCGCCGTATCCGTCGATCGCCGTCAGCCAGACGGTGACGCTGAACGCGAACGAGCGGCGTGAGATCTCCTTCACGCCGGCCGCGTACCCGGCATTGCACGTGACGAGCCCCGTCCTCTGGTGGCCGTACCAGTTCGGGAGCCCCGAGCTCTACCACCTCGACGCGTCCGCCGCGGTGGCCGGCGCGACCTCCGACACGAAGGCGACCGACTTCGGCATCCGGCAGTTCACCGACTACCGGACGGTCGTGAACGGCACGTCGTTCGCCGGCTACAAGGTGAACGGGCAGCCGATCTTCTTCCGCGGCGGCGGGTACGTGTGGGACCTCCTCCAGCGCTTGGATTCGCGCAGCGACGCGACGACGATCCAGTACGTCAAGGACATGGGCCTGAACTCGATCCGCTTCGAGGGCACCGTCGGCAACGAGAACCTCTACGACCTCGCCGACCGGAACGGGATCATCCTCATGGGCGGCTTCGTCTGCTGTAGCGCGTGGGAGAACGACGCGTGGACGGCCGAGCAGGAGAACGTCGCGCACGCGTCGCTCGACAGCCAGCTACGGCGCCTGCGCGCGCACGCGAGCGCGTTCCTCTGGACCTACGGGAGCGATCAGCCCGTGAGTGCGACGCACCTCGCGCAGTACAAGACGATTGCGACCGGTCTGCACTGGCAGAACCCGACGCTGGACAACGTCGCCACCTGGGCGAACGCCAATGCGGGGATGAAGATGGACGGCCCGTATGTCTGGGAGCCGCCCAGCCTCTGGTGGGACACGACGAAGGCGGGGAGCTCGTTCGGGACGACGGCGGAAGAGGGAACCGAGTCGCCGCCGCCGCTCGAGAGCCTCCAGAAGTTCCTCGGCCCCGCCGACCTGTGGCCGATCGGCGCCGCCTGGAACTATCACGCGGGGAAGGCGAAGAGCGTGTTCGACAACATCGCGCCGTTCACGAACGGCGTAAACGGCCGCTACGGCACGACGACGAGCGCGGCCGACTACGCGAAGAAGGCCGAGCTCCAAAACTACGAGAACACGCGCGCCTTCTTCGAGTCCTGGAGCGCGCACGAGTACACGCAGAGCTTCGGCACGATCTTCTGGATGCTGAACGGCCCGTGGCCGTCGGTGCACTGGAACCTCTACGACTGGTACTACGAGCCGGGTGGCGGCTACTTCGGCGCGAAGAAGGCCAACGAGCCGGTCCACATCTCCTACGACTACGCCACGAAGAAGGTCTACGTCGTGAACTCCACCCTCACGGCCCGGAGCGGCATGACGGCGACGGCCACGCTCTACAACGTGCCGGGGATCACGACGCAGTCGACCACGTCGGCTGCGAACCTGACCATTCCGGCGAACGCCTCGACGCAGGTGCTGACGGTGCCGGCTGTGACGGGCCTCTCGACGACGTACCTGATCCGGCTCCAGCTCAAGGACTCGGCAGGCGCCCTCGTCAGCAACAACCTGTACTGGTACTCGACGAGCCCGGACACGTTCGGGAACAAGAGCAACTGGTACTCGACGGCTGTCCGGAGCTACGCGAACTTCACCGGCCTCAACTCGCTGGCCGTGAACTCGAACGTGAGCGCCTCGGCCTCCCGAACCGTGGCGAGCGGCCAGGAGACGGTGACGATCACCCTCTCGAACGCGAACGCGACGAACATCGCGTTCTTCCTGCGCCCGGAGGTCGTGGCCGGAAGCGGCGGCACGGAGGTCCTCCCGGTCGTCTACAGCGACAACTTCGTCTCGCTCTTCCCGGGCGAGTCGAAGACTCTTACCGCGACCTACCAGACGAGCGACCTCGGAGGGCGCGCGCCCTACCTGCTCGTGCGCGGCTTCAACGTTCCGACGACGTCGGCGGCGATCCCGTGACCTAGAACTGCGGCCCCAGCGTCTCGACTATTCGCGTCGCCGCACGCTCGAGCGCCTGCTCGTCGAAGAGGTACGGCGCCGCGTTGCGGATGTCGTGGGTCGGCGCGTCGAGCTCGTTGGAGCCGGCGGCGGCGTTCACCGCATAGCGGACGGCGATCTCGTGTGCGACCACGAGGGTGACGCGCTCGCTGCGCGCCGCGAGGCGCTGGAACGACCGCGCGTAGCGCCGCGCCGCTGCGTCGAGGCTCTCGCCGCCGGGGAATGCATCGCTCCGCTCGTGAGCTCGCTTCCAGGCCCGGTAGTCCTCGATCGTCTGCCCCTCGAGCTCGCCCACGTCGATGTCGTCGAGATCAGGGTCGACCTCGAAGGGCACCTTGCGGTCCCCGAGCGCGAGGCGCGCCGTCTGCAGCGTGCGTCCGAACCGGGTGTGCACGCACACGTCGATCGGGATGTGCGCGAGTTCCTCGCCGAGCCGCCGCGCCTCCTGCTCGCCGCGCTCGCTCAGGGCGACCTCCACACTCGGATCCCCGTTGACGCGCCGCTCGACGTTCAGCACGGACTCGCCGTGCCGCGCCAGGACGAAGAGCCGCACCTCTGGGCTAGTCGGAGAGTTCGATGCGCTCGATGAGCACGTCGTCGTGCGGCCGGTCGCTCGCGTCGCGCGGCAGCTCGGAGATCTTGTCCGCGACGTCCATGCCGCTCGTCACGCGCCCGAAGACGGTGTGCTTGCCGTTCAGCCACGACGCTTCCTCGGTGGTGACGATGAAGAACTGGCTTCCGTTCGTGTTCGGCCCGGCGTTCGCCATCGCGAGCGCACCGCGGACGACGCCGTGCTCGTTGAACTCGTCCTCGAACTGATAGCCGGGTCCGCCGCTGCCGGTGCCCGTGGGATCTCCGCCCTGGATCATGAAGTCGGGGATCACGCGGTGGAAGACGACGCCGTCGTAGAACCCGTCGCGCGCGAGCTTCTTGAAGTTCTCGACCGTCTTCGGCGCGTCCTCGTCGTGCAGCTCGATCTCGATCGCACCGTGGTTCGTCTGCAGCGTCGCCTTGCTCATCGCAGCTCGTCCGCCAGAGGCTCGATCGCGCCGGCCGTGGGCTCCAGCGAGCCGCCCTCGAGCCCACCGACGATCTCGCGCGCGAGCTGCCTCGCCTCGCTGTCTTGATCCGCGTCGAGCACGGTGTTCACGGCCGCGAGCACCTCGCCGTTGCTCCTCAGCTCGACGTCCACGGTGTCCAGGTCCTTCTTCTGGATGTACGGATCGTCCGGGACGCCGACGAACACCTCGACGGTGCGGCCGTCCGGCAGCGTCGCCGTCTCGGTCACGGGTGCTCCGCGCAGGCTCACGGCCGCAGCCTAGCCGTCCGGCCCCGACACGAAACTCCCGTACGTGAAGGAGACAGTCGTCCGCTTCCGCTGGAGGACGATCTACGCCGTGCTGGCGGCGGTGCTCGTCGTGGCGCTGCTCCTGCACATCATGTCGGTCGCCCGGCAGGTGCTCGTCTGGATGCTGATCGCGGTGTTCCTGTCGATGGCGATCAACCCGGCGGTGGACGCGATTCAGCGGCGCTGGATCAAGAGCCGGACGATCGCAGTGATCCTGGCGATGCTGGGCGTGCTGCTGGGGATCGTCGCGATCGGCGCGCTCTTCATCCCGACCCTCGTCGACCAGGTGAACAACTTCGCGAACGCGCTCCCCGGCTACGTCCACGACGTGACGAACGGGCGCGGCCGGCTCGGGTTCCTCGAGCGGCGCTACCAGGTCGTGGAGCGCGTCCAGCACGCCGTGAAGGGCGGCGGTGCGGCGAAGCTGTTCGGCTTCTCGGGGATCGCGCTCGCGGTGACGAAGGGGATCATCACCTTCATCGTCGGCACCGTGACGGTGATCTTCCTGACCCTGTTCATGCTCCTCGAAGGGCCGAGCTGGATCGACCGCGTGTTCACGCTCGTGCCCGAGCGCTCGCGGCCGCGCTGGCGCAGCGTGGGGCACGACATCTACAAGACCGTGGGCGGCTACGTGACCGGGAACCTCCTGATCAGCCTGATCGCGGGTGCCTCGACGACGATCGTGCTGCTCGTCATGGGCGTTCCGTACGCGGTTGCGCTCGGCCTGGTCGTCGCGATCCTCGACCTGATCCCGCTCGCCGGAGCCACGATCGCGGCGGTGATCGTCGGCATCGTCGCGTTCCTGCACGGGATCCCGGCGGGAATCGTCGTGGTGACGTTCTTCATCCTCTACCAGCAGCTCGAGAATCACATCCTCCAGCCGCTCGTCTACGGCCGCACGGTGCAGCTCTCGCCGCTCGTCGTGCTCATATCGGTGCTGATCGGCTCGCAGGTCGCGGGCGTGCTCGGCGCCCTCGCAGCGATTCCGGTGGCCGGTGCGATTCAGGTGATCCTGCGCGACTGGCTCGCGTACCGGAAGGTGCATCCGCAGGCCGACGAGGTGCCGCCCGCGCCTATTCCCGGCGAGACCTAGCGCTTAGCGGCGGACGCCGAAGTCCGCCGTGACGATGGTCACGTCGAGACCCTGGAAGGCGCCGGGAGCCGCCTGGACGTGGATGGCCGAGAGGCCGATCTCGCGCCAGCGCTTGCTCAAGAGGTTCGCCCGGTGCTCGGGGCTCTTCATCCACATGTCGAGCGCCTGAGCGGCATCGACGTCGGGCGAAGACCAGAGCAGGTTCTCGCCGACCGACCAGTACCGGTAGTTCCGGTCGGTGTAGTAGCGGCGGATCCGCTACTACACCGACCGGAACTAC